>SAMEA3663015__coassemble_67_pt1 | contig 404032 bp, 303 predicted proteins | sample SAMEA3663015__metabat2_low_PE_032 | metagenome-assembled genome bin SAMEA3663015 (sample SAMEA3663015) | pig gut metagenome | biome: pig gut; feature: pig-associated habitat; material: faeces | place: France | collected 2012 | reverse complement strand
GTTTTTAGTTGTTTTTTATTTTATGCCCGCAACTTCAGGACTGCGAGCGTTGTCCGTTTATCTTCTTTTCTTACCTGTTAAGCCTTTGAGGATAGCGCCACCTATTTTGCGCTCCAATCCTTGTTTGGTGGTGGGAATGCCCGTTGCTCGGGCAACTTTTTGTTTTAATTTCGTTACGCCTATTGCTCGCTTCAGCGAAAAACTAAGTCCGGGAATCAGTGCCATAATTGTTTTGTTTTTAAGGGTTTATTGTGCGTCTTTAATGGTGTATTTATAGTTGAAGTACTCGGTTTGCGGGGCAAGGGTAGATGCCTCGAGCCAAACATAGTTATTGAAACGCACACGCTCGTTCAGGAAACCTAAATAGATAGTGCTTTTGCCTTTGGTGGGTATTCTGCCGTTGCAAGACTGGGTACCCATGGTGGAGTAATTGATATCGTATTTCAAATTAGAAGGCAACTTGCCGTCTTGGAACTTCTTGGCTTCTGCGGCGCTGTTGAATACATACATATTGATATAGGCGTCCTCCTCGCGGACGGGTGTGTCAATTCCCAAAAGGGTGGAGATGATACCCGCCCCTCTATGGGATTCGTAAACGGGTAAGCCCAACACTTTTATCTCATTGTACTTCAACTCCATATTTCGGTTGAAGTTGCCATCGCTGGAGACATCTCGCTCGTTGGTGGAGATACGGAGTTGGTAGAGCAGGTCGGTGGCTCCCGCGGGAACGGGGATAGACACGATGGCGCGGTCGGAACCTGCGAACATCGCCTTGAGTTGCCCGCGGAGAGTGAACTTGCGGGGTTCTTCGAAGGATGGTTGCATCTTCACACCCTTGACGCTATATGCCAAGAAGTCGCCTTTGTTGCAACTAACGATTTCTGTTTCTACTTTTTTTCGATACAGCAGGCGGTCTAAGTTGTGGGCATAATAGCCTATGGTCGCCGTGGCATATTGTGTGGTTCTCGGAAGGATATGCACCACATAGATGGCTTTGAAAGGAACGGGGATGGTCTCGTTCACCTGTTTGGCACAATAGGATTTGAATAATTTCTTGCTTTGCGCGTTGTATATCCTAATGTCCGCTTTCTGCTCTAACTCAATATCAATCAGTAGTTTGTCGTCCTTCTCCAAATAGATAGGGTAGATTTTTTCCTTCTCTAACAATGCATCTTCCTCTGCATACATGAGTACCGGTGCGTTATCGGGCAGGTCTTGGATAAATTGCTCGATGAGGGCATGAACGGTATCAACGGCTTGCTTGGTCTTGTTGCATTCCGCCAATGCCGCAGAGTCCATATCTGCGGGGTTGTAATCGAAGACTAATTGTTGGTTGAGTTGGATAATCTCTTGGAGTCCCTGCGCCGTGGCACATTGCATGGGATCGTTCAGTTTCTGCTGCAACTGCGCGTAGGCCTCATTGACAGCCAGATACTGTTGGTAGGTCTCAGCGGGCATGCCTTGTGTCTTGCTCTTGCCGCATGAGGCGAGGCACAAAGCGCCAAAAAGGGCAACAATCAAAATGGCTGTGTAAAATATCCCCCTACGGGAGAAAGTAGAAGAGTATGAGTTCATATAATTTATTTTGGGTATAAAGGTTATAGTATTTAGTTTGTGTTTTCTTGATATCTTTTTCCTTGTGCAGGCGTGCCCGAAGGTCAACCATTTATTTTGTGCGATACTCTAAACTCATGATTTTGGTAAATATTTTTAAAGGTTCTCTTTTGATGTGCAAAGAAAATAATTTTTTCTCGAAAACGACCTCTGTTTTTTAGTCCTTATTAGTCCTTTTGTGGTTAAGAGTAAGATATTTACAATATATCACACTAATAATCAACAGCTTACGATAGTCAAATGTTATCATATATGATAATAACACTGCAAAGGTAAATATTTTCTTTTGCATTTGCAAACTTTTTCTAAAAAAATAATGGCCAACGATGGCTATCCAACCACAAAATTTTGGGTGCTAAAAATGTCTGTTGCCGGGGCAATTCAAGTGTTGCTGCGGAAATACATTGTAAATCCGCAGTACAAACAAAATTCGAATATCCGCCGAGGAACGGCATCGCCCAAACTGCACAACAAGGCGTGCAGTTTTTTTCCGCAGGCACACCGGCAACGACTATTGGTCCGAAGTCTGTAAAGATCTTGCCAAATCGAACACCGCCTGAAATTCGGCTTCGGATAGTTTGCCCTGCTGATGGAGTTCGAAAGCCCGTGGCAACGCATCTATCTTTGAGGTGTATTGGTTGAGTATCTCGGCCTGAATAACCACCGTGGCATTGAACCACTCATGATAAAACAGGCTGTGCTTGTCCAAGGTTTGAGCGACTTGGTTGGTGTATTTCTGCACATTTTTGTAGAACGAGAAGAGTTGGGCATTGGCTATTTCGTAGTACACGATTTCGCCCTTGTCGATGGCCTGAAAAGCGGGTTGCAGCATCGCCGAAATATCGCGATAGGCTTTGTCGATGATGGCTTGCTCGGCCGAAGTGTAGCCTTGCACCTGTTTTTCGACGACTACCGTATCACGTTGCACCATCACCACAGTATCGACCACCGACACAACGTCCGGAACCGATTGTGCCACATGACGTTCGTACAACGACACGGCCACCACAGCCGCCAACGCCATTGCTGTGGCCACCATCATCAGTACACGCGGCAAACGCCGCCACCGCACAAGGGCTTTTTGCAGCAATTCGATGTTGTCGTAGCGTTGTTCGCGTTTGGTGCGTGTGCAGCGCCTTGCCACGCACCGGTAGCGATGCGGAAAGAGCAATCCGAGCAGTTTCCCGACGGCATAGACATCAGCCCGACAATCGATTTTGGCATTGCCAACCAACTGTTCGGGAGCGGCGTATTCGCGGCTGCCGGCCGGTTGTTTCAGTATGGCATGGCTGTCGCTGTCGGACAGTCCGAAATCGATGAGTTTGACATGTGCGCCATTGTGCGTTATCAGTATGTTCGAGGGTTTCAGGTCGCGGTGCACAATTTGTTTGGCGTGCACATAGGTCAAGGCGTCGAGCAACTCGCCCATAATGCGCCACCGCACCGTTGCCGATGGTTTTGTGCGCAGAAATTCGGCCAGCGTAACACCGTCGATATATTCCATCACGATGCACTCGCCCACCACAGCATCGCGCATGCGCGCCACCACCGACACGATGTGCGGATGTGTCAGTTGCACCATCAGGTCGAACTCTTTGTCGAGCAACCGCCGATAGACAGCCTGCGAGGCGTATTCGGGTTTCAGACCTTTCAGCACGAACCATTTGCCGTAGCATTTGGCTTTGTACATCAGGTTGAAACCATTGTTTGGCAAGCATTCGTAATCCGAAAAAGTTGCCGCGTAGAAACCGTCATCGAGGCCTACAATTCCCGACGACGAGAGCGACTCTTCTGTGGCGTTATTGTCATTTTGTGTCAGCATCGATTCGTACCGATTTGTAAGTTTCCATAAGTGCTTCGTGGTCGTCGGTGATGATGAGGAGTTTGTCGCCCGCATGCAGCACCGTTTTGCCGGTCGGCACAAAATATTTTTTGTGGCGTTTCACCATCACCACCAACGTTTTGTCGGGCAAGCCCAAATCCATCAGATGGCAACCGCGCTCCAATACGCTGTCGGTTACGGTGATTTCGGTGGTTACCGATTTTATTTCGTCCGAGAAATCGACATCGAAATCCTCGAGTTCGCGCAACCGCGCTGTCCGGTCGTCGAGTTTCAGCCATTTGGCCATCTGCGACAGCGAGGTGCCCTGCACCAGCAACGACACCAGTGTACACAAAAACACGATGTTGAATATGAACCGCGCCTGCGGGATTCCGGCCGCCAACGGCATAATGGCAAAAATGATAGGCACAGCACCACGCAACCCGCACCACGCCACATACACCTTGTCGCGGAACGGCATCGCACGGAACGGCAGCAGACACAAGAACACACTCGCCGGTCGCGACACAAAAATCATGACAAAACTGATAATCAACCCCGGCGCCCACACATCGAGCAGTTCGTGTGGATTGACCAGCAAACCAAGCGTCAGGAACATCAGCAGCTGACACAGCCACGTCAGCCCGTTGAAGAAACCGATGGTCGAACGTTTATGCTGCAGCGACGAGTTGCCAATGACCAATCCGCCGATATAGACCGCCAAATAACCGTTGCCACGCATGAAATAGGTGGCCGAAAAGATGAAAATGCAAAACGTCAGCACCAAAATGGGATAGAGCGATGCGTTGTCGATTTTGATGCGATTGACAGCCCACACGGCCAATTTGCCAAATGCAAAACCCGCCACCACGCCGACACACAACTGCATCAGCACCATGCCAAGCACCTGCCACCACACGGGAGCAGTGCCCGCTTTGAGCAAATCCATAAACACCAGCACAAGGATGTAGGCCATCGGGTCGTTGCTGCCGCTCTCCAATTCCAACATCGGGCGCAGATTGTTTGTCAGCCGCAACCCTTTGGTGCGCAACACGGCAAACACCGACGCCGAATCGGTGGACGACATTGTGCCGGCCAACAACAACGATGTGAGCAAACCCACGGCAGCCGACTGCATAGTAAATCCCAAAATCCACCACACCAAAAAGCCCGTTATCACCGACGTCAGCACCACGCCCACCGTAGCCAGCATCAAGCCCTGCGCCAGCACCGGACGAATTTCGGCAATTTTGGTATCCATGCCGCCCGCAAACAGAATGATGCACAATGCTACCGTACCAATGGTTTGGGCAATATAAGTGTTGTCGAATTGAAAACCCAGACCATCGCTGCCACAAAGCATGCCCACCAGCAGAAACAGCAACAATGCCGGCACGCCAAAACGCGAACTCGCCTTGCCGGCCAAAATGCTCAGCAAAAACAACAATGACAATCCCAACAACAACGCTTCGAGCGACATAACGATAACTTTTTTTCGTGTACGAGAATTACAAACGATTTATCAGTTGTTCGAGCACTGCAAACGAACGTTCGGGCGCCTCGCGCCAAAAATCGAAATACTGATGTTCGTGGTTGGTGATGCCCGGCGTATCGCTGATGATGCGCAAACTCAGGAACGGTACATCGTACATGTAGCACACTTGCGCTATGGCACAACTCTCCATATCGACAGCCAACCCATCTGGAAAATAGTCCGTTATGGCGTGCAAAGCGTCCGGATCGGAAATAAATTGGTCGCCGCTGCATATCAATCCGACGTGCACTTTCGAGGCCGACTGCACGCCCCCGAGCGCATCGAGCAAGCGTTTGTCGCTTTCGAAAAAGAGCGGAAAACCCTGAATGCATCCATGCGGATTGTCGGTGAAGCAATCGACATCGTGATAGACCGTGCGTGCGGCCGCCACCACATCCATCACATCCACAGCAGACGAAAGCGCTCCCGCCACACCCGTGTTGATGATGCAGTCGGGCTGATAGCGGCGAATCAGTTCCACCGCACCAACTGCAGCCGCCACCTTGCCAATGCCGCACTGCAACAGCACTATACGATGCTGCCCCATGCGTCCGTCGGTAAAAGTTTGTTGGTGTTCGACACGCTCGTCGATGTGCTGCAAACGGCTCACCACAAGGTCGCGCTCCTTGTCCATGGCCACGATGATACCTATTGTCATAATCACTACAAATTTTATGCAAAAATACACGAAAATATTGGAACTCGCAAATGATACACGCCACGCCGTTCTGCAGCCAATGCTGCGGGCGATGTTTTTATCGAAATACAGTCGTGGGTTTACCGATTTTTTTGTAACTTTGCCGACAAATTAACACCCTTACAGCATGAACTACTCCGGTCTCATCATTGCCATCATCACCTTTTTGGTGATTGGTCTATTCCACCCTATCGTCATCAAGAGCGAATACTATTTTGGAGTACGCTGTTGGTGGGTGTTCGCACTTGTTGGTACAGCATTCATCGCGGCAAGTCTGCTGGTAGAAAACTGCACGCTGAGTCCGATACTTGGTGTAGTGGGTTGTTCGTGTTTTTGGAGCATTCTCGAACTGTTTCATCAGAAAAAACGGGTCGAAAAGGGCTGGTTCCCGATGAACCCCAAACGCCAAAGCGACTACAAAATTCCCAACGCATCGGCATAATCGCAACGCCACGAGTTGGGAACATACGCCAAAACATCACCCTGATTGGCACGTCGTTGCCATTCATATTGCTACAATATCAATCCAACATCACAAAACCTGCCCAATAGTATGGTTCGGTGTAATGGGCACGGACGGCATTTTGGGCATTGCGGAAGGCCTCGCGTTTAGATTGCTTACGATCCAACCAATTGGCATAAAACTCACTCATAAACATTTGGGTGGCAGGATCGCTTACTTTCCACAACGACATGATAATCGTTTTGACGCCGGCTTGCTTGAAGGCTCGCTGCAAACCAAACACACCTTCGCCCGTGATGTCGCCGGTGCCGGTTTCGCAGGCCGATAAAACCACTAAATCTGTCTCGCGGAACTCAAGCAGAGAGATCTCTTTGGCCGTCAAAATACCATCTTGAACACCTTCGGGCAAGTCGGCACTACGCCCCATAAGCGCCAGATTGGCACCGGCAAACAGCAACCCACAACGATCGAGTGGATCTATAAACGGATCGGCAGAGGACATATCGCCCGACAAGCATGTGCGCCGCGCGAAAAGTTCCTCCTGACGAGCAGTGGAATCCGTCAAGCCAACGTAGATATAGTTGCGACACAAACTTGATATGGCATAAACATAATACATTTTTCAAAAAAAAGGAGAGCAACTTGCGCCCTCCTTTGTACCGCGAGTGGGACTTGAACCCACACGGGCATTACTGCCCAACGGATTTTAAGTCCGTCTTGTCTACCGATTCCAACATCACGGCCTATAACTCCTTCCACCGAAAAAGCGATGCAAAGGTACACATTTTTTTTGGCATAACAAACAGGTTGCACAAAAAAAAGTCCGACCCTCTGCAAAAGTCGGACTTTCGTTATCGGCATTATTGTTGACGAATACAGTTACAATCGTGTACGTCTTTGAACCGCCAACCTATTTTCAGGCCAAACATTATCGGAATAGTGCGCGTGGCAAGACTCGAATAGTAGCCGTTGTACTGATACGAATCGAGGCTTTCGATGGTCGTAAACAGCGGTTTGGCGTCTTTGTTGATGTACATATCGTAAAAACCATGCTCGGCATAGAGGGCTACATACATCTCGTTTTTCTTGTCGAGGCGCAAAATGGCACCGAACATCACCTGACCGGTCAGCAAAAAATTGGCCTGATTTTCGCCGCTTGGCAGCAGTGTGTTGAACTGCCCAAAACCGTGCTGTGGCAATTGCTCAAACATGGTGCCGCCCCATTGTTCGTACCAACCTTTGGTTATCAAATCGCCCTGCGTTACCTTGTAGCCCGTGTAGAGCGGCAGATAGAGTTTGACACCAAACGAGGTGAACCAACCCGAATGCCGCGGACGCTGTTTCTGGTAGAAAATGTTTATCGGTATCGAGATGGAATACTGCTGCTGACGCTCCGTCCAGTTATTTATATCGGCAAAGAGCGTATAGGTGCGTCCACGATTGTCGATAGATGGCGACTCCAAGTGACCTTTCAGCACCTTTGTGCCCTGAAAAGTCGAAAAGTTGACACCAAAATTGGCACCCCAACCTTTGCGCGGATGAAACAGCAACGAATATTTTGCTCCGAGGTCGAAACTGCCGCCCGAAAACATGCCGTAATCATTCGTTTCGTAAGGCATCATCATGGCACCGCCACCCAACTCGATGTCGATGTAGGCCGGTGTCTTGGCAAAAGCCGCCAATCCGGATGCCAACAATAATGCGACTATCACTATCTTTTTGTTCATGCTTGAAATCCTCCTATCTGTCTGTTTTGTTTGCATACTCATCACATTATTATTGGACTACGAATTTTTCGGTTATCACTTCGCCCGACTGCATGTGCACACGCACCATGTAAACGCCTGCCGGATAGTTGATCAGAATATCGTTTTCGTTTTCAACTCTATCGAGGCGGAATACAACACGACCAATGGCATCGACAATCTCGAGGTTCGAGCCAAAGAGCACATCGACGGCAAATGGTAACCCGACGCGCAATATTTGGTTGCGTTTCAGCGGGTTCGGCGATACGGACATACCTTGTTTGTTGTCGTACGACTTGATGCACGATGCCACAGCCTGGCCACCTGCCGTGTAGGCGATGACGTAATATTCGCCACTGAAGCCGCCCAATTCGGAGTAGTATTGCAACGTAGCGCCGGTGATGCGTTCGCCATTGCGATACCATTGGTACGACATATATTCGTGGTTACTATTGTCGCAAATGATGACATCGTCCCAAACTTCGGCTATCAGATCGACACCGACCGTAAAGGCCACCTTGTACTCGCCACTCATACAGCCATTCGGGTTGTTCAGCAAGATGGTTACCTGATAAGTGCCTGCCGGCACGGTTGTCGGCGCATTTATTAGTATGTAGCCATTTGTCATGGTGGCATCCATCACATCGACAAAGCCAAGTTCGTGCATGGTAGCATCGAACAGCAGCGAATAACTTGTCGGGTTGCCACCGATGATGGTGTACGGTATATTGACAAACCTGTCGCCCTGACATGTCGGGTTGGGTGTACCAAACTTGACGGCCGGCGTTTCGCTCTGTTTCACTTCGAAGGTAGCCATGTCGGTTGTCATCCACGGCGTTATCACTTCGACGAAGTAGGTGCCGAGCGCCGATACGGTGATGGTGTCGGACGTGCTGATGATGTTGCCGGCATAGGTCCAACGGAACTGATAGCCTTCGGCCAACGAGCAACCATCAACCCAAATTTGCGACGAACTGCCCGAACAGAGGTAAGTCAGACCGGCCGGATTGGCCTTGAACGGAACCACCGTTACCACTACCGAAATGGTTGCCTCGCAACCGGCATTGTTGATGGCAGTCAGTTTATAGGTGTAGATACCGGCCTCGTCGTGCTTGATTTCGCAATAGTATTTGCGCGAAATCTCAGTGCCGTTTTCATCGTACCAACGATAGGTCAAACCTTTGTCGGCCGCTTCGAGGCGCAATGGCTGACTCTCGTAGCAGATGGTCGGGCTGACAACTTTCGGCTCCGGTTCGGGTTTCACATTCAACGTTATACGCATTGTGTCGGTCGTATTTTCGCAGCCGAGGCTGTTGCGTCCGATAGCCCAATATTCAACTACCGTATCGTTGATGAAGTTGGGAATCACTACCGAAATTTTCGGTTTGATTTCGCCTGTGCTCCAACGATAGGTCTCGGCATCGGCTTGGTCGCCCACGAGTACTACGGTAGCGCCTGCGCAAACGGTTTGCGAACCATTTTCGACAAGTATGCTGCCCGTAGCGTTGTTCGGCAGCGGCACAACGTCTATCTTGACACTTGCAACGCTCTTACAATTGGTGCCGTTGGCATTGGCGCTCGATGTTACCGAAACGAACCATTCCACGTCTTGTGTCGGCGCCGGAATGACAATGCTCGACGGTTGGTTGGTCAGGCGTTCGCCCAACGACGAGTACCAATCGTAGTAACTCGACGACGATCCTTCGACACGCAACGCCACCTTATCGGTCGAACCTTGGCAGATGGCATAGGTGCCGGTAACTTTGTTAGCCGTTACGGTCAGTTTGTCCATCGGGATAACCTTGACGGTGAATTTACCCGTTACCTGACAACCGCTGGCGTTGGTTACTATCATTTGATATTCGGTGGTGAATGTCGGAGCAACATCTATTTCTTTCTTTGTGCCCCAAACTTTGCCATCGGTATCTTTCCACGAATAGGTGTTGTCGTCGCCCGATGCTTCGGCCGTCAGTCGTACGCTGCCGCCTTCGCAGATGGTTATCTCCTTGTTGGCAACATAGTTGTAGGTGTCGGTTCCGGCCGCCGAGATGGTAATGGCATCCGGCAGTTGGTTTACTTTCACCGTAATCGTTTGCCGTGTCCGACAACCGGCTGCATTGTAGAAGTCGCAATAGTACATCCATGTACCTTCGACGGTCTGAATCGTATTCCACGTGTTCAGGTCGCTCTCTTGCATCGGCGTGTAGATAGTACCGTCAGTTTTACCAAACACATATTTGGTGTAACCGGCCGTAGCCTCAAATTCGATTGGCGTATTGATGCAGGCTTGTCCGTTCTGAGACGATACCACTTTCACATCGGCCACGCCGACTTGCGGCACGCCCGCCACATTGACCACATGCGTAACCGGTGCCGATTCGCAAGTAATGTCGTTCGAGGTGTGGCGTGCCACTACCGTGAAGACGAACTCGCCGGTGGTTTGCGGAGCAAATTCAAGCGATGTGCCCTTGTAGGTGTTGGTGCCGCCGTTCACTTGGTATGTCCATACAATCTCGGTATTTTTCGAACTGTACGGATTGGACGCCGCCGTCAGGGTGAAGGTCCTGCCAACCTCTTCCAGACAGAATGTCTTGATGCCCGAAACGGTAACCGTCGGCAAAGCATTTACCAATATCTGGCGCGACACTTCGTACGAGCAGCCGGCCATGTTGGTTACTTTCACGGTGTAGGTTGTCGTTTTTTGCGGATACACTTCGAACGTCTGTTTGTTGTTCTCGGTGTAGATGGTTCCCCAATTATCGCGCCATTCGTACGTCATGTTCGGCTGTTTCTTGGCTTCGAGTTTGACGGCCGATCCGGCGCATACGAAACTACCTTCGGGCAAGACCACATCGTCCACATACGCATCGATGGTAACGGTGGTGGGCGCGTCCATCACTTCCACTTGGTGTGTGGCTGTAACCGGGCACTCTATCGACGCTAAACGGCTGACAACCTCGACAGTGTAAGTGCGCAACGATGCTGCGAGTGCATCTACTACGATTTCGGCACTCTTACCAATGTCTTTGCCATCTTCGTACCAATAGAACAAGTAATTCTTCATATTCAGTTCGGAGCCATCGGCTGCCACAACTTTCAGGATTATCTCCGGATCGTTGACACAAGCCACCGATTTACCGTCAACCACTTTGGCCGACGACGTTATCATGATGTTTGGTACGGGCTGCACATGCACGGTAGTGGTGGCACTGCGCTCGCAACCGGTCTCTTTGTTGCGTACGGTCAACGTGTAGGTGGTGGTAGTCGCCGGCGAAACCCACACTTCGTTCGGTTTGTTGGTTGGTGCGATGTCTTCTTCGTTCTGCGAATACCAAATGTATTCAAATGGTTTACCCGACAAATTCGTGCCTTGCAAGCGAATATTACGATTCGGACAAATCAATTGTGAAGCCGTAATCGGGTCGCCGTTATTGTCGTACACACTGATAGTCGGCACGGGCAGCGGTTTGACAGTAACCGAGAAGGTCAGGTTGGTCATGTCGGCTTGGCACAAACTATGTTTGTTTTGTACTATGGCCACATAGTTGTAAACCGTGTCGTTCAGATTATCTGCCGCGCCCATTGGTCTGTCAACCAACGTAGCCGATGTTTCGGGCAGCACTTCGTTGTTGCGCAACCACTGATACTTCAAATCGTCGGCATTAGTACCATCTAACGGTTTCACAGACAATGTGATGGGATCGCCGGCGCAATAGGTTTCGCCTTCGCTCATCGATTTCTCGAGTACCACTTGCGGACGGTCGTACACGTAAATGGTGGTGTCGGCACTGCGCTCGCAACCGGTTGCAATGCTGGTAACCTTATAGATGTAGGTGGTTGTGGTCGTCGGCGCTACGGTTATCTGTTGGTCGTAACCATATCTGCTCAACGGTCGGCCGCCATCGTACCATTGATAGATGTAGTCGGTTTCGTTGTGTGGTTGGTCTTCAATACCTTTCAGTGTAATGCTTTCGCCTTTGCACAATTGGTTATCGATGCCGGTGCCGACAATCACAATCGATGGTGCGGGCATCACGTTGACAGCCACTTTGCAACCCAACTCGCCGATAGCCGTCTTACAGCCGGTTATGGTGTCGGTTACAATGACATAGTATTTGGCATCAACCGCCGGCATATCGGTGTAGCGCGACGACATTTCTAACTCCATCTTATCGTCTTTGTACCATTCGAACGTCAAGTTGGTCAGGTCGCCATCGACACGGAATGTAACCGTTTCGCCACCACAGATGAGTGTGTCTTTGGCCAAATTGTTGTTGCCGTCAACCAAACGCACGTTCGGTTTCTTGTTGACGTTGATTTCGATTTGACCGACACGCACGCAACCGGTCGTCGGGTCGGTTATCACATAGGAATAGGTAGTGATAGCCGTCGGATAAACCGTGAGCGATTGGCTGGTGGAACCATTAATGTTATCGGATGCCGTGCTCGACAACCATTGATATTCAAATCCCGGTTGCTGCGGCGACACAGCCTCTAGTATCAACTGTTCGCCCTCGCACATGGTTTGCGAACCTTTCGTGATGCTGATGCTCGGGTCGGGAACGCCAAGCACTTTCACGCGCTGTTCGAGCGGTGTAGCCGTGCAGTTGCCGTTGCTCACTTCCACACGATAGTCGGTCGTTTCGTCCGGTGTTACATTCACTATCTCCATCCGGTTCTCCCATTGCGGCTGTTCCACATTGTTGGCATACCACTTGGTGTAGAGCGTTCCTACATCGGGTGTCAGCACACGCAACGTGATGGCTTCGCCGGCACAAATGGTACTGTCGGGTGTGGCTGTAGCCGGCAGAGTGATTTCCATGGTAACTACCGGTTTCAGGTTCACTATGATGCGCATTGTGTCGGAGCGCGAGCAACCTGTCAGCGGGTCGGTTACCGTGTAAGTGTAAGTCGTTGTGGTAGTCGGTCTGACTATCTGGTTCGGCAACGAAGCGTCGGTAAAGCGTTCGCTCTTGTTGCTCGATGTCCATTTATAGGTGTACTTATTATCCTGCGCTATCATGGCTGCCAATTCGAGTTGCTGGCCTTCGCAAATGGTCTTCGATCCGGAGCCAACAATGTGAATGCTCGGGTCGGGGACAGGATTTACCACGATAGTCGTATCGAATTGCAAGTCGCAAGTGCCGTTGCTCACCGTGATGGTATATTTGGCCGTTGCCTCGGGCACATCAACCACCGATAGTTTGTCCGCCCAGTCGGCCATAGGCAAACCATCTTTGTACCACAAAGTTTCAACACCGGTGGTTTCGCCGGTTACGGTGAGTGTTACCGCTTCGGTTTGGCAAATCTTGTTGCCATCGGCACCATCGGGATAATCGACACGCAGCGCCACTTTCGGGCGTTTGTTGACAACAATCTGAATGGTGTCGTAACGCGAGCAACCTGTCAGCGGGTCGGTTACCGTGTAGGTGTATGTGGTGGTCGTGTTCGGATAAACCACAATATCCTTGTTGGTAGCATCGGCTATTACTTCGCCGGCAGTGCTCGAAGTCCATTCGTACACAAATCCCGGTTCTTTGGCGTTTACACCGCCCAATTCGACGCGCGTACCCTCACAGTTGACTGCAGAGCCGCTGCGCAATTCCACTTTCGGATCGGGCACATAGTTCACTTTCAAATTGTAATTCAAGATAATCGGACATTTGTCGTTGCTCACCGTTACTTCGTACTGTTCGTCGGCACGTGGCACATAGTTGAATATCTCGAATTTATCTTTCCATTCGTCAATCAACATGCCGTTCCGTTTCCATTGTGCTTTCAAGCCGTTGGTAGTACCCGCCACCGTATCGATTATCTGCATGGTGATGGAATCGCCCAAACAGATGGTATTAGAATCGGAGCCATCGGGCAGCGTAACCACCAATTTCACAGCCGGACGCGGTTTCACCACCACAGTAGTATCTATAATATTGGTGCAGCCCGATGCCACATCGGTTATGGCCAACATATAGGTAGTGGTTTGCTGCGGATACTGCGTCAACTGCCGATCGTTCGTCAACAATGTATCGAGCGTGGTGGCTGTCTTGCGCAACCATGTCATGCTGTAGTTCGAGAAGTTATAATTATCGGCAGTGTTCGAGCCAAACAATACTACATGTTCGCCTTCGCAAATAGTATCCGAAGTACCACCGGCGAACGAGATTATCGGCATCGGTGCGCTGCTCACGGTCAGTTTGCGCATCAGTATTGTGTCGCAATGACCGTTTTTAACCTTGGCATAATAGGTGTATTCGCCCACCGTAGGATTGTCGGCAAAACTGGTGCGGCCATCCTCGTGTTTTGCCAAGGGAGCATTGAACTTATCGTATTTCTCCCAAACCACGGTTTCGCCGGCTTGCAGACCTGTCAGTTCCAGCGTGTAATTGTCGCCGGCGCAAATGCGTTCAGGCACCTCATTCAACTGCACTTTCGGTCGATTGTGTACCACAATGGTGGTATCGACACGGCGTGTGCAGTCCGATGCGCGGTCGGTAATGGAGAACGTGTAGGTGGTTGTGCTTGCGGGCGTTACAGTTAGTTGCTTATTGTTGCTTACCAACGTATCGTTACCCTGCAACCATGCGTATGTAAACCTATCTGTACCCCAATAGCCATCCGAGTTTTTCGCTTCCATGATTACCGTTTCGCCTTGGCAAAGCGTGTCGGTAACAACAGAATTAAATTCGATGGATGGTCGCGGTGCATAGTTCACCTGCACGCGGCGCGTAATGGTGGTATCGCAACTATTGATGTTGGATACCTTCACCATATATGTGTGGTAACCTGCTTTTGGATACTCTTCGATGGTTGTTTTACCATTCCAAGCACTTTGCGGCGTACCATTTATCTCCCATCTTACATCATCGGTAGCAGACACGCCGTTTACCGTCAACCGATAGAGATCGTCCTCGCAAATGGTCTGATCGTCGGGTTCGGGCACATCTACCTGCGACAGCGGCAATACCACAATCATCGTATCGACAGAACGGATGCAACCGCTTATCACATCGCGCATGACTAACGTATAGACTGTGTTCGTACGCGGACTTACATTGATGCTCTTTTGGTTGACACTCGTCGATATTGTGTCCTTGCCCTGCATCCATACAAAGTCGGCATTAGCTACATCGTACACACCATAATTGTTAGAGGCAAGCAACGTACGGATTTCGCCCTGACACATAATGTCCGTTTCGCCGTTGTCTATCGTAATGGCCGGTTGCAGCGCACGAGTGGATTTCAATTTGTGTTCAAGCACGCGCTCGCACAATGTGTAGTTGTCCGTGATGTGCGCACGATAGACGTAGTCGCTCGTCTCGGGATTGTCGTAGATGTCGGTCAGGCCTACCCATTTAGCAGCATCCGCAGGCTGATCAACCCCGCCCTTCGATTTTTCCCAAGTGATTGTGCAATTAGTAACATCGCCCACAATGCTCAAGTGGAATTCATCGAACTCGCAAATAACCGTTTCGGCCGGTGCAAAACTTACTTTCGGCAGCGGATTGACATTGATAATCTGCTGCACGGTACGTTCGCAACCGGTTTCGTTGTCGGTTACCGTCAGATAGTAAGTGGTCGTTTTTGTCGGATTGACGGTAATATCTTTCTGATTCGGGTTGTTGATAGTTTCACCCGTGTTGTTCGTCCACATATACGAGTGGTGCGTACCGGCCGGCGTGTTAGCCACAACATCTGCAGAGCCTTGCAAAACTACGGCGTCATTTTCGCACACGGTTGTTGCGCCCGTGCCTCCGACCGTAATCGATGCTTGAGGTTTGGCCGCCACTTTTATCCAGATGGAGTCGCGCTCTACGCAGTTGGCCTCGTTGTACACATCTACCCAGAAGACGTATGCCTGCTGTTGTCCCGCCAAAGTCGATGTCGGTGCGTTGTAAACCGGTGTGGTTATCTGTGCCGATTCGGCGTTGGTGCTCCATTTGTATTTGGTACCACCCGATGCCGTCAATGTCAGGCTTTCGCCTACACATATCGTGTCGGTGGCCATCTGTTTGCCGTTAATCATGGCTATCGGTTTGGAATAGGCCAATATCTCGTGGCAAACCTGCGGACCGTTACAGCCGTTGTTATCAACCGAAGTTACGCAATATGCGGTTGGATTGTCAATGTCAGTCGGATAAACCCACACTTTGCTGTTATCCACCGAACCTTGGTCGATAGCCTCTTTCCACGTGCCGCCCGTCCAACTGTATTTGTTGGTATTGCCATTGGCATCGGCTACGCTCAGCAGTACCGAATCGCCTACGCAAACCTGCGTATTGCCGGTTATCTTCAGTTTCGGCAGCGGATTCACAGTTACCGTATATTCAACCTTTTCGGCGCAACCATTTTGGTTGGTCATGGTTACGCTGTAGGTAGTGGTATTGGTCAAACCGCGAATAGTGCGTACAGGGTTGGTAGAGCCATCGTCCCATACAACGGTACAACTGCCGCCGTTCAAATCCGAAGCGGTGAGCGTTACATCATCGCCTTCGCAAATCGGGTTGTGGTCGGGCATAATCTGCGGTTTTGGTGCATCCAATATGGTTACTGCGTGTCCCGGGTTCACTTCGAACGAACAGCCGTCGGAGTTATAAACCGTCAGATAATAGGTGTTTTCAGCATCCGTCGGGAATACAGTAACACTCTGCGTGGTTGCAAATGGCGTTGAGTTGGCATTTGTTGTCCACTCGTAGCGCGCCACATTTATCGGGCTTTCGGCTTGCAGCAAAAGCGATTTGCCGAAGCACACTGTGGCATCGCCCTTGATGGAAACAGATGGTTTCGCGCTTACGGGTACAAGCACTTGTCCCGTGCCTACACAACCCTCTTGTGTGGTAACTTCCACAACATAGGTTTGCGATGCGGTAATCGAGGCTTTCGGCACAGTGATGACGTCCGTTGTACCCAATATTGTCGTCGGATCGGCCAATGTGTACCATTTGAAGGCGGTATACGTCCGACCGTTGGAGTCGGTGTTCGGTGTCGAAAGTTCCAAATCGTCCTCGCTCACACCGGCTGCATCCAAGCATAAGAGTGCCGGCGTCGGCGTTACCACCGGCGTTTGTTGCGGTATCACATTCACGGTAACCGTGGCTGTCTGCGAACATTGAAGCGGTGTCGGGGTTTTAGCCGTGATGGTGTAAGTGGTTGTCGTTGTAGGAGTTACATAAATAGTATCGCCACTGCCGCCACCACCGCCGGTGCTTGTCCACACAATAGTTGTGCCGGCCGGGCAGTTATTCTTCGCGGTCAGATACAGCATAGCCGTGCCACCCGTGCAGATGGTGGTGTCTTTGCATACCGACAACTCGGGCAGCGGAACGGCTTTCAAATCTATCAAGATGGTGGTGTCGCAGCCGCCGGGCAGCGTAATTTGACAACTATAAGGCGAGATGCCGGCCACCGTTGGCGTGATAGTCTGTGTGGCTGCAGTCTGATCGATAATACCAACACCATTCCACAAGTACGATGCACCTGTGAGCGACGAACCATTGATTGGCATTACCGACAACTGTTTCGACGAGCCCACGCACACCGAATCCATAGCACCCGGACCTTGTATGCCGTTGATTGTCAAATCGGTAGGTTTAGCATAGATGGTAACCGTAAATGTGGTGTCGGATTCGCAGTTGTTGTCGTAAACAGCCTTAACGCCATACACAACTTCGGCAGACGGTTGACCTACCGGCACAGTATCGGTGCAATCGATGCTTGCTTTGCCATTGTAGGCCGGCAACGGTACACCGTTGCGCGTCCATTCGTAATAGTTCAAGTTTTTGCCTATGGCATTCAACACATAAGGTTTGCCGGCGCACACTTCTTTCGGACCTTCGATGGTTACAAACTCGTTCACCTTAACCTCGATAGAGGCTTCCTGCGAGCAACCCGATGCGCTGGTTACAATCACCGAATAGGTTTTTGTGGCCGTCGGGTTAACGGTGATTTCGCGGCCATCGGAACCTGTATTCCACTTGTAAGTATAGATCAGCGTAGGAGTCGATGCGGGCTCAGCGGTCAGTTTCAGACGCGTACCGGCGCAAATGCTGGTACCATCGCCGGCACCTGTACCGGCTATAATCGACGCCGTAATCTTGGCGGCAGGCAGCGGTTCGTCTATAATGTTGATGACCGCATCCTGCGAGCAACCGGCTTGGTTGGTGGCAGTAACGCGATATTCGCCTCCGGCTGTTACGGTGAGGTGCGCACCTTTAGTGCCATCTTCCCATTCGAACGTAACATTCGGATCGGGGTCGGACGCCGTCAGTTGCAGCGTTCCGCCTTCGCACAACACGTTCGATGGTACAGACGATGTGATGGTCGGCGTCGGTTTTGGTGTTACCACCAGTTCGTACTCTTTCGGTTCGCTTTGGCAACCGAATTTATCGACGGCAACGACATACACTTTCTTGTTCACAAGCAGGTCGGTGAAAATGATGTTATCGGTGCCAAGTGCTATCGGCACAGTTGCCAAATCGTCTTCGTACCAATTATAGGTGCCGTTGATGCCGGCGCCCGTGGCTGTCAGCGTTACGGTGTGGTCGCCTTCGCACAGCAACGGAATATCTTGCGTAACGCTTGCTACCGGCAGCGATTTCACCACAATATCGATGGTGGCTTCGGCCGTACATTCGTTGGCGTCGGTTACAGTTACGGTGTAAGTGCTCATGCCCACTTGGTCGGGGCTAACAACAATGGCTTGTGTGGTTTCGCCCGTGCTCCATTGGTACGACACATACGGATTCGGCACATTCGTTACCTCCAACGTGGTCGATTCGCCCAAGCAGATTTGTGCCGGACCGGAGATTTGCGGGTCTTCTATCTTATTCACCGTGATGGTATGCGGCAGTGTTATCGAGCACTTGCCGTCGAACACTTCGACCGTATAAGTCGTACTTGTCAGCGGTTTCACCATGCAGGAGGCATTCGTATTGCCATCGTGCGCCCATTTGTAGGTATAGGTGCGGCTGTCGTCGGATACGACTTTGATGGTAGCCGCCGAGCCGGAGCAGATGGTTGTCGGGCCTTCGATGTGTACTTTCGGGTCTTGCACTACCTCGACAGTAACATCGGCCGTTTGCGAGCAGCCATTCGCATTGGTAACTTCGACGGTGTAAGTCGTCGTATAGGCCGGCGAAACGGTTTGCACGGCACTACCCGGCGTAACGATGCCGTCGCCCGTCCACAAGTAGGCGTTACCGCCCGAAGCCGTCAGTGTGGTGCTTTCGCCACGACAGATTTTCGTCGTTCCGGTGATGGTCGGCGTCGGCAGTTTGTTGACTACCACTTCCAAACTTACATCTTTCGAACAACCTTTGTCGTCGGTTACGGTACAGGTGTAAGTGGTTGTTTGCGTAGGCGAAACGGTAATTTTTGCCAACGTCTTTTCGGCACCGGACATATCTTTCCAGAGGAAAGTCGAGCCGCCTATGGCTTCCAGCGTGGTGCTTTCGCCAAGGCAAATGGTTGACGTACCCAGAATCTCGGCTGCCGGCAGGTCGTTGACGGTTACCGTAATTTCGGCCGGTGTCGGGTTTTTGCAGCGTCCGTTCGATGCCCACACTTTATAAGTGGTGGTTTTCGACGGTTTGACGGTGATGGTCGGCGTGTTTTCGTCGGTGCTCCACAAGAATGTAGCGCCTTCCACATCGCTGGTAGCAGTCAGCGTCAGGCTCTCGCCTTTGCAAACGTTATTTTCGCCGGTGATTTTCGGCGTCGGCAGCGGCGTTACCACAATGGTGATATCCTGCGAACTTGTGCAACCGGCTTTATTCGTAGTTGTTACCGTATAAATGCTGGTGCTTGTCGGGTTCACCACAACCGTTTGGTTGCCGATTTGAGCGAGTCCAACATTGGTGCTCCATTGGTATTGATTCGATGCACTCGATTGCAGAATAACCTCTTCGCCGGCGCACACCGTGGTGCTGCCCGACAAAACAGAGATGGTGGGCGACGCTATTTGCGTTACATCGATTGTAATCTGATTAACGCCCTTGCAACCGCTTGCATCGGTTACTTCGACCGTATAAGTGGTTTTGGCCGTGGGCGATACGCTGATGCTGCGCATGTTGGTACCCTCTTGGCCTGTGCTCCATTTGTAATATTTATAGCCTGTTCCGGCAGTCAAGACTGTCGAATTGCCCACACATACCGTATTAGCATTAGCCGAGGACGTCAATGTCGGTACGGGCAACGCATTCACCACAACAGTTTCTGTTATCGTCGCGGTGCAGTCGCCCGATTTGATTGTCAATGTATAATCGGTGTTGGCAGTCGGCGAAACGGTTATCGTTTTCGTTGTAGCGCCGGTGCTCCACAACCAACTATCGGCATCGGGAGCCGACAATGTGGTGCTTTCGCCAAGACAGATATTCAAGTTACCAAAAATTTCGGCAACGGGTTGTTTTTGCACTACCAACGAATAACTTGTGCGAACCATGCAGTCGTTGGCGTTGTACACTTCCACGCTGTACGTGGTGGAACCGTAGGCTGCGCCGGTTATGGTGTAGTGTTGGTCAATGGCGCCCGGTATGACGTCATTGCCTTTGTACCACTGCCAACGCACACCATCGGAGGCCGACAGCGTTACATCGTCGCCTTCGCACACGGTGGTTTTGTCGGCTGTTATTTTGGCATTCGGCAAATCCAGCACCGTGATGTTAATCGAAGCCGTCGTTTTGCAGTCGCCATCACCGATAACTTGTACGGAATAGGTTGCATCGGCTTTAGGAGTTACTGTTACCGAGGCGCTACGCGTTCCGTCGTGCTGCCACAAATAAGTGGTACCGCCCGAAGCCGTCAGCGTAATCGATTCACCACGGCAAACAGTCGTTTTGCCGGTATTTGTCGTAATTTCGGCTACCGGAATCGGATGTACCGTGATTGTGCCGTTGTACGTGTCGGTGCAGCCGTTCAGGGTTACCTCTACCCAGAAGTCGGTGTCGTCCAGCAAGTTGTCGAACGATGCCGTGCGTGCGGTCGAGCCGTTGCTCCACTTGTAGGTTGCGCCTTGCGGCGAGACTGTCAGTTTGGCGGAACCGCCGGCACATATTTCTTTATTACCCGATATGGTAATCGTCGGTTTCGGATTGACAGTAACCGTGTATTGTGCTTGCGCCGTGCAGCCGGTCAGTTTATTTTTACCGGTAACGACAAATGTAGTCGTAGCACTCAACGGCGCCGTTGTGATGGTGGCACCTGTCATGCCGTTGCTCCAAGTGTATTCGTCGGCGCCATCGGCTTTGATGGTGGCCGATTTGCCTTCGCACACTTCGCTATCGCCACTGAAGGTGATCACCGGTTTCGGATTGACAGTAACGGTAAACGCTGTCGGGTCGCCCACACAGTTGCCGGTGCGCGGCGTTACGGTGTAGGTTGTTGTGTTGATAGGCGCCACAGTGATGCGGTCGGCCGTAGAACCCGTACTCCATGTATAACTATCGGCACCTGAGGCTACCAGTGTTACCGACTCGCCTTCGCAAATTTCGTTCGTTCCTGTGATTATTGCTACGGGCAGCGCATTGCGCTTTACATGTACCGATTTTTCCGCCGTGCAGCCATTGGCATCGGTCAGGGTAACCGTGTAGTCGCCATCGGCCGTAACGGTGATGGCTTTGGTGGTTTCGCCGGTATTCCACAGCACAGTGCCGGTGCCGACAGCCGTCAGAGTAGTGCTGCCGCCTTCGCAGAATGTCAGATTGCCCGTAATATCAACCGTCGGTTTCGGATTGACGATGACGGTTCTGCTCAACCGCTGCGTACAACCATTGTCGCCTGTAATGGTTACCCAATACGTGCCGGTGGTTTGTATGTCGGTCAGGGTCAATGTCGGGCTGTCGAAACCGTTATAATCCCATTTGTATGTTTTGCCGCCCGAAGCGGTGAGTATTACCGTAGAACCTTGACACACAGGCGTTTCTCCGCCACTGATAGATCCCGAAACAGGTGTCTTGTAGGTTACGATGGCTGTGGCCTGCGTAGTACAACCGCCCTTGCCGGTTACCGTTACGGTGTAGGTGCCGGCTTCGTAAACGTCAATCGATTGTGTTTTGGCGCCGGTGCTCCATTCCCACGCCACGGCATTCGCTTCGACAGCCGTCAAGGTGGTGTAGTCGCCTTCGCATATTTCCGTTGCACCATTGATGATGGGCGCCGGTTTTTCATACACTTCTACTTCAACATCTTTCGATGCCGTACAACCATTGGCATCGGTGCCGGTTACGGTGTAAACCGTTGTTGTAACAGGACTTACCGTTACAGATGGTGTATTGCCAAGGCCGTTCGACCAAGTGTAGTTCTGTGCTCCCGAGGCGGTCAGTGTGGTCGATTCGCCTTTGCAGATGGCCAACTTACCTGCCACGCTGATGGTCGGCGGTGTGTTGACGGTTATCTTCTTGGTGGCTGTATTCGAGCAACCATTGGTGGTACCTGTTACCGAATAGGTAGCGTCGGCAGTTGGTGTAACTTTGATGCTTTGTGTTTTTTCGCCGGTACTCCATTCGTAAGTGCTTGCGCCATTGGCCGTCAGTGTTACTTCGGTATTTTTGCAAACCTTGTCGGCCGATGCTATAATTGTTACGGTCGGTTTGGTGTTGACAACTACTTTGTAACTTACTTTGGCGCTTGGGCATCCGTTTCTGTAAGCCACAACCGAATATGTTGTGCTTGGCGCCGTGGGCGTAACCGTAATGGTCGGACCCGTATCGCCATTATCCCAACTATAATCGTTGCCGCCCGAAGCCGTCAAGGTTATTTGTTCGCCGTCGCATACCGATGTTTTATCGGGTATGATGGTGGCTGTCGGTATCGGATTGACAATAACTTCAACATCTTTCGATTCCGTGCAACCATTGGCATCGGTGCCGGTTACGGTGTATTTGGTTGTTACGGTCGGATTGACGGTAACCGTGCTACCCGCACCCAAGCCGTGGCTCCATTCGTAAGTGTTGGCGCCCGAAACGGTCAGTGTGGTGCTGCCGCCGTAGCAAATGGTGGTTTCGCCCACGATGTTGAGGGTTGGTTTGTCGGCCACTTTTACCGTCCACGATTTTTCGACCGAGCAACCGTTTGTGCCGGTAATGATACCGTAATAAGTTGTGGTGGCCGTCGGATTAACGGTACGCGGGTTAAAAGTAGAGTTGTCATCTTTCCACACAACCGAGCCACCCGAAGCGACCAATTCAACCGGTTCGCCGGCGCAACTAACGGTCGGGCCGGTGATGTCGGCTGCCGGAATCGTTTTGATACTGATGGTCTTTGTGGCAGTGCCTTTGCAACCGTTGGCATCGACCACTTCGACAGTATATTGCGTTTGAACTGCCGGCGACACCGTAATGCTTTGCGATGTGTAGTTGCCCGGTGTCCACAAATAACTTTGTCCGGCACTGGCTGTCAATATGGTGCTTTCGCCCGGGCAGATGCTTTCGCCCATCGACGATGTCATCGTTACAGTCGGTTTCGGGTTGACAACAACAGTAACCGATGCCGTTGATGTGCAACCATTGCCATAAGTGGCTGTTACTGTGTATGTTCCGTCTGTCGAAACGGTGATGGTGTTGCCACCCACTCCGGTATTCCACTGATAAGTGCCGCCGGTAACGCCCGAGGCGGTCAGTTGAGTGCTGCCGCCGGCGCAAATTACGAGTTCGCCCGTGATGACAACCTGTTCTTCCGGATAGATTTGGACAGTATGTGTCGTTTCGCCGGTGCAGCCATTAGCATCAGTTACAACCACCGAATAGGTAATATCGCTGTTGATGGTCGGCGTGATGCTTTGTGTTGTTTCGCCGGTACTCCATTTATAACTTGTACCGCCTGCGGCCGTCAAGGTGATGGTCGAGCCTTTGCACACTTGCGTCGGGCCGCTGATAGAGGCCGTCGGCGGCGTATTGACCGTTACCGTGTGCGAGGCTTCGGCACTCGGACAGCCTTGAGCGTTGTAAGCCACGACTTTATAGGTTGTGGTAGTGGCCGGCGTAACAAATATCGATGCCGATGTTTCGCCGTTTTCCCACTTATAACTTGTACCACCCGTAGCCGTCAGTGTAACTCCCGAGCCTTTGCATATCGACGTTTCGCCTTTGATGCCGGCAACGGGTAACGCGTACGATGTTACGGTTATCGATTTTTCGACCTTACAGCCGTTTTTGTCGGTGGCGTGAACGGTGTATATTTGCGATGTTTCTGCATTCAGTGTTGTGGTGTACGATGTGCTGTTCGGACCGCCTTCCCAATAGAAATTGGAAGCGCCGTCGAGTGTTGCTATCAACGTGAAGGTTTCGCCTACGCACACATCGGTTTTGCCCGAAATCACAATTTCCGATTTTGCGGGTATGGTTACCGTGTGGCTGGCACGTTTCGAGCAACCGTCTTTGGTAACGGTTACCCAATAGGTGGTTGTAGTGGTCGGATTGACTGTAACGGTGGCTTGCGATGTTTCGATGCCGGTGATGTCGGCACAAGCGTCCCACAAATAGGTGTCGCCACCGGTGGCTGTCAGCGACACTTCGTCGCCGGCGCAACTTGTGGTTGCACCACTAATTTGTGCCGTGATGGTTTTCTCGGCCACAACCCATGTTGCCGTGGAACTACATCCGCCGTTGCCGGTTACTGTTACGGTGTAGGTGCCGGCCGCTGTTACGGTGATTTCGGCCGTTGTCTCGCCGGTATTCCACAAATAGGAGCCGCCGCCCGAAGCCGTTAACTTCGCGCTGCCGCCCTCGCATATCTCGGTATCGCCGATGATGTTGGCTACCGGTTTTGCATACACTTTCACCGTAGTCGATGCGGTAGCCTTGCAACCTTTAGCATCGGTACCTTCGACGGTATAAACCTTATCCGATGTGGGCGACACTTCCAACGTATTGCCCATAGCCGAGCCGCCATCCCACGACCAAACGTAAGTGCTTGCGCCTGCGGCCGTCAATATGGTCGAACTACCGACACAAATGTCTAATGTGCCGCTAATCGTTACATTCGGTGTGGCATTGACTGTAATGATGTGTGTAACGGGGTCGCTCCAGCAACCGTCTGCATTTTTACCTTTCGCCCAAACCGTTATCGGTGTTGTGCCGGTTACATCTACCACGATATTTTCGGTGGTTTCGCCGGTACTCCATTCGTAACTTTCGGCACCGGCAGCAGTCAGCGTAACTTTGGTACCTTGGCATGCCGTTTTGTCGCCGCTGATGGTAACGGTCGGTTTTTCGCGCACGGTAATGGTTTTTACTGTCGATGACGAGCAACCGGCCGAATTTTCCACTATTATATTATAGGGTGTAGTAACTGTCGGACTGACGTTGAAAATACCGGTTTCGTTGGTTTCGGTACCACAAGTGTATTTCGAGCCGCCGGTCAAAGTGATGGTGGCTGTTTCGCCGGCACAGATGATGCCCGATGCCGGATTGAGCATAACGCCGATGGTTGGCGGTTCGTGTACATTGACCGTTACTTTGCCTTCGGCGGTGCAACCCGCAGCATTTTTTGCTTTCACGGTATAGGCGGTTGTGATGTCGGGCGACACCTCTACGCTGACACCCACGCGTCCCAACTCCGGCCATTCAAACGTACAACCGGCATCGCCCGAGGCAGTCAATATCGTCTTGCTGCCTTTGCAAATATTTAGATTACCATTTATAATAGGTGTAGTAACTGACAAAACATTCACCGTGTGCGATGCGGTGTTGGTACAGCCGTTGGCGTCGGTAATCGTTACCGTGTAAGTACGCGAAACCGTAGGTGTGAGCGTGAGCGTCGGGCCCGGTGTTCCGTCGTCCCATGTGAACGTGCCGGTACCGATGGCTGTCAATGTAACAGGAGTGCCGGCGCATACTTCGTCCGGGCCGTTGATGGAAACCGTCGGTATGGCATTGACGGTAACATTGTGCTGAACCGTTTGTACACAACCGGCATCGTTGGTCAATGTCAGTTGGTAGATGTGTTCGGCAGCGGTGGGCGTTACCTGAATGGTGTTGGTTTCTTCGCCGGTGCTCCACTTGTACGAACCATTACCTTTGGCGGTCAGTGTGATGGTTGTGCCGGCGCACACTTTGTCCGGTCCCTCGATTTTGGCATCGGTGGGCAGCGGCACCATTTCGACACTGAACGGTTTGGATATAGTGCAGCCATTTTTGGTGATTGTCAGTGTATAATTGTCGGTGGCTTGTACATTCTTAATTTCGATGGACGGGTTGTTGCCCAGAATGGTCGCACCTTTTTTCCATTCGTAGGTATCGGCCTTGCTCGATGTCAATGTTGTGTTGCCGCCTTGACACACTTTGGTCGATCCGCTGATGGTCGGCTCCTCGACACCTTTCACCTCCACCTGATGCGTAACAGGCGTTTCGCAGTTGTTTGCATTATATACTAATATGGTGTAGGTGGTAGTTACTTCCGGATTGACGGTAAAGATACCGTTATTATTGACAGTGGACGTGCCGCTCAGTTGGTACTTGGTACCGCCGGTTGCCACAATGGTTGCCGGATCTTTGGCTTTGCATACCGACGCCGTCGAATTGACTTTGTCGATGGCAGCCGTCGGTTTCTCTACCACCGTAATGCCCTTTTTGAGTGTAGTCGTGCAACCATCTTTGGTAACATCGACCGTATATTCGACACTTCCGAGTGATGTCGGGGTAACATATATCGTATTTGTACCCGACGTACCATTGCTCCACGCCCAAGCAGTAGCGCCGGCCACATTGGCTGTCAGTTGCACTTGTTCGCCCAAGCAGACGGTTTCGGGCGATGCTGTGATAGTGCCGGAAGGTTTATCGTTTACAGTAACCTCTTTTTCGGCATGCAATGTGCAACCATCGGCATAGGTTATATCGACCGTGAATTTTTGTGTACCGATGACGTTCAGCGCATCAGTTGTCATGGTTTGGCCGGTTTTGCCGTTGCTCCACACATACGATGTGCCGCCAGCCGGTGCATACAGCGTTACGGTTTCGCCCTTGCACACCGACGACAAGCCGGTAATTTCGCCGGTATGTTCCGGTATTACGGCAAAGGTGTGCGTTTTGGTAATCGGACAACCGGAAGCCGTCGTTACTGTTACCGATACTTCGGTGTCGTCGTCGGCAGGCTTAAACGTCAGAGTGGCGTTGCCGTTGCTCGGCGTACCGGTTTTGCTCCACGCGTATGTACTGCCACTTGCGGCGCCGCTGACCGTTACCGATATTTCGTCGCCCGAACAAACTTTGTCTTTGTCGCCCGAAATTGTGAGCGTCGGTATGGCGTTGACCGTAATGGTTTGAGAAGCCGATGCCGTGCAACCGTTTACATCGGTTACGGCAAGTGTGTAAGTGGTGGTTTGGGTGGGTTTAACTGTGATTGTGGCTTCGGCGCCCAAATTTTTCGCGCCATCGCTCCATTGGGTGATGGTGCCATAGTTTGATGCCGTAAGTGTTACGGATTCGCCGGCACAAATGGTTGTTTTGCTCGGTGTAATCACAGGAACTATCGGGGTATTTTCGCTGACCGTTATCTTTTTTGTAACGGTACAACTTCCCTTGGTTACTTGCACCCAATAGTCGCCCGCCACAGTAACGTCGAGGTATTGTGTGGTAACGCCCGTATTCCACAAATAGGATTCGCCGACAGGAGCCGTGAGGCGTGTGCTGCCGCCCGGGCAGAAGGTATTGTTGCCCGAAATCTCGCCGGTAGGTCCGTCGAGCACGGTTACCTTCTGACTGATAGAATAGGTGCAACCATCTTTACCAACTTTCACTTTCACCGTGAAGGTACGATCCGCCGTCAGCGTTTCAGTCATGGTTTTGGTTTTGGTGGCGGCCTCGTCGTCCCACTGATAGGAATCGCAGTCGGTCGAAACAGCCAACGTAAACGATTCGCCCTTGCACACCTGCGTCGGGCCTATGATGGTCGGTGCTGTCGATTCGGTTACGTTGACGGTAACCGATGCACTGTTTGTACATTTGGTAACGACGTCGGTAACCGTAACGGTATAGGAGGTGGTGGCGTACGGCGTAACTTTCAGCGTGGCACTTGTGGTGCTCTCGGGGTCGTTCCACGCATACGTGTACGAACCGCTGCCGCCGGTAACGTTGGCCGTGATACTTGCGATGCTGCCTTTGCAAACCGAAGTTCCGCCTGTGAACGAAATAGATGGTTTGGTATTCACCACAACTTCCACCGGACCGACCGTAGCCGTGCAACCATTGCGGGTTACGTCCACCGAATAGGACGTTGTTGTTGCCGGCGACACCATGATGGAACGTGTCGTTTCGTTGTTGCTCCATTTGTAGGTTGTTTTGCCATCGTCGGGAGTCGAGACGGTGAGTGTGGCCGATTCGCCGGCGCAAATAGACAAATCGCCCGAAATGGTCGGCGACAACTGCGGCGACACGGTGATTGTTTTTTCGGCTTTCACCACGCAGCCATCGACATTGACGTTGCAATACACCGTCGAGGTGCCCACTTCGGTGGGTGTATATGTACAAGTCGTGCCGGTTCCGAGTTCGAGATAATCGGTGTACCAACGAACGGGCGTACCACCGCTCACCGACAACGTTACATTAGTGCCAAGGCAGGCCGATGCCGGCCCATTGATGGTGGCGATGCCGGGTGTTGTAACCCGTACGGTAACATACGCTTTTTCGCTGACGCAACCGGTTGTCGTATCAGTAAATTGTACCCAATAGTTGGTAGTTGTTGCCGGATTGAAGAAAGCAATATGCCCTTTTTGGCCGTCGCTCCAAGTGAACGTACCTTTGTCCGTACTTGCCGTAGCCGTTACTTGTACCTCTTCGCCGTTGCAGGTTACGGGGTCGGCAGGCGTAATGCCCGTAATGGTCGGCAAGGCCGTAACATTGATGGTGATGCTTTCGGTAGCCACCAAAGCGTCGTCGGCATCTTTGATGGTAACCGTGTACGACGCTGTCGGCATATCGGTCGGATAGACCGTAATGGTTTGGCCGGTCATGCCGTTCGACCAATAGTAGTTGGCACCGCCTTTGGCCGTAAGAGAAACCGGCGTGTTGTAGCAAACGGTTTCGGCGCCGGCCGACAGCGAATACAAATGCACTTTGACTTTGGCTTTTGCGCCCTCGCACCCATCGATAAGCGCAGCCACCTGATAAGTTGCATCTGCCTGAACATCGTTGACGGAATAAGTATTTGTTGTTGCGCCCACGATAGGATTGCCCAACGCATCGTACCATTGGTAGGAAGTGGTACCGATCGAACCGGTGGCTTGCAACGTAACATTTTCACCCTGTTTGACGTTATAGACCGATTGATCGACCGTAACCGTCGGTACTTTGCCCACCTGTACCTCCACGGTGCCTGCACCGGCTATTGCATTAGCCGCATCGTATGCCTTGTATGTGTAGGTAGTCGTAACTTCGGGATGATCCGTCAAAGGATTTCCCGAGAACGATTGCGACACGTTGTACTTGTCCTTCCAAGTCCACTTGTAGGTGTACGTATTACCATCGTCGGGAGTCAAGGTAATTATTACCTTATCGCCGGGGCAAATGTTGGTAGCGGGGTTTGGACTCGTCGAAAACGTAACGGCCGAAGCATACAGCACGGTGCTAAACAATGCGACAGCAGTGATTGCGAATTTCAAGTTAAACCGGTTCATAATATCAGATTTTTTTGGGTGATTATTCATTTTGTTTGGTTGTTGATAAGCGCCAACAAGTTATAAACAATTTTTAATGAGCAAATTTAATGGTTTTTCTTTTATAGTGTGTAAAAAAACGATATTTTTTTGCAGAAAAATGATATTTTTGTTGTTTTATCGACAAAAAACCCAAACTCTCAACAAGTTATGAACAATTTACGAGTCGATTTTTTGGGTCAGAAATGGTCAATTTTCAGAAAAATTGTACCTTTGCAGTGCATTTTGGCGTGTGTGTTGCGTCATTTTTCGTCATTTTTTGGCGAGTTTTCAACAAAAAAATCATGGCATCATTCAAATTAACATCGACTTACGCACCCACCGGCGACCAACCGGAGGCCATTCGTTGTTTGACCGAAGGTGTAGAGCGTGGTGTGCCGTTTCAGACCCTTTTGGGTGTAACCGGATCGGGCAAAACGTTCACCATGGCCAACGTCATTGCCAACCTGAACCGCCCGACACTGATATTGAGCCACAACAAAACATTGGCCTCACAACTGTACGATGAATTTAAGTCGTTTTTCCCCGAAAATGCGGTGGAATACTTCGTATCGTACTACGACTACTATCAGCCCGAAGCCTACATTCCGAACACCGACACCTACATCGAGAAAGATTTGGCCATCAATGCCGAAATCGAGAAGTTGCGCCTATCGACCACATCGGCTCTGCTGTCGGGGCGGCGCGATGTAGTGGTGGTGTCGTCGGTGTCGTGCCTGTACGGCATAGGCAATCCCGAAGATTTTCACGACACCTGCATCACGATAGGGGTCGGCCGACAAATGCTGCGCGACGACCTTTTGCGGCAATTGGTCGATGGGCTTTACACGCGCAACGAGTTGGATTTGAATCGCGGTAATTTTCGCGTCAAGGGCGACACGGTGGACATTTTTTTGGCCTATACCGACTACATTTTGCGTGTGGTTTTCTGGGACGACGAGATAGAGAGCATCGAAGCCATCGACCCGGCCAACGGACACACACTCACACGTTACGACACGTTCAACATCTACCCTGCCAACATTTTCGTTACAACCCGCGAACGCATCAACCAAGCCATCGACCAGATTGCGCTCGACTTGGGTCAACAGGTTGAGTATCTGAACGAAATAGGCAAACCGTACGAAGCCAAACGGCTCTACGAGCGCGTCAATTACGACATCGAAATGATACACGAAGTGGGTTATTGTTCGGGCATCGAGAACTATTCGCGCTACTTCGACGGACGTCAGCCGGGTATGCGTCCATTCTGTCTGCTCGACTATTTTCCGAAAGACTTTTTGCTGATGGTGGACGAGAGCCACGTAACCCTGCCGCAGGTGCACGCCATGTACGGCGGCGACCGTTCGCGCAAGCAGAATTTGGTAGATTACGGTTTTCGCCTGCCGGCTGCGCTCGACAATCGTCCCTTGAAATTCGACGAATTTGAGAGCTTGGTCAACACAGCCATCTACGTCAGCGCCACGCCGGCCGACTACGAGTTGCGAAAATCGGAAGGCGTTGTCGTAGAGCAAGTCATACGCCCAACAGGACTGCTCGACCCGATAATCGAGGTACGTCCAAGCCTGAATCAGATAGACGATTTGATAGAAGAGATTGCCGTGCGTGCCGAACGCGACGAACGCGTGTTGGTAACCACGCTGACTAAGCGCATGGCCGAGGAATTAGACAAATATTTCAGCAAAATGGGCATACGCTGCCGCTACATTCACTCCGATGTCGAGACGTTGGAGCGCATCGAGATACTGAACGACCTGCGCAACGGACTGTTCGATGTGCTCATCGGCATCAACCTGCTACGCGAAGGCCTCGACCTGCCGCAAGTGTCGCTCGTAGCCATACTCGATGCCGACAAAGAGGGATTTTTGCGCGACCACCGTTCGCTCACACAAACGGCAGGCCGCGCGGCGCGCAACGTCAACGGCAAAGTAATCATGTATGCCGACACCATCACCGCCAGCATGCGGCAAACCATCGACGAAACCAACCGACGGCGCGACAAACAGTTGAAATACAACGCCGAACACAACATCACACCGACGCCAATCGTCAAAACGACCCAATCGTCGCTGTCGGCACCCAAACCGACCGACACCGAAAAACCGCACTACTATGTCGAGCCGGAGAAATCGCTGTCGCTGGCAGCCGACCCCGTGGTCAAATACATGACACCGGAAGCCTTGCAAAAAGCCATCGAACACACACGCAAACTGATGGAAAACGCCGCCAAAAATCTGCAATTCATCGAAGCGGCACAATATCGCGACGAACTGATAAAACTCGAGCAACAACTATCGGACAAAAAACAATAAAAACGCATTTTTCGCACGACATACATTTCGGATTGCATTTTTTTGCGTATCTTTGCAAATTGGATTTTTTTTGTGGACACGAGCATGCCAACTCTGAATGACATAAAACAACCTATCGCCGCCGAATGGGATACGTTCGACGCATTGTTTTCGTCCGTATTCCAATCGACGGACACGCTGTTGAACGCTGCCTTGCGCTATGTGCACCAACGTCGGGGCAAACAAATACGTCCGATACTGACTTTGCTGGCCGCCAAAACCATCGGCTGCATCAATCAAGCGACACACATGGCCGCCACGGCTTTGGAGGTGTTGCACACAGCCAGCCTGCTGCACGACGACGTGGTAGATGCTGCCGACGAACGGCGCGGCATGCCGTCGGTGAACCGGCAATTCGACAACCGCACGGCGGTGCTCGTGGGCGACTACCTGCTGACCAAATCGATGGACTGCATAGCGCAAACCAACAACCACGATTTGCTGCAATGCCTTGTAACGTTGAGCAAAGAGATTACGCGCGGCGAACTGCTGCAACTGCAATACGCCTACCAACAAACAACCGAAGAACATTACTACGAAATCATTCGTCGCAAAACGGCCATACTGTTTGCCATCTGTATGCAGGCCGGCGCCATTTCGGCCGGCGCAACGCCCGAACAATGTGCCAAACTGTACGCTTTCGGCGAAAACCTCGGCATTTGTTTTCAGATAAAAGACGACATTTTCGACTACACGCCGCAAGCCCAAGTAGGCAAACCCACGCTGAACGACCTGCGCGAAGGCAAATTCACGCTGCCCATCATTCACGCTATGGAACAGGTCGGCAAAACCACATCGGCACACATTGTCGAAATGGCAAAAAACAACGATTTAATCGATAAAAACAAAGATTTTTTGTACGATTTCGTGGCACAAAACGACGGCATAGCATACGCTCGACAACAAATGGAAGTATATCGCAGTAAAGCCATGGATTGTTTGGCCGATTTTGCCGATTCGACCGAAAAAAAATCGCTTTGCGACATTTTGGATTTCGTGCTACAGCGCACCAACTGACGCAAACGACAAAAAAAATAAAAAACAGCCGATTTCATCGGCATTTTTCTGCAAAACAAGTGGTTCTAAACACCGACATAAACTATCTGCAAGGTGTCGGGCCGAAACGCGCCGCCACACTCTTGGCCGAACTCGGCATTCGCACGGTCGAGGATTTGGTTACTTATTATCCCTACAAATACGTTGACCGCAGCCGTTTCTACACCATACGCGAAGCCAACGAAAACCTGCCTTACATACAACTGAAAGCACGCATCGTAAGGTTCGAAAAACGCGGCGAAGGCCGATCGCAACGCCTCGTAGCCACCATTGCCGACGGCACAGGCACCATGGAACTTGTATGGTTCAAAGGCTTGAAATTTGTTACAGAGAGATACCGCATCAACCAACCATACATCATTTTCGGCAAGCCTCAACGCTATGGCCGATTGCTCAACATAGCACACCCCGAAATAGACATATTGATAGACGGCGCGGAGCAAAAAATTCAGGGTTTGCAGGCACACTACAACACGACGGAAAAGATGAAATCGTCGTTTCTAAACTCGGCCGCACTGCACAAAATGATTTACACGGCACTGAGCGACCCCACGCTGCAAATACCCGAGACCCTGCCCGACGACATGGTGCGGCAATTCGCCCTGATGCCTCGCCACGATGCCATACACAACATCCATTTCCCGAAAAACGTGCAACTGCTCGAACAGGCACAGCGCCGCCTGAAATTTGAGGAATTGTTTTTCATTCAACTCAGCATCATTCGTCAAACCAAGTTGCGCGAGCAGAAATATCGCGGCTACATTTTCGGCACCATCGGCGACATGTTCAACCGCTTCTACCACGAGTGTCTGCCCTTTGCGCTGACCGGCGCCCAAAAACGCGTACTGAAAGAAATTCGTGCCGACTTGGCCTCGGGCAAACAGATGAACCGCCTGCTGCAAGGCGATGTGGGTAGCGGCAAAACCATGGTAGCACTGATGACCGCGCTCATTGCCGTGGACAACGGATTTCAGGCCTGCATTATGGCTCCGACCGAAATTTTGGCCACACAACACTACCAATCCATATCGGAACAAGTGTCACACATAGGCCTGAACGTACGCCTGCTCACCGGTTCGACCAAGCGCTCGGAGCGCGAAACCATAGCCGCGGAGTTGCAAAACGGCAGCCTGCAACTGCTCATCGGCACGCACGCACTCATCGAAGACAATGTCGTGTTCAAAAATCTGGGACTGGTCGTCATCGACGAACAACACCGTTTCGGGGTGGCACAGCGCGCCAAACTGTGGGCAAAAAACATACAGCCGCCACACATTCTGGTGATGACCGCCACACCCATTCCGCGCACGTTGGCCATGACCATCTACGGCGACTTGGAGGTGAGTGTCATCGACGAACTGCCGCCCGGACGCAAACCGATAGCCACCTATCACTATTTCGACAACAAACGCGAGGCACTCAACCAATTTCTGAAAAAACAGATTGACGCCGGCCGCCAAGTGTACATCGTCTATCCGCTGATTCAGGAATCGGAAAAACTCGACCTGAAAGACCTCGAAAACGGCTACCAACAAGTGCGCGAGGCCTTTCCCGACTACAAGATAAGCATGGTGCACGGCAAAATGAAAGCCGCCGACAAAGAACGCGAAATGACCGCTTTCGCCGAAGGAAAAACACAAATAATGGTTGCCACCACGGTGATAGAAGTCGGTGTGAACGTACCAAACGCCTCGGTGATGGTCATCGAAAACGCCGAACGATTCGGTCTGTCGCAACTGCACCAACTACGCGGACGCGTAGGGCGCGGCGCCGACCAAAGTTACTGCATACTGATGTCGCGCTACGAACTATCGAACGACACCCGCAAACGTTTGCAGATAATGGTCGATTCCACCGACGGATTTGTGATTGCCGAAGCCGACCTGAACCTGCGCGGCCCCGGCGACATCGATGGCACACAACAAAGCGGACTGCCCTTCGACCTGAAGATAGCCAACCTTGCGCACGACGGCAAAATACTGCAAACAGCACGCACCGTGGCACGCGACCTGCTCGAAAAAGACCCCGAACTGACAAACGAAGAAAATAAATGCTTAACTTTGCAATTGGCCAAACTGACCAAAAGCATCATCAATTGGGGCGTCATTAGTTAATATTATTTAGACAAAATCTAAATAACAAAAATCAAAAAAATAGCGATAAAAACGTTCAAAAACAACTATAAACAAACAAATATTATGAAAAAAATCATCACTCTTTCAATCATTCTTTTAAGCATCGGCGCGGGCAACATATTTGCTCAAAATGCCATAGCCGAAGCGCTGTCGCAAGCCGAAAAGGTGAGTTTTGCCACCAACAAAAAAACCTTGAAATCGGAGCAAAAAGCACTGCAAAAATCGTACGCCAAAGCGCTGAAAGAGATTGCCGCCCGCCAAACGGCAGCACAAAAAAAACCGGCACTCTACGAACAGTTGGCAACGGAGTGCGAGGCGTGGAACAACCTACAAACACGCATGGAACGTTTAGTGGCCGAAGGTAAGTGGGACAGCGTGCCACACGTCGACTACGACTCGCTGCAACACGACATCAACGAAAAAGTGGCCGCCCACTACTACGCCGAAGGTCGCAAACTGTGCGACAAAGGCAAAGACCTCGACCAAAAACGCGCCGGCATTGCCGTAATGGTCAACGCCGGTCGTTTCAGCGCGACCTACGCCACCCTCGTCGCAAACTATCAGGACAGTGTGGAACTGCCTTTTGCACACGCGCTGGCGCAATCGTCGAAAGAGGAGGAACTTGCAAAAGCGCTGCAACTGTTCAACGACATAATGGCACGCCACGCCACCGATTCGGCAATGTGCGCACGCATAGCCCCCGACCGCGAACGTCTGCAAGCCATATTCTACGACAAAGCCGAAAAACTTTTCGTCAAAGAGAAATATCAGGCACAATACGATGCGGCACGCTACTACGCCATGGTGGATAGTTTCCGCGACGCCGCCGACAAAGAACGTTTGGCGCACAAACGCGGCGTGTTGACTGTGGCCGTTGTCGATGTTGCCGGAACCACAGCCGACAAACTGAGCGAAAAGACCTTGAAACAACTTCAGAAAACATTCCCCGCCTATTTCGATTTCGCAAGCATGCAGGGACTGACGCGCGAACAACTACAACAACAGCGTTGCGCACTGCTGTTTGAGTACGACGGCAAAACGTTTGGCAACTACAAGTACGCCCACCGCAAAAACGACAAGGACAAAAACGTGGTGAAATTTATGCAAAAGACATCGAAAGATGGCATCGTCAGCGAAAAAGAGATCAGCGAAAAAGAGTACAACAAAGGCAAAGCGCAAAACGACGGCACCGAAAACTTCAACATGTATCAAGGTCGCCTGCACAAGATGTGGATTGAATCGGTGATGGACATCGACTACACGTTCGACATTGTCGATTTGCGCGCCGACTCGGCACAGACTGTCGGCACGATAGAAAAGGCCGGCAAATACAGCGTCAGCGAAATAGGCACCGAAATCGTTACCTACAAAGGCGACCCGCAGTGTCGGCCGAGCGACAAAGAGTTGATTCGCCGCGACAAAAAGATGCAAGACAAAGACCTCGACAACCTTGCAAAAGAGCAGAAAATTTATGGTTGGAGCATCGACGACTTTTTGCACAACCGCGTCAAAGCCATCGGCGAAGAGGTGGAAAAAGCGCTGCCCTACAAACATTTTGCGGAATAGTATGAAAGCCACCATCGTCAAATTTTTCAAAGGATTTGCCTACGCATTTGCAGGCATGGCGGCAGCCGTTCGCAGCGAGCGCAACATGAAATTTCATTTGTTCGTCACTGCGTGTGTGATTGCCGCCGGCATCGGGTTTCGGATTTCGGTCGGCGAATGGATTGCCTGCGCGCTGTGCATCGGCATGGTGTTTGGTGCCGAGATGCTGAACACCGCCATCGAAAAATTGGCCGACACCGTCAGTGCCGAACGCAACGACAACATCCGATTTGTGAAAGATGTGGCTGCCGGTGCCGTGTTGGTGTGCGCTATAGCGGCCGCCGTCGTTGGTCTGATAATTTTTGTACCAAAAATCATCGCCCTATTCTGATATGACGTTCAGAGAGATTTTAGGCCATTTCATCGGCATTTTTTACCCGAATTTGTGTTGTGCCTGCGGCAACAATCTGACCGTTGGCGAGGAGATAATCTGCATGGATTGTCTGCTGCACCTGCCACGAACACGCCTGCACCTCGAGCGCGACAACAAACTCGAGAAACGCTTTTGGGGCAAAGTGGACCTCGAGCGCGCCACCGCATTCTACTACTTTGCCAAAGGGTCGAAATACCGCTCGATACTGCACCAACTGAAATACAAAGACGGGCGCGACATCGGTTTCGTGATGGGCAAATATGCCGGCAGCGAACTGCTGGAATCAGCCGATTTTCAAACGATTGACTATATCGTTCCGGTGCCTTTGCACCCCAAAAAAATGGCCAAACGCGGCTACAATCAAGCCGAGTGCATAGCCGACGGCCTGTCCGAAGTGATGCGCGTGCCGGTGGAAACGACCAATCTCTATCGCGCCATCGAGAATCCGACACAAACCAAAAAATCGGTGTACGAACGCTGGGAAAACACAAAAGGCATATTCGATATTCACGATGCGCAACTATTTGAAAACAAGCACATTCTGATAGTCGATGATGTGTTGACCACCGGTTCGACCCTGATAGCCTGCGCCGAAGCCGTCAAAGCCAAATGTCCGAGTGCGCGCATCTCGGTATTCACGTTGGCAGCCGCCTAAACTCGTAACCGCCATGAGCATCGTTGCAATCACAACATATTGTTTCGTGGCACTCTATGTGCTGACGATTGGCGCCTTTACCATCGGCTGGCTGCGACTGCGGACCTTTTCGCCCAAAATGCCGATGAAAACGCCCATTTCGCTCGTTGTGTGCTGCAAAAACGAAGCCAAGAATCTGCCGCGCCTTTTAGCCTGCATTGCGGCACAAACGTACCCGAATTTTGAGGTTGTTTTTGCCAACGACCACTCGACCGACCAAACAGCGAAAATTCTCGATGAATTCTGCCAAAATCACGCTTTTGCCACCTACTTTTCGACCGATGGAACCGGCAAAAAAAACGCCCTGCGCGAAGCCGTCAGTCGTGCCACAAACGACATCATCGTCTGCACCGACGCCGACTGCACCTTGCAGCCGACACATCTGCAAACCATTGCCGCCTATTTCGAAGCCGAAAATCCCGATTTGCTGCTTGGCGGCGTGCGCATCGAGACACAAAAATCGCTGTTCGCCCAACTGCAAGCATTGGAATTTGCATCGCTCATTGCATCGACCGCCGGCGCCTGCGCACTGCGTATGCCCATCATGTGCAACGGTGCCAATTTGGCGTTCAAAAAAAGCGTTTTCATCGAACTTTCCGGGCAACTGTACGACCGCGAGATTTCGGGCGACGACCAATTTTTATTGTTTGCCGCCAAGCGCGCTCGGTGCCGCATCCGTTTTCTGAAAGCCGCCGACACGGTTGTTACCACACAGCCGCAAGCGACCCTCGGCAAATTTCTGCGCCAGCGCGGCCGCTGGACATCGAAAGCCAAATCGTACACCGACCCGCAGACCATCGCTGCGGCGTGCATCGTTTTTGCTACATCGGTGTTGATTTTCGCCGATTTCATCGGAATTTTTGTCAATCAAGGTTTCATTATTCCCTTTGCAATAGCATTCGCCACTAAATTTACGGCCGATTCGGCTATTTTAAGCGTGTTTTTGCCGTTTTTATCGCAAAAACGACTAATAGTACACACTGCGCTTTTGAGTGTCCTCTACCCGATTTATGTGATTTTTGCCGTTTTTGCCGGATTATTCAGAAAAAAGAGATGGTAAAAAAACGGGACGAATATGAAAATTCGCCCCGCGCATATTTGGGAAAAAGTCCATTATTCCACATCCAGATTGACAGCGATGCCGGCCTTGAACCACCGACCGGGTTGCTCGATGCCGCCGTAGTCGTAGTAGCGCCGACCGATGAGGTTGCTCGCCTCGACATAGACGTTGATTTTGGAATTTTGCCAATAGACACGCCCATCGAGCAGATAAACCGGCCGGTAACTCTGCACGGCGCCGTCCTTGTCGGTGTAGTTGCCCTCGCGCTGCTGATACGTGAACTGCCAACTTGCGCCAAAACCTTTGTAAATGCCGTGCGCCAAATTGACGGTCAATTTATGTTTCAAATAGTCGAGCGCATATTTCGACAATAGGTCGCCGGCGTCCTTGTCGAGTTGGCAATAGGCATAACCAACCTCCAAATTTTTCAGCCAATAGCCGTATTTGTAGCCGACCATAACTTCGCCGCCAAACGCATCGACGCGCGTATGGTTGACGCTGCGCCATTTTTCCTCTTCGGGCGCTTTCACCCAGTCAATCAGGTCCTTGCCAACACGATAGTACGCATTCAGGCTGACGCGAAAGCCCTTGCGTCCCCAGTGTGCGCCCACCTCGGCCGTCATACTCTGTTCGGGTTTCAGGTTAGGATTGGCTGTTTGCGTGGCGCTCTGATAATAGAGGTCGGTGAACGTAGGCAGGCGCAAGGCACGACTGACATTGACAAACACGGCGCCATCGGTGTCGAACGTGTAACCGACGTTGGCCGTGCACGCGAAGTTGTTTCGAAACATCGAATTGTGGTTGCCCGACACACCTATCGATGCCAAAAAATTGCCGGCATAGAATGTCTGTTCGGCGAAATAGTTGATATTCAATCGGTTTTTCGATTTGGTATAGCAGATGGAATCGGCGGTGCCTGCCACATGTTTGGGTTCGTCCAGCGCATCGCCGAGCACGTTGCTGAAGATGTGTTCGTCGCGCACTTCGATGCCGACGGCTGTTTTGCCGATGTCGTACAAAAACGAGGCTTTGAAATTGATGCCCGCCGCATCGGCAACATGATAATTGTGTCCTGTGTACCATGCAGGACATTCGGCCACGCCTTCGCGAAAGAGTTCGAAACGGTCGTAGTGCCGACGATAAAAAATGCCCGATTCCATCGACAAAAATCGGATTTGTTTCTGCCAGGTCAATGCGCCAAAAATCGTCTTCGTGGCTTCGTATTGATCGGGATATTTGAGCGAATAGAACGAATTGCTGCCAAAGCCTTTCAGTTGGCCGCCGAGTTGCAAACTCCACTCGCCGGTAACCGAATCGGCACAGTGCGCATTGAAATAGAGGTTACCATATTTGTAGTCGGTGTTGTCGATGTAGCCGGTGGATTGGTTATAGTTGCCCGACAGTTCGAAACGCCATTTGTTTTTGTTGTAGCGAAAATCGAGTGCCGGCGCAAAATAGCCGAAATCGCCGCCATCGACTTTGGCTTTCACGCACCGCTGATCCGTGGTGTTTGTTACAATGTTGATAGCGCCGCTGAAAGCCGACAATCCGAATTGGCTGACCGACGTTCCTTGCAAAATTTCGACACGTTCCACCGTGCTCAAATCGAGCGGGATGTCAAGATTGGCATGGCCGGTATGCACATCGGTGATGTTCACGCCGTTGAGCAAAATCAGCACTTGGTCGAATGTGCCGCCGCGCATCGAGATGTCGGCCTGTGCCCCGTTGGCTCCGCGTGTGCGGATGTCGATGCCGGGTAAATAATCGAGTAATTCGTTGAGGGTGGTTGTCGGGAAGGATTGAAGTTGTTGTGCAGTGATGGTAGAAACGACATGCAGCGCCTCGCCGGCTACCTGTTGTTTGACTGCGACAACCGAAACTTCGGAAAGATTTTGTATGTCGAAACCATCGGTTTCGTCGTCGGCAAAGAGCGCCAACGGAGAACACATCAAAGCCACAAAGCAAACCAATGTGTTTGTAATCTTTGACTTAACGAGTTGTTTTTCGGCAATGTAACTTGCCACATGTCCGATGCACACTTCGAGGTGCACCGACCGAAACGCCGCATACTTCGCCCGACAAAATCGTCGGAAACGGTACGCACGTTTTTGAATGAAATGTTTGTACATAAAAAAGAAAACTTAAAAAGTTAAACAAAAAAAACTCCCTGCAAACACAAGAAGTTAACTCAAAAGCGTCTCTTTCAGAATTTCGCCAACCGAAGGATGCGGAAAAATCAATTTGGCCAGCACATCGACCGTCAGTTTTTGTTCGATGGCAAGTGCCGCCGTTGCCACAAGTTCCGAAGCCGGATTGCCAATGAGATGTGCGCCCTTCAAGCGGTTTTCGGCATCGAAAATGAGTTTGCAAAGGCCGTTGCCGCCTTCGTTTTCGGCCACAAAACGCCCGGAATAGGTCATCGGCAGTTTTTTGACGGAATAAACCGCGCCGGCACTCTGCAACGCCGCCTCGGTGACGCCCACGCCGGCCACTTCGGGATTGGTGTACACCACGCCCGGCACCGCATCGTAAGTCATAGCATCGGGAATGCCAAGTATATGATTGACAGCCACTTCGGCCTCGCGCACAGCGGTGTGTGCCAGCATCGAGAAACCGGTTACATCGCCGGCGGCATAGATACGCGAATGCGACGTGCGCATCTGTTCGTCCACCTTCAGCCCGTTGCGGAAACGTTCGAGGCAGAGCGGTTCCAAGCCCAAGTTTTGCACATTCGGTCGACGCCCGACGCACAACAAAATCTGTTGCGCCGCAAGTTCGTTTTCGCCGTTTTCATCGGCAAATTTCACCATCTGCGGTTGCAGTTCGAGCACGCGCGCGCCAAGGTGAAACGCCACACCGCGTTTTTCGTATTCGGCACGAAGCAGCGCCGCAATCTCGGCGTCGATGCCGGGCAAAATTTCCGAAGCCATTTCGACAATCGTAACTTTGCTGCCAAACGCCGAAAACAAGCCGGCAAACTCCATACCGATGACGCCGCCACCCACGATGGCGATGCTTTCGGGCACTTCGGTTGCCTGCAACGCCTCGCGACTTGTCCAAAAGTGGCCAAGTTCGATTCCCTTGATGGGTGGCAGAGCCGTTTCGGAACCGGAGCAAATCAACAATCTTTCGGCCTCGTAAAGTTGACCGCCGCAGTCGATTTCGACGATTTCATCGGCATTTTTGACCGACGCTTCGCCTTGCACAACCGTTACCTGCTGCAATTTGGCACGAATGCCGGCCGCCAACTTACGCACCACTTTTGTTTTGCGTGCACAAATTTTGGCATAGTCGAACGCCACATGTTCGGCAGCGATGCCATATTTTGCGCCCGACAAAGCCTGTTGATAGAGTTTGGCACTGTAGAGCAACGTTTTGGTGGGAATGCACCCCTCGTTGAGGCACACGCCGCCGAGCGCTTTTTTTTCGAACAACACCACGTTCAAACCGCCTTGTGCGGCACGTTCGGCTGCCGTATAACCGGCCGGCCCGCCACCGATGATTGCCAAATCGTATTTCATAACTTTCACTGATTTATCTGTACCTTATTTTTTGACCTATGCGCAAAATTTTTTTCGAACTGATGCGGTTCAGTTGGCACAACTTTGAAACCGTTGTGCCATACCGACGAGCGATGCCCGACAGCGTATCGCCCTTGCGCACGGTGTGATACCGTGCTTTGGCCAACTCCTTCAAAGCGGCATTGTGGCTGTAGGTGTCGGCCAAGGTGATAACAAACGGATTTGTGCGCAACGTTTTGGTCTGATAATCAATCAGTTTTGCTGTATTGAACGCATTGCCGAGAAAGCGCGCCTCGTAGTGCAGATGCGGCCCTGTGGAGTGCCCCGAGTTGCCGCCAAGCCCAATGACATCGCCGGCCGCCACATCCTGATTAATGGTACACAACACGCGCGACAAGTGCGCATAGACTGTTTCCAAACCATTGTCGTGGCGAATGACGACGTAATGTCCATAACCGTTGCGTTCGTAATCGACAATGCGCACACGCCCTTTGAACGTGGCACAAACCGTGTCGCCCACACACACGCCGATGTCGGTGCCATAGTGCCAGCGATAACGCCGCATGCCAAACGGCGATGTAATGCGGTTGCTCTGCACCGGATAGACAAAATCGGACACATCGATAGAGGTCGAATCGGGGATGCTGTCAATTTTCACGCCATACGGATTGATGCGTTCCGAAGTCCACGAGAAACGATAGAGTTCGGCAGCCGGATGTTGGTCGAGGAAAGACGAGTCGTTGGCCGTGTACGCCGAATCGGCCGACACTTCCCAAAACAGGCCATCCTCTTCGGAATAGAAATCGGTAGCGGCAAGCGTGTCGGCATCGTATGTTTGAGCCGTAGCGCAGATGGTTGCACCAAGCAGTACACCCATCGCCAAACAATTACGGCAACGCATCAGTTTTCGTCTTTGGAATAGATGAAACCATGTGCGGCTTTGGCGTAATCGAACATCTCTTCGGGTTTGAAGAAACGCGCTAACTCCACAGCGGCATTTTCCACCGAATCGCTTGTGTGAATGATGTTTTCCTGCATGCTCATGCCATAGTCGCCGCGAATGGTGCCGGGCTGTGCGTTGCGCGAGTTGGTTACACCGGTCATGTTGCGCACCACTTGCACGGCATCGACACCTTCCCAGCAGCACACAATGACGGGCGATGCTTTCATCGATGCACAAATAGTCGGGAAAAAAGGTTTATCGACCAGATGAGCATAGTGTTCGGCCAAGATTTTGTCGTCGAGTTGAATCATTTTGAGGCCGGCCAAGCGCAGTCCTTTGCGCTCGAAACGCCCGATAATGGCGCCGACAAGTTCGCGTTGTACGGCACCCGGTTTGATAATTACAAGTGTTCTCTCCATAGTTGATAGTGTAAAAACAGTAAAAACGGCGGAAACGCGCCGTATGTACTACGACACGTCTCCACCATTCGGTCAGATTGTTAGTTTTTCATTATTCCACATGACCATAGCGAGCCATGAACTCTTTCATCAGGTTTTGGAAATCCCAGTCTTCGCCACCCTTGAACAATTTGTTCGGAGCCAGCGTGGTAACTTTTCCCCACTTCGACTGAATGGCTTTCAGGTCGATGGTCTTTTTGTCGCCGGTGATGACAATGACGATAGGTTGATCCTTGATGAATTTGTTGTAGAATGCTTCGATTTGTGCAAATTCGAGGTTGTCAATCTTCGGCATATTCACTTTGGCAGGATCGTCGGTGTAGCCGAGTTTCTGCCAATAGTCGAACGTCATGCTCTTGTTGCGGAACGACGGTTTGTCGGTGAGCGACGATTGGCGCAAATAGGTTTTGATGTTTTCGAGGCGTTCGGGATAGAGCGGCATATTGCGCAACAAATCCATATACACATCAACAGCATCGGCCACCTTGTCGCCTTGTGTGCCTACATAGCCGATGAGGTAACTATCCTTGCCGGTGAGTTGCGGGCGTGCCATGTAGCCGTAGGCTGTGTAAGCCATCGATCGTTTTTCGCGAATTTCGTTCATCACCAAGCCGCTGAAACCGCCACTGAAGTATTGGTTGAAAGCATCGTAATCCACATCGGCAGCGATGTCGTAGGGCTGGCCGTTGATGTAGAAATAGATTTTGGCTTGTTGCATATCGCTGTTCGGCAAGAAGTAGATGGTTTGTTGGTCGTACTTCACGCGGTCGAGAATGACGGGCGACTCGCTCTTTGCCAAATTCTCTTTCAGCGGCAGATTGTTCTTGCAGATGTCGGCCACTTGGTCGGCGGCAGTGCTGCCAACGAAGTGAATTTCCAATTCGTAGCCGGTGGCATCGACAATGGCACGCGTCAGGTCGGAGATGGTCAGCGAGTAGTTGATGTCAACATTGAGTTCGCCGTTCGATTCCGACAGATTGTACGAGTACATATCTTTCAGCGGAATGCGGTCGATGTATTCCGATTTGTCGCCGTAGAGCACATACTGCATCAAAGCGTCGGACAGTGTGCTTGGGTCTTTGCGTTCGATGGCGCGGCTGCTGCGTACCGATTGGATAACGCTTTCGAGTTTTTTGTTGTCCAATTTCGGGAACAGCGTTTGGCGTGTCATCAGTTTGCAGATTTCGGCCAAATTCTTTTCGTCGCCCGAGATTGAGATATAGAAATAACTTTCCGAAGCGCTATACGAGCAAGTGGCACCGAGTTCGCTGAACTGACGGCGCAAATCCTGTGCTTCGGTATTTGGTTGAACGCCAGCAGTGTTCATCAGTTGAGCGGCGTATTCCAGATTCGGCATTTTTTGTGTACCGACGCCATATTTCAGTACCAGCGAGAAGATGTCGTTCTCTTTGTTTTCGGTGCAGAAGAGTGTAACGTCGTCGTAGAGTTTTGTTTTTGTAACATCGGCAAAGTTGTTGTACTCCTCTTTCACGGTGCCGAGCGGCAGGGCGTTCACCTTGTCGTCGTAGGCTGTTTTCGACTCTTTCGGCGGGTCGAGCGGCTGTATTTCCGGTTTTTTCAGTTTGTTCTTTTTGGGTGTACCCTCGTCGATGGACACGGTTACATGGTTGCCGCTCAGATATTTTTGCGCGATGCGTTGCACATCGTTGCGTGTGATAGCATTGATGCGTTCGGCAAGCGTAAAGTAGTGTTCTACGGGTTCGTCGTAGGCGAAAGCGTATGTCAGTATGTTCACTTTCGACGACGAATTTTCGAACATCAGTTTCGTTTCCTGCAACATTTGTGCTTTCACCGAGTTGAAGAGCCAATCTTCGAACGCGCCGGTTTTCAGTTTGTCCACCTCTTTCATGATCATTTTTTCGGTTGCAGCGTTCGATTCGTAGCGATATTGCGAAGCGTCGAAATAGGGCACGGCCGCCAACAGAATGCGTCCGAGGTCGCGGCGCGAATCGCTCTCGGCCACAGCCAGCGAGATGTCGCCGTCGAGCATCAGTTTGTCGAACAAACCGGTGTTGTGGCGGTTGTTGAGCATCGACAGTGTGAAGTCGAGCGCCAGCGCGTCGGGGTCGCCCTCTTTCACGCCGTTGTAGCCCCACACCACTTGCGGATAATAGCCCAATTTGGCCGAATATTTCGGGTTGCCTTTGAAATCGGTCCATGTGTATTGGCCGCGTTCGGGCAACTCTTTCGGTTGCAGGCGACCGAAGTATTTTTCGATCAGCGGTTTCACGGTTTCGGTGTCGAAGTTACCTACCAACAGCAAGCACATGTTGTTCGGCACATACCATGTGTTGTAGAAGTTGATGAGTGAGCTCAGACTCGGGTTTTTCAGGTGTTCGGGTAAGCCGATGACGTCGCGCGCATACGGGTGTCCTTCGTAGAGTTTTTCCATGATGAACTCGCTGATGTGCGTGTCGTTGTAGTCCTGATACATGTTGTACTCTTCGAACACGTTTTCCAATTCGGCTTGGAACGAGCGGAACACCGGATTGATGAGTCGTTCGGAGTTCACTTCGAGCCATTTTTCCATTTGGAATGCGGGGAAGTTGTTGAAGTAGCATGTCAGGTCGTAACTTGTGAATGCGTTCAATCCTTCGCCGCCCATGCCTTCGATCAGGTTCGAGAAATCGTCGGTGGCGCCAAATTTAGCGGCTTGCATCGACACTTCGTTGATTTTTTTGATGAGTTCGGTGCGTTTCTTTTGGTCTTTCATCGGCACGGCTGCCAATTCGTCGTACAGACGGATGATTTCCTCGTAGAGCGGTTTTTCTTTTTCCCAATCGAGTGCGCCGATGTTGGCCGTACCTTTGAAAAGCATGTGTTCCAAATAGTGCGCCAAGCCGGTGTAGTCGGCAGGTTCGTCCACTGCGCCGGCACGGCAAACAACGCGTCCGTGCACATCGGGCAGGTTTTGGTCTTCCCACAGCATGATGGTCAGGCCGTTGTCGAGTTTATACTCCGAAAACCCTTTGCGTGGGTCGTTTTGTGCGAACGCCGACAGTGTCAGTGCGCACAAAAGCATTGCTACAGCAAAAAATCTCTTTTTCATAAATGTAATTATTAAATTTTGTTAATTGTATTATTCGTTTTTATCTTTTTCGTAGGCAAGGATGTCGCCGGGCTGGCAGCGCAGCACTTCGCACAAGGCTTCCAGCGTGGAGAAACGCACCGCTTTGGCCTTGCCTGTTTTCAGAATCGACAGGTTGGCGGGTGTTACATCCACTTTTTCGGACAATTCGTTGAGCGAGATTTTTCGCTTGGCCATCACCACATCTAAATTGACAACTATCGGCATACTCGTTTTTGTGTGTTTAGATGGTTAAATCGTGTTCGTTTTTCATTTGCGTGGCTATTTGCAGCACTTCGTTCATCAACAAGATGATAAGGCCGATAATCAGGTCGTCCCAATCGATGAAACGGGCAGAAATGGTGTAGTCGGCCAGCTCGATGGCGCGGTTGACGAAAAACAGTTCCATGCCATTATATATGGTGCCAAGCAACGCCAGAACCAAAAATCCGATGCCGATGATACGAAAGCGGCGAATGTTGCGTTCGTCGAAAATCTGCGAACGGTGGAACGATACAATGATTTTGACAAACACGACCAACAGAAAGACAAAACCGCCACATATCAGCAACGACACGATGATGTGAAACACCTGCAAGGCGGTGTCGCCCCACGAGGCTTCGGCGTCGGTGTCGCCGGCCGGCCGAAAGACCACCAACGAGGCTTCTTGCGGCACAATGAGCAGCGGCGATCCGTCCTTTTGGTTCACATCGGTCGGCACTATTGCGTTGTATTTCGGTTCGAGCGATACGCTTGTAAAACTCTCGGATTGCAGGGCATTTTCGATTTCGTAGCCGGCCATATTGTAGCCGAGGTTAAAGCCTTGCAACGCCGACATCACCACATCTTGAAACAATGCCACAAAAAAGCATATCAGCAAGAACGAGCACAGAAATTTTAAGCGTTTCATAACGATTCAATTTATTTTCGACTGCAAAGTAACAACATTTTTTTGAAACGAACAAATATTTTTATCGTTTTTCGATATTTTTTTATTGAAAAACTGCTTTTTACTCAAAAATGCCCCGATTTACAAAAAAAATCGCTACTTTTGTGGGCTTGGTTGAGAGAAAATTTTGTTGTTTATGCCACCATCTGTTACGCCCAACGAACAATTTTTGCATTATGTTTGGTTTCGGAAACTATTTGCACCGGAGCAAACCACTACCGACGGTCGCCGTGTGGAGATAATCGACACCGGCCAACGCAACACCGACGCCGGCCCCGATGTGTTCAATGCCAAAATACGCATCGGCGACACGCTGTGGGCGGGCAATGTGGAATTTCATCGGCAAGCAAGCGATTGGTTGCGCCACGAACACCACCACAATCCGGCCTACAATTCTGTGATACTGCATGTGGTGCTCGATGCCGACACCGACATTGTGCGCTCCGACGGACAACCATTGCCACAAGTGGTTTTGCAATTTCACCCGCAACTCGTCGAGGCATACCACCGCCTGATGACACCTCACCGGTTTGTGGCCTGCGCCAATGCGCTGCACGACATTCCGACCATGGAGCAGCATGCGTGGATAGACCGCCTCGCGACCGAGCGTTTGGAGCAAAAAACCGCCGCCATCGACCAACTGCTGCAACAAAACGTGAATAATTGGGAGGAAGCGTTCTACATCACCGTGGCGCGCAACTTCGGGTTTTCGACCAACGCGCTGCCGTTTGAACTGCTGGCCAAATCGTTGCCAAACGCCATTCTCGGCAAGCACCGCAACGACCCCGTGCAGATAGAAGCCCTGCTGTTTGGCCAAGCCGGCATGCTCGGTGCCGACAACACCGACCCGTACTACACCATTTTGCAACGCGAATATCGTTTTTTGCAAGCCAAATTTACGCTCACGCCGATTGACGGCGCATTGTGGAAATTTTTGCGGCTGCGCCCATCGAATTTTCCCACCATACGTTTGGCGCAAATGGCCAACCTTATCGTCAAATCGCACAACCTGTTTTCGCAGATTATCGAAACCAACGACAACGACACACTCCGCCAACTGTTTGCCTGCGAGCCGAGCGACTATTGGACGACACACTATCGTTTTGGTGAACCAACGGCTGCGCGCAGCAAAAAATTGTCGCGCGCATCGACAGACGCCCTACTGATAAACAGCGTGGCACCATTCTTGTTCTGCTACGGCAAATACCGCCACGACGAACAGTTGCAACAGCGCGCCATCGACCTGCTGAACACATTGCCTGCCGAGCGCAATCACATTGTGGCCGGTTTTGCAGCATGCGGCATTGAGGCTGCCAACGCATTCGACACGCAAGCCCTGATACAACTAAAACGCGGCTACTGCGACACACACGACTGCCTGCGTTGCCGATTTGCAAAATTTGCGCTGAAAAAATAACGCTACACCATCCGTATAGAGGCATAGTTATAAATGGTATTCGGATGATGTATTTGTCTAATTAAAAAAACGAGCAAGAATATATTGAAAACTACGCAAGAGTCAAAGGCATTTGGACAATCGCCCGAAAATGCGTATCTTTGCAAACGTCTGAAACCATCACACACAACCAACCATGAAACGACTGCTGCTCATCGATGCCTACTCGCAAATTTATCGCGCCTACTATGCTTTTGTCAAAAATCCGCGCGTCAACTCCAAAGGGCTGAACACCGGCGCCATTCTCGGATTTGTAAACACACTCGACGATGTGCTGAAACGCGAACAGCCCACACACGTCGCCGTGGTGTTCGACCCGGGAGGCAAGACCTTTCGCCACGAAGCCTACGAAGCCTACAAAGCACAACGCCAAGCCACACCAGAAGACATACGCACTGCCGTGCCGATTATCAAACAAATAGTCGAAGCATACCGCATTCCGGTGGTGCAAGTGGAAGGCTACGAAGCCGACGATGTAGTCGGCACATTGGCAAAAATGGCCGATGAAACCGGCGATTTCGAAGTGCTGATGCTGACCTCCGACAAGGACTACGGACAACTCGTTACAGAGCATGTGTTCATCTACAAACCCCGATTTGGCGGCAACGGCTACGACAAACTCGGCGTGCCCGAAGTGTTGACCAAATGGGACTTGCAACAGGTGTCGCAAGTCATCGACCTGCTCGGACTGATGGGCGACGCCAGCGACAACATACCCGGCTGCCCGGGCGTGGGCGAAAAAACCGCCACCAAACTGCTGCAAGAGTTTGGCAACATAGACAATCTGCTGGCCAACACGACACAACTGAAGGGCGCACTGAAGACAAAAATAGAAGAAAATCGCGATAAAATCATCTTTTCGCGTTTTTTGGCCACCATCAAAACCGATGTGCCCGTAACGTTCGACGAAACGGCTTTGCGCCGTGAAGAGCCGGACAAAACCACCCTGACGGCACTGTTCACCGAATTGGAGTTCCGCGCACACCTGAACAAACTGTCGGGCACGGACGCATCGACAAAACCCACACCAAAACCGGCTGCACAACGATCGCTTTTTGCCGATGAAACCGCCGAAAATGATGCCGAAACTATCGAAACCGTGCCATTAAAGTCGGCAGCCGACACCGCACACACCTACAAGACAGTGCAAACCGATGCCGAAATCGACGATTTAATCGAACTTTTGTTGCGACAAACCGCCTTTTGTTTCGACACCGAAACCACATCGGTTAATGTATTCGACGCCGAATTGGTTGGCATGTCGTTTGCCGTCGAGGCGCACACGGCCTACTATGTGCCGGCGCCAACAAGCCACGACGAAATTTGCCGATTGTTGCAGCGTTTCAAGCCGGTGTTCGAGAGCGAAAATTGCGATAAAATCGGGCAAAATCTGAAATTTGACATCATGGTGCTGCAAAACTACGGCATCGACATCAAAGGCCACTTGTTCGACACCATGATAGCGCACTATCTGCTCAACCCGGAATTGCGCCACGGCATGGACTATTTGGCCGAAATTCTGCTCAACTACCGCACCATTCACATCGAAGAACTAATCGGCGCCAAAGGCAAAAACCAACTGAACATGCGACAGGTGCCACTCGCACAAATAGCCGAATACGCCGCCGAAGATGCCGACATCACACTGCAACTGCACCATATCTTGGCAAAACAAATAGCCGAAAACCAACTCGAACAACTATTTTACGACATCGAAATGCCACTGATACGCGTGTTGGCAAAAATGGAGAAAAACGGCGTTTTAATCGATGATTTTGCGCTGGCGCAATCGTCGCAAAGCCTGACGGCCGCCATGACAAAAATAGAACGCGACATCCGACAAACCGCCGGTGCCAACATCAACATCTCGTCGCCCAAGCAGATAGGCGAACTGCTGTTCGACCAACTGAAAATAATCGACAAACCGCGCAAAACCAAAAGCGGCCAATACGTTACCGACGAAGAGACGCTCGAATCGCTGCGCGGAAAACACGAAGTCATCGGGAAAATTCTCGAATATCGCGGTCTGAAAAAACTGCTCAGCACCTACATCGATGCCCTGCCGCGACTCATCAACCCGACCACCGGCAAAATCCACACCTCGTTCAACCAAGCGGTAACCGCCACCGGACGATTGAGTTCGAGCAACCCCAACCTGCAAAACATACCGATACGCGACGAGCAAGGCAAAGAGATACGGCGCGCTTTCATAGCCGAACCGGGGTGCGTCTTTCTGAGCGCCGACTACTCGCAAGTGGAACTGCGCATCATGGCACACCTCAGCGGTGACGAAAACATGCTGGCTGCCTTTAGCAACGACCACGACATACACGCCGCCACCGCCGCCAACATCTACAAAATACCGATAGAAGCAGTAACCGCCGACATGCGCCGCAAGGCCAAAACGGCCAATTTTGGCATCATCTACGGCATTTCGGCCTTCGGATTGGCCGAGCGACTGCAAATAACGCGCAGCGAAGCCAAAGAACTCATCGATGGCTATTTCGCCACATTCCCGCAGGTGAAAAACTATATGGACAACGCCATAGCACAAGCGCGCACGGCAGGTTTCGTCGAGACCATTTTTCACCGCAAACGTTTTCTGCCCGACATCAACTCGCGCAACGCCACCGTACGCGGATTTGCCGAACGCAACGCCATCAACGCGCCCATTCAAGGGTCGGCGGCCGACATCATCAAAATAGCCATGGTGCGCATAGCCAAACGGCTGACCGACGAAGGTTTGAAAACACAGATGATTCTGCAGGTGCACGACGAATTGAACTTCAACGTGCCAAACAACGAAGTCGAACGTGTGAAAGAAATCGTACAAACCGAGATGGAACACGCCGTACAACTACGCGTACCGCTCAAAGTGGACATCGGCATCGGCCAAAATTGGCTCGAAGCACACTAAGTAAGTAGATGCAAAGAGTTTAAAAAGTTCCAAAGTTTTAGGGTTTAATGTAGGGACGCGGCGCACCACGTCCCTACAGTTTTTTCGCCGGCCGCGGCATTTGCCCTCCCTGCCAACGAAAACGAGGTAAAATTCCCCTTAAAGAACAGGGCGAACGGAAAGACCGCCGCCGCGGTAGAAGTAATCCCTGTTCACGTAGTCCGAGCTGAAGGACACGTGCCACGCGTTGTCCGGGAAGCCCGTGAAGAGCGAACTCGACCAATAGCGGCCGTAGTAGCCCGCGTCGCCCAAGCTTTCGTCGTTGCGAGAGCCCGCCGCAGGGAGGAAAATAGAGTTGCCGTTGATTTTGCTCGTTACGATTCGTCCTGCTACGCCGGTGCCGTTATAGTCGTTTGTCCAAGTCCGAGTACAGTTTTCAAGCAACTCCGTCCATTCGTCATCGGTGGGCATACGCCATGCACCGCCCCGGTTGGCACGGGCAGCATCGTCCTCAAGTTCAAGCGTTGTTTTGTTATCTACAGTGCCATAACTGCTATCTGTGCAGTATTTGGTTTGGGTTTCAGCACTGCCACTACACCACTTGTAGGTACTCCAATTATAGTTCGTCTTTGGTTCGGTTTCGCCCCAAGCGTAGTAGTCGCCGTACTCCTCGGGTTTGGTGGCTCCTACGTTGCAGGTTGCCCATTTCAAACCGCTCGGCAAGCCGAGGTCAACCCACTCGTGGCCGTTCTCGGTGCCGGTAGCCGGTGCGGTGAACGAGATGCTGTCCACATCGGCAATGGTAAATTGTACGCTGCTGCCGTCTTTTTTATACACATAAAATTCGCTTTGTGCCATAGCGCAGACGCTCATGCACAGAGCGCTTGCAAAAAGAATCAGTTTTTTCATAGTCGTTACTTTTTGATAAATTTGATGATTTGGTTGTTGATTTTGATGAAGTAACTGCCTTGTTGCAAGGTGGTTACGTCGATGTGTTGTGCCGCGCTGTGCAGCAGGGCGCGTCCTTGCAGGTCGTACACGGTGCAGGTGGCATCGGCCGTAGCGCCTTCGATGCGCAGATAGTTCTGCACGGGATTCGGGTAGGCGTAGAGCACGGCTTCGCCCGCTTCGGCAAGGGCGGTGGTTGTCTGCTCCATCGTGCCGAAAAGCACGCAGCGTACGCCGTTCACGTCGCCGGCTTCGGCTTTGCGTTGCAGGGTCATGCCGCCGGTATCGAACACGATGCGTTGCACCGAGACAAGTTCGTAACTTGTCTTCGCACCATCGGCCGAAACCGCAATGACGGCCGGAACAGTGGCTGCACACAGGCTGAACAGCGCCGGCAACCACATCAGAAGTAAAATTTTGTACCTCATTGTCGTTTAATGTTTAATGTTTTAAATGTGTTGTTTGCGTAGTTTTCGTCGTTTGGAGCCCTTTTTCGCTTGCGACATTTCCATCGTTTGGTCCCTCGCTCCTACCATTCTTATTCTTAACTATCAGATAATCAACTAATTACCCCCCCCCCGAAAATGCTCGGAGGAGGGTAATGCGTTGTATGTTTCGGCTGCAAAGGTAAATAAATTTTTTGAATTATATCTACAATAAACCTGATTTTTTTACTAATTTTGCACCATGAAACCAACCGAACAGATACGCGGACGTTTTGCACCGTCGCCTACGGGGCGCATGCACTTGGGCAATGTTTACACGGCATTGCTGTCGTGGCTGTCGGTCAAAGCGCAGGGCGGCGCGTGGATTTTGCGCATCGAAGACCTCGACCCGCAGCGCAGCAAAGCGGCCTACGCCGAACAGATAGAAGACGACCTGCGCTGGCTCGGTCTGCCGTGGGACGAGGGCGGCAACACGCCCGACTACCGCCAGAGCACCCGCACCGAACTCTATGCACACTATTTTCGCCTGTTAGAACAACAGGGATTGGTCTATCCGTGTTTCTGCCGCCGTGCCGACATTCTGGCTGCACAAGCACCGCACGTGTCGGACAATCACGGCGTGTATGCCGGCACATGCCGCCACCTCACACCCGACGACATAGCCCAAAAACGCACACAACGCACACCCTCGTATCGCCTAAAAGTGCCGAATCAATCGATAAATTTCGACGACGGACACTACGGCGCACAAAGCCACAATCTGCAACACATGTGCGGCGATTTTGTGGTGCGCCGTGCCGATGGCGTTTTCGCCTACCAACTGGCCGTGGTGGTGGACGATGCACTGATGCACATCAACCAAGTGGTGCGCGGCAACGACCTGCTGACCTCGACACCACAACAAATCTACCTCTACCGACTGCTCGGTTTGGAGGTGCCGCAATTCTACCATCTGCCGCTACTCTGCTCCGCGTCGGGCGAGCGGCTCTGCAAACGCGACAAAAGTCTCGATTTGGGCGAATTGCAAAAACATCATTCAGCCGAAGAAATTATCGGTGAATTGGCGTTTTTGGCACACCTCATCGACAAAAACGAGCCTATCGCGCCACGCGAACTGTTGCCGCTGTTCGATTGGCAAAAAATTCCGCACCAAAACATCATCGTATAACGAAAAAAGCCGCCCGAAACGAGCGGCTGTGAGGTTTGTATGTTGGCGGTGCGTTAGTTGAACACTGCCGTCAAATCGTATGGTTCCGATTCGATGGTTTGGGTTTCGTCCGTGGTGGGATTGGACAGTGTGAAGACGGTTTTCGCCTTGTTGTCGCCCACAAACACAAGTTGAAATTCAAATTTTTCGGGATAAAGCACTTTCAGCACATCGGCATAGTCGGGGAAGAGCTTTTCGAGCGCCGATGTCGGTATTTTCACATTGAGCGTTCCGCTCAGCGGGAACGGCGTGCCTACGTTCACCACCATCGGGTCGGCGTCGCACTCGATGTTATAACTGAAATTATCGGAGGTTACACCCTCTTGTATGCCGACAATGGAATAGGTGTGTTTGGTCAAATCGGGTTCGTCCTCGCCCACTGTCCATGTGCGCAGCGATGTTTCGCTATAGGCAAACACAGTCGTGTCGTTGGCAGTCAGTTGACCTTTGAGAATATTGACTTCAAATTGGCAGTGCCCCAGCGAATCGCGCCCGTTGTTTTCCACGGTCATATCGGCTTCCACCTTGATGTTATCGACAAACCAGCCATCGAAATCGACATCGATTTTCGTGCCTTCTGCGGCGTATGGTCCTGTGGCTTTCACAATCATTTTGCCGCGGTGCAGGCGCCCATCGAAGCCGGTCACGTTCGTTGTACCATAATCGACCGTAACGGTTACGGGGAAATTGTTGTCGGCATTGTCGCACACCCAAGTAACTGTTGGGCCGGCGGCGGGTTCTTCGGCCGATGCTGTGCGTGCCGGTGCGGCTGCAGCCAACGACACTTGCCGCAGTGCAGCGCCGCTTTCGTCGAAAGCGTTGTTGAAAATGGTTGCTGCACGCAAATATTGCTGCGACGATCCCACTTCGGCAGTTGCCGGTTGTTCCGGTGTCGCGGGTTGTTCGGCGTTGTTGTTGTCTTGTTCCGGGTCGGTGTCGGTGTCGCACGCTACGCACAGAGAGGCTGCTATCAGCAGCACACCAAAAAATTGCTTTTTCATAGTGTTATTTTTTTTGAAGATTAAAATATGCAGATTAACTATCTGCAAAGATAGCGAAAAATTTTTTTGTTGTATCACTGATGGCCAAAAAAATCATTTTTTACGTTAATGAACGTTGCAGATATGCTTTGTCGGCTTCAATCTGTTTTTTCAGGTCGTCAAGCGAATCGAATTTCTGTTCGTCGCGCACATGTTTTATCAGCCTCAAAGTCAGTTGTCGGCCATAGATGTCGCCCGCAAAATCGACAATATGCACTTCGACGGTGCGCGCATCCCCGGCTACGGTTGGTCGCGTGCCGATATTCAGCAATCCGTTATAAATCAATCCGTTGATTTCGACTTCGACGGCATAAACGCCATTTTTTGGCAGCAGTTTTCGGGGCGATACCGACAAATTGGCTGTTGGGAAACCGATAGTTCGTCCGATGGCGCACCCATGCTCCACCCTGCCGGAAATCGTATAGTTGTAGCCCAACAACCGAGCGGCCTCGTCTACGCGTCCGGCCATCAGATAATTCCGAATGACACGCGACCCGACGATAGTGCCGGCAACGGTAAACGGTTCCTCTTGTTCCAAGGCCACGCCCACATCGTCGGCCACCGCTTGGTAGTCGGCCACCGAACGCAGACGGTCGCTGCCAAAGTGATGGTCGTAGCCCATCAGCAAACGCCGCACACCACATTGTCGATGGAGCAACGTCAGAAACTCTTCGGCCGTCAGTTGGGCTAAACGAGCATCGAAATCGAGCAGCAGACAATAGTCGATGCCGGCTTGCGAAAAGAATGTAACTTTTTCGAGAGGCGTCGTCAGCAGATAAACATCGGATGCGGGCTGCAACGCGCGCGCCGGCGAATCGGCAAACGACACCACCAACGAGGCACAATGTTCCCGAGCCGCACGCTGCGTCAGTTCGTCGAGCAAAAAACGATGACCGCGATGCACACCATCGAAAAAGCCGATGGTCGCAACCGTTTCACATTCAAGATGTTGTGCAAGCGATACTATCTGCATATACATTCTACGATTTCACGTTGCAAAATTAAACAATTTTGTCGGTTTCAGAAAAAAATAGTACCTTTGCCTGCATCAAAATCTACAAAAATAGTGCCATGAAAACTCTGAAACACACATTTTTTGCCACATTGGCGGCCATCGTTCCTTTGGCGGCCTGCACTCACGCACCCAATTTGCCCGAATCGCCACGCCGCGTATCGGCCGGCCGGCTGTACGAAATGCGCATGTTCTCGCCCGAAATGAACGACACCATCGTCGTCGATGTGTGGACACCCGACGGCTACAACACCCGCACGCGCCACCACGTCGTGTACATGCACGACGGGCAGAATTTGTTCGATGCCGACGCCACATGGAATCGCCAATCGTGGAACATGGACTCGACCACCCAGCAACTCATCGACCAAAAAACAATACCACCAACCATCATCGTAGGCATACACAGCAACGCCGCCACACGCATCGGCGACCTGATGCCTCAGAAACTGATGGACGCAGTGCACAACGACACCACACGCGCCACGTTGGACGACATGAGCGGCGGGCAGTATCGCGGCGAAGCCTATCTGACATTCATCGCACACACGCTGAAACCCGAAATAGACCGCCTGTTCGCCACCGACCCTGCGCCGGCCGCCACATCGATAATGGGCTCGAGCATGGGCGGCCTCATATCGTTGGCAGCCATGGCCGAATATCCCGATGTGTTCGGGGCGGCGGCCTGCCTATCGACACACATCAACAACCCCGGCGAACACGGTGGTTTGTACGAGGCACTGAAAATCTATATGACCAACCATCTGCACCTCGACCACACACGGCGACTCTACCTCGACTGTGGCGACCAAACGGTCGATGCCGACTACACACCCTACTTCGACGATATGGCTGCGCGCATCGACTCGCTGTGCACGGCCGAAATGCAAGTGCAATTCTTCCCCGGCGACGAACACAGCGAACAGTGCTGGGAACGCCGTGTGGCTATTCCGTTGGCTTTCATTGCCCGATAAAACAATCGCCCAAAAAAGTCAAAAGTTAATTTTTCGCCATTTCATCGGTAAAAAATTCGGTGCAAGCATCGTGTGGGTGTTTGTACCGTATTTTTTTAACACACAATTAACATTTGGAGCCGTACAAACATACACAACTTTGCAAAAAAACGATTCTCAGGCGGTGAAATCGCGATGAAAATGAGCGTAAAGTATTGATGCTTTGGATTTTCCGACGACGGCCGCGAGTTCGTCCAATTCTGCCATTTTAGCACGTTTCAGGCTTTTGAAGTGCCGAATCAGGTCGTTTTTGGTCTTTTCGCCGATGCCGGCAATGCCGTCGAGTTCCGAAGCCGTTTGGCGCTTGCTGCGTTTGTCGCGGTGGAAAGTGATGGCAAAGCGATGTACCTCGTCCTGCACCGACGCCAGAAAACGAAACAGCACATCGGTCGGTTTGGTGCCCACCACTTGCGGCGGAAATCCGAACAGCAGTTCGTGCGTGCGATGTCGGTCGTCCTTGGCCAGGCCGGCAATCGGAATCGACAGATGCAATTCGTCCTCCACCACGCGGCGCACCATCTCCATTTGACCTTTGCCGCCATCGGTGATGATGAGGTTGGGCAGCGGTGTACCCTCAGCCACCATGCGCACATAGCGCCGCCGCACCACTTCCTGCATGGCTGCGTAGTCGTCGTTGCCTTCGGCCGATTTCAGAATGTATTTGCGATAATCTTTTTTCGATGGTTTGCACTTGCGAAACACCACACAGGCCGATACGGCGTCTGTTCCGGCCATGTTCGAATTGTCGAAACACTCGATGGTTTCGGGCAAAACGGGCAAATGCAATACGGTTTGAATCTCTTTCATCAGCCGCATAGCGCGCTGGTCGGGATTGAGTTTTTCGGCTTGTTTGTATTTGTCCACTTTGTATTGCCGCACGTTTTGTGCCGCCAAGTCGAGCAACTTCTTTTTGTCGCCGCGCTGCGGTACGACGAAATCTAAATTTTCGCCCATTTCATCGGGAAAAAATGGCACAATCAACGTGCGCGAATCGCTGTGCAACCGTTCGCGTAACTCCAAAATACCCAACGCCAACAACTCCTCTTTCGGTTCGTCCATCTTTTTTTGATATTCGATGGTAAGTCCCTGAATGATAGAGCCTTTGACGATTTTCAGAACATTGATGTAGGCAGCGCTTTCGTCTTCGTCGTAGGCATATACGTCGAGGTTGTCGTCGTGCGTAGTGGTTATCACGGTTTTCGCCCGATATTTGACGATGGCATCGTACTTCAGTTTCAGCACTTGTGCCTCTTCGAATCGCTGTTCGGCAGCCAAAGTGTGCATCTGTTGCAACAAATAGTCGGCCACGGCATGACTGTTTCCGCGCGCAATTTCCTTGATTTCATCGATATTTTTTCGATATTCGTCGGCCGACTGCAACCCTTCGCACACGCCCATGCAGTTTTTGATGTGATATTCGAGACACACTTTGAATTTGCCGGTTCCGACGTTGTGTTCGTCGAGCGGCAGACGACAGGTGCGCACCGGATAAATCTCGTGGATCAAATCGAGCAGCGTGTCGAGCGTCCACACAGAACTATAGGGCCCGAAATAATCGGCATGTTTTGTGATGGTACGCGTTTTGAATACGCGTGGAAAAGGTTCGCGCGTGATGCAGAGCCACGGATAGGTTTTGCCGTCTTTGAGCAGAATGTTGTAGCGCGGCTGATATTTTTTGATGAGGTTGTTCTCGAGCAGCAACGCCTCGTGTTCCGAGTTGACGACGATGTATTTCAAATCGGCAATGTGGCGCACCAAGATATTTGTCTTCGCCGAGTCGTGTTCGCGATTGAAATACGACGACACGCGGCGTTTCAAATTTTTTGCCTTGCCGACATAAATAATCGTTCCTTCGTCGTTGAAATACTGATAGACACCCGGACTGTCGGGCAAAGCGGCAATAATATGTTTCAGGCGGTCGTTCATCGGTGCAAAAATAACGATTTTTTCTCGTTTGCAAAAACAACCGTCCACAAAAAAAAGCGCCGATACTGAAAATCGACGCTTTCATCGGGAAAAAACGGTTGCTACCGCCTTAGTCTTCGGCGTCGGGCGGCAACACTGTTTGTCGCTGCTGTTGCTTGTCGGCAGCCGGAGCGGCTTTTTGCGGATGTTTTGCATACACGCGTATGCTCTGCATCTCGAAAATTCCGCCCGTTATCACCGAGAGAAAAGCGTCCCAAAAACCATAGCGCGTGCGCACTTCGCAATTGCCGTCGGCCGGCGTGGCCACACGCGTACGACCAAGCGGAACCAAGCCCCAAAACAAATAACATTGTTTGCCTTTTGCGTAAACATACTCGTCGCCTTCGGTTTCGCGATAGGAGCCAACGCTTGTGCGCGTAGTCATGCACGACGGCAACAAGGTCAATACGGCCAACATGAAAACGCTTGCAACAAAAATTTTTGATGTTCTCATAAAAATAAGTTTTAAAAAAATGAATAAAAAAATTGAGTTCTACACAATAAAAAAGGCGAAAACCGCACTTAATTTGTCTGATGTGGTCTTCGCTTTACCATTGTAACCAAATATAAGCACAGTTTACGCCCATAAGCATAAACATTGCACTCATATTCTTGGTTACCGATTAAAAGTTGCGAAGTTTCACCAGACAAGAATACTCACTGCAAAAACAAACCGTCCGCCGACGGCGGCTATGTCGCTGCAAAAGTACAATTTTTTTTCAAAAAAAACAAACGAGCGCACCGGCGTTACAAAAAATTTGAGCGAAATTTCGTCAGAGCCGGTGCGCCCGCACAGTGTTGATTAGCGTTTAGGGGGATTGTTTCCGCGTCCTTTTCCGCTCGGATTGCCTGTTGTCGAAGGCCATCCGGCGCCATTCGGATCGTTTGCTGGTTGTGCCATAATTAAAGCATTTAAGAGTTAAACAATAAATTATCGGAAAATTGTTTCCACTGCAAAATTACAACAATTCCAAACGGAAAATCGGTCGCCGGTGTCGTGGGGAAAAAATAGTAGGTCGTGCGGAAAAAAAATCAGCCGGTTTCCGAAAAAAAACCGACCAATTTACGAACGTGCCGCCAATTTTTTCCAAAAGTCAAAAAAAGGCGGTTTCATCGATAAAATCACCAAATTTTAATCACAACGATGAGCAACAGCAATGCTATCAGAAAGAGTAAAAAAAGCAACACAAACGCCAAACAAGAGATTCCCGTGTTGAAATCCTCGTTGCGTTTCAGTATGTTTTGAACCTGTTTTTGGTACTCTTGAATTTTTTCGGCAAACATTTTGGCCATTATCGGCGTTATTTCTTTTTGCAGTTCCTGTTTGCGGCGTTGTTCGCGCACATGTTGCAATTGTTCGCGCAGGTCTAACGATTTGCCTTTCGGCTGTTTGTTCAGCAGTTCGGCACAAAATTTGGCCGTCTCTTTCGACACCATTATCTGCTGTTTGTTGCGAAACACGATGACATTTTCGCCATACGACTCGATGTAGTCGGGGTTGACGAGACAGCGTTTGCCGCACATCGTCAAGTAGCGATTTTCGGTGGCTGTCGTACTGTCGATGAAATTTTGAAAATACCGAAAATTTTCTTTGGTCGCTATCGGTGTCGAATCGTTCAACAGATAGATCAATGCCGTTTTGGATTTGTTGGCACCATCGGGCACAATGGCACAAATCTCCCGCAAATCGATATGACGGGTCAAAAACTCTTTGTCGGAATGGCGCACTTCAACCGGGAACTTCATAGTGTGTGTTTTTTTAGTGTTTTCGGTTATGCAAAATTACAAAAAAATCGCATACAAAAAAGCCCGATTTTTCAATCGGGTACTTTTTCGTTTTTTGTCGATGAAATCGGTCAAAACCGACCATTTTGTTCAGCGTACAAAGAGGCGCACCAACCGTTGTTTCAGCGCGGTGTAGGGCTGATAGCGAATCGGCAGGTCGATCCATTGGTATTTTTTCACGATGCTTTTTTCGTGACTGAACGTATCGAAACTTTTCCGTCCGTGGTAACTGCCCATGCCGCTGTTGCCCACGCCGCCAAAGCCCATGTTCGACGATGCCAAATGAATAATCGTGTCGTTGACACAGCCGCCGCCAAACGGCACTTCGCGCACAAAGCGACGTTCCGTTTTTTTGTCGTTCGTAAAAATGTACAAGGCCAAAGGCTGCGGACGATTTTTCACAAAATTGTATGCTTCGTCCATCGATTTTATCGATAAAATCGGCATTATCGGCCCGAAAATTTCCTCCTGCATCACAGCATCGTCGGGCGTAACGTTGTCCAACACAGTGGGCGCTATTTGCAAAGTTTCGGCACGATGTTGGCCGCCAAAAACGACCTTTTCATCGGGAATAAGTCCCACGATGCGGTCGAAATGTTTGCGGTTGATTATTTTGCCGTATGCGGGATTGTCGAGCGCATTTTCGCCATACATGGCCACAATTTCTTGTTTGACGGCCTGCACAAACGGCGCTTTCACCGATTCGTCGATTAAAATATAATCGGGCGCCACACATGTTTGTCCGCAGTTGAGGTATTTGCCGAAGACGATGCGCCGCGCTGCAAGTTGCAAATTGGCGGTTTTATCGACAATACACGGACTTTTTCCGCCCAATTCGAGCGTTACGGGCGTGAGGTGTGCTGCGGCTTTCGTCATCACGGTTTTGCCCACATTCACGCCGCCGGTAAAGAATATGTAATCGAATTTCTGTTCCAACAAATCCTGATTTTCTTGTCGGCCGCCTTGTACCACAGCCACGTATTCTTCGGGAAAAATTTCGCTTATCAGTTGCGACATCACGCGCGAAGTTTCGGGCGAATAGGCCGAAGGTTTCAGCACGCAGCAGTTGCCGGCCGCCAAAGCGCCAACCAGAGGTTCGAGCGTCAGCAGCACCGGATAGTTCCATGGCGACATGACAAGCACCACGCCGTACGGTTCCTGCACCGTGAAACTTTTGGCATGAAAGTTGGCCAACGAAGTAAGCACGCGCTTGTTGCGGCTCCACCGGCGTAAACGTTTGCGCACATAACCAATTTCGGCCAACGTCAACCCTATTTCGCACATATAGGCCTCGGCAGCCGATTTGCCCAAATCGGCGTACAGGGCGTTTTTCAATTCGGATTCGTGTTGCAAAATGGCGCGTTTCAAACTATCGAGCGCCTGCAAACGATAAGCAATCGGAAAAGTGTTTCCTGCGCGGAAAAAACTGCGCTGTTTTTCAACTAATTCACTGATAATCATATTATTAGCGTTTCATTTTTCTTGTACGGCATAATAAATTTTTTCCAATTCGCGCCGGCTCATCAACAGCGGCACCGGATAGAGCGGATTGGCCTCTTGGTTGGCATGGCGCGCCATTTGCGGAATATCCTCATCTTTTATGCCCGACAATTTTGCCGGAATGCCCATCGATGCGTTCATCTGTTCTATCCATTCGATGAAGCGGTTGGCTGTTTCGGCATCGTCGAGTCCCCACGACACGGTACCCGACCGCCTTGCCAACATCGCCAATTTGTGCTGACAACTACTGCCATACATGCGCAACACTATCGGCAGCAATACGGCGTTGGCCAAACCGTGCGGTGTGCCATACTGTCCGCCCAGCGAATGCGCCACTGCATGCACATAGCCCACATACGATTTGGTGAACGCCACACCGGCACAGTAGGCAGCACGCAACATGGCATTGCGCGCTTCGGCATTCGAGCCGTCGTCGTAGGCGTTTTTCAGATGTTGATGAATCATGGCTACAGCCTCTTCGGCCATGGCGCGCGTTTCGCGTGTGGTCGATCGTCCGATATAAGCCTCGACGGCATGCGTCAGAGCATCCATGCCGGTAGTGGCTGTGATGTTTTTGGGCAACCCCAACGTAACACGATAGTCCAACACGGCATAATGCGGAATCAGGCAAAAGTCGTTTATCGGATATTTATGGTGTTTTTCGCTGTCGGTGATGACGGCCGCCAAGGTCGTTTCGCTACCTGTGCCGGCGGTTGTTGGCACAGCAATGAGTGTTGGCAGTTTTTTCCACACGCGCAACAAGCCTTTCATCCGACTCACTTTTTGTTTGGGTTTCACGATGCGTGCGCCGGTGGCTTTGGCGCAATCCATCGACGAACCGCCGCCGAATGCAATCAATGCCCGACAGTTGTTTTCTAAATACATTTGGCGTGCTTCCTCCACATTCCAAATAGTCGGATTCGGCACCGTGCGGTCGTAAACACAACATTTAATTCCTTCGGCGGCAAGTCTTTCTTCAAGCGGTTTGGTCAGTCCCAAATTGTGAATGCCGGCATCGGTAATTATAATCACCGAATCGATATTTTTACGTTTCAGCACATTCGGCACATCGTTGAGCGACGGCACAATTTTTGGGTTGCGATACGGCAAAAATGGTATCGCCACTTTGAAAGCCGCCTGAAACGTGCGGCAATAGATTCTGTTCAGTATAAACATAAATTTGTTCGTTTTTTTGATTTAACGCCGCAAAAATACGTTTTTTTATTTTTTGATACAACGAAACGAAGTACAAAAATAATTAAATTGTTTAATATTCAACGATTTCATCGAAAAAAAAACGTATTTTTAAAATCGACTTTTTTTACTATTACACAAAAAAAGAAGTGCAGACAATTATTTGTTTCTGCACTTCATTTTGTGTCGAATGATATTTTACAACCATCAATAATGTATCAGCGAATCGACTTTGATATTGTTGTCGAACACGTTGCGACCATTCAAAAAGTCGAGTTCCACCAAAAAATTCACATAGATTTTTTTTACGCCAAATTTGCGTACCAATTCGCAAGCGGCTTTCATGGTGCCGCCCGTAGCCAGCAGGTCGTCGTGAATAAGTACCACATCGTCGGCTGTGAGTGCATCTTTGTGCAGTTGTATGGTATCGACGCCATATTCTTTGGTGTACGACACTTCTACTGTTTCGGCCGGCAATTTTCCTTTTTTGCGCACCGGCACAAATCCTACACCAAGTTTATTACCCAAAATTGGTGCCATAATAAAGCCGCGCGACTCAATGCCTATAATTTTCGTAATACCTTTATCTTTGTAAAGGTCGTACATAGCATCTTCGAAAAATTTCATACACTCGGCATTTTTGAACGCTGTTGTCAAATCCTTAAACATAATTCCCTGTGTAGGAAAATCGGGCACTGTGCGAATGTGCTGTTTAATTTCTTCTATTGTCATAATTGTGTTTTTATAAATTGTTCCATGTGGAACATTGTTAATAATAAATCCTTGCATAAATTGTTCCACGTGGAACATTACCGACCAAGCAACACTAAAAGAACGCTAATATCGTTTGGCGAAACACCCGGAATGCGGCTTGCTTGACCAATGGTTTTTGGATTTATTTTGGTCAGTTTTTGGCGCGCTTCGGTCGAAAGCGATAATATATTTTCGTAATCGAATCTATTTTCAATCTGAATATCTTCGAGGCGATGCAGTTTGTCGGCAATGGCGCGCTCGCGGTCGATATAGCCGGAATATTTAATTTGAATTTCGGCAGATTCTAAAATTTCGTCGCGACGAAGTTGATCAATTTGGAAAATTTTTTCGCGCAATTCCGGCAAAATATTTTCTAAAATTGTAATATTTAATTGTGGACGCAATATTAAATCAAACAATTTGGTCGAATGTTTCAACGGCGATATTTCGTTTTGTATCAAATAATCGTTAATGTCGGTACACTTGACTATGGTGTTTTTGGCGTAATCGATAAAGTCGGCAACTGCAGCATATTTTGTTTGCATCAATTCAAAACGTTCGTGCGATGCCAAACCAATGCGATACGATTTTTCGGTAAGGCGTTTATCTGCATCGTCCTGACGCAACAGAATACGGTATTCGGCACGCGAGGTAAACATACGATAAGGCTCGTCCACACCTTTGGTAACTAAATCGTCTATCAACACACCAATATATGCTTCATCGCGTTGTAGTATAAATTCGTCGCCCGAATGACATTTCAAATGGGCATTGATACCGGCTATCAAACCCTGACCGGAAGCCTCTTCGTAACCTGTGGTGCCATTTATTTGTCCTGCAAAAAACAAATTTTTGACTAACTTTGTTTCCAACGTGTGATGCAGTTGTGTCGGGTCGAAAAAATCGTATTCGATGGCATAACCCGGACGATAGGGCTCGGCATGTTCCAAACCCGGAATGGTTTTCAGCGCTGCAAATTGTACTTCGACCGGCAACGACGACGAAAAACCATTCAAATAATATTCCTGAGTAGTTTCGCCTTCGGGTTCCAAAAATAATTGGTGCTGTTCTTTATCGGCGAACGTTACAATTTTTGTTTCGATGCTCGGACAATAACGCGGCCCGATACTTTTTATCTGACCATTATACAAAGGTGAATCTTTCAGACCGCTACGCAAAATGGCATGTGTTTCGGTATTGGTAAATGTAATCCAACAACTGCGTTGATGCAGCGGACGCGGAGTCGAAGTCGGTAAAAACGAAAATTTATGAAAATCGTTTTCGCCCACTTGTTCCGACATTTTCGTAAAATCGATGGTATTGCCATTCAGGCGTACAGGCGTACCGGTTTTCATGCGCGATGTCGAAAAACCTTTTTCTTTCAGTTGTTCGGTGATGCCATACGACGCCGGCTCGGCAATGCGTCCACCGGCTATCTGTGTTTTGCCTATGTGCATCAAACCACCTAAAAAAGTGCCTGCCGTCAGCACCACACACGTTGCCTTGAACTCCATCTGCATGGCAGTAACGCAACCCACTACCCTATCGCCATCGAATTTCAGTTTCACCACCGAATCCTGCCAAACATGCAAATTTGGTGTGGCATCGATTATCTCGCGCCACTTGGCAATATACTTCAATCTGTCGCTCTGCGAACGCGGACTCCACATGGCCGGCCCTTTCGAACGATTGAGCATCCGAAACTGTACGGCTGTGGCATCGGTTACTATACCCATAAAGCCACCAAGAGCATCTATCTCTCTGACTATCTGACCTTTAGCAATTCCGCCGATAGCCGGATTACAACTCATTTGGGCTATTTTATTCATATCCATCGTAATCAGCAGTGTGCGCGAACCTAAATTGGCTGCAGCACAAGCCGCCTCGCAACCGGCATGGCCGGCACCTATTACAATGACATCAAAATCGAAATTCATAAGACTGAAAAAATAGTGTACAAAATTACATTTTTTATTTGAAACATGCAATGTGAAAAAACGGTTGAAAAGTTGTTATTTGTTTTTCACAAAAAATGAAAACTTTATCTTGCAAATTTCAATTCAAATTTGTGATAATCCATTTTTCGAAACAACAATCAACAATCGGCAAAAAAGTACTGAAAGTTATAAACAAAATTATAAACCACAAAAAACACGATGAAAACGCTCAAAATCAACTTGATAAAAACATTATGCACCATTTCAACAAGCAATAATAATCACCATATTCTCTTTTATAAAAAATAAAAAAATAAATCTATAATGAATAGTGAAAAAATCCGATGAAATGGTCGAAAACTTACTTTTTGTCATTCGCCGCAATCGGCACAAATGGACACATACTGCCGTGCTTGCAAAATTTGCCGACGAAATCGGTTGGCGGCTTCGCCATGCCACACACTTTGGAGCGTATGTGTCTGCAAATTGCCAAATAAGAAATCGGCGTTTTTATCGAAACAACACGGCACCAAATGACCATCGACCGTTACTACTCCACCCTGCCACTGACGCAGACAGTGGTTGCCTTTTCGGTGCTTGAGTTGCACCACACCATTTTTAATAATATAACGACTATAACGTTTCGAAGTCGGCAAAAGCGATTGTTTGTGTTCGTAATTGTAAATTTGTGCCGTTTTAATCGTAACTTTTTGCACATCGAATGTTTTGGCCATTTGCTTGAAAAGTGCTATTTCGTGCTCGTTGTGCCGAAACACGATGAATTGCAATTCGATGGCCGGCGTTGATGTTTGTAATGTTTTTTTTATATTATTTATATATTTCAGAGCGTCGAAAACCTTGTTTATCTGTCCGCCAACGCGGTATTTGGCGTAGGTGTTTTGCGTAACGCCATCGAGCGAAATGATAATTTTGTTCAGTCCCGACCGACAGATTTGTTCGGCCAACGTTTGGTCGATGTTTTGCGCATTGGTCGATGTTACGGTATAGATATTTTTTTGTCGGGCATAGGCAATCAGGTTGCACATGTCGGGTGCCAAAAACGGTTCGCCCTGAAAATAGAGCATAAGGTAGCAAAGTGTGTCGGCCGATTGGTCGATGATTTTTTTGTACAGTTCTTCCGTCAGCAGTCGGTTGCTGCGTTGCAGGTGCCGGCTGCCGAGCACACATTCCGGACAATGCAGTTGGCACACGGCCGCCGGTTCTATCGAAAGCGTTACAGGCATTCCGCTGATTTTTGCTGTTTTTGTCAGGCGTGCCAGCAGATAACTTACTCTATTTTTCAGCAAGTTATTGATTTTTTTGGCGGTCAGCGTGGACAAAAATGCGTGTATCGGCATGGATTTTGTAATATTTTTTGCAAAATTACAGCGAAAAAATTGAATTAAGACGAGATTTAACAAATTAGTTATCAACAGATTATATTTTTTGATGCGTTGAAATTTATTTTTTTTCGTCAAAATACACCCTATAAAATAAAGTTTTTCGTAACTTTGTCCGTTGGAAATTGCGATTATTCTAACTACTTAATTTTTTATACTATGAACAAAAAATCAATTCTGTTGACAGTGGCTGTGGCCGCATTGGTGTTGTTTGCCTGCAAACCGCCAAAAGAATTTGTTGATCCGATCAACGTATCTGTAAATCCGTTGGAAATGCACGCCGGTAAGGTGGAAGTTACCATCGATGGAACCTACCCCGTGAAGTATTTCCAAAAGAAAATGGTGATGACCGTTACTCCGGTGCTGAAATCGAAAATTTCGTCAGCCGAATGGAGAGCCGATTCGAAAACCTATCAAGGCGAAAAAGTGAAGGACAACAACGACGTAATCAAATACAAAGTTGGTGGCGAATACAAACAAGTGGCCACGTTTGATTACAATCCCGAAATGGAAAGTTCGGAACTTTGGCTCGAAATCACCGGCAAACTCGGTAAAAAAGAGTTTACCATCGACCCGATAAAAGTGGCCGACGGTGTAAACATCACACCGCTGTTGGTGGCTGTAGAAGCAGGCGAAGTTGAAACAAAAATCGAAAAAGACAACTTCCAACGCATCATCGAAGAAAAACAAGAAGCCGAAATCCGATTCCTGATTCAACAATCGGAAGTGCGCAAATCGGAAATCAGCAGCGACGCCGTTGTTGCTCTGACCAAACGCATCGACGAAGCCAACAAAGCAGCCAACCTCGAAATGACGGGTCTCGAAATTTCGTCGTACGCTTCGCCCGACGGTGGCATGGATTTGAACGAAAAATTGGCCGAAAAACGCGACCAAGCCTCGCAAAAATATATCAACAAAGAGTTGAAAAAACTGAAAGCAACCGTTACCATCGACAGCAAATTCACGGCTGAAGACTGGGAAGGTTTCCAAGCATTGATGGAACAATCGAACATTCAGGACAAAGAGGTTATCTTGCGTGTGTTGTCGATGTATAGCGACCCCGAACAACGCGAAGCCGAAATCAAAAACCTGTCGGCTGCCTACAAAGCCATTGCCGACGAAATTTTGCCGCAACTGCGTCGCTCGAAAATGACGTTGGCCATCAACGTCATCGGTCGTTCGGATGCCGAAATCGACTCGCTGGCAAAAGCCAACCCCGACACCTTGTCGCTCGAAGAACTGCTCTACTCTGCTACTCTGACAGCCGACTTGGAACGTAAAGCCGAAATCTACACCAAAGTAACCGAACTCTATGCCGACGAATATCGCGGATTCAACAACCTTGGCGTGGTACGCTACGAACAAGGCGACGTTGAGGCTGCCGGTCGTGCATTCGACAAAGCGCTCGAACTCAACGCCAAAAACGCTGCCGTGAACTACAACTGCGGTGTAGTGGCACTTGTGAAAGGCGACAACGCCAAAGCCGAAGAATGCTTTGGTAACGCAGGCGGCGTGGGCGAAAGCCTGAACCATGTAAATGGTGTGTTGGCCATCCGTCGTGCCGACTACAAGAAAGCCGTTGAACTGTTTGGCGCAGCAAAAGTGAACAACGCCGCTTTGGCCAAAATTCTGACGAAAGACTATGCCGGCGCACGTTCGGTGCTCGAAGGCGTGGCCAAACCGAATGCCCGCACCAACTATTTGTTGGCTGTGGTGGCTGCTCGCCAGAACGACCGCGCTGCCGTGGTTGCCAACTTGAAGAAAGCCATCGAAGCCGACGGCGCTTGGAAAGAAAAAGCCGCTAAAGATGTTGAATTCTTGGCCTTTGCCGAAGACGAAGAATTTGCCGCTTTGGTAAAATAAGTCGTTACTAATCAATCAAAAAAAGGTCGGACTGTGGTTCGGCCTTTTTTATTTTGAATATTATTTGTAATTTTGCAAGCGAAATAGTATTTATTTGAGCTGTTGCTCTTATTCTCTAATCAGAAAATCCGCCAATTTTTTTGCACCGAGAATAAGTACAAGATGGTTCACGCAAGGCGTGAATTGTTCTTACTTATTGGTGCTTGGTTCTTGGCGGAGCCTCTGATTGGATAAGTAAACAATCAATTTGCGCCTTTTTTATGTCTGATCATTCGAAACTTCCACCACACATTGGTCACATAGTTCGCCAAACGCTCAAGAGCCAAGGACGAACAGTAACATGGTTGGCGCAACAACTGCCTTGCGACAGGAGCAATGTCTATAAAATTTTTACAAAGCGAACGTTGGACACCGAATTGTTGTTGACACTTTCGAAAGTTTTAGGTGTCGATTTCTTCCAGATTTACTCTTCCTTTTTGAAAAAATGATGCCAATTAGGCAACACTTTTATGGCCGATGAGGCAGCACAAAAAATCATCTGTTGCCAATGAAAAAGCGTATTTTTGTGTTTTTAATTTACACTACAAAAAAAATTGCAAAATCCGGGTTACTTTTTGCCGCCGAATGACATTAGTATTATAGAGAACACTATAAATGTGTGTTTCAAAAAACTTATTTTTTTAATTATTTTAATTTCTTTATTATGAAACATTTGAAATTTTTAGCAGCCGTGTGCTGCATGGCAGCAGTATTTGCTGCGTGTGAGAAAAACGATCCGAGCCAGAATGATGGTAACTCCAATACGGGGAGTGATAACGCTACGGGTACTGCCAACGGCCACGAGTGGGTTGATCTCGGCTTGCCGAGCGGCACCAAGTGGGCAATCTGCAATGTGGGCGCCTCCAAACCCGAGGAGTACGGTAACTACTACGCTTGGGGTGAAACCACACCCAAAGATTATTACGATTGGAGTACTTACAAATGGTGCAACGGAAGTAAAACAACTCTGACCAAATACAACACAAGTAGCAGTTACGGCACTGTAGATAACAAAACCGTGCTCGCCGCCACAGACGATGCTGCCCATGTAAATTGGGGCGCTCCTTGGCGTATGCCCGCCGATGCGGCATGGACAGAACTGTTTAATAATTGCAGATTGGAATGGACGGATGATTACAATGGTACAGGCGTAGCAGGACTAATCGGAAAGAGCAAGATCAACGGCAACTCCATCTTCCTCCCTGCGGCGGGCTTTCGTTCCAACGATGACTTGTACAGCGCGGGCCGCAACGGCTACTATTGGTCGAGTTCGCTCGACACGGACGACCCGTACGACGCGTGGAGCGCGTTCATCAGCTCGGGCAGCGTGACCGGGCTCGACCGCGTCCGCTACGACGGTCATCCCGTTCGCCCGGTATTCAAATAATCTAATATGGAATAATAAACGTTTTTACAAATATGATATTCAACAAAAAATTAATATTAACGGATATCTTGTACTATTTTGTATTGTTCCTTGCCACTTGTTTTGGCGTGACGTTGATGATCAGCATTTTTTGTACACTCATCAATTTGATGGCTAATACCACATTAACCATCAGTGCTGAAGGGTGGTGGGTTTTTCTGCATAATTTTAGCCCCTACAGCCGGTTGTTCGAAGTAACCATACTCGCGCTTACGGCTGTCGTTGCCTTGATAACATACCGAGGTAATTGCAAGGTGAACGAAGTCAAATTGTTGCTCGATATTCGGCAACAATTAAATCAGCCGAAACACTGGAAAATACATCAATTATTAGAAACTACCACATTGACTGACTCAGATTCTTCAATTATGAATTATTTGAATGAAAATAAAAATAAAAATAGAATGATATTGTACAACTATTTGGGTACGCTCGAAGTACTTAATATATTATTGAAGAATGGTGTCATTACCAAGGATAATTTCCGTAATCAGTTTGGCTATCGTCTCGAAAATATTGATAATTGTCTGCCATTGATGCAGCACCTAAAGAATGAACGCGCGTATTGGACGGATTTATTTGAATTAATCGAAATAACTAACTCAAAAAAATAGAAAGTATGAAACATTTGAAATTTTTTGTAGCCTTGTGCTGCGTGGCAGCGACCTTTGCTGCCTGCGAACCGCAAAACGGCCCCGACAACGGGCAAAACGGCAACAACGACCAAAACGGCGATAACGGCACTGCCGCCAACACCGAGAATGGTTACGAGTGGGTCGATCTCGGCCTGAGTGTAAAATGGGCAACCTGCAACGTAGGCGCCACCAAACCCGAGGAGTACGGCAGTTACTACGCTTGGGGTGAAACCGAACCAAAGCCGACTTACGATTGGAGTACTTACAAATGGTGCAATGGCGACTATGATACCCAAACCAAGTACTGCACAGATAGCAGTTATGGCACTGTAGATAACAAAACCATGCTCGAACTCGCCGACGATGCTGCCCGTGCCAACTGGGGTGGCGCGTGGCGTATGCCTACCGATGCCGAATGGACGGAACTGCGCGAAAACTGCACTTGGACGTGGACTATCAAGAATGGTGTAAACGGCTACGAAGTGAAAAGCGGAGCCAACGGCAACTCCATTTTCCTCCCTGCGGCGGGCTCTCGCTATGGCGGTGACTTGGACGACGCGGGCAGCTACGGCAGCTATTGGTCAAGTTCGCTCTACACGGACTACCCGTACCTCGCGTGGTACGTGCTCTTCGGCTCAGACATCGTGGACAGGAACGACTACTTCCGCTACTTCGGTCACTCCGTTCGCCCTGTTCTTTAAGGGGAATTTTACCTCGTTTTCGTGGGCAGGTAGGGCAAATGCCGCGGGCAAACGGGGCGGAGCCCCCTCCCTACGTTTGTATCAATCAGGAATGAGGAGTGAGGAATTTGTGCCTTGCTCCTTGTTGTTTTTACGCGCTAAATTTTTACCCCCGACCCCCTAAAGGGGGCTGTTGTCGGTGTTTTGATGGGACTTAAAGCCCTCCTTTAGGAGGGTTTGGGAGGTAGAAAAAGGGTAGAGATTTTTAGATTTTTTCGTTCGCCGAGCAGATTTTCAAAACTTATACTGCACGAACAGGCGGAAATCGGTTTTGTGGCAAGCGTCTATTTGGTTGAGGCCGGAACCGATTTGCGTGCGGCCGTCGGTGTAGTAGGTTTGCGCTACGCGCAGCATCAGTTTCAGGCCGCGCACTATGTCGTAGTCGATGTTCAGGTACCAGCGGCTGCCTGTGCCGTACATCGAAGGAGCGAAACCGGCGCTCGGTACATCGCGCTCATAGAGCGAAAAGCGATTTTCGTAGTTTTTAGCGTCAAAATAGGCATATCTGGCGCTGAGCGTTAAATCTATCGTCCGGAAGGTGTAGGCGGCGTCCTGCGCTATTAAAAAGCCTTGTGTGGGCATTTCGTCGGCGGTTTGTATCCAATTCCATTCGATGGTGCTTTTCAGGTCGAGGCCGAGTGCCGTGTAAACAAGGTTATAGCGTAGCGCTATTTTGCGGTTTTCGTCGAGGTGTGTGGTGGCTTCGCCGGCGTCGTCGGCGAGTTTGCACTCTTTGTATCGGTAGCGCAGTCGGGCGTACATCGACAGTTTGCGGTTTGGCATAAAGTCGGCTTGCAGTAGTGTGGCGTAGCCTTGTGTGGGTTTGGGCATGGTGTAGGTAATCCACGGTGTGTTGTAGAGGTCGGCGTAGGCCGATAGTTTCCAGCGTCGTGCGGGTTTTATTTCGGTGCCGATGTAAAATCCGTTTTCGTTGCGGGTGTTGTTTTCGCCGAATGCGTTGGCAAACAGCACATCGTAGTTTTTGCCGTAGTAGCGGTGCATCAGCACAAAGTTGATGGTGGATGCCGGCGCGAATGTCAGGCCGTTGAGCGTGGCAATGGCGCCGTTGCCTTCGACGGCCGTTTCGCCAAAGAGATTGAATCCGCGCCAAGCAAACAAGTAATCGATGCTTGCGGCGAATTGTCGGTTGCCGCGAAAATAGAATTCTTGGTAGGGTTTGGGTTCGTAGTCGAGCGGCGGATTGAGCCACGTTTGCACCACGGTGGCGCCTATGCGGAAGAATTTGTGTCGGTAGGTAACGTTGCCGCCCAACACGTGCATAGCCACATTGCGTTGTTTGGCATATTCGGCGGGCGTGCGGTGGTAGCCGTCTTTTTTGAACGATGCGAACGCACCTTCGGCGGTGTCGGCGTCCATCATGCGAAACGAGTAGAAGGCGGTGATGTCGCAGCCGCTGAAGCGTGCTGTGGCGCCCACGCCGCGCAGAAAGTTGTATTCGTCGGTTGACGAGTGGCGTTTGAGGCCGCGCGTGCGTGTGGTAACGTTGGTGGCCATGGCGGTTTTACCCATGTTCATGTCCTGCTGCACGACGAGTCCTTGTCCGAAGTTGGCGCGATAGTCGCCCACGACGATGGTGGCGAATTTCCACAACTTATTCACTTGTATGAATCCCGAATAGGAATCGAACAGTTTTTTGTTGTAGTTGCCGAACCACTGTTCGCCGGCGTCTTTTTCCATGGTGAGTCCGAGTTCCAATTTGTCGGAACTGCGCAAGCGGTATTTCAGCGAGGTGTAGAATGGGTCGCCGGTGTAGCGTGCGTTCGGATTTTCGGCCAATGTTTCGGGTGTGGCGTCGGTGTATCCTTGCCGTGTTTCGAACGTGCCGTCGAAACGTGCCGTCAGTTCGTGTTTGCTGTGGCGCATCACATCGCGCAAGTTCCATGTTGTTTCGTCGTGTTGTGTGGCTACACGTACAAACGGTAGCAGCAGCCGTATGGTGAACGGGTCGAAGCCATCGACCAATTGCAGTTCGTAGATGGTTTGCATGCGCCCAACTTTGTAGATGTAGTACATCAGGTTTTCGATTTGTATGTCGGACAGGAAACGCACTTTGGCCAACTCTTCGGGTGTGGCGGTGTTCAGGTTGATGGGCGATTCGTAAATGGCAGTCAGGTCGTCGTACAGGTCGCCGTAGTCGATGGCGGCTTCGTCGTCAATGTCTTCCATCAGAAAGTCGTAAATCTGCTCGATGACACGATCTACGGCCGTTTCTTCTTGTTGTGCAAACAGGGTGGTGGCAACAAGTAAAATGCTGATTATGAAACAAATGCGTCGTGTTTTCATTGCTTGAAACGGTATTGCAGCACGCCCAGCATGGTAACTCCCAGCGGATTGCGATATTCGCAATGCAGGTGAAATTTGAAGCCGCCAAATCCGACACCGACGCCGAGTGTCGGCACCACATAGTCGCTACCGTAGCAGCCTATGCGCACGTCGAACACATCGAACGGCGCGTATTCGAAACCGGTAGCCCAGCGCACGGGCGAATGTACCTCCTTGTCGATTTGCACCAGCCACGACACTTTGTCGTGAATGCGGTAGTTGGTGCCGAGGCTGAATATGGCCGGCAGACGTTTTTCGGTCAGTTTGGTTTTGACTTTCGAAAAAACGGGGTTGAACACGTTGAATCCGATGGTTAGCGTTGGCAGCACCTGCACTTGCAGGCCTACTTGCACGGTGGCGGTGCTGTGGTAGCGTTCGGTGGGCGACAAATAGACGGCGTAGTAGTCGCATTCCACACCGACATGGAAAATCTCGCCGAACGTGCGGGCAAAGGTTACGGCCGCCAGCATCTCGTTGTATTCGGCGTAGCCAAAGTACGAAAATTGTGCCCCCACGTTGATGTATTTGGTAGGAAAAGCCGCGCTGAACGCCGCATTCGACAGTTCGGCTGTGATGTAGCGATTTTCGTAGAGCAGTGTCAGCCCAAACTGTTTTTCGCAGGCCAACGCTGCCGGATTCTGAAACGGTTGCCATTCGGCGGTGTAGGCCACCGAGGCGTTGCCTGCCACATACGACCCCGGCACAATGGTGGCAACGGGCGTTGTTTGTGCATAACAAATGGTTGTCAGCCACACAATAGCGGCAACTGGTACGATTTTTGCGAATGCTTTCATTGACCGAAAGTTGGTAACGGGGTTTTAGGGTCGAAAATAAATTCCAAAATTAAATAAAAATCCATTAAAAGCAAAATAGTTGGAAAGAAATTTATAACTTCGCAGTCGAAAATTTATGCAAAAACGTTTTTTGGGCATATTGTTTTGCATCGTAATGTGTTGTAACACAGCGATTATGGCCGCCACACCGGAATCGAACGGTACGTTGGTGCGCGCCGTTGTATCGCATGGCGACACCGTGTTTGTGTTACCGACGGTGTATGCTTTTCCGCCGATGAAGTTTAAGAATAAGCGCGAAGAAAAATTCTATTGGCGCACCGTGCGCGACGTCAAAAAGGTATTGCCTTATTCCAAGTTGATAAGCACTTTGGTGCAGGAGGTGAACGACACGCTGATGCGCATTCCGACCAAAAAAGAGCGCGACCGCTATATGCGTCAGTGGGAAAAGACGACGTACCGCAAGTATTACAAAGAGTTTACGCACATGACGCTCAATCAGGGCAAGTTGCTCATTCGTTTGGTCGATCGCGAGTGCCAAACGAGTTCCTACGAGTTGATTCGGGCGTATCGCGGCAGTTTTTCAGCCGGTTTTTATCAGATGTTTGCCAAGTTGTTCGGTGCCGACCTCAAATCGAAATTCGGTACCGGCCGCAACGACAAAATCATCGAGCGCATCATCATTTTGGTCGAAGCGGGGCAGTTGTGAGGTTGTTTTTTTGATTTGGGATTACGATTCAAACCAAATTTTTCACCATCTCCACAAATTCTCTTCCGATGTCTAAACTGATAGGTGTAAGAGTGTGTTGAGGAATTGTTGCGCTTTGTTTAAACGCTATTTCATGCTGCGTAGTTTTATTTGTGTCAACACTTTTTTGGTGTATTGCGAAAAATCGGCATTCATCATCCAGCCGTAGTAGCCGGGGTCGCGTTGCAGCACGTCGGCTACGCGTTGGCCTTTGTATTTGCCTATGTTGAACACCTCTTCGTCTTTGTCGTTGTAAACGATGGCGCCCACAAAATCGACGTTGCGATTGAAACAGGTGAATTTCGACAGAAAATCGATGTCGTTTTGCAGTTCGGGGTAGCGGTCGAGTTGCGCCTTCAGCACTTCGTAGGTGGCGGCGGTGTCGGCGGCGGCGGTGTGTGCATCTTCCAGATTTTTGCCGCAGTAGAATTTGTAGGCGGCGCTCAGGGTGCGTTGTTCCATTTTGTGGAATATGACCTGTACATCGACAAATTTGTGGCGTTTCAGATCGATGTCGATGCCGGCGCGCAGAAACTCTTCGGCCAGCAGCGGAATATCGAACCGGTTGGAGTTGAATCCGCCCAAATCGCATCCTTTGATGGCACCGGCTATGTCGTTGGCCACGGCTTTGAATGTGGGGCAATTTTTCACATCGTCATCGGTGATGCCGTGTACGGCGGTGGCTTGTTCGGGAATGTGCATCTCGGGGTTGATGCGCATGGTCTTACTCTCTTCCGTGCTGTTGGGCGATATTTTCAGATACGATATTTCGACAATGCGGTCGGCCACAATGTTGGTGCCGGTGGTTTCGAGGTCGAAGAATACGATGGGATTTTTCAGATTTAGTTTCATGTTTGTTTTATGGTGTTTAAGCGTTTATGGCAATGTGTTCGGCCTCGATGTGTTGGTGCAGAAAGGAGGTGGCTGCCGTACAGAATTTTTCGGCCGATTCGGTTGTCAGATACCTGCAACTGCCGTTGGTCGAGCACCGATTGCGCTGTTCGGGGTGGCGGTGCAGGTAGTCGGCAAGGCTGTCGGCCACAATGTCGCCCTGCGTAACGATGGTTACGTTTTGGGGCGTGTACCGACGTATTTTGTTCAGCATCAGCGGGTAGTGCGTGCAGCCGAGTATCAGTGTGTCGATGTCGGCATTTTGTCGGAATAGCGCATCGAGGTATTTTTTGACAAAATAGTCGGCGCCATCGGAGTTGTGTTCGTTGTTTTCGATGAGCGGTACCCACATGGGGCAAGCCTGACTGACGACGCGTATGTCGGGATAGAGTTTGGCTGTCTCGAGCGGATAGGATCCGGAACGGACGGTGCCTTCGGTGGCTACCAACCCTACGGTGCGCGTGTGTGTTAGGCGGCCGAGGCTTTCGATGGTCGGACGTATCACGCCCAACACGCGCCGTTCGGGATCGAGGCGTGGCAGGTCGTTTTGCTGAATGGTGCGCAGGGCTTTGGCCGAGGCGGTGTTGCAAGCCAAAATGACTATCCGGCAGTCGCGCTCAAATAGTTTTTCGACGCATTGCAGCGTGTAGGCATAAACCACATCGAACGAGCGTGTGCCGTAGGGCGTGCGTGCGTTGTCGCCCAAGTAGATGTAGTCGTATTGTGGCAGTCGTTGGCGTATTTTGTTCAGAATGGTCAGTCCGCCATAGCCCGAGTCGAAGATGCCTATTTTCATCGTTTCTGTGTTGTTTTTAGCAATTCTTTCACGGCGTCCGTCAGGTCGATGCATGGGGCGGCGGTGTAGAGTGGTGTGCTGCTGTCGAGCACAAGGGTGATGTGGTGTGCGTCGGCGGCTTGCCGTATGGCGGCACGTAGTTGCTCGCGCACGGGTTGTTCGCGTTCGCGGCGTTGTTTGGCCAAATCGTCGGTGTAGCGTTTGTGGTACAATGCCAAACGTTCTTCGTATTCGGTTATTTCGGCTTGGCGCGCCAATTTGATGGGTTCGCTCAGGTTTTTGCCGTTCACGATGTACTCCTTCACCTTGTTGTTGTATTCTGTTTCCATGCGTGCATACTCGTCGTCGTAGTTTTGTGCGAGTTGTGCGAGTTGTGTTTGTACGTCGGCGTAGGCGTCCATTTCGGTCAAGGTTTGTTCGAAATCGATGTAGCCGATGCGCAGCGTGTCCTGAGCACAAATGGCGCTACCGAGTGTCGTCAGGGCAATGATGGTGCAGAAAAGGTGTTTGGTGTTCATCGTTTTTTATTCGGACAAGAGGCCACCATTGGCAGCCTCTTGTGTGTGAATTGTTACCATATTTTTTTTAGAGTATGCCCAATTCTTTTTTGATGAGCGGTGTGGCATCGACGGCTTTGGGCGATTTGTAGAGCAGTCCGGCTTCCGATTCGAAAATCATGAAGAAGTTGTTCTTTTGTCCTACCGTTTCGATGGCGGCGCGTAGTTTGTCTTGTACGGGTTTCAGCAGGGCTTGCTGTTTGGCCTGTCCCTCTTGTTGCAGCGTTTGATAGGTGGTTTGCAGGCGTTCCTGCATGCTGTACAACTCTTCTTCGCGTGCGGCGCGTATGGCGTCCGACAGGTTGGCTTTTTCGGCATCGTAGGCTTTGGCCTTGTTTTGAATTTCGACCTGCATATCTTGCAGATATTTGGTGTTTTTTTCGTTGAAATCGGCCATTTGTTTTTCGATGTCGTTGATTTCGGGCATCAGCATCATCACTTCTTGTGTGCTGACGTATCCGATTTTAATCTCTTGTGCCATAGCCATCATGGGCAGTATTGCGGCAAAAAATAATGCAATTTTCTTCATTGTTCTTTTTGTTTTGTGTTGATGTTTGTGTTGTTTGTTTTGGGCTACAAAGGTAGTGATTTATTTTGAATATCCAAGTTTTTCGAGCACTTCGTCGCTGACATCGATTTTTGGTGCGGCATACACAAGGCTCATGTCCGACGATTTGTCGATGATGAGTTGGTAGCCTTTTTCGGTGGCAACGCTTTGTACGGCGGTGAAAATCTCTTCGTGAATGGGTTTCATCAGGCTTTCGCGTTTTTTGTAGAGTTCGCCTTCGACGCCGAAATATTTGCGTTTCAGTTCGTTGGCCTCTTTCTCTTTGGCTACGATTTCTTCTTCGCGTTTCACTTTCATGTCGTCAGTCAAAAACACGAGTTCGGTTTGGTAGTTTTTGTACATGGTTTGTACTTCGGCCAGCATGTTTTCGACCTCTTTTTGCCATTTTTTCGATAGTTGATCGAGTTGTTCGTTGGCGGTTTCGTAGGCAGGTATGGCTTTCAGTATATAGTCCATATCGACCAGGGCAAATTTTTGTGCATCGACAGCCGTGGCGGCAATCAGTGCGAGGGCTAAAGTTAAGACGATTTTTTTCATAGTCGCATTGTTTTTTGATTGTTTATAGTTTCGTGTGTTACAAAAAGCGTGCCAAATGTTAAAATTCTTGTCCGAGCACAAAGTGGAATTGGCTTCCACCGTGTTCTTTGTCGTCGAATCCCCAGCCCCAATCGACGCCGAGCAGACCGAACATGGGCAGATAGACTCGCAGGCCGACGCCGGCCGAGCGTTTCAGGTCGAACGGGTTGAATTTTTTGAAATCGCTCCAGCAGTTACCCGCTTCGATGAATGCCAATGCCCAGATGTTGGTTTGTCCTTTCAGCAGAATGGGGTAGCGCAGTTCCATGGTGAGGCGCGTGTAGAGGTTGCCGTTGTAGTAGCCGTTGGCGTCCACCGGCGTGAGCGACAGGTTTTCGTAGCCGCGTAAGCCCACTGTTTCGGTGCCGGCGGTGGTGTAACCCGACATGCCGTCGCCGCCGAGGGTGAATTTTTCGAAGGGCGATTGTTTGTGCTTGTTGTAGTAGCCCAGGAAACCGTATTCGGCGCGTGTCATCAGCACGAGTTTTTCGTCGTGGGTGAGCGGTGTGAACATTTTGGCGGTGAATTTCCATTTGTGGTATTCGAGCCATTGTACTTGTTCTTCGAGCGGCATGGTGCTGTAGTCTTTGCCATCGACCAGCGAGTAGGGGAATGTGGCTTTTACCGACAGGGCGAACGACGAACCGCGGCGGGTGTAGATGGGGTTGAATATAGAGTTGCGCGACCATGTGATGCCGATTGACAGGTTGTTCGAAACGGCGTTGGTGAGTCCGGCAAACAGGTAGGAGTAGTTCCAATCTTTCAGGTGGTAGCGTTGGTACGACAGTTCGGTGTAGAGGCTGAAGTAGTCGTCGGGCCACGACAGGCGTGTGCCTATGCCGACCGCCACACCGAGCGTGCGCAGATAGACGTTTTTGTCGTATTCCGATTCGCCGGAGTAGTAGCCGTTGTTGTAGTAGTAATTGTTGCCGTAGTAACTGTTGTAATAACTGTTAATCAGGTTGGTATAGTTTTCGCGGAAGCGTTTGCTGTAGCCTGTCTGTATGGAGTAATAGACACTTATCGACAGCGAGTTAGGTCGTTTGCCGCCCAGCCATGGTTCGTAGAACGAGATGCCGTAGTTTTGGTAGTAGATGCCGTTGGTTTGTGCGCGTATGCTCAGGGTTTGTCCTTCGCCTTGCGGCACTATTTTGTACATCTCTTTTTTGAAAAGGTTCTGAATGGCAAAGTTGGTAAATTTGAGTGCCAGCGAGAACACAACGCCCGACTGTCCGTAGCCTGCCGAAAATTCGATTTGGTCGCTCGATTTTGTTTCGAGGTTGAGGCCGATGTCCACGGTGCCGTCTTCGGGGTTGGGTTGTATATCGACGCCGGTGAATAGTTTCTCTTCGTCGAATTGTTTCATTTGTGCCAGTTCGCGCAGTGTGCGTATCAAGTCCGATTGGCTGTACAGATTGCCGGGTTTGATGCGCAGTTCGCGGCGTATGACGTGTTCGTACAGGCGCGTGTTGCCGGTGATGGTGATGTTGTTGATGGTGGCTTGCTTGCCTTCGTAGATGCGCATTTCGTAGTCGATGCTGTCGCCATCGATGTTTACTTCGACGGGGTCGAGGTTGAAAAACAGGTAACCATTGTCCTGATAGAGTTTGGCTACGGCGTCATCGTCTTCGTTCAGGCGTTTGTTCAGTTGTTTCAGGTTGTAGATGTCGCCGCGGCGAATGTTCAGCACGTGCGACAGGTATTCGCTTGGATAGACCGTGTTGCCTGCCCAAGTGATGTTGCGGAAATAGTATTTGCGTCCTTCGTCGATGGTGAGGTACACATCGACGTGGTTTTCGTCGTATTTGGCCACGCTGTCGTAGGTGATGGTGGCATCGCGATAGCCTATTTCGTTGTATTTGGCTATGAGCAGTGCTTTGTCGTTTTCAAATTCCGATGCGATGAATTTTTTGCTGCGGAAGAGTGTGAGCAAGTTTTTCGGCCGGTTGGTTTTTTTCATCGCGAGGTCTATCTTGTTGAGCGACAGTGCGTTGTTGCCTTCGACATAGATTTCGTGTACGCGTACTTTGTCTTTTTTGTCCACATTAACGTCGAGCAGCACCGAGCCGGGTTGTGTGGGGTCGGGTTTTTGGTATATCACAACGGAGGCGTTGTAGTAGCCTTTGCTTGCCATCTCTTTTTGTATGGCTATTTTGGCGCGGTCGAGCAGATCGGGTGTTATTTGGTTGCCGCGTGCGAGTCCGGTTTTGGGTATCACGTCCTCTTCTTCCGATTTTTTCAGGCCGTAGTAGTTCACGCGCGATATGCGTGGACGCTGTTTCAGGGCTATTTCGAGCCACACTTGTCCGCCTTCTATTTTGTTGGCCAGAATTTTGACGTCGGAGAAATAGCCTTGTTTCCAAAAGCGTTTTACGGCGTTGGTGATTTCGGCACCGGGTATTTTGATTTTTTGTCCTTTCGACAAGCCCGAAAAACCGATGATGATGAAGTCTTCGTAGGTGTCGGCACCGCTCACTTTGATGTCGGCAATGGTCAGTTCTTCGGCCGGCATGGCATAGTCGATGACGGGCTTGGCGGCTTCGGCGATGGGCTCTTCGGCGATGTTGGCGGCCGTGGTATCGATGGCTGTTTGTGCCGGTGCGGGCGCAATGCTGTCGGTGTGTTGCGCGCGTGTGTTGACGGTGCACAACAGCATTGTTATCAGCAGGCAATATGTCGTGGCGTGTAGATGCATTCGGTGGTTATTTGCCGGTTATCTGTTCGCTGGTTTTGCCGAAACGCCGTTCGCGGTGTTGGTAATCGACTATGGCCTTGTACAACTCTTCTTCGCGGAAGTCCGGCCAATGTGTCGGCGTGAAGTAGAGTTCGCTGTAGGCTATTTGCCACAGCAGGAAGTTGCTGATGCGCACTTCGCCGCTGGTTCGTATCAGCAGGTCGGGGTCGGGGATGCCGGCGGTGGTGAGTGTGGCCGATATGGTTTGTTCGGTTATTTGTTCGGGTTGCAGTGTGCCGTCTTTCACTTGTTGTGCAAGTTGTTGCATGGCGTCGGTCAGTTCCCAACGCGCCGAATAACTCAGTGCCAGCACGAGCGACAGGCCGGTGTTGACGGAGGTTTCGTCGATACATTGTTGCAGTCGTGCGGCCACATGGGCTGGCATGCGTTTGAGGTCGCCGATGGCCAGCAGTCGAATGTTGTTTTGGTGAAATGTGGGTGTTTCCTTCACAATATTTTCGACCAACAGTTCCATCAGGGCATCGACTTCGGCTTGCGGGCGGTTCCAATTTTCGGTCGAAAATGTGTAGAGCGTCAGGTATTTGATGCCGATTTCGGTGGCGGCTTCGGTGATTTTGCGTACCGAAACGACGCCGTTTTGGTGTCCGACCAAGCGGTCGCAGCCGCGTTCTTTTGCCCAACGTCCGTTACCGTCCATGATGATGGCGATGTGTTGCGGCAGGTTGTTGCGGTCGATGTGCGATTTATAGGATTTTGTGTTCATCGTTTCGATTTTATTTTTGTTATTTTTCGGCATGGTGCGCATATTTCAAGAAAATCGCACGAGAGGTATAGCCCGAAGGTCGAAAACCAATCGCGATTGTTGAATAGTCCGGCGTTCAGATGGTAAGGGTCGTCAACGTTGTCGAAATCGTCGGCGAGCAGTTTGTGCATAACCCATGCTGCGCCGATGTTCCAGCGTCGTCCGAGTTTCACTTTGACTCCCAATCCGAACGGCACGTTTGCCGCAAAATGTGTGTGCGCGAGGTCGTAGGCGGTGAATCCTATGCCGGCGAACACGTATGGTGTTACTATCGAGGCATTTTCTTCGTATTTGCGCGCGCCGTAGTTCCAAAAGTTGAACGTATAGAGTGCGCTCACATCGACGAAATCGGTATTGGTGCGTTGGCCTTCGATGGGTTCGATGCCGGCGTAGCCACCGTTTATTTCGATGCCGAATTCGTGATGCCCCGAGTGTTTGTATTTCAAAAAACCGCCGAACGAAGGTCCTATTTTGGTGAATGGCACGGCGTTGACATCGCCTAGATAGAATGCGCCGCCTCCGTTCAGTCCGAACTCGATGTAGTATTTCACGAGGTCGGGGTTGCGCTGTGCCGCTACCGTCGTTGCGAGGCACAAAATCAACATTGTAAGTATTGTGTGTAAACTGTTTTTGAGCATAAAATAGACAACTTCACACAAATAGAACGTACAAATGTTTGAAAAATTGCTGCAAAAATAGTGTTTTTTCTTGAGATTCAGGCTATAAAAGTTGTTGTTGCGGTTGTTTTTAACAAAAAAAAGTACAAAATGGCGCTATTTATTGACAAAAAGTGTCAGAATTCGAGTTTCAGTTGTTGGTCAAGCAGTTGAAAAGTCAGTCGGTGGTGTGGCGTGGTGCCATAGTGCTCGATGGCTGCGCGGTGTTTGGCGGTGGGGTAGCCTTTGTTGTTTTGCCAATCGTATTGCGGAAAATCGTTGGCCAGCCGGCGCATGTATTCGTCGCGGTGGGTTTTGGCCAATACGGATGCTGCGGCGATGGACAAGTATTTGCCATCGCCTTTGACGATGGTGTGGTACGGAATGTCTTTGTAGGGTTTGAAGCGGTTGCCGTCGATGATGAGGTGCTGCGGCACGACGGCGAGTGCGTCGATGGCGCGGTGCATGGCCAGAATGGAGGCGGCGAGTATGTTTATTTCGTCGATTTCGCGTGGCGACACTTGCGCTACAGCCCACGCCACGGCTTCGCGTTCGATGATGGGGCGTAGTTGGTCGCGTTGGCGTTCGGTGAGTTGTTTGCTGTCGTTGAGGAGCGAATTTTCGAAGTTGTCGGGCAAGATGACGGCGGCTGCGAATACGGGTCCTGCCAAGCATCCGCGCCCGGCTTCGTCGCAGCCGGCTTCGATAATATCGGGCAGTAAATTGTGTGCGAGTGGTTGATGTTGTTTCATGTGTACAAAGGTACGGCTTTTTGGGGTGCGATTACGTTAAAAATATATAAAAATTGCGTTTGTATAGTGCTGTTGATTGGGAAAAAAGTTGTAATTTTGCGGGTCGATTTTTGCGAAAATCGTTCTTTTTGATGTATTGCGCCTTGGTAAAGGCAAGGGTTTTTCCCTATAATATTCCGCGATTGTATTTTGTTTTGTAGAGGATTAACCTATGACCAAGAGGCGTTTTTTTGTTTTGGGGTTGGTGTATCTGTTGAGTGCCAACCTTTGTTTTACTCAGAGTTTAGTTGTGGCGGATTCGGTGCGTGTGTCGCTGCCCGAGTTGTTTGTTTGGGCCGATACGGCGTGTGTTACGATGCGTTTGTCGGCGTCGGCGGTGTGTGCGGCAAACGAGGGAGTGCTTCAGGCGCGTTCACAGTTGTTTCCGCGCGTAGGTGTGAGTGTAAGTGGCAGTTATATTGGCGATGCGGTGTTGATGGGTCGCAATTTTTCGGCGCACGGTACGACTACGGTGATATTGCCGGGTGTGGGTGCGCAGTCTGTTGACAACGGTTTTCAGCCGACACCGCATTGGGGCAATTCGTTTGTGTTCGAGGTGTCGCAAGTGATTTTTACCGGTGGTGCATTGAAAGCCGGTGTCGAATTGGCAAAACTGAACGAGCGCATTGCCGAACTCGATATGGCGAAAAATCGACAGGAGATACGTTTCGTATTAGTTGGTTACTATCTTGACCTTGTTCGGTTGGCGAATAGGCGGCGTGTGGTGGCGCAACATTTGGCACAAACGGCACAAGTGTTGCAGCTGATGCGTGCTCGCGAGTCGGAGGGTGTGGCTTTGGTCAACGATTTGATTCGTTATGAACTGAAATACAAGCAGTTGCAATTGTCCGATGTGCAGTTATCCGAGGCGGAGAACATTATCGGGCATCAGTTGCAGACCTTGTTGCATCGTCCCGATTGTGTGTTGTTGCCCGATACGCAGGCTTTGCGCGCCACATTCACTACGTTTGATGCCTCGTTGCCCGAATCGATGTGGCAAATGTGTGCCGGCGATTCGAATCTCGACATTCGGCAGGCGATGTTGGCTGTAGATGTGGCCGACAAACAGGTCAAGGTGGTGCGTGCGGCCTCGTTGCCCAAAGTAGCGTTGGTGGCGCGCGACGAACTTTTCGGACCTTACACTTCGGACTTGATTCCGGTTGATGCTAACGTCAATGCTTGGTTTGTGGGATTGGGTGTCAATTACGATTTGAGTTCTATTTGGCAAAATCGGCACGCCATACGCAAAGCCAAAGCAACACGCGAGGTGGCGCGCTGGCAGGCCGAGACGGCTCGCGAACGTGTCGATAACGACATTCATGCTGCGTATAGTCGTATGCTGACGGCCGGCATCGAGATAGAAACGCAACGCAAACAGGTGGAACTGGCGGCGCGTAATTATGATACGATGTTGAGTCGTTACAGCAACGATTTGGCACTATTGACCGATTTATTGGATGCCTCGGCTGTAAAATTGCAGGCCGATATGGCATTGGCTGCGGCCGAAATCGATTGGCTTTACTATTATTATCAACTCAAATTTTTTAGTCATACATTATGAATGTTTCAAAATTGAAAGTTTACATTTACAATTCGGTTGTAGTTGTATTGTTGGTGTGCGGCGTTGTGTATGCAGTGTTGCAGTTTGTGCATGTCGGCAGGGTGGAATATACCGATAATGCGCGGGTGTGTCGGCATATAGCGCCGCAAAATGTGCGTGTGCAAGGTTTTATCAAGGAGATTCGGTTCGAAGCCTATCAATCGGTATGCAAGGGCGACACGCTTGTCGTTTTGGAAGATGCCGAATACCGTTTGCGTTTGGCGCAGGCGCAATCCGATTTGGCGCGTGCCGAACAAAACAGCAAAGCCACAGGGCGCAGCATTCGTACTACGACGTTGAATATGGGCGTAACCGATGCGTCGATTGACGAAGCCCGCGTCAATATGGAAAAATGGCAACGCGACGATGAGCGTTATGCCAATTTGTTGCAGGCCAAAGCGGCAACGCAACAGCAATACGACCAAGTGCATACTGCCTATTTGGGTGCCAAAGCGCGTTACGAGCAGTTGTGCCAAACGCGCAGCGTGCAGGCTAATGTGGCGGTCGAACAAGAACACCATTTGTCGGCAGCCGAGGCCGCGTTGCAACAAGCACAAGCGGCGGTCGATTTGGCGCGCCTGAACTTGTCGTATTGTTGCATACTGGCTACACACAGTGGCGTGGTGGGTGCACGCGACATCAACGTTGGACAGTTGGTCAATCCCGGACAAACCTTGTTGAGCATTGTCGACGACAGCGATTTGTGGGTCGAAGCAAACTATCGCGAAAGCCAATTGCAAAATATTCATGTCGGGTCGTCGGTAACCATTCGTGTCGATGCTGTGCCCGACGAGGTGTACAAAGGTATCGTCGAACGATTGAGCGACGCTACGGGCAGTGCTTTTTCGCTGTTGCCGGTTGACAATGCGACTGGCAATTTCGTAAAAGTGGAACAGCGGTTGCCGGTGCGCATCGCGCTCGAGGGCAACACCCCCGAGGCGTTGAGCAGGTTGCGTGCCGGTTATAGTGTCGAGTGCGATGTTGCATACTGATTTTTCGATGCCGATGTTTCGGCCTTTTGTGCCGAAACTGATCCAGCCGTGGCTGTATATTGCGATGGTTGTGTGCATACAGTTTTCGGGCGGTGTCTATTTGGGTGCACTATCGGCTGTGCGCGGCACCACCAATTTGATGATCGAAGATTTGTTGATGTTGCTCTATGCCGGTTTGGCGGGTATGGCGGTCTATTTTCCGCTGTTGTTTCGCACTAAATTTCGTTTTACCAATCAGCAACTATTGTGCGTGTCGGCCATAGTGATAGCCGTGTGCAATTTTCTGACTATGCACACGAGCAACATGGCGGTGTTGTTGCCTATCTGTTTTGTGGCCGGCATGGCCAAAATTCAAGGCACGTTCGAGTGTATGAGCAACATTCAGTTGTGGATAACGCCCAAGCGCGATTTTGGCGTGTTTTTCCCGGTGTTGCACATTGTGTTGCTCACGGCTATCACCGGTAGTGCGTGGTTGTCGGCGGCAGTGGCGTTTCGGTGGTCGTGGCAGATGATGCATGTGCTAACCATTGCCACCATGGCGTTTGTGGTACTCACGCAACTATTGTTGTGTCGGCCGTTTTGCCCGATGCCGCAGCGCATTCCGTTGCATGGTATCGATTTTCTGACCGGATTGATTATCAGTGTGTTGATGCTGATGGTTTGTTATCTGTTTGTGTATGGCGACTATCTGATGTGGTCCGATAGTTTGCGTTGGCGGTTGGTGTTGGCGTGCGCGCTTGTAGTGGCGGCGGTGCTGATGTGGCGGTTGCGTGCGTGTCGAAAACCATACATCGATTTGCAAATCTTTCGTTATAAAAATGTCGTGCCCATTTTGTTGGTTACGGCCGTGGCCGAAATTTTGCTTGGTGCCGAACACACGTTGGAAGAAATTTTTTATGCTGAAGTAGTAGATTTGCCCGAACATATCAAATCCGAACATGGTCTGTGGGCGTTGTGTGGCATCTACGGAGGCGTATTGATCACGTTATGGTGGCTGGGACACAAAAAGTGGAAAGTGTGGCGTTTGCTGGCGTTTGGCTTCGGCTGTTTGTTGGCGTATGCGGCGTGCATGTACTTTTTCATCGATGTCAATGCGCCGATAGAACAATATCGTGTTGCGGTGATTTTGCGTGGCTGTGCTTGTGCTGTGTTGTCGATTTCGCTGATGTGGTCGTTGCACGAGTCGATTCCCGATTTGGAGCATTTTTTCATGGGCTTGTTTGTGTTCAATATTCTGCACATGTATCTGGCCGGAGCAGCCGGCAATGCGTTTTACACCAATATGTTTTCGCACCTTTTGGCTGACAATATGTCGCGTTATGGCGTCTATCTGGTGCCTACTCGCATCGATGCGTATCATTTGTTTGCCACTCATTTTATCGATACGGTTTTTCTTAAATCGATGATGTCCGTTACACTCAAACAGATTTACGGCATCGTGGTGTGGTTGTCGGCTGTGACCGCTGTCGCTTTTTTACTGTTGGATATTCCGCGTGTGCGTACCGGCGTGCGCAAGGTGCCCTATTGGCCGGTTTACGGCATCGACTATTTGGCGCGCCTCAAACGTTGATGGGTGCGACACAAGGCCGTTTTTTTTGTGCTGTATAACATACGCAATTATTTTGTAATCAGACAAAAAATGCCGAATTTTGTTTTTCAAATCACCATCATCTTAAAAACCATCAATCATGTTTGACGAAAAAGATTTACAGCAATTAGCCGCCAAAGGCATTGACCCTGCGGCAGTCGAGCGTCAGTTGGCTTGCTTTGTTACGGGCTTTCCCTATCTGACGATTAAACAAGCGGCCTCGGTTGACAACGGTTTGTTGCGCTTGTCGGCCGACGACGAGGAAGCGGCCATTCATGCGTGGGATGCCTATCTGGCGGGTAGCGGGCGTGTCGTGAAATTTGTGCCGGCATCGGGTGCTGCCAGCCGTATGTTCAAAAATCTGTTCGAGTTTTTGAACGGCGACCACAACGAGCCGCAAACCGATTTCGAAAAAACATTTTTCGAACGTTTGCCCTATTTTGCCTTTTTTGCCGACTTGAATGCCGCTTGCCGAAAAAACGAAGGTCGCGACGCCGAAGCACTTGTGGCCGACGGTCGCTACAAAGATGTAGTGGCCAATCTGCTCGAGCCTAAAGGATTGAACTACGGACAGTTGCCAAAGGGATTGCTCAAATTTCACCTCTATCCGAACGAAGTGCGCACGCCGTTTTTGGAACATTTGGTCGAAGGCGCGCTCTATGCCACTGTGAACGGGCGTGCGTGTGTGCATTATACGGTTTCGGCGGAACATCGCTCGCTGTTCGAACGTCATTTGGCCGACTCGCTGGCCGAATACGAACGCCGTTTCGGCATTAAGTTCGATGTGTCGTTCTCCGAACAAAAACCATCGACCGACACCATCGCTGCCGATGCCGACAATCGCCCTTTCCGCACAGCCGACGGCAAACTGCTGTTTCGCCCGGGCGGACATGGCGCACTCATCGAAAACCTGAACGACATCGATGGCGACATCGTGTTCATCAAAAATATCGACAACGTGGTGCCCGATCGTCTGAAAAGCACAACTGTCGATTATAAAAAAATAATTGCCGGTTTATTGGTGTCGCTGCAGCAGCAGACATTTGCTTACTTGCGCGAACTCGACAACGATGCCATCGGCGATGCCAAATTGGCGGTGATAGCACAATTTTGCGCCAAACGGCTGAACAATTTCAATCCGAATCAGGCGCAACTGTCGCGCGAGGAACTCATCGGCTACCTACGCCGCAAACTGAACCGCCCGATGCGTGTGTGCGGCATGGTGCGCAACGAGGGCGAACCGGGTGGCGGCCCCTTCCTCACGGTGAATGCCGACGGCACCGTCTCGCCGCAGATACTCGAAAGTTCGCAGATAAAGGACAAGGCCGTGATGGCCGATGCCACACATTTCAATCCGGTCGATTTGGTGTGCGCCATCAAGAATTATAAAGGCGAGAAATTCCATTTGCCCGATTTTGTGGACAAGAACACCGGTTTCATCTCGTCGAAATCGAAAGACGGGCGCGAACTGAAAGCCCTCGAATTGCCGGGATTGTGGAATGGCGCCATGAGCGATTGGAATACCGTGTTTGTGGAAGTGCCCATCGAAACGTTCAACCCCGTGAAAACGGTGAACGACCTCTTGCGCCCGCAACACCAATAATATAATAAGGTCAAGCCTCTACCTTTGGTAGGCAGGGGAGCAGAGAGGCTCAAAATCGACCTTGGTGGGTGTACACAAAAAAATCCTCTCCAACCGGAGAGGATTTTACGCTGTTTCAATTCGAACAGATCAGGCTTCCACAGCACCATTAACTTCGATAGCCAATTTGCCGCGGTAGTAACCGCATTCGGGGCAAACGGTGTGGTAGATGTGTGTAGCACCGCAGTTAGAGCAAACGGCCAATGTTGGCGCAACGGCTACGTCGTGCGTACGACGTTTGGCTGTTCTCTGTTTCGAATGTTTTCGTTTCGGATGTGCCATTTTTCAATCTCCTTTAGTTGTTATTACTAATATTTTTCAGAACGTCCCAGCGCGGGTCGGTCTTTGTTCTCTCTGTATTTTCGTCTATCGTGTGCTCGCGAATTTTTGCCATCATCTCGGCATTACACTCGCCGTCGGGGTGTGTGTGCACGGTCGGCACGGCCAGCGCTATGTATTCGTACACGTTCCACGCTATGTTGACGGTGCGTGCGTCGGGCGACACTATTATGTCGTCGGAGTCGATGTCGTCGCCGATGGTTACGGTGGTGTGTGTGTCCACATGAACGGGCTGCTCCATCTCGTCGAGGCAGCGGTCGCACGGAATGCCGACGGTGCCGTCGATGACGATGTGCAAATCGACGTTTTGCGCCATTTTTTGCGTAGCGATGGTTATTTTCAAAGAGCCTTTATGGATGTCGCCCGCTTCGACGGCCTCGAAAAAATCGTCGTTTATATCGTATTCAAATCGCTGATTTTCAGCCATTAACGATTCAATCGACAGTTCAAAACGGTCTAACGTGTCCATACAATACGCGATATACCAAAATGCGCCACAAAAGTACAATATTTTTTGGAAAAACGCAAACTATTCCGTTTTTTCTGCAAAAAATATTGTAGTACGCTGATTTTCAGCGTGTTATTTTTAGTAGTCGTTCTGGTGGCGTTCTTCTTCCTCTTCGTCGTTTTGGTCGTCGTTGACAAAGGTGGGCAGTGCATCGCCTTCGTGCAGTACGCGCGATTTGTATTTCAGATTTTTCAGCAGCGATTTTTGCAACTCTTTGACGCCGGTTTGGGTGTCGTCGTAGGTGATGGTTACGACGCGGTTTGTCAGGTTAAATTCCAAGTCTTTGACGCCTTTTTCGTAGGCGAGTGTTTTTTCGACTTTGGCTTGGCAGTTGCCGCATTCCATTTGCGGTATTACCAATGCGATGGTTTGTTTGGCGGCAAACATATTTGCTGCTGCCACAAGTGCTACGAGGCTGATGATGATTTTTTTCATAGTTGTGTTGTTTTAGATGTTAATTTTTTTGTGTACAAAAATAGTTGTTTTTTTCGATTTCGGCAAATAGAAAATATGTTAATCTTTGCGGTCGAGTGCCCATCGGAATCCGATGTATGCTTTGGCTCCGGTGATGGGTCCCCATGCCATCGAGGCGTCGAAGTCGGTGCCAAAGGGGTTTTCGGCGCCGACAATCGGATTTTGTTGTTTGAAGTTGGTCATGTTTTCGGCGCCGACGTATATGCTCCACGTTTTGCCGTAGTAGGTGATTTGCGCCATCAGTTGCGGATACCATTTGAAGTGGTTCTCCCACAGCGGGTTGTTTGGGTCGGGGTCCGGCATTCGGCCGCCGCCGTTGAATTGTGCCGTAACGTCGAATTGCCATTTTTTGAGTGGCGTTTGGTACGATGTGGTTATCAGTCCTTTGAAACGGTTGGTGAGCGGTTTTTCGCGCAGTTGTCCGCCGATGGTTTGTTTCACGTCGCTCATGCGGTAGGCCAGCGTCATGGTCCATCCGCGCAGAATTTCCATCGAGGCTTCGGCCTGAAAGTTGCCTGCGTAGGCGCGTCCGCCGTTCAGGTTGCTGAAGGTGATGCTGTGCGGGTCGCTGTCCATGTCGGCCACCACGCATTCGACGAAGTGTGTGTAGTAGTAGTCGGCCGATAGTTGCAACTCTTTGCTGCCAAGCGGTATGTAGAATGTGGTGCTGATGCCGGCGTTGATGGCGCGTTCTTGTGCGAAGCGTTCTTCGGTCAGAATTATTTTGCGGCTGCTTGCAAACATGGCGGCGTTGTCGGTCAGCACGTTTGGCGAGCGGTAGCCCATGCCGACCGAGGCGCGCAGATTCCACCACGTCCATGGCGAGTAGCGTATGTTGAAGCGTGGCGTGCAGAATAGGCCGTAGTAGTTGCTCCAATCGGCGCGCACACCCACGAGCAGCGATAGTTTTTCGTCGTATTTGAAGTCGTATTCGGCAAAAAGTCCGGGCGTAAATTCGTTGCGTATGTTGTCGAATAGTCCGTTTGTCAGACGGTTTGTGGCGAGGCGTTCGTCGTAGAAGTCGTAGTTGAAACTGAGTCCGGCCGTGAGTTTGTGGCGGTTTTCGTCGTCGAAATAGGTTTGAAACAGGGCGTTCAGATAGGCGTTGCCTTGTGTGGCGTCGTAGTGTGTGCTGCCGTACAGGCTGTTTTGGCGATGGTATGCGCCGCTGGCTATGATGCCGATGCTGGTGCCGCGGTCGTGGTCGAAGACGTAGCCGTTTTTCAGAAATCCGTCGATGCGCACTGTGGCGATGTCGATGTCGTAGGGCGTTTTGTTGGCGTTGTTGGCGCGCCATGTTTTGGTTTGTCCGCCCTGACGGTCGTCGTACAGGCCGCGCACGAGCAGTTGCATGGTGTAGTCGTGGTCGGTGTAGTACCAGCGGTTCAGCAGGTTGATGCGGTTGCCTTTGGGCATGTCCATGAAACCATCGTTGTTTTGGTCGTGTTCCATGCTTTCGTTGCGGTATTGCAACATCACACCGGTCGAGAGGTGCTCGTTGAGGTTCCAACCGCCGGTGGCGTTCAGTTCGGCGCATAGTTCGGAGTTGAGCATCAGGTTCAGGGCGATGGGCGAGGTGCTTTGCGGTTTCAGATATTCCACGTTGATTTGTCCGGTGGTGGCTTCGTAGCCGTTGATGACCGATGCGGTGCCTTTCGACACTTGTATGCTTTCCATCCACGATCCGGGAATATATTCCATGCCGTAATTCGAGGCCAAACCGCGAATGCCGGGTGTGTTTTCGCTCAACATTTGTACATAGTTGCCCGACAGGCCGAGCATTTTTATCTGTTTGGCGCCGGTGGCGGCGTCGCTGTAAGCCACATCGACCGAGGCGTTTGTTTCGAAACTTTCCGACAGATTGCAGCAGGCGGCTTTGCAGAGTTCGGCGCCGGTGATTTTTTGGGTTTGCACCGCCGTGATGCGCGACGATACGGTGCCGGCTGCCCGTGCTGTGATGGTAACATCGTTCAACCGGGCGCTTGATTCGGCAAGGGCGATGAGCAGCATTTCGGAAACGTCGGTTACGACCACGGTGGCTGTTTCGTGGCCTAAATAACTGATTTGTAGTGTATTACTTGTTTCTGTGGTTTCGAGTGTGAAAAATCCGTCAATGTCGGTAACGGTACCAAGGCTTGTTCCTTGCCACAGCACTTCGGCACCAACGAGCGGTTCGCCGGTAGAGTCCTCAACCATGCCGCTCACTTCGGCGGCAAAATGTGTCAGTGGCAGCGCACTGAATATGAGCATTAAAAGGTATTTGTTCATTGCTTGATTTTTGATTTGAATGATTCACAATAAGGATTGCTCCGAAAAAACGTTTTTCGGATTAACTGTAAATGGTCAATCAAAATCAAATGAGCAACAGGGCGATGCGTGTCAGAATGGCGCGCCCGCGTGAGGTGAGTGGTGGTGCGTGGGTCGAAGGTTGGGACGTGTGTGCGGTGCTGTGTGCCACGAGCATGTCGGCGGCCGGCATTAGTGCCACGACGTGGACAATCGACGGAGCGACATCGGGCTGATGTGCCTTGTTGACGGGAATGTCGGTGGCAATGCGTTGCAGCGTGCAGGCGTTGTGCGCCGTGCCGATGCCGTCGTGGTGCGGCAGTTCGCAACAGTGCTCCGACGCGTGTTCGTGGTGGCGATGGTTGTGGTGCACCTCCTCGCAACTGCCTTCGGCGAACATGCGCATGCCGTGTTCGGCGCACGCGTTGCAGCAGTAGTGAGCCACGTTGAAACCGCTGCCGGCTATCAAAAAATAGACAGCCAATGCGGCGCAAATTGTATGAAAAACAGTACGTTTCATAGTCAACGGGTGCAAAGATAGTGCTTTTTTGTGAAAATATTGTGCAAAAAGAGTGGTTTTTTGACAAAAATACCCTATTTTTGTGGTTTCAAATTATACGATTTGTCATTTTATACCTAAAAATGAGTATGCGAAAACTTTTTTGGAAGATGTTGCCCGTGTTGGCAACCATTGTTTTGGCTACGGCTTGCGGGCGCACAGAGCAGGGCGGCGTTGCGTTCGAAACCCTGAAGGATAGTTGCTCGATGCGTTGCTCCTACGACCACGACCTCACCTGTTTCGAGGTGCAATACGCTTTGGAGTTGCCCGCGAAGTCGGACAACGAAGCGGTGTCGGTAGTGCGTAACACGCTGATAACCGACCTTTTCGGCGAACAGTATGCAGCGTTGGACAACCGCACGGTGTTGTCGCGCTATGTAACCGACTGTGTCGATGAGTATAATAGGGTGTCGGCCGATTTTACCGAATTTGTGGCATCGAACGTGTATGAGGAACATTTGCAGGGTGTGCCGCTGTTTCTGAACGACCGCTTGCTGACCTACGAGGCGACACGCTATATGTTTACGGGCGGAGCGCATGGCATGTCGGTTACCACATGTTGGGTGTTCGACCTCGAAACCGGCAATCAAATGACCGAAGACGACCTCTTTGTCAGCAATGCGGCAGATGCGCTGTTGGAGTTGCTGCAACAAGCGTTGGCCATCGATGCCGCCAAACGCAATATAGCATTGGACGAATTTTTCGACGACCAAGTGTTGCCAAACGGCAATTTCGCCATTACCGAAGACGGCATGTACTATCAGTTCAACGTGTACGACATCGCACCATATTGTTATGGCGACACGCGTTTGCTGCTCACCAAAGAGCAACTGAAACCGTTGATGCGCAAAAATACGCCTGTTTACGCTTTGTGGTTCGACAAATGATGGAACTGATTGACAAATATTTCCCGCATCTGCAGCCCGTGCAGCGCGAGCAGTTTGCCGCCTTGTACGATTTGTATATCGATTGGAACGCAAAGATCAACGTTATTTCGCGCAAGGACATCGGCAATTTGTACGAACACCATGTGCTACACTCGCTGGCTATTGCCAAAATTATCAACTTCAAAGCCGCGACATCGGTGGTCGATGTGGGCACCGGCGGTGGTTTCCCGGGCATTCCGCTGGCCATCATGTTTCCCGAAACGCATTTTCACTTGGTCGATTCCATCGGCAAAAAAGTGCGCGTAGCCTCCGAAATTGGTGCCGCCATCGGGCTGCAAAATTGCACATTCGAACAAGCGCGTATGGAAACGGTGAAAGAAAAATACGATTTTGTGGTCAGTCGTGCTGTGATGCCGTTGCCCGATTTGGTGAAATTGGTGCGCAAAAACATCGGTCGCGAACAGCACAACGCCCTGCCCAACGGACTTATCTGTCTGAAAGGCGGCGAATTGCAGCACGAACTGATGCCTTTCAGACGAAGTGCCACCTTGTATTCCTTGAGCGATTGGTTCGACGAACCGTTTTTCGAAACAAAAAAAGCAGTCTATCTGCCATTGTAATTACATGGAAATCAAATTATTTCAATTCAATCCCATACAAGAAAACACCTACGTTGTGTACGACGAAACGCGGCAAGCCATCGTTATCGATTGCGGCAGTTTGGCCGAACACGAACATCGGCGATTGCAGCAGTTTGTGGCCGACAACCATTTGCAGATAAAGCATGTGCTGAACACACATCTGCACCTCGACCACGCTTTTGGCAACTATATGCTCGCACACACCTACGGCATTGCGCCCGAAGCACACAAAGACGACGAAGAATTTGCCCTGCGCATCGTGGAATTGGCCGCATTTTTTGGCATTGAAGGCGATATACGCCCGCAAGCCTTGGGCGGGTACTTGCAGCATGGCGATATTATCCGCGCCGGCAATATGGAGGCGCATGTGTTGCACACGCCCGGACATTCGCCCGGTGGGCTGTGTTTCTACTTCCCCGACGAAAAAGTGGTGTTCACCGGCGACACGCTTTTCCGGGACAGCATTGGGCGTACCGACTTGCGAGGAGGGGACTACGACGCACTTATCGAGAGTATTCGCACACAATTGCTCACCTTGCCCGACGACACCGCCGTGTATTGCGGACACGGGCTGCCAACTACCATCGGTTACGAACGACAAAATTTTTAATTCAACAATATGGCACTGATAAAAGAAGTTCGCGGTTTCAAACCGCAGATAGGCAAAGATTGCTTTTTGGCTGACAATGCTACCGTGATAGGCGATACGGTGGTGGGCGATGGTTGCAGCATTTGGTTTAATGCCGTGTTGCGTGGCGATGTCAATTCCATTCGCATCGGCAACCATGTGAATATACAGGACGGCGCGGTGCTACACACGCTGTACGAAAAATCGCAAATACACATCGGCGACTATGTGTCTGTGGGACACAATGTTACGATTCACGGCGCCACCATCAACGACTATGCGCTGATAGGCATGGGCGCTACCGTGCTCGATGGCGCTGTGGTGGGCGAGGGTGCCATCGTGGCTGCCAATGCACTGATATTGAGCAACACCATTGTGCCGCCAAACACCATTTGGGCAGGCGTGCCCGCCAAACAAGTCAAGGCTGTTTCGCCCGAACAAGCCAAAGAAATCAATCAAAAAATTGCACACAATTACGCCATGTACGCAAGTTGGTACAGCGACAAAAAGGAGGACTAAAACTATGGTACGACACATTGTTTGTTTCAAATTGGCCGACAGCACGCCCGAAACACGCACCACGGCACGCGACATTTTGCTCTCGATGCGCGGCAAAGTGCCCACGGCACAACATATCGAAGTCTTTATCGACGAGTTGCATTCGGCGCGCTCGTTCGATGTGATGCTGCAGGTCGATGTTCTCTCGTTCGACGATTTGGAGCGCTACCAAAACGACCCTTACCACTGCAACATCGTCAAAAAACACATGCACGCCGTGGCGGCGCAAAGCATCGCTTTGGATTTTGAACTATGAGGCGCGTTACCTATTTGGCGCTTGCCATGTTGCTGGTCGCCGGTTTGGCGGCTTGCAATGGTGTGCGTAGCGATAAAAAACAGACAGCCGCCGTGGTTGTGCCGACTTTCAATGCCGATTCGGCCTACGCATTTGTGCAGACGCAGGTCGATTTCGGACCGCGCGTCCCCGAAACTGCACCACACGCCGCATGTGCCGACTTCCTGACAAATACGTTGCAGCGTTTTGGTGCGCAAGTCGCTGTGCAACAGGGTAAAATGAATATCTATACCGGCGAGACGAAAGCCCTGAAAAACATCATCGGACAATTTAATGCCGATGCGAAGAGGCGGGTTTTGTTGTGTGCGCATTGGGATTCGCGCCCGTTTGCCGACCACGATGCCAATCCCGCCAACCGGCATACGCCGATTCTTGGTGCCAACGATGGCGCCAGCGGTGTCGGTGTGTTGCTCGAGGTGGCGCGTCAAGTAGCCCACAGCGCACCGGCGGTGGGTATCGACATCGTTTTTTTCGATTTGGAAGATTGGGGCGCACCCGAATTTTACACGGGCGATGAACGCCCTGACGATTGGTGCCTTGGTTCGCAATATTGGGCAGCCGAAAGCAAAAAAAATGGCTATCGCGCCGATTACGGCATTTTGCTCGATATGGTCGGGGCATCGGGCGCAACATTCTACCGCGAACAATTTTCGACCTATTTTGCCGGCGCTGTTGTCGATGACGTATGGCGCACGGCGCAAGCCGCCGGTTTTGGTGCCTTTTTTGTCGATATGCGTGGCGGCGCTATCACCGACGACCACTATTACATCAACACCGTGGCCGGCATCCCGTGTATCGACATCATTCAGTACAATCCGTACGGCGACACCGGTTTTGCCGACTATTGGCACACCACGGCCGACGATATGCGCCACATCGACCGTCGCACGTTGTATGCGGTGGGGCAGACGCTTTTGCAGACTATCTATTCGGAATAAAATAGAAAGGAAAAAAGAACAGCAAAACTATAAGCCGGGTTCTGTACCTGCACGCAGGTGTTTGTCATTTATCTCGAACAAATGTCGCCACTTGTCTCTATCGACCTACCCTCCGACTGGGGCGAGCAACCCTCGTAACGCCGGTTTACTTGGTCTTTCAACCCATAATGCGCCGTAGCTTTCGATGTCGCCACCGAAACGGTGAGCTCTTACCTCGCCTGTTTCACCCTTGCCGCAACCGAAATTGTGGCGGTCTGCTTTCTGTAACGCTTATTGAACCTCGCAGCCCACTTCCCGTTAAGAAGTATGGTGCTCTGTGTTGCCCGGACTTTCCTCATACGACCAAAGTCGCACGCGACAAACCGTTTTGCTGTTCGCCTGCAAAAATACAAAAAAACGGCGAATCTGCATCAATATCTCAAAAAATTGTTGTATTTTTGTTTTCCTTTTAACACAATCTAAACATGGACAAAATAGTTATTTATCAAATTCTGACACGTTTGTTTGCCAACACTACGGGCGTGAATGTGCCAAACGGAACGCTGGCGCAAAACGGCTGCGCAAAATTCAGTTACTTCACACCACGCATGTTGGCCGAAATCAAAAAACTCGGCACCACGCACGTTTGGTACACCGGCATACTCGAACACGCCACGCAAACCGATTACACCCGCTATGGCATCGACAACGACCACGCCGGCATTGTCAAAGGCAAGGCAGGGTCGCCATACGCGGTGCGCGACTACTACGATGTTGACCCCGACTTGGCCGACAACCCCGCAAACCGTATGCAGGAATTTGAAAAATTGGTGGCACGCACGCACAAGGCCGGCCTGAAAATGATAATCGACTTTGTGCCGAACCATGTGGCGCGTCAATATCACTCGGACGTGAAACCCGAAACCGACTTCGGACGCCACGACCGCACCGATTGGCACTTCTCGCCGCAAAACAATTTCTACTATTACCCGCACACGCCGCTTGCACCGCAGTTCGATGTGCAAGGCTACTGCGAGTGTCCGGCTAAAGCCACCGGCAACGACTGTTTTTCGCCGGCGCCGAGCCACAACGATTGGTACGAAACCGTCAAACTGAACTACGGTGTCGATTACACGGGCGACCACGCCGGACACTTCGACCCGCTGCCCGATACGTGGATCAAAATGCGCGATATTTTGCTGTTTTGGGCAGCCAAAAATGTCGATGGGTTCCGCTGCGACATGGCCGAAATGGTGCCCGTGGAGTTTTGGCAATGGGTCATCGGCGAGGTGAAACGTCTGTTCCCGCAGGTGATATTCATTGCCGAGGTGTACAATCCTGCGCAATATCGCAGTTACATCCACACCGGCGGATTCGACTATTTGTACGACAAAGTCGGGCTGTACGACACGTTGCGCAGCGTTACCTGTTGGGGCACTTCGACGCATCAAATTACGCAAGCGTGGCAGCAAGTTTCTGATATTCAAGGAAATATGTTGAATTTTCTCGAAAACCACGACGAACAGCGCATCGCCTCCGATTTTTTTGCCGGACAAGCCGACAAAGGTCGCCCGGCGATGTTGGTGGCGGCGTGCATGAATACCAATCCGGTGATGATCTATTTCGGGCAAGAGGTAGGCGAGCGCGGCATGGATGCCGAAGGTTTCAGCGGCCGCGACGGGCGTACCACCATTTTCGACTATTGGAGTGTCGATAGCATCAATCGTCTGTACAATAAACAGTTAGACAAAAGTCGCCTGTCCGACGATGAGCAAAATCTGCTGCAATTCTATCGCACGCTGCTGACGCTTTGCCACACCGAACGGGCTTTGAGCAACGGCCGTTTCTTCGATTTGATGTATGCCAACGGCCATCTGCAACGTCAATATGCGTTTGTGCGCGCCGACGGCCACGAAGTGTTGCTGTGTTTGGCCAATTTTTCGGACGAACAGGCCTGTGTGTCGGTGTTTGTGCCGCGCCATGCGTTCGATTATCTGCAATTAAGTGGCGGTGGTGCTTGCGTGGCACGCGATTTGCTTGTAAATACACAAGAAACCATACGTTTTGCGCCCGACGAGTCGGTGGTTACGACGGTGGCTCCGTGGAATTGTAAGATATTGAAAATCAGTTTGTAATGATTAAAAGGAGTTGTTTTATAGTCATTTTGGTGATGATGTCGCAAGTAGTATTTACACAACAAAAAGTCGGCTTGGTGTTGAGTGGTGGCGGTGCGCTCGGGTTTGCCCACATTGGTGCACTGCAAGCCCTCGAAGAGGCCGGTATACAGCCTTCGGTGGTCGCCGGCACAAGCATGGGTGCGTTGGTTGGTGTGCTTTGTGCCGACGGCAAATCGGCTGCCGAAATCATGCAGATAGTGCAGGACGAAAAACTCTATCGCAACAGCCGACTGCTGAAACTCAGTCTATCGAAAGAGCCGGGTATTTACAACCTCGATGCCATCAGGCAGTTGTTGCAGCGACTCATTCCGTCGAACTCGTTCGACAGCCTGCCACGGCCTTTTGTGGCGTGCGTGATGAACCTCACCGAGGCGGTACCCGAATATGTGAGCAGCGGCAATCAGTTGTCGGAATTTGTGATAGCGTCGGCATCGATACCGACTATTTTCGAGGCGCAAACCATCAACGGGGTGCAATATACCGATGGCGGTATGCTCAACAATTTTCCGGCGCAGCCCATTCGCAATCAATGCGATTTTTTGATTGGCATCGATGTATTGCCTCTGACACACAAAAAAGCCGAACGCTCCTACGAATCGATGCTGTACGGATTGCGCGCCGTGCAACATGTCAATTCGCTGCCGGGGCATGCTTTGTGCGATTTGCTGATTGAGGTACACGCCATCGACACATATAGCGAATTTGATTTCAAAGACTACAAAGCCATCTATCAAATAGGCTACGACACCACCAAAAAACTATTGCAGGAAAAGGGTTTTACGGCGAAGTAGTTTTTTTCGAGGAATAGGTATGAATAAAGAACGCAGGCTTGAGCCTGCGTTCTTGCTGTTACTCTGTTTGTGAGTGTGCTTATTCGCCTTTGATGGCAGCCACGCCGGGTAGCACTTTGCCTTCGATGGCTTCGAGCAGTGCGCCGCCGCCGGTCGATATGTACGACACTTGGTCGGCCAACCCGAATTTGTTGACGCAGGCTACCGAGTCGCCGCCGCCGATGAGCGAGAATGCCCCTTCTTTGGTGGCTTGAGCGATGGCTTCGCCAATGGCGCGCGATCCGTCGCAGAAGTCGTCGCACTCGAACACGCCGGCAGGACCGTTCCACAGAATGGTTTTAGCACCTTTGATGGCTTCGGCGAAGGCTTTGCGGCTTTCGGGGCCGGCATCTACGCCTTCCAAACCGGCCGGTACGGCATTGGCCGGGCAGTTGATTATTTGCGAACCGGGTTTCACGGTCATGGTGCCGAAGTCGAGGCCGTCGGTGGCTACGCAGTCGCTGCCGAGAACGAGTTGTACGCCGTTTTTCTTGGCCAATTCTTCTACGCCGAGCGCTACATCGAGTTTGTCCATTTCGACGATTGATGTGCCGATTTCGCCGCCGTGTGCTTTGGCGAATGTGTAGGTCATGCCGCCGCAGAGTATGAGTTTATCCACTTTGCCGAGCAGGTTTTCGATGATGCCGATTTTGGTCGATACTTTCGAGCCGCCCATGATGGCTACAAACGGGCGTTTGATGTTGCTCAGAATGTTATCGACGGCCTGAACCTCTTTTTCCATCAGGTAGCCGAGCATTTTGTTATCGGCATCGAAGTAATCGGCTATGACGGCCGTCGAGGCGTGTTTGCGGTGTGCCGTTCCGAAAGCGTCGTTCACGTAGCAGTCGGCATAGCCGGCCAATGTTTTGGCGAACTCTTTCTGTTTGGCTTTCATCTCTTTTTTGGCGGCTTCGTAGGCGGGATCGTCTTTTTCGATGCCGACGGGTTTTCCTTCCTCTTCGGCATAGAATCGAAGGTTTTCGAGCATCAGTGCTTCGCCGGGTTTCAGCGCGGCAGCGGCTTCGGCGGCTTTGGCGCAGTCGGGCGCAAATTTTACTTCGACGCCGAGTTTTTCGCTCACCGGCTCAACGATTTGGCTCAGCGAGTATTTGGCGGCCGGTTTGCCTTTGGGTTTGCCCATGTGGCTCATGATGATGACGGCACCGCCATCGGCCAGAATTTTTTTCAGAGTGGGCAGTGCGCCGCGAATGCGGGTGTCGTCGGTGATTTTACCGTTTTCGTCCAGCGGCACGTTGAAGTCCACGCGAACGATTGCCTTTTTGCCGGCAAAGTTGAAATTTTCGATTGTTTGCATAAGATTTTTGTATTAAAAGGTTTGTAAATGACGTTGTTTTTAGTGTATTATCTGCCCGATAGGCGTTAGTACGATGTTGGTGGCATGTAACTCTTTCAGTTTTTCGACGATGTCCCAAAAACGTATTTCGTCCATCACGGTTTGCAGCATGCTGGTGTTGTCGTCGATGGGTAGCACGAGCGGTTGTTGCAGACTTGGCAGCAGTTCGAGTATGTCGTCGCAGTAGTCGTTTTGTATGTGCATCGAGACCAATTTTTTCGATTTGGCGTCGTGTGTGGCATCGAATCTGAAAAGCAATTCATCGACAAATGTTTTGTTCAGCGGCGATAGGTTTTTGTTGGCCGCCAGCACGAGTTTGCATTCGGCGACGGTCTCGAAGTGCCGTAAGCCGCTGTTTGTCAGGTTTTCGTCGGGTGCGATGCATGCAAAATATAAATCGGACAAGCCGGCTTGCACCAATTCACGTCCCGATGTGGTAGCAAAAATTTTTGCGCGCAATCCATTGGCTTTCAGATGCTTGGATAATATATTCGGCATTGCCGTGGCTATGGTGTAGCCATTCAGGTTGTCGGGAATTTTTTTATTGTCGAGTGCTGCCACGATGGCCAATTTGCGGGTGCCGATGGCCAGTTCGCGCAAAATGTCGATGTCGGCTTGTGTTTCGTCAATCAGGTGTTGCCCGACGATGGCCAAATCGACCAGCCCGGTGGCGGTGAGTGCCGGTATGTCGTTTTCAGGGACAAACAAAAATTCGGCGGGGAAGTTGGTCGATTGGTTGCGTGTGCCGGTGTGCGTGGACAGCAGGCGTATGCCCATGCGTTCAATCAGGCGCAGGCTCTCGTATTTTTGGCTTTCGTTCGACGAAATGGCTATGCGTATCATCGTTTTTTTTGGGTTTTAATGAAGGGTTGATTATTTGGGTGCAAAAATACGTCTTTTTTTAGAAACAAAAAAGGCCTATTTTGTAAAAAATAGACCCATTTGCGTTGTAGAATACAAATTATTCAGCAACAACTTCAGCAGCAGCTTCAGCAGCAACTTCTTCAACTACAACAGAGTCGGCAGGAGCAGCAACTTCTTCAACTACAACTTCTTCAACTGCAGGAGCAGCTTCTTCTTCGGCAGCAGCTTCAGCTTCTTTAGCACCGCAAGATGCGAAAGCAACAGCAACAGCGGCAGCCATGAAAAGAACTAATTTTTTCATCTTTAAAGAGATTTAATTTGGTTAAACAAAAATTTTTGTAAATTCAAGTGCAAAGGTAAACATTTATTTTATAATTGTAGCACTTTTGGCTAATTATTTTTGGGTTTTTATTACGCTGATAATCAGCAACTTGTGATTTTTAACATTTCAAAACGTTCAAAAACTCATTTTCCGGCCGTCAATTCGGAGCGTTTTTGCCGCCCATAACTGCGATATTCGTCGAATGGAATCTCGATGTCGGGTTCTTGCCAATCGGCTTGATGAGCGAGTCCGAACTGCAGATATTTGATGGTGATGCCGCGCGCGAGCCATTGGGTTTCGTAGTAGGTTTTGATGGTGAGCACATCGTCGTCGGCGTGGGTGGCGTACACATTGTCGGTGCGGACGTGTGTGGGCAGGTGGTTGATGTCGGCCACGGCGCAGGCGTATGTGAATAGGAATTGGCTGTCGGTTTTGAGGTTGATGCGGCCGTCGGGTGCGAGAATTTGTTCGTAGAGGCGCAGAAAATCGGTCGAAACCAATCGTTTGCCCACTTTTTTCATTTGCGGGTCGGGAAATGTAATCCAAATTTCGGCCACTTCGCCCGGTGCAAAAAAGTGGTTGATGGCGTTGATGCCTGTGCGCACAAAGGCCACGTTGCGCATGTTGCGTTCGTGTGCTTGTGTGGCGCCGGTCCACATGCGTGCGCCTTTGATGTCGATGCCGATGAAATTTTTGTCGGGAAAGCGTTCGGCCAGCCCGATGGTGTATTCGCCGCGTCCGCAGCCGAGTTCGATGACTATGGGATTGGTGTTGCCAAAAAAATGTTCGTGCCATCGACCTTTGAGGTCGAAGGTGGCGCCGGTGGCTAATTCGTTGTACGACAATTGGAAAACGTGTGTGTACGTTTCCATCTCGGCAAATTTTTTCAGTTTGTTTTTGCTCATGATGCAGGCGTTTTGTTCTGTTTGCAAAAATACAGTTTTTTGCCCGAAATGGCAAACAGATTTGCGGCTGTATGGCGGTTTGTATGTTGCAAAATACGTGATTGGTCGATTTTTTTATCGAAAAACAATAAAAATATTTTGCTATTCAAAAAAAAAGTTGTTACTTTGCCGTCGGAATTTCAAATAGATTTTTACAATGAAAAAAGTAGTTTATGCAATGATTATTGTATCAGCAACGGTGGCTGCATCGTGCGGCCGCAAGGAGGCACAGACCTCGGGCATCGATTTGTCGAATTTGGACACGACGGCTGTGGCTCAAGACGATTTTTATCAGTATGCTTGTGGCGGCTGGATGAAAAACCACCCGCTCACGGGCGAGTATTCGCGCTTTGGTTCGTTCGACAAATTGGCCGAAGACAACCGCGAGCAACTAAAAGGGTTGATAACCGAACTTGCCGAAAAACCGAACAAACCGGTTGGCTCGGTGGAACAAAAAATCGGCGACCTGTACAACCTTGCCATGGACAGCGTGCGCCTCAACGCCGAAGGCTATCGGCCGATTAACGGCTACATCGAGGCATTTGCCAAGGCCGAAAAAGAGGATTTGGCGCGCCTGCTGGGCGAAACACGCTACGGCATGTTTGCGCTCTACGTCGATGCCGACGCCATGAACAGTGCGGTGAATCTGCTGCAAACCTATCAGTCGGGCTATGCGCTGGGCGAACGCGAGTACTACCTCGACAACGACGAACACACCCTTGAGATTCGTGCCAAATACGAGCAACACATCGCCCGTATGTTCGAATTGTGCGGTTTTGCTGCCGAAGAGGCAGCCGCAGCGGCCAAAACTGTTCTGCGCATGGAAACACGCCTTGCCACGGCAGCCTACGACAATGTGAAACTGCGCGACCCGCAAGCCAACTACAACAAAATGTCGATGGACGAGTTGAAGGCGCTTGTGCCGCAATTCGATTGGGACGCCTATTTCGCCGCGCGCCACATCAGCACCAACCAGATTTCGGTGTCGCAAAAAGAACATTTGCAAGAGGTGGGCAAAATGATGGAAGAGGAGTCGGTCGAAGACCTCCGCACCTATTTCATTTGGCAGGTCATCGACAATGCGGCAAGTTATTTGAGCGACGAAATTAGCGCCGCCAACTTCGACTTTTACGGCAAAACCTTGTCGGGCAAGCAGGAGCAGTCGCCACGTTGGAAACGCGCCGTGAGCATAGTCAACGGCACACTTGGCGAGGCCGTCGGGCAGATGTATGTGGCCAAATATTTCCCGCCCGAAGCCAAAGAGCGCATGGTGAATTTGGTAAAAAATCTGCAAGTATCGCTCGGCGAACGCATCGACAACCTCGAATGGATGAGCGACGAAACGAAAGCCAAAGCACGCGAAAAATTGGCAACGTTCTATGTCAAAGTGGGTTATCCCGACAAGTGGCGCGACTACAGCGGTCTGACCATCGACCCGTCGCTGTCGTATTACGAGAATTTGAAACGTGCATCCGACTTTGAAGATGCCTACGAACTGAGTTTCATCGACCAACCGGTTGACCGCGACAAATGGTACATGACACCGCAAACGGTCAACGCCTACTACAACCCGAGCACCAACGAAATCTGTTTCCCGGCCGGCATTCTGCAATATCCTTTCTTCGACATGCAGGCCGACGATGCCATGAACTACGGTGCCATCGGTGTGGTTATCGGACACGAGATGACGCACGGATTCGACGACCAAGGCTGCCAATTCGACAAAGACGGCAACTTGAACAATTGGTGGACAGCCGAAGACAAAGAGAAATTTGATGCACGCACCAAGGTGATGGCCGACTATTTCGACGCCATCGAGGTGGCTCCGGGCGTACATGCTAACGGTCGTTTTACGTTGGGCGAAAACATTGCCGACCACGGCGGTTTGCAGGTGTCGTTCAATGCGTTCAAGCACGCCATGGAAGAACATCCGCTCGACACTATCGACGGATTTTCGCCCGAGCAGCGTTTCTTCCTTGCCTATGCCAACGTGTGGGCGGGCAACATCCGCGACGAGGAGATTTTGGTACGTACCAAAGGCGACCCGCACTCGCTTGGTCGTTGGCGCGTGAATGGCGCACTGCCGCACATCGGTGCGTGGTACGAGGCGTTCCACGTTACCGAGTCGTCGCCCATGTATGTGGCTCCCGAAAATCGTGTAAGCATTTGGTAAACAAGTTTTTGCGATAAATATTCAGGGCTGATTCTTTTTTTGGGAATCAGCCCTGAACGTTTTTGCCGGTGAAATAAACATTATGTTCATTAGTTGTTCAATAAATCACATCTACAAAGATACTGCTTTTTGTGAGATTAAGCATCATTCAACAAAGCGTGGTACGAGGCGTTCCGCGTTACCGAGTCGTTATCCGTTGTATAATCTATAGTTTCTTAAAAGATTATGCCGGAAAAATTTATGCAGTGTGGTTTTCTGTTCAAAACGTATATTTTACATCGATTTTATAGTGCAATGGTCAAAAAAAGGTTCAGCCTTGTCAGCGTTTATTTTGCATTATTGGGATTGCCGTTGCAATACCCTGCAAGCGTAGCGATAAGCGGGGCAATGTCGGTGTTGTCAATCCTTCCGTGAAAAGCTTCGGCTCCGGCTCCAATGGCGAAAACCGGTACATAACCATTGGTGTGGTTGCCGGAGGTCCAACCCAAGTGTGCATTGTCGTTCAGAATTTTCTTGGCGAGGTCTCCGAGGGCATTTTCTTTGGCATACATGCTTTCAGCGCCTTTGTCGGTGCCGTTGACCAATGCTTCGTAGGCCAGCAGCAGGCGGTCTTCTTGCTCTTCAGTGACAGGGACTTCACGCCAGAAACCGAAGTTTTCGGTAAGGTCGTTGCGAACGGCCTCGAAGGTAAAGTCTTCACCGAGTTCTTTGCGGAGTTTTCCAAGGTGGGAGGAGTATGCGCTTGCGCTGAGGTTTTGGTACTTCAACAAATCAGTATGGAGCGTATAGTCGCTGTTTCCGAGTCCAAGGCCGCCTGTTTCGTGGTCTGCGGTTACTACTATGAGCGTCTCTTCAGGATGCAGGCGCATGAAGTCGCAGGCAATGCGGACGGCGTTGTCCATATCGATGACCTCTGAGAAGACCGTGCGAGCGTCGTTGGCATGGGCTGCCCAGTCGATTTTTCCTCCCTCGACCATGAGAAAGAAGCCGTTAGGACCTTTTTCGTACAGGAAGTCGATGGCGGCGCGTGTGATGTCTTGCAGGGTCATGTCGCCGGGCTTGCGGTCTATGCAGTAGGGAATGGAATATCGATCGATCTTCGACGCGGCTTCGCTTTGGAGCATAATCATGCGTTGTGCTTCTGCCTTTTTTTGCTGATATTCCTGGAATCCTCTGACAATCGTATATCCGGCATTGCTACAGCGTGTATAAAGGTCTTCTTTATCTTTGTCTTTGCTTTCGGGAATCAAGAAGTCTGAACCTGCAAAGAAATCGAATCCGCTTTCGGCCAGGTCGCAACCGATTTCGTAGTATTTTCCACGATAGGTCTGGTGTGCATAGAATGAGGCCGGAGTGGCGTGGTCGACGCTTACGCTGGTGGTGATGCCGACAGCCATTCCCGCATCCTTTGCCCATTTGGCAATTGAAGTGACGGAGGTAACACTGTCGGGGCGCAGACCCAAACATCCGTTATAGGTCTTGCAGCCTGTGGCAAGTGCGGTGCCTCCGGCGGCGGAGTCGGTGATGCCGTTGCTGCTACTGTAGGAGGTGGCGCAGGCGGTATAGGGGAAATTGGCAAAGCATAGTTGGCTGATGCCGATGCGTCCTTCAAGGGCTGCGAGATAGGTTTCAGTTCCGTTTACTTGGTTGAACCCCATGCCGTCGCCGATGAAGTAGAATACGTATTTGGGCGTCTTGGCCGCCTCGGCACAGAGTGCTACGGCAAAGAGCAGAATAACGGTGATAATTTTTTTTGGTTTCATATTTTTCGATAGTTTGTTAAAAAATTGTCAAACGTAAGCGGCTCCGGCAGTCAACTTGTTTACTTCGTATTCCTTGCTATCCAATCCGAAAAAAGCAAAGACTTGGAAGAGCGCGACAAAAATACCCACCAAGGTAGCAATCTTGCCCGTAATTGCCCCAAAGAGGTTGCGTATCACCCTCTGCTTGGTGTCGTTTAAGGTGCAGGCGGGAGAGTATTTTGTCTGTTAGATTCACTACCAATCGGTAGTGGCTCAATAAATCACACCTACAAAGATACTGCTTTTTTTTGAGATTAAGCATCATTCAACAAAAAACTTTTAGTCGGCGCATATTGCGACACCGGTCTTTTTCATTCTCTCTTTTTCACGGCGAGGAGATTTGCCGTCCACCATATTTCATGAAACGAGCGAGTGCGCACTGCCACACATCGGTGCTTGGAACGAGGCGTTCCGTGTTACCGAATCGTCGCCCATGTATGTGGCTCCCGAAAATCGCGTAAGCATTTGGTAAACAGATGTTTTGTAATAACATTCAGGGCTGACTTCCACAAGGAATCAGCCCTGAATTGTTGTTGCCGGTGTGCGTGTCGGTTAACCTTTGTGGAATGCGCTTATCAGTTGGTTCAATGCGGCGATGAACTCGTGCGGATTGCCGGTGCGGACTTCCGAATAGGTGAGCGATTCGCTTTTGTCTTCGTGCTGATATTCCAACAGGTTTTTACCGTATGGGCCCAAGAAAATTTCCTTGTTGGTGCCGTTCATCTCGATAAAGATGGAGTTGTTGCGCATGGAAATGGAGTTGATGTTGCGGTAATAGACGGAATCCATATCGCACGGCTCCAATTCGTTTTTGAACGTATCCCAGTAATTGTAGTTGATAATCAGACGGTCGGCTTGAGGTATGGCTACCACATAGTACACGCGGTCGAGTACATAGTACGGGTCAGTGGTATATGCTCTCGAATCGTCGTTTTTGTCGTACTGTGTAAAATAGTTCAGGAATAGGATTCGGCCCGGCACCTCTTTTTCGTTGTATACACCGCACGCCTTGAGGGTTTGCCCTACGGGGTCGCCCAAAGTGGTAATCTCGGTGCTGTGCGACAGGAACTGCCGGCAGAAGTCAACCATGTCGAGTAGCGTGGCGCGGTTGTGATGAATGTCGAGTGCATCTTTGTATTTCGCTTGGTTGGCGTCGTTCTCGGCACTGACCGCCTGACGCTGTTTCGACACGCGCGAGAAACGCACGATGGTTTTCGTCAGGAAAATGATGAACGGCGACAGCAAAAACAGCAGCGTGAGCAGCGCACGGTAGTCGTGTGTGATGCCGTATTTTTCTGTTACTATGTCTTTGTCTTCGTCGGCGATGGAGAGCGCCCATTTATGTTGTTTGTTGCCCTCTTTGTCTTCGGTCTGGTAGCCAACCAGGCAACACTCGGCAATGAATGCGCTGTCCTTTTGCGCCTGCTCAATGCTGTCGTTGCGCAGCATTTCCATTTTCTCTTTACGCTCTTGGCGCGACAATTTCTTTTTGCCGTAGAGTTCTTGGTATTGCTCTTTCACTGTTTGGTTGGGGTACAATTTCACCTCTTTGAGCGAATAGCCCACGATGCCTTCGGTAATGAAAAAGACGAATGTAACCGCTGCCATGATGATGAGGCGTTTCAGCATATTGCCGATGGGGTAGCTCGGTTTTTCGATTTTTTGCGGTGGCACCGGCTCGTACATATAGTCGAAAAAGTTCAGACGCTCTTGCGGGTCTTCCAAGCGTTTCACGGCGGCGTGCCAATTTTCGGGTAGGTCGTTGTCGTGTTCGGTGGGAATGTCGCAGCGGAAACTTTCGAAGTACGAATAGTCGTGTTCGCGCGTTTTGTTTTCCTGTTTTTCGCCTTTCAGTATTTGCAGATATTCCACGTTTTGCGGGTCCGAAATGTTGACGTGCGTTTCTATTTCGAGCAACTCGTCGGGTTCGGGCATCAGCGTTTTGATTTTTGCGAACAGTTCGTCGGGTTGTTCGCCGCGCACTTGCAGACCGTTGGCCATGAATGCACCTTGACGCAAAATCATCAGCAGAATCAGATATTTGCGTTTGCCTTGCAGATTGGTGGCGGTGTGCAGCCATTCTTCTATCTTGTTGGCCGTTTGGTGGTCGAGCGCTTTGGGCGATTTGCCTTCGAACAGCGACAAGGCATAGTAATAGTACATGTCGGGTTCGGTGGGTTGCTGGTCAACCGCCATTTTGAAGTTGCGCTGTGCCAACTCGTAGTTTTTCAGCCCCATGTAGAACAGTCCCATGGCAAACATGGCGTTTGTGTCCTTAGGATTTTCCTGTGCTTTCTGTTTGAATACGTCGATGTATTGCTGCGCCATCTCGTTGGTCATTTTCAACGGGTTGACGTCGGCTTGTACTAATGTGTTGACAGAGCCGCACGAGCATTGTGTTTGCCCTTCCTTCAGCGGACGCTGACAATGGCCGCATCTTAAAACTTTCAGTATTGCCATAGTGAATCAGTTTTTAGGTTGTTCGTTTTTGTTTTTTATTTGTTCTGCGGCTTTTTCGGCTGCTTTACTTGCTACGTCTATGCCTTTCGATGCTATGGTTTTGGTGGCGGCTCCCACTTTCGACCAGTCGTGGTCGCGCTTGAAGGCCATCACGGTAACATACGTCATGATGAATACGGATACCACGCAGAATACAATTGCGGCAGCAATCAGCAGTATAACTTTTAGTGCCATAATGGCTATATCCATCGGATTTGATTCCGTATGTTTCGTCTTGCTGCCGTTCGAATAGTGGGTGGTAACCTCTATTGTGGGGAAGAACTCTAAGGCGAAACTTGTGCCAAGGAAGAACGATGCGATGGCAAAGCCCCATTTCTGCAGTTTGTCCAATGCGGCTCTTTCGGCGCGGTGGCGTGTGATGTTGTAGCCGTATTGGTGGCTGCAGTAGATGTAGAGTGGAATCAGCAGTATAACATAGATGTAGAAGAACCACATTCGGCGAGCCCAACTCTTGGCGGCACTCAGTTCGGCACCGACCTCTTCGAGGGCGTACTTCTTGAACTTCTTGAAACTCATCTCATTGATTTCGTCGTATTCTTCGTGCAGTTTCTCTACTTCCTTTTCGGCTGCTTTCAGTTTCTTTTTATACTCCTTTATAGCATCGCGTGTCTGGGCGGTGTCCAAACTGTTTTGGTAATAAGCGACATTTTGCTCTGCAAGGAGAATGGCATTTTTCTTGGTGCTTAATGTCTGCGCCTTGTAGAGGTTGTGCGAAGTGAGTGTCTTGGACGATGTGGAGTAATAAATATCAGCGCATTGGTCGAAAGCGATGGTGGTGTCGGCTTCCGCCCAATTGTCTACTTTGTTGTATTGACTCTGCGCTTTTTGTTTGTCGCGGGTGGCATCTTCACTGACATACATCATGATGAATATGGATAGCACACAGCCGGCTATGAGCGACCATTTGAACGTCCAGTGTTTTTTGCGACTCCAATCGATGATGCTGCGCAATTCGATGACGGCATCTTTGAAATCTTCGTCGTTCGGGTCGGCAACTGCCTGTTCGGCCTGATTGACGAGTTGTTCCATCTCGTCGCATTCGGCTGCCGTGCAGGGATATACATCGTCGATGTTAACGTTGTTGTTGTGTTTGTCGATTTCGGTGATGTGGCTGCTGGTGGTCATGGCCGCAGCCAAGAGTTCATACGCTTCGGTGTTGCTCACGCGATGCGTGGCGGCCTTTTTCATATCGTCGGCCGAGAATGATACATAGCCGTTTTCGTGTGATTGTGCACGTTTGCTTAAACGATCTTTCAGTGACATAGTTTTTTTAATTAATTTGTTTGTGTTTGTTGTGAAATATTAATAAGTTCTTGTGCGCGGTGCATCAACTTTTCGTAGTTGGCGCTCAGCTGCTTGGGCGGAATGGAGTTGGCTTCGCGAATGAGGCGGTTCCATTGCAGGCGCGTGGCTTCGGTGGCGTGTTTGTCGGCCATTTCGTTCAGGTCGGCCACCAGATTGCGTACGTCTTGCGTGTTGTTTTCAAGGTCGCGTTGGCGCAGTTCGTGGTTCGAGTCGGTTTCGGCGATGAAAAAGGCCGGAATGCACCATAATAGGGTGATTATCAGCAGCAAAGCCGCATACCATCTGAAACCGATTTCGAGCCCGCAACCGGCTGTGAGAATGGAATAACCGACCATGATGACGATGCCGGCAAGGCAGTAATACAGGCCGAAAGTGCCGAGTACTACACCCAGCCACGGCGATACGCCGTCAACATCGCGGCGCATGAATGCCAGCCAACCGAAAAATACGGCTTCCAAGAAAACGGTGTAGCACATATTGAACCAAAAGAGCGCGGTGGTCTCTTCGGGTTTGAACAATAGGAACAGAACGAGGGTTACCGCTACTGTCGCTATGGGCAAAACGATGCCCGTCAGCATATTGATTTTTTTTGTTGCCATAGTTTTATGTTTATTGGATTGGATTTTGTGAGCCAACTGTAATTTTCTTTTGCCAGATAAAGTGAATTACGATTTCGGCCGTGGCACCGTCTTTTTTGATTTGATCGGCCAATTTTTTGGCTTTCAGATAACTGCTGCACACCATCATATAGGGCGTGTTGTCGACAATGAATTTGGCTGTCGATAGGTCGATGAACTTGTTGGAGTCGTACACGTCTTTTACGATTTGCAGTTTGCTGGCGCCGGGGTTTTTCAGCAGCACATACGTCTGTTTGAAAAACAGAAAATAGATGCCATAGGCAATTGCAATTAAAACAATGAATCCCATAATTTTTTGCTTTTAAAGTTGTTAATGAAATTATACACGATTAAATGGTTGGTGGCGGTGGCGGCACGGCTCCGAACAGTCCGCCGAGGTCGGGGCGGTTTTGTGCGGCGTCCCATTGCGGCATGCCGGCTGTCCACACGAGTGTAGCCGGTGTGAGTGTGCCTTGCTGCACCAATGTACGCAGTGTATTCAGGTCGTACGGACCTTGTTGTGTGCCGTTTATCAGCACATGGTAGGTGGTGGCTGCCGGTGGTGGTGGCGGTACGGCTGCGGCTTGCGGTTGTATGGGTTGTGCGTTCATCACGCCGGCCATTTGTCCCATTTGCGTGCCGAATGCGCCGCCCATGCCGAATCCCATGCCAAGTCCCATGCCAAGTCCCATGCCTGCGCCCATCATTTGACCGGCCGAGCCTTCGTTTTGTGCTGCGCTTTGCATCACGTCGAATTGGCGTTCCTGCTGGTAGTTGTAGCCTTCGCGTTGACGTTTGCGTGCCAATGCGCTCGATTCGATGTCCATCTCGGCAGCCTTGGTCTTCATCGACATGATGCGCTTGTAGTTCTCGTCGTCCTCGTTCGGATGAATTTCAGCCACATCGAAATTGGTAATTTCGATGCCGTATTCTTCGAAATAGAGGTTCAGCTCTTTTTTGACGAAAGCGGCTACGTCGAACAGGCTGTTGTTGACTGCGGTGATGGATGTGTGCTGTTGACTGAAAAATTTGCTGATGAGCGGTGTAACGCGTTGCGAAACGGCGCTTGAAAATTCGTTGGCGAAATCTTCGACCAATATTTCGTGTTGTGTGCCGGAATATTCGCGAATGAATGCGATGGCGTTGGTGATTCGGAACTCGTACTCGCCGTATGCGCCGACGTGGATGGGTGTGCCTTCGTCGCCGAGTGTGTAGTCGTTGACAAGGAGTCCAACGCCCCATTCGTTGTTGCGTTGGCGTGTGGTGCTGGTAACGAACAGCGTGGTTTTGAAAGCCGATTCGCCGCCGGTAACCAAATTCACAATATTTTGCAGAAACGGTACGTTGTTGGTCGATAGTTCATGTCGTCCCGGTTGAAATGTGTCGGAGTACATGCCTTCGCTGCAAAATACCATCACTTGTCCCTCTTGTACCGTTACTTTTGCTTTGGTCGAGAGGTTGTCGTACGGATGTCGTTTCAGCAGACACCCTTTTTCAAGGTTGTGGAACACATTATCTATAATGCCCACGCGCTCTGCACCCTGTCCGTCGTAGGTAACGCCGTCGGTGCGTTGTTTGTTAAAAAATCCCATGTTGAAATGTGTTGATAATTAGTTAATTATGTTTTTTTTATTTATTTCACAATCACTTTGTGCGTTTCGTTGCCTGTTTTGACGATGTAGATGCCTTGTGGCAGACAACCGTTTTTAGCCGTAACATCCAGCCCGGTTACATTAAAAATGCGCATGTCGGTGTCGCCATGGATGGTGTGGTTTTCTACCCATGGTATTATATAATGGGTGTCCGGATTTGTCAAACCGGTTGTTATACCTTTAGGCACGACGGTTATGGTAAACGTTTTTTTATTCGGGGTTTCGTAGCCGCTTTCGCCCGTACCAAATATGGATTGTACAGTTACAACGGCCTCGCCTTCGGCCAATGCAGTTATGTATCTGGATTTGATATCACCGATTATAATCGGGCAAAGTTCGCAAATTTTGGTGTAGCCCGGTACGCCGACAATAGCTTGGTATTCGTTTGAAATTTCGAATCCCAATGTAGCATTAGACGATACCGTTCCCACAATTTGTACCGAATCGCCTACTTCGATGGTTGCTGCATCACGTTCCAACACTATTTCGTTGTGATATACGAACGTGGTTTTGTATGTTTTGGAGTAAGGTAGATATTCCGCATTCCCTTCGTTCGATGCTGTTACAACCACTGTGCCTGCTTTTGTTCCGGTGAGTACATTACCATTGAGCGTACCGCAGTCGGCTCCGTCCGTAATGGTGTAAGTCAGTGGCAGACCGGCCGGACTATTGACGGGGCCTACAGTTACTTGGTCGCCTACATAGTGGTTAGTATAATCCGAGGTGCTTCCTCCTATGCCGCCACCGCCTTGCGATTTTTGTTTACCCGTGATGGTAACGGGAATAGTTATGTACACATTTTTTTGCCATTGGTTATCACATAACTTGATATTAGCGGTGGTTGTTCCGGCGGTCGTGATGGTGCCGCTTATGGTGATGGTTTCGGAACCGATTATCTTGGGCTCGCATAGTAATGTTTTGTCGCCTATTACGCCCGAATAAACTACATATATCGGTTTTTTGTCCGTATTCACAGTACTTTCGGCGAGTGAAGCGTAATTGATAGTAATGGTTTGGGAAAATGTTTTGCCAACGTAATCCGAAATGGTTATTTCTGTTTTGTCCGCTTCAAGTTTTTGTATTTGACGAAGGCGTATATTCCAAACGCTTGCCGATACTCCTCCACTAAAACCGGCAGGCTGGGTCTGTGAACTTGTGCTGTGCATTCTGATGGCGGTTGCTTGCGGGTCAATATTAAAAGCCTTTTTGCCGCAACAGACATATTCCCATTTTCCATTGATTCGTTGGAACCAATGGTGATAAGCTGTGTTTGTTCCACTATATGAGTATCCTCCGATTGTTACATAATCGGCATTAAGTGGTTTGGCATCAGTCGTACTTCCCAGGTAAATGGTTGGTTCGAGCAACGTGTATACACTTCCTTTCATGTGTTCGTATACATAAACATCGGTAAACAATGCCGCTATGGCGTAACCGGCCATAGTGATCGCCGCAAGCAACATAAAACATCTCTTTTTCATACTCTTACAACGTTAATGGTTAATACTCTATTTCACAATCACTTTGTGCGTTTGGTTGCCGATTTTTACGATGTAAACGCCGTTGAGCGAGCCGTTTTGGGCGGTTACGTCAATGCCGAGCACGGTGTAGATGCGCATGTCGTCGGCACCGTAGATGCGTCCGTCGCGGCCGAAAACAATCGTTGTCGGCACGGTGGCGTTTTCGATGGCGGTCGAGGCTTCGCACACGGCGCTCAATGCCACATTTTTAATTTCCCAACACGACCCTTCGGCAGCCGTGGCAGCCACATATTTGAAGGCGAAGTGCATGTTTTTGGTCAAAAACTCTTTGGGAATATTGATGTTACCCGAATTGACAAACTCCCAATTTGTGCCTGACGGATAGTTGGGAATGGTTACCTGCGTCCAAGTGGCGGCAGCGGGTGCGCCTCCCTCGTAGTCGTTCGACAGCCAAAGGGTTTGCATCGTGGTTTTGTTGGCGGCATTGCCTTTGTTGGCTGTGTGGTCGAACGTGAGCGTGGCTGCTTCGTGCTTGCTGAGGTTGAAGGCGGGCGACACGAGCCAATCTTCGTTGTTGTCCGATGCCGTGCCGTTCATTTTGGCATAATGATAGTTGGCGTCGCAGTACCAATTGTTCGTACCGCTCACGTTTATCGAGGTAAAATCGCCTAACGACGAGGAGAATGTTTCGGAATAACTCATCGTTTCGCACTCGGTTGTTTCCTCTTCGCCGGATTCGGCATTGAGTTTCAAGCCGACAAGGTAAGGGTCGTGGTCGGAGTAGCGATAAGCGGAGTTGTATGCCGCATCGTCGCCGCATTTTGTGCAGATGTGATACACAGCCGCGCCCGTTATCTGTGTTGCCATAGTGCTGTTGGCAAACACATGGTCGATGAGTTCGCCGCCACCGTAGCAATGCGAGAATGCCGCCGGATTGTAGCTTAGGAGTTGCTCCTCGTAGCCGGCATCGACCAGAATTTGCAGCGGCTCTTCGCCTATTTCGCAGTTCAGGTCGCCTAAAATCAAAATGTCGGGGTCGGCAGTGATGCTTGAAAGCGTAGCCAGCAAATCTTCCGCGTTGGTTACGCGTTTGGCATTGCCTTGGTCTTCGGTCGTATCTTTAGCCTTGAAGTGGTTCATGCTCAACGTGAAGCGTCCGCCTGTGGCCAGATCCTCGAACATCTGATGGCGCATCGTGTATTTGTAATAGGCTTGCGACGACGATTGTTTGTTGTTGCCGATGGGTTTCACTTTGTCTTTGCGGTAGATGAATCCCGATTTTATAAATGTGTATCCGTTGTCCGCAATGTAGTCGGTTATGTAAGCGTAAGGTTTGTCCTCGGTGCGTCCGTTGAGCGAGTCGGTCAGCACTTGCAACGGCGCTTCGTTGGCTTCCAACTCGCACAAAGCGATGATGTCGGCACCGGCAAAGCGGAACACATCGACCATACGGCTTGTTTTGCTGACAAGACACGCCTCGTCGTCGCAATCGTCGCGAGTGGCTTCGGCGTAGTGTATGAAATAGTTGCGTACGTTTTGTGCCAACACCACCAAGTCGGGTTCGCCAATGCCCGGCAGTGCAACGGGTAGAAGCAATTCCGTGCCCGATTCGCTTGCGTTGCAAACGGATGTGAGCGAAAAAGTTTTCACTTGCCAACCCGGAACATCGCTGTCGGTGTTGTCGTAGTAGAACGCAATGCGCACATTCGGTTGTCCTAAAAACGCGTCGGGCACTGCAGTTGTGTTGTTCGTCCACGACCATTTTGTGCCGCTCTCGGCAAAAGTCATCTCCAAATCGGTCCAAGTGGCAGCGTGAACATCGCCGGCAAAATCGGCGGAGATTTTCAGTTTGCAGCGCTCGCTCCAAGCACCGCTACCAAATGCACACGCGTGGCTAAAGGCGATGGAAGCCGACTGCATGTTGCTTAAATCGAATGCCGGCGACACCAGCCAATCTTCGTTCGTGCCTTTGTTGTATCCGTTGATAACGGCACAGGCGTACGTTGCGTCTATCGACCACGAGGCGTTTCCGCCGTTGTCGTAAGCGGTAAATTCGCCCAAGTCCGTGGCAAACGACTCGTTGTAGGCGAGATTCTGGCATGTTTCTGCTGCCTGCGCACCGAGTGCAACAGCGATTGTTAAAAGCACGAGTAGGAGTTTCTGTTTCATAGGTTTAGTATTAATTTGATTAAAAAAAGGCGTCAACTTTTTGCGCTTTTTCCTGCGGGAAGGCTCTGGTATGCCTATGATTGAGAAAAAAGAAAGCAAAAATGCTCACGCCCCTTCTCGGAAACAAATTTTTGATTTGTTTTGAATACCGATGAAGTTTCCGACTTCTCAATCACTTATCGAAATTTACCAGATTTTCCCAAGTTCAAAAGTCGAGTTGCCAAAATATATCAGGGAACACTTTCCCACAACACGCTGCAAATGTACAGAAAATAACTGACAATCGCAAGTGTTTTTTGCATTTTTTTGACAATTGACGCAGCATTTTGCTTTCGGTGTGCAAAGTTAGTTGTGCGCAGCGAATAATCATATAGACAAATCTTGATTTCGTCGATACGATGATGCCGAAAATATGTTTTTTTTGTCAGAATGGCAGCGGATAGCCGTTCGGGAATTTCTTTTTGATGCGGTAACGCACGGTGTAAATCGATGCCGGCTCGACATTGAACAGTGTGGCTATTTCGGCCGGTTTCAGTCCGGCGATGAAACAGAGCATGTAGCGTTTGTCCACCAAACTGAGTGGTTTTTCGGCATGGCTTACGATGGCTTCGGCAAGTGTAATGTCCACTTTTTGCAGTTGTTCGGTGGCTGATGGGAAATCATTTTGCAGACCTTGCACGATGGTCATCAGGGTGGTGTGTTGTGCTTGCCGTGCCATGTCGGCATCGACGGCGGCTTCGTAGCGTGTTTGTTCGCGGTTGCGGCGGCGCAGTATGGCGATGAGTGTGCCGAGTATCATTATCAGGATTAGTCCGGCAATCAGCCACCGCATTTCGTTGATGGTGCGGTCTTTTTTCTCGATGTCGTATTGTGCTTCGACTTCGTGCAGGGCGCGGTTTTTCTCGGTCGAGAATCGTTCGCGGTTGTTGTCGGTGTAGAGTTTTTGGTAGTGTAGCGCTTTGTCGATTTGGCCGGTTGTTTCGTACAGTTCCACCATGAAGGCGTAGGCTTCGCCGCGTTCGGTCAGTATGGCATTGGGACTCATGGTTTCTACCGTGTCGATGAGTGCGAGCACGGCGTGCATTTCGGCTTCGGCGGTGTCGTATAGTCCGTCGTAGAGGTAGAGCCATGCTTGCAGGTCGCGTATCGAGATGTCGCCTTGCAGATGTTCCGAGCGTGTCAGGAAAGTTTGTGTGGCGTTGGTTTGGCGTGCTTTGTCCAGATAGCGGACGATGGAGTCGGTCGGGCGCGGGTCGTAGTACAGGTCGTACGACACGGCCACGTTGTAGTAGTTCCACACGGGATTCACTTTGCGTTGGCGCAGTTCGTCGTGTGTCATCTGTTCGAGATAGGCGATGGCGAGTTTGCCGTCGCTCATGGCGTGGTTGCGCGCGAGCGTGTCGCCGGTGGCTTCGAACAGACAGACGTTATACGTTTGCCGCACCGACAGATAGTCGTATTTCAGGGCGCTGTTTTCGGGTGCGTATTGTTGTAGTTCGCGCATTTTGTGCAGTGTCTGCTGCATGCCGATGGTGTCGCGCTGGTTCAGGTACAGCGTGGCGATGTTGTAGTAGCACAGCGATACGCGTTCCCAATTTTTTTGCTTGGTGTATTGTTCCGAGAGTTTCAAAAAGAGTTTATCGGCTTCGGCTGTGTTGCCGGCAGCGAGTATCGTTTCGGCCTCGTCGAGTTGTTGTTCCAACTGTTCTGCGTCAGGCGCACAAGCCGTCAGACACGCCACGAGTGCGCTCCACACCAAAATGTATGTCGTGCTGAAGTGGCGCATCGGTTATAGCGATAGGAGTCCTTCGGGCAGGTTCATGTATAGCGTTTTCTGGTCGTGGTCGATGTGGTCGATGAATGCTTCGTTGACGGGAATGAGTTGTTCGCCGACGGCAAACAGCGCATTGACCGTGCTGTCGTCCACACTGCCGATGATGCCTATGTGTCCGAGTTGTGTATCGACGATGTCGAACCCGACGAAGTAGTCGAGCGACAGCCGGTCGTTGTCGGCCACCAACTCTTTTTTCACATAGATGGTTTTGCCGCACAGCGCGCGCGCCGCTTGCTCGTCGTCAATGTCGTCTATTTTGACAAGTGTCGTGGTGTCGTTTTTGTGGCGGTGTGCTGCTACGAAAAACGGGACAAAAATGGCGTCCATGTCGAATATGAAACAGGTGCAACGGTCGAGGTCGAACTCGGTGTCGAACGTGCACGCCAATTCGCCATGCACACCGTGTGTGCGTGTGGTTTTGCCTACGGCAGCGATGTCGGCTTCGGTAATCATTTTTGTTTGGTTTTGACCGGTTCTTTGGGCAGTACAAACTCGCGTTTACCTTTTTTCAGCGCATACACAATGAGTGTGATGCCCAAAATGACGAACGGCACACTGAGTAGTTGTCCCATGTTGAACATCATGTCGGCCTCGAAAGCCGATTGGTCGTTTTTGAGCAACTCTATTATCTGGCGCGAGAGGAATATGCCGGTGAACCCGATGCCTGTGAGCAGACCGCAATATTTGCCGCCGTCCTTTTTCCAATAGAGCCACAGCAGCAGCACCGCCACTATCAGATAAGCGCCGGCTTCGTAGAGTTGCGTGGGGTGGCAGGGCAGCCATTCCGACGACGGACAGCACAGTTGTGGCGCGGGACAAGCCGTAAAATCATCGACAGTGCCGCAGAACTGTTTGTCGCCGCGCAGGAACACAAATCCCCAAGGCATGTTGGTTGGCGTGCCGTATATTTCGCTATTCATCAGGTTGCCAAGACGAATCATGCACGCCACCGGTGCGCAGCCTATGAACAGCCGGTCGCCCAACCACCAAATGGGCTGTTTGGTCATAAACTTCGACAGCAGCCAGCAGCACAACACTATGGCAATGGCGCCGCCGTGGCTGGCCAAACCGCCGTGCCATACTTTCGGAATTTCCGATAAATTCTGGCTGTAATAATCCCAATCGTAGAAAAATACATGCCCGAGGCGCGACCCGACGATGACAGACACCACCATCCAAATAAATACTTTGTCAACCCACGCTTCAGGAGCACCGTCGTGTTTGAAGGTTTGACCAATGAGTGTGATGCCCAAAAAGAAACCGAGCGCATACAACAAGCCGTACCAACGTATCGACAAAGTGCCGATGGAAAAAATCACGGGGTCGGCGTTCCAAATTATACTTAACAACATGATGTTTGACTAAAAATTTGTCCGCAAAGTTACGCATTTTATTCCAAAAACGACTGCATTGCCCGATTTTTTGCATCAGTTTTTATCGAAATAGCCCGCCGATGCAACATTTTTGCCCGATTTTTGCAAAAAAATATTTACTCTAAAACCTTTGTTATTAGGGCGTTTCTGCTCGGGTTGTTAAAATTGCGACCGAAAAATTGCGTCGGATTCAAAAAAAAGTAGTACCTTTGCCACGATTTTCGGATCAAAAAACAATAAACCAAAATTATCAATTAAAATTTTTACATTATGTCTGAAGTAGAAGAAAAGGTAAAAGCGATAATTGTGGAGAAATTGGGCGTAAACGCATCGTTGGTAACGAACGAAGCCAGTTTCACAGCCGACCTCGGTGCCGATTCGCTTGATACGGTTGAGTTGATCATGGAGTTTGAAAAAGAATTCAACATTCAAATTCCGGAAGAAACGGCTGAAAAAATCGCCACCGTAGGCGACGCTGTTGCTCAAATCGAAGCCGCTGTGGCTTAATTTTTACGCATTTATCCCCTTTTTATGGAATTAAAACGAGTTGTAGTAACAGGCCTTGGCGCTGTTACACCGCTTGGTAACACTGTCCCCGACTTGTGGGACAGTGTTGTTAATGGACGCAGCGGTGCAAGCCCTATTACCCTGTTCGATGCATCGAAACTAAAAGTGCAATTTGCATGCGAGGTCAAAAATTTCGACCCGCTACAATTTATCGACCGCAAAGAGGCGCGCAAGATGGATCGCTTTGCGCAACTATCGATGGTGGCAGCCGACGAAGCCATTGCCGATGCAGCCATTGACGGCGGCAAGGTTGACTTAGACCGCGTGGGTGTTGTCTTCGGTGTCGGCACGGGCGGCCTGAAAAGTTTCGAAGATGAAGTTATCGACTATGCCGCCATTCGCGACACCATCGGCCCGCGTTTCAATCCGTTTCTGATACCAAAATTTGTGCCCGACATGGCACCGGGGCTCATCTCCATTAAATATGGTTTCAGAGGCCCGAATTTTGCCACGGCGGCGGCTTGCGCATCGTCGAACCACGCCATTGCCGAAGCGTTCAACCAGATTCGTTTGCACAAGGCTGACATTATGGTTGTGGGCGGTGCAGAAGCGGCTGTAACCGCGTGCGGCATCGGCGGTTTCTGCGCCATGCACGCTCTATCGACACGCAACGACACGCCCGAAACAGCTTCGCGTCCGTACAGCAAAAGCCGCGACGGATTTGTGCTGGGCGAAGGCAGTTCGGTGTTGGTGCTCGAGGAGTATGAACACGCTGTGGCGCGCGGAGCCAAAATCTATGCCGAAGTAGCCGGCTGCGGCCTCAGCGCCGATGCTTTCCACATGACCGCACCCGACCCCGAAGGTCGTGGCGCCGCATTAGTGATGCGTCATGCGTTGGCCGACGCCGAAATGCAGGTCGAGGATATCGATTACATCAATCTGCACGGCACCTCGACACAGTTGGGCGATGTGGCTGAAATGCGCGCCGTGAAAGAGGTGTTTGGTGAGTGGGCTTACAAGATGAATCTGAGTGCCACCAAGTCGATGACAGGTCATTTGTTGGGTGGTGCCGGCGCCCTGGAGGCAGTTATCAGTGTGTTGGCTTTGAAAAACGATATTGTGCCGCCGACCATCAATTTTGCCGAAGACGACCAAGACCCCGAGGTGGATTACAACCTGAATTTTACGTTCAATACGGCACAGAAACGCCCGTTGCGTGCGGTGCTGTCGAACACGTTTGGTTTTGGCGGTCATAATGCGGCTGTCATTTTCCGCAAGATTTAATTATTCTTTTTCAATAGTGAGCAAAGGCGTCTCGAACAAGGTTCGGGACGCCTTTGTTTTTTGTGTATTGCGCAGTTTTTGCGTGGTATTTTTAATCGGTCGTTTTTTTTGTGCAAAGATTTCGGAAATCCCCTGCGTTTTCTTAGTCCTTATTAGTCCTTTTCTGGCTGAAGTTGAAAATTTTATAAGTTATTATATTGATAATCAATTATTTGAAAGAAATAAACATTATCATATATGATAATAACAGTGCAAAGATAAATGTTTTATTTTGCATTTACAAACTTTTCTCCAAAAAAAATAATGGTCAACGATTCAGCAACCAACCGCATCATCGGGCAGCGCATACGCGATTTGCGTTGCAAGATGGGCATCACACAGCACGAGTTGGCGTTGCGTTGCGACATCGAGCCATCGAATATGTGCCGCATCGAAACCGGCCGTACCAACCTGACGGTGAATACTATGCGGCGTATCAGCACGGCGTTGGGTGTGCCGTTCTGTAAACTTACCGACGGCATTGTCTGAAGATATTTTCCTCGTTTTTACACCATCAAAGAGCGATGATTCTCACGTAGATCATTGCTCTTTTGTTTTGCTGATGACCCTCGATCAACTACTTGGAAAACATACAAAAAAAACGACCTTATTTGTAGATGTCGTTCAGCAGGGCGGCCAGGTGCAGTCCGCCAAGCATAAGGCTGCTTTCCCACATGTTTTTGAACCTAAACATGTAGTTGTACGGACGAGCAGCGAGGTCGTATGTGGCATAAATCTCTTCGCCGTTTTGAACGGTTTGCCACGCCCAATCGATTACCTGCGACGACTTGAAACGCTCGTATGTGTAGGGTTGTGTGCGCATGATGTGGGCGGCGTATTCGGTGTAACTGAGTTTTTGCCCGTCGATGAGTTTGTCGTCCCAAAGGGCGTGCAGGTTGGTGTCGTGCCCAAACCATTTGATTTTGATTTTGTTGCCGCCGAGGTCGTCAGGACGTCCCATGTGCATGGGGCAGTGTATGTCGCCTACGATGTGGATGAGGAATCGCAGCGCTACCGTGTCGTTCGGATTCTGACGCAGGCGGTCGGCCAGGTCGTAGATGCGATAGACGGCTTCGCCGCGGTCTTGGCGCATGGCGAGGCTGTCGAACGTGGCGCGGTCGAGGCCGGCCTCGAAGTTGTTGTAGTGCCACGGCGAGCAGGCGCGATAGGCGGTGTCGCTTTTGACGAAATCGCCCCAGTTGGCTTCCATTGCGATGGTCGATCCGCCCAACACGGCGACTATCTGTTTTTTGGCTTTTTTGGTCAGGTGTTGTTGCGCTATTTCGCCGATGATGCGATGCCCTTCGAGTCCCCAAGCGTAGGCGCACACGGGCAGCAATGCGCACGCAATGATGATGAGTTTTTTCATGGTGTTTTGTCGTTTTTTTGTTAGAATTGTATGTTTCGGTTGCCGTCGGCACCGACGGTAATGGTTACCTTCAGGGCATCGTCGGGCAGTAGTGTGCCTATCTCTTCCGGCCATTCCATTAGGCAGAGGCTGCCGCTTGCAAAGTATTCTTCGATGCCGAAATCGAGTGCCTCTTGCGGCGATTTCAGGCGGTAGAAGTCGAAGTGGTAGATGTGTCGGCCGTCGGCGGTGGCGTAGTCGTTGACGATGGAAAACGTGGGCGAATTGACCGTGTCGATTACGCCGAGTTCGTCGCATACGGCTTTGATGAATGTGGTTTTGCCGGCGCCCATTTCACCGTAGAAGGCTACGAGTGTATGGTTGCCGATGGCTTCGACGAATTGGCGCGCCACGTCGTGAATGCTGTTAAGGTTTGCGAGTGTTAGTTTCATATTTTATAGTCCTTCGTAAAGATTTTCGCCAAAAGGTTGAGATAAGCGTTCTTCTATGAGTTTGTGTGATTGCTTGATGAATTTTCCTATTTTATCTCTACGCCAACGTTTTTCGAGATAAGTATCGTAATATGAAATTCTTGCCACAGCAACCCCGAGTTCTAATTTTTCTAATTCAGATTTTGATAAACTAAATTGAGCAGTGTATGTATATTCTGTTGATATTTCGTGATTACCTGTTCCAAAAAGTAGGTTATCTGCTGTTGGGCTGATTTTTTTGTGTTCTGTACGCGTAACTGAATGTGCAGTTAATTTTAACAGTTCTCCATTGGTTAGTTTGAACAACAAAATGTCGTTTTGGGATAAATAATACCCGGTAACTATATTTATAACATAATCAACACTATTCGATTCTGTATTTTGTTCAGCAGTTAAATACATGTCATATCCGCGTACAGATAGGTCGTATCCGTTAATCAATGTTATGTATGATACTTGGATTGTTCTATAATTATCATATAGTTTGTCGTTTCTAAGACATTGTGCTTTAACTGTGCAGACGGGAAACAGAGAACAAACTAAAAACAGAAAGCAAAACTTTTTCATCATTTTATTTTTATGCAAATTGTTCTACGTCGGCGGCTGTGATTTCTTTACCCGAAAGGATGATGAGGCGTTCTACCACGTTGCGCAGTTCGCGTATGTTGCCGAGCCATGTGTGTTGTTGCAGTAGTTTGATGGCGTCGCGGTGGAACGATTTGACGGCGATGCCTTGCTCTTCGCAGATTTGCGTGGCAAAGTGTTCTACCAGCAGCGGAATGTCGTCGGTGCGTTCGGCGAGCGACGGCACATGTATCGGTATGACGTTCAGGCGGTGGAAGAGGTCTTCGCGGAAGTTGCCGGCGTCAATCTCTTTGCGCAGGTTTTTGTTGGTGGCGGCTATCACACGCACGTTTATCTTCACCGACTTGTCGCTGCCCACGGGCGATATGACGTTTTCTTGCAAGCAGCGTAGCACTTTGGCTTGTGCCGACAGGCTCATGTCGCCAATTTCGTCGAGGAAAATGGTGCCGTTGTTGGCCTGTTCGAATTTGCCGGTGCGTGTTTTGATGGCCGATGTGAAGGCGCCTTTTTCGTGGCCGAATAGTTCGCTTTCTATCAGTTCCGATGGTATGGCAGCGCAGTTCACTTCGATGAATGGTGCTCCGGCGCGGTGGCTTTGTTCGTATATTTGGCGCGCCACCACCTCTTTGCCGGTGCCGTTGTCGCCGGTGATGAGTACGCGTGCATCGGTGGGTGCCACTTTGGCTATCAGGTCGCGCAGGCGGCACACCGAGTCCGATTCGCCTACCATGGCGTATTTCTTGTTGACTTTCTTTTTCAGCAGTTTGGTTTGTGCCACGAGTGTTGTTTTGTCGAGGGCGTTGCGCACGGCTACCAGCAGACGGTTCAGGTCGATGGGCTTTTCGATGAAGTCGTAGGCGCCTTTTTTGATGCACTCGACGGCGGTTTCGATGTTGCCGTGTCCCGAAATCATGATGACGGGCGCTTCTACGCCGTCGGCGCGCATCTTGTCGAGCACTTCGATGCCGTCCATCTGCGGCATTTTGATGTCGAGGAAAATGACGTCGTAGATGGTGTTTTTCACTTTTTCGAGCGCAATCAGTCCGTCTTCGGCGAGGTCGATTTCGTATTTTTCGAACTCCAAAATGTCTTTCAGCGTGTTGCGGATGCTGCGTTCGTCGTCAACAACAAGTATTTTCATAGTTTTTCAGGTTTTAGTTTTTCTTTTTGTTGTTCTTTATCAATTCTTTGGGCTTTTGTTGGGTTATCGGCAGCGTGCGGTAGTCCCACGTCTCTTCGATGTCCCAAAAGGCGCGCATGGTTATTTTGTACTGAAAATAGAACATCTCTTCGGGTTGCCGTTTGTCGATGTAGTTGCCGGTGTCCCACTTGCCGTTGCCGTTGGTGTCGATGAACAGGCGCAGAAAATAGTCGCCCGGATTCAAGTAGCGGAACACGGTTTCGGCTTCGGCCGGCGCGGTGCGTATCACTTTTTCGTCTTTGTCGAGCAGTTCCACTATCTCGTTGCCTTGCAGATGTTTCATAATGAGATAGAAGGTGGCATAACTCTCCAACGATTTGATGTTCAGCGCAATTTCCTGCTTGTTGGTGTGCAGCCCGTTGATGCCCGCAAAGGCTGCCGAGTCGATGGTGATGCGGTAGCGTTTTTCGGGTTCCCACGCATAGTCGATGCGGTAGGCGAGTCCGAATGTGTCGGTACCGACAAGTGTGGCCGGCACGCTACGCCACAGGGTGTCGGCTTGTTGTTCCACGACTATCTGTTTGGTGGTGTCGCGTGTGGTTGGCACGTCAAACGATAGGGTTACGGGGTTGTACAGGTCGAATGTGCCCGAGGCGTTGGTTTGCAGTTTCAGAAATTCTTTTTTGACCGTTTGTTTGTCGTCGTTTTTCTTTTTGTTGGCCGACTTTTTGGCGCGATAGACCGTGTGCAGGGTGTCGGTTTGCCACGCAAGTTGGTCGGTCGAGTCGGTTTTTTGGTAGGTCAGCGTGTACGACAGCGTGTCCTGTTGCCACAGTAGCGTGTCGGCCAACCAATATACGAGTGTGTCGCGCGTGGCGTTGGCGTGTTGCAGGCAGGCGCTGTCGATGGCAAAGTTCAGCGGTTCGATGCGCGGCATCGAGTCGTTCGGAGCGTTGAAGTACAGCACCATTTTGTAGGGTTCGGTGCGTTCGGCTTTGATGAAACTTGCCCGTTTGAAGTCGTCGGTGAAACTGCGCAGCACAATGCCGGCCGTGTATTTCGGGTGTGTGTGTGTAACGATGGTGTCGATGGTGGTCGAGTCGCGCCAAATTGTGTCCCGCTCTTCGGTCAGGTCGAGGGTGGGCGTTATTACGGAGTCCAAAAAGGCCATGGTTTCGCCTTTGTCGTAGCGGTAGTTGCTGTTCATATCGCCGAGCGCAAACACTTTGTATGAGCCTTCGGCGATGCCTTTTATCCAAAATCGGCCTTCGTCGTCGGTCTTGGTTATGTAGTCGAAGGGTTGTGTGGTCAGTGCCGAGTCGGCCTGATTGCGGTGCAAGCCCACCACGATGCCGCCGGTCGGGTTTAGCGTGTGGGCGTCTATCACGGTGCCGCCCACCATCAGCGAGTCGATGTGGTCGCCGGTGGAAAACGCGAAATAGTAGTCTTTCAGCGGATTTTTCTCGTTGTTATCGACTATGGCGTCGGCAAAGTCGATGATGTAGGTGCGGTTCGGTTGCAGCGAATCGAGCAGTTCTACGGCTACTTTTTTGCCGTAGGCTTTCACTATGGCCGATTTGGCTTGCGGGGGCGACACAACTACTTTTTCGAAGGCTTTTTCGAGCAGCACTATCTCGTTGAAGTTGATTTCGATGGTCTGTTTTCGGTAGTTGATGGCGCCGTTCTCGGGTTTGCTGCTCACTGCCACGGGCGGTGCCACATCTTTCGGACCACCTTGCGGCCCGCTACCGCGATTGGCGCACGATAGTGCTAAAAATCCGGCCAAAGCATAGATAATCAATGCTTTGACGCCTCCGAAGTATGTTGTAATACGTTTCATTCAAATGTTCAGATTTGGGTCAGCAGTGTCAGGGCGTCGTTCTCTTTGCGGGTCATCTCGGCGCGGGCTTCGGGTGTTTTGTCGGCCTGACCGCACAGGTGCAGAATGCCGTGAATGAGTATGCGGTGCAACTCGTTGTCGAAGGTGGCACCGAACTCGGCGGCGTTGCTGCGCACGGTGTCGAGGCTGACGAATATGTCGCCGTGCAGCGTGTTGCCCTCGCAGTAGTCGAAGGTGATGATGTCGGTGTAGTAGTCGTGTTGCAGATATTGCCGGTTGACTTCGAGTATTTTTGCGTCGTCGCAAAAGATGTAGGCCACATCGCCCACCTGTTTGCCATAGCGTGCGGCCACGGCGCGAATCCACGCATTGGTGGCACGGCGTTTCAGCGCAGGCATTTTCACATTGTCGGTGTTGTACGAAATCATTTTTCTCTTGTCCTTAATTTTTTAGTGAAAAAACAAATAACCGATGAACAAGGCGGCCAAGATGCCGGCAAAGTCGGCTATCAGGCCGCACACAAGGGCGTTGCGGGTTTTGGTGATGCCCACCGAGCCGAAGTAGAGTGCCAGAATGTAGAACGTGGTGTCGGTGGAGCCTTGCACGATGCACGACAGCCGTCCGGCAAACGAGTCGGCGCCGTAGGTATTCATCGCGTCGAGCATCATGCCGCGTGCGCCGCTGCCGCTCAGCGGTTTCATCAGAGCGGTGGGCAGGGCGTTCACAAAGTCGGTGTTGCACCCGATGGCGGCAAATGCTTTCTCCACGCCGAGTAGCAACCAATCCATGGCGCCCGATGCGCGGAACATGCCGATGGCCACCAATATGGCTATCAGGTAGGGAATGATGCCGACAGCCACTTTGAAACCCTCTTTGGCACCTTCGACAAAGGCATCGTACACGTTGATTTTTTTGACCAACCCTGCTACCACAAAACTGCACACAATGCCCAGCAGCACCACGTTGGTTACGATGGCCGAATAGCGCGTCAGGCTCTCCTGACTCATCTGCGAAAACAGCACTATCATGCCCACAATCAGTGCCGTGAGTCCGCCTAGCGTCAGTACGATGTTGCGCTGAAACAGATTGATTTTCTGCGCAATAGCCACCGCTATCAGTCCCACCAGCGACGAGAAAAACGTGGCCATCAGTATCGGCAGGAACACATCGCTCGGGTTGGCGGCGCCGAATTGTGCGCGGTAGGTCATTATGGTTATCGGTATCAGGGTCAGCCCCGAGGTGTTGAGCACCAAAAACATGATTTCGGCGTTCGAGGCGGTATCTTTTTTCGGGTTCAACTCCTGCAACTCTTTCATCGCTTTCAGACCGAGCGGTGTGGCGGCATTGTCGAGGCCGAGCATATTGGCCGACAAGTTCATGAATATGGTGCCCATGGCGGGGTGGTTGCGCGGCACTTCGGGAAAAATCTTGCAGAAAAACGGCGCTGTCAGGCGCGATAGAAATCCTACGGCACCACCGCGCTCGCCTATTTTCATGATGCCGAGCCACAACGCCAGCACGCCCGTCAGCCCGATGGAAATCTCGAAACCCGTTTTGGCCGACGCAAACATCGAGTCCATCACGGCATTCAGCACGGCACCATCGCCGGTGATGCACAACTGCAACACTGCCACCACAACGGCCGTCAGCAAAAAAACTATCCAAATGTAATTCAGTACCATACAATTTGTAATTAACTGACAAAGTTACGGTTTTTTCCCGTTTGTTGCAAATATGAGGAGCATTTTTACTGATTTTTGCAAAAAAATAAAAATTAACCTGCAAAATACGAGTTTTTACGTAGTGTTTAAAAAAAATGTTGTATCTTTGCAACCGAGGGACTGATAGTCAATTCCGAAAAAAGCAGAATTTAGAAATTTTTGGGGCCAAAAATCGAGAATATGGATTTTAATCCCCTTAAACATTAAAAATTTGAAAACGTTAATTTTTTTACTAATCAAAAGATGATTTTTATGAAAAAAACGACTCTCCTAATGACCGCTTTGTTGTGCGGCGCATGGTGTGCTACGGCGCAAACCGCCGAGAATGGTTACGAATATGTTGACCTTGGCTTGAGTGTAAAATGGGCAGCCTGCAACGTAGGCGCCACCACGCCCGAAGAGTACGGCAACTACTATGCTTGGGGCGAAACCACCGCCAAAGAAATGTACAATTGGGATACTTACAAATGGGCAACTGCTACATACGATGCCGTAGGTACAAAGTGGACATTAGAAACCCTCAACAAGTACAACACAGATGACAGTTATGGCACCATAGATAACAAAACCGTGCTCGACCTTGCCGACGATGCCGCTCGTGCCAACCGGGGCGGTGCGTGGCGTATGCCAACTTACGAAGAATGGCAAGAGTTGATAAACAACTGCACTTGGACGTGGACAACCCTGAACGACATTAACGGCTACGAAGTGAAAGGCTCCAACGGCAACACAATCTTTCTCCCTGCGGCGGGCTATCGCAATCTTGGCGACGTGGACAATGCGGGCAGCCGAGGCTACTATTGGTCGAGTTCGCTCGGCACGAGCAATTCATACGAAGCGTGGAATGCCTTTTTCAATTCGGATAATAATATAGGTGGAATAGATAACAACCGTTACTACGGCCTTTCCGTGCGCGCGGTAGTGAAAGAGAGTGGCAGCACCACGGCGTTGCAGCCGGCTACGGCCGCGGTAAATGTTTACACCACTGCCGGTCGCATCGTATGCGAGGGCGAGTTCCGCATCTACGACCTGCTCGGCCGCGATGTAACGCGCCTAAACGGCTCACTGCAAGGTGTTTACGTTGTGAATACAGACAACGCTGCCGTTAAGGTTGTGATAAGATAATGTTGTAGGGACGCACTGTGCCTGCAAGAAAGATAAAACCCCGTAGAGCCGTGGCACATACCACGGCTCTACAATTTATAAAAACAACTGTAAAAATCGGACGCATGCAATGTGTCCCTACGTTTGTATCAATCGGAATTTATTCATCGGATGTATTGAAACAACATTTATTGCGCGAAAAAACTTGCATCGCTTGCATGTCAAAATCATTTTTTTTGCGACTTTTGGTACATAGTATTGTTTTTTTTTATACTTTTGCACTCCCAAAAATGGCGGTGCTGCCGCTGTTCTTAAACCTTGCCTTTTAGTACCGGAAAAATCACACGCTCGACCGCATTGTAGCAGGTCGGGTTATGATTAGTGTGTCATTTTTAGTACAATTTTTCCTATGAATCTGAAAGGAGCCATCGATTTCAAACCGCAGTTTTTTGCGACACTGAAACATTACAATCGCGCGCAATTTTCCAAAGACCTTGTGGCCGGCATCATTGTCGGCATCATTGCCATTCCGTTGGCTATCTCGTTCGGCATCGCGTCGGGCGTCGGCCCTACCGAAGGGCTGGTTACGGCCATCATCGCCGGCTTGCTCATCGCTGTGTTGGGCGGCACCAAAGTGCAGATAGGCGGTCCTACGGGCGCATTCATCGTGCTGGTTTACAGCGTTATACAGCAATTTGGTCTCAGCGGGCTGATGATAGCTACCATCATGACGGGCATCATTTTGGTGCTGATGGGCATCACGCGGTTGGGCAGTGTCATCAAGTTTATGCCCTATCCTATCATTGTCGGATTCACGGGCGGTATCGCCATCGTCATTTTTTCGACGCAGATGAACGACCTTTTCGGGTTGGGCATCGAGCAAGTGCCGGCCAACTTCATCGAAAAGTGGATGTGCTATTTTGCGCATCTGTCCGACATCAATTGGGCTGCATTTGCTGTGGGCATAGGCACCATTCTGATTATTGTGCTGACGCCGTTGATTTCGAAAAAAATCCCCGGATCGTTTGTGGCTATCATCATCATGACTTTGGTGTGCTGGCTGCTGAAACGGTATGCCGGTGTCGATTCTATCAAAACCATTGCCGATTTGTACAACTTGCCGTCGGGGCTGCCATCGCTGCGTGTACCGCAACTTGAGGCCGGCACCGACCTGATTGTTACGGTGCAACAACTGCTGCCGGTGGCGTTCACCATGGCCATGTTGGGTGCTATCGAATCGTTGCTGTCGGCTATGGTGGCCGATGGTGTCATTGGCGACCGCCACAACTCGAACACCGAACTGATAGCGCAGGGCGTGGCTAATATGGTGGTGCCGTTTTTTGGCGGCATTCCGGCCACAGGCGCCATTGCGCGCACTATGGCCAACATCAACAACGGCGGTCGCACACCGGTGGCCGGCGTGGTTCACACGGTGGTGTTGCTGTTGGTGTTGCTCTTTTTGGGCGGTTTGGTGGGCGCTATACCGATGCCGTGTCTGGCCGGCGTGCTGATTATGGTGTCGTACAACATGAGCGGATGGCGTTCCATTCGTTCCATCTGCCACCACTCGCGCATGAGTGCGGCCATCATGTTCACCACACTGTTGCTCACAGTCATTTTCGACCTCACCATCGCTATCGAGGTGGGCATTCTGATGGCTGTCGTTAGTTTCATGAAACGTATCATGGAAAATACCAATATCTCGGTCATCAGCGACGAGATGGAGGTTCACCACGACGGCGAAGCGTCCGACGAACGCCTCACCATCCCGGCCGGCACCGAGGTGTACGAAATCGACGGACCGTTCTTCTTCGGTATTGCCAACAAATTCGACGAAATAACGCGTATGCACGACAGCAAACCGATTCGTATCGTGCGTATGCGCAAGGTTTCGTTCATCGACTCGACGGGCTTGCACAACCTCGAAACGTTCATTCAAAACTCGCTGAACGACAAGCGAATAATCATCTTGTCGGGCGTCAACCCGACGGTCTATCGGTCGTTGGAACGTGCCGGCATCGTGCGTTTGGTGGGCAAAGAGAATGTGCTCGACCACATTCACAAAGCCTTGGCGCGCGCTGCCGAAGTGGCCGAGTCCATGGGCATGACCGATACCACTATAAACGAACTGCCCAACTGATCGAGTCGGGCGGTGTTTTTAATGTGCGGGGATTTGTTCGGGCGGACGGTTCTCCGCTCTTTTTTTGCGTAACTTATTCTGATATAACGAATTGCACCTCTTTGAATGCAAACGTGCGCAGGCGGTTGTCGGCGTCGCGCAGTACCAGATGTCCCGTGGGTTCCACCTGCTCGATGGCGGCTGCAAAACGTGTGCCGTCGGGCAGTTGGTAGGTGTGGAGACCGTCGTTGCGATAGAGTGCCGCAAAATAACGTTGTTGTACTTGTGCGGCGGTGTCTGGTGCAAAATTGGCGTAGTAGTTCAAAATAGCATTGTGTAAATCGCTCAAAATGAGTTCTTTCTCGAAATTTTTGCCGACGATGTTTTTCATCGACACAGGATTTGGCGCATCGCTTGTAAACACGGTTTGGTTCACATTCAGCCCGATGCCGACTATGGCTTTGGCCATCGCGCCGCCTTGCACGATGGTTTCTATCAGTATGCCGCACAGTTTGCTGTCGCCTACATAGATGTCGTTCGGCCACTTGATGCGCACATCGCAGCCGAGGTGGCGTTTCAGTGTATCGACCATGGCCAGCGATACAAGTTCCGACAACAGAAATTGTTCGCGCAGCGCTATTTTTGTCGGTTCGAGCAGCAGGCTGAACAGCAGATTTTGCCCACGTTCCGATTCCCATTTGTTGGTGGCTTGTCCCTTGCCGGCGGTCTGAAAATCGGCATCGACCAAAAATCCGTGAGTGCAGTCGGCTATGTGGTCGCGCAGCCAACGGTTGGTTGAGTCCGTCTCGTCGAAATGTTTGTGCATGATGCTGATTGTTAGAGTGTTGCAATTATCTTGTGCAGCCATTGTTCGATGGCGCGGCGTGCATCTTGCCGGCGGTCGAAATGGTTGACCATGATGCAAAAACTATACGTCGTGCCGTTTTTGACGATGTAGCCGGCGTAGGCTTGCACACCGTCCATGCTGCCGCTTTTGGCATATATGTCGGCCGATTTTTCCGTTTTCATAAAGTGGACGACAGACCCTTCTTTGCCGGCTCGGGGAATGGTGCCTAAAAAGGTGTCGAAGTGTGGCGATTTGGCCATCTGTATCAGTATGTCGTTCAGAAAAGTGGCCGAAAAGGCGTTCATCGGCGACAATCCGCTGCCGTCGTTGAGTGACACGCCGCCGAAGTCGATACCGCGGCGCTTCCAAAAGTCGGTTACTGCTTGCAGGGCAGCGTTGTGGGTGGCCGGCGCATCGGTGCGTGGTGCCAGGCGGCGCAGCAGGTGTTCGGCATAGTTGTTGTTGCTGTTGAAGTTGACGATGCGGCACAATTCCGACAGCGGCTGCGAGCGATGTTCGAACAAGATGGTGCGTGCGCCGCCCTCCGGCTTAGGTTGGTCGGTGGCGGTGCCGGCTATGGCGATGCCGTTTGCCCGCAGTTGCGCGGCCAACTGCTCGGCGGCGCACAGTGGCGGATTCGGCAGGTCGCCTTTCAGCACGAAACGGCTACGGTTCTCGGGCACGGCGCCCGTCATCAGGCGGCGGTTGTCGTAGGGAATGCCGTAGATGTAGGCGCTGTCGGTTTTGGTGTGTGTTACGACGAGTTGGTTGTCGAGTTGCAGCCCATGCGGGTGCGGCGCCACGTCGAGTATGGTCGGGCGGCTGCCCACGGCGCCCGTGCGCATCGTTATGCCGATGGTGTTGTCGAACACCGACAACCCGAACACGCCGGCAGCGTAGTAGTTCCCGATGTCTTCCCACGTCCAGCGCGGCGGCAGGGCTGTGCGGTCGTATATCGAGGCATCGGCCACAATGTTGCCGCCTATTTGGCGGATGCCGCACTGTCGCAATTTTTCACACCAATGGTTCAAAAAGTCGGTTTCGCCCGTGTAGCGTGAGCCTAAACTCGGGTCGCCGTCGCCGACGATGTACAGGTTGCCGTCGAGCGTGCCGTCGAGCAAGGTGCCGTCGCAGGCAATGGCGGTCGAGAACCGAAAGTCGTCGCCCAACATCTCCAGGGCTGTGGCAGTGGTCATCAGTTTGGTGATGCTGGCCGGCGTGGCGCTGCGTTCGGCATTCAGGGCGGCTATGGTGGTGCCGCCGGTCGTTTCGCTCACTATCAGGCTGATGCCGGCGTGGCGCAATGTGGTCGGAATGTCAAGCGTAACGCGTTGTGCGCAAGCCGGTTGCACCGACAATGCCACAACCGTCAAACCGATGAATATGCCGGCGGTAATCTTCATGGTGTGTCAAACGTAGAATAGCATCATGGGTAGAAATCCGCAGCAGAAACCAAGTATAAAGCCTACAAACACCTGCGCGGGTGTGTGTGCGTCGAGCACAAGGCGCGCCCACGCTACCGCGCTGCTCAGCAGCACAAGCAGCACGAGCATTGCTATGTTGCCGGAGTAAATCACCCATAGCATGGCGAATGTGGCGCCACACAATGTCCCGATGCCGCACAGATGCGCACTGATTTTCCAAAATAGATTGATGATGCAGATGAGGGTTACCGCTACATACATGCCGACTCCCGTTAGTTGTATGTACGACGGCATGCGCCAATAATAGTTGAACAAAATACACAGCAACGCATACGACAGCCACGTAACGAGGTACGGCACGATGCGCTCGTTCCGGTCGGGTATCGACCACTGCGTGATGCGCCCGCGCCGCTGCAGCACAAGTATCGTTACCGCAGGCACCACTATGGTCAGCAGCACAATGCCGCCCGACAGTTGCGCTATCTGCCACGGCCGCATCTCGGCGCGCACATACGGAATGCACAGCACCAACAGTGCAGCGTAGAGCGGCATCCACAGCGGGTGCAACACTACCGAAACGATTTGTGCGATGGTCTTTTGCAAGGCGTTTGTTTGTTGGTTTATGGTGCAAATGTACGCCTTTTTGCGGATATGCGCAACGCTGTTATAATTTTTAACATTATTTTTGTGGTTTACGAAATTTAATCGTTTTTTTGCGTTGATTGAAAATTATTGCGATTTTTGATTTTGTGTTTTTTAATACTTGCTCGTTTTTTGGTGATTTGTTGTAAGGGGTTGTTGTTTAACTATTTTGTTGTTTTTGCCTTGTTATGGTGGTTTTTGGTGAAAAAACATATTTATAGGCATTTGTTTAACAAATGATTTGAATTTTTATAGAATAATTAACTATATGCTATAATTAAAAATTGTAATTTTGCAGCCAAATAAATTACCAAAATTGTTTTTGCTTGAAAACGATGCCTAAAAATCGAACAATAATGCCCATAAATAATGCGCTACGCCGCTTGTGGTTGGTGTGCTGCCTGTGTGTGGTGTGTGCACAGGCGCAGGCGCAGGCACAAGAGTTTTTTCCGAGCGGCGCTGCCAAAGATACCGTGGCTATTGTGTTTAATGGTCAGTATTTGTCTTGTGATAATAAAGGTAATTTTAAAATAGAGACTATTACTAAAAATACAACGAATCAAACCATTTTGTGGGTAATAGAGAAACTGTCTCAAAATAACTATTATATTCGCCCGTTTGCCAATCCGCAGCGCTATTTAACAATAAACAGCCAAGATAATCCTTATTCTTATTCATTGTCAACTCAAAAAGTTGCGTGGCATTATGATGAAAATAATGGCTTTTATCAGTCTCTTACTGTATTATTTTGGTTTTCTCTGGATTATTATTTGAGATTGCCAGCCCCGACAACATCTACGGCTGACAAACCGCAGTTGCCTATCTACAATCGTGTGGAATTTGTAATTTGCCGAATGCTGCCCGAAAATGAAGATTTGTACTCGTGGCCGTGGCAGAGCGAGGAGCGCGCTTTCAGGCCGCAGAGCGTCGAGCAGCACGAGCATTACAAACCGCGCCCGAGCGGCTTTTGGGATGTAGAGATAAAAGATTATAATGTTTGTAATGACATTAACTCGTGCGATGGCGTAGTTACATTCACAGATTGCCGTTGGCTTACGGGTGAACTGAACCCCGATTACATAGCCGACGATGCCACACAGATAATTATCCGCACAGAAGATAAACCGACGGTCTCGGACCCGGCATCGCTTAAAACGCGTGTCGATACGCTTGAAATACAGTGCGAATGGCATTGCAAACTCAACAACAACCATGGCGTGCATCAAACGATCATTCTCGTGCCAATGACCCAACCCGTCGGGCGCTGCGAATGGGTCGATGTGTCGTCGCTGGCCATGACGCCCGACAACTACACGTTCGACAACCGCGACATGACGCACGATTTCAAAATGATACAGCATTCGGAGCGCGGCAGGCGCTGGTTCTTGTCCACAAAACCGGCCGAACCTATCGATACGGCTGTGGTGAAAAAAGACGAGGCATTGGTGCTGACGCCGGCCGGCGTCGGTCTGCAGCCAAAGGTGGCCGCCGACAACTGGACAGTAACGTTGGTGGACGATTCGATTATGCGCGTGGCGGTCGATGGCATTGCGGCTACGGCGGTCAATCCCGCAGCAACGCTCGCCTATACGCACATCGATGGCAGCAGTTATACTACCTACACCGCCGATTTGGTGCAGATAGTCTATCCGGGCGAATACAAATTTTATCACCAAAAAGGTGCTGCGGGGACAAACTACGACGCACGCTACATGCAGGGCGTGCATACGGTGAACTATACCATCTATCTGAAACAGGGCGAAACGTTGTCGTTCGTACTGCCCGAAGGCACATTTCGGGGTTATTGGCGGTGGTACGACTACGATACCGACCTCAAAGCAAACAATTTGACGGTTTACAACACCAGTGCGGCTACACCGCATGGTCATTTCGGCACACAGAGGTCGGTGGCATCGAGTCAAGCCGAGTTTACCATGTCCGACGAGAATGTACACCGCATTGCGTGCGATGTGTCGAATTACGTTGACTATAGTTTTTCGTCCGATAATAAGGAAATTACCGAGCCGACGCTCTCGTATCGGGTGATTTACGAAATACGTCCGGCCAACGACATGGTTAACGAATTGAGTGCTTGCACCGACAACACGTACCTCGAAGAGTACAAACTGACGGCCGGTACATGCAATACTATCTTTCTTGGTTCGCAATACGATTATACAACTGGCGGGTTGCACAATAATTATTATGTCAAGACCACAAAAGGCAATGTGCAACAAGTCAATCAATACCGGTGGTTCGCAAACGGCACATCTATCAACCCGACTATTGTAGGTAGTAAATATGCCAAAGTGCAGAGCAATTCGCCCGACACAATCACCTATACACTGCAATGTCGGTACTATTATTCTACTACAAGGCCATCATATCAAGAATCTTCTGCTTGGGTCAATGTGGCGAAGTTCGAGGTAGAGTACAAGGCGTGCGACGAGGTTGGTCCTGTGCAGGAGAGTGCAGGCGGCATCGTGTCGAACAACGAACTCGACAGTAAATATCTGCTGTTGGCCAAACTCGATTTCGACTACGACAAGCCCGGCACTACGGCTTATCGTGCTTATAATAAGCCACTTGCATGGGACGAGGCAACTTATGGTTTCTGCTATGTCAACGCTTCCAATCCGCAGGAATATCGTCCGGTAAGGGGCGCGTTCCCTTATTATGGCGAATATATGTTCATTAACACCACGCGCGGTAGTTATGGCGCAAGTTGGTTGGAGGCTACCGACAACCGCAGCGGTGCCGAAAACGGCTACATGCTCTATTGCGACGGCACCACTATGGCCGGTCAGGTGGTGAGCCTCGACCTGAAAGCGGAACTGTGCGCCGGCTCGCGCATGTTCTGTTCGGCGTGGATCAATTCGGCCAACACCCAGAGTGGAGGCGCTTCGCCGGTGTTTCAATTCCAATTGGTAGGCATCGATGCCGAAGGCAACGAACACGAGCAAACCACCTTCTCGACCGGCGAGATTTCGCCCAACCAAGGGTGGCAGCAGGTGTTCTTCTCCATCGAATCCGACGGCGACTACGAGAAGTACCGCTTGCGCATATCGAACCACTGCGGCGCACCGAACGGCAACGACTTTCTGATAGACGACATTCGCGTGTACCAAAGTACGCAGGTGCTGTCGTCCATGCAGGCAAGCACCACATGCCAAGGTAATGGCGCAGCCAACATCATCACGCCGATTACGCGTATCGATTTCCAGTCGATGGGCGTAGAAAATATCAATTTGGGCGGCGCCAAATGCTATTATCAGTGGTACAACGAAACCACCGGCAAGGTGATAACGGATATTACATACGACAATCCCAATGCTGCAAACACCTGCGGATACCTGACGTTGCCTACCGGCGATACCGACATCGAAGCCAACTACAGCGACCGGATATACAGCACGATACACGAGTTTATGCATGCTGCCATGGCCGATCCGTCGAAACGTGTGGGCTACATCAAAGAGGAGTCGGAAGGTGTGGAACACTATGTGCTCTATGTGGCGCAGGATTTGCAGTGCGGCGCCGACACTACGGTAACGTTCCGTGCGGCTTTCCGCGAGCAGGATTTGGCCTATGCGCTCTGCGCTATGAGCAGTTCGTTTACGGTGGTGCCGCGCGTGCAACTCACATTGGACAACGAGCCGCTGACCGAAGAGTCGAAAATGATTTGCGCCAACACGTCGTATCGGCTGTCGTTGCGCGTGTACGACAGCCACGACCGTGTCAGCACCTGCCTGGCCGATTGGCTGAAGGGCTCGCCTGTCGATTCGACCGATGCATCGAACATCGCGGTGTATGGTTACACGTTTATAGAGATGCTCGAGGCTTTAGCCGAGTTGCGCCAACCGCTGGAAATCGACGGTGTGCCGAATCCCAACCTGGCGGTTACCTCTATCGATGGCATCGATCGCAACTATATCTCCGACAAGTCGTACAACGTTTTGAGCACGCTTGTTAGTCGCGACTTGCTCACGTTGGCTGCCGAATATGTCGATCTTGTCATTGTACAATCGGCTACCGATTTAGACCTCAATCGCATCGTCATTCCCATCAACGGCACTTGTGCTGACGGCTACGAGGTGTGCAACGATATGATGTCGGCTTCGTTCACATTGTGCAATAGTGGCGATTATAACCTGACGCTCGGTCGGCACGGCGAGAAAAACCAAGTACAAAATCAGATTCGCGGTGTGCGGGTGGCTAAAGATTTTTCGGCGTTCTATCTGCCGATCGATACGTCGTATTACGTCCAAATCGACACGGTGCTGCTGGTATCGTCCGACGACCCCGATTTCGTGTCGGAAGATGTAACGCGTGTTGTGCTGCAGCCCGACAAAAAGGACTTCATCGTATGGACGGCAGGCGCATCGGAGTTGGTGCTTACGCCGAATACGACGGTATCCAATTTTGCACTCAAACAAGGCTATTCCTACACGTTCGGCATCCGCTTGACCAACATCTCCAAGCAAGATTCTATCAGTGTGGGCACCGGCCGCAAATGTCCGGTCGGCACAACCTATTTCACAGTCAAAGTGGTACCCGACTTTGTCGTTTGGCGTCCAAACGGCAGCAGCACATCGTGGAACAACGACGACAACTGGGCTATGGCCGACGAATATGGTAATGTGTTGGGTGGCGGTTTTGTGCCGATGGATCACACCAATATTATTATTCCCGATTTGGGCGAAAACGGCGCCTATCCGGTACTGAACACATCGACCGTAGTGCCCGACCACCAAACGGCGCCGATAGAACCAGCGGCGCAGCAGTATATTTCGTACGATTTCGACTACGCCGTCAACCGCTGTCACAACATCCACTTCCAACCCAATGCACAGTTGGGCAACCAGCACATGCTGTCGTACAACAAGGCGTGGGTCGAAATGTTGCTGCCCACATGGCGTTGGCATTTGTATGCGTTCCCTGTGCATGGCACCGTGTCGGGCGATATGTATGTGCCGCTCGACAATTATGCCGATGCTGTGCCATTTTCGTCGGGAGGCGATTGCGACAACCGCACGGTGTACTATTTTGCGCAGTCGTTGTTCAATCGTTCCGTGTCGAACATGTACGAGTCGGGACAACAAGTGGACATCACCAGTGTAACATGGAGCGCACCGGCGAACGCCATGAATGTGTCGTATCCCGTGGGAACGGGTGCCGCTTTGTGGGTCTATAATTCATCGAATTTCGACGACCAAAACATCGTGGTGCGTCTGCCAAAAGATGCTACACGCTATAATTATTATTACAACACCGGTCAGGTGTCCGGTTCCTACGAAGATGTGGCGCGTCCGACCAATCACGGTCGATTGGGTTTCGAGCCTACGTTTGGTGCCGATACGGCCATGACGATAACACTCACCAACAACACCGACGGAAAACTCTTCATGTTGGGCAATCCGGCTATGTCAACGCTGGATTTGCAACAATTCTTTGCCGAAAACGACGATGTGTTCACCGGCACGTTCTATCGCATACCCGACACCGAAGGCAGCGACATGATGGACATGGAAGCCTGCACCAAATACACCGTCGATGTGTACAACGGCTATCTGCTGCCATTCCGTTCCATTTTGGCCGAAACCATCAACGAAACAACCTCTATCGAAGCCAAATTCACACCATCGATGTTCAAAGTGAACCGCGATTTCGTGTATGGTAGTGTGTCGCCACCGGTTACACCGACACCTATGCCGATACGCCGTACGCACGCCAAGCGGACTGCGGAACAATCGCAAATCGCTATGCTTCAGATAGATGCGCTCTGCAACGACTATTATAGCACGCTGCTATTGGGCGAAACGGCCGAGGCTTCCGACGATGTGGTGCCGGGCGAAGATGCCGAACTCATCACCTTTGCCGACAAATACATGGAAACTGCTTCGGCACACACCGCCATTTACACCAAAGCCGACGACAAACCGCTCTCGGTGAATGTGATGGACAAGGTGAAAAGCGTGCCGCTGACTTACCATTGTGTCGATGGCGCACCGGTCAAAACATTTACGCTGTGGTTCGATGGCGTCAGTTCGTTTGCTCACGGGCTGCAACTCTACGACGACTACGAGAAACTGACTATCCCGCTGTGCGATGGCATGATGCTCGAGTTGGAAGGCGTGCCGTCCGACTATCCGCGCTATTACATCCAGCGCTTGAACTATTCGCCCGAAGGCGACGACGACAACACACCGACCGACCTATCGACCGACGAGGCTGCCGTAACCATAGCCGCCTATGCGCAACCAAACGGCACGACACACGTCGCTGCATCGACCATGCTCGATGCCGTCAGAGCATACAGTACTACGGGACAACTGATTTTGGAATTACAAAATATAGCCCACACGACAACGCAATTTGTATTGCCGCAGGGCGCGTATTTGTTACATATTTCGACAACGGCCGGCGACGCTGTTGTTCGTAAAATAGTAGTAAGGTAAAAAAAGATGATATCGACAAAACGCTTGTTTATAGCGCTTTTGGGTTTATTGCTTTGTTGTGGTATAGAGTGTGTGGCTGAAGATATATTTAGCACGCCCCTCATGACTACCGTTCAGCGCGAATATCCATCGGCGCGGGCAGTTCGTAGTGGCACATCGGTGCGTGCTGCTACTACAACTGCGCCCGCAGCCACCGGAACTTCGTATAGCGTTTTGCCAAGTACCAACACCCTATTTAATAAGCAGAGTGCCTCATCGACTTATGCGGTCGGTGGCGGATTTGGCGGAGGTGCTTCGACCGCTTTTGGCGGACGGCGCACCGCGTCGGCATCTGTCGATGCGGGCGGCTTCTCCGACGGACTTTTTGGCGAAACAACAGTGCGACCATTCGTCGTGCCGCAGACGCGTGCTGTCCCGGGCACTATTCCCGGTGCAGCTATTGGCGTGCTGTGTCCTCTCACCGATTCGGTGTGGTTTCTGCTTGGTTTGGCGGTGTTGTATATGGCATTTCGGCGTGTGCACTGTGGCGCAAGGCGCACTAAAACATAGTTTTTTGTGCACGCGATGGGTTTTTGGTGTTAAAAATCGGCATTATGCCGATTTTTTTGTATCTTTGCAAGATAAACTGCAAGGTACAATTTTTGGAGCATGTTGTTTGCTGACATCATAGGGCAGGAGACTGTGAAACAGCGTTTGCGTCAATCGGTTGTCGAGGGACGCATGCCGCATGCGCAACTATTTTGCGGCGTCGAGGGCGTGGGAAAACTGCCGTTGGCGTTGGCCTATGCGCAGTATGCGTGTTGCAAACATCGCACCGCCACTGACTCGTGCGGCGTCTGTCCATCGTGCGTGCAGTTTGCCAAGTTGGCGCACCCCGACCTGCATTTGGTGTTCCCGATAGTCAAAAACGAAAGCAAGAAAAGAACCATTTGCGACCATTTTTTACCGGAATTTCGTGCGGCTGTCATCGACAACCCCTATCTGACGCTCAACCGTTGGATGGCGTGTGTCGATGCTGGAAAACAAGGTGTAATCTACGCCAGCGAAGGCGACGAAATCATCCGCAAACTGAGCCTCAAAACATACGAGTCCGATTATAAAGTGATGATTATCTGGCATCCGGAAAAGATGCACGAAAACTGCGCCAATCATCTGCTGAAAATATTGGAAGAACCGCCGGCACAAACCTTGTTCTTGTTGGTAACCGATGCGCCCGATGCGTTGCTTGGAACAATTCGCTCGCGCGTGCAACGGGTGCCGGTGTCGCCTTTGTCCGACGGCGAATTGGTGGCGGCAGCCATGCAAAAAACGACTATCGACCACGACCATTTGTCGCTGTTGGCGCGCATGGCGCAAGGCAGTTGGTCGCACCTGACGGAATTGTTGGACCGGGACGACGAACAGCGCCGCTGTTTCGATTGGTTTGTGCGCATGATGCGCTATGCGTGGTCGCTCGGCGTGAAAGACATTATGCAGTGGAGCGCCGAACTGAAGGCCGCCGGACGCGAATCGGTGAAGGCTTATTTCAGATATGCACAACGGATGTTGCGCGAAAATTTCGTGTTGCGTCTGCAGCAACCGGGCATCAGTTACATGGACGCCGACGAAAAGGCTTTTGCCGAAAAATTTGCACCGTTCATCAACGAACGCAACGTGTTGCTCATCATGGACGAGTTGACCACGGCCGAAGCACAAATCGAACAAAACGGTAATATGGACATCGTGCTGCTCGACATGTGCGTGCGGCTCTATCGCTTGTTGCGAAAAATAGAAAAATAGTTTGTTTCAAAAAAAATACAATATCACAAATATGGAAGAAATAACACTCAATAATGGCTGCAGCAACCCCGGCGCAAAGGGATTTTGCTGCAACAGCCGCCAAAAATTGCCTGTGGTCGATTGGCTGGCCGACATTCCGGAAGCGCAGTTGACAACCGATTTGGTGGAGGTGCAATTCAAAAACACACGCAAGGGCTACTACGTCAACTGCAATAAACTGAAATTGCAAAAAGGCGACTTGGTGGCGGTAGAAGCCATTCCCGGACACGACATCGGTACCGTAACACTGACCGGCAATTTGGTGCTGGCGCAAATCAAAAAAAACAACATCTCGCTCGAACGTTACGAAGTAAAACGCGTTTATCGCATAGCGCGCCCGAACGACATCGAAAAGTGGGAAGAGGCCAAAGCCAAGGAACAAGACACCATGATTCGATCGCGACAGATTGCCAAAAGCCTCAATTTGGAGATGAAAATTGGCGATGTGGAATATCAGGGCGATGGCAGCAAAGCCATTTTCTACTACATTGCCGACGGACGTGTCGATTTCCGCGAACTGATAAAAGTGCTGGCCGACGTGTTCCGTGTACGCATCGAAATGAAACAAATCGGCGCACGCCAAGAGGCCGGTCGCATTGGCGGCATTGGTCCGTGCGGACGCGAACTGTGCTGCGCCACTTTCATGAGTAACTTTGTGTCGGTATCGACAGGTGCGGCACGCATGCAGGACTTGTCGGTAAACCCGCTGAAGTTGGCCGGACAATGCGCCAAAATCAAATGCTGCGTCAATTACGAAATGCCCATCTACTGCGAAGCCAAAAAAGATTTTCCGCGCACCGACATTCCGCTCGAAACCGTCGATGCCACGTATTACCACTTCAAAACCGATGTGTTCAAACGCTTGATGACCTACTCGAGCGACAAAACCATGGCGGCCAATTTGGTTACCATCTCGGTGGATAGGGCGAAAGAGGTGATTGCCGCCAACCGCCGTGGCGAAAAAGTGGAATCGCTTGTCGATGCAGCCGCAGAAACAACCGTCGCGCCCGAAGCCGACTATACAAATGTCGTCGGACAGGACAGCCTGACGCGTTTCGACCACGCCAAAAACAAACGGCGCAGTCAGAACAGGAATCGCCGCGACCGCCGACGCAACAACGACAACCGACAATCCAATCAATAAACTATGACAAAACGCGGTCTTTTTGCAAAACTAATCGCCGTGGCGGCCTGCGTGGCACTGGTCGCATGCGACAATGTGGTGTACACCGACTGTCGCGATGTGGGCTCAGGTTGGTCGAAAGATTCGGTGCTGACCTTCCCGCTGACCATCGACGACCCGCACGGCCTCTATCAAACCCAAATCGTGGTGCGCAACACCGATGCGTACCGCAATCAGAATCTCTGGCTGTTTGTCGATACCGAAACACCGGCCGGCACGCACCGCCGCGATACAGTACAATTTTTTCTGGCCGACGAATTTGGCCGTTGGGTTGGGTCGGGTGTAGGCACCATATTCGAAAATGTGTGGATTTATCAACCGCGCGTCCGATATTCGGAGGCGGGCACCTACACCTTGCGCGTGCAGCACGGCATGCGTTACGACACCCTCGACGGCATCGGCGAAGTGGGCGTGCGCGTGTTGCGCATCGATTGATGCACTGCTGTGTGCAAAATCTGCTTGGTAAATGTTGCGAACATCAAATAAAAAGTGTAATTTTGCAGAATAATCCAAAAACAGACTGTGAGAAGTCGGCCGTGGCCGATTATTGTAGTCGTTTCGTTATGTATAAAACATTCAATTTTTAATCAATAAAATCTATGGCAGAAAAAAAATTAAATCTGTTGGCCGATTTCCCCGCCGTCAGCACCGAAGAGTGGATGGCTAAAATCGAAGCCGACCTCAAAGGAGCCGATTTTAACAAAAAGCTCGTTTGGAGAACAAATGAAGGATTTAACGTCATGCCTTTCTATCGTGCCGAAAACCTCGAGGGAATCAAAACCACCGATTCCGCTCCGGGCGTATTCCCCTTTGTGCGCGGCATCAAGGCTGACAATGTGTGGCTGGTTCGTCAGGACATCGATGCAAAAGATGCCAAGGCAGCCAATGCCAAGGCGTGCGATGTTCTGAACAAAGGCGTTGATGCGCTTGGTTTCAAACTCGACAAACAGCAGCTCGACAAAGAGTACATTGCTGCGTTGCTCGACGGCATTCACGCCGACTGCATCGAACTGAATTTTGATGTGTGCGGTGGCAAAGCAGTGGCACTCGTCGGATTGCTGGCCGACTATTTCGAAGCAAAAGGTTACGATTTGAACACTTTGCGCGGCAGCATTAATCTCGACCCGATGAATGCCATGTTGCGCCGCGGCAAAAAATTGTCGGCCGAACAAGTTGCCGGCAAAGTGGCTCAGATGGTAGAAGCCGCTCGGCGCTTGCCCGCCTATAAGGTGGTGTGTGTCAATGCCGTCAGCCTGAACAACGCCGGAGCCTCTTGCTCGCAGGAACTCGGCTACGCGTTGGCGTGGGGCGCACAATACCTCGATATGCTCACCGATGCAGGCTTGTCGGTTGACGAAGCCGCCAAGGCCATCAAATTCAATTTTGGCGTGGGCGGCAACTACTTTATGGAAATTGCCAAATTCCGCGCCGCACGCATGCTGTGGGCTATGATGGTGAAAGCATACGAACCGAAATGCGATTGTGCTGCCAAAATGCACATTCACGCCGAAACGTCGTTGTTCAACAAAACGGTGTTCGATGCACACGTCAACCTGCTGCGTACCGAAACCGAAGCCATGAGTGCCGCCATCGCCGGTGTCGATTCGCTCACCGTGCGCCCGTTCGATGTAACGTACAAACCTTCGGACGATTTTTCGGAGCGCATCGCACGCAACCAACAGTTGTTGCTCAAAGAGGAGTCGCACTTCGACAAAGTAACCGACCCTGCTGCCGGTTCGTACTACATCGAAAATCTGACAGCCAACATCGCCGATCAAGCATGGAAACGTTTGCTCGACATCGAAGAGAACGGCGGATTCTTTGCTGCCGTCGAGAGCGGTCGCGTGCAAGCCGACATGAAAGCCACGGCCGAAGCACGTCTGAAAGCCGTTTCGACACGTCGCGAAGTATTGCTCGGCACCAACCAATACCCGAACTTCACCGAATTGGCAGGCAACAAAATCGTCGAATCGGCTTGTGGTTGCCAATGCGGTTGCACCGCCGAGGCCGGACTCGACACACTGCCGCATGTGCGTGCAGCACAAGAGTTCGAAACCTTGCGTCTCGAAACCGAACGTTCGGGTCGCCGTCCGAAAGTATTTATGCTGACCATCGGCAACTTGGCTATGCGCTTGGCGCGCGCACAATTCTCGTGCAACTTCTTCGCTTGCGCAGGCTACGAAGTGATAGACAACCTTGGTTTCGACACCGTTGAAGACGGCGTTGCTGCCGCACGCAAAGCCGGAGCCGACATCATCGTGCTCTGCTCGAGCGACGACGAATATGCCGAACTCGCTCCTGCGGCCTACAAAGCCATCGGCGACGGTAAAGAAATCTTCGTGGTAGCCGGTGCTCCGGCCTGCATGGAAGATCTGCAAAAACTCGGCATCGAACATTTCATTCATGTGCGAGTTAATGTATTGGAAACTTTGAAAGCATTTAACAACCTTCTAATCAATAAGTAAGCGATGAAACCGAATTTCAAAGAAATAGATATTAAAAACGTGGCTGCGTCGAAAGTCGAAGGGGCTAACGAAGCCAACTGGTTGACTCCGGAGCAAATCCCGGTGAAACCCGTTTACACCAAAGAAGACCTTGAAGGTCTTGAGCACTTGAACTATGCTGCCGGTCTGCCGCCATTCTTGCGTGGTCCGTATAGCGGCATGTACCCCATGCGCCCGTGGACTATTCGCCAATATGCGGGCTTCTCGACGGCCGAAGAATCGAACGCTTTCTATCGCCGCAACTTGGCCAGCGGTCAAAAAGGCCTCTCGGTGGCTTTCGACCTGCCGACACACCGCGGCTACGATGCCGACCACGAACGCGTTGTTGGCGACGTGGGCAAAGCCGGCGTTTCCATCTGCTCGGTCGAGGATATGAAAGTGCTGTTCGACGGCATTCCGTTGAACAAAATGTCGGTGTCGATGACTATGAATGGTGCCGTGCTGCCCATCTTGGCATTCTACATCAACGCCGGACTCGAACAAGGCGCTAAACTCGAAGAGATGGCTGGTACCATTCAGAACGATATTCTGAAAGAGTTTATGGTGCGCAACACCTACATTTATCCACCAAAATTCTCGATGAAAATCATTGCCGATATTTTTGAGTACACCTCGAAAAATATGCCGAAATTCAACTCGATTTCCATTTCGGGTTACCACATGCAGGAGGCCGGCGCTACGGCCGACATCGAGTTGGCTTACACCTTGGCCGACGGTCTCGAATACCTGCGTGCCGGCGTAAATGCAGGCATGGACATCGACGCGTTTGCTCCGCGTCTGTCGTTCTTCTGGGCTATCGGCACGAACCACTTTATGGAGATTGCCAAAATGCGTGCTGCTCGTATGTTGTGGGCTAAAATCGTGAAACAATTCAACCCCAAAAACCCGAAATCGCTGGCTTTGCGTACGCACTCGCAGACGTCGGGTTGGTCGCTCACCGAGCAAGACCCGTTCAACAACGTTGGTCGCACCTGCATCGAAGCCATGGGCGCCGCACTCGGACACACGCAATCGTTGCACACCAACGCCCTCGACGAAGCCATTGCACTGCCAACCGATTTCTCGGCTCGTATTGCGCGTAACACGCAGATTTACATTCAGGAAGAGACAAAAATCTGCAAAGAAATCGATCCGTGGGCAGGCTCCTACTATGTGGAGGCGCTGACCAACGAACTCGCCGAAAAAGCATGGGCGCACATCGAGGAGATCGAAAAACTCGGCGGTATGGCAGCAGCCATCGAAACCGGCCTGCCGAAAATGCGCATCGAAGAGGCGGCTGCACGCACGCAAGCGCGCATCGACTCGGGTACGCAAAAAATTGTCGGCGTGAACGAGTATCGCCTCGAACACGAAGACCCGATCGACATTCTCGAAGTGGACAATACCGCCGTGCGCAAGCAGCAGATTGAACGTCTGAAACAACTGCGCGCCAACCGCGACGAAAATGCTGTGAAAGAGGCACTTGCTGCCATCACGGCATGTGTTAAAGAGTTCAACGAAGGCAAAAAATCGGAGCAAAACCTGCTCGATTTGGCAGTCAAAGCCGCAAGCGTACGCGCCACGTTGGGCGAAATTTCTGATGCCTGCGAAGTGGTCGTAGGCCGTTACAAAGCAACTATTAGAACAATTTCAGGAGTGTATAGCGCAGGAACAAAACAAGACGCAGACTACCAAAAAGCCTGCGAGCTGACAGCCGCTTTTGCCAAGAAAGAAGGCCGCCAGCCACGTATCATGATTGCAAAAATGGGACAAGACGGCCACGACCGCGGTGCCAAAGTGTGCGCCACCGGTTATGCCGATTGCGGTTTCGATGTCGATATGGGACCGCTGTTCCAAACACCGGCCGAGGCTGCCAAACAGGCTGTCGAAAACGACGTGCATGTGTTGGGCGTGTCGTCGCTCGCTGCCGGCCACAAAACGCTGGTGCCGCAAGTCATCGAAGAGTTGAAAAAACTCGGCCGCGAGGATATCATTGTCATTGCAGGTGGTGTTATCCCTGCGCAGGATTACGATTTCCTCTACAAAGCCGGTGTGGCAGCCATCTTTGGTCCGGGTTCGCCCGTGTCGAAATCGGCTGTTACCATCATGGAAATCCTGATGGGCGAGTAAAAAAACGTTACATCCGATTCTTAGTAAAAGAACGCTACCGATTGAGTAGCGTTCTTTTTTTTGTTGATAACCACAAAAAGTTATCAACAATCAGCCTGTTTTTATGTTTATTTAATGAAAATGTTTATTGTTTTAATACGAATTAACACTTATAATTAAGTTGTTGTTTTTCAGTGTGTTAGTATAAAATCAACCATATTCGTCATTTTTCTCTCAAAATAAGGTTTATTTTTTTGCTGTTAATAGTGTGTTGTTGAAAAAAAAATTGTAAATTTGCAGATGGTATATTAGGCGTAGTAGTTTTGTACTACATGCGCGCCCGCATATACCTCTTGACCCTAAAACACACACACTATGAAACAGAGATTACTCACCGGAATTATTGCATTGTTGGTTACCGTATGTGCAGTGGCGCAAACCACTTCGGCGCTGCCGTGGGACGGCACTACAACCACCTGGACACAAGGCGCCGGCACGCAAGCCAATCCTTACCTTATCGAAAATGGTGCGCATTTGGCGTATCTGGCACAACAGGTAAATGCCGGTAATGCCTATTCCGGCACTTATTTCAAATTGACTACCGATATTGACCTGCTACACATGCCGTGGATTTCGATAGGTAGTGATGATGCACATCCTTTTAGCGGTGTTTTTAATGGGGATCAATATTCTGTTTTTAATGTAAAACCAAGCGCATCGGAATATATCGGCTTGTTTGGTGTAACATCGGGGGCGCAAATTTCAAATCTGTTTATCAATTCCAATATATCTCTTACTACTACTTCGACATTGCGTGTTGGCGGTATGGTGGCCAAGGCTGTTAATACCGAATTTAACAACTGTCATACGATGGGTTCCTACTATGTAAAGGTTAGTGAGGCTTCCACTGCCGGCATTTATGTATATGTTGGCGGTATGGTGGGCGATGCTGCCGGCTGTACATTTAGTAGTTCGCATAACTATGCTGCCATTAATGCTACGGATAGTGTTGTTACCCATGAATTGTGTACGAATTCCGGTTTTACCTTTGCCGGTGGCATTGCTGCTAAGGCTACCAACAGCACGTTCAGTTGTACAAGTAACTTCGGCTCCATTCGTTCGAAAGCCTATTCGCATGTTGTTGTCAAAAGTGGTTCTGTTTCTTATGCCATGGCGTTTGCCGGTGGCTTGGTGGGTGCCGGTAATTGTAATATAGTGTCAAAGACTTATACATACGATGGCGATTGTATAAGTTGGTGGGGGAGTTGGTGTACTGCTTATGAGCAATTAACAGGTTATACATTTTATCCCGATTTTACATCATTGGCTTCAAACCAAAATACATTCGAGAGGTGTTATAACATCGGTAACATTACGGCCATAGTGCGTGCCGATAATATATCGCAAAGGTCCAATTGCTGGGTTTATACCGGTGGTATCTGCGGTTGGGGAGGTACTACTACGAATTGTTACAATCGTGGCAACATCAATGCTTATTCAATATGGGCAAGTAAAAGTGATGACCAAGGTAATCGCCAAACAGGTACTGCGGCCGGTATGGGTTGGGGCGTGAAAGCCACCAATTGCTACAATACGGGACGCCTATCGGTAACCTGTCCGACTACACAAGTGGCGCCCGATTTGTTGGGACACGACAACGATACGCTGAAAGATGGCACGCCGCAGCCAACATATATATGGCAATCTGCTGCAATTCTTAAAGCATATCCTATTTCCGGCGATTATATCAGCGATAATGGATCCAAAAACCTATATTCATCCACCACAAATTGTTATTATTATGACAATATTTATGAGCCTTCGGCTACAAATTTGCCGGCGGGTAGTACGGCTTATACAAATCAACAGATGGTGTCGGCCGATTTTCCGGCTAAATTAGGTTCGGAATTTATTCAAGATACGGTAAACATTAACAATAACTATCCGATATTTGCAACGTGTAAGCCGTATGCTACAACATTGGATATTCTCAAAGTCGATTCGACACACGCTGTTGTAAATGGTGCGTATAAGTATTTGTCGTCGCCCGATTCGGTAGGTTACGAATATAAACTGCGCAACGAGGAGTATTTTGTCAGTGTGCGTGTGCCTTTAACCGGCAACAATCCGAGTAGTTTGCCTTTCGAGTTAAGTGATTTGTTGCGTGGCAAGGAATACACTTATCGTATTTGGTTGGACGAGGCCGGCAAACGTCATTACGGCGACACGTTGCACTTCACAACAACTTGTCCGGCGCACAATGTAACGTATAACGATACGATTTGCGTAGGCGATGCTTATCAGTTACACGATTTTGAAGTTTATTATGGTTCGGCGTATGCGTGGGACGAGGGTACGCGTCGCGGCGAGTATCGAAATGCCGGTACATTCAAATATGTACGCAATTTGCAAACCGTTTGGGGCTGCGACTCGATAGTAACACTGAATTTGACTATTTGCAAGGATTATTCGGTTGAAATATCGGAGTCTATTCGCGATGAGGATGCGCCGTATATCTATCCGATGCCGGAGAATTACCGCTGGGGTGATATTCCTGAAAATCAGCGGACTTTCCACACTTCGGGCACGAAAACCATCAATTTGCGCTCGGTGGCCGGTTGCGACTCGATCGTGTCGTTGGTACTCGAGATTCGCCCCACCTATACGGTGCTGACACAATCAAACAATGTGCGTTATGGCGAAACCAAGTGCGAAGGTGGTCCGTTCGAAGCCGGATTGTTTGCAACCATTGTGGCCACACCAAAACCAAACCACCACTTTGTGCAATGGAGCAATGGCGCAACCGATGCTACCACACAGGTGCGCGTGGTAGGCAATGTTACTTATACGGCTATTTTTGCGCCCGACGAATACAAGGTTACCACCGGCGTGAACATCGACACGATGGGTACGGTGTCGCCGTCGGGGACGCACATCATCGGCTACGATAGTGCTTATGTGGTTACAGCCAAACCGTTCGAAGGTTACGACTTTGTGGGTTGGAGCGATGGTGCCGCCGCCGGTACCGACCTCGTGCGTACATACATCGGTGCTGCACGCGACACGGTGTTCAATGCTGTGTTCAAAATACACGAATACAACGTTACAACCTCGGTGCCCAGCGCCACTATGGGTAGTGTAACGCCCGGCGGGCAAAAACCATATAAGAGCGAATTTTGCATTACCGCCACGGCCAACGAGGGTTTTGAGTTTGCCGGCTGGAGCAATGGCGTGCCGCGTACCGAAACAACCTACTGCTACCGTGTGGCTGCGCGCGATACCAACATTCAGGCGCTCTTTACGGCTAAGCAATATCTGGTGGACACAAAAGCCGAACCCGACGGTATGGGCGATGTAACGCCCGGTGGCTACAAAGACTATCTGTCGAATTTCAATGTTGAGGCTGTGGCGCGCCCCGGTTATAAATTTATCGGTTGGAAAGACGGTTATAGTGCTTATCCGAATCGCACCTATCAAGTGCTTGGCAAGGACACGGTTTTGCGGGCGATGTTTGCGCCGGCAACTTATAATATTCTGGTTGAATCCAATAGTTCGGAGCAGGGTAGTGTGAGCGGCGGCGGTGTAGCCACCTACAATGCGCTGTTCGAAAGTTTGACTGCCACGCCGGAGCCCGGCTACGAGTTCGACCGTTGGCAGGATAACAATACCGACAATCCGCGTTCATTCACCTACTTAGGCACCAAGGATTCGACCTTTACGGCCTATTTCCGTCCTATCTCTTACAACATTCGGACAGAAGTGGTCAGCGGTAAAGGTGAAGTAAATCCGGCCGATGCCAACTGCGACTACAAAAAGTCGGTAATGTTCACCGCTACGCCCTATCGCGGTTACAAACTGAAAGCGTGGGACACCGGCAGTCAAGGCACGACGCGCACCTATACGGTGAACGAACCGCGCGACACGGTGGTGCGTGTTACGTTCGAGCCGATTGACGTGAATGTGTATGTAACACGCAACAACAGCAGTTATGGTACTGTGGAAGTGGTTGGCGGATCGGCGCACAAATTCGATTCGTTGGTAACTATTAAGGCGACGCCGAATCCGGGCTATCGTTTTGCCAACTGGCAAGGTAGTTCGAGCGAGAAAACTTACGAATTTAGAATTAGCAGTATTGGCGATACAACGTTTACGGCCATTTTCGAACCGGAGGATTACCACGTTACCATTCAGGCCAACAATCCGGTGATGGGTTCGCTCAACTACGCTACCGGCATGTATGCCTATGGCACACAACTCCACATCACAGCCAACCCCAACCCCGGTTACACCATCGAAGGTTGGGAATATCAACCGGGCGCAGGAAGTTCGACTACGGTGGGATACAATGTTCAAGCACTCGGCCACGACACGGTGTTCCAAGTCAATTTCAAACCGATTCAATATATGGTTACCACAGACGTGGCCGATGGCGACGGTTCTGTGTCGCCGACAGCAGAGTCGGTCGATTACCAAGGCACGCTGACGGTAACTGCCACTCCGGGACCCGGTAAATCGTTCAAATTCTGGAAGATAGGCGATCAGGTGGTTTCGCCCGATGCTGTCTATACCTATACGCACACCACGGTGGGCAATGTTTGGCTCGATGCCTATTTTGCCGATCAGGTTTATCGCGTGCGTACTGCTACCAATGGTTCATCGCTGGGCGAAGTTACCGGCGCCGGTCAGTACGAGTATAACGATGTGGCCGAGATTACGGCTGTAGCCAAGCCGGGTTATCGGTTTGACCATTGGGAAGACAGCTATCCCGACAATCCGTATATGTACAAGGTAACGGCCGATACCACCTTGCGTGCGGTGTTTGTAGCGGCCGATTTTCCCGTGACGGTACGTTCGGCAAATGATATGCAAGGTTCTGTAAATCCGACTGTTACGAACGAAGATCACACGTTCAAAACCTCGATGTCTATTCAGGCTGTACCTGAAACCGGTTATGTATTCTCGCATTGGACGGGCAAATCGGGTGCCATCATTCCCGGCTTGCCGAGCTCGTTTACATATATCATCGAGGCGGTGGATACCACCTTCACGGCGCATTTCGTTCCCAATAAGTTCTATCTGAATGTGCTGTCGAGCAATCCGGATTGGGGTACGGCATCGCCGGCATCGGGCGACCAAACGTTTGGCACTACCATCACCTTGTCGGCTACACCGAAACTCGGCTATAAATTTACCGATTGGAGCGATGGCAATACCAATTCGAGTCGCAGTTATACGATAGGGGCATCAAATGCCACCATTACCGCCAATTTTGCCAAAGCCGATTTTCCGCTGACGGTCAACAACGATGGCCACGGCACAACCACTCCTGCGGGACGCAATGAATACGAATATCAATCGACTGTTAATATAACAGCCACTCCTTCAACGGGTTATGAATTTTCGCATTGGCAGAATGGCGATATCAATCCGTCGGTGTCGTACTATGTGGTGGCCGACGATTCGATATATACAGCCTACTTCAAACCGTTGTATTTCACCATCTCTACGTCGGTCGATGGTGGCAGCAGCAAGGGTAGTGTAACCAAATTCGTTGACAAACAAGCGTTTGGCACCGATATTACCATCACGGCTACGCCTGCCGAAGGTTATGAGTTTGACTATTGGGAAGGCACTGCAGAATCGAACGAATCGTTTAGCTATACGGTCGAAGCGCACGATGCGGCGTTTAAGGCGCACTTCAAGCCGCTGCAATTCCATGTAACCACCAAGGCGCGTTACGATCTTGGTACTGTAACGCCGGCATCGCAGAGTTGGGACTTTGGCACATCGCTTTCGATTGGAGCAACAGCCAACCCCGGTTTCAAATTTGCCGGTTGGAGCGACGGCTATGGCATGACCAATCCGCGTTCTTATACGGTTATTGCGCGCCCCGATACTACATTCGAAGCACTATTCGATACGCTGTCGTACAAAATCAATATCAGTGCCGATAATCCAAACCTCGGCAGTGTGTCGGGCGGCGGCACATACAAATATACAACTACGCACGAGTTGACGGCCACGCCCAAAACGGGCTATCACTTCGTGCGCTGGTCGGACAACAACTCGACCGACAATCCGCGCGACTTCGAAATAAACGTACCGCGCGACACGACGTTCCAAGCCATATTCGACACCACCTACTATCAGGTACGCACCGATGTGAAAGATAATATCGGCGGTACGGTAACGCCCGGCGGCTCGAAACCGTATAACACCCTATTTAATATACACGCTTATCCGGCGGCCGGTTACGACTTTTACGGATGGAGCAACGGTTATGGGGTCAATCCGTTGCCTTATACGGTTGCGGCTAAACTTGATACGCTGTTTGTGGCTGAGTTTAAGCCTTTGAATTATAACGTTATAACCCAACTTGCGACCGGTTGCGATGCCTCGTGGGGAACCACGTCGCCAAGCATCAAATCGGTGGCCTACACCTCGTCGTGTCAGGTAACGGCTACGGCCAATCCGGGTTATCACTTTGTGGAGTGGACCGACACGCACAACGACCTTTCGCCGCGTATTGTGGATTTGATCCACCCGAACGACACCATATTGTATGCACGTTTTGCGCCGAATGTGTACGAAATAGACGTTGAATCGGCCAACGAAGCGCAAGGCACGGCTACGGTAAGTTGCGATGGTGGCGTTACACAATCTGCGCTGTGTAATGTCGAGTACAAAGGTTCGTTCACACTGACAGCCACGCCGAAAGACGGTTACGAGTTTGACCGTTGGCAGGATAACACGGGCGGCGCTACGCGTACCGTTACTACGTTCAAAGGATTGAAGGATTCGACCTTTACCGCTTACTTCAAACCGAAATCATTTAATATCAGCGGTGCTGTCAAGAGTGGCAAGGGTACCATCGATCCTGTGTATCAAGCGTGTGAATTTCAGAAAACGGTTACTTTTGTAGCCGAAGCCGACCCCGGCTATCAAGTCAAAGCCTGGCCCGACGGTTCGACCGGTTTCCGTTATGGATATCGTGTTGCCGAACCACGCGACACGGTTATCCGTGTCGAGTTCGAGCCTATTATATATAATATAGGTGTAGCATCGGGCGGTAATGGTTCGGCCGCTATCGTTTGTAGCGGTGTGCCTGCGGACAACTGCGCGGTGGCTTACGAGAGTACATTCAGCATCACGGCCACGCCCGACGCCGGTTATACATTCGACCGCTGGAGCGACGGTAGTACACAAGCCACGCGTAACGGCATCAAATATCTCGGTACGGAGGACTCGACCATTACTGCGTACTTCAAACCGTTGAGTTACAAGGTGAAAGTGGTAGTCAACAATGGTGCATACGGCGAAGTGTCGCCGGTAGAGTGCGATGTTACCTACCAAACATCGTCTAAATTGACGGCGACGCCTTACACGGGTTACACATTTACCCAATGGCGGGAAACCGGCAGTGCCAACACCGAGTGGAATTTCCTGATGAATAAGATTCCGTCGAATGGAACGGACACGACTATTCATGCCGACTTTGCACCACGCATGTTCACTTTCACGGTATCTTCTGCCGGCAATGGTACTACAACCGGTTCGGGTACAGTAACTTACAACGAACTTTACTCCTATTCGGCCATACCGGATCATGGTTACGAGTTTGCCGGTTGGAGCGACGGCAACACGAATGAAGTGCGCACCGACCTCACTTGGTTGGGCTTAAAGGACTCGACCATCACGGCCAACTTCAGGCCGAAAAAATGTAACGTGGTGATTGCCGTGAACGACCCGACTTGGGGTAATATCACGCCGGCTGTTGGTCTGCATCAATATGATTTTGGAGAATCGGTCGTTATACAAGCCTCTCCGAACACAGGTTACGAAATAGCCGGTTGGGAAAAACAGCCCGGCACATCGACCTATTTTGTTTACAAGGTGAGCAACGTCGATGTCGATACACTGTTCCAAGTGAACTTCAAGCCGAAGGAATACCTTATTACCACACAGGCCAACGGCGGTTTGGGTACGGTTACGCCTTCGGGAACCATCGCTGCGCCCTACGATTCGGTAATGACCATAACTGCCACACCAATAACCGGTTATCAGTGGTCATATTGGATGGTGAGCGGTAGCGCCGACAAGATATACGATTATCCGTTGATACACCAAGTGAAAGGAACGGCCACCATCACCGCCTATTTCGATCAGCAGAAATATACCATCACGGCACAACCGAATAATCCGACGATGGGTTCTGTAAACGGCGGTGGCGAATACTATTACAACGCAACTGCTTCGCTGGAGGCTGTTGCCAATCCGGGTTATAAGTTCGTAGGATGGGACGATAGCGACCCATCAAAGGAAGTGCGAACCTATACGGTTACCGGTTCAGCCATCATTACGGCTATATTCGCCGAAGCGGACTATCCGCTGACGGTGCGTTCGGCCAACACATCGCAAGGTACGGTAACGCCCAATGTGGTGGATTCGATGTGCAAATTCAATTCGGCTGTATCGCTGAAGGCCACTCCTTTGGAGGGTTACGATTTTTCGCATTGGCAGGACGGCGAACCATCGGCAACGCGCACCTATAAAGTGGCGGCCAAGGATTCTACATTTATTGCTTACTTCAAACCACATCGTTACGGTGTGCAGACGCTGACCAATGGCGATTACATGGGTGAGGTAACGCCGCCGACGGGCACCTATCCGTTCGACTCCACGTTGCTTATTGTGGCTAAGGCTAAAGATGGTTACGCATTCGACAAATGGAGCGATGGCACCGAAGGCATTTCGCGCAACTATACGGTGAAAGCCCTCGACCACGACACGGTGTTCAAGGCACTGTTCAAAAAAGCCTTCTATTGGTTGAAGGTGGAGAACGACGGTCATGGTACTACCACGCCGGCCACCAATACACAGGTAGAATATCAATCGAATGTGAAGATTTATGCCACGCCGGCAGTTGGTTATACGTTCGACCATTGGCAAGACGGAAACACCAACGACACCGTAATCTATACGGTAGCATACAAAGACTCGACCTACAAAGCCTACTTCCGACCGCTGTTGTATAAGATTAGTACGACGGTAGATGGCGGAAGTGCTAAAGGTGAAGTAACGCAATTTGCTGCAAATCAGCCATTTGGAAGCAATGTTACAATAACGGCCACGCCGAAAACCGGTTACGAGTTCGACCATTGGAACGACGATCTATCACTCACGAATGCCACCATAGATTATACCGTCGAGGCTAAGCCCGATACGTTGTTTACAGCGCATTTCCGTCCGCTGAAATACAAGGTAACCACTTGTGTGTCGGCCGGCGAGGGTTCGGTGTCGTTGCCTACGGGATCATACGATTTTAATTCGGAGCAAACAATACAGGCCAGTCCGGCTCCCGGATATACCTTCGATAGGTGGGACGACGGCTATGCTACGGATACACGCACTTATTATGTAGAGGCGCGCAACGATACCACATTCTGTGTGAAATTCCGAAAATTGTCGTTTACCGTAGATGTTCAATCCGAAAGCACACTGAAAGGTAAGGCTACCGGCGGAGCAACAGCCGAGTTTGATACACCGCTCACGCTATCGACCTCGCCGATTGCCGGTTACAAATTTACTTGTTGGACTGTCGGCACCGATACTATTGGAACCACCGATCCGTTCACCTACAACGTACCGGCGCAGAATGTTACGGTGGTGGCTCATTTCACCGAGGACGAATTTATTGTAACTACAGCTGTGAATGTGCCGGGTCGCGGTACGGTAACGGCGGGCGGTCCCATGAAGTTTGGTTCGGATACCGTGCTGACAGCCACGCCGGCTGAGGGTTACCGCTTTGTCAATTGGAGCAATGGTTCCGATAAGAACCCGCTCACCTACAAGGTGCCTGCTCAAAACACTACCATTACGGCTAATTTCGAGCCTAAAGAGTATCATGTCAAGGCCGAAGCCAACAACGCAGCCATGGGTTATTTCACGCCATCGAACGACGAAACTGTGCCATTCAAAGGTCAGGTAAGCATCACTGCCAACCCGAACTATGGTTATAGTTTTGTGCATTGGAATCAGACACTTTCTTCGAATCCGACATGGACTTATACCGTAAACAATGCGCACGATACCACGCTCTACGCCACATTTGCACCCAACGAACACAATGTGTCGGTTGAGGTCGAAACCAATTCGGTAGGTATGGGTACAGTGAGCGGCGGCGGTTTGTGCTACTTCAACGACTCGGCTACCATTCATGCCAAACCGAAACCGGGTTACGAATTTGTGCGTTGGGCAGGCAGCAGCGACCAAGCCGACTATAAATTTAAGTTGAAATACGACAAAGATACCGTATTCACAGCCATATTCCGTGCCATAAAATGCGGCGTTTTTACCGAGTCGGACAATGACACATACGGCAAGGTAACGCCGGCATCGGGTTCGTACAACTACGACACGACATTGGTGATAACCGCCTCGGAAGAACCCGGTTATAAGTTCAGCAAGTGGACATATCAGCCGACGGTAACATCGTTGTCCATCACCTACAAGGTGCAAAACCTGAATGGCGACACCACATTCCGTGCCGAGTTTGTGCCAAGACAATATCCGGTGAATGCTGTAGCCGATGGTGCCAAAGGTGTTGTTACCATCGAGGGCGGCGCAGGCCTGAAAGACTACAACTCGCAAGTGACGATTAACGTTACGCCGATACCCGGTTATGACTTTAAGGAGTGGCGCAAAGGCGACCAAGTGGTTTCGACCTCGGCAACGTATTACTACACGGTCGAAATAGGCGGTGCCAATCTGGTGGCCTACTTTACGGAGTCTGAATTCACCGTTACGGCTTCGGCCGACCCTGCTCAAGGTTCTGTGTCGGGCGGCGGCAAATATCTTTACGGTGCAACGGCCACACTGACGGCTACACCCGCATACGGCTACAAATTCAAAGAGTGGCACGATGGCGCAGCCGGAACGGTTGTTGCCGAGCCGGCGTCCCGTTCGTTTAGCGTTAAGCAAGATACGCTGATTAAGGCCATATTCGAAGAGCGTGATTTCTCACTCACGGTGCGTTCGGCCAACCCGTTGCATGGCACCGTCATGCCGGACGAAAACGGCGTGGGACACAAGTACAAATCGTGTGTTGACATTAAGGCTGTGCCTAACCCCGGCTATGCGTTCGATTATTGGGTGGACGAAAACGGTAATAAGATTGCCACGCAGGATTTCTCGTGCCAGATATTGGGCGACACCACGTTTGTGGTTTACTTTAAGCCGGCTCCCATTCCGGTTCACATGGAAGTGAATGACCAGGCCATGGGCTCGATAACGCCGGGCACGGGCTACTATCCGTTCGATTCGGTAATGACCATCACGGCGGTGCCGAAACCGGGTTACAAATTGTGTCAGTGGCACAACGGCTCACAATCGGAATCGCTTACCTATCAGGTGATTGCCCACGATTCTCTCTTTAAGGCCACATTCTGCAAAGCGAGCTATTGGGTGAAGACCGAAGCCTACGAAGGAAAGGGTACCGTAATGCCGAACAGTACGCAATACGAATATCAAACGGATGTGAAGATTTATGCCACACCGAAGGATGGTTATCATTTGGCGCGTTGGAATACGGGCAGCACAGCCGACACCATTTATTACCAAGTGGCGGCGAAGGATTCTAACTTCATTGCCTATTTCGAACCGAATCTCTACACGGTAGAAACATCGGTGTACGAATCGCATGGCACGGTAACGCAATTTGCCGATAAACAGCCGTTTGGTAGTGTAGCCAATATCGTCGCTAATCCAAACGACGGTTACACGTTCGACCATTGGGAGGACAAATATGGCAATACGGTATGGACTACGGCAACGCTGAATTACATGGTCGATGCACGCGATACGGCCTTTGTGGCTCACTTCAAACCGCTGCGTTATCATGTAACTATCGCTACCGATTGGTCGCGTGGTTCGGTAACGCCACCATCCGATTATTATCCGTGCGATTCGACATTGAATATCAAAGCTACGGCAAATACCGGCTACCAATTCGATGGTTGGAGCGATGGCTTCCCATTGTCTGAACGTTCGTATCGTGTCGAAGTCAAGCCGGATACCGTATTTACCGCCAAATTCAAACCATTGCAATTCACTGTATCGGTAACGACGAATAGTTCAATAATGGGTACGGCTAACGGCGGCGGCACATACGATTACAACTCGTCGATTACACTGATTGCCACCGAAAAACCGGGTTACAAATTTGTGAAATGGGACGATAACAGTACCGAAAAAAATTACCAATACACCGTACCCGCGGCACATGTAATACTGACGGCCATATTCGAACCGGCTGAATACAATGTGATTACCGGTGTGAATGTCGATGGGCGCGGCACGGTAACCCCCGGCGGTCTAAAAACATTCAACACTTCGTTTGAAATAACGGCGACACCGGCTGAAGGTTATGAATTTAAGGGCTGGAGCAATGGCGTAGGAGTTGATCAAAACCCATATAAATACATTGTGAAGGCGGTGAACGACACGGTCATCAAAGCCATTTTCGAGCCGAGGAATTTCGATGTAAATGGTGTGGCCGAAGATCCGTCCATGGGTCGCGTAACACCATCGAAACAGCCATGCGCCTACAAAGGCACCTGCATCTTGACCGCTGTGCCGAACCCGGGTTATAGATTCAAGGCGTGGAAAGATAATGGTGTAAGCGTCGCCGAGCGCGAGTTCACGCTCGAAGTGGCCGACGATACGACACTGACGGCCATATTTGAACCGGCTGAATATACGGTCAATGCCGGTGTGCAGGAGGGTAGCGGCACGGTAACCGGTAGTGGTTTGTACACCTATCAAACTATGGCTCATTTGCAGGCTACGCCCGGCAAGGGTTATCAGTTCTCCAAATGGTCGAATGGATATGGGGACGCCCAATATGACTTTGTTGTAACTAAAGATACAACTATCAATGCCATATTTGTGCCGAAAAACTACACGATTTATACGGCCGTGAACGATGGCGCCATGGGTCGCGTCGAACCGGAAGTCAGTCAGTGTCAGTATCAAGGCAGTGTTACGGTGACAGCCATTCCGAATGACGGTTACGATTTCGAACGCTGGAACGACGGCACGGCTACATCTACGGCCAAACAGCGCACCTACTATGCTTACGACGATAGAGACACAACGCTGCGTGCCGTATTTAAGCCGAATAATTATACCGTTACGGTTCAAACGGATGCGACCCGTGGTACCGTATCGGTCGATGGTGGCGGCACACACGCATTCAATAGCGGTGTAACCATTCACGCAGTGCCAAAAACAGGTTATCACTTTGCAGGATGGGAAGGCAGCAGCACCGATCCGGATTACACGTTCACGTTGAAATATCCCGATGATACTGTATTTACCGCCATATTCGAACCGAACGAGTACACGGTTTCTATAGAAGTAAACGACCCGTCGATGGGTAGCATCACGCCGGCGAGTGGAACGTATAAATATGGTGACCGCATCACTATGGAGGTTAAACCCAACGAAGGTTATTCCCTTTCCGGTTGGGAGGGCTTGGCTCACAACTCGAATACGTTGGGTTATACCGTAGTAGGCGATACGGCCTTTAAGGCGCTGCTGGCACCGCGTCAGTACTATGTGGGTACATCGGTTGACGACCCGTCGCATGGTGATATAACGCCCGGCGGCTACAAGGATTACAAGTCGATGTTCATCATTACAGCCACGCCGAAAGATGGTTATGTGTTCGACCATTGGAGCGATGGCAATGACATCAATCCAAAACACTACGAAGTAGGAATTGGTGGCGCCAACTTTGTGGCCTATTTCAAGTTGGGTCAATTCCAAGTCATCACGCAAGTGAACGACGAGAGCATGGGTGGCATCACGCCGGCGAGCGGCTACTACACCTACGGCGAAAATCTGACAATAGTGGCTACGCCCAAAGAGGGTTATCGTTTCGCAGGATGGGAAGATGGCAACCCGAGCGGTAGCACACGAGTGTACAGGGTTGATAAAAATGGTGTGGTCATCAAAGCCATTTTCGAACGCGACAAATTCCGCGTGCATGCTGTCAGCGACAACTACACGATGGGTAATGCCACACCGTACGACTCGTTATGCGAATTCAACTCGCTCGTCGAACTGAAGGCTATCGCAGAACCCGGTTACAAGTTCGTGCGCTGGAACGATGACAACACTTCGCCAACGCGTACATACACGGTATTGGCCGAAGAAGTATTCTTCACCGCCTACTTCGAAAAGGATGAATTTTTAGTTACCACCGATGTCAACGACCCCAATTTGGGTAGTATAACACCGGCTACACAGAAGCACAAATTCGGCGAAGAACTATTTATTAAGGCGACACCTGAAAAAGGTTATAAACTTGTGCAGTGGCAAGGCGGTGGCACCGACAATCCGCGCCGATATGTTGTGAAGGCGCTGACCGACACACTATTTAAGGCCGAGTTTGGACCCGCCGAGTACAAGGTAACGGTCAAATCGGACAATTATGGCATGGGTAGTGTAGAACCGGCATCGCCTGCGCAATATTTCTATCTGAGTACCGTAACGATGCAGGCAAAACCCGAACGAGGCTATAAATTCGATGGTTGGAGCGATGGCAATACCGAACCGATACGCAACTATACGGTCGAAGCGGTGCAGGATACTACGTTTACGGCCTACTTCAGCAAAGCGTCGTATCGCGTCGTTACCGATGTGAACGATTGGGATATGGGCGAAATCACCCCAATGACCGATATGCACGAATATGGTTCCAAAATTTCCATACAGGCTACAGCCAATCCGGGTTATAAGTTTGCACGCTGGAGCGATGGCAAGACAACCAATCCGCGTACTTATATCGTCGATGCTGTGAATGATACGACCTTTACCGCTATATTCGAGAAAGACAGATTCACAGTGAAAGGCGAAAGCAACGACCTGAATATGGGTAATGTGGTGGCAACGCCCGATTCGTACGACTACAAATACGAATATATGAGCACCGTAACGCTGACGCCCCACGCCGAAGATGGTTACACGTTTGACCATTGGGAAAACGGTCGCCGCGATCCAGCGTTTGAATACCATGTGCAAGCGGCCGACACCTCATTCAAGGCTTACTTTGTACCGCGTACCGACATCAGAGTTACCATCGCCGTAAACGACCAGGCTAAAGGTAGTGTAACGCCGGGTACGGGCATGCAAACCTTCGGCACCGAGGTTACCTATACGCCGACAGCCAAAGACGGTTATCGGTTCGACCATTGGGAGGATAAGTACGGCAATACACTCTCGACAACCGAGGAGTGGAAATACACCGTCAAAGCGAACGATACAACCTTTGTGGCTGTGTTTGTGCCCAAGAAATACACCGTCAAAACTCTGAGCGACCATCCGAGTTGGGGTACAACAACACCTGTTTCCGAGAACTACGATTATTTGTCGGATGCTACACTTACGGCGCACCCTGAACCGGGTTACGACTTTGCCGGCTGGAACGATGGTAACAAAGATAATCCGCGCATATACAACGTGAAAGGCGAGGTAACCTTCACGGCTTCGTTCAAACCGCACGAGTACAAGGTCATCACCGGCACCAACGATCCGTTGATGGGTACAATGACGCCGCCAACCGGCACCTATCGTTTCGACTCGCTCCTGACGCTGACCGCGAAGGCAAATCCCGGCTATCGTTTCAAAGAGTGGAGCGACCATGGTTCGGCACTCAATCCACGCGACTATCGTGTTGAGGCAGTGAACGATACTGTCATCAAGGCGGTGTTCGAGCCGGACGAATTCCCTGTGCGTGTGCAATCCGAAGACATCAACAAAGGTAAAGTAACGCCGAACGGACAGGCAAAATATCCTTATCTGTCGTCTGTAGATATGACCGCTATACCCGAACCGGGTTACTACTTTGCCGGCTGGAGCGATGGCGAAACCGGCCCGAATCGTACTTATACGGTTGAAGCAGTGCAGGACACCACCTTTACGGCTTACTTCAAAGCGGATAATTTCTTGGTGCGCACCAAGGCAAACGAAAGCAAGATGGGTTCGGTAACACCAAAGACAGATTACTACGAATTTGGTCAATCGCTGTTGCTGACACCGGAAGCCAACCTCGGTTACGAGTTTGTACAGTGGAGCGACGGCCTGACCGACAATCCGCGCAGTTATATCGTCGAGGCGGTTACGCCGGATACCACGTTTACTGCCATATTCAAGGCATCGCAATTCCCGTTGCGTCCGCGTGTGAACAATCCCGATTGGGGTACCATATCGCCGCAGAACGATACGCTGTGCACCTTTGGCGACAATGTTAAGTTGATAGCCACGCCCAAAGAGGGGTACGAGTTTGTGGCTTGGCAAGATGGTGTCAATATCAAAGAGCGCACCTACACGGTTGCTGCCACCGACTCGACGTTCACGGCTACATTTGCGCCTATCGCATACAACGTCTTTACGTCGGTAGCCAATTCGCAGCATGGTTCGGTAACACCGAGCAGTGGTAAGGTGGCATTTGGCACGCCGATGACCATTAAGGCTCTGCCGGCTGCCGGCTACGACTTCGACCATTGGGAAGATAAGTACGGCACTAAGTTGCTTGGTGGTAAGGATTTGGCCTACACGGTTGCTGCCCACGACACGGCGTTTGTAGCCCACTTCAAGCCGCTGAAATTCTTGGTAACCATCGAAGCCGAATCGGGCAAAGGCTCGGTATCGAAAGGAACGGCTCTGTATGATTATGGTGAAGTTGTAGAGGTTCATGTAACGGCCAATCCGGGCTACACGTTTGCCGCTTGGGATGATGGTAATACGATCAATCCGCGCTTTATTCCGGTGCCGGCCAACAACGATTCCCGCTATTTGGCGACGTTCACGCCCAATCCGCACACCATTACGGCGACCGTGAACGACAACAACATGGGTACAGTATCGCCAACGAGTACGCCGGCAGCCTTTGGTTCGACAACATACATTACAGCCACGGCGTACGACGGCTACGAATTAAAAGAGTGGTCGAATGGTGCTTTGGGTGTACACAACCCGTTGCCATTCTTGTTGGACAAAGACCGTGATACAACACTGGTTGCCATTTTCGGCCCGAAGAAATACACGGTAACTGTCGAGCCAAATAAACCTGATCGCGGTGTAACCACAGGTACAGGTCTCTATGAGTTTATGAGTCCGGTAACGATGGAAGCCACGGCAAGTCGCGGTTACTACTTCAAACAATGGAACGATGGCACTAATGTCAATCCGCGCACTTATACGCTGAATGTGCCGAATAATGTAATGTTTACCGCCATATTCGAACCGAAGAAATATCCGGTACGCACTGCTGTGGACGATCCTAACCATGGCTATTGCATCGGCGCCGGCGAATGGGCTTACGACTCTACGGTGAATGTCGAGGCCATAGCACGCACCGGCTACAAGTTCGACCATTGGCAAGATGGCATTATCGACAATCCGCGCTCGTATAAGGTAACCGATACGGATACAACCTTTACGGCCTACTTTGTGCCGAAGGAATATCTTGTAACGATAGAACCCAACGATCCGGCGCGCGGTACCGTACAGCCGCCATCGAATAATTACGAGTTTGGAAAAACCATTCACCTCGAAGCCACCGAACTGTATGGTTATCATTTCGTGCGTTGGAGCAATGGTAATAGTAATCCCGAGATGGATTATATAGTAAAAGCAGTTGACGATACTGTATTTACCGCCATCTTTGAACCAAATCGTCGCAAAATCGAAATCAACTACAACAGCGACCAAGGTAAGGTCTATTACCGCACCGCCGCCGGCGAACTCATTTCACCGGCCACCGGTTACTACAACTTTGGCGAAAAACACGAGTTTGTGGCTGTGCCGAAAGACGGTTATGCTGTCGAAAAATGGAGCAACAAATCCAATGACGATGCGGCCATGCAGTACTCCATGACGGTTGACAACGACACTGACTTTACAGTTACGTTCGTGCCGAAGCGTTATCCGGTACACATCCAAGTGAATAACGAAACGATGGGTTCGGTAACACCGGCCATAGGCAATTACGAATTCCCATACGACTCGACCATCAGCATCAAACCCGAACCATTCCCGGGTTACGAGTTCTATGGCTGGGAAGGTCTGACGACTATTGCCAATCCATTGTTGTACAAGGTAACCAATGCGGCGGACACTACGTTCAAGGCGTTGTTCCGCAAGCAGACCTATCTGATTACTGTCAAACCGGACGACCCGCTGCACGGAAACGCCTTTACGACAGATCGTTATGAGTTCGAATCGACGCCTTCGTTTACCGTTGTGGAGAATGATGGTTACGAGTTTAAGTATTGGCAGGACGAATTGGGTGGAACGACCACGCAATATCCATTGACGTTCTCGGTAACCGAAAATAAAACCTATACGGCTGTTTTTGCGGCGAAAAAAGTAGATGTACGCGGTGAGGCTACGGCCGGTTTGGGTAGTTTCGACCCGATTGGTCAGAAAGACTTCGGTACCACCTTTACGCTCGAAGCACTTCCGGCTTATGGCTACGACTTCGACCGTTGGAGCACCGGCTCGACGAATCCGAAACGCGACATTACATTGTCGTCGCCATGGAGGAGCGATACCACATTCTATGCATCGTTCAAACGGCATAAATATACGATTTCGGCCAAAGCCTATCCTGAAAGCACCGGCACATTCATCGGTGTGGGTCAGTACGAATACGAAACCGATACGGCCGTTACCGCCAAACCGGCTACGGGTTACCAATTTATGGGCTGGACAGATGGAAGACCCGATTCTCGTTATCCGATTCATGTCGAAGAAGATAAAGAGTTGGTGGGTTGGTTCGAGAAAATTCCGTACACCATTACTGCCGTGGCCTACAACGAAGATACTATTCCGGATTCGAATGTCGGCTATTTCGATGGACCGAACACCTATTTGTTTGGCGAAGAAGTTCCTGTCGAAGCCATTCCGCATACCGGCTACGAATTTGTGCGTTGGCTCGATGCCGATAATTGGCGCCCGACCCGCACGGTGAAAGTAACCGGTAATGTAGAATTGCGAGCCTTGTTCCGCCGCAAGACCATGAGGGTGAAACTCACCTGCGATGGCACGATGGGTAAAGTGTCCGGTGCGGGCGATTACAAATATCAAGACTTGGTTACTGTCCAAGCCGATACGTTGTATGGCTACGACTTCGATCGCTGGAAAGAGGACGACGCTATCAACGAAGGACCGAAATTCTCGTTCTACATCGAGCACGACACCTCGTTCACAGCGCTGTTCAAACCGCACGAGTTCGAGGTACAAACCAAAGCCGAGGAACCGCACATGGGTGATGTAAAGGGTGTCGGCAAGTATCCGTACAAAACGCAACAAAAGGTGGTGGCGGAGGCCAACTACGGCTATGTATTCGACCATTGGAGCGATAATGCACCATTTGGCAAGGAACGTAAATTTATTGTGGAACGCGACACCACCTTTACGGCCGTGTTCAAAAAAGCGCAATTCAATGTGTCGTTGAATGCCGATGGCATTATGGGACGCACTTCGGGCACCGGCAAATACGACTATCTGACGCCGGTAGAAGTGGTAGCGTACGAAAACTATGGTTACGACTTTGTCGAGTGGCAGGACAAGCATGGCAACAGTGTCAGCACAGACCGAGTGTTTATATTCAACATTCAGGGCGACACCCTACTGAATGCCGTATTCAAGATACATCAGTTCGAAATTAGGTTGGAAACGGAAGACGGCGGTACGCGCGGTACGGTTTTCGGCGCCGGATACTACGACTACGGATCGACACGTACCATTAAGGCTGAACCGAACTATGGCTACGAGTTCGACCATTGGAACGACTACTCCGGCGGCAAGGAACGTCAAATCATTTTGACTTCTGATACAGTGTTTACGGCCACCTTCAAAAAGAAGAAAATGTCGGTAACGCTCAAATCGGATGCCACGATGGCCAAATCCGTAACAGGTGCCGGTCAATACGAGTATCTTGACAATGTGAACATTGCTGCCGAGCCCAATTATGGCTATAAGTTTGTTGGTTGGAGCGATGATGGTGTGAATGTTGTGGAAGACTCTAAAGGGCATAATTTCGAACTCACACAGGACACTACATTGTGGGCTCTGTTCCGTAAAGACTCGATGAATGTAGCGCTCTCTGTGGGTGGCGATGTAACGCGTGGTAATGTCGAAGGCACCGGCCGGTACGAATTTGGCAGCCGTGTTACGATACACGCTGTGCCGAACTATGGCTACGAGTTCGACCGTTGGAACGACAATGTTGGTGGTAAAGACCGCATCATAACGCTTGTTAGAGATACCACCTTTACGGCTTTCTTCAAACCGAAAGATATGACGGTGAGCGTCTATTCCGAAGACCCGAGCCGCGGTTCGGTGAGCGGTACCAATACATACAAGTATGGCGATCCGGTTCAGGTAACGGCTAAGCCGGAATATGGCTACGAATTCTCCGGTTGGAGCGATGGTACCTCTGACAATCCGTATAACTTTACCTTGACACGCGATACGGTGCTGACTGCTTATTTCACCAATAAGAACTACAATGTAACGGCCGAGGCGTCGCCCGACTATATGGGTACGATTGATGGCACAGGGAAATATCCTTATCTTGGTGATGCGGTACTGACCGCTAAACCGAACTACGGCTACGACTTTATAAGGTGGCAGGATAGTTACACCGACAATCCGCGTAGGTTCAAGGTAACCGGCAATATGCACTTTACTGCCATGTTCGAACGACACAAATATAAAGTAGAAGTGGCGGCCGACAAGGACTTTATGGGGAGTGTATCCGGAGCCGGCAAGTACGATTTCGAAACGGTTCAATCGGTAAAAGTTTCCGAAAACTATGGCTACGACTTTGTGCAATGGAGCGATGGCGAAGCCAAACGGGAACGTGAGTTTACCTTGACGCAAGACACACTCTTTACGGCGCAATTCACATACCATTATTGGAAAGTGGAAACCGCCGCTGCCGATGGTATGACGCACATGGGTGGCGTAAAACAAGACACCACCCACTATCAGCACGACCACGAAGTAACGATAGAGGCAGTGCCGAACAACGGCTACGAGTTTGTGAAGTGGAGCGACGAAGTCGGTGGCGCCAAACGCTCGTTCATCATCACGCGCGACACCGCGTTCAAGGCCATATTCCGCCCAAGTTTGTACCAAGTGACCATTACATCCAACGAATCGACATGGGGCACGGTAAAGGGCGCCGGTTACTACGACTATCTCACCGAGCGCAACATCACGGCTACTGCCAACTATGGTTATTTGTTCGACCATTGGGAAGATGGTGCGGCGCTGACTATCGACTCGGCACACTTCAAAGAACCTTCGCGTAACTTCATTCTCAAGGGCGATACCGCATTCAAAGCCATATTTGTGCGCGACACCTTTGAAATTTCGACTGCGGCCGACAAGGATTTTATGGGTAGCGTATCGGGCGGTGGCAGGTATCCTTATCAAACGCCTGTATCGCTGACGGCTACAGCGGCGTATGGTTACGAATTTGCGAAGTGGAGCGACAATTATCCGTATTTCACCCGCCCGATAAGTGTAACACGCGATTCGCTGTTTACCGCTGTATTCAAACCCAAGCAGATGCAGATAACGGTGGCTGCCGAAGAGTCGTACATGGGTACGGTGGAAGGCAAAGGGTGGTATGATTACCTATCGGAATGCACCGTGAACGCCGTTCCAAATTACGGTTACTACTTTGTGGAATGGAGCGACGGTAGCAAGGAGAATCCGCGCACATTTACGTTAGACCGAGATACTGCTTTCAAAGCTATATTTGACTATCGGACATTCAATGTTACGTCCGCAGCCAACGATCCGGTCATGGGTGAGGTTACCGGTGCAGGCTCGTATCTGTATGGCGAAGAGGTTACGTTGCAAGCCAAACCGAATTATGGTTACGACTTTGTGAAGTGGAGCGACGATGTAACGGGCGATACGCGCAAATTCTACATCTCGCGCGACACGACGATCAATGCCATCTTTGCACCGCACAAATTCACGGTCGATGCTATGCCGAACAACGCTCTGTGGGGCAAAGTAAACGGTGGCGGACAATATGAATATAGAACGTCTGTACATCTGGAAGCGCAGCCCAATCCGCACTATCATTTGGTAGGTTGGAGCGATGGCTATCCGAATCTATACGAACGTGATACGGTGGTTGAAAGTAACATATCGCTCGAAGCACGTTTTGCCATCGATACGTTCAAAATAACGGTCAGCACCAGCAATCCGGCCGTATCCGAACCGGTGAAAGGTGCCGGCGAATATCCGTATGGCACCGTCATCGAAATCGAGGCACGCTCCACCGACGATAGTTATCGTTTCGTGCAGTGGGAGGACGGCAATAAGGAGAATCCGCGTCGTGTTGCCGTTACCGAGCATCACGACTACGAAGCCGAATATGCGCGTTTCTATCGTGTGTCGGTACAGCCGTTCAACCAAGACCATGGTTATACACTCGGTTCCGGCTGGTTCGCCGAAAATCACTACGACAGCATCAGGGCAGTGCCGGCCGCCGGCTATTGCTTCTATCGCTGGCTCGATGGTAACACCACGTCCGGTTGCAACCGGATAGACCCGACCGATTCGCAGCAGAATCCGCGCAAATTTGCGGTAACCACCGATACGGCATTTGTGGCCGAATTTGTGCCGCTGCCCAAAGTGCAGATTCGCGCGTCGGCCATGTCGATATGCTATGGCGACACCATCCGTCTGGAAAATGTGCTGCATGCCGATAATTACAAATACAATTGGCAGGGTCAAAACATCATTCTCGATGAGGATTCGGCTATAGTGGCCACGCCTACCGACACCACCACTTACGTTGTCGAAGTGGGTAACGAGGCGCTTGGTTGCACGGTTATCGATTCGATACGCATCAATGTGGTAGCGTTGCCTGTGGCGAGCATCACTGCCAACGACACCATTTGTGCCGGCGACTCGATATTGGTACGCGGTGCGGGTGGCTATCGCTACTTGTGGAACACAGGACAGCAGTCGGCGGTCATCAAAGTGGCACCTGAAGTCGATACCACTTTCTGGCTGTTGGCTTACAACAAGTTTGGCTGTCAGGGCGATACGGTTTATCATCATGTGCATGTGCATCCGTTGCCTGTGATTCAGGTGTCGGCGTCCGACTCTGTGCTGTGCGTGGGCGACTCCACCACGCTGCGTGTCGATGTGCTCGATGCTGCCGACCCCGATGGCTACACCTATCGCTGGATGGCGGGCTCGCGATTGATAACCGCCGGCAAACAACGTGAGTTGCGTACTTGTCCGCCGGTAACCACCACCTACTATTGCTATGCCGTCAACGACACGACCGGTTGCGTCAAAGTCGATAGCGTATTGATAAACGTGAACAAACTGCCCGAAGTGGTTCTGCGTTCGTCGTTCGACCCGACACAGATATTCTGCGCCGGCGATGCGGCTATACTCACCGTCATACCGACCGACGACAACAATCCGACCGATTTGGATTATGCGTGGTTCCGCGATGGTCAGCCCATCGGAAGCAACCAACAAACGTTGATTGACTACCCCGAAGCCGCAACCAACGGCCGCAACGACACCACTTACACCTACAACGTAGTGGTGAAGACAAAACGCGGTTTGTGCGAATCGATATCGCAAGGGTTGGAAGTAACGGTGCATGTAGGCGCTCTGCCAAAACCGCCTATCGAGGCCTTCGATGCCGATGGCAATTCGCTGTTGATCAACGATACCATTTGTCATGATAAACTCATACGCTTGTATGCCAAACAAGAAGACCGTGCGCTGTTTACCTATCGTTGGTATTCGCAAACGGGCGAGGATATCACCAACGACGACGATGGCATCGACGACGAAGTGTGGATTCGACCGGCTAACACATCGACCTACACGCTGGCCATAACCAACAACCTCACAGGCTGTGTTCGTCTGATAGCGCGCACCATTTACACGATGCCGATGCCGGCCATTGTCATTGTTCCGTCGGGCAACCACGCACGGTCGCGCGCCGAAGTCTGTGTAGGCGATTCGGCTGTGGTACTCAAAGTGCTCAGCACCGATAGCATTCAGTTGGATAGCCGCTACAGCATCAGTTGGTATGCCGACGGTATCCCGCTGGCCACTGACACGAACAGCATAGCCGTAACGACAGCCGATGCACAAAACAAGACCTACCGCGTCGAAGTGGTGAACAAGACGACAGAACACGTCAAGGAGGCTTGTCCTGTGTCGGCCGAGTATGTGGTGGCTGTATTGCAAGCACCCGATCCTATCGACTTGCACGCTTATGTCGGCACCGAACAGTTGGCCGATACGGTGCGTGTATGTCCGGGCGCAAGTGTTACGCTGAGAACGATGGCCGTAGATGGAATGCGCTATTCGTGGAGCGACAACTTTGGTAACGTATATGGTGGCAACGAGGCAACCGAAATAACGGTAACGCCCACACGCACAACCACTTATACTGTTTCGGTAATCAATGCCGGCGGTTGTTCTTACACCGCGGCTCGCACCGTGTATGTCAACAACAAGGGCATGGCCATCGGTGGCAATTTGACGATGTGTCCCGCCGGATCGACCAAAGTGTGGGCTGTGGGCATGGCCGCCAAATATGGCGACAAATTCCAATGGAGCGACCTCTCGACCAAAGACACGCTGACGGTAACGACTGCAGGCAACTATCATGTGTATGTTACCAAGTCGGGCATTACCACCTTCGCGCAATTCTCCGTTGTCGAAGCATCGCTGCCCGAAGTCGAATTTGGCAATGTGGCGCCTGTTTGTCCCAACGATTCGTTGGTAACGCTCGCCTACACGATAACTGCCGGCACGCCGACGACCTATTCGCTCGCGTTCAATACAGCAGCCAAGAATGTCGGGTTCAAAAACCAAGACAAACAGACGTTGCTGGGCGATAAACTGACATTCCCCGTGCCGATAGGTACGGCTGTCGAAGGGCAGTATAGTGTACAAGTAACGATGTACAACGCATTGGGTTGCGCAAGTGTAACCTACGCTGTGCCGTTCGCACTGAAAGAGTCGAATCTGATAACCAAACTCGACTACGCGACGTTGGCTGTCGATTCTGCGGGCATCGCCTCGTTCGAGTGGTATCGTAATGCCGTACAGGTTGGCACTAACACCTTCTTCTATCACGAGAACAACGGCGCTTTGGACGGCACCTACAAAGTGGTACTCACCGACCGCAACGGCCACGTAACGGCATCGTGCCCGACCGTATTCCACGAAACGGCACCTGTCAATCCCGAAGATACCGTTTCCGACGATGTGGTTTGCAACAATACGGCGCTGGCCATGTTGTATGTCGATGGTGTCGAAGTCGATGGCTTTGTGCCGAATGTCTATCGCTACACCGTGTTGTTGCCGATTAGCACAGCCCTGTCCGACGTGCCCAAAGCCGATGCGGTTACGGCCACGCTTGGCAACGGCTATCAGACCTACACAACCGAGCAAATCGACAGTGTAACGGTGGCCGTGAAGGTTGGTTCGCTGTGCGTTCCGATAGGCAGCGGATCGGTTTACACCGTGCGTTTCGAAATCGACACACTGAAATCGTACACGCTGATAACGCTGGCCAACGATCCCGAATTTGGCGACGTCGCCGGTGGCGGCATCTACAAACAGGGCACCGCAGTCGAAGTGCTTGCCACAGCCGTGAATGGTTACGAATTTACGAAGTGGAGCGACGGTCTGACCGCCAATCCGCGCACCGTAGTCGTAACGTGCGACACCGTGCTGAAGGCCATCTTCGAGCCATACAAGTTCTACTACACGATAACGGCTTTGCCGAACGATACCAACTTCGGTACTGTGACGGGCGGCGGTGTCTATTTGGCCGATACCGAGATAACGCTCGAAGCCACGCCGAAAGCCGGTTACGAATTGGCACAATGGAGCGATGGTGTGTACGACAATCCGCGCACTGTCGTTGTAACGCGCGACTTCAGGTATGTGGCGCAATTCCGCCTGATAAGCAACGCACTGACCGACGTTACAACGGGCAGCGTCGTCTATGTGCAGCACGACCGCATCTTTGTCGAGTGCGATAGCGAAACCGATATATTTGTTTACAACTCTATCGGTCAGTTGCTCGACTACAGGCAACACACCACCCATTACACGGTGCGTGTGCCGGTGGCCGGTGTCTATTTGGTACACATCGGCACCGAAATTGTGAAAGTTATCGTACATTAAAGCAGCATCGCTGCCGCAATAAACAGACATCCATCGCTCTGAATTTCAGGGCGATGGTGTTTTTTTTGTCAAACAAGAAAAATATACTATTTTTGCATTGGCGTAGAAAGCGTTTTACGTCAGATATTTTTATCAAAAAGCATTAACTATTATTCGCATTCAAAAAAAGCGTAGGAAACTGATTTTGATCAGTCGGATAATTGGCTCATTCACGGGGCGCAGGCTCCGTCATCACGTATTGTTTTTGTTTACATGTTTCTGGTGTGAACAACTCTATGTGATGACGCGGGTTCCATCCTACGCTCCCGTGAATGCGAGTAGAATGGTTCACACCTTTTTTTGCAGTTATCCGGCGCCCGGTGATAGTAATGCCCGTTATTATCATTTTTTTATGACAAACTTTTCTACAATTCACATCGGACGGATGGTGGAACGCGAAATGCGCCGGCAAGGGCGTACTATTCCGTGGTTGGCGGCACAACTCTATTGCGACCGCACCAACATTTACAGCATTTTCAAACGCGCAAGCATCGACACGACGCAATTATTGCGCATATCGGTGGCGTTGCAGCACGATTTTTTCCAATATTACGCCGATGTCTACCGACAATATGTGAATAGTTGTCAACAGTCTGTTGATTTGTAAAAACGCTATTGGGCGTTTTTTTACACGTTGTTAATTTATTTTTGCAGATGAATAACGTGCAGTCGCTTGTGGGTGGTTGTGCGCCGCCAAATTATTTATGTAGCCTAACTGCCAAACCTTACCGTTTATGAAAAAACAACTACACCTTTCCGCCCTGTTATTTACCACGCTGCTGCTCCTTTTCGCCTTTCCACAAGTAGGGAGAGGGCAGGAGAGTAGTACTATTCGCTTGACACTTTGTGGTGATTCATATAATAAATCTATGAGTGACATTACAACTGCTGTATATGAATGGTTTAATGATGATAGTAATGTGAATATGAATGGAGTCAAATCAATTACTATTGCTTATGACCACAATGGTGGTGGTGAATTAGATCAGAAATGGATAGATCTTTTAAAAAAGAGAATAAAAGAGGCTGCAGCAACTTTAACAGAAGTTAATCTTGGCCATGATGATAATCCCACTTATTATATTACGATTAACGCTACCGACCTATCCGATTTATTCAAGGACTGTGAGAAATTAGAGTCGGTAAAGATGGGCTCTATAGATCAGACTTGTACCAATTTGAATAATTGTTTTAATGGATGTAAACAGCTAAAGAAGATTGAATTTGGTGGTTTACCAAACGGCCGTACTTCGTGTGAAGGTATGTTTCAAGGTTGTACAAATCTTGAAAAGATTATTGGTGCGTTCAGTAGTATAAAATCTACTACATGGAAAAACGCTTTCAATGGTTGCAGTAAATTGGATGGAATCAAGTTGGGGTTTGCGGAAAATGGTAGTTTTGAGAAAGACGGATTGGTAGGAACGTTTAAAGATTGTTCCAATTTGCAGTATGCCGATTTGTCAAAGGCGCCGACTAAAATTACCAGTCTCAACAACACTTTTCGTGGTTGCAAATCGTTGAAATATGTCTATTTGCCAAAGGATATTACAAATGGTGTGAGTTTGGACTACACTTTTGCCGGTTGTAATTTTAATATTCAACAAATAGTATCAAGTAATAATTATGCTGTGAGCAGCTCTCCAGATACTTTGTGGTGGAGTATAGAGGCGGATGATAATAAAGAGGTTAGATGTGTAGGCTTACATAATAATATTAACGACTATCATGTGATTACTACAGGCAGTGTAAGTCGCCCAACACCTTTTGTTACATGTGGTTCAGGCAAGAATATCGAAGTAAGTAAAGACGGTGCAATAGTATATCTCTTGCATGACGATCCTTATAATCAATTTTCTTCTACAAGCCAAACAATAGAAGATCCGACATTTAACTTGTCCGCCCCCAAAGATTATGCGTTAGGCACAGCCTACAGTGCTATTTCCGATGTGGAAAATGATGGTTATGATGTACCGGTTGTTGTTAAAGATCCACCATTGGCATCGCCTGCCACGTTTTATTTGACGATAGATAATTGTGCACATGGCTCCACTGTTCCTAATGTTGTGGATATCAATAGTGATGTTGTTATAATTACAGACCCGACGCTTGTAGGTAGTTATAGTTTTACTTCTAGTAGCATGGCCGGCACGACTACGAGTCTTATAGATATTAATTCTGCTCCTGTTAGTTATAATTTAAGCGCCAACAAGTTAACAGGTTCTTTTCACCTGACAACAAATAAACATTTTGCATTACTAGATAACAGCGGAACACCAATTCAAGTGAAAATCAGTGCATTGCCCGGTGAGTATTATTTAGTGCCAGATCCAGATGTTAGTGCGGTTACGGCCTTAAAGGATAATGGTAGTAATAATCTTATTGTATCGAAGAGTACCAACTTGTCCGCTAAATTAAGCGGTGGAAAATATTATTATCATACAGATCCCGATTATGGATTGTGCCGTGTGAATGGTACGCCGATTGCGAGTGTGGGTTATACAAACCCTGGTGGAAATATACCGGATATTTACTATTATCCAATACCGGAAGATAGTATAGAATTGTTTATGGTAAATGGCGCTCCTATAGGTGACCTTGCTATAGCACCTGAATATAACAACACCTCTTATTATTATATTCAAGGGGGAGTGTATAAAAAAGCAACTGCTCCAAACGACCGTGTATGGGAGCCTAAATGGGCGATACAAAAGCAACTAATTTGCGGCATTTACAATATCAATAAGTTAGAGAATATCAGTAGCATGGTTGGTACGTTTAAGAATTGTACCAATTTAGTGTTTGGGGTGGATAATGCAGGAAGTGATGAAGGTAACTTTTGTAGTAACCAAACCTATGCTCGTTTGGATTTTACAGAGGCTTTTTATGGCGTTAAATCGTTTAAGACATTTACGAATGGTTCTTTTTCTGCTGAAAAAGCTATAGATCTGACCATGTTCAAAGATATAGCATCGCTGAACTCGACTTTTAGGAACGGCGGTACAAAGGTAAAATTTTATAAAGGTACTCTGGCGGATTGGTCTGATGCTCAAGCTACTGAAGTTGATATGCAGTATGCGTTTTGTGGCCATACCGGTTATCAACAGGGTGAGGTATTAGATGTACCGTTTAAGAATATTTCATCGCTCTATCGGGCATTTGGCCAAGGTTGTACTATTGGTAATATTTGTTTTAATTCAGAAGACCAAGACGCATTATGTCACATTCAACGGGCTTTTGATGGCAATAAGGGATTAACTAAGTTGAATAATGCAACTTTGGAAAATTTCAAACGATTTAGGTCTTTATATAGTTATAGTTTTGATAAAAAAAGTAAACATCCTAATCGTTTAACTTACACTTTTGCCCATTGTGATAAATTAAAGAGTGTAGATGGTGATTGGCTTAGTGAGCCCGCAAGCGGAGAGTTGGAGCTTTTATATACGTTTATACTGTGTGGGAACTTGGGAAAGGCAGATTTGTCGGGCATAATGGATTATACCAAGAGTTTGGATGGTACGTTTGATCAATGTGCAGGGTTGCTTACGTGTATTTTAGGAGATAGAGCCAAACCCTTATCCATGAGTTCTACTTTTTGGGGAAATAAATCGTTAACGGCGATAGATTTGAGAAGGTTGCAATGTATCACCAATCTTGCTCAAACTTTTCAAAATTGTGAAAATCTTACTAATATTGATTTTGGTGACAGTAGCACCAAGAATTATACTAATTCTGTAGGTCAAATTATAACCATAGCGTTGTGTAACACATTTAGCGGTTGCAAAAATTTGGGAGCCATTGATTTAACAGCATTAACACCTTACTTGAGTAATACAAGTTGTACTACTTATACAACAATAGGATGCGATGAAGCCCCTAGACCGGCTGATAATATGAGAGCTGCTTTTGAAAATACTTTCTATGGGTGTACGGCTTTGCAAACAGTTAAATTTGCTAATGGCGTTAACGAGAATTCTATCGGTATGCCAAGTACATTTTTGGGTTGTAAGAAATTGCTAACAGTGGAAAATTTGACGGCGTTCAAACGCCTGACCGACTTAAATCAAACGTTTTCGGGCTGTGAGCAGTTGGGGAAGGTGGAATTTGATGTTAATTCTACAACTCATGAAGTGCAACATCTTTATCGCACGTTTTTTAATTGTAGGGCTCTTATAGACATTAACTTGGGTTCCATCTCGAATAAATTACAAGATGACAGCCACACAACAGACCCAACAAAGTTGGCTTTCGGTCAGACTTTCTTCGGGTGTGAGGCGTTAGACACTGTCAAATTTGGCTCTGCCCCAAACCGTAATTCGGTGTCGATGTGCGGCACGTTTTATGGTTGTGCAAAATTGACCGGTTTAACAAACATCGACAAATTTACGAACATCACCAACTTGTCGCAAACGTTCAGCGGGTGTGCCGCATTGCAAAATGTTTCGTTTATTGGTAGTGTTGTGAATAATACTTCATATATTGGCTTATTCGAAACCTTCAAAGGTTGCACAAGTCTTAAGAAAATTGATTTAACAAAATTGACGGCGCGTTTAGCAAATCAGGAAAGTGCATCATTTTATCAGGCTGCAAATAAGAGTATTACACAAGGTTCGTTTGAAGCCTTCGAAGGTACATTCGAGGGGTGTACGGCGTTGGATACGGTTATTTTCGATGGCACTAACAATGAAAGTATCGGTATGCCGGGCACTTTTTTGGGTTGTGCGGCTTTGCGATGTGTGAAAAATTTGACAGCGTTTCAAAAATTGAAGCAACTGAACTATACGTTCTATGGGTGCGGTCAATTAGATAGTATTGAATTCTACAACTTGATTTCGGATACAATCAGCCTTGCCGGTACATTTATAGGTTGTAATGCGCTTACCGAAATAACATTGCCGTTTTTTGTCGGGAACCAACATATAACGCAAAAGCGCGGTTTCATACGTGATGCAAGCAACCAACTTATAGAGAATATAATTGCGTCTGATTTATTGGCTTTTGGAGAATGGAATAATACACAACAGAAATCAAGTAAAACTTTTCACGGCTGTAAAAAGTTGAAGAAGGTAACCTTTAAAGGGAGCGATTATGATAAACCTGTGAACGTAGATAATTTGTTCCATGACTTGAGTGCGTTAGATACTGTGGCAAATTTCGATAAGTTTCATGTTTTGAAAGATGGCTCGTTGAAAAATACATTTTATGGGTGTAATGCCTTGGATTCTATCAAATTATCCGCCAAATTATCAGAGGCGTCCCTAAATGGTACGTTTTATGGGTGTGGGGAGTTGGCAACCATCGTCAATTTTGATAAACTGACGAAGGTGAGTGATCTTACATCGACATTTGCGGGATGCCAGAAATTGGATACACTTTATTTCGGTTTCGACCCGTCACAAGTTGACCCAGAAAAAGCAGCTGCAACATTTGATGGTGCTAAAAACAATGGCAAAAAATATTTGGATTGTGCATGGGATAAGCATAATAAATGGTACACGTATACTACCCCACCATATCAGGACGCTAATTTTATTTTTGAGGAAAGATACGATGCCACACATCAAAAAACAACTTTTACCATTTTCGATTGTGATACGTTCGATGTCAAGCCGCAATTGCAAACTACGGGTGATGTGGTGGTCGAGTTTGTGAATATCGTGAAAGATGGCACGGCATACATGCCGGATGCCAAGGGCAAATATCTGGTTGCCGGCACAGACACTTGTGGTACGATAACGGTAACTGCTACGCAAATAACCGATATAAAGCTCACGGCGAGTGGCACTTACGATTTCCATTATCGTACAAAAAATGACGGTAAAGGCCACTGTAATAAGCAGGCTACCATCGCATTGACGCTTGGCCACTCCGACAAACACGAAGTTTCCGATACCATTTGCGAGGATGCGAACTACGAGTGGCGCGATGCTAACGGGAACCTTATCAAAGAGTTGACGCCGACGGATTATAATGCGCCGGTTAGTACAAATGCTTCCGGTTTCATAGTCAAACTTTTGAAAGGCGGTGCAATAATTGATGTAACAGGCAAAAAGTTGCGCCAAGAAACGTACAAATATTATAAGCAGGTAGAGAATATTGCAGGTAACAAGTGCGAAATATCCGATTCGCTGACGCTGACGGTTCGGTTGTTGGATACCATTACCACTACCGTAACAGTCGATACGTGCGTGTGTCCCGCTTTGTCGTACAAATGGATGGTGGAAAATGGCGCTGTTATCACCATCGACGAAAGTGCGTTTAGCGGCGCGGCTACCTCAAACAGTTGGACACGCACCGATAATCCGACCGGATCGGTGATGTTCGAGCACAAAGGCTTGGATACAAGCGATCTTCAGAGTTGCAATACGGTCTATCAGTTGGTGTTCGAAAAACCACACACACCGATTGACATTACACAAACGATAGCGACAACGCATTGTCAGGAGTACGCTTATCAATGGGACTTGACACCAGATAACCCTGACGACAATGAATATCTGACCCTCAGCGGTGCTGATTTTGACCCGACAAGTACGGCTTGGAAACTTTCTGTAGGTGCTATTAATTCGCCTTCGCACACTTATGATACGAGTAAGGATAATTTGATACTTTATTCAGAACGTAGTCAATCGGCTATAGTGAACGACATGGTAACTTATATGTTTACGGTGAAACTGAAAGATGCCAACACGTGTGTCGATACTTACACGCTGAATTTGCCTGTGAAACTGACGCACCGCAACGAGCAAACCGATACCATCTGCGAGGATGCGAACTACGAGTGGCGCGATAACGCCGGTAAAATGATAACGACACTCGACAAGAGTGATTTCGGCCAATACTTGAATGCGAGTCAATATGGTAAATATCAAAAGCTTACGCACGATCCGGCGTTGGATATTGAAAAAATGGTTGTGCGCACATATACTGACAACGGCCGCCGTTTTCGCGAGGAGATTTACAAATACTATGCGCAACGAGAGAATTGCGCGAGAGGCGAGTGCGAAATTTCCGATTCGTTAATCTTGACCGTCGAATTGGTTGATACCATTACCACTACCGTAACAGACGCAACGTGCGTGTGTCCCGATTTGTCGTACGCATGGACGGTGGAAAATGGCGCTGTTATCACCATCGACGAGGCAGCGTTTGCTCCGAATGCCACATCGGCACTATGGACGCGCATCGATAATCCGAACGGCTCGGTAACGTTCGAACATAGCGGTACCATAAACAACCATTTGTGCGCAACGGTTTATCAACTGATTTTCGATAACCCGACGAAACCAATAAATGATAACAAAACAGATAAGACCTGTGAATCAGAACCCTACAAATGGGATTTGGGTAGCAGTGGTGCCGCTATCGCGTTGAGTGGTAATGATTTTGTCAATGCGTCGACGTGGACGGTGTCGGCATTCACTTCGTCGGGAACTTATTCCGCAGTTACAAGTGCCGAGCGTACCTTGAAGGCACAATTGCCGGCGACCGAACAAATGACGTTTACTTACAAAGTAACGCTGCTCAATAACCAAACTGCGTGCGAGGATACTTACACGCTCGATTTGACTGTGCAACAGACACATCGCGAGCAGACTACGGCACAAGTGTGCGCCAATGTGAATTACGAGTTAAAAAATACTTGGGGCGAACTGGTGCTGACATTGGGCGAGAACGAATACAGTATGGGCGATGTGGCGGCCAATCCGTTTAGCACTGCAGGCGGTTCCGGCACTTTCTCTAAAACGATACTGCCCGGTGGTACGCAGCGTTATGTGGTCAGCAAAACGGGAGGCACCCGATATGGTTGCCTCGAGGAATACACGCTTGACTTGACAGTTAATCCCGTTTACGACGAGCGCCCCGGTGGCGCAGATGCTGCTAATGCCACGACCGGCGTTGTGTGCCAAAACGAAGATTTCGTGTGGAACATCGCAGGCGATGCGCTTGTGTCGGCCATCACGCTGACGTATGCCGACTACAACCAAACCGCAACGACGTTTGCTTCGGCCGGACAACAACTCCAATTGCAGAAAACGACAAGCGGCGCCACGCAATATTATATGTACAAGGGGGCCGACAAAACCACACATTGCGACCGTTTCTATTATCTGACATTGGATGTGTCGTCGGTGATAGACCAAACACTGTATGGCACCTACACAGACGCTACACAAATGACACATTGCTCCGACCAAACGTATGTATGGATCGACAACGGATTCAGCTACTACCTTGATTCTGTTCAATTCTATCGTCCCGATGGCGTTTACACCGACAATGGCATCACCATTGAGCAAACAACCATTAGCGCAACACCGTGGATAGTGCAGTTTGTGGCGACGGTACCTTCCGGCAGTTGTCAGGCAAAATACAAACTCCTGCTTGCTCTGGACGACCGCTTTGCTGCTAATTTGGTGCTTGCGAATACGGTTACCGATGCTGTTTGCAATGGTTCGTCGTATGTGTGGAACTACGGCAGTGTCGAGTCGGTTACGGTGTCGCCTGCCGATCCCGATTATCCGGCATTCCCTGCCGGCGGACAGATAAAACGCCGCGTGTCGGTGCCCGGCGCATCGGGGTGTAACGATTATTACTATCTCGATTTGACCATCAATCCGTCCGACCATCGCACGATGACTATCGACGCTGTATGTCGCGACGAAAATTATTTCTCGTACACCGGTTTTCCGATCAACGAAATTGTGGACTTTGATGCAGCCGATCTGCCGGCCGATGTCAAGACTTACACACACACGGTGGCGCACGACTGCGACCAAATGACCATCACGTTCAATTTCAAAGAACCGGAACGCTGTCAAGGCAAAATCGTTGAGGGCTTGGTTATCAATCAGTATGAATGCTGGCTGCTGATGGTGAATCACAATCAGTTGCCGTTGCGCGACCAAGAACCGGTGGCTTATCAATGGTATGTTTGTCAGAATAGTGCGCCCGGCGATCCCAATTTTTTGCGCAATAGCAATCCGATTGAGGGCGCAACCAAAGATTTCTACACCGAAACACAAACGCTCACGGGCGGTTACTATTGGGTGAAAGTTACTTACATTGTAGGCGGCGAGGAGTTTTATTACCGTTCCGAACCGGCTGCTTTGACTTGCACCGATGCGCTGGAAGTGGTTACAACCACCGAGTTGATGTTGTCGCCCAATCCGGTGAAACAAGGCAGTTTCGTTGTTGTCGAGGGCGATGCGATTGACAAGATGGCCGATGGCGCGCATGTCGATATTTACACCACTGCCGGACAACGAGTGCGTAGTTTCGACATCGGGGCGCGCGCTTTCAAAGTCGATGTGCCGGCCGGGTGTTATATGGTTAAAATCTCCGTCGATGGTCAAACTATTGTTACGACAAAAATGGTGGTACGATGAAACGCAGATGTTTGTTGATGATAGTGTTGGCGTTGTTGTGTGTGATGCCTTCGCCGGCCAAGAAAAAGAAGTTCTATTTCGGCGGTTTTGATTGTAATTGCGGCATTCAACAACGCGGCTTCGATAGCCGCAAGTTGGGCTTCGGCAATAAACGCAAAAAGGGTAAAGCGGCCATGGAGGTTGCCATCGCACCGCGCATCGGATTAGGCAGCATGGTCTATTACACGCCGTTGGGACAGTTGAAACCCGGCATAAATGTGGGACTCGATACCGATTTTTCGTTATTCATCACTACGGAAATCGGCGTGAAGGCCGGCCTGAATATCGCCTATACAAAAAATGCTTTTGCCGCCGACGATTTCAGCGATGCGTATCGGGTAACCGGTGCCCAAAACACGTTGCTCGACGTCTATTACACCATTGGATCGTTGCACGAAACGCATGCACAACTCATGCTCGAAGTACCGTTACAAGTGGCGTTACGATTCGAACCATTCACGGTGCATGCCGGTGCTAAATTTCAGTTTCCGGTGCTGAATAAGTTTGTGCAAACGCTCGAAAACAGCGATTTGAAGTGTGCTTTCCCGACGTATGGTGTGGTAGTCGATCAATCGACCTGCCTGCGCACAGGCATCGATGGCGTGTACGAAACGGTGGGTAGTTATGCCGCTTGGCCGAAATTTGGCGTGGCTTTGGCGGTCGATGGCATGTACAACGTACAACTGAAATCGGGACATAAATTCAGTGTCGGCGTGTATGCCGATTACACGCTTACGCCGTTCAAAGTGCCGCAAGGCGACAATTTGTCGCTGCTCAGCATTACCGATACGCATCTCGGCATTCCGGTCGAGCGCGTGGTGGTGCTACTGATGGAAGCTAATCACTCACAAACCCACTCACAAGTAGTCCCACGTTGCGGTTATTTCGATGTGGGTGTAAAAATAGCCTATGTGTTCGGCTTTGGCAAACGCCGGCGCTGATTAGCTGCGACATGCTTTGCGCATGGGCACCCGAGATTTAATACAAATTCAATAGGTCATTTATTAACTAAAAAATTTTTGCTTATGAATCTAAAACGATTTTTTGCAGGGTATTTACTCTGTGTGTTGTGTATGGGCGCGGCATGGGCAGCATCGTATGCTACGGTTGACTGTTCAGGAAGGGCGTTGAATTTTCGTTCGTCGGCTACGGCTAATGCCGACAATGTGATTACAACTATTCCGTGCGGTAGTCGTATCGAGGTGATCGAAAAAGCCTCTACATGGACCAAAGTGCGATATGGCGGTCGCATAGGTTATGTGATGACGGAATACCTGAAGTTTGAACGCCCACGCTATGCCGATATTTCGCTGCAAAACGGCGGTACGTCGCTGAATATGTATGCGGCTGCCACGCGCGATGCGACCATTGTGGCGCGGGTGCCCGACAAAGCGCGTGTACGCATCGTAAACGAAAGTGCTACATGGAGCCAAATCGAATACAATAACACAACAGGGTGGATATTGACAAAATATTTGGTTGCCCCCGACAAAAAGCCGGCACAGGCTGTGCAACGCACACAACGTGCCTATGTGAACTCGGCCGGCGGACTTTCGCTGCGTGCCAATGCCAACGACGATTCGTCTGTGTATCAAACCATTCCTGATGGTGCCGAAGTTACCGTGAAACGTTATGGTGAAGTGTGGTCGCAAGTGTCGTACAAAGGACAAACAGGCTATGTTTTGTCCGGCTATTTGGCGGACGAGAAACCGACGTATGTAACATCAACCTCGTCTTCGTCATCAAACCAATCATCAACTACAGTACAAAAAGAATTGGAACCCAACGAAGCAGCCGGCGAGATGGCGTTCTCCTATGGCCTGATGTCGGCATTCAATTCGGTTATGCCATACAACTCGCCGTACTCTGATTTGCGATCGATTGGTATGATTGATTTTCAGATTCATTTCTATGTGAAACCTTGGGTGCGGCTTGGTGGCAAATTGATGTTCGAAATGCCATACGAACGCGTTGCTATTGACGACCCCGACGTGAATGGCATGACAAAAGATTATAATTATCCGCATTTTTCCATTATGCCGAGTGCACAATTCACCTATTTGAATCGCAAATGGGTACGTCTGTATTCCGGTGTCGATATGGGTGTCTATTTGCGCCGCAATTATTACACCGACAATTTGCAAGCCGGCTTTGCTTGGAATATTACACCTATCGGTGTTGCCGTCGGTAAAAGTTTTATTGGTATTCTCGAAGTTAATGTCGGTTGCGATTCGTGGTTGAAACTTGGTCTTGGCAAACGCTTCTAATCTAAACCTTTTATATATGATGAAATATCTGAAATTTTTTGTAGTTATGTGCTGCTTGGCGGCGTTGTTTACCGCCTGCGATTGGCTGGAACCAAAAATTGAATATTCCGCTGTGGATTTGGGATTAAGTGTCAAATGGGCAAGTACTAATGTAGGTGCCGTTTATCCTGAAGATTTTGGGGATTATTATGCTTGGGGCGAAACTAAATCCAAAAGTGTGTACACTTATGAGAATTATCGATGGTACGAAAACGACGGCGAACTTCTTGATATTATCAAATATGATACTAAAGGCGAAAATGCCGACAATAAAACCATTTTGCAAAAATCCGATGATGTGGCAAATGTAAAAATGGGACGTTTTTGGCGTATGCCGACCGCAAACGAAGCCAAAGAACTTGTCGAGAAATGTCACTGGGAGGTGGTAACTCGTGGTGGTGTAAAAGGGTACCGGGTAACAAGCCTTGTGAATGGCAATAGCATTTTTCTGCCGATGGCGGGTTATGCAGATAAGAACGGAGAACAAGACGAGAATATTCGCGGTTTCTATTTGTCAAGTTCTCTCTATACGGATCCGTTGAAGGCCTATTTCTTTGGGTTCACCAAAGATGAACCGTATGTAAATAACAGCGAACGTAGATTCGGTTTTTCTGTACGCGGCGTTTGCGAGTAAAACCGTAGTCGTTCTATCTAATAAACGCCACAAATTTGTGGCGTTTATTGTTTAACGTGGCTATTCGCCCGCTGGGGATGATAAATTCTCCAACGCGGGCGGCAGCCGAAAGGTAACGCGCGTAAAATCGAGGCTGCGCGGTTGACTCTTGTGCGCACCGGTCGGTAAATAGTGTTTCGCATGCTCGCCCAAGGCTTTTTTGAATCTGTGGTTGATGAGTGTCATCTGACGATCGAGATTCTTCTTCGAAAAATCAGTCAAATCGCTTATTGTCTTGCGCAGATGCTCGGCAGTGCTATTAGGGCGCAGAATACGATAAATGTTGTACAACTCTTCGGCGATATCGTCGTTGGCAATCTGCTTGCGGTAAAGCCCTTCGCTGTGGCGCATATACAAAATGTAAATAGCCTTGGCCAATGGCGGCAATGCAATTTGCAGTTGATAGAACGGCACCTCGATTTCAAATTTGTCGGTTACAACTAAAGCACCCAATCCTTTCTCGCTCAGCCGGCGGATATACCGCTTAATGTCGCTGGCAAAAATAATTTCTACATTTTCCTGACATTGTGCAGTTTCAATCAGATGCATAATCTCACGCGCCAAATCGAGGTTGATTTTTCGGGCACGTTCGTTGGTCATCACTTCGCTGATGCCATGCAGACCGGGTGCAAGGGTGATGACGCAGGTCGTTTTGAAGTCGCGGGGTGAAAACGATTTCAACCACGCTGTTGTGTCTAATGTTTTCATCGCCGACAAAGTTACGAGTTTTTTTTGTATTTTATACACATTTGTAACCATAAACTCACTTTTTGTGTAACCTAAAACTGCACCAAACTGTGTGTTTCTCAAAAACTATCGGCCTATCTTTGCAGTGTGTTTGTTGTAGCGGCATCTCCCGCTTGGCAACCCAATGTAGATTGTTTAATTTAATTTATTGTCTTATGAAAACAAAAATGTTATTATCGATGTGTTTGCTATTCGCGCAAACGCTTGTTGCTCAAGATGTTATTGTAACTACCAAGGCTGAGCGTATCGAGGCTGTCATCACCGAAGTGTCGCCTACGGAACTGCGTTACAAAAAATTTTCAAATCCCGATGGACCGACTTTTGTTATGTATGTGAAAGATGTGGCGGCGGTCATTTACAAAACGGGCGAAGTGCAAGTGTTCGAGAAACAAAAGGCATCCTCGCCGGAGACGGCACCCAAAGCCGCCGCAAACGCAACACCCGCACCCGCACCCGAAACCACAACAATGGCACAGTTGCCGCACATTAGTTATAAAAAGGTGAAAGTCGAAGGTAAAAAACGACCGAAGTATCGCTATTGCACCGATGACGGTCGCGTGATGAAAGAGTCCGAGTTTTACGATTTTCTGCACGAAAACTGCCCCGAAGCCTATGCACAATGCACCCAAGCACGCAGTTGGGCTATAGCAGCCTGTGCTTGTATGCTGATTGAACCGTTAGGCCTGATTTTCAGCCTTATAGGATTAAATAAATTCGAACAAGTGCTGCCGATTTATAACCGCGATTGCGCGGGTGTGCAACAGAAACAACCGAAGACGCAGCAACGACAAACATCAACCATCGAGGCCGATTACTATTGATGTCGCTTGCGCAACCGATAAACCATGATGCCTATGCCGACAGCAATCAGCGGCAGACTGAGCCATTGCCCCATGTCGAGTGCCATGCCGCGCTCAAAAGGCGATTGCACCTCTTTCAAAAATTCGATGCCGAAACGAAACGCACCTATCGCCGCACATACAATGCCGAGCGACACACCATCAGGAATGTCTTTCAACTTATTGTGAATCAGCCACATACATCCGAATAGAAGCAAGTAGAAGGCGGCTTCGTACAGTTGTGCCGGATGGCGTGGTACACCGTCGTACAGCGGAAATACAAACGCCCAAGGCACCGTTGTCGGAGCGCCTACTATCTCGCTGTTCATCAAGTTGCCCAATCGGATGAAAGCGCCGGCCAAAGGGGTGGCTATGGCCAAAATGTCGGCCAACGGCCAAAAGGCGGTTTTGTGGCGCTTGCAAAAAATCCATACCGCAATGGCTACACCGGCACCACCGCCATGGCTTGCCAAACCGTGATAGCCAGAAAATACCCACCGACCATCGGGATAAATGGTTATCGGCAGCAACATCTCCAGCGGATGCGACAAATAATAAACGGGTTCGTAAAACAGACAATGGGCCAATCGCGCACCGATGAATATGCCGACGAACAGGTAAATCAGCAACGATTCGAATTGACTCTGCGTGTAGCCTATTCGCTTGCAGCGATTGTAGGTGTACCAACCGCCGAAAAACAGCCCGATGGCAAACAAAATGCCGTACCAACGGAAAGTGATGCCGAACGCTTCGCCTATTTCGGGCGTGGCGTTCCACGTTACGAAAAGCAGATTTTTGCTCATTTCACATTATTCTATTGCAAATTGGTTGGGAATGTCGTCGATGATGGCAAAGAGTTCCGCTTTGGTTTCGGCACGCAACATGGCGATGCGCGTTTGGCGAAAGTGGTCGATGCCTTTGAATAGCGGTGTCAAGGCCAAGTGGCGGCGACTGTGCACAATGCCGCGCCGCTCGTCGTCCAGCCACTCGATGCTGCGCTCGATGTGCTCTTTGATGATGGCTGCCTGAAAAGCGTACGATTTGGCCGGCAAGGTGTCGCCGGTGGCCAGAAAATGCTTTATCTCCTCGAAAATCCACGGCCGACCGATGGCACCGCGACCTATCATCACGGCATCGACACCGTAGCGGTCAAAACATTCGCGGGCGCGTTGTGGGGTTGTTACATCGCCATTGCCGATGATAGGAATGTGCATGCGCGGGTTGTTTTTCACGGCACCTATCAGTGTCCAATCGGCGTCGCCTGTGTACATCTGTGCGCGTGTGCGACCGTGTATGGCTAACGCCTGAATGCCGCAATCCTGCAACGCTTCGGCCAAATCGACGATGATTTTCGAGTTGTCGTCCCAGCCGAGGCGTGTCTTCACCGTTACCGGAATGTTGACGGCTTTCACCACTTCGCGCGTGATGGCGAGCAGTTTCGGAATGTCGCGCAACATGCCCGAACCGGCGCCTTTGCCGGCCACTTTTTTGACAGGGCACCCGAAATTCAAATCGAGTATATCGGGGCAGGCTTGTTCCACAATTTTGGCCGCTTCGACCATTGTCGGAATGTCGCGACCGTAAATTTGTATGGCCACCGGTCGCTCTTCGGGCAGAATGGTCAACTTCTGCTCGGTGCGTTTCACACTGCGTATCAGCGCATCGGCACTCACAAATTCGGTATAGACCAAATCGGCACCAAAACGCTTGCACAACAGCCTGAATGCCGGATCGGTTACATCTTCCATCGGTGCCAAAAACAGCGGTTGGCGCGCAAATTCTATGTCGGCTATCTTCACGGCGGGCAGCATTTTGATTTTCGATGCAAATTTACTAAAAAAATCCGGATTGCCGACGTGTGATGCAATTTTTGTGTCGAAAACGGCGCGGTGCACAGTGCGCTTTTTGTAAAAAATGTTTTTTTTCGCCGTAAAACATTGAATTTACCGAAAAAAACAGTAACTTTGCGCCGCCAAAATATGCGGTTCGCAAAACCGCCGGTTTGTTGCGATTTTTACTCTCAAATACAACGATATGAAAACGATTAAACTGAAAAAAGGGTTGGACATTGCCATGGATGGCCGTGCCGAGTTGCGCATCGTGTCGATGACGCAGCCCGATGTGGTCAAAATCGTCCCCGACGACTACCACGGCTTTACCCCGAAAGTGGCTGTCAAAGAAGGCGATGCCGTACAAGTCGGCAGCGTACTTTTGTTCGACAAAAACCGTCCGACATTGAAAATTACTTCGCCCGTCAGTGGCATAGTGGCCGAAGTGGCACGCGGCGAACGTCGTAAACTGCTCTATGTGGCTGTGCAACGCGATGGCAAACAAACGGCTGCCAATCTGCCAAAAATCGACCTTGCAGCCGACCGCTCACAACTGCTCGATGCTGTGCTGAACGCCGGCTTTGGAGCGCTCATCCGTCAGCGTCCTTACGACGTGGTGGCCAATCCCGACGTAACGCCGAAAGCTATATTCGTGTCGGCTTTCGACACCGCTCCGCTGGCCCCCGACTACAACTTCGTGCTCAAAGGCCGTGCTGCCGATGTGCAAACCGGCTTGTCGGTGTTGGCAAAACTCACCGACGGCAAAGTCTATTATTCGGTATCGCCCGATACATCGGCCGAGTTGCGCAACATGCACGATGTCGAAATCACCGAATTTGCAGGAGCACATCCCGCCGGTAATGTCGGTGTGCAAATCAACCACCTGAGTCCGGTGAACAAAGGCGAAACGGTGTGGACAATGAACGTGCAAGATGTGGCCTTGCTGGGACATTTCGCACGCACAGGCCAACTCGATATGACGCGTACCATAGCCGTTGCCGGCCCCGAAGTGCTGGAACCTGCCTATGTGCAGACCTTGTCGGGAACGGCCATCGCCTCTATCGTCAACTGCGATTTGAGCCGCGGCATCAAAGTGCGTGTCGTCAACGGCAACGTGCTCAGCGGCACACAAGCCGACGCCGATGCCGTACTCAGCCCGTTTGCCGGCGTGGTCAGCGCCATTGCCGAAGGCGACGAAGCCAACGAAATGTTTGGCTGGATAATGCCGCGTTTCCACAAATTCAGCAACAGCCTCAGTTATCCGTGGCAACGCCTGCTGAAACACTGCGGACGCGCACATTACGACTACGATGCCCGTATTTTGGGCGGACATCGCGCCATCGTGGTTAGCGGCGAATACGAGAAAGTGTTCCCGATGGACATCATGCCCGAACAACTCATCAAAGCGATGATAGCCAAGAATTTGGACAAAATGGAACAACTCGGCGCCTACGAAGTGGCTCCCGAAGATTTCGCTTTGTGTGAATATGTCTGCACATCGAAATTGGAACTGCAAAACATCGTGCGCGAGGCGTTGGACTATATGCGTAAAGAACTCGAATAATCGGTTAATGAAAAATTGTGAGATATGAATTTCGTAAAAAAACTTGTAGATAAAGTGAAACCGACTTTCTCCGAAGGCGGAAAGTTGGCTCCGTTGCACTCGCTGTTCGATGCGGTGGAAACATTTTTGTTCGTACCGAACGAAACTGCCAAGAAAACCGGTGCGCACATCCACGATGCCATCGACACGAAACGCACCATGATAACGGTAATCATTGCACTGATTCCGGCCATGCTGTTCGGCATGTGGAATGTGGGTTATCAACACTTCCGCGCCATTGGCGTCGATGCCGGATTTTGGGAACAATTTGCTTTCGGTCTGTTGGCGGTGTTGCCTACCTTGTTGGTGGCCTATATTGTCGGTTTGGGCATCGAAATCGTTATTGCTCAACTGAAACACGAAGAGGTGGCCGAAGGTTTCTTCGTAACCGGTTTCCTCATTCCGCTCATCGTGCCCATCGACACGCCGCTGTGGATGGTGGCGGTGGCTACGGCCTTTGCGGTGGTGTTTGCCAAAGAGGTGTTTGGCGGCACGGGATACAACATTTTCAATGTGGCGCTCATCACGCGCGCGTTCCTATTTTTTGCCTATCCGACCAAAATGTCGGGCGACCAAGTGTTTGTGCGTACCCGCGATGCTTTTTGGTGGGGCGCAGGCAACGCCGTCGATGGCTATTCGGGCGCTACACCGCTCGGACAACTTGCCACATCGGCTACGGGCGACGTAGCCATGCACGATGTGTTGGGCAACCCCATCGGATTTTTAGACGCTTTCATCGGCTGGATTCCAGGCTCGGTGGGCGAAACTTCTACATTGGCCATTCTGCTGGGCGCAGTGGTGCTGATTGCAACGGGCGTGGCAAGTTGGAAAATCATGCTGTCCGTGTTTGCCGGCGGTGCACTCACGGCTTTGGCGTTCAACTTGTGGGGTCCCGACACGGCCATTGCCCATCTGCCTTGGTACGAACATCTGGTGTTGGGCGGCTTTGCGTTCGGCGCTGTGTTTATGGCCACCGACCCTGTAACTGCAGCACGCACCGAAGTCGGTAAATGGATTTATGGTTTGCTGATTGGCGTTGTTGCCATTGTGGTGCGCGTGCTCAATCCCGGCTATCCCGAAGGTATGATGCTCGCCATCTTGCTGATGAACGTATTTGGCTGCCTCATCGATTGGTGTGTTGTGCAAGCCAACATCAAAAAACGCCTGAAACGCGCAACGTCCAAATAATAATTTTTTTTTGAAGGAGAACTATTTATGGCAACAAAAAAATATAGATGCACAATCTGCGGATACATTCACGAGGGCGATTCTGCTCCCGAGAAATGCCCTCAATGCCAACAACCGGCATCGGTGTTCGAGTTGATTGACGAAGGCAAACCCGCAAAAAAAACGATTAACAAAAACAGCAATGCCTACATTCTGATTTTCACCACCGTGATAGTGGTGATAGTGGCTTTGCTGCTGTCGGTTACGTCGGGCGCACTGAAAGACCGCCAAAACGACAACGTAAAACTCGACACAAAAAAACAAATCCTCAGTTCGCTGCCCGCGGTCGATTTGACACAAGGCGATGCTGCCGAAACCTATGCCCGCACCATCAAGCATTATTATCTGCTCGATGCCGCCGGCATGGTGGTGCGCACGCTTGACCCTGTAATCGACTTCGATGTGAAAGCCGCTGAAGACCAACTGCCGCTCTATGTGGCCGATGTCGATGGCGCCACGAAGTACATCATTCCGCTGCATGGCGCCGGTTTGTGGGGAGCCATTTGGGGCTACATCGCACTCAACGACGACAAAAACACGGTGTATGGCGTCTATTTCTCGCACGCCGGCGAAACTCCGGGACTTGGTGCCAACATCGCCACACCGAAATTTCAACAACAGTTCGAGGGCAAACACATCATGCGCGATGGCGCGTTTGTGTCGATTGGCGTGATGAAAGCCGGTCAGGTGGCCGACGGACAAGAACAGGTGGATGCCATTTCGGGCGGCACCATCACATCGAAAGGTGTAGAAACCATGCTGCAGTCGTGCATCGGTGCGTACGAGCCGTTCCTGCGTCAGGCATCGGCCGAAGAAACTACTAACGAAGAATTTGGAGGAAAAGAGATATGAAAAACGAAAAACTGTTGAATACATTGCTCGGCCCGTTAAGCAAAAACAATCCGGTGGCCGTGCAGGTTTTGGGCATTTGCTCGGCGTTGGCCGTTACGGTGGAACTGAAACCGGCTCTCGTCATGGGCTTGTCGGTAACGGTCATTGTGGCGTTGGCCAATGTGGTCATTTCGCTCATTCGCAACACCATCCCGAGCAGCGTGCGCATCATCGTGCAACTGGTGGTGGTGGCTGCGTTGGTAACCATTGTCAGCGAGGTGCTGAAAGCCTACGTTTACGATGTCAGCGTACAGTTGTCGGTGTATATCGGTCTGATTATCACCAACTGTATTTTGATGGGACGACTCGAAGCGTTTGCCATGGGCAACAAACCGTGGGACTCGTTCCTCGACGGTGTGGGCAACGGCGTTGGCTATGCGCTGATACTGATTGTGGTGGCATTCTTCCGCGAATTGCTTGGCAGCGGCACATTGCTGGGCTATCCGGTCGTTCCGCAATGCGTGTACAATGCCGGCTATGTGAACTGCGGCCTGATGATGATGCCGGCCATGGCTTTGATTCTGGTGGCTTGCGTTATCTGGGTACATCGCTCGGTGGATAAAGATTTACAGGAAAAATAAAGGAATAGAAGAATATGGAACACGCTTTAAGTTTATTTGTTCGGTCCATTTTTGTGGACAACATGATTTTCGCCTACTTTCTGGGTATGTGTTCGTACCTGGCAGTGTCGAAAAATGTGAAAACGTCGCTCGGACTTGGTGTGGCGGTTACGTTTGTGCTGCTCATCACGTTGCCGGTGAACTACCTGCTCGAGCGCTATGTGCTGAGTGCCGGCGCGCTGGCTTGGTTGGGCGATAGTTTTGCTACGCTCGATTTGAGTTACCTGAGTTTCATCCTCTTCATTGCGGTTATTGCGGCCATCGTGCAGTTGGTCGAGATGATTGTCGAAAAATTTTCGCCGTCGCTCTATGCGTCGCTGGGCATTTTTCTGCCGCTGATAGCCGTGAACTGCGCCATCATGGGTTGCGCGTTGTTCATGCAGCAGCGTGTCGGCCTCGATGCCACCGACCCCAAAGCCCTCACGAGCATGTGGGACGTGCTGGCCTACGCGCTTGGCTCCGGCCTGGGCTGGATGTTGGCCATCGTGGGGCTGGCGGCCATCCGCGAAAAAATGGAGTACAGCAATGTGCCTGCACCGTTGCGCGGTTTGGGCATCACGTTCATCACCGTTGGCTTGATGGCAATGGCGTTCTTGTGCTTCAGCGGACTGAAAATTTAAGATTCAATTCACAAAAAAAATATCAGAATATATGTTACTTGAAATCAATTCCACTGCAATACTCTCCAGTTTGATTGTCTTTTTGGCGGTCATCATTTTGCTGGTCATCGTGTTGCTTATTGCCAAACGCTATTTGGTGGCGTCGGGCAATGTGAAAGTTACGCTCAACGGCGATAAAGAGATGGAAGTGGCATCGGGTGGTTCGCTGCTCAGCGCCATGGCCAATGCCGGTGTGTTTTTGCCTTCGGCCTGTGGCGGCAAAGGCTCGTGCGGACAGTGCAAATGTCAGGTGCTCGAGGGTGGTGGCGAAATTCTGCCGACCGAAACCGTTCACTTCTCGCGTAAACAACAAAAAGACCATTGGCGTTTGGGTTGCCAAGTGAAAGTGAAAGGCGACCTCAGCATCAAGGTGCCCGAAAGCGTGCTCGGCGTGAAAGAATGGGAGTGCGAAGTTATCAGCAACCGCAATGTGGCAAGTTTCATCAAAGAGTTTAAGGTGAAACTGCCGCCCGGCGAACACATGGACTTTATTCCCGGTTCGTATGCGCAAATCAAAATCCCGGCTTACGACATCGACTACAACGATTTCGACCGTTCGCTCATTGGCGACTTGTATGTGCCCGTGTGGGAAAAATTCGGTCTGTTCGGCTTGAAACAGAAAAACACCGAGCCGACCATTCGTGCCTACTCCATGGCCAACTATCCCGACGAGGGCGACATCATCACGCTGACAGTGCGTATCGCTACGCCGCCGTTCAAGCCGAAAGAACAGGGACCGGGATTCATGGATGTGCCGTGCGGTATCGCTTCGACCTACATCTTCAGCCTCAAACCCGGCGACAAAGTAACAATGTCGGGTCCTTATGGCGATTTCCACCCCGTGTTCGACTCGAAACGCGAGATGATTTGGGTTGGCGGTGGCGCCGGTATGGCTCCGTTGCGTGCGCAAATCATGCACATGCTCAAAACGTTGCACACGCGCGACCGCGAGATGCACTATTTCTATGGTGCACGCGCCATCGACGAAGTGTTCTTCATGGAAGATTTCCTCGAGTTGGAAAAAGAGTATCCGAATTTCCATTTCCATTTGGCGCTCGACCGTCCCGACCCCAAAGCCGATGCTCTGGGTGTGAAATATACGCCGGGCTTCATCGCTCCCGTGATGGGCGACACCTACCTCAAACAGCACGATGCTCCCGAGGATATCGAGTATTACCTCTGCGGCCCTCCGATGATGGCCAAAACGGTGCTCGATTTGCTCCACAGCCTTGGTGTCGAGGACGATATGATTCGTTTCGACAACTTCGGCGGATAAAAGTGCTTGGCGAAATGTTGCAAAAAAGGCTGTCTGACTCGGGTCGGACAGCCTTTTTTTTGAATGTGTTACCACGCACCGTGCGTGCAGTCTTCGTGCGTAAAATTGAGGTCGGTTTCGGGACCGTGCCATGTGAAACGGTAGATGTCGTATTTGTTTTCGGCCGGCGGGAATGTGATGGGACCATCTAATAGCGCAAAGGCGCTGTAATAGGTGTGTCCTGGTTCGAAACATGTGGTTGTGGTGCCGTTTGCGTCGCCGTTGTTTTGGCGGGCGATTACACCGTAAAATGCTTTATCGTACTCTTGCGCGTCGTAGATGTGTTTGAATTCTTGCACAAAAAATTCGCCGGGCACGCGACAACCTTTTTGACGCAGTTCCACACTGTCTATTGTCATTCCTACCCACGGAATGTCCGAAATGATTTTGCCGGCTGTGTCTTTTGGATAAACGTAATCCCATTCGCCGCGGACACGGTATTGAAAGTCCATCGATAGGGTTGATGCGTGTTTGGTGGTAATCGTTTCCAAAAATAGTTGTCCGAACGGTTTGTTTGATTCGGGATTGACGCCGAAGGCAAAAATCCAATAATCGGTGTCGGGTTGCAGGAAACAGAAGGTGCGGTTGGTGGTGCCGTACTGCAACGAGTGGGACGAAAAATCGGCCACAAACGGGGTTAAATTGGTCAGTTGACCGTTGCGCCACTTCAGGTAATCGAGATAGGCGCTGTCCAATGCAAGGAGCATAAAGGTTTTTGCTATTTTTTGCGGGTCGATATGCTCTTTGGCCGGCTGAATGCCGATGAGATAAAACGCTTCGCGGCTGGTGCTAAATTCGACTTGAACAAAACCTTCGGATATGTTTTGCACATCGATGGCGATGTCGATGCGTTTGGTGTAGGCTTTGGCGTTGGGGTTGCAACTGCACAACCCGATGGCGATGGTCAGCGCTGCCGCAACGGCAAGCAGTTTCAGTGGTGCCATAGTGTTAGAAATCGTAGTTGCCATTTTCTTCCATCTCCTCATTGATTAGTAGTGTGCGTACATTCATGATAAAGCGCAGCAGTCCGGCAACGTGGTTGCCATAGTGCCCGAAGTTGTATTGTATATTTGCATTTTGCCATTTACTTTTGGCCAACGTAGCGTTGATGTATGGTACGATGTCGTCGTCGATGGAGTGGAATATGAATACCGGTGCTTGGGGAGTCCACGAGTAGGACAATATCGAGTTGAGTGTGAGTGCTTTGTATAGTTCGGATATTTCGGGGCTGGTTCTGTCCATGCCGACAGGAGTCAGTAGTTTGTCGGTTACCTGCGTGCCTATCAGTGTGTTTATTTGTGATGTGGTGTATTTTTTTGTGTTTATCCATTCGTCAAGATTTTCGTAGATACGTGGTTGCAGAATGGTTTTCAGGTTCAATTTGAGGTCGTTGCCCACTACCACGCCTTGTGTCATCAGCGGCACGGCGCACGGATACGACGCATAGTTGGTTTCGATGAACTTGTCGTATGTGGCTTTCACATCGTACGGACCGCCGCCGACAAATACACGTCGAATTTTTATGCGGTCGGCATAGCGTGTTTCTATCATGTGTTGCACGCCCATGGTAACTGCGCCGCCTTGCGAATAGCCCATCAGATAGATGTCGTCATGCTCCGGCGCCACTCCTGCCGCCTCCATAAATGGCAGCACCTGAAAATACATGTCAAGCACATTTATAGCGGTGGTTTCCAACACCAAATACGGATGAACCTTGTCGGCGGTAATGCCGTAGCCGATATAGTCCGGTATGATAAGTGCGTAGCCCAACCCGACCAACATGGCTTCGAGCGAGAAAGTTTGACTTGGCGCCTCCTCGTTGGCCGCAATGGTGTAGTGCGATACGAGGATGTAGCGTTTTATTTTCAGGTCGGCAGGCAGAATCACTTTGCCCGACAGTGTGATGGGATTTTTTTTGGTGTCCTCCGAGGTGTAAATGCCCGCCAATTCGATGGCTTTTTTGCCGTGTCCCCAATCGATGAGTTGTTGCACTACGGCATTCATGTTGGTGGACGATGCGCGTTGCGGTGCCGAAACGGAGTCGTCGGGTGTCTGAGTCGTTGTCGATTGGGCAAAGAGTTCTTGTTGTGCTTCGCTCCATTGGATGTGTTCCATGTCGGTCGTTTTCTGCGATACCACATGGAAAATTCCGTCTGCGGTGTTACTATTCTGAAAATCAACCAAATAGATATTTTCGTTGTAACATCCGGTAAGCAGCACCGTCAACGTTGCAAGCAGTAGGTGATAGATTTTTTTCATAATGCAGGATTTTATGATTGTTGGCGGAATGTCAGAATCGTACGCCGACCGAGGCAGTGAATATGCGCGAGTCGAGCAAGTAAATTTCTTGTTTGTTGGCCATCGAGAATGTGCCGCCCAATTCCACGCTGCCAAACACATGTTCGTTGCCTACGCTCACGCCCAACAGTGTCAGGTTTAGCACGCCGGCGCAGGCTGTGGTCCGTCCTTTGTAGTCCACTTCGGTGCCGGTGTTGATGTTGATGCCGTAGCCCAAAGCGGAGTAGAGGCGTACCAAATCTTTGTCGTAGTAGGTGAATCGTATCGTTGGCACCATTGCGATGTTGGCAAACCATGCGGTGTACACAAATTGTAAATCGTCGGTGCCATTGCTTGCCATATTATCCCAATACACGCCGCCGTAATCGACCATGCCTCCAAAACTAAACCAGAAATTCAAGTGATACAGGTATTCGGCAAACCAATGTTGTGTGTAGCGATAGTTTTTGGGAATGATGTTGCTGTTGGCATTGGGCAGAAGTGTTTTTTCGTGCCACACAAGGGTTTCGAACATCATGTCGCCCCAGCCGATGCGCAGTTCGTGGTGCTGTGTCACGGGCTGATACACGTTGCCCCCTTTGTGTGAGGCAATAGATGTGGATTGGGCAGCATCCGTTTGTCCGACGGCAGGAACAGCATGTAGCAACGCAGCCAGCAGCAATGCGCAAATAACGCCGTACACGGTAGTTTTCATAAAAATCGTTTTAATCTTGCCACAAAAGTATATTTTTTTCGGAAAATATGCAAGTTTTTGAACAGCAAATTTTCGCGCCGGGTGCAAAGTGGATGAGTGCAAAAGTTTAAGAGTTTAAGGTAGGGGTAAATCTACAATTTCTACTACCCCTAAATCCCCTAAAGGGGACTTTCACGCAAAAGCAGACACAAAAAAGCCCTCCTTTAGCCTGCCTGCGGTAGGCAGGGAGGGTTTGGGAGGCTTGATTTGGATGCTTGGTTTGGATTGGTCTATGTTCTTACTCTTTCATTTCTTTTGCTTGACCAAAAGAAACGAAAGGCAAAGAAAAGTCAAGACTGTGGCGGCTGCGTTGCCAAAAATTTGTCGTTTCGGTGTCGGCTAAATCAAACTCGCTGCGCTCAAACAGTGATTTAGCGTTTCGACACGCTCAACTCGATTTTTGACACACCCGCCAAGGTCGTTTTTTTTTGTTAGAGAAAGATTTTTTTCGGCTCGCAGCCTATGCCAATTTTTCGCGCCGATGTTATTTGTGCAGTGCAAAGCGGATGAGTGTAAAAGTTTGAGGGGTTGGGGGCTGGCGCAGATGTAGCACCGCCGATAGCATATTGTGTTTCGGTGTGCGCCAACAAGTATGTTTTTATATGATTGATAATCAATATATTATGAAAAATATTGAAAAATTTTAGTACTATGCTTGTACATAATACTAAAATTACGTAATTTTGTGGCGTGAATTATGGCGCTTTTGGGCGTTGCGTATGCAAACATAAAAATCGAGGTAGTATGTTACATCTTGAAAATATACACAAAACCTACAATTTGGGCACACCCAATGCGTTGCATGTGCTCAAAGGTGTGAATCTCAACGTAGCCGATGGCGATTTTGTGTCGATTATGGGAGCCTCGGGTTCGGGCAAATCGACGTTGCTCAACATCATCGGCATTCTCGACAATTACGACGAAGGAGCCTATTACCTCGACGGGCGTTTGATAAACAATCTGTCGGAAACGGCGGCTGCCAAAGTGCGTAATCGCATGTTAGGGTTTGTGTTTCAGTCGTTTAACCTGATAAATTTCAAGACGGCACTCGAAAATGTGGCGTTGCCGCTCTATTATCAGGGTGTGTCGCGCAAACGCCGTAACGCCTTGGCATTGGACTATTTAGACCGTTTGGGGCTGAAGGAGTGGGCAAATCATCTGCCAAACGAGTTGTCGGGCGGACAAAAACAGCGTGTGGCCATAGCGCGCGCCATCATTGCCAAGCCGCGCCTCATTTTGGCCGACGAGCCCACCGGCGCACTCGACAGCACCACCTCGCAGGAGGTTATGGACATTTTGCGGCAGGTCAATGCCGACGAAAAAATCACCATGGTGATAGTAACGCACGCCCGCGAGGTGGCCGAACAGACACATCGTATCATCAATTTCAAGGACGGACTCATCAGTTCGGTAGAGGAATTGAAATACCGTTAAGTAGTGGAATGAAAGACCTTTTTGCCGAAATATGGTTGACCATGCGTGCCAACAAACAGCGCACGTTGCTGACGGGATTTTCCATCGCTTGGGGCATCTTTATGCTGATAGTGCTGTTGGGTGCCGGCAATGGTTTGCAAAACGGCATGTTGAGCGGTTTTCGGTATATGTCGAAAAACTCGCTGTCGCTCTATCCGGGCTATACATCGATGCCGTATAACGGTATGCAAAAAGGCCGTGTGCTGCATTTTACGCCGGCCGATGTGGAGTTTCTGCGGACACATTTGGAACACGTTTCGGAGTTTTCGCCTATCTACAACAAATGGGATGCTACCATCGTGAACGGCACGACGGCCACGAGCAGCACCATGTCGGGTGTGGAACCGGGCTACGAGTCGATGCGCAACCTGTTGATGGTCGAAGGACGTTTTGTGAATGTGCCCGACAATAGCGACAGCCGCAAAGTGGTGGTGCTGCACGAGAGTACAGCCAAAATCCTATTTCCGCAAGGTGGCGCACTTGGCAGTTATGTGCAGATAGACAAGGTGTTGTTCCGCGTTGTCGGCATCTACACCGAAGAGGGTGGTGGTGGAAATCGTACGCCATCGTTTTACATTCCGTTGAATACGGCACAAGCCATTTTCAATCCGTCGGGCTACATCGACGATGTGTCGTTCACGGTCGAAGGCATACACTCGGAGGCGGAGAGCAAACTCTACACCGACAATGTGCGACGCATGTTGGCGCAGCGGTTGCAGTTCGACCCTGCCGACCAAAACGCTCTGTGGATAGCCGATCGTTTGTCGAATTATCTGCAGACACAGACAATTTTTGGCGGCATTGCGCTGTTTGTGTGGATTATCGGCATCGGCACGCTGATAGCCGGTGTGGTGGGCGTGAGCAACATTATGCTGATAACGGTCAAGGAGCGCACGCACGAATTTGGCATCCGCAAGGCATTGGGCGCCACACCGCACTCCATACTGCGTTTGGTTGTCATCGAATCGCTGGTCATTACGACCATGTTTGGCTATATAGGCATGTTTTGTGGCGTGGCGTTGACCGAGGCTGTGGCCACCGTGATGGCGCAAATGGGCACCTCGTCCGAAGGGCCGCAAATGTTCACCAACCCGACGGTCGATTTGGGCATTGTGTTGGCTGCTACGGTCATTTTGGTTGTGGCCGGTGCCGTGTCGGGGTACATACCGGCCAAACGTGCCGTAAACGTGAAACCAATCGAGGCATTGCAACACAAGTAAGTAACGATATATTTTTCTTGAAGAACAATTTGCTGTATGTTTGACATTGATGCTTGGCATGAAATATGGTTGACCATTGCGCGCAACAAGTCGCGCAGCCTGCTGACGGCATTCGGCGTCTTTTGGGGCGTCTTTATGTTGGTGGTGATGGCTGGTTTTGGCGTGGGCATCAAGCGTGGCATTTTAGATGAAGTGGAACACTTCGAAGCCAATTCCACGTTTATGTTTTCGGACCGCACCTCCGAGCCGTACAAAGGCTTTCAGCGGGGACGGTCGTGGAATATGACCACTGCCGATTTGGCAGCTGTTCGGCATCAGTTTGCACACAAAATTAAATATTCGAGTGCTGTTTTGTGGGGGCGTTATTCCACCAACAATGTGGTGCGTGCCGACAAATACGGTACGTTCCGTGTGATGGGTTTCGAGCCCGACTACAACCGCATCAATCCGATGCGTATGCTGCAAGGGCGTTTCATCAACGAAATCGACATACGCGAGTGTCGCAAGGTGTGTGTGATAGGCAAACGTGTAGCCAACGATCTGTTTGCGCCCAACGAACCGATTGTGGGATCGTTGCTGCGCGTCAACGGCGTGTATTATATGGTGGTGGGCGTGTGCGAATCCGTTTCGAAACAAATCAATTTGTTTGGCGATTCGGAAGAGATGGTCAACGTGCCTTTCACCACACTGCAGCAAACACAGAGCAGTGGCAATCAGGTTCATTGCATGGCGTTGGCAGCCGATGCATCGGTCGATGTCGCTCAATTGGAGGAAGAGGTAAAAACCCTGATAAAAGCACGCAACAACATATCGCCGACCGACCAACAAGCCTTGCAATCGTTCAACGCCAAACAGATTTTTGATATGTTTCGCGCGTTGGTTGTCGGCATCAATCTGCTGATTTGGATTGTCGGGCTTGGCACGTTGTTGTCGGGCGTGGTGGGCGTGAGCAACATCATGTTGGTAACCGTGCGTGAACGTACGCAAGAGATTGGCGTGCGGCGTGCGTTGGGCGCCTCGCCGTGGGTCATCATCAAACAGGTGATGAGCGAAAGCCTTGTGCTGACAGCCCTTGCCGGTATGTTGGGGTTGCTGCTTGGCGTGGGCGTGTTGGTGGTGGTGTCGCAAGTGGTGGCGGCATCGTCGGGCGATATGCCGTTCCGCGATCCGCAAATATCGTTCGGCATAGCAGTGGCTGCTTTGGTAGTGGTGATTGTGGCCGGTGTGTTGGCCGGTTGGCTGCCCGCAAAACGTGCCTTGCAAATCAAAGCCATCGACGCGCTGCGCGATGAATAATTGCATATTGAATCGCAAAAAAATGTAACTAAAAATATTAAATCGGTATGAAAAAAGTAGTGAGAATCATTCTGTTAGTCCTGTTGGGCGTGCTGATTGTCGGCACATTTGTGTTTTTGTGGCAAAAGTCGCGCCCCAAAGAGGCAGTGTACGATGTGTTGACACCATCGGTGCAGACCATTGCCAAAAAAACCGTGGCAACGGGTAAGATAGAGCCACGCAACGAGGTCGAGATTAAACCGCAAATTTCGGGCATCATCGCACAAATCTACAAAGAGGCCGGTCAAAAAGTGGCTGTGGGCGATGTCATTGCCCTGATAAAAGTGATACCCGAAATGAGTCAACTCAATAGTGCCGAAGGGCGCATCAACGTGGCAAAAATCGAACTCGAACGCGTTGAAACACAATACAAACGCGACAAAGCACTGTACGAGCAAAAGGTGCTGGCGCGCGAAGACTACGAAACGAGTTTGGCCAACTATCAAAAAGCCAAAGAAGAGTTGCAAAATGCCAACGACAACTACGAAATCATTCGCGACGGCATCTCGCGACGGTCGGGCTCGTATGGCAATACGCAGATTCGTTCGACCATTTCGGGCACCATTCTCGACATTCCGGTCAAAGTGGGCAACTCGGTCATTCAGTCGAACAATTTCAACGATGGCACCACCATTGCCACCATTGCCGATATGGGCGACATGATTTTCGAAGGCAAAATCGACGAAACCGAAGTCGGACGCATACACGAAGGTATGGCTATAGTGCTGAGTATCGGCGCATTGCAAGACCATAAGTTTGATGCCGAACTCGAATACATCTCGCCAAAAGGTGTCGAAGAAAATGGTGCTGTGATGTTCGAAATGAAAGCCGCCGCTCACATTCCCGATAGCATTGTGGTGCGGTCGGGCTATAGTGCCAATGCCGAAATCATTTTGGCACAACGCAACAATGTGCTGACCGTACCCGAAAGTTCGGTGGCGTTCGAAAACGACTCGTCGTTTGTGTATGTGCTGACAAGCGGCGATAGTGAGCCGCAACAGTTTGAACGTCGGTTGGTTACCGTCGGCCTGTCCGATGGCATAAACATCGAAATAGTGGACGGTATCAGCGATTCGGTGCAGGTGCGCGGGTTACAACGCATTGCCCAATAATCAACCAAAAAGGTAAACAACAATGAAAACAAAGGTCATAATCGCAGCAATAGGGCTGTTGGCTATCGGCATTGGTGTGCAGGCACAGGACAAGTGGTCGCTGCAACAGTGCATCGATTTTGCATTGCAGCACAACCTGACGGTGCAACAAAAAGCGTTGGCGTGCAATTATCAGGAACTGAATCTGAAAACCTCGCAACTCAGTTTCGTCCCCGATTTGAATGCGGGCGTCAACCAAAATTTCGCGTTCGGACGCGCCACCGGCAACGACAACATCACCACCAGCCAATCGATGGCCTCGACCGGCTTTTCGGTTTCGACATCGATGCCGATTTTTACCGGCTTGCGTGTTACCAATCAGATAAAAGCGGACAAACTCAACCTGCTGGCCGCCGTCGAAGACTTGAACAAAGCCAAAGAAGATGTGTCGCTCAACGTGGCAAGTTACTATCTGAACGTTTTGTACAACAAGGATTTGCTCGTCGTGGCCGAACATCAGGTGCAGTTGTCGGCCGCACAGGTTGAAAACACGGCCAAAATGGTTGCCAATGGCAAAAAATCGGAAGCCGAATTGTACGAAAATCGTGCACAATTGGCTACCGACGAACAAAAACGCACCGAAGCCGCCAACGCTGTCCGCTTGGCTGTGCTGACGCTCTGTCAGGCAATCAACTACAGCGACGTGGCACAGTTCGATGTAGCCGACTGCGATGTCGAAGCGCTGCTCGATGCCACACTCAATACGTTGGCTTCGCCCGAAAATGCCTATCACGCATCGCTCGGCATACGACCATCCATCAAAGCGGCCGAATTGCGCATCGAAAGCAGCAAACGCGACCTGAAAGTGGCACAATCGGCCTATTATCCGCAACTCGACTTGCACGCCGGCTACAATACGGGATATTATCACGCATTTGGTCGCGAAAATTTGGATTTTGGCCGACAACTTGGCGACAACAGCAGCGAAATGATAGCCCTGTCGCTGTCGATTCCGATATTCGACCGCATGGCTACGCCCAACCGCGTGAAACAGGCGCGTATCAACATTTTGAATCAGGAACTTGCGCTCGAAAACGAAAAACAGGCGCTGCTGAAGGAGATTCAGACGGCGTATTACAATGCGGTGGCAGCACGCGACAAATATTTGGCAGCCGACAAAACGGTAGAGGCTTCGCGCGTGGCATTCGAGTTCGAACAAGCCAAATACGAAAACGGCAAATCGACGCCGTTCGATTACAACAACGCCAAAACGCGATACGAATCGGCACAAACCGAAGCGCTGCAGGCGAAGTACGAATTTATATTCCGCACCAAAATTTTCGATTTCTATAACGGAAGTGCTATCTCGCTGTAAATCAGAACGATATACATAATAAAAAATCGTCCGTTTCCCTCAAAAAAGGAGCGGACGATTTCGTTGTGTGTACTTCGCCGAATTAGCAGAGGCTGACCAAGATGTCGGCAGCGGTTTCGGTAAAGTTGATTTTTTCCTCGCGTGCCAACCAACCAAGTGCGGCATAGAGGTCTTTTTCGCTCAATTTAGTAGCTTTTTTCAAAGCTTTCAACTCTTTTGCGCCCTCGTTCAGCGAATTCCAAACGAGACCGGCGTTCAAACCAATTTTCTCTTTCATAACCATAAAAATTAAAAACCAATAAATGTGTTACTAAAATCCGTTGCAAAGGTACAACATTTTTTTGAAAAATTCAAATTTTTCCGATTTTAACATTTATAAAGTCGATTTTTGGCAAAATTGGCGTAAAAATTATGTTTTATAGCATAGTTATAATTACTCAAACTTGATGGATTTGGCCGGCTGTATCTTGGTGATGATGTACGACGGCACTATCAGCATCAGTGTGGTGATGCACAATGTGGCGATGTTGATGACCAACCACTGCCAAAAATGCAGTTCTACCGGCACAAAATCGACATAATACGCGGCGGCATCCAACGGAATCAGATGCGTGTAGTATTGAATCAGTATCAGCGCAACGCCCACAAGGTTGCCCCAAACCATGCCTTTGCCAATCAGAAACACGGCCTGATAGAGAAAAATGTGGCGAATACTGCTGTTGCGGGCGCCCATGGCTTTGAGTATGCCGATGGTGTTGGTGCGCTCGAGAATGATGATGAGCAGCCCCGAAATCATGTTGAAGCCGGCCACTGCCAACATCAAGGCTAAAATTACCCACGCATTCATATCTATCATGTCGAGCCATTCGAACACACGCGGCACTATTTTTTTGATGCTGCGCGTTTGTAGCAGCGTGCCGTCGCTGTCGGTGCGGGCGGCTACGGCCAAAAATACCTCGCGCTCGATGGCATCGATGCGGTCAAAATCATCAACCATCAGTTCTATCTGACTGATTTCGCCGTTGTGCCAATGGTTTAGGCGCCGGATGTGGCGGATGTCGGCCAAAATGAACATCTTGTCGAATTCGGTAAACGTGGTTGCATAAATGCCGCGCACGGTAAAACGGCGTGCACGCACAGGGTCAGTCATGAAATAAGTGGTAAATTTGTCGCCTACCGACAGATGCAGCAAACGGGCTTGTGTCTGCGAAATCAGCACATCGTTGGTGATGGCGCTGTCCGGCAGCGCTATGGTGTCGCCGGCAACGAGGTGCTCGCGGAAAAAAGTCCAATCGAACCGGCGGTCGATGCCCTTGAGAATGATGCCGTCGAAGTCGGATTGGGTTTTGACAATGCCCGGTTTGGTGGCTATATGCTGCACATGGGTGATGTGTGGCGTGTGGCGCAACACGCTGTCCAACGCTGCCGATGGCACTATGGGCAACGTTTCGTAATTGTTGCCGTTGCCATAGTTGGTTATCTGTATGTGCGATCCGAAACCGATGACCTGTCGCCCGACTTCGTTTTTGAACCCGACAACCACAGCCACGGCTATCAGCATCACCGCCAAGCCTACGGCTATGCCCACGGTGGCTATGCGCACGGCTGGGCGCGACATGCGTCTGTTGTCGCTCTCGTCGAAATGTAATTTGCGTGCTATGAACAGATTGGCTCTCATATCGTAACGATGCCGTTCTTGATGGCGTACAGCACCAAATCGACACTGTTGGTGATGCCGATTTTACGGAATATCTTGGTCTTGTGTGTCTCGACGGTACGCAAACTGATGTTTGTTTTCCGGGCAATATCTTTGTTCGACCCGCCCTGACAGATGGCGCGAATGATTTCTTGTTCGCGAGTCGAAAACAGGTCGTTTTTCAGTTGCTGCGTGGTCATCACGGCTTGCACTATGCGGTCGATGTCGGTGCCGAAATAGGGTTGGCCGTTGCTTACGGCGTCGATGGCTTGCAACACTTCGTCGTCGGGTGCATTTTTGCTGACAAAACCGTCGATGCCTATTTCGAGCAGTTCTTTGATAGTGTTTAGCGAGGTGTCGATGGAGAGGACGAGTATCTTTATCTCCGGTTTGTCGGCTTTCAGTTGGCGGGCAATATCGACACCGGAAGGGCCGTTGCCCAAAATGATGTCGAGCAGTATCAGGTCGGGCGTGGTGTCGTTCAGCAACTGCCGAAGCGCTGTGGCGTTGGCAGCCTCGCCCACTACGGTGTGCAGCCCGCGTTGAATGGCCATTTTTGTGCCGATACGAAAAAGCGGATGATCATCTACGATGATTATATTCATATATCAATTTGTTTTGCAATCTATTTGGAGTGTAATGACGAACGTCGTGCCTTGCCCGGGTGCGCTCTGTATTGTCAGTGTGCCGTCGTGGCGTTCTATCATGTCGCGACAGATAATCAGCCCCAGACCGGTGCCTTGTTCGCCGGCTGTGCCGCTGGTTGTGTGGCGCGTATCAATTCGGAAAAGTTGTGCCTGCATGTCGGCATCCATACCGATGCCGGTGTCGCTCACTTCGATGCGGCAGCGATTGTCGATGTTGTGTGCACGCAGGGTGATGCGACCGCCTTCGCCGGTAAATTTGATGGCGTTCGACACCAAATTGCGAAGTACGGTGGTCAGCATATTGGGGTCGGCATAGCAGATGCAACCGTCGTCGATGTCGGTTTCGAGGCTCTGTTGTTTGTTGCGCAGTTGCAGTTGTGTTAGTGCCACCACCGATTGCACAGCATCGGCCACCCGGCAAACGATAGGCGTAAAATTCATGCGCCCGGTTTGCAGTCGCGCCCACACCAACAAATTTTGCAACAAATCGACTTGTGCCGTTGTCGATGCGTACAGCATATCGACAATGGCTGACAATTCTTCGTGCGACAATTCCGACAGGTTTTTGCTCAGTGTTTCGAGCACGCGCCGTTGTGCCAGCACCGGATTTTTCAGGTCGTGCGAAATAATGGAGAAAAATTTGTTTTTCAGCGCGTTGGTTTCGGTCAGTTCGCGATTGTGCCGTTTGGTCAGGCGCAAATAGTGGTAGGCCAATATCGCTACCGCCAAACACAACAACGCAATGCCCACAATGCCGACTGCCCATGTGCGTTGCCGTTTGATGGTTGCCTCGTGCATGGCAATGCGGTGCTCTTTGTCCTGTGTGTCGTATTTTACCTGAAAATCAGATAGTTGATTCTGAATTTTTTCGGTAAACATCGTGTCTTTCAGGGCTTGTGCCCGTTCGAAATAGTCAAGCGCTAATGCCGGATTGGTCGGTTTGTGCAGTTGATACAACTCCTGATACGACTTTTGCAATACCAATCTGTTGCCAATGGATTGTCCTATGTCGATACTTTTTTTGAAATGTTTTGCGGCTTCGGCAGGCTTGCCTGTGCGTGCGGCAATGCGCCCAAGTTGTTGGTAGGTGATGGCTTCGGAGGTGAGATTGCCGGCTTGGTTGAGTAGCGGCAATGCTTGGTTCAAACTATGCAGCGCTTGTGCGTAGTTGCCTTGTGCCAACTGCACTGCGCCCAGTTGCGAGAGCCGTATGCCCAAGTTGCTTTGCCGCTGTGCAACGCTGTCGAGTGCTACAGCTTCGACCGTGGCTTGCAAAGCCTCGTCCAAGCGTTGTTCTTGCAAATAGACTTCACCCAACATGCCCAACCGCACAGCCAAAGCGCGTGTGTTGTCGTGTGCGTGTGCGCGTTCGATGGCAATGGCGCGTTGCAAATAGGTTTCGGCAGCCGCTGCCTGCCCGATTGTCAAGTAGATGGATGCGAGGTTGCTGAGCGACGAACTGATGTTGGTCGAATCGCCCATTTGCTCGTCGATGGCTAAACATTTCAGGCGATACGACAAGGCGGTTTCGTACTGTCCCAAACGCTGATAAGCCGACCCGAGCGTTGTGTAGGCTTCGGCCAACAAATCAAGCGAATCGGACGGCGTGTAGTCGGCCTCGTCGGTGGCATAGTCGATGGCGAGGTCGTAGTTGTTGGCATAGTAGGCGCGTATAGCAAGCGCAGCGGCAATGTTGGCGCGCGTATAGTCGGCTGTATACTTGTTGGCCGCAAACGTGCTATCCAACCAATCGTCGGCTTGCAACAGACGCACCAATTCGTCGGCTTTTTGTCGATGTTCGCTGCCGGTAGTGGCGATGTATTCGGTATAGAGCGAGTCCAAGTTGGGTTGTGCCACTACTGCAACGCTACTCAGCAACGTCAGCACGACCATACACCACTTTTTTTGATGTCGGAAAATCATCATTTGTCCATTTTCGTCAGCGCAAAGATACATATTTTTGGCGTATAAAGGTTGTTTTTTGTGTATTTTCTGCAATTTTGATGTGTTTTGGCGTGATTTTTGCAGACTATGAAGCATATTTTTTTGTCAATCGCAAGAAATTCCGTATTTTTGCAGTTACTTTTTTTCATCGAATACGAACTATGACAGAGAAACAACAAAAATTGGATATGCGCTACATGCGCATGGCACGCATCTGGGCGGAGAATTCGTACTGCCAACGCCGTCAGGTGGGCGCGCTGATTGTCAAAGACAAAATGATTATTTCCGATGGTTACAACGGCACTCCATCGGGGTTTGAAAACTGCTGCGAGGACGAAAACAACGTGTCGAAACCATACGTGCTGCATGCCGAAGCCAATGCCATCACCAAGGTGGCGCGGTCGGGCAACAGCAGCGATGGCGCTACGCTCTATGTAACTGCGTCGCCGTGTATTGAGTGCGCCAAACTGATTATACAAGCCGGCATCAAACGCGTGGTGTATGGCGAAAACTACCGCATAATGGACGGACTCGAACTGTTGAAACGCGCCGGCATCGAAGTGCTGTTGGTGGAAGATACCGAAACGAGTAAAAAATAATACTGAATCATGAAAAAATATTGGGTGCCTTTGATTGTGGGCGTTTCTATGGCTGTGGGCATGATTGTCGGGAGTGTGTACACCGTACGACATAAGGTTTTGACCACTTACGAACAGATGGCCGGTTTCAGAACCTCGTCGGACAACAAAATCAGCGAGATGTTGCGCCTGATCGACGATGTGTATGTCGATTCCGTTGTTTCCGACAGCATCAGCGAAGCCATTTTGCCGCTCATCGTCAAACAACTCGACCCGCATTCGGCCTACATTCCGGCGGCCGATTTGGAGGCTGTGAACGAACAGCTCGAAGGGTCGTTTAGCGGCATCGGCGTGCAGTTTTCGCTGCAAAACGATACGGTGTATGTGGTCGATGTCATTTCCGGAGGCCCTTCGGAACGTGCCGGCCTGCTCGATGGCGACCGCATCGTCGAAGTGAACGATACGGCATTTGTGGGCAATCAGATAAACAACGAAAAGGTGATGAAAAAACTGCGCGGCCCGAAAGGTTCGAAAGTGCGTTTGGGCGTGGTGCGCCGCAACACCTCCGAACTGCTGCATTTCGACATCACGCGCGGCGACATTCCGGTGCATAGCGTCGATGTGGCGTATATGGTAACGCCCACAACGGGTTACATTGCCGTCAACAAGTTTGGAGCAAACACCTACAACGAATTTCTGACGGCGTTGGCCAAACTGAAAAAAGCGCATGCACGCAATGTCGTTGTCGATTTGCGTGGCAACGCCGGCGGCTACATGGACGCAGCGTTGAATATGCTGAACGAATTTTTGTCGAACAACGATTTGATGGTGTATGTCGAAGGGCGCTCGTACCCGCGCGAAGAGTCGCGAGCCAATGGCTACGGCAGTGCGCAAAACATGAAAATAGCGGTACTCATTGACGAGTGGTCGGCTTCGGCGAGCGAGATTTTTGCCGGCGCCATTCAGGACAACGACCGCGGCATCATCGTCGGGCGACGCTCGTTTGGCAAAGGCTTGGTGCAAAACCAGATGGAGTTTAACGACGGTTCGGCTGTGCGACTCACCGTGGCGCGCTACTACACGCCCGCCGGCCGTTGCATTCAGAAACCTTACGAGCGTGGCAAGGCCGAAGATTACGAAACAGATTTGCTCAATCGCTATCTGCACGGCGAGTTCTTCTCGCAGGACAGCATTCGGCAGTCCGATACGATAATTTATCGCACCAAAGGCGGCCGCGAAGTGCATGGCGGAGGCGGCATCATGCCCGACATATTTGTGCCGCGCGACACTACAGGCGTTTCGCCCTATTTCAATCGTTTGGTCAACGGCTCGCACCTCTATCGTTTTGCGCTCGATTATTCGGAACGGCATCGCACACGCCTGACCAAATTTGCCGATTGGCAATCGCTTGTGGCCTATCTGCAACAACAAAATCTGTACGACCAAGTAGCGGACTATGCGACCAAAAAAGGTATTTCGGGTAGCGAATCCGATAAACAGGTGTCGCGAACGCTCATTTTGCGGCACGTTACATCGTACATCGTGCGCAACATACTTGGCGATGACGGCTTTTTCCCGTACATCAATTCGTACGACGACATGGTAACTCGCGCTGTGCAAGAACTCGAAAAACGACACTAAAAAATATAAGGAACAGACGTATGTTGTGGATCAAATTTTTATGGTTGGCAGTTGGATTTGTGGTACTCATTTTGGGTGCCGATTGGTTGGTTAACGGTGCATCGGGGTTGGCAAAGCGACTCAATGTGCCCGATTTGGTTATTGGTCTGACCGTGGTGGCATTCGGCACATCGGCGCCCGAGTTGGTGGTCAATTTGATGGCGGCCATCGAAGGCTCGAGCGAAATTGCATTGACCAATATTTTAGGAAGCAATATCATCAACGTGCTGGTTATCTTGGGGTTATCGGCGGCCATCTATCCCATTGCCTCGCAACGCAGTGCGCGCCGGTTCGACATTCCGTTGAGCATATTGGCCGGTGTGGCGGTGTTGATTATGGGCACCGAGTGCTTCGGCTTGTGTGGCGATGCGGCCACAGCGCAACTATCGCGTTTCGATGGCGTGATTTTGCTGCTTGTTTTTGCTTTGTTTATGGGACATTCCATTAAGATGGCGCGGTGCGGCAACAATCAGGTTGAAACCTTCAAACCGATGCCTGTATGGAAAGCGGTGCTGCTGATGGTGGTTGGCATTGGCGGTTTGGTGCTCGGAGGCGAACTCATCGTACGCAATGCCGTCGATATAGCGGCTGCGTGGGGCGTGTCGCAAGCGGTTATCGGCGTTACGGTAGTGGCGCTGGGAACGTCGTTGCCCGAGTTGGCTACATCGGCGGTGGCGGCCATGAAAAAAAATACCGATTTGGCCATCGGCAATGTTATTGGTTCCAACATATTCAACGTATTTTTCGTGTTGGGCGTAAGTGCTGTCATTCGACCGTTGCCTGCGTATCCAAACCTGATTGTCGATGCGTCGGTGGCTGCCGGTTGTTGTGCATTGGTGTGGCTGTTTGTCGGTCCGGGCAAACAGCATCGGGTGCAGCGTTGGCAGGGCGGCGTGTTATTGCTGTGCTATGGTGCCTATCTGACGTGGCTGTTGCTGACTCTTTGAAATGAATAACTATCCGATAAACAGCGAGTTAAGGCGCTATATCGAAGCGTCTGTCTTGCCGTTGTACGATGCGTTCGACAGGGGACACAATCGCGAACATGTGTGTCGCGTGATAGCCGAAAGTCTTGAGTTGGCTCAAAATTACAATGTCGATGTGAACCGCGTGTATACCATTGCTGCTTATCACGATGCCGGCATGGCGCGCGGGCGCGATTTGCACCATATCTATTCGGCCGAACTTCTTGCGCACGACACCAATCTGTTGCGTTGGTTCTCGCCCGACGATTTGCAGCAGATGGCCGAAGCCATCGAGGACCATCGCGCCTCGGGTAAGCATCCGCCGCGCAGCATTTATGGCGCCATCGTGGCCGAAGCCGACCGCGACCTTTGTCCCGACATTGTGTTGCGGCGCACCATGCAGTTTGGTATGAACCGTTATCCCGACCGCCCGTTTGAATTTCATTTGCAACGTACCATCGAGCATTTGCACGAAAAATATGCTGCCGGCGGCTACCTGAAATTGTGGTTGCACAGTCCGAAAAACGAACGCGGCTTGGACGAGTTGCGTGCCATCATCGCCAATCCTGCCGAGTTGGAACGCCGCTGCCGTGCCATTTACGAGAACATAAAACCAAGACAATAGGGGAACCAAAACTGATTTTTTCGGCTCGCAGCCCTATGCCAGTTTTTCGCGCGGGTGTTGTGCAGTACAAAGCGGATGAGTGCAAAATAGTGCAAAAGTTTAAGGTAAGGGTAAAATCTACAATTTCTACTACCCCTAAATCCCCTAAAGGGGACTTTAACTCCCATAAAAACACCGACAACAGCCCCCTTTAGGGGGTTGGGGGTCAAACATAATTTAGCGAGCAAAAAACAAACAAGGAGCAAGGAAAAAAATCCTCGCTCCTCGTTCTAACGCTACTCCCCCTTTAGGCCTGCCTGCCGGTAGGCAGGGGGCTGGGGGGGGCTTGGTTTATTCCCCTTAAAGAACAGGGCGAACGGATTGACCGTAGTAGCGGCCGCAGTCGTACATGTCCACGTAGTTCGAGCAGAAGACCACGCTCCACGCGTCGTTCGGGTTGTCCGTGTAGAGCGAACTCGACTGATAGTCGCCGTAGTAGCCCGCGTCGTACAAGCCATCGCCGCCGAAACAGCCCGCCGCAGGGAGGAAAATAGAGTTCCCGTTGGTTTTGCTCGTTACGATTCGTCCTGCTACGCCGGTGCCGTTATAGTCGCTTGTCCAAGTCCAAGTACAGTTTTCACGCAACTCCGTCCATTCGGCATCGGTAGGCATACGCCACGCACCACCCCAGTTGGCACGGGCAGCATCGTCGGCGAGTTCAAGCACGGTTTTGTTATCCACAGTGCCGTATTCACTACTTGTGTTGTACTTGGTTTGGGTATTATCATTGCCATTGCACCATTTGTAGGTACTCCAATTATAGGTCGTTTTTGGTTCGGTTTCGCCCCAAGCGAAGTAGTCGCCATACTCCTCGGGTTTGGTGGCACCTACGTTGCAGGTTGCCCACTTGGTGCCGCTCGGCAAGCCAAGGTCAACATAGTCGATACAATAATCAAATATGGCCGTATAGGTAGCATCGCCTGTTACGGTAATGGTACGCGGGTTGTCGGTATTTCCATCGTTCCACTGTTGGAAATAAAATCCCGTATTCGGTGTGGCCATAATATTAATTTTTGCACCGGCAGGATAGTTGCCTTCGCCTTTCACCGTGCCCATCACCTCATTGCTCGACACCACCGTTACATAAAAGTACTGTTGGTCTTTCAGATTTTGTGCATCGTCGCACGACACAAGCCCTGCACTCAGTGCCGCCAAAGTCAGCACTGCAAAAAATAAATTTTTTGTTTTCATTATTGTTTAGATTATTTGTTGATACTCTTTATCTGAAAAATTATCCCCTCTTTTTCTGTTAAAACGGGGTTCTACACTTTCTATTAAAAGGGCTTCCAAAGTTTCTGCAACTTTATTAAGATCCATTTTAATGCTTTTACAAGAAGTGTTAATTTTTCCGTTTTCTTCATTTACATTAAAAAAACCAAACCAAGAGAAAGTATCCCATTTGTTTGCCAAATCGTCTTTAGTGTGTTGCTCCAAACGGAAAACGATGCTTTGCTTTGTTGCTTGTCCGATATAAACAATTTCATAACCACGATGCAACAGATAAATACCTATCTCTTCTGAAAAATTCACATCGATAGAACCTTTTCCTTGATTTCCTTTTAGTTCAGTTTTCCCGTTTGTTTTCCATTCTACTTTTTCACGTCTCCAGAATCGACCATAGGCACCGATCATTGTATTTATTGTCGGCTCAATAGGATTCCCTTTTAAGTACTCTTTTTCATATTCTTTTAGAATGTAACAACCTCTTTCTTGACAAGTTACCACTTTCCCATCTTTCAATAAATTTTGCAAAGCTACACTTACCGATACTTGTGGTGTTGCGCCTAACGATGTACGATACTGTTTTTCTTCTATTTTTTGAGCAATTCCTCCATAATGAACAGGCTCTTTTTCCTCTTTAAGTACTTTTAAAACAGCTTCTTTCCATGATAATTCTTTTTTTGCCATCTTATTTACATTTTATTTCTGCCTCCACTTCAGTCGGCTATCGGCATTCTCCGCAGCACCGGAAAAAATTGGTTGGTGTGTGCGCATAAAAAGAGCGTGGTGCTTCATTTGCTTTATTTGAGTCTTTCTCGGTCCTGAACTACCTCACTCTTCAAATTATAACGAACAAAAGCCCACGCTTTCGCGTAGACGTCAAATCAGCTTTGTTCTTGAAGAGTGTTTTTGAATTGTTCAGGTTCAGAAAAACTCAAGGTTTAGCTTATAACGCTATTTTCTATATGTCAGTTTTCAAGATACGCACACTTTTTGCAAGTGTTATTTATTCATAGGCAAAACTGTTTTTGTCGGTTGTTTTTCGATTATCGCTGCAAAGATAGTAAAAATAGTGCAAAGTGCAAAAGTTTAAGAGTTTAAGAATTTGAGGTAGGGGTAAAACTACAATTTCTACTACCCCTAAATCCCCTAAAGGGGACTTTAACTCCCATAAAAACACCGACAACAGCCCCCTTTAGGGGGTTGGGGGTAAAAATTTAGCGAGCAAAAAACGAACAAGGAGCAAGGCACAAATTCCTCACTCCTCGTTACTAATTATTCCCAACGTAGGGACGCGGCGCGCCACGTCCCTACAATCTTGGTTCCGGATTCTTTTTCGTTATTTCTGCAAGTATTTCTCTTTCAGTTCGTTGGCTTTGCGAATGCACTCGGGGTCGTTCGGGTTGCCAATAGACGGGTCGAGTTTCGGAATCATCAGTATGGTGCCCGGTTCGATGTCGCTCGGGTCTTGTATTTGGAACATGTTGGCCTCGTAGATATAGACCCAGAAGGCTTGTTCGCCGCCGTACCATTTGCGCGACAGTTGTGCCAGATACATACCGCGTTTCATGGTTACTTCGCCGATAAATTCGGTGTATTTCAGGAAAATCGGCACCATCTGTCCATCGATTTCGACGAGCGGTATTTCGCGTGTGGTTTTGTTCACTATGCCGTTGTCGGTTTTGCCGGCTTCGTGGGCTTCTTCGGCGTGTTGTTGCTGCGTTTGGGCATCGACATAGCCTACCGGAATGATTTCCACGCGACGGTCTTTCGATTTTTGGTGTGCAAAGTCGTTGTAACGGAATGGTTTTGTCGAGCCGAACGATTGCACTTTCATCTGCGAGTCGTACACGCCTTTTTGTCGCAACATATTGGCTACGGCGCGCGCCCGTTTCATCGATAGTTGCTGGTTGTATTCGTCGCTGCCGGTTTTGCAGGCGTGTCCGTTCACTTCGATGCCCATGTCGCGGTGTTGTACAAGCACGGCTGCCACTTTGTCGAGGATGTCGGCGGGTTGCAGTTTCGGGTCGTATTTGTCGAAGTCGAAGTAGATGACCGATTTGCGCAACTCCTCTTCGAGCGTGGCTGTGGCACGGGCTATGGTGTCGTGTCGCGCGGTGGGTGCCGGGTCGAGCGCGGGTGGCACTTGCAGCGTGTCGCGCATGACAATGGTGTCGTTCACCACGATGGTGTCCTGAATGCGTATGGTGTCGTACACATAGATGATTTTTGGCTCATCGTTTTTCTTTTTCTTCTCTTTTTTGGCTTTGGGTGCTTTGTCCGATGTGCGTCCGGCAAAGACGTTGATGCCGAATTTGATGCCGGCCGACAGTGCGTTGATGCCGCCGTTGATGCCTTTGCCCTGTACCTGTTTGGTGGCCAGCACACCCTGATAGTCGTTCATAAACGGATGCAACTCGTTTTTGAAACCGATGTCCTGCTTGGTGTCGTCCTGATAGGGATCGATGTTGCTGAACCCGTAGTTGGCATAGATGCCGAGAAACAAATCGACGCGTTGGCTCACCTGAAACAGGGCTCCGAGTTCGAAGAAAGCGGCGATGTTGTATCGAAATTGACGATTGTCTTTGGTGGGAAGGCCTTTCACGGCGGCAGTCTGCCCCTGATTGTCTTCGAAACCAAATTCGTACAGGTCTTCATACATGCCCAGCACATCTTTTGTGGTGTAGTTGTATTCGCCGATGTGGCGCATCGAACCGCCTATCACTTTGTAGTCGGAATAGACGGGCAGGCCGAATTTGGCGCCCACTTGTGCGTAGAGTCCGGTGCGGTAGCCCCAATTTTGTTGGAAATGCAGTGCCAACGGAATCTCGACCATGTAGATGACTTGGCGTTCTTTCCAATTCTGCATACGCACACGGTGGTCGTATTGTTCGCCGTCGGAGTCGGTGATGCCGTTCCACGCATCGATGGTTTTGCCAAATTCGCCGGTCAGGTTGGCCACCGACCCGTAGTGGCTGATGTGTGCGCCGGTGCCGATACCGACTGTCGGGACGAAAAAGTAGGTGTAGCCGATGTTGGCCGTGAGCGACGGCAGCACGGATTGTGTTCCGGCATCGACAGCATAGAGCAGGTCGCTGATGCCGGCTCCGATGCCGAATTGGAAGTACGATCCTTTGCGCAAGGGGTGAATTTCGGGGCGCCGGCGTATGGTGGCGGTGTCCGTGTCGAGCGTGTCGATGGCATAGGCAAGTGTGTCGGCCGCTATGTCCTGCTCGATGGCTTCGGCGTATGGGTCGATGTAGATGCTGTCGGCATCGGTTACAATGATGCTGTCGTTGTCGCCGAAAAAGAGGTCGGCCTCTTGCGCCCATGCGCCTGTGCTGCATAGCGCGATTGTCAGTATCGAAACTACTTTTTTCATATCGTGTTAGGCTTGTTTTTTGGTGTTTATTTTATTTGACAATGAATTTGGTGCTGCTTTCTTTGCCGTCGTTATCGACGAATCGCACGAGATATACACCTTGTGTCAGTTGTGTGTCGATGGTCATTTGTGTCGCTACGTTGTCGGTGTCGTACACTTGTACGCCTTGTGCGTTGTGTATTTGCAAGGTGCCGCCGGCGGTTGCCGTGAAGGGCAGTTCTATGGTTATCGTTTCGTGCTGTCGTGCCGGCACGGGATATACCTTGATGCCGCTGCTTGGCAGTGCTGCTTTGGGTGTCGGCACAAAGTCGCACGAGCGGTAGCGGGTGCCGTCTTCGCCGGTGAGCATCACGTAGTAGGTGCCGTTCAGTCCGTTTTCTTCGTAGATGTGTTGCAGGGTGGCATCTTCCACTTTCTGTCCGTTACGATACCATTGGTATGCGCTGAATTTCAGCGGTTTACCGGGTAGTTCGCCGCTGTTGTTCACCACGATGACTTCGTTCCATTTTTGGTGCAGATAGCCGTCGAGCGAGATGGATATTTGCAGATTGATGATTTCGCTCTCGCACGATTCGGTGCCGCCCAAAAATTGTAGTTGTGCGTTGTAAATGCGTGGTTGTGGCGTCCCGACGGCTGTTATCGGAATGATGTTGTCGGCCGGAATGTCGGTGTATGTGTCAACGCTTGCAAACGCCTTGTCGTCTATTTTCAGACGGTATTTGGTGGGGTTGCCCGATAGCGGCTCTATTTTGACAAAGAGATTGTCGCTTTCGGTTTCGCATATTTCGAGCAGCGAATCGACAATGACAACTTCGGGTGTCGGTGTGGCTTGGGCTGTCAGGTTCACAGTGAGTGTGCAGCCCCATGCGGTCTCGTCGTCGTCGATGGTGCGCACATCGCCCGGCTTGTCGAAAGTAATCTGTTTCGTGCCTTTGCCGGCGGCGTTGTAGGTGTATTCATAGGTGTAGGGAAAATCGAGTTCGCACACGCTGAAGGTTACATCTTCGGATTCGTTTTGTGCGATGATGTAGGTGGCGGTGTTCTCCGATTTTACCCAATCGGTGTGGCACAAATTGTCTTTGGCATAGCGTTCGATGGTGATGCTAATCGGATAGGCGGCCGCCGGCAGCTCGGCGTTTTTGTCGAACAGGTAATCGAGCGTGGCTGTGGCGTTTTCTTCCGTTTTTGTCAGCAGGGTATTGCCGTTTTGGTCGCCGAATGTCAGTTGCCAGCGGTAGGCGATGTGTGTGTCGCCGCCGGAGGCTGCTCTGTCGTTATCGACCGACAAGGTGGTTTGGTCGGCATCGATGCACACTTTTTCGTTGTCGATGGCTTTGATGGCTCCGGCATCGAATATGCCGAGCAGGGTTATGGTGTCGCAGCCTGCCGATGTTTGCCACTTGCCGGCGCAACCATCTTCGCCATCGCGCGCTTGGCGCATGATGGTGTACGACCCGGGTTTCAGTGTCGAAATGTCGGGCGTGTAGGTGGTGTTCGTTGCCGATTCGCTGCCTTCGATGACCGAATAAATGCCGTTGAGCGGGGCTATTGTCCATCGATAAGTGATGTCGTTGGCCTGTCCGCCGGAGGCCGCTTTTTCGTTGTCGATGGTTTGTGCCGTGGGCGTTACTCCTTGCTCGAGACAGATGGTGTCTTTGCCGTTTTTGATTTTGCCGGCATCGAATGGTTCGAGCAGTACCAATGTCCATTTGCCGTTCGATTGCAGATAGTTTTTCTCGCAGGCGTTGTCTTTCGTCCAGCGTGTGTAGATGTAGGTGCCGGGTTCGGTTACTTGCGGTTTGTAGTTCATCTCGGTGGTGTCGATAGCCTCTTCGGTTATGGTGCCATCTTCGTCTTCGCGCATCCATTTGTAAACGTATGTGTCGCTGTTGCCGCCGTCGGGTTTCAGCCCTTCGATGGCTTTGATGTCGGCTACCGAGCAGGCATAGTCGGTGTAGGTGTTTATCTCGGTCGGTTTGAAGTCGCCGGCAAGCACCAGATTGACTTCCGCTTTTTTGTGTTCGTCACCCAAGTTGGCTGCAATAAATACGGAGGTGCCGTAGCAGTCTTCATATAATAGGGTGGCGTTGTTGCCCTGAATATCAATCCATTCGGGTCTGAATGCTTTCCACACGACGCCGTTGTCGGTGCTGACCTTAAAGTCGTGCTGAACGCTATGTGCGTTTTCTACTCTGTCGGATGTGTCGTGCAGGAAGAACGGCGCTACCGACACGAGTGCCGCATTGGTGTTGGCCAGCATTGCCAACTGCGGGTAGAGGTTGTTGCTGTGCACCCAGTTGGTGTTGTCGTCGGCAAAGATGGCGAACATTTCGGTGGTTTTTTTGCCGACTACGCTTGTGTCGGTGTTTTTGCCGTCGCCGGTGGCGCCGGCGGCCATTTGGTTGTCCCAATAGGCGTTGGTGAGTGTTCCGTCGTTTTGCCCGACGAGCGCGCCTTTGGGTTTGTTGCCTCCCCACACGTCCGCTGTGCAATAGACGCTGTCGATGACGCCTGTTGTCGCATTGAATCCGGCGATGCCGCCACTGTTGGCACCCGTTTCGGTTACCAATCCCACGTTGTAGGCGTGGTGAATGGTGCCGGCGTTGTAACCGACGATGCCTCCGCTGTATTTGCCGGCTTTGCGTATCTCGCTCATGTTGTAGCAGTGGTGGATAGTGCCGAAGTTCACACCGGCCACGTTGCCTACGCTGTCGTTGCCTTCGATGTTACCATTGACGATGGCAAAGTTTTTGAGTTCGGCGGTGGTGCCTACTACACCAAAGAGTCCGACGTTGTTTTTGGCGGCATTTTGAATGAATATGTTGCGTATTTCGTGTCCTTGCCCGTCGAATGTGCCTTCGAATGGCGTGCTGCCCGACCCGATAGGTTCCCATTGGGTGCCTGTCCAACTGTCATAGTTGCCGTCGCGCACGCCGCCGCAGTCCAAATCTTCCTGCAACACGACGGTGGTTTGTGTCCAATCCACATCGTCGCGGGTGTATGGTACTCGATCCATCGAACGCGGGGCTATCGGATTAACAGGCGCGGCCGGTTGCAGTTGTGTGGCCACCCATGCCAACTCTTGCGGTGTGTAGATGTAGATGGAGTCGCGGTTGACGGTCATAAACGGTTTGCGTGTGCTGCCGTCCCAAGCGGGAATGGCGGAAAATTGCGCCGTCAGCACATCGTCTTGTGTGGGTGTGAAAGCAAACCGCAGTTGCCCGTTTTCGATATAAACCGACTCGAGCAGATTGCCCAAAACCTGACTTTCGAAACTTGCCAAATAGTAACCGTCGTTCGGGTTAATGTTGTATATATTTGGTTGTGAGGTACTTGCTGTGGTGTTGCCTTCTATGCGTCCGTTTTTGTTTTCGAAATTTAGGTTGATGTTGACAAAATCCACTTGTTCGACACGGAGTGTGTAACTGCCTTCGGACTGCATGTAGTCGGGCGTGCAATAATCGGCATTTTTAGCCCAACGCGTATAAACGTAGGTGCCTATTGCCTTGCCGGCCGGAATGGTATAAGCGGCTTGTGTGGCGCCGGCTATCTCTTGGTCGTTTTCTTTCCACAAATAACTCGTGTTGCCGCCGCCGTTGGCACTCGTGCTGTTGCCGATGGTTCGGGCTTCGTAAGTGGTATTGACGGTGGCTGTTTCGGTTACGATGCTGCCTGCCGTGAAAGCCTCGCGTATGGTGATGGTGTATTCGCCGGCGGCTTGAAGCGGTGTGCCGTCGCAGTTGCCGGTTGCCCAACGTGTGTAGGTGTATGTGTCGGTCGTTTGTCCGGCGGCGATGACGAATTCGCTGCGTGCCGAGTCGGCTACTATTTGACCGTTACATCTCCACTGATAGGTGCTGTTGGTGCCACCCGATAGCGGTGCCCGGCTGCCGATGACGATGTCGTCATAGTCGGCGCACACACGGTTGTTTTCGGGCGACGGGGTGATGGCGCCGGCGTCGAGCGGCAAACCTTCGACCGAGCCTGTTACTGTGCCGAAGAGGCCGCGATACGGTGCGTTGTTGTCGATCGGGTAATTGCTTATTGTCAGACATTGTGTGTCGAATTTGCCGGCAAATGGTGTCGTTGCGGTGCCAATGGGCGTCCACGGTTTGTTGTTCAGGTTGATGTCGTTTTGCAGAATCAGTGTTTTGCCGGCGAACGTGTTATTTTGGTTGTTTACTTGGTCGGCCACCCAAGCCAATTCGGCCGGTGTGTAGATGAATAGCGTGTCGCTGTTGCCGATTGGTTCGTCGGTCGAGGTGCCGTCCCAAGCGGCTGCTTGTGCAAATGTGGCGATGAGTTCCGTATCTTTGGTCGGCGTGAAAGCGTAGCGCAAGTCGCCGTTCACGATGGTTACATCTTGGCGGGCATATTCGTCCAGCCCACATTCGAGTGTTTGCAGATACCATCCGGCGGCCGGCGTAATCACATACGCTTTTTCGTTCTGTCCGTTGGCCAACAGGGTTTTTGTGGTGTCAACCATGGTGCCGTCGCCAACGGTTTTGATGGTAATGTCCACGGCATCTACCGCTTTGATGACAATGGTGTCCGATAACGTTTCCGGCGTAGCGTCGCAGCCGAAATATTTGCTCGTCAGGCTTTTGAAGTAAAACAGCGTGTCTTCTTCGATATTGATAGTAGTTGTGTACGAAGCACCCGGCGAACTGCCGCCGTCAAACATCGAGGTCGAGAATGTGGCGCCAAACATGGCGTTTTCAAAATCGTATTTTATCTCGCAACAGTTGCCTTTTATCACTTTTATCGGGTTGGCCGGCAGGTCTTTGCTGCGCACGGCACGCGGCGTCGGGTAGCAGGTGATTTGGTATCTCACGATGCTGTCGCAACCGTCTATTGTACTGAAAATCAGCACTGTATCGAGCACATAATTTTTGTTGATATCGAAATCGCTCATTTGGAATTTGGTGCTGCGGCGGTCGCCGAAGTCGTTGTCCAAATCGGTTTCGCAGATGGTAACAGACACCGGTTGAGTCTCGTTCAGCGTGTACGCGTTGCAGCGGTTGTTGATGGCGATGTCGATGCTGCGCGCATAGTCGCCGCTTGCAATGGTCAGTGTGGCATTGTCCGTGCCGTCCTTGCAGAGATTGACGATAGCCTTGCCGTCGTCGTCAAACTGTACTTTGTGGTTGCTGCAACGCCATTTGTCGGGAGTTGCCACCGCAAAATCGTTGTTGATGGCGTTCACATTATCGCCGGCGGCAAACACGGTAGCCGCTACCGATACATGCACAAACGGGTCGTCGGCAATAGCGTCGGCGTTGGTGAAAAACGGATAACATGTTGTGCCGATGCCGTTGCTGAACAAGCCCCACCCGCTTTTGTCGATCAAATCGTTGGTGTTGCACAGCGTTACATTGCTGCAACGATTCAAAAGCGCTTCCGACGAATTTCCAAATAACTGTAAATCGGGCAATAGTTGTTGGTCGGAGTGGCAGTCGGATAGGTTGTCGTTGTTTGCGCCTGTACATGTGCCGAGTATCGAGCCTGCAAGTTTTCCGGCCACTTGACCGATGTTGTAGCAATATTTGATGGTGATTTCGCTTGCTTCGCCCAACAGGCCGCCTACATAGAAGCGGTTACCTGAAGCCGAAATGGCGCCGGTGTTGTAGCACGAGTTGAGTTCTGTGTTTGTGGCAAATCCGACAAGTCCGCCCACAACGTAGTTGTTGTAACTATTTGGTGCGTGGTCGCTGCTGCATTGTCCGGTGTTGAACGTCCGGGTGATGCTGCACTCGTCGGCGCGCCCGGCAATGCCGCCTACAATGGCTTTGCCTTCGACCTTGGCTGCGTTGGCGCAATTGGTGATGGTGGCGTTTTTTGCCAATCCGACCAAGCCGCCTACGATGGAGTCGCCTTTAATTTGTCCGCTCAAAATGCGAAAGTTGGCGATGGTGGCGTTGTCGCTTATCTGTGTGAAAAATCCGACTGTGTCGCTTGTCGAAGTGATGTTGACGTTGCTCACGCCGTGGTTGCGGCCGTCCCAATGGCCTCTGAATTGATAGATTTCGGTGCCTATCGGTGTCCAATCGCCGGCAAGTGCAATGTCGTTTGTCATTGCAAAATAATTACCGGCGTATTCGTTATTGCCGCAGTTTATCTGATTGCGTAATTCGATTATATCTTGTTCATTTTGAATGAGATACGGATTTTGCTCGGTGCCCCTGCCGTTCCACCCGAACGCTGCCGATGCACAACCCAAACATACTGCGATAAGTAAATTTTTGTTCATAATACACTGCAAGTTAGTTTAGCCTGCAAATATACTAAAAACTTTTTGAAGTGTTGCTATAAAAGGGTGTTTTTTATCGTCGAAGTCGATTTTTTAACAAGTTATCAACAGAAAGGGCGTTGTTTTCAACCTGTTTTTAACCCGATTTCAACTTGTTTTGAACAAAAAAACGGGGAATAATCCCCGTTTACGGCCACAAGGTGTGGTGTGTTTTGTTGTCAAAATTCGCTGGTAAAGTGGAAACGGATTTTGTCGAAGTCTTGTTGCGCCATTTGCAGCAGATAGCCGCTTTCGGCGAGAAAAACGTCGCGTCCGTCTTTGTCTTTGGCCATGTATTGGAATTTGCGTTTTTTGAAATTTTCGAGGGCGGCGGCATCGTCGCTTTCAATCCAGCAGGCTTTGTAGAGCGACATCGGTTCCCAGCGCACTTGTGCGCCGTACTCGTGCAGCAAACGGTATTCGATGACTTCGAATTGCAACTGTCCGACGGTGCCGATGATTTTGCGACCATTGTTTTGATGCGTGAACAGTTGCGCCACGCCTTCGCCCATCAGTTGGTCGAGCCCTTTTTGCAGTTGCTTCGATTTCATCGGGTCGGCGTTTTCGACGTACTTGAACATCTCGGGCGAAAAACTCGGCAACCCTTTGAAATGCAGCGTTTCGCCGGCGGTCAGCGTGTCGCCTATTTTGAAATTGCCGGTGTCGGGCAGTCCGACAATGTCGCCGGCGTAGGCTTCGTCCACGGTTTCTTTTTTCTGTGCCATGAAAGCCGTCGGGCTCGAGAATTTGAATTGCTTGTCGAGGCGAATGTGGCGGTAGGGTACGTTGCGCTCGAATTTGCCCGAACAGATTTTGACGAAGGCGATGCACGAACGGTGGTTAGGGTCCATATTTGCATGAATTTTGAATACGAATCCGGTGAAAGCCTCTTCGTGCGGCTCGACGGTGCGCTCTTGTGCAGCAACGGGCAGCGGCGCCGGCGCAATTTCGATGAAACAATCGAGCAACTCCTTGACTCCGAACGTGTTGAGTGCGCTGCCGAAAAACACCGGCGCCACATCGGCTGCCAGATAATTTTTGACGTCGAACGGATTGTAAACGCCATCGATGAGTTCGAGGTCGTCGCGCAGTTTGCGGGCGTCGTCGTCGCCGACCATCTCGTCGAGTTGCGTGCTGTTCAAATCGACGGCCACCGTTTCGCTGACGCGCTGTTTGTTGGGCGTGTAAAGGTTGAGTTTTTGCTGATAGATGTTGTACACACCTTTGAATTTTTGTCCCATGTTGATAGGCCAACTGAGCGGACGCACGCCGATGCCGAGTTCGGCTTCGAGTTCGTCGAGCAGGTCGAACGGGTCTTTGCCTTCGCGGTCCATTTTGTTCACAAAAATCATCACCGGCGTTTTGCGCATGGTGCAAACCTGCATCAGTTTGCGTGTTTGTGCTTCGACGCCTTTGGCCGCATCGACCACAATGATGACGCTATCGACGGCTGTGAGTGTGCGAAACGTGTCTTCGGCAAAATCTTGGTGACCGGGCGTGTCGAGAATGTTGATTTTGTGCCCTTCGTATTCGAAACCCATCACCGATGTGGCCACCGAAATGCCGCGCTGCTTCTCTATCTCCATCCAGTCGGATGTGGCGGTTTTTTTAATTTTGTTCGACTTGACGGCTCCGGCCACATGGATGGCACCACCGAAAAGCAACAATTTTTCGGTCAAAGTGGTTTTGCCGGCATCGGGGTGCGAAATGATGGCAAACGTGCGCCGACGGTTTATTTCCGATTCAAACATATTTTTGAAAAAAATGTGAGTGGTTTGATACAAAAAAATGAGCGTGCAAAATTAGTAAAAAAAAGTGAGTAAATCAAATTTGGGGAATTGGTATTTTTTTACTAACTTTGCAAGTTGCATATTTTATCTGTTTACGAAAAAATCAATTAAAGGAATATCACAATGAAACAATTTAAAAGAACTCTTGTTACATCGGCGTTGCCATACGCCAACGGTCCGGTGCATATCGGCCATTTGGCGGGCGTGTATGTGCCTGCCGACATTTATGTGCGTTACTTGCGCTTGCGCGGCGAAGAGGTGTTGTTCGTCGGCGGTAGCGACGAACACGGCGTGCCGGTTACCATTCGTGCAAAAAAAGAGGGCGTTACGCCGCAAGATGTGGTGGATAGATACCACGCGCTGATCAAAAAATCGTTCGAGGAGTTTGGCATCTCGTTCGACGTCTATTCGCGTACAACGTCGGCAACGCACCACAAAATGGCGTCCGACTTCTTCCGCACGCTTTACGACAAAGGCGAATTTATCGAAAAAACATCGGAACAATACTACGACGAGGAGGCGCAGCAGTTCCTGGCCGACCGCTACATCACGGGCGAGTGTCCGCACTGCCACGCCGAAGGCGCGTACGGCGACCAATGCGAAAAATGCGGCACCTCGCTCTCGCCGCTCGATTTGATAAATCCGAAATCGGCCATCAGCGGCAGCAAACCCGTGTTGCGCGAAACGAAACATTGGTACCTGCCGCTCGACAAACACGAAGCGTGGTTGCGCGAGTGGATTCTCGACGGACACAAAGAGTGGCGCCCGAATGTGTATGGTCAGTGCAAAAGTTGGCTCGACCTCGGGCTGCAGCCGCGTGCCGTGAGCCGCGACCTCGATTGGGGAATTCCCGTGCCGGTGGAAGGCGCCGACGGCAAAGTGCTCTACGTTTGGTTCGATGCGCCCATCGGCTACATCAGCAATACGAAAGAGGTGTGCGAGGCGCAACCCGAAAAATTCGGCAGTTGGGAAACGTGGTGGAAAGACGACACCACACGCCTCATTCACTTCATCGGCAAGGACAACATCGTGTTCCACTGCATCGTGTTCCCGTCGATGCTCAAGGCCGAAGGCAGTTACATTCTGCCTGACAATGTGCCGAGCAACGAGTTTTTAAACCTCGAAGGCGATAAAATCTCCACATCGCGCAATTGGGCGGTGTGGCTCAACGAATATCTCGACGATTTTCCCGGCAAGCAAGATGTGCTACGCTATGTGCTCACAGCCAATGCGCCCGAAACCAAAGACAACGACTTCACGTGGCGCGATTTTCAGGCACGCAACAACAGCGAATTGGTGGCCATCTACGGCAATTTTGTCAATCGTGCGCTAGTGCTGACACAAAAATATTTCGACGGACGTGTGCCGGCGCTCGGCGAACTCACCGACTACGACCGCGAAACCTTGCACGAATTTGCCGATGTGAAAGCGCGTTTGGAGCAACTGCTCGACAATTTCAAATTCCGCGAGGCACAAAAAGAGGCGATGAATCTGGCACGCATCGGCAATAAATATCTGGCCGACACCGAGCCGTGGAAATTGGCCAAAACCGACATGGAACGCACCGCCACCATTTTGCACATCGGTTTGCAGATAGCGGCGAATTTGGCTATCGCCTTCGAGCCATTCTTGCCGTTCTCGTCCGACAAACTGCGCCGTATGCTGAACCTTGCCGATTTCAGTTGGAATCAACTCGGCCGCATCGACCTGCTGAAAACGGGCGATTGCATCGGCGAGGTGCAACTGTTGTTCGAAAAGATAGAAGACGCTGCTATCGATGCACAACTGCAAAAATTGGCCGAGAGCAAGAAACAAAATCAACTGAACGCTTGGCAGCCGGCCGCCGTCAAAGCCGACACCACCATCGACGAATTCGACAAGACGGACATTCGCGTCGGCACCGTATTGGAGTGCGCGCGCGTGCCCAAAGCCGACAAACTGTTGCAGTTCAAGATAGACGACGGCATGGGGGGTCGCACCATCGTGTCGGGCATTGCGCAGAGTTATCCCGAACCCGAAAAATTGGTCGGTATGCAGGTTTGTTTCATTGCCAACTTTCCGCCGCGCAAACTCAAAGGCGTTGAAAGTCAGGGCATGATACTCTCCGCTGTCGATGCCGACGGCAAATTGGTGCTCGTAACGCCGAGCCGAGCCGTGAAAAATGGCGCGAATGTAGGGTGAAAAAAGTGGAAATATATGGCAGAATTAAAATCGCCCCACAAAATATTTGCCTGATGTTGCGCCAAAGCATTCTGCAGAAGGCGTTCGGCAGGAAATTGTTGTAAAAGGCATTTGCAAGCACCGAAAAAAATGGAACACAACGGAATATACAACAATAAATACCGCATACCTTCAACCCGGTTGCAAAATTGGGATTACGGGTGGAATGCCATCTATTTCGTTACCATTTGTACAAAAGACCGAAATCATTATTTCGGCGAAATGAAAAATGGTGAAATGCAATTATTGCCCATTGGTGCCATTGCCGATGTTTTGTGGCACGAATTGAACAACCATTTCGATAATATCGAATTGGATGCGTTTGTGGTTATGCCCAACCATATACATGGCATTATTGCAATAAATAACGATGGTGGAAACGGTTGTAACGGTAGAGACAACGCATGCGTTGTCTCTACGTCATGCGTTGTCCCAACATCATGCGACGTCCCCAAAACCATCGGGCAACGCCGATTTCAACATCAGGGGTCGGGCACATTGTCATCCATTGTCGGGGCGTACAAATCGGCGGTTTCACGTCATGTGCACCGATTGGGATATGAATTTGCGTGGCAACCGCGTTTTTACGACCGTATCATTCGCAACAATGATGCATTAACGAGGGTACAAACCTATATTGTAAATAATCCGTTGAATTGGAAAGAAGATAAATTTTATAATCAATAACCATAACCGAAAGGTTCTACATTGTTTCTCAAAAATTATTACTACCTATGGACAAAAAACTAACTAAATCGAACAACAAAATGATTGCCGGCGTGTGTGCCGGTTTTGCCGAATATTTCGGCTGGGAGGTAACCATCGTGCGCATCTTGTATGCGTTTCTGACCATTTTCTCGGCAGGATTTCCGGGATTGCTGTTGTACATTGTGATGAGCATCGTGATGCCGCCGGCCGAATGCCGTTGATGCGAATACCCAATGTATTATATTGACAATAACCCTATTCGTATGACCTTAAATAGTTGATAATCATGAAAAAAATGCTGATTTGCGGCCTTTCGCTCTGCTTGGCGATGACGGCCGTCGCAAAAAATGTTCAGTTGGCCGACCGTGTCGAGCCGATGGCGTGGTGGGCAGGTATGGCGCACACCGAACTGCAACTGATGTTGCATGGTACGGATGTGGCTGCCTGCAATGTGGCTTTTGCCGACGATGCATTGCCTATTGTGCGCATCGAAAAAACGGACAATCCCAACTATTTGTTTGTGTATGTCGATACAAAAAATGCCCAACCCGGCATGTATCAACTTATTATAACAAACGGTAAAAAACGTCAAAAAATCGATTACCTGTTGCGCAAACGTGCCGACGGATCGGCCGAACGCAGCAGTTTTGGTCCGCAGGACGCTGTCTATCTGCTCATGCCCGACCGTTTCGCCAACGGCGACCCGTCGAACGACAATGTGGCGGGATATCGTCAAGGTGTGGTGCGTGGCGATTGGCATCAACGGCAAGGCGGTGATATTCAAGGAATTATCGACCATCTGGGGCACATTGCCGACCTCGGCGCGACGGCGTTGTGGACGACGCCGCTGTTCGACGACAATGATACGCGTTATTCGTACCACCACTACGCCTGCACCGATTATTACAAAATCGACCCGCGTTTCGGCGTGAACGACGACTACAAACGTTTGGCCGATTCGTGTCATGTGCATGGTCTGAAACTGATAATGGATGTTGTGCCAAATCATTGTGGCATAGAGCATTGGTGGATGAAAGACCTGCCGGCGCACGATTGGTTCCATCAGTGGCCGGAGTTTACGCGCACCAATCACAATGTTTCCATCTGGACGAATCCCGATTTGAGCGAATACGACATCACGCTGCTCGAAAAAGGGTGGTTCGACAACAATATGCCCGATTACAATTTGGCTAACCCGCTGGTTTTCGACTATTTGCGACAGGCTTACACCTATTGGATCGAGTTTGCCGGCATCGATGGCTTGCGCATCGACACCTATCCGTACAACGACATTTGGGACGCCGCACGGCTGATGCGTGCGTTCAACGCCGAATATCCGAATCTGACCATTGTGGGCGAATGCTGGGTGAAAAGTCCGTCGCAAAACGCCTTTTTCCAAATGGGTGCGAAAAACAAAAACGGTTTCGACAGCGGCTTGCAGAGCGTGATGGATTTCACCTTGCGCGACATTTTCGATTGGTCGTTCAAGGAGGACGAAGGCTGGGACAAAGGCACCTTGCGCTACTACAACCACTTTGCGCAGGATTTTGTCTATCCCGATGTCAATTTTGTGATGAACATGCTCGACAATCACGACATGGATCGTTACGCCGAACTGATGCACCGCGATGCGCGCTTGGTGAAAATGGGCTTTGCCGTCATTTCGACCATTCGCGGTTATCCGCAGTTTTTCTATGGCGACGAGGTGATGATGCACAGCGAACTCGGCAGTTACGAAGGGTCGCGACACACTTTCCCCGGCGGCTGGAGCGACGATGAACACAACGCTTTCGATCCTGCACAACGCACCGCCGAAGAGAATGACATCTACAACTATTTGCGCAATTTGTTGCACTTCCGCAGGGGCTGCACCGCGCTGCACACGGGCCTGATGCGTCAGTTCCTGCCCAACGATGGTATCTATGTCTATTTTCGCCACAATGCCGACGACACCGTGATGGTGGTGATGAACAATCGCGACGAAGAACGCACGGTCGATTTGCAGCGCTACAACGAGTTCGACATCGTTGGCAAACAAGCCATCGAAGTGCCTACGCAAACGACCATCGATTTGGGTGAAACACTCCGCGTGCCGGCCAAAACGGTGCTGGTGCTGCACATCAAAAAATGAATTTCTAATCTGTAAAAAACTAATAAATCATGAAAAAAGTTCTGTTCTTTTCGCTTGCTGCGCTGACGCTCTTTTCGTGTAGTCGCGCACTCCGTCTGCCTGCCGATTCGGGCGTTTGTGTCGGACTGAATACGCTGCTGACACTCAACGAGGGCGACAACCTTGTGCACACTTCCGATTTTGTGATGGATATCGCGCGCATCGACTCGGTAACCTGCAGCGATGCCGCTGTAACGTGCGTTTTGTCGGACGACAAATCGACAGTCAACCTCTTGGCCGACAAACCGATGTACACCTTTGCCAATGTATGTTTGTGGGTCGATGGCGTGCCCTATTCGGTGCCGGCACGCAAAAGCGACAAAATCGACTATCGTTTCACTTGGAATCCGCAAGGCGCGCATCCGCAACGCGTGCAAATAGCCGGTCAGATGAATAATTGGGTGCCGTCCATGACGCCCGATATGCAACTCAATGCCGATGGATTGTACGAAGTTACGTTGCATCTGAGCCCCGGAACCTATCTCTATCAAATCAATGTCGATGGCGACCAAAACCACGATGCCAACAATCCGGCCAAAGTCGATAATGGTTTCGGCAAGTTCAATTCCATCATGCAGGTCGATGGCAACGAGGCGAAATTTCCGGTGCTGGCCACCGACACTTTCTCGGCACATGCTGTACGCATCGCTTATAAAAACAAGGTGGAACGCGTGTATGCCTATTGGCAAAACTATCTGTTGCCCGACGGCTTTGTCGAACTGTCGGAGAACGGCATCGCGGTGCAGATTCCGTGCGAGGCTTCGCGCTTGGAACGCTCCTACCTGCGCGTGTGGGCAGCCAACGAGTTTGGCGTGAGCAACGACATTTTGGTGCCGCTCGACTATGGCGCCGTGCTGACCGACACCGACCTGCTGACGCGCCACGACAAACACGCACTCATCATCTACTTTATGTTGGTCGATCGATTCAAAAACGGCGATACCGCCAACGACCACCCGATGAATCGTCCCGATGTGAACCCGAAAGCCGACTATCAGGGCGGCGACCTGGCCGGCGTGAAACAAAAAATCGACGATGGATATTTCAATCATCTGGGTGTCAATGCTTTGTGGGTGTCGCCACTCAATCAGAATCCGCTCGAACCCTATGGCTACAATGCCGTCGGCAATACCAAATTTGCCGGTTATCACGGCTATTGGCCGGTGTCGTCGTCGCAAGTCGATTTCCGCTTTGGCACTAACGACGAACTGAAAGCGCTTGTGGCCGATGCACACGAACACGACATCAACATCTTGCTCGACTATGTGGCCAATCATGTGCATCAAGACCATCCGCTATACAAAAATCATCCGGAGTTTGCCACGGCGCTCTATCTGCCCGATGGACGCAAAAATATCGCTTTGTGGGACGAACAACGCCTCACCACATGGTTCGACGACTTTATGCCGTCGCTCGATTATGGCAATCCGGCTGTGGTCGATATGATGGTCGATTCGGCAGTCTATTGGATGGACGAATTTGGCATTGACGGTTTCCGCCACGATGCGTGCAAACATGTCAACGAAGAGTATTGGCGCGAACTGACACACCGCCTGAAACAACACAATCCGCAAGGCACGTTCTATCAAATAGGAGAATCGTATGGCAGCCCCGAACTGATGGCAAGTTATGTGAACAGCGGCATGCTCGACGGTCAATTCGACTTCAACGTGTTCGACGAAGCCACTTCGGCATTCAACGGCTACAGCGGCGGCACACTCACCCGTTTGGACAACATTTTGCGCAGCAGCCTGAAAGTGTATGGCGCGCACAACCTGATGGGCTACATCAGCGGCAATCACGACAAACCGCGTTTCATGGCCATGGCGTCGGGCGACCTCAAAGTGGGCGAAGATGCCAAAGCCTCGGCGTGGACACGCGAACTCGGCATCACCGACAGCGTGGCATACGACAAACTCGCTCTGTTCCATGCGTTTAACTCCACCATTCCCGGCGTGCCCGTCATCTACTACGGCGACGAAATCGGTATGACCGGCGCCAACGACCCCGACTGCCGCCGCATGATGCGGTTCGACGATTGGAACAACCGCGAAGAAAAACTCTTTACCACGGTGAGTCGGCTCAACAAATTGCGTCTGAACGTGCCTGCGCTGCTGTTTGGCGATTTTCGTACCATCGCCGTTACCGACACGACATGGATTTACGCACGCAAATATTTTGGTCAAACAGCCGTTGTGATGCTCAACAACTCGCCGAGCGAACAACTATTCGCAATCTCCACCGACGAATTTGGCGGCAAAGAGATGAACGCCGCTTTTGCGCACGGCTACGAAATAGCAGGCGGAAAACTCCGCATCGTATTGCCGCCGTACGGCTTCGAAGTGCTTTGGTGTGCCGAATAAATAGTTGTTCGGTTACCGATTGCAGGGATGCGCATGGCGTGTCCCTGCTTTTTTTTGTCAGATGACAACAATAAAAAAATCGCCAAAACATGCTTGTAGAGCAGGTTTTTTGTGAAAATATGCTGTAAAACATAATGATTTTTGCAAAATGATGGACAACTATACCCGATTTCTCATATTTATTTTGTAATTTTGCGTCCGCAAATTGTAACCGTTTACCAATGAAACATCTGACACCCGATTATATTTTCGAAACAAGTTGGGAAGTGTGCAACAAAGTCGGCGGCATTTACACCGTACTTTCGACGCGCGCACGCACATTGCAAACCAAAATTGGCGACCATCTTTTCTTCATCGGTCCCGACATCTGGCAGGAACACGAATCACCCGATTTTATCGACACCGACGACTGCAGCGATTGGGTCGACTATGCGCAACAACACGACGGCTTGTCGGTGCGCGTAGGGCGCTGGAACGTGTGCGGACGTCCGTTGGTCATTTTGGTCGATTTCAAACCATTCCTGATCGAAAAAAACAAAATCTACGGCGACTATTGGCAATGGTTCGGCGTCGATTCCATTCAAGCCTACGGCGACTACGACGACTCGTCGATGTTTGGCTACGCCGCAGGCAAGGTGGTCGAAAGTTTTGTGCGTTTCCACAAAATTGGCAGCAAAAAAATCGTTGCCCACTTCAACGAATGGATGACGGCGTTTGGCGGCTTGTACATCAAACACTTCATGCCGAACGTAGCCACGGTATTCACCACGCATGCCACATCGATAGGTCGCTCCATTGCCGGCAACCACAAGCCGCTGTACGACTATCTGACCGAATACGACGGCGACGGCATGGCGCGCGATTTGAATATGGTGGCCAAACATTCGGTCGAAAAGACAGCCGCTCATTGGGCCGACTGTTTCACCACGGTGAGCGACATCACCGGCCGCGAATGCGCGCAACTGCTCGACAAACCGGCCGATGTCATCACACCGAACGGTTTCGAAGACGACTTTGTGCCCAAAGGCGTGATGTTCGATGCTGCTCGCAAGAACGCACGCGAAAAACTGCGTACCGTGGCCGAAGCGCTGCTCGGCTACAAACTAAACGACAATGTGATGTTTGTTTCGACATCGGGACGCTACGAATACAAAAACAAAGGCATCGACGTGTTTGTCGAATCGCTGAAACTGCTGTCGCAACGACCGCTCTCGCGCGAAGTGGTGGCTTTTGTGTTGGTGCCGGCGTGGTCGAACGGCGCGCGTGCCGACTTGCGCGACAAACTGAAACGGCGCACACAGCAGCCGCTCGACAATCCGTTTGTAACGCACAATCTCGTCGAACCGTGGAACGACCGCATTCTCAACGCCATCCATTGGTTTCACCTCACCAATCGCAAGGAAGAACCTGTCAAAGTCATTTTTGTGCCAACCTATCTGAACGGCACCGACGGCATTTTCAACACCGCTTATTATAATCTGCTGGTCGGTTTCGACCTGACAGCCTATCCGTCGTACTACGAGCCGTGGGGTTACACGCCGCTCGAGAGTGTGGCGTTCGGCATTCCGACCATCACCACCGATTTGTCGGGCTTCGGACAATGGGCATCGCCCATGTCGGTCGATATTGCCGATGGCGTGGGTGTAGTGCATCGCTCCGACTACAATTATCACGAAGTAGTAGCCGCCGTTGCCGGCATGATGGCCGAGTATGCCAATCTGTCGGCTGTGGCGCAGAACAAAATACGCGCCAAAGCGTTGGCCTTGTCGCAAAAAGCGCTGTGGAAATCGTTCATCGAATACTATTACCAAGCCTACGAAATAGCACTGAAAAAAGTAGAAAAATAAAAGTGAGTGATTTTTTGCCTAAAAATAGATACAACTTTTACAAAAAATAGAAGAATTGACATTATATGTGATTGAGCAGGATAAGAAAATTCATGAGTTGCAAGAACAATTAGACGGACTGCGAAAATGAAAAAAACGAGAAGATATTGTATAGGCTTTCTTGCAAGTATTTTTTTCTTGTGTCTGTTTGTAGCGTGTAATGGCGAAGAAAACAGTATTGCTCCGACTCCTACGTTGACGTTGATAAAATTTTCAAATCCTATATATAAGGAGTATGTCATGGTAACGACAGACCGTGATTGTGGTTCTTTGTGGGGCGTTCGTCGGTATGATTCAACACCATCTGATTCGTTCGCCGATTTGTATGGCAAATATCCTTATTGCGATTTGACTGATAATTGGTTGCTGCTTGATTGGAAATGGGATGGCATGTATTATCAGGATATGGACGCTATTGTACATCAGAAATGGACAGAAAGGCCATATCCGTTTGCTTCTGCTTGGCCTGATAGCGCTTTGTATGTTTGTCGGCCGGTAGCCGAAGTGTACTATGTCGATTTAGTGAGTGCAGTAACGTATAAGGGAGATACAATAAAACATCCTATATGGCGTATGCCATTTTTTGACAGACATCAATTGTCTGACAGTGAAACGTATGAACGTGATTTGCAGAGAATGTATTACATAGATAGTGCTTATACCGATTTGGTGCCGGTATTGAATCAGATGATTGTTAATGATGAACTGCATAAATATGGTAAACATTATAAATCCCAAACAATAGAATAAAATTATTTAACTCAAACCCCTAATAAAAAAAATTATGGAAGTGAAAGTGAATCATGTAAACGATCCAAGTTGGATTGAAGTTACAGTGAAAACCAGACTCCCCAAAAATTTGGAACGTCTGCACGAAATGTCGCTCAACTTGTGGTGGGTGTGGTCGGTAAGCGCCAAGTCGCTCTATCGCAGCATCGACGCCAAACTGTGGAGCCAAGTTCGCCACAATCCGGTGGCAATGCTCGAAAAAGTGAAAGTGGAGCGCTTTAACGAACTCTCGCAAGATGCGAAATTTCTGAAAAATTTAGACGACGTTTATGCCGAATTTCGCGCTTACGTCGATACGAAACCGACCACGAAAAAACCGTCGGTGGCCTATTTCAGCATGGAATACGGCTTGACCGACCACCTGAAAATCTATTCGGGAGGTCTGGGTGTTTTGGCCGGCGACTACCTGAAAGAGGCGTCCGACTGCAATATCGACATGACGGCCGTCGGTTTCCTCTATCGCTACGGTTACTTTACACAAACGCTGACGATGGACGGTCAGCAGGTGGCCAACTACGAGGCTCAAAACTTCAACCGTCTGCCCATCACGCAAGTGAAGGACGAAAACGGCCAACCGCTAGTGGTCGAAGTGCCTTATCCCGGACGTACGGTGTATGCCTACGTTTGGCGCGTGGCTGTAGGGCGCGTGTCGCTCTATCTGCTCGACACCGACATGGAGATGAACAGCGAGTGGGATCGTTCCATCACGCACCAACTCTATGGCGGCGATTGGGAAAATCGTCTGAAACAGGAGATTATGCTCGGTATCGGCGGTATGCTGATGCTGAAAAAATTGGGCATCACCAAACAGGTTTACCACTGCAACGAAGGACATGCCGCACTGATCAACGTGCAACGTCTGGTCGATTATGTACAGAGCGGATTGAACATTTCGGAAGCATTGGAAGTGGTGCGCGCATCGTCGCTCTATACCTGCCACACGCCGGTGCCTGCCGGCCACGATGCTTTCGACGAAAGCCTGTTCGGTAAGTACATGGGCGAATATCCTGCCAAATTGGGCATTTCGTGGCACGAATTTATCGATATGGGTCGCGAAAATCCCGGCAGTCAGGAGAAATTCTCGATGTCGGTGTTCGCCTGCAATATGAGTCAGGAGGTGAACGGCGTAAGTTGGCTGCATGGCAAAGTGTCGCAAGAGATGTTCTCGCCCATCTGGAAAGGCTATCTGCCCGAAGAACTGCATGTAAGTTACGTTACCAATGGTGTACACATGCCTACCTGGGCAGCATCGGAATGGAAAGCCGTGTACGAAAAATATTTCGGCAAGGAGTTCTATGCCGACCAATCGAACCTGAAAGTGTGGTCGAAAATCGACAGCGTGCCCGATGCCGAAATTTGGGCTACGCGCACTGCGCTGAAAAATAAATTGATAGACTATATCAAAACACAGTTCCAAGAGAATTGGCTGAAGACGCAGCAAGACCCGTCGAAGATTGTGTCGATACTCGACCGCATCAACCCGAATGCACTGATTATCGGTTTCGGCCGTCGGTTTGCCACCTACAAACGTGCGCACCTGCTCTTTACCGACTTGGAACGTTTGGAACGCATCGTCAACGACCCGATTCACCCCGTGCAGTTCCTCTACACCGGTAAGGCGCATCCTGCCGATGGTGGCGGTCAGGCGTTAATCAAACGCATCATCGAAATATCGCGTATGCCGCAATTCTTGGGCAAAATCATCTTCCTCGAAAACTACGATATGCGCCTTGCTAAACGTTTGGTTTCGGGTGTGGATATTTGGTTGAACACACCGACGCGTCCGCTCGAAGCATCGGGCACATCGGGCGAAAAAGCCCAGATGAACGGCGTGCTCAACTTCTCGGTACTCGACGGCTGGTGGCTCGAAGGCTATGTCGAAGGCGCCGGTTGGGCTCTCACCGACAAGCGCACGTACGAAAATCAGCAACACCAAGACCAACTTGATGCTGCCACAATTTACAGTATGCTCGAAAACGAGATTATCCCGCTCTATTTTGCCAAAAATACCAAAGGCTATTCGCCGGAGTGGATTGCTTACATCAAAAAATCGATTGCCGAAATCACGCCGCGTTTCACCACCAAACGCATGATGGACGACTATATCGAGCGTTTCTATGCACCGCTGGCCAAACGTTCGGCAGCCCTCAAAGCCAACGATTGCGCCAAAGCCAAAGAAATCGCTGCTTGGAAACAACGCGTGGCTAAATATTGGGACGAAATAGAAGTGAAATCGCTCGAAATCAATAACTTCGGTCATATCGAAGTGGGCGATCGTTGCGAAATGGTAGCGCAAATCGACACCAAGGAGTTGAACGATTCGTGCATCGGCTTGGAGTTGGTGATGACCTACACCGACGAAAAGGGCAAAATGCACATTTCGGAAAAACAGGAGTTCGATTTGGTGAAACGCGAAGGTTCGCTGTTGACGTTCAAACTCGAACACAACTTGGCGCAAGGCGGCACCTACAAATATGCGTTCCGCATGTTCCCGAAAAATGCCGACCTGCCTCACCGCATGGATTTCTGCTACGTTCGCTGGTTGCAACGCACCAACTAAACGTTTGTTAATCAACAATAAAAGAGGCTGCCCGACAAAATCAGGCGGCCTCTTTGTTGTTGTGCCTCGATAGCATTGTTGTCAGCGTATCTGTTGCGCTTTGTATTGTGTGAGTGCGCGTGCCAGTTGGTCGGGGCACGATGTGTTTTTGTAGCCGCATCGTATGCCGGCGAGTTTGGCTATGATGTCGTCCACTTTCATGCCGCGCACCAATGCGCCGATGCCTTGCAGATTGCCGTGGCAACCGCCAACAAACTCCACGTTTTGGAGTGTGTCGCCTTCTATCTCGAGGTGTATCAGTTGGCTGCAAGTGCCTTGTGTTTTGTAGTCGAATGTCATGATGTTGTTGATTCTTTTGGGTGATGTGTTACAGCATAAGCAAAGATACGGCTGTTTTTGAATAAATCCAAATTTTTCGCGACTTTTTTGGATTTTTGATATGGTGTTTAATGCAACGGGCGGTGTGCGGCGCGTTTGTTCTCTTTGTCGATTTGGGGTAGTTGCGCTTGGGCTGCCGGCGTGAGGTAGGTTTGGACAAAACGTTCCCAAACGTATGCCGTGGCCATGCCCGACGGATGAATCATGTCGTCGGCAAAGAAACGATAATCGCGCAATTCGTCCAACACAATTTCGTAAGCCGGAAAATAACTGACGCGGTCGGCAAACGTGTGGCTCAGCGCTTCGGTGGCTAACAGCAAAATGGCTTTGTTGGTCTGATTTTCGGGAATGGCGCCGCGCATGTAGCGCACAGGGCTCACGGTGAGTATGATGCGCAATGTCGGGTTGTGTTGCCACAGTTGTGTAAACAGGCGCGTGTAGCGGTCGGTTATCTCGTCGATGGTGAGCCTGCGGCGCACAAAACGGTTGTTCGGCACTTTGTGGCAGTTGGCCACCACTTGTCCGTCGTACTCGTACACCCACGACGACCCGAACGTCAGCATCAGCACATCGATGTGCGACATATTGGCGCAGGCCGGCAGGTAGCGTTGGTTTATGCGGTCGAGGGTGTGTTCAGGCGTGGTGTCCGAAAAACTGCCGTGATGCATCCAACTGTGCCACAGCGCATTGTGGCAAAATAGCTCGTCTTCTGTAAATGGTTTTTCAGTTAATAGCCGCTCGATGCTTTGGGCTATCGATAGGGGGTTGTAGAGCACACCAAACGGGTTGACGTCGCAGGCGAAACGGAAATCGTGCAGTTTGGTGCCGATGTTGTCGGCAAAACACGACCCTAACAGCATGATGCGGCAGTCGAGGTCGATGTCGTTGTGCTTGGGAATTGCTATTTGTGTGCGGAAATCCATGATGTTTGCGGTGTTTTGTTGTCGGTTGGTATGTCGATGAGTTGCATGTTGGCATCGAGCCCGTAGATGATGTCGTCGGCACGAAATTGTTCGGATGCCATGCTGTGGCATTCTTTTTGTTGTTGGTAGTGTATATCGCCCAAATCAAGCAAGGTGTGGAATAGTATCATCGACGATGTTTTGCAGGTTTTGTGCTGTTGCAAACAGGCTATTTTGTCGGGGTGCGTTTGTTTGTATGTGTCCGAGTACCACACAAACATCGGGACGTGATATTCGTAGGCGCTACCGCCGTATGTGCCGTGCAGTATCAGGTTGCGGTCGTCGTCCAACAGGTTTTCGCCGTGGTCGCCGATGTAGAGCAGCACGCATGGCCGTCCGGTGGCGTTCAGCACGCTGATGGTGCTGTCCAAAAAGAAGTCGGTGTAGAGTATGGCGTTGTCGTACGAATTGACGAGCAACGAACGCACTTCGTTGCGCAAGGGCTTGTTGGCAAGCGATTTTTCAATCAGGGTCCGCAGTTTTTCGGGTGTGCGGGCTTCGGTGCCGATGTGCACCTTGAATGCGTCTTGCAACCGGCTAATTTCCGGTTCGTTGTTGAGGTCGGGCGTGAATTGTGCGAAGTCGGCCGGATAGCGATAGTTGTATTTGTAGTGGCACCCCAATGAGTGTAACACCACGAATTGCGGCTCGTTGTTGTCGGCAACGAATGGTTGCAAATAGTCCAACAGACGGATGTCCGTATTGGTGTGATTGTTGTTGTCCGATGGGATGTAGTGTGTGTAGTCGCACGTTTCGGAGATGCGCATCAGCAGTTGGTTGCCGAAACTTTGGTTGGCTATCCATGCTGTTTTGTAGCCGCTTTCGGCAAAGGCTTCGACGACGGATTTTTCTTGAACGTACAAATTAGGATTTTGTGGTGTGGCGCGCGACAGCATAAACGGCACCGACACAGTTGTCAGGTTAGCTATGGCATATACACTATCGAATGTGATGAGATTTGGACGTTGGCAGAGGCGTGGTGTGGTGTTGCGTGGGTAGCCGTTGATGCCGAAATTGCCGTAACGCGCCGTTTCGCCGATGACGAGTACGACGATTGTTTTTGTGTCGGGTTGTGTGTGCTTGGCGCCAAACGAAAAGTGTTGCAGTTGTTTGCCGGCTGTCTCGATGGTGTGGCGCATTCTGACGATAGATGCGGTGTGGTGTACCAAATTGAACGGCAACACACGTTCGCAAGTGTGGCGGACTTCGGTGTTCAGATGCTCCTGGCTGATGGGCAGATACCACCATTCGACATCGGTGGACGGGGTGTGTTGCCATGTGCCAAGTAGGAAAACAACGGTCAGTATTTCGCCGATTATGGCACCCCAACGGCATTTGCCTGTCAATAGCGGTCGGTTTTCTATGTTATTGAAAATCAGCCAAAAATAGAACGTAAAAAAGGCGATAACTGCCAGAATGAGCGGCCAAACGGTCGAACAAAGTTCCAAAAATTCGCCGAGTTCGGTTATCAGAATGGTGTAAACAAACAATAACGAAGTAGTGGCTTGGTACATTATCAGATGAACGCATTCCACCAGCCCAAGCAGCAGGGTGATGCTGTGCCATACAAAAAACGCGCGTGCCTTCAGAAATATGGCCGGCAATACTATCCACATGGCGCCAATCCAAACATACAGCAATCGTGTAGCGATGCCGTGCAAGTCGGTAGCGATGCCGACGGCTATGAGGTAAGGCGTGAAGAGAATCAGCGTCAACGCCACCATCGGAAGTGCTTGCAACGATATGCGCGGTTGCTTGGGAATGGCTATTTGTGTGCGGAAATCCATGTCTGTTGTGGTGCTTTTTTGTTTGCTGTCGCAATTTCAATAAGTTGCGTGCATCGGGGTTATGAACGGTGTTTCAAAAAATGTTTTTCGATCAAATTCCACGACAACCATCCCATTGTCAATACACTTAATATAGTGATGGCGAAAGCCAACCAGTCGGGCGCGCTGTCGAAAAGCCCGAAGTGGATGAATAGTTGTATGATAGGGAAATGCCAAATGTAAATGCCATACGAGAAATCGCCGTATTTGCCGAATTTGTTCAGTAGCGGCAGTGAATAGGCGCAATAAATGATAGTCAGCCCGAATGCCAGCGGAAACAGGTATTCGGATTCGAAATAGTATTCGCCGGCGGCTATCAGCAAGGCGGGGATACACCACTTGTTTTTGTGCTTGATAATGAGGTCGAAATAGGTTTCGGCGAAGATGCCGACCGCAAAATAGGACATAAATGCCGGCAGTTGGTGATTCAAAAGGCCGTAGATGTCGTTGTCGTCGCTCAAGACTGCCAATATGTGCCTGTAAGCGACTGCCATGACGTAGATGGTAGTCAGGAACAGCCAATCGTATTTTCGGCATTTGCGCATGCCGTATATCAGCAACGGCACAATGAGATAGAATCCGATTTCGATTTTCAATGTCCACAATGCGCCATTCACGGCACACATGTAGTTCTCGTCGAATACACCGGGCAAACATGGTTGTATAAAGTTCAAAAAACTTAAATTTGCGGCTAAGTATTTGATAAACAAGTGGCTCGAAAAATAGTCTTTGAGCGGTAATGACGAAATGGCGCAAAATGCAAACGCACAACACAGAATGACAGTTGCATAAGCCGGCAAGAGACGTTTGGCGCGTTTGGCGAAATACGCTGTTGCCGTGGGGCTGTGCTTGTAACTGCGGCTGATAAGAAATCCGCTGATAACAAAAAAACCGGTTACCGACAGCATCGTGTCGGCAAATGGTTTCAGCGGTTGATACGCCGGCTGTTGTGTCAAAACAATGGTATGTCCAATTACTACGATAAATGCAAAAAGGAAACGTAGAAAATCAAAACAGTTTTGTTGCATCGCCTATTTGTTTATAATCAGTATTTTGGTTGTTTCGTGCGACTTGCCGTCCGGGCCGAAGCACATGGCCAAGTAAACGCCCGTGGCCACGCGTCCGCCGCCGCGGCGGTTACCGTCCCAAGTGGCGATGCCACCGTTCGACATTGTCTCGTAAACCACATTGCCGGCAATGTCGGTTATTTTGACGCGGGTGTCGGTAACCAAACCGGTAATGGTAATGACGCCCGAATAGTCCTCGCGCACGGGATTCGGGAAAGCGTGCACATTGTTGAATGTGTCGTTGCCTTCGCTTGCATCCGATTGGTATGAGCACAATCCGTTGCCGGTGCCGAAAAATACTTCGCCTGTCTTTTCGTTGATGCCGATGCTGATAATGTTGTTCGATAGCAAAGGACTATTTTCGCTAGTAAAGTGTTCGATGGTTTCGAGTCCGTCTTCCGACACAAGGAATACGCCGTTCGACTCCGTTCCAATCCATTTGCGGTTCGAACCATCGACGGCGATGGCGTTTATCTGTATATTGTCCAAAAGGTAATCGGCAAGGTTGGTGCCGTCGTTACGCGGAATTTTGATACGTGCCGCGGTAATGGCGTTGTTTTTGAATACGCTGTTTGGATTGGTGATGATGAAAATACCGTTTGTGCCGCCAACCCAAATAGTGCCGTTGTGGTCTTGGGCTATGGCATAAAGAAATTCGTTCGCGATAGTATTCCCGTCTTGGTCGGTAAATTTCGACACAAACATGGCTTGGTCGTCAGTTTGGTTTTCAATGGTGCCGTTGTCGTCGAATACGCCGATGCCGGAAGGGTTGCGCAAACTCAAAACCCATTTCTGGTTCGGATTGACCGATGAAATCATCAGATGAGTCATACGTTCGATGGGAACTGTGGCGGCATTTTTGATGTTGACCATTTTGGTGCCACCGTTGAGTAGCACCTTGATATCGTTTCTCGATGCGCACAGATTGCCAATCCACAAATTATGGTGTTGATCGTATTGTAGCGCATCGACCCAGACATAAGGATATGATGTGTTCGGCAAATACGATTCTATAGCACTGTTGGCCGGCGTGTAGTGTTTGATAAGTTTTCCGTCGAGAATCTCGAATAATCCGTATCCGAAACTCGCAGCATACAGGTGCTCGTTATTGTTTGGGTCGATTACCACATCCGAAATGTCGAGCGGCGTAACCCCAAAGGCTTGTTGGAAATCCCCTGCGAGAATGTTTTCCCATCGTTGGTCGTGGAATTGCATCACATAACCGGGACGATTTTTGAACACCGCAGCGTAACCACCCGGCACCACACATATTTTCCCGTCGCTGTATCTGATGCGCCATGCGTAGTTCACTGCCGGACCGTTCGGGCAGAAAATGTTTGTGCTGTTGTCGCTGCGCCCGATTTTGGCAATGCCGGCCGAGTTGGCGGCAGTCCAAAAGCAATCATTTTCGGCATCGTATTGTGTCATAGCAATGCCGCTGTTGTTGTAGGTGCGTTTGCCGGACGGGCTTATCACGGTAAAACTATGTTGTTCCATCAGGTACAGATTGGCGCTGTCGGTGCCAATGTTGACTATTGGCGAATAGACCTTGTTCCATGCACCGTTGCTTTGTTTGTACACCACACTGTCGCTCTGAAGCACATACAGATTGCCGTTGTACGCCACGGCCTGTTTGTTCGATTTGGTGTGTGGCGTTTCGATGGTTGACCAATTCTCGAAATTGGCAAGATTTTTACCCGATGCGGGCGCTTGTTTGATGGCATCGGCGGTGGTGGCGTAGAAGGTGTCGTTATATTCGAAAAACGATAGCACCGGCACGTTGTCGCCCAGCGTACCGATGATGTAGGTGTCGGCAATCTCTTGTCGGGGTATGTCGAGCACCACAATGCCGAAATCGCACGACAAATAGGCATATTTGCCACGACAATAAATGTGGTTGATATTTTTGCTGCCTGCCATATTTTTGCGATACAAGTCGGTGACGTTGTAGATGCCGTCGGCGGTCAGCAAGTCGATGTTGGCATTGGCATAGGCTATTATCAGAGTTTTTTCCTGCGCGGAATAGGCAATGTAGGCGATGTTGTTGTCGTTCAAACCTGTGATTTTCGATAGTAGTTCGATGCCCAAGTCGTCTTTGTTCACCGAATAGAGTGCGCCTCCGCTCACACCATACACTTCGTTTTCGGTTTGTGCGATGATTAGCGTGTTACTATAGGCCAAATGTGTGCGCCAACTGCCGATGGCCAATTGTTCGGCAAGGACACTTGTGCAAACAAGACAAACGATGGCTAAAGTTTTGATTCTCATATAGTTTCAATTTATGATAGTATTACGGATGTTGGGCTAAAAAGTTGTTCAGTTGTTCCATGGCGCGCGCACGGTGACTGATGCTGTTTTTGACCGCGGCGGGCAGTTCGGCAAAGGTCTTGTCGTAGCCGTCGGGCACAAACACCGAATCGTATCCGAAACCGCCGACACCGCGCTCTTCGGCGATGATGCGCCCTGTAACGATGCCTTCGAAAAAGTACGTCTTGTCGTTCAAAATCAGCGACACCACGGTGCGAAACTGTGCTCGCCGGTTCGAAATCCCGGTCAAGGCCGCCAACAATTTGGCGCGATTTTTGGCAAAGTCGGCCGGCTCGCCGGCATAGCGTGCCGAATAGACGCCCGGCGCACCATCTAACGCCTCAACCTCCAAACCGGTGTCGTCGGCAAAACAATCAACACCGAAACGGTCGTGTATGTATTGCACTTTTTGCAAAGCATTATCTCTCAGCGTTTCGCCGGTTTCGGGTATTTCATCGTGGCAACCAAGCGCCGCCAGCCCGACCAACTCGACAGAGGCAGGCAGAATCGCCCTGACCTCGTCCACTTTGTGTGCATTGTGTGTAGCAAAAACCAATTTTCTCGACATTGTCCTTCTGATTAAAAACGGGACAAAGATACAAAAAAATAGAGTGTTTTGATAATTTTTTTTGCGAAGAGTTGCAAATTTGTATGCTTTTTGTTACTTTTGTCCTATCAAAAAAAATGTATGGAACATGAAAAATAAAAATAAACGAACATCCAATCGTGCGAGCATGGCGTCGGCGGTGGCAAGCATTTTTGCCGAATTGCCAACTAAAACGCTGAATTGCAAACAGTTGGCGCATGCTTTGGGGTTACGCTCCGAACCGCAGCGGCGTGCGTTGGATGCAGCCTTGACCGACTTGTGCGACCAAGGTGCATTGCTAATGGTGGCGCCGGGTAAATACCGCATGAATCTGCGGCAAAACCATGTAACGGGTATGCTCGACCGCCAAACGGTGGCCAAAAAGACCTATTTGGTGCCCGACGATGGCGGCGAACTCGTGTTTGTTGCCGAACGCAGCATGGGCTGTGCGCTCAACGGCGACCGCGTGCGTGTGTTGCTCTATCCGCGGCGCAAGGGGCACGAACCCGAAGGCGAAGTGGTGGAAGTGATAGAACGCGCCAAAACGGAATTTGTCGGAGTGCTCGACGTGAAGAACTCGTTCGCATTCCTCAATGTCGATCGCAAACAACTTGTGCACGACATATTCATCCCGCTCGACAAATTGAAAGGCGGCAAAAATGGTCAAAAATGTGTTGCACGCATCGTGGAGTGGGACGATAAATCGAAAAATCCCATCGGAGAAGTGGTCGATGTGTTGGGCTATGCGGGCGACAACAACACCGAGATGCACGCCATTCTGGCCGAATTCGGACTTCCCTACAAATATCCCGAAGATGTGGAGGCTGCGGCCGACAAAATTGACGCAGGCATCACACCGACCGAAATCAAAAAACGCATCGATATGCGATCGGTTTGCACCTTTACTATCGACCCACGCGATGCCAAAGATTTCGACGACGCCCTGTCGATTCGGGCTACCGACGACGGATTGTGGGAAATTGGCGTACACATTGCCGATGTAACGCACTATGTAACCGAAGGCAGCATCATCGACAAAGAGGCCTACCGGCGTGCCACATCGGTCTATTTGGTCGATCGCACAGTGCCTATGCTGCCCGAACATTTGTGCAACGGCATTTGCTCGCTGCGCCCGAACGAAGAAAAATTGGCCTATTCCGTCATCTTCCACATGGACGATTTTGCCGATGTGAAAGACTACACCATCGCACGCACGGTCATCAAATCCGACCGCCGCTTTACCTACGAAGAGGCACAAGAACGCATCGAAACGGGTGAGGGCGATTTTGCCGACGAATTGCTGAAACTCAACGAGTTGGCCAAAATATTGCGCACACAGCGTTTTGCCAAAGGCGCCATCGCATTCGAACGGGTCGAAACACGTTTCGACATCGACGAAAACGGCAAACCGCTCAGTGTCTATTTCAAAGAGGCGAAAGATGCCAATAAATTGGTCGAGGAATTTATGCTGCTGGCCAACAAAACGGTGGCTACGCATATCGGCAAACCAAAAAAACGTGGCGAGGAGCCCAAAACGTTTGTATATCGCGTACACGATGTGCCGAATCCCGACAAATTGGCCAATCTGGCCGAATTCATCAAACGCTTTGGCTACAAAGTGAAAACCACGGGACGCAATGCCGAAGTGTCGGCATCTATCAATCATCTGTTGGACGAAGTCGAAGGGAAAAAAGAGCAAAATCTGATAGAAACACTCGCCATCCGATCGATGGCAAAAGCCATTTACAGTACCGACAACTGCGGCCACTATGGTTTGGCGTTCAACTACTACACACATTTCACGTCGCCCATACGTCGCTATCCCGATATGATGGTGCACCGCCTGCTCACGCGCTATCTCGACGGCGGCAAAAGCGTCGATGCCGTAACGTGGGAAACCTATTGCAAGCACAGCAGCGATATGGAACAGTTGGCCGCCAATGCCGAACGCGCTTCCATCAAATACAAACAGGTGGAATTTATGGCCGAACGCATCGGACAGGTGTACGACGGCGTCATCTCGGGCGTTACCGATTGGGGCATCTATGTGGAACTGAACGAAAATAAATGCGAAGGCATGATTTCGGTGCGCGATTTGGGACGCGATTATTACATGTTCGACGAGAAAAACTACTGCATCGTAGGCCGAAACTCCGGCAAAAAATTCCAACTTGGCGATGCGGTAACCGTAAAAATTGCGCATACCGACCTGCTTAAAAAACAATTGGATTTACAACTTATAAACTAAAAAACTATGGACAAAAATCGAATCGTCGCTGCTGCCATTGTGGCTGCAGGCATCGTAACATTCGGCGTATTGCTGAAGTGTGCGCTCGATCATTTTACCGATCGCGACCGCTGCGTTACCGTCAAAGGACTGTCCGTCAAAGAGTTCCCTGCCGACAAAGTGGTTTGCCCGCTGGTGTTCAAAGAGATAGGCGATAACTTGCAGGACTTGTACACCAACATCAATGCCAAAAACAAAATCATCACCGATTTTGTGGAATCCTATGGCATTGCAGCCTCCGACATCAGCATCGCCGCACCCGAAATCGTCGATTTGCAGGCCGAACGCTACCTCTCCGAACGCCCGCCGTATCGCTACAATGTAACATCGGTGGTTACCATCTCAAGTTCCGACGTCGATAAAGTGAAACACCTGATGGCACAGCAGAGCGAATTGCTCAAAAAAGGCGTGGCGCTGGTGGCCGGCGACTATCGCTACAATGTTACCTACGACTTCACCGGACTGAATGATGTGAAACCGGCCATGATAGAAGAGGCTACCAAAAATGCACGCGCCGCTGCCGAAAAATTTGCCGCCGACAGCGACAGCAAACTTGGCCGGATAAGGCGCGCTTCGCAAGGGCAATGCTCCATTACCGACCGCGACGCCAATACGCCCGACATCAAGACGGTGCGCGTAGTTACAACCGTAGAATACTATTTGGAAGACTGATGAAAAACATTGATGTAGCAAAACGGGCTGCACAAGCCGAAAATTATTTCCGCGCAGGGTACAACTGTGCGCAGTCGGTGTATATGGCCTATGCCGATTTGTTCGATATGGATGTCGATATGGCGGCCAAAATCAGCGCACCGCTTGGTGGCGGCATGGGACGCTTGCGCGAAGTGTGCGGCGCTTGCAGTGGCATGTTTCTGCTGGCAGGGCTGGCCATCCCGGCCAACAATCCGCAGGACAAAGACGCCAAAACCGCCAACTATCGCATGGTGCAGGAGCTTGCTGCCGAATTTAAGGCCGAAAACGGATCGATTATCTGCCGCGAACTGCTCGGACTCGACCACCAACACGACGCGCCAACACCCGAAACACGCACCGAAACGTACTACAAAAAACGTCCCTGTGCCGAATTGGTACACCTCGCCGCCGAAATTGTCGGAAAAAAACTCGCCAACTTGTAAAAAGTTCCAAAAAAAAATGTTACATTTGCACACTGTAACAACTTATGCGGATTTTAATACAACGGGTGGCGCATGCCTCGGTTACCATTGATGGTAACGTGAAAGCACATATTGCCGACGGATTGTTGGTGTTGGTTGGTATCGAAGATGCTGACAATCAGCAAGATGTGGAATGGCTGACGAACAAAATCGTCCATTTGCGCATATTCAACGACGAGCATGGCGTGATGAATCGCTCGCTGCTCGACACCGGCGGCGACCTGCTGATAGTGAGCCAGTTTACGTTGCAAGCATCGACGGCAAAAGGCAATCGACCGTCGTACATCAAAGCCTCGAAACCCGACGTGGCCGTGCCGTTGTACGAAAGTTTTTGCCGAACCGCGTCGCAGAAACTGGGAAAACCTGTCATGACAGGCACTTTTGGTGCCGACATGAAAGTGGAATTGCTGAACGACGGACCCGTTACCATCTGGATAGATTCGAAAAACAAAGAATGAATAAACATTATCAACAATCATCTTAAATTATTTATCATGGAAAAAATGAAAGAATTGTACGCACAGTACAACTGCAACCTGAGCGATGCCGAAGTGAAGGCCGCTGTCGAAAAAATTGTAGCCGAAAACTACGATGCCAACAACAATGTGGAAGTGTGGAAAAAATGTCTGAACTCCATCGACCTGACCTCGCTGAATGGCACCGACACCGAAGATAAAATCGGTCGTATGATGCAGAAAGTCAACGACTTCCCGCAAAATTTCCCGGGATTGCCCAATGTGGCTGCCGTGTGCGTTTATCCGGCATTGGTGCCGGTGTCGCGCGCCGTGCTCGACAAGGACAATGGCGTGAACATTGCGGCCGTGGCTGCCTGTTTCCCGGCTTCGCAGTCGTTCATCGAGGTGAAAGTGGCCGAAACGGCTATGACCGTCAGAGCCGGTGCCGACGAGATTGATGTGGTCATTTCCATCGGTAAATTCTTCAGCGGATTGCACAGTGAAGTGTACGACGAACTGCGCGAACTGAAAGCCGCCTGCGGCAAAGCACATCTGAAAGTGATTCTCGAAAGTGGCGCACTGCGCTCGGCTGTCGAGGTGAAACAGGCTTCGTTGCTGGCCATCGCTGCCGGTGCCGATTTCATCAAAACATCGACCGGCAAAACCGAACCGGCTGCCACACTCGAAGCCGCGTATGTGATGTGCGGCGCCATCAAAGAGTATTACGAGAAGACCGGCATTAAAATCGGCTTCAAACCGGCCGGCGGCGTATCGACCACCGAAGAGGCTGTGAAATTCTACAGCGTGGTGAAAGCCGTGCTTGGCGACGAATGGTTGAACAACAAATTGTTCCGTTTCGGAGCAAGCCGTTTGGCCAACAATTTGCTCAGCAGCATCGAAGGCAAAGAGGTGAAATATTTCTAAATCCGCACGGAAATAGTTTATTTAGTGTGCAGGAACTCTTCGGTTACGGGGAGTTCTTTGCTTTTTTGTCGAGGTGGGAAAATAATCCGTCTCTATTGTTTGTATTTTGCCGTTTTTTGTTGTATTTTTGCAACAAATACGGGTCCTGTAGAGTTGGATGACGGCGATATTACGAGTCAATCGACCAATAAAGATGCTTTTGATATGTTGTTCCGTATAATAACGTATGACTTACAAGAATAACAAGATTATGACATTTCGGAAACAAATTGCGTTTATGCTGATGTGGGGCGTTGCAGTTTTGTGTTGCTCATGCGAAACGTCATGTAGATATTATCGGTCATACGTTGATGGCTATGCCTTGATTGATACATTGTCGGTATATACTTGTGGCGATAATACGATGATTGGAGTATGGGTGCAGGCGTCTCGTTTTGTGAGTTTTGAATCGCAAGGTGCAGATAAAGTAATCTATGATAGTTTATGTACTGTGCATAACGATTTGACTTATAATAAAATAGATAAATTGCCGAATTTTGGCTATCCTAATCGAGTGTGCTCCGGCTCTGATTTTGTAAATATAGATGTTGTCTGTTTGCAGCAATACGATGAACGGCATTCACCAAAATCGTCGTTGAGTGATGTGGTGCGTTTTCTTTCGATGTCTCCCAAGAAATTTATTGACGACGATTATAATAAGTATAATTGGAATAAATATCGCCGTCAGAATGATATTAGTACTGTTTGGTGTGAAATGTATGGTTCAGGTAGCGCCATGAATCGACCATATTTTTATCCAATTGATCAGTTGTTGGCAGATTTAACAGAGGAAGATCTTACCTTATTGTGTGTGTCGAGATATAATGGTGGATCTATAGGTTTTCTTCTTTTTTCACAATTACCTGTTCAGTCTGGCAGTTATGATTTTCTCTTGATTTTTACCGATAATCATGGCTGTAAATTCACAACACCCTTTTCTATGACGTGGTAATTCTGTTATTGTCAGCCTGTTGGGATAAAATTCGTTTCTACTATTTGCATTTTGCCGTTTTTTTTGTATTTTTGCAACATCGTGCGTATCGTGGTCGCGCGCCCCAAAAAAAAGTTTGTGAAAAATGTACCGTTTGCTGACTTGTTATTGGAAAACGTTCTGTTTTACGTGCATCATTGCGGTGGTGTCGTTGGTACCGTTTTCGGCCGATACGCTGCCGCACATGCCGCATGGCGACAAGTGGGTACATCTCATTTTGTACTTCGTGTTGTCGTTCATCTTGTTTGTCGATTTGTACCGACAGGCGCCATCCGACCGCTCCAAATGGATGTGTGTGGTGGCGCTGTATGCGTTGTTTTTTGGCGGATTGATGGAAATTTTGCAAGGCGTATTCACGGTATCGCGCTCCGCTTCGTGGCTCGATTTGCTGGCCGATGTGGCTGGTAGCGGCCTGTTTTGCCTTGCTGCATATTTGTTTTTCTATTGGCACCGACGATGAACCCCGACACGTTACGTTATCAGATAGGCTTGACGCTGCTTAACGGCATCGGGCCGGTCAATGCCCGCAATCTGGTGGCCTATTTGGGCTCTCCCGAAGCGGTGTTTCGCGAACGTCCCGAAACGTTGCGCAAAATTCAAGGCATAGGCGACTGCTTGGCCGATAACATTACGCATCAGCAGGTGTTGGCGCGCGCCGACGAGGAGGTGGAGTTTGTGGCCAAATATGGCATCGATACGCATTTTTTCACCGACGCTTCTTATCCGTATAGGCTCAAAGAGTGTGCCGATGCGCCGGTATTGCTCTATTCCAAAGGTACGACCGATTTCAATTCGGGGCGTTTCCTGGCCATTGTCGGCACGCGCAAACTGACACCTTACGGCAAGGAGGTTTGTCAACGCATAGTGAGCGATTTGGCGCAGATGCAACCCGACTTGACAATAGTCAGCGGTTTGGCTTATGGCGCCGATGTGGCAGCGCACAAAGCCGCGCTCGACAACGGCGTACGCACGTTCGGCGTGGTGGCGCATGGCTTGGATCGCATCTATCCGTCGGCCAATAGATCCGTGGCGCATAAAATGATAGAGCAGGGTGGTGCTGTGCTGACCGAATATATGAATCAGACGGAGCCGCTGGCACCCAATTTCGTGGCGCGCAACCGCATTGTGGCAGGCATGTGCGATGCCGTTTTGGTGGTCGAGTCGGCATTGAAGGGCGGTTCGTTGATAACGGCCGAGTTGGCTAACGACTACGACCGCGACGTGTTTGCCGTGCCCGGACGCGCCACCGATGTGCAGTCGCAGGGATGTAATCAACTGATTTACAAAAATCAAGCGGTGCTGGTGCAGTCGGCCGACGATTTGGCCAAATTCATGTGTTGGGATACGCAAGCGTTGCCGCGCGAACGTCAGCAGGAGTTGTTCGCTGCGCTGACTGCCGACGAGCAGACCATTGTCGAGGTGTTGCGTGCCGACGATACGGTTTACATCAACCATTTGGCGCTGCGTAGCGGTATCCCATTGCAAAAATTGTTGGGTTTGTTGGTGCAGATGGAGTTCAAGGGATTGGTGCAGGCGTTGCCCGGCAGCCACTACAAAATAGTACGATGACTTATGACGCATGAGCAAGTGATTGTGTTACATACGTTTCGCTATGGCGAGAGTGGGCATATCGTGCAGGTGTTGTCGCGCGAACATGGGTTGTTGTCGTGCATGGTGAAGGGGCGTCGCCGGTCGCCGCTGCCGCCGGTGCTGATGCAGCCGTTGTCGTTGGTCGATGTGGTGATGGATGTGCGTCCCAACCGACAGTTTCAGTTCCTGCGCGAGAGTGCGCCTTTAGCGTTGTACGATGGCATTGCCGGCAATCCTGCCAAGAATGCGATGGCGTTGTTTTTGTGCGAAATATTGTGTCGGGCGCTGCGCGAGTCGCCGGCCGATGTGCGTTTGTTCGATTTTGTGGCCGACTCGGTGGCGGTGCTCAACCGGGTGGAACGCGGCGTTGCCAATTTTCATTTGGTTTTTCTCATCAAAATGACCTATTTTTTGGGCTTTTTTCCGAATTTGAGCGATTTTCATGCCGGTGTTTTGTTCGATATGGAGAATAGTTCGTTTGTGGACGTACAAACTAATGTGCACACACTGGATGTGGCGCAAACCGAGGTTTTTGCCCAACTGATGCGTATGGATTATGCAAATATGTATCTGTTTGCGCTCTCGGGAGCGCAGCGCAGCGACATTTTGGATAAGATTCTGACTTACTATCGGTTGCATCTGCCCGATTTCGGCGAAGTGAAGTCGTTTGCGGTGCTGCGGCAACTATTTGTCTGAAATTTGCATAACCCGCAAAAAAGTGCTACTTTTGCACTCTCATTCGGCCTTGTAGTTCAATGGATAGAATACGAGTTTCCTAAACTTTAGATCCGGGTTCGATTCCCGGCAGGGCTACGAATTTTTTTTCTTTACCCTAATCAGATATTCCGGAGCGTGTGAATCGTAAACTGAAAACCGAAGAAATTTTGCGGCTGACGCCCGCGGAGTTTGCCGCTGCCGACAAGATTCCGCTTGTTGTTGTACTCGACGATGTGCGCAGTTTGCACAATGTCGGGTCGGTGTTTCGCACGGCCGATGCCTACCGTGTGGAGCGGATAGTGCTGTGCGGCATTACCGCTACGCCGCCCAATGCCGAGATACACAAAACCGCTTTGGGAGCCGAGTTTACGGTCGAGTGGCAGTATGCTGCCGATGCCGTTGCAGCGGTGGCTGCGCTCAAGGCCGATGGCTATGTGGTGTTGGCCGTGGAACAGGCCGAGGGCAGCATCAGCATGGACGACTTTGTGCCGGAGCGTGGACGTAAATACGCTGTGGTACTGGGCAACGAGGTGAAAGGTGTACATCAAGCCGTTGTCGATGCGAGCGATGCCTGCCTCGAACTGCCGCAGTTTGGTACGAAACATTCGCTCAATGTGAGTGTGGCAGCCGGCATCGTCATCTGGGAAATGGCCAAAATGTGCCGGACGCGATAAAGAAAAACAGCGATTACAGGTATTGTTGCATGTAAGTTTGTATCTACGTGTCAACGTGCTTCAACTCGTTGATAAATTGACATGGAGTTATTTTCTTGCCGAAAAAAATGGCATGATTCAACGGGTGTCGGCAGCCGAAGCGGCCGGCACTTGTTGTTGTATAGAAGGCGATTGGCGATAAAAAATGGATGCCTGTTGGTGGATTTTGGGCTGTTTTCAAAAAAAAGTTGTATCTTTGCGGCGTGTTTTTTAACAAATCAAATCAATTATGCAACACGAAAGATTTATTAAAGCAATCGAAGACAGCATCAAAAACAATTGGGATTTTGATGCGTTGACCGATTACAATGGCGCTACATTGCAATATAAAGACTTGGCGCGCAAAATCGAAAAAATGCACATCATCTTTGCAGAGAGCGGTGTGCAAAAAGGCGACAAAATAGCCTTGTGCGGGCGCAATAGTTCGCATTGGGGCGTGGCTTTCATAGCGACTGTAACCTACGGCGCCGTAGCGGTGCCCATTCTGCACGAGTTCAAGGCCGACAATGTGCATAGCATCGTGAACCACTCCGAAGCCAAACTGCTCTTTGTGGGCGATATGGTTTGGGAGAATCTGAATGTCGATGTGATGCCAAACCTCGAAGGCGTGGTGCTGCTGAACGATTTCTCGCTGTTGGTGTCGCGCAACGACAAACTGACCTATGCACGCGAGCATCTGAACGAGTTGTTTGGTCGCAAATATCCGAAAAATTTCCGTAAGGAGCATGTGTCGTATCATCACGAAGAGGCCGACGAATTGGCCATCATCAACTACACGTCGGGTACTACGAGCGACTCGAAGGGCGTGATGTTGCCGTATCGTTGCCTGCTGTCGAACCTGAATTTTGCCTATACGGCCGTGCCGCTCAAACAAGGCGATGCCGTCATCTCGATGTTGCCCATGGCACACATGTACGGCTTGGCGTTCGAATTTATTTACGAAATCACAGTGGGCTGTCATCTCTATTTCCTGACACGCACGCCCAGCCCGAGCCTTATATTCAAGGCGTTTGCCGACATCAAACCGCGTCTTATCGTTTCGGTGCCGCTCATTATCGAGAAGATTATCAAGAAAAACGTGCTGCCGAAACTCGAAACGCCGACCATGAAGTTCCTGCTCAAAATGCCGTATATCAACAGCCAAATCAGAGCACAAGTGCGCAACGAGATGGTCAAAGCGTTCGGCGGCAACTTCTTCGAAGTAATCATTGGCGGAGCAGCCTTCAATCAGGACATCGACAAACTGATGAAATCCATCGAGTTTCCCTACACCGTAGGTTACGGCATGACGGAGTGCGGTCCGATAATTTGTTATGAGGATTGGCATAATTTTGCGGTGGCATCGTGTGGTAAAGCGGCGCTGAATATGGAGGTGAAAGTGTTGTCGCCCGACCCGCAAAACATCGTTGGCGAAATCGTCTGCAAAGGCCCGAATGTGATGCTGGGTTACTACAAAAACGAAAAAGCCACGGCGCAGGTTCTCGATGCCGACGGCTGGCTGCACACGGGCGACCTCGGCATTATCGATGCCGAAGGCAACGTCTTCATCAAAGGCCGCAGCAAAAATATGTTGCTCGGTCCGTCGGGACAAAACATCTATCCCGAAGAGATTGAGGACAAACTGAACAACATGCCGTTTGTGGCCGAGAGCATTGTGGTGCAACGCGACGACAAATTGGTCGGATTGGTTTATCCCGACTTTGACGAGGCGTTCAAAAACGGCATGGGCGACGACGACTTGGCGCGCATCATGGAACAAAATCGTGTCGAAGTGAACCACATGCTGCCTGCTTACGAGCAGATTACGGCTATCGAAATCTATCACGAAGAGTTCGAAAAGACGCCGAAAAAGAGCATCAAACGATTCATGTATCGTTAAAACAACAATAAATCAGGTCGGCACGCACGCCTGCTTTGGCCGGTTTGCGTGTGTCGACCTATTTTGTTTCACCAAAAAAATAATCATCGTATGATGGAAATGGAATTGGAAAGACTAAATAGTTTGATCGAACGTTCAATTAAGGAAAATTGGGAACTCGACGCACTGACTGACTACAAAGGCATTGCGTTGCAGTACAAAGAGGTTGCCCGTAAGATTGCAAAAATACACTTGATGTACGAACAATGCGGTCTGAAACAGGGCGACAAAGTGGCTTTGTGCGGCCGCAACAGCTCGCATTGGGGTGTGGCTTTCTTGGCTACACTGACCTACGGAGCCGTGGCGGTGCCTATCTTGCACGAGTTCAAGGCCGACAATGTACATCGTATTGTGAATCACTCCGAAGCGCGCGTGCTGTTTGTGGGCGATGTGGTGTGGGAAAACCTCGATGCACAGGAGATGCCCAACCTCGACTGTGTGGTGTTGCTGAACGATTTTTCGTTGCCGGTGGCACGTTTGGAGCATCTGCTCGACCGCCGCGATCACTTGAACGAAATGTTTGGACAGCGCTACCCGAAAGATTTCTCGCCTGCCGATGTGAATTACTATCACAATACGCCGGACGAATTGGCCGTTATCAACTATACGTCGGGCACCACGAGCGACTCGAAAGGCGTGATGCTGCCGTATCGCAGTCTGGAGTCGAATGTGAAATTTGGCGACGAGGTGGTCAATCTGTCGAAAGGCTCGCCCGTCATCTCGATGTTGCCGATGGCGCACATGTACGGCATGGCGTTCGAATTTTTGTACGAATTTATCAAAGGGTGCCATGTCTATTTCTTGACACGCGTACCGAGCCCGCAAATCATTTTCAATGCCTTGGCCGAAGTGAAACCGCGCATCATCGTGGCTGTGCCGCTGATTATCGAAAAGATTATCCGCAAAAAAGTGATGCCAAAACTCGAAACTCCCAGCATGAAGTTGCTGCTTAAGTTGCCGTATATCAGCAATGTAATCAAAAACAAAGTGCGTCAAACCATGATTGATGCCTTTGGCGGCAATTTTATGGAGGTGATCGTGGGTGGCGCAGCTTTCAACCAAGAGGTCGAAAAACTGCTGAAAGACATTCAGTTCCCCTACACCGTAGGTTACGGCATGACGGAGTGTGGTCCGATAATTTGTTACGAAGATTGGCGCAAATTTGCTATGGCGTCGTGCGGTAAGGCTGCTCCGCGCATGGAGGTGAAAGTGCTGTCGCCCGACCCGCAAAACATCGTTGGCGAAATCGTCTGCAAAGGCCCGAATGTGATGCTGGGTTACTACAAAAACGAAAAAGCCACGGCGCAGGTTCTCGATGCCGACGGCTGGCTGCACACGGGCGACCTCGGCATTATCGATGCCGAAGGCAACGTCTTCATCAAAGGCCGCAGCAAAAATATGTTGCTCGGTCCGTCGGGACAAAACATCTATCCCGAAGAGATTGAGGACAAACTGAACAACATGCCGTTTGTGGCCGAGAGCATTGTGGTGCAACGCGACGACAAATTGGTCGGATTGGTTTATCCCGACTTTGACGAGGCGTTCAAACAGGGTGTCAAGGACGAGGCACTGATACAGTTGATGGAACAGAACCGTCTGGAAGTCAATAAGTTGCTGCCGGCTTACGAGCAGATTACTGCCATCGAAATCTATCAGGAAGAGTTCGAAAAGACGCCTAAAAAGAGCATCAAACGGTTTATGTACAAGTAAAAATACCGTTTGAACAATGCACGAGGTCTGCTGTGGCAGGCCTCGTGTCGTTTTGTCTATCGTCCGAATATCACGTCAAGCGTTTCCTCGACGGAGTGTGTGGTGCGGCCGTTCACCACGAAGTGGTTGTCGTGTGCTTCGATGCGCAATGCTGCATCGTGTGTTACATGTATGCCGCATCGATGCAGGGCGCGTTCGAGCCACAAGGCTGCCGTGTTTTGCCCGACGATGGTTACGGCTAAGTTGCCGAACAGCGGCTCTATCTTGCAGTGTCCGTCGGTTTCGTCGAAATGATAGGCTGCGTTGCCAAATGCTTCCTGAAACTTGCCGGTGAGCATCAAATCTTCGGGAATGCCGGTTTCGATGCCTTGTGTGCCCATCAGCCAAATGCGGTCGGCCATTTGCAGGGCGAGGTCGAGTTCGTGTGTCGATAGTATGAACGTTTTGCGTGTGTTGACCGACAGTCGCCGCAGCAGCAACATTATTTCGACACGGTTTGGCAAGTCGAGGTGCGCGGTGGGTTCGTCGAGCAGAATGAACGGCGTGTCCTGCGCCAAGGCTTTGGCTATAATGCCGCGCTGTTTTTCGCCGTCGCTCACTTCGTTGATACAATAGTGTGCTTTGTGCCACAAATTGACTTGTTCCAACGCCGTTTTTACAATGTCGCGGTCGTGTTGGCCGAGATAACCGTTCCAGCCTGTGTACGGGAATCGTCCTGTGGCCACCAAATCGTACAGCGTCAGATTTTCGACCACAATGTTGTCGGTCAGCACCAAAGCGAGCAGGGTGGCGCGTGTGGCGTTCGATAGTTGTGTTATGTTTTTTCCCTGAATTTGTATGCTGCCGCCAAGTGGTTTTTGCAGCCCGGCCAGCGTGCGCAGCAAGGTGCTTTTGCCTGTGCCGTTGGTGCCTGTCAGGCAAATGAGGTCGCCACTGTTGGCTGTCAGATTCAGGTCGTGCTGAATGACCCGTTTCCCGTAACCGATGTCCAAATGTTGTGTTGCTAACACGTTATTTCTGTTTGATGATAATCCAAATGATGATAGGTGCACCGACTAATGCGCTGATGGCGTTGATAGGCAGTGTATAACCTTGTGCCGGCAGTTGTGTAGCGATGTCGCACAGCATCATGAGCGAGGCACCACACAGTATGCAACCGGTGATGGTAGTGCGATGGTCGGCCGTGCGAAACAGTCCGTGCACCAGATGTGGCACTGCCATACCGATAAAGGCAATCGGCCCCGTGAAGGCTGTGGTGGTGCCCGCCAAAAGTGCTACTACCACGATAATCATCACACGGGTGCGGGTGATGTTGATGCCTAAACCTTGTGCGTAGTTTTCGCCAAGCAACAAACCGTTCAGTGGCTTTTGCAGTGTGTAGGCCAATATCAAACCGATGGTTACCAACGGCAGCATCACCCACATATAGTTCCAACCTACGGCCGACAAACTGCCAAATGTCCATACTACAAAAAGTTTTAGCGAGTCGGGATTGCTCGCATTTTGCAGAATGGTAACCAGCGATCCGGCTATTTGCCCGAACATGATGCCGACGATGAGCAACGACACGGCTTGACGCACGCGAAACGATACGCCTAACACCAACAATAGCACCAAAACGGCACCAAACACGGCCGAGCAGACCAATCCCCAACCGCTTTGAGCAAAGGCGGTGGGCAACATGCTGCCGGCCAATAGGTAAACGGCCACGCCAAGGCTTGCTCCCGAACTGACGCCCAACACATAAGGCCCGGCCAACGGATTGCGAAAGAGTGTCTGCATCACAAGGCCGGCTACCGAAATGGCTGCGCCGGTAACGATGGCTGTCAAGGCTTTTGGCAGACGAAAATTGTAAATGATGTCGCGGTAGAGGGGGTTGTCCGACACAAGTGCATCGAATGGCAACGACACGCTGCCAAAACTAATGTCGCAGACAAAAAGTAATCCGGTAACGATTGCTAATATTCCGAAAATCAGTATGTTGCGTCCGATTCTCATGGCGTCAGTTTACAAATGTAAGTGGGTGTATAGCCGACTGTTTCGTCGGGGTGCAGTGCCCACATCAAATCTTGCAGTATCAAATCGGGGCGCACCACGCCACTCTCCCAAAAATCGTTGGCGCCACCGGCGCGTGTGCGCGCATAGAACCCATAAACACATCCGTTTTGTGCTGCTTTGAAGAGTTGGTGGCGTTCGTCCATCGCCAATAGTTCGTGCATAGTGGCAGTGGGCGCATTCAGCCATACGTCGGCTTGCGCAAAGTGGTGCAGTACGGTTTCGAAACTGAGTGGCAGACTGCCGTTTTCGGCGTTATCGCTATAGAAATAGGTGGCGCCTGCATCGGCAAACAGCTGCCCCATGTAACTTTGTCCGCCGGGCATATACCAAGTGCCTTTGAAGTTGCTTCCGGCCATCACGGTTGGGTGGGTCGGCATCAGTTGCGCAGCTATTTTTGCCTCGATGTAGTTGTTTTCGATGGTGTCGAAATAGGTTGCTGCCATCGCCTCTTTGTCGTAGAATGCAGCCACAAGTTTCAGCCATTCGGCACGGGCAAGCACGCTGTTTTCAGTCCATTCGTTGTTGTAAATCAGCGGAATACCCGATTCGGCCAAACGTTTGGCGTTGTTGTCCTGCTGATTGTAACTTGCCAACATCAGTGCATCGGGTTTCAGGGCGAGCAGTCGCTCGGTGTTGGTGTCGAAGGCGTCGCCCAAACTGACGATTTGCTTGTCGGCGTACCGTTGTCTGACAAGGTCGTTGTAGGCGAGTTCAGGGCTGCAGATGCCGCTGATGCCGGACAATTCGCCAATGATGTCCAGAAAGGCGTAGTGTGTACACGAGGTTACGGCCACATGGCGCAGCGGTATCACTATTTTTGTGGCGCCGTCAGGCACATGCACCGTGTCCGATTTCACCAAATAATAGGTTGCCAATATAGCATCGTCAACCCAAGGGTTCTTGATGGTAATGCGCTTGTAATCAGTAAAATAATCTACCGAAAATCCGTGCGCATATTTGACCGTGAGTGTCGAGTCGGGTTGCCGACTGTCGCTGTCTGTCGATGTAGTCTGCCGCCCGCAAGCACTCAACAAGGCGACTGCCACGAGTGCGTATGTTGTGAGTCTTGCTTTCATGCCTGCAAAGTTAGCAAAAAATACTGACATTTGTTGCTTGTTGGCGTATGGTTGTTGTCGTGCGGCATCAAAAAAAACAGAAACAGCCACTTGTTGGCTGTTTCTGTTGCACGGATGCAGATGCGTTATTATTTTTTTGCTTGTGGCAAAACCGTGATACGCACAATGCGGTTTAATGCGCCTTCGTTGTAGATTTGTTCGCGGTCGCCCAACGGGTTGATGGTGATTTTGTCGTTGGGAATGCCATATTGTTCGACCAAGATGCGACGTACCGTTTCGGCGCGTTGTGTGGCCAGTTGCTCATTTATTTCGGGCGTTCCCGTGTCTTTGTCGCAGTAGGCATCCAAGCGCAATACGACCTCGGGATAGGCGTTGATAAAGGCTGCCACGTTGTAGTATTGTGTGGCGTAGTTTTGTTTCGGATTGGCCGACCCGAGTGCAAATTCGATGAGCGCAATTTGGAATGGTTTGTCGAATGTTCCTTGTGTGGCGGCAGCCGACAAATCGGTGGTGGTAACCGGTGCGCCGCGTTCGACGATGCGCTCGGTGTGGTGGTACACATGTATGGTGTCAACTCGTGCGTGGTTGTCGGTCTGTGCAAGTGCTTTGTTGTCGTTCTTCAGACGTTGTTTGTACGCAAAACGATGTCCGCCGAAGTTGTACGAAAATCCGACCGAAATCGACAAATCTTCTTGTGCCACAGCACCGGCATGTGTGGTGTAGCCTTCGGCCATGATGGTGGTGGCAACCGCCAAATTGATATCCCAATAGTCGGTGATGCGGTATTTGCCCATAAGACCGAAATGGCCTGTCAGACTATGTTGCACAGGCACACCTTGGGCACCGAAACCATACATATAGCCAATGCCGACGAATGGCACCACGTCCCATTTACAGGTTTGAACGTACCCTTTGTTGATACATGACGACAGGCTCAACATGGCATCGATATGCGGATTGATGTAGAACACGTTGAAGTTGCTCGACCCATCGGCGAGAGGCGTTATTTGTGTAAGGTCAAAGTTCCATGTTGTCAGGTCGGCCGACGAGGCTGCACCTTGCCACCAGAATGATTTTAAGCCCACTTGAAATCCGAAGTAGGGCATAATCCATTTGCCGGCCGTCAGCGATACTTCGGGACGTATGCCGTTGGTGGCGTATATGTCGGGATTTTGCTGCCGGCTCTGATTGAACAACACATCGCCTCCGACCATCAACGACAGGAACCAATCGGAATCGGCTTTTCCGGCCGAGTTATACACGGTATCGGTCTGCGCAAACGAGTGGCCGACAATGACAAGTGCAATCAAAAAAACAGATAGACGTTTCATAAACTTAAAGAACGGTTAGTGTGATTTGTTTCGGTTGGGCGGTAGTGCCTATGCGGGCATCGCTTTTGACGACCACTGTTTCCGCTGATTGATACATATAGCCCGTGCGGTTGCTCCAGTAGCGGAAGTACGCTTGCGATTCCTCTTCGGCGTTGGCGGTGGGTATCGAAAAGTTGAACAGCCCGTCTTCCAGGTTGGCAACACCGCGGCAAACATCGCCCACGAACACGGCCATTTGGTCGTTGTCGTCGATGTAGGGTTGCAGGTTGTCCGGTAGCGCTATCACCGCTGTGGCGCTGATGTAGGTGTATGACAGCGTGTCGGTGAATTGCCAATTTGGATTGTCGTATTTGGTTATTACCTCTTTTTTGCGACAGCCGCTCATCACTGCCACCACAACGATGGCAGTGAGTACGAGCAGTTGTTTCAAGTGCGATCCGCTTGCGAATGTTTTGTTTATTGTAATCATAGTTTTCTATACATTAGAATTTGATGAATTTCTGAACTTCTACCTCATCGCCATGCACAAAACGCAGGAAGTAGGTGCCCTCGACGAGCGAACTAACATCGATGGAGCGCAAAACGAATCCATCGGTTTTTTCGGTTGCCGAAGTGTACACCATTTTGCCCATCACATCGTATATGTCGATGCGGGTCGATACGCTTGGTTGTACTATGGCCGACAGCGTCAACTGCGTGGAGGCCGGTATCGGGTAGAGGGTCATGCCGGTGGTGGCTGCCGGTGCGTCGAACACTATGTGAAGTGGTGCCGCAGGTTCGCCACTGACATTGTCGGGCGCATAAGCCACTGTGGTGCTCGATAGCGAGGTACCGTCTTCGCGTACACGGAGGAAGTGTACTTCGTCGTGAGTGTTGTCGCCCGCTACCGAGATACAGAGCAGCGTGCGGTCGTCGTAAACAACAGGTACAGCCTCGCCGCGAATTTCGCCGTTCACCACAGCATAGAGTTTATCGGTGGCGCAAACATCTTCGGAGTAACCGAATATCGACATGTTGTGTGCATACGGATGCTCGTTGCTCTGCGGTGCCCGATTGACAGTCGATACTTTCGACGGATAGGTCAGTGTTTTGGTGGTTGTGGCCGTGCTCTTGAACATATAGCCTTCGTTTGGCCGCATCGTTTCCAACGATCCTATCCATTCGTTGCCGTAGTACATGGCGAATCCGTTTTGCGACTTGATGACGTCGCCATTCGATGCCTCGTAGCCGGCGAGTGCCGATTTGACACTGAGTACTGTTTGCGGCAGATAAGAGATGTAGTTCCAACGATTCGGAGCGATGGCGATAGATACCGAGGTCGGGTCGATTTCGGTGCCGCTGACGGCCAACGTCTTATCTTCGTTGACATGGAAGAGATACATCTCGCTGTTGTTGAACGAGGTCAGGCGACCGCCACTTACCCACATCTGTTTTGCTTCGACATAGTCGGCAAACGAGTGCAGATTCTTGACTGTTTCGCCGTCAGACCAGTTGCCTTCGGCCAATGCGGCGTTGATGTCGTTCAAAGCCTCGTTGGCCAAGTTGAACGAAATCCAGTTCCAACCTTTCTTCAGGTTGATGTTGGCAAACATCAATGCACCGCCATCGAAAATGACCGGCTCCATCGGAGTACCGACAATTTGTTGCGCCGCAAATGTGATGGGTTGCGACGGTTCGGCTTGATAGATAATGCCTGTCGAGGCGTCGTACATACGGAACATAATCGGGTTGGTCGATTTGGCGGCATGCGAATAGATGGTGAGCAGCACATAATACATGTCGGTGGCGGCGTTGTACGATGTGTGCGCCACACCGATGCACTCTTTGCCGTCGAATGCGGCGAGTATGTCATCTTCGTCCATCGAGAATACACCTTCGAAACGCATCTGTCCGAATACGGAACTGTTGTATTCGTAGGCGTTTTTATCGACAGTCCACGTCGGCTCTTCGCCGGTTACTACCACGTTTATCGACAGCGGCTCGCTTACATTCTGTGCATCTACCAGATAGACGACTTCGTTGTAGGTGCCTACGTTCAGACCACTGTTGATGCTAAATTCGATAGTGGCCGATTTGGTCGGGTTGAGCGTGCCGGCTTCGGGTGTGGCGGTGAGCCACGACGGCAAGTTCTCGATGGTGTAGTTCTGCACGAATCCGCCTTTGTTCGTAATGCCGACTTTGAATGTGTAGTCGTCGTACTGCTTTTTCTGGATGTTGATTTCGTCCTCTTGCCACATCAGTTGGTTGCGGTCGATATATGCCGACCAAGTGATAGGCGACAAGATGCTGTTGCCGTTGACGTCGCGCACATCGGTAGCCGTAAAGTTGACGATGGTGTTTTCGATGCGGTAATCATCTTCTTTGAGTGTGATGATCAGTGCGTCGTTGTTGACCACAAAGTCGTAGGTCAAACTGCTGACAGCACCTTTGGTCTTGACGGGTGCAATGTCCGACGATTGGATGGTGTTGCCGTGGCGTGTTACGAGCAATGTGTCGTTTGTAACGAAATCTTTCAGCGTGTATTGCAATTCGGGCACGCCTTGGAACGTGATGTAATGCTCGAACGGATAGTAGGCCAACAGACCTAATTCGCTGCCGTCGAGTTTTTCATCGTCGAGTTGTTCCATTTGCGCCTGTGTGCGATACAGTTTCCACAATCGGATTTCGTCTATCGAACCGTTGAAGAAACGATCGACAACCACGTGTGTGCTGGAAGGTATATCGTGCCAGCCGCAAGCGCCGACAAAGATGCGGTCGCTGGAAATGCCGCCAACCATATCGGCGGTAATGTATGTCTGCAATTGTCCGTCGATGTAGATGCGGGCGTGTCCGCTCGAGCGACTGACGGTGAAGGCAAAGTTGTGCCAAGTGTCGTCGGCCCAATTGCCCGGAACTACGGTTTCGTAACCATTGTTGCGGTAGCACAATTCGCCGGATGCGTTCCAGCCTACGGCAAACAGGTTTTTCGGATTTTCCGAAGTGTTGTTTACACCATCGCCGTTGGACAACATGATGGCATTGACTTGCGGTGCAGCGGCTTTGAACCAGAATCCGAGCGTATAGTCCATGTCGGCGGTGCAAACGGTGGCCGAACTATTTATTTCGAAATAGCCGCTTTGTCCGTCGAAACGGGTGGCAAAGCCTTCGGGCAAAGCCCATTCGGCGTTGTACAGCACGAGGTTTACACCGCGCGCTTTGTCGGCAGTGGCTGTGCCGCGGGCTTCGTCCATGGCATAATAGCCTATCAATCCGACGTCGTTACCCGATAGTTGTACGGCACTATTGACTTGCAGTTGACCGGACGAGCGGCATGCATTCCACAGACGGAACTGATCGACTTTGCCGTTGAAGTAGCCGGATTCGGAGGCAATGTCGCGACCGATTTGGAATAAGCCAATGCCGTCGTAGTCGTCCACTGTCGCCTCGACAACGGCAACCCAGTTGACATACGCTGTCAGCAGGGACGTGGCACTGTTGTAGGTGAGGGCAATGTGGTTCCAACTGCCGGCTTCCAAGGCTGTGGGCTTATTGGAGCGCACTGTCGTTTTGCCGAAACGCACCGTAACATAGTTCTGATTGTCGATGCTGAAAGCAAGGCTGCTGCGTGTGTCGCCGTGGCTGAAAATGGTGGCGTTTTGCGCATAGTCGTGCTTAATCCATCCTTCGATGGTGATGTCTTTTGCACTGTAGTTTTTGCTAAGTTCGGTTGACAGATAGGCGGCTTTGCCATCGAGTTGGATGGCTACGTCATGGTTGGTGGCAGCACCGTTGCGTATGCCCGTTACCGAGAAGTTGTTTTCTGTGAGCAATCCATCGGCGATGGTCTCGTTAAAGTCGAGTCGTATTTCGTCGGTAACGGTCAGAATGCCGTTGGCCGGTTTGGCGGCACCAAACAGGCGCGGGTTGTACATATCTTTGATACCGGAAACGATTTCCGACTCGTTGGCATAGAGTTGATTGTTGATGTTGCAGAACGATACGGCGCGTATGTCGTAGCGTTGGTCGGGCAATTCGTCCATGTAGAAATTGTAGAATATGTTGCCCAAGTTTTCCGACTGAATACGTAGCGCATTGAAGCCTTTGTCCACCATGGCATCGACCAGCGAGTCGTTGTCGTAGTAGTAGGCCAGCGTAACCCATTCGTCGTCGGATGCGGAGGTGGCTTTGTACTGCAATTCGATGTGGTCGAAATCCGTATAGTTGACATCAAAGTCGGTCAAGGTAATCGGCATATAGTGGCTTACGATGCCGGCGATGGTGTCGGCGGCGCATTTGGTGTTGTATGTCCAATTGTTGGATGGCGCACCAACGCGTACGCTTGTGCAAGACGGCGTGAAATGCGCTGTTACATACACCGTATCCGATATCAGAGGAATGAAACTGTTCGGGTCATTCTGACATTGCGATATGAGGATAACACCCAACGAATCGTAATTCAGCACAGTACCTTTGCGCACGGAGAGCGTCTTTTGCAAGTCGTCGCCGGCGGGCACATGATATGCCAAACGCGATCCCGACAGCGGGTTGCCGTCAATCGTGATGATGGCGCCGTTAGGATTGGTTCGGTCGTACGGTATGATGTCGAACGTTTGGTCTTCGCCGGTTTCGGAGTTGTTGCGCAAGTGCAGCATGAATGTGGCGGCTTCGCCCGAAGGAATGTTCTCTTGGAAATTTTTGTCCACGGAGAGTGTCGGCACTTCCAACTGCATGGTGGCTGCGTCAATCACTTCCGTTTCGTGATTCTTCCAGTGTACGGCAGTGTATTCGCCTTCGTAGGGGCAACTTGTGGCACCGCCGCGTGTGCGGAATACAAAGGTCGGGAACGACTCTTTCATTTCGACACTGTTTTCGTTGGCTGCGCCGGAACCCAAGCCGGGGCCGCTGACGCCATATTCTTCGTCGGACGATTGCCAACCGTTGCTTTCGTACAATACGTCAACCGACAAGTAATCGTCGTCGCCCGATTCGGCCAGGACGAAACCTTTGGCGTGCGAGGCCTCCATGTCGTCGGTAAATTCGCCGCCTTGTACCATGCCTGTGTGTTCTTCGAATGCGAACGTCGTTTTACTACCCATCACGTTCACCATGAAGTCGTTGGAAACGATGGCGCCTACCGTGATGTCGAACGAATTGACGGACGACACGATGGTTGAATATTGTTCGCTGTATTCGATGGGCGAACCGGCGTGGAACGAGAAGTTTTGAAGTTGTTTACTTGCTTTTACTTTGATACTATCGTTGTCCGACATCACTTTGTACCACTTGTCTATCGATTGGTTGATCGATGCTACCGAGTCGATTTTGTTAGCAGCAAGGTAGGCGTTGTAGTAACCGGGCTGACCGAAGTTCTCATCGCCGGCCGGCACGGTGGACATGTAGTAACAGCGTTTGTTGATGTTGGCCGAGTCCTGCAAGGTGGCTTCGTCGCGCGTGCCGGGCAGCAGCAACAGACTATTGCGCACATCTTCCAAGTTGGGTATCAGCGTCTGTTCGAGGTAAATTTGCGGATAAGCAAATAGCGTATTGAACGATTGCGACATCGACAGACCGCGCGTTTGCACGAGCGCATATTTGTCATTGTTGATATAAGTACTTACATAGGCATTGGCACCTAATGTATCGTAGGTGGCTTTTGGCACGATGGTGCTGACCAACGTGCTGCCAAAGGCGATGTTGGTCGAGTAGCCGACATATACGTCGCCGTTGGCACCAACATACAGCGGGTCGTCGCTGGTTTGGAAACGCTGCGTAACGGTGGTTACCGTGGTCTTAGTGTTGCTGCCGGTGTATTGTGCTGACTGCTTGATACCGGCACTGACACCTGTCTCAGCTTCAGATGCTGTGGTTGCAGTACCGCTGGCCGTAGTGGGAGTTACAGCCAATGAGATTGTCATAGCGCCTGAATTGTAGCCGGATGTCCATATTTCGGTACCTTCGTGCTCAAGTCCGCCGCGGTAGGTGTTGCTCTCGGTAAAGGTGGTGCCTTTTTCGAGGTACGAATAGGAATTACTTCCCGGTGGGTCGCGTAGCACGGTCAGCAGTTTGTCGGGACCGGCGGTTACGAAATTGACGCCCGTCTGATGGCAACCTAAAATGTAGGCTTCACCATTCTTGTTGCCCATCGGGTTTTCCCAATTGACGCTGGTCGGATTGTCGGATTCGCCGTAAACGAATGTGGCATTCACCGAGCCGGTGGCGTTATCCATGGTCGGTTGGTCAATGGTTACCTGCCAATAGTTTTCGTCGGCTACCAGCGTGTCGGAGTAGGCAAAGTGTTGGCTGCCGAAGCCCACCGTGGCGTCCTCTACCGGCACACGGTCGATTTTGGTCGAGTCGATGTGTCCTATGGCATCGGTGTAGTACAAGAACTCTTCGAATATCTCGTAGCCGAAGAAGTAGGTCGCGTTCTGCGTGAATACCGGTTTGTCAAACAGATATTTGCCGGTGGTGGCATCGTACAGCAGTACGGTGTCTTTCTCGCCAATAAGGTTGGTGGTTATTGTCGTTTCGTCGCCGAAATAGGGCATCGAATTGCCTTGGAAGTCGCGTTGTTTGACTTCGATTTGCGCACGATAACGTTGGGTAAATATCTGTTTCTGCATGTAAGGCACCGAGTCGGTGTATTCCACCACTTTGTATCCTAACGCTTCGTTGTCAGGGTCGATCAATGCGGAATCCTGATAGGTGTAGGTTTCGTATATGGCTCTCACGGCGTTCGTCAAATCGAGGTCGCTGTTATCGCCCGGAATATTTTCGTGTTTATACACACCCAAGGTTACGGTATATTGTTCGGGATATACCGGCGCCACAAATTCGCCCGTTTCGTTATTGACATGGATAACGATATTTCCTCTATTGTAATTGACGGTGGTGGTTTTGGGCGTTTCGCCGGCATGGCTGGTGAGCACATGATGGTCGATGCTTACCGAGTGCCCGATTGTGTCGAGTGCATAAGCCTCGCGTTTTGGCGTGAGGGTGATGGTCATATTGTCGGCAAGGTTGTTTTTCGACAAACCGAAGCCCACGGGATAAGCCTCCTGAATGGGGCCGCCGCAGATACGTCCGATGTATTGTACTTTGGTGATGTCTTCGAGCAAAAGACCCGTTACAATGTCTTGATAGTTGCGGTCTTGGCCGTTCGATTGCGTGATACGGCCATCGTTGAGGAATGTGTGGCCGTTTTTCATCACTCTGACTTCGTGAACGCCCACAGGCACGTTAATTTCAAATTTACCTTCGGCGTCGGTATAAATCCATTCGCCGTTGGATTTCATGGCTGTTACACCATCGATGGTGAAATATGCTCCCTCAACAGGATAAGTACCGCCTTGATAAACAACTGTACCCTTCACTTTGAACGAACTGTTATCCACGAAGTTGACGGTGTGGCTCTGCGTATTGCTGTTGATAAAGCGGATTTCGGACGATGGGTCGAATTGGTGCGTGCCTTTGCGCGGATAGAGCGTGTAGGCTGTACCGTTGCCGTAGTAGGGCACGGCGCGTATAGCGTATGTACCCGACACGTCCGTCAAGGCTTTGTAGCCCAACTGATTGATAGACGGGCATACGTCGGACAGCGTAACGCCGGACAATGTGCCGTGGTGTTCGTTGTAGTTGCTGCCGACATACGATTGGTCGTAGAATGCTTCGCTGGAGATGTAGTCGAACGTGTAGTAGGCGGCCAACTTACTCTCGTTGCCTATCAGGTAGCGTGTGTAGTCGGTGGCTATTTCGTTGATGCTCAAGGCTTTGTTCCAAATGCGTACTTCGTCGATGTTACCTTTGTAACTTTCGCCGAGCGTAACCGCATAGGTCGATTGGTTCGGTGCTGTGGTGCAATTCCCCGAGGTCGCAAGACTGTCGTTTATATAAAGGTATATTTTGCCGCCGTCCTTGTCGTACACACCCGACAGGTGCGTGAATTGTGTGTTGGACAGGGCTTTCTCGACACTGATTTTGGCGTTGCCTACACTGAAATAGGGTTTGCCGGCAGTGATGCCCAAATCGTACATGTTTCGTTTGTAGATGATGTGCCGTGCAGTAGAGGACGATACATCATCCGGTTTTATCCACGCTTGCAAGGTTACGGGCAAACTATTGTCGGACAGCAGCGTCGTGTCGTCCACTTTGGCGGTCGAACCCGAACCGCTGAAGTAGAGGCTTTGGCCGGAAATGTCGTCTGTGGTTTCAAGGCGAACTTCGACGGAATCGACTGCCTGACCGTCCTGGAATGTTACACGACCATAGAAATCGCCCGTCGGTGTGCGGAAACCGATGGTATAGAGCGTGTCGGCCGACGACAAAACGTTGCCGCCGCAATTCAGCAAACCATAAACACGATATTCGTACATGGTGCCGGCCAAACTTGTGGCGTCGTTGATGAGGTAGGTCGATGACGTGCTGCTGGCACTGACCGATTGCACTTGCCTAAATATATCGTTCGTGTTGTAGATGCGCCGCTCGATGATGTAGTTGTCGAACGAACCGGTGGTTGACCATGTCAATTCCGTCTTGTCCGAAAAATAGCCTTTGCTGGCATCGAAATCGTCGATGGTGCCGAGTTTGAACGGCGAAATTTCTTCTGTTGTGTAAACCGGCGTAACGGCTTCGAAATTCTCGTTTGGCATGATGGACAATTTGTATGTGTAGTTGTTACACAAACGTATCATTTTATCCTCGTACTTGCCGGAATTGAAGTCGGCCTTGGTCAGCGTAATCTCGTCGGACGATGAGTAGGTGTTGTTGATACGCGTAATGGTGAACCGTGTACCATCGCTCCACACGGAACCCGATGTCGTCCAAGTGATGGTTGCCGTCTTTTGGTCGGACGACAGCGTTACATGGGCGTCGGTCGGGCGTGCGTGGTTGGTATTTACGGCAAGGTTGCTGATCTTTTTCGTAAAGCAACTCCATGCCGAGTTATTTTGGGTTGTTGCACGGTAAATCTCGAAGTCGTATAAGTTGTCCTCGCCCTCCTTCAATTCTATTTCAGCCGAGTATTTCGTTACGCCACCTTTGTAGGCCACATATAGGTATTTCGGGTAACCGGATACCTTTGTACCATCTAATTCTTTTTTCGTATATTTGATGACGAAATTGTCGGCGATGTAGTCGCTGCCCGGCGCATTCGGTATCGTCCATGTGAGGTTGATAACTCTCTGGCTGAGATTGGCCTCGGCATTAAACTGATCGACCTGCGGATAGGCGGGAATAACGATTTCGGAACTCTGCGTGTCGTATGATATCTTTGAGTTTTTCGACGGCGTATAGGTCTGATACACAATCACACGATTAGCAACGTTGATATTCAATGGTTTGCTGCCATCTACATAGAGATAGAAAGATTTATCTGTTTCGCTACCGCCATACGATTTGACGCCCTCTGTACCCCACTCGTTTTTGCTGGTGTTGCACAATTTAATATTTCCGTAAGTACGTGCATTGCCGGTAGAGGCTCGTTTCCACGGAATTTGAATGGCCGGACGAGAACTGTATGCAGTGTATTGCGATGTAGCGACCGGCGAGGTTACCTGAAATGGCGACCGTTCCCATTGGCACGAGGTGTTCCATGTTTCGCTGACATCGTTGTCTTCTGTCGCGCCGCGGCGCCACCATGTACCGGTCAGCGTGGTGGTTACTTCGGTGTTCATTTGAGCCGATGTAATCGGCACATCAAATTCGATGTAACGTTCTCCGTCATTTACCTTTTCATGTACATCCGAAATGCTTAAGCCGGCGGTAGCTATCTTATTCAGCTTACCATCGCCATCACAATTGAATTTAATGGTGTAGGTCCCGCATGTCAGCGTGGCACCACCCGAGTTTTCACCATTGGCAAAGCCGCAGTGGCCGTCGCCCATCGAACCCCAACATTGGTAGTAGCGTATTTTGTGGTGGATGACGCCTTCGCTCACTTTCCATTCTACCGTACACCAATTTTTGTTCCAACTCGTATAGGCAAAAGCATTGATGCCTACAAGCATCAGCAGGCATGCCAACACGAGTCTTCGTGTAGAGTTTGTTACTTGTTGTTTCATACTTATCTGTTTTTAGAGTTTATTTTCTGTTAAAATGCTATGAGATAACGGATTAACTTCTGCTCCATTTTGGCGGTCGAAGCGGTGTTGCCGTCGCCCATGTTGAAGGTATAGGCATTCGCCTTGTTCTCTTCGGTCGATGACCAATAAATGCCCGTCGTCTTCAACAGCGCAGCCGTCGGCCGCTGGTTGGTGATGTAGGCATTGATGTCGGTCAGTCTGGCCTGAATGCTCACCCATTCGTCTGCCGAAGGTATGTACCAACCGGTGCCTATGGCTTTCGCCTGCTGCAACAGCGGATATTGCGCCGGATTGGCTTGTGCGGCCATTTTTTGCGTATTGGCGCTGCCGTCGTCCATGGAGTTGGCACCTATCGAGTCGGTTTCTACCGTGCACCACGCCAAATTGTACTCGGCCAGCGTGATGGCATAGCCGTGTACGCCGCCCGTGTTGGTGGTATAGACAATGCCGAGCGTGTCGCCGCCCACAATGTACAAATCGCCCGGTTTATAACTGATTTGGGCTTCGTTTTTGCTGGTCGTTTCGGCCCACGACAGGCGGCGCATCGGGCGCACGCCGTATGCGGTGGCTTTGGCATCGTCTAACGCATTGCCTTTGGCTACCGTAATATTTTCGCCACCGGAGGTGAATGTGTAATCTTTTGCCGTAACGGCGTAAGCAAAGTCGCGGCCGCTCTCGGTCGATGTCCAATAGACGCTCTGGCTGATGGTCGTGGCGCCGGGTATGCTGCTGAGTTGCGTGTTGAGTACATCGACATTGGCAATGATGTTCAGCATCTCTTTTTGCGAAGGCAGATACCACGAGTCGCCGGCGTCGGCGCAGGTCTTGAATGCCGGATAGGCTGTCTCCCAACCGCTTATATTTTTAATGGTGGTCATGTTGGTCAGACCGTTGGTCTGGTTGGTACTTTTCGTTTCGGTTGGCAAAGTGCCTGTATAACTTTCGTCCCAACAGCCATCTACTGCCAGCGGGTCCCACTGTACGGCGGTGTAATCGTTCAGCCCTATTATCTTCGCAAAACGTCCTACGGTCGATAGTTCGCATACGACACCTTCGGCTTCGCCTGCGGCGTTGAAGTAGATGTCGCCCACTTTGTAAGTGGTGGCGGTGGTGTTCGCCCAATCGGGGTCAACCCACGATAATTGGCCGTCGGCTATGGCAAGGAATTGTCCCTCTTCGCCTACCGGCAACGTTTTCCATTGTGCTTCGCTCCAATAGAGTATGTCGCCTTCGTTCGATCCTTGCGGTTTGCCCGATATATCGTTCCATGCGGGTTTGCTGCTGCTGCCCGATGCATATTTGGCTATCGAATCCTGTAAGTTCGGTTTGTTGGTCAGGTCGTTGTAACTGCCCGAAAATGAGCCGCTTGCCGATAGGTTGGGTTTGTCTTTCAAGTCGTTGTAACTGCCCGATGTGGCTACTGCTGCCAACGCAGGTGCGCCTTGCAGGTCGCTGTAATTGCCTGTGGCAGAAACGGTTGCGAGTGTCGGTTTGCCTTGCAGGTCGTCGTATTTGCCCGATGTGGCTACGGTGGCGAGCGCGGGCGTTCCTTGCAAGTCGGTGTAATTGCCCGATGTGGCCACGTCGGCCAGGGTGGGCGCTCCTTGCAGGTCGCTGTATTCGCCAGTTGTGGCTACGGTTGCCAAGTTCGGCGCGTTGTTCAGGTCGCTGTAGTTGCCCGAAAATCCGTACGCACTGATGGAGTCTTTGATGTTCGGCCGTCCGCTCAAGTCGCTGTAATCGCCCGAAAATGTGCCGTCTGCCGACAAGTTCGGACGGTCTTTCAAGTCGTTGTAACTGCCCGATGTGGCTACTGCTGCCAACGCAGGTGCGCCTTGCAGGTCGCTGTAATTGCCTGTGGCAGAAACGGTTGCGAGTGTCGGTTTGCCTTGCAGGTCGTCGTATTTGCCCGATGTGGCTACGGTGGCGAGCGCGGGCGTTCCCTGCAGGTCGTCGTATTTGCCCGATGTGGCCACGTTGGCCAGGGTGGGCGCGCCTTGCAGGTCGTCGTATTTGCCCGATGTGGCCACGGCTGCCAATTCGGGTTTGCCGGTCAGGTCGTCGTATTTACCCGAAAATCCGCCTCCGGCGTTGGCCGGCACATCTACCAAGTCGTTGTACGACACCGGCTCGGTCAGCGCGGTTGCGGTGTTGGCGTGCAGCGCGTATGGCACGCTCAAAAGTTGTGTGGTCGATTGCGTCGTAAACGAAAATCCGCCGTCGGGGTCAACGGCAATGGTCAAAAAGTAGGGACCGTCGGCCCAATCGATCGTTGCAAAATTGCCTACGGTGGGAGTACCGCCGCCGATTTTCAGCGTAACGAGGCCGTTGGCGTTCGTTTTGCCCGAGAAATTCTCGGAGTAAACGGTCGTGCCGTTGGCACTGCCTTGCACAATGGTGGCCTGCACCGTGATGTTGCGGTCGGCGGCAATGGTACCTTGTGCCGTGCGCACTACGGCTTGAAAGGTCATGGCTGCGGGAGCCTGCGCTATGCACACGCTGCACCACGTTATGGCCATCAAGCATAATAAAAATCTTTTCAAAAGCATAAATTTTGTCATATTGTGTCTATTTCTTGATAATTTGAAAAACTGTTTGCTGCAATTTGTCGGTCGTGGTCAGGCGCAACAGATAGACGCCGGTCGGCAGTGTGCTCATGTTCAACGTAAAGGCCGAAGGTTGGTCTGTGGCGCGCAACACTATTTGACCGTTGCTGCCGACCAATTCGCCATCTAGGCGCACATCGGTTGCGGCTTCTATGTACAGCAAAGCAGATGTCGGGTTGGGGTAAACACTGACATCTGCTTGCAAGTTGTTTTCGACGTTCGGAAGTTGGTCTATGGTCAACGGATACGCGTGCAACACGCCTATCGTAATCGAACCTTCGCTGCTCTCGGCATAACCGGCCACCGCCTGCCCGATACTGTACGTCATGTCCGGACCATCGGCGCCGGTAGTAACGACCGCCGTCTGAGCCGACAAACACACGCTGACGCATAGACAACAAACGACCAACATGAAGCGTTGTGTTCGGCTACTTAAAATTTGTATGTTATACAACATAGTTTTTGCCTTAAAAATTCGGCTGCAAAGTTACATAAAATTTTTGATATGATGTGCGATTTTTGCTAAATTTTTAGCGTTTTTTTTTTTTTTGAAACTATTTTAATTCTGTAGAATTATTTAATAATCAAATTATTAGCGATTTTTTTTGCGGAATTGTGCGGCAGAATGCGAAAAATACGTAAAAACTCGTATTGTGAGAATCAATATTTTGTCGTACCTTTGTGGCGTAAATCTTAAATATTTTAATTATGTTCAAAAAATTATCTTTTTTAGCAGTTGCCTTTTTGGCGTGCGTGTCGCTGATGGCGGCGCCTGTAAAATCCAAGAAAATGCAGAGGGAATCGCTCTTTTTGTTCCAACAAAAAGCGGAACAGACGACTCCGGCAAAAGCACCTGTGGTTGTGCCACAATCACATCGTGAACGTAGCACGACAGAACCAATGTCGTGGAAAACTATGCAGGCTCAACTGAAAAATGTGGCCAAAGCGCCCGTGGTGAGCAACGACACCCTATTTATTACAGAGGATGATTTGCCCTATGTGGCCGATATGCGTCTTTCGACAACCGCTGTGGTGGCGCTGCAACTCTCTCAAGCAAAAGAACTCGTTGTGTCGGTGTCGGCAGACCTGCCTTATCCCCTGTGTGGCTTGCAGATCAATGGCTCGTGGCTGAGTACGAATGGCTATACACTGATTCACGAATGGCCGGCCGGTCAAGTGGCGGTGCAGCCGATTGCAATGCACAATGATTTTTGCGGATACCCGTGCAAACTCGCTATCAGCGTGGCGGACGATAACAACATCGTGACGGACATAACGGATTTGACGGTCGATACCATTACGTCGCTGCCGTTTAAGGCCGCAGAAACGGCACCGCAAGCCGTGAAATATCTGTACACGACAGCGTCCGGAGCCTTCAAATTCTATGCTCCGTTAGCCGCCAAAGCGTTCTACTACAAAGCACCTAAAGATATGACGTATGCCATTGCGGCGTCGAATGTCATCTATTCGCTGGATGCGGCTTTGAATCTTCATACTGATGGCGAATCTGCCGTCAACAAAGATGTTACAGCCGGTGATGCCGCTATGTATGTGGTGCGTTCGACCGATGGCGCATTCACGTTCGACATGAAAGAAGGTCAACTGCCTTATTATCAACTTATCGGCGTTTCCGAAGTGAAGGAGGTAGAACTGCCGTTCCGTTACGAGGGCACATTGTCGCATACTGTGGCGAGTGGAATGTCTACCGGTGTGAAATACGATGCTTATCAGTTCCAACTGGACAAACAAGCCCGATTACGTGTGTATAATTCGCAGTCTGTATATTTGTCCGTTTCTTTGGCCGATGGCGATGGCGCACCCATATCGTTGTCTTACGGTACATCCGACGTGTTGGAACCGGGTTCCTATACGGTTCTGTGTTCCAATGACGACAATATATTCGCTGCTGCCGATTATTGTCTGTTTATCGATACGGTGGATGTGGCAGCAGCGGCTCTTCCGCTTTACAATACCATGTCGTACGATGAGTCGCTTACCGTTGGCAAAACAGCGTATGGCGCTATCGCTCGCAACGATGGCCGGCTTGTTCTGTTGGGCTCTGACGATTCCGCAGCCGGCTTTGCCAAAGGTTTCGAAGTGGAGTTGGAGCCGGGTTGCTATCACGCTACGCTCACCGTGTCGGGTGATGCCGACATGGGTAAGAGTGCTGTGGTGGCTGTTTACTCGCAACTGACCGGCAACTTGGCCGACGATACCGTGGCTCTCGCTGTCAATAATTATGTATATGATAATCAGCACCAAACCTCTTGCTCGGTGGCTCGCGAATTTATAATTAACAAGGCGGGTACCTATTATGTGGCTATTGCCGATTGGTTCGACGATTGCTCCAATAACTACGCGTTGTCGGTCGAGAAGGTCGTACCCGACCACTTCACCGAGATAACACTTCCGTTTGCTGCGGAAAATGTATTGCTCGATCCTACCGCTGCCGCTTCGTATTTAGGTTATCAGACCATAGGCTACGCCTTCGTGGTGCCGCAGGATACGCTGCTCAAAGTGTCGCTGCACTCAGACGACGGTGAGCTTGCAGCGGCGATAACATCCTCGTTAAACGAGTATCCGGTTACCGGTGTTTCGGGCGAGTCGTATGTGCCTGTGCCGGCCGGCTATTGGTATATGCCTGTTGTCGAGCGGTACAATCAGAAAACGACGTTCAGCATCGCACTGGAATATTCCGACAAACAAATTGCCACCGACACCATCACGCTCGATTCGTTGCTGCGTGCCGCCAAAGTGGTCGAGGCTGTCGAAAACGAGGCGTTTGTCTTGGGGTATAAACCGACCGAGTTGGTCGAAGATATTGAAGGCAAGATGCGCTATGCCTACGCCTACAACATGGCACTCGATTCGGGCGAATGTGTGCGCTTCACACGCATCTGCGATTACGACGAATATCTGTTTGTCTATCGTGCCACGGCCGATACGTTCGAGTTGTGGAATGACTACGACGATTCCTTCCCACCGATTGAAGCGGACAGTACCACCAATTACTATTTTGTGGTGTCGTCGTTTGGCGAATGTAGAATGGGCAACATTACCTTGTCGTTGACAAAGGTGGCAAAAGACAAATTGTTCCCTGTGGACTCTGTACTGAGTCGCGCCATCGACATCACGCTGCCGTATCATGTCGAGGGCGAGTTCAGCGACGCATCGGCCGATTTGTACGATGATGGTTTCTATCGCCAAGTATACCGCGTGCAGTTGACGAAAGGATCGATAGTCGAGTTCAGAATGCAGGCCGAACAATTCAGTAATTATGTTTATCCGAGAATTGAGGTTTACAATGCAGATTCAAGTAAGGTCGGTGCTGTTGACTATGGCTACACCATATCTTATGTGTACGCAGTCGATTCTACGGCCTATCATTATGTGGTGCTCACTACTGATGATCCCGGAGGTGAGGGAACCTATCAGTTCGATGCCTACGTCGTGGAAGCAAAAAAACAGGCCGATTTGGTGGCCGATGCGATAGTGCTCGACCAACTGCGCGGCACACGCACGGCCGACAAACCGCAAGCCAATGCTACCGAAGGCTCGCTCGATTGTTGGTACAACTTGGCGCTGGATTCGGCACAAGTTTTCCTCGCCAGTTTCAAGTCTATGAATAATATAGGTAGTATTGATGTGTATAAAAAGGTGGGCGAAACGATGACTGATGTCTCGTACTCTCCAATGTATGGTGCTGTATTTTTTCTGCAGGCCGATACGGTGGCAACCTACTATTTGAGAATATCGTTGTCCTCCTCGTTCGAAACTTTGATGTTCGACTACAAAAAGACGCTGAATCAATTGCCTATTAGCGAAGTCGATTCCTATCTGCGGCTGAATGGCGCATTCGATATCGAAAACGACCATTTTGTGTATGCAATGCAGCCGTCGTTGGCTACCGACATGTATTGCGTGAAACGCAACGCCGGCGAGGGTCTCACACTCATACGTCGCCATACGCGTGGCAATTTCGCGCTCCACATAACAGGCGCACCTGCTATGGAGATTGATGGCGTGCAAAATCTACCCAACGCATCGGCTGCTGTAACGGACTCGCTGCTCCTGTTGTCCGATTGGAACACGGTTGTCATAGATCGCTCCGACTACGACTTCTTGTTGCATACCACCTTACCGTTGGATACAATATTGACGCACGCATCGGAACTCGACTTTGCAACGTTGCCGCTCAACAACAATGGTGTCGTCGATCAACTCTTCGCCGAAAATGCTTGGTACTACGGTGGCACCGACAATGCTGCAGTCTTAGGTGCTTACAAAGTGGATATGAAAGCCGGTCAGCAACTCCAATTCAACGGCGCAGGCGGCAATCCCTATCAGATGTATGTTTATACCTACGATGGCGCTGTATTTACGAAATGTTTCGAGGGTGGCAGTTCCAATATGTCATTCTGGTCGTCTGCTGCAAACACCTATTATATATTGTTGCTGATGCCTGTTTCTGTCGATGTGTTCGATATTTTGGACAATGCGTACAATTACACACTGCAAAACCCGCTGGCTGTAACCGAAATCACCGCAGTCGCTGTCGATTGCGCATCGGTCGAGACCGACGACATCGAATCGGAAACTGCCGTGCGTATGGCTCTGAACGAACTGCACCTCACCATGACTGCCGCCAACGGCACTGTCATCGACGTGGTCAACAAATCGTCGGCTTGGGTGCTCGATACCAAACTTACCAAGGCCGATTATACCGTGTTGCTGCCCGAAGGCTATATCTTTGCCGATGGCGTCAACCCGACTGTTACGGTGCTGGTTAATCCCGCCAAGGTTAAAATTGTCGCCTCCGAGCATGGTTCCGTATCGCCGGCCGGCAGCAAAGTGGTGCGCCGCAACTCGTCGGTAACGCTCGACATCGCTGCCGACGAAGGCTACGTTGTCGCTGCCGTCAAAGTGAACGACGAACCCGTTTCGTGTGATGTTGTGGGCAAACAATCCGGCGAATTTACCTTCGTGGCCAAGCGTAATATGACCGTCGAAGTAACGTTCCGCCTCTCTACAGCCATCGACCAAGTGCTGACACAACGAGCAGTGGTTTACACGCAGCAGCGCACGCTGATTGTCGATGGCGTCGAGCCCGGCACCGACATTCGCATCTATACGCTGACAGGCGCTCTCATCAGCGCCGGCAAAGCCACCTCGACCACGCAGGCATACACCATGCCGACAGCCGGTCTGTACATCGTACGCATCGGCATGCAGGTCGAAAAAGCCATTTGCAAATAAACAACGAGAAACTACGTTTCCAAACACACCTCAATGCGACCGGCCACAGTGCCGGTCGCTGTTTTTTGTGCAGCACAACAAAAAAAACTTATCAACAATCTAAACTGTTGATTTTTAATTGATTGCGCTATTTATCGCAAGTTTTTATGAAAACATTTGGTAGTTTCGTAAAAAAGTAGTAATTTTGCAAGCCCAAATAGTGGGAAAAGTTAACAATTTTAGTAATACAAAAATCAGAAAAAATGCCTACAATTCAACAATTAGTTAGAAAAGGAAGGGTTGTTCTGGAAGACAACAGCAAGGCTCCTGCCCTGGATTCTTGTCCTCAACGTCGCGGCGTATGCGTGCGTGTTTACACCACTACGCCTAAAAAGCCGAATTCTGCCATGCGTAAAGTGGCTCGTGTTCGTCTGACCAATGCGAAAGAGGTCAATGCCTATATCCCCGGCGAAGGACACAACTTGCAAGAGCACTCCATCGTTCTCGTTCGTGGCGGCCGTGTAAAAGACCTCCCCGGTGTTCGTTATCACATCGTTCGTGGTACACTCGATACCGCAGGTGTTACATCGCGCACGCAACGTCGTTCGAAATACGGTGCCAAACGTCCGAAAAAATAACCAAACCTATTAAATTAACACAAAGTACTAAAAATTGTTTTTGATTTTTTGAGCCTTGATGAGGGTTGAGTAAATGCGTTCGACGGAACGCGTTGAAGACAAACAGACAGCCAAAACAAAAACGTAATCTTTATTGAAAAATGAGAAAAGCAACGCCTAAAAAACGGATTATCCTGCCGGATTCCGTTTTTAACGAAGTGATGGTAACTAAATTCGTCAACCACCTGATGTTCGACGGAAAGAAAAACCTCTCGTTCGAAATCTTCTATGGTGCTCTCGATTTGGTAAAAGCAAAACTGCCAAACGAAGAGAAAACTCCTCTCGAAATCTGGAAAACCGCACTCGACAATATTACTCCGCAAGTCGAGGTAAAATCGCGCCGTATCGGTGGCGCCACATTCCAGGTTCCTACCGAAATCCGCCCGGATAGAAAACAATCTATCTCGATGAAAAACTTGATTATTTTTGCCCGCAAACGCTCGGGACACTCGATGGCCGAAAAATTGGCCGCCGAAATCGCCGACGCATACAATAATCAAGGTGGTGCATTCAAACGTAAAGAGGAAATTCACCGCATGGCCGAAGCCAACCGCGCTTTCGCACATTTCCGTTTCTAAATCCTCTAAACAAGTAAAGAGATGGCTAAAAAAGATTTGCATTTTACACGTAATATCGGTATCATGGCTCACATCGATGCCGGTAAAACAACCACTTCCGAACGTATCTTGTTCTACACCGGTTTGACACACAAAATCGGCGAAGTGCACGATGGCGCTGCCACCATGGACTGGATGGAACAAGAACAGGAACGCGGCATCACTATCACATCGGCCGCTACCACCACGTTCTGGAAATACAACGACAACAAATACAAAATCAACCTGATTGATACCCCGGGACACGTTGACTTCACCGTCGAAGTGGAGCGCTCGCTGCGCATCCTCGATGGCGCTGTGGCTACGTTCTGCGCCGTAGGCGGCGTCGAACCTCAGTCCGAAACCGTATGGCGCCAAGCCGACAAATACAACGTGCCGCGTATCGGTTATGTAAACAAAATGGACCGCTCGGGCGCCAATTTCTTCGATGTCGTACAACAAATTCACGATGTACTCGGAGCAAATCCCTGCCCGATTCAAATCCCGATTGGTGCCGAAGAACACTTCAAAGGCATCGTCGATTTGATTCGCATGAAAGCGCTCTATTGGCACGACGAAACTATGGGTGCCGAATACGAAATCGATGAAATTCCTGCCGAATTGCAAGCCGAAGCCGAAGAGTGGCGCGACAAAATGCTCGAAACACTCGCCGGCATCGACGACGCATTGATGGAAAAATATTTCGACGACCCCGCTTCCATCACCGAAGACGAAATCCGCGCAGCCGTGCGCAAAGGCACACTGTCGATGGAAATCAACCCGATTATCTGCGGCTCGTCGTTCAAAAACAAAGGCGTGCAACCGCTCCTCGATGCCGTGTGCGCCTACTTGCCATCGCCGCTCGATACACCGCATATTGATGGTACCGACCCGCGCGACCCCGAAAAACAACTGACCCGCAAACCGGACGATGACGAACCATTGTGCGCTCTCGCATTCAAAATCGCCACCGACCCGTATGTTGGTCGCTTGTGCTTCTTCCGCGTCTATTCGGGACACCTCGATGCCGGTTCGTATGTATTCAATTCGCGCTCGGGCAAAAAAGAACGCATCTCGCGTATATTCCAAATGCACTCCAATAAACAAAATCCGGTTGACGTTATCGGCGCAGGCGATATCGGCGCAGGTGTAGGCTTCAAAGATATTCGCACAGGCGATACTCTGTGCGCCGAAGATGCTCCAATCGTGCTCGAATCTATCGACTTCCCCGATCCCGTTATCGGTATCGCCGTCGAACCAAAATCGCAAGCCGACGTCGATAAATTGGGCATCGGTCTGTCGAAATTGGCCGAAGAAGACCCGACCTTCACCGTTAAAACCGATGAACAATCAGGCCAAACGGTTATCTCGGGTATGGGCGAACTGCACTTGGAAATCATTATCGACCGCCTGAAACGCGAATTCAAAGTAGAATGTAACCAAGGCCGCCCGCAAGTGTCGTACAAAGAGTGCATCACTCAAACTGTCGATCTGCGCGAAGTGTACAAAAAACAATCCGGTGGTCGCGGTAAATTCGCTGACATTATCGTCAAAGTAGGTCCCGCCGACGAAGATTGGACAGGCGGCTTGCAGTTCATCGACGAAGTGAAAGGCGGTAACGTGCCGAAAGAGTTTATTCCATCGGTACAAAAAGGTTTCCAAGCCGCCATGAAAAATGGTGTACTCGCCGGCTATCCGGTCGATTCGCTGAAAGTAACCTTGGTCGATGGATCTTTCCACCCGGTTGACTCCGACCAACTCTCCTTCGAAATCTGTGCGCAAATCGCATTCAAAAATGCATGCGCCAAAGCGCGTCCTGCACTGCTCGAACCAATCATGAAGTTGGAAGTGGTAACACCCGAAGAGAGCATGGGCGACGTCATCGGCGACTTGAACAAACGTCGCGGACAGGTCGAAGGTATGGAGTCGAGCCGCACAGGCGCCCGCATCGTGAAAGCAAAAGTGCCGCTGGCCGAAATGTTCGGCTATGTTACAGCACTGCGTACCATCACATCGGGTCGCGCCACCTCTTCGATGGAGTTCTCGCACTATGCCGAGGTATCGACTTCGATAGCCAAAGCCGTAGTCGAAGAAGCCAAAGGCCGTGTAGATTTGTTGTAAACAAAAAAGAGAGAGAATCGCGGCGCATTAGCGAATGACTCTTAATGCGCTTGCGGTTCTTCAAAAAATGATAATCAAGTTAAATATCTAAAGCAAAATGAGTCAAAAAATCAGAATCAAACTCAAATCCTACGATCACAATTTGGTCGATAAATCGGCCGAAAAAATCGTAAAGACAGTGAAAGCCACCGGTGCTGTAGTGAGCGGACCAATTCCGCTGCCGACACACAAACGTATTTTCACCGTAAACCGTTCGACCTTCGTCAATAAAAAATCGCGCGAACAGTTCGAACTCTCGTCGTACAAACGCTTGATCGACATCTACAGCTCGACCACACAAACAGTCGATGCACTGATGAAACTCGAGTTACCTTCGGGCGTCGAAGTGGAAATCAAAGTGTAGTGCCCGTACGCTTAAACAACAAGAGAATAGATTTACAAAATAACTAAATTTTAATTGAAATGCCAGGATTAATTGGAAAAAAAATCGGAATGACATCCGTTTTCAGTGCCGAGGGAAAAAATATTCCATGCACTGTTATCGAAGTTGGTCCATGTGTGGTTACGCAGGTTAAAACTGTCGAAAAAGACGGCTACAGCGCACTTCAGTTGGGTTTCGGCGATGTGAAAGAGAAGCACGCCTCCAAAGCTGAAATCGGACACTGCAAAGTGGCAGGCGCAACCCCAAAAGGACACTTGGTTGAGTTCAAAAGTTTCGGTGATGAATTCAAATTGGGCGACACCATCACGGTTGACAAAGTATTTGCCGACGGCGATTGGGTCGATGCCATTGGCACATCGAAAGGTAAAGGCTTCCAAGGCGTAGTAAAACGCCACGGATTCGGTGGTGTAGGACAATCGACACACGGTCAGGACGACCGCTTGCGCGCTCCCGGTTCGTTGGGCGCATCTTCCTACCCGTCGAAAGTATTCAAAGGTATGCGCATGGCCGGCCGCATGGGTGGCGATCGCGTAACTGTGCAAAACCTTCAGGTTATCAAAGTAATACCGGAACATAATCTTGTCTTGATCAAAGGCTCGGTACCGGGTGTTAAAGGTTCAATCATTTTAATCGAAAAATAATGGAACTGAGTGTATATAATATCAAAGGAGAAGACACCGGAAAGAAAATCGTTCTGAAAGACGAAATTTTCGGCATAGAGCCTAATGACCACGCCATCTATTTGGACGTAAAACAATATTTGGCCAATCAACGTCAAGGCACACACAAATCGAAACAACGTAGCGAATTGTCCGGTTCGACACGCAAACTCGGTCGCCAAAAAGGCGGCGGCGGCGCTCGTCGAGGCGATATCAACTCGCCATTGTTGGTCGGTGGCGCTCGCGTATTCGGTCCTGTACCACGCGACTATAGTTTCAAATTGAACAAAAAATTGAAACAATTGGCACGCAAATCGGCATTCTCGTACAAAGCACAAAATGGCGAAATCATCGTGCTCGATACACTTCAATTTGACGCACCGAAAACCAAAGATTTCGTTGCAATGACAAATAATTTGAAAATAGCCGATAAAAAAACGCTTGTAATTTTGCCGGAACCAAATAAATTTGTATATTTGTCGGCTCGTAATATTGCAAAGGCAAAAGTTATAACGACTTCAGAATTAAATACTTACGAAATTTTGAACAACAAAGCTTTGGTACTTACCGAGGCTACAGTTGCCGAAATCGAGCAACATTTTAATGCATAAGGAGGAGAAAAACCATGTCAGTAATCATCAAACCTATCGTAACAGAGAAGATGACCCAAAACAGCGAGAAGTTCAATCGTTTTGGTTTTCAGGTGCGTCCCGAAGCCAACAAGCTTGAAATCAAAGCTGCGGTAGAAGCTCTGTACAACGTAACCGTGGTGGATGTTAACACCTCCAACGTGCACGGCAAAGCAAAAAGCCGTTATACCAAAAGCGGCGTCATCAGCGGACACACGGCTATCTACAAAAAAGCCATCGTAACGCTGAAAGAAGGAGATACAATTGATTTTTATAGCAACATTTAATAAAACAAAATGGCTGTACGTAAATTAAAGCCCTCAACACCGGGGCAAAGACACAAAGTTATTGGTGCGTTCGACACAATTACCGCCAGCGCACCAGAGAAGTCTCTTGTAGGTGGTTTCGGAAAAACCGGCGGTCGTAACAACACCGGTAAAATGACCATGCGCTACATCGGTGGCGGACACAAGAGAAGGTATAGAGTAATTGATTTTCGTCGTACAAAAGATGGCGTACCCGCAACGGTAAAAAGCATCGAATACGATCCGAACCGCTCGGCACGTATCGCTTTGCTGTATTACGCCGATGGCGAAAAAGCGTACATTCTTGCTCCCAACGGATTGCAAGTAGGTCAGAAATTGCTCTCGGGCGCCGAAGCCGCCCCCGAAATCGGCAACGCGCTCCCAATGGAAAACATCCCGCTCGGTACCATTGTTCACAACATTGAACTGCGTCCGGGACAGGGTGCTGCTCTCGTACGTTCCGCAGGAACATTTGCACAAATCACTTCGCGCGAAGGCAAGTATGTCATCATCAAACTGCCCTCAGGCGAAATTCGCAAAGTACTTGCAGCTTGCAAAGCAACAGTTGGTAGTGTTGGCAATGCTGACCATGCCCTCGAAAAATCAGGTAAAGCCGGTCGTAGTCGCTGGTTGGGACGTCGTCCACGCAACCGCGGCGTAGCAATGAACCCTGTCGATCACCCAATGGGTGGTGGCGAAGGACGTGCTTCGGGTGGACACCCGCGTTCGCGCAAAGGCTTGTTGGCTAAAGGTAAGAAAACCCGCGCGCCAAAGAAGCTTTCGAACCAATTCATTATCGAAAGGAAACACAAATAACGCTTAAAGGACAGTAATTATGAGTCGTTCATTAAAAAAAGGACCGTATATCAACCTGAAACTCGAAAAGAAAGTGCTTACCATGAATGAAACCGGTAAAAAATCCGTTATCAAAACATGGGCACGCGCTTCGATGATTTCGCCTGATTTCGTAGGTCATACAATAGCAGTTCACAACGGTAACAAATTTATCCCCGTTTATGTTACGGAAAACATGGTCGGCCACAAACTCGGCGAATTCGCCCCGACACGTATCTTCCGCGGACATGCCGGAAATAAAAAATAAACCCGTTGCACAGTAAAATCTTGTAAATTAAAAAGGGAAAAATAAATATGGGTGCAAGAAAAAGATTATCTGCCGAAAAACGAAAGGAAGCCAAAAAAACGGTTTACTTCGCGAAAATGAATGATGTGCCAACCTCGCCGCGCAAAATGCGCTTGGTGGCCGACATGATTCGCGGCGTAGAAGTGAATAAAGCCCTTGGCATGCTTCACTTCTCGACCAAAGAGGCTTCCGTAAAAATGGAAAAAGTACTGAAATCGGCTATCGCTAACTGGGAACAAAAAACCGAACAAAAAGCCGAAAACGGTAACTTATATGTAAGTGGCGTTTACGTCGATTCAGCACGCATGCTGAAACGCTTGCGCACCGCTCCGCAAGGACGCGGCTATCGCATTCGCAAACGCTCGAACCATATCACGGTGTTTGTAGATACCAAAAATACTAACGACAATAAAGATTAAAGCCAGATGGGACAGAAAATTAATCCAATTAGCAACCGCCTCGGTATTATCCGCGGTTGGGATTCGAACTGGTACGGTGGCGATAACTACGGCGACACCTTGCTCGAAGATAGCAAAATCAGAAAATACCTGAATGCCCGTCTCGCTAAAGCCAGTTTGTCGAGAATCGTTATAGAACGTACACTGAAACTTGTCACAATCACAGTCTGCACTGCTCGCCCCGGTATGATTATCGGTAAGGGTGGACAAGAAGTTGACAAATTGAAAGAAGAATTGAAAAAAATCACCGACAAAGATGTACAAATCAACATCTTCGAAGTGAAACGCCCCGATTTGGATGCTGTAATTGTTGCCAACAACATTGCACGCCAAGTCGAAGGTAAAATTGCCTACCGTAAAGCAGTCAAAACGGCTATTGCCTCGACCATGCGCATGGGTGCCGAAGGCATCAAAGTGCTGGTAGCCGGTCGCTTGAATGGTGCCGAAATTGCTCGTGCCGAAATGTTCAAAGAAGGACGCACACCGCTGCATACCTTCCGTGCCGACATTGACTATTGTCAAGCCGAAGCGCTGACAAAAGTCGGTATCATCGGCATCAAAGTATGGATTTGCCGTGGAGAAGTGTATGGCAAAAAAGACCTTGCGCCAAACTTTGCTACCAAAGAAAATACGCGTGGCAACGGCGCCAACAGCGAACGCGCTGCAAATGGCAAAGGCTTCAGAAAGAGAAAAAAATAATTATCGAACGAATTTGAATCAAAACAAGTCATGTTACAACCTAAAAAGACAAAATACAGAAGACAGCAGGATGGACATCCTCAAGGGATAGCCCAACGCGGTAATCAACTGGCTTTCGGCTCTTTTGGCATCAAATCGTTGGGAACAATCTGGGTAACAGGTCAACAAATCGAGGCGGCGCGTGTGGCAGTAACACGTTACATGCAACGTCAAGGTCAAATCTGGATCCGCATCTTCCCCGATAAACCGATAACCCGCAAACCTGCCGACGTACGTATGGGTAAAGGTAAAGGTAATCCGGAAGGATTCGTAGCACCTGTTACACCCGGTCGTATGCTCATCGAAGTGGATGGTGTACCATACGAGGTAGCAAAAGAAGCTTTGCGCTTGGCTGCCCAAAAATTACCAATCCAAACCAAGTTCGTCGTAAGACGTGATTATGACCCAACTCAAAATGTGTAAAGGATTATGAAAACAAGAGAAATTAAAGAACTTACAACTACAGAACTTCAAGAACAAATGGACGCTAAACGCGAAGAGTTGAACCGTCTGGTCTTGAATCATGCGATTTCTCCTATTGACAATCCTGCTCAAATAAGAGATATTCGTAGAACGATTGCCCGCATGGCAACGGAATTGCGTCAACGCGAACTTCAACAAAAATAAATTGAATTATCCAATATGGAGACAAGAAACTTAAGAAAAGAAAGAATAGGTGTGGTTTCCAGCAACAAAATGGACAAATCTATTACCGTTGCCGTTAAATGGAAAGAAAAACACCCGATTTATGGTAAGTTCGTCAATAAGACGAAAAAGTATCATGCTCACGACGAAAACAACGAGTGCAACATCGGCGATACCGTACGCATCATGGAAACTCGCCCGTTGAGCAAAACGAAAAGATGGAGATTAGTAGAAATCATAGAAAAAGCGAAGTAAGATGATACAACAAGAAACCAGACTAAAAGTGGCCGATAACAGCGGAGCCAAAGAGGTACTTTGCATCCGTGTATTGGGCGGAACGGGTAAACGTTATGCCACACTCGGCGATGTGATTGTGGTTGCTGTCAAAAGTGCTATCCCGACAGGTGATGCCAAAAAAGGCAGCGTGTCGAAAGCCGTTGTTGTACGCACCACGAAAGAAGTACGCCGCCCCGATGGCTCGTACATTCGCTTCGACGACAACGCTTGTGTGCTCTTGAACAATGCCGGCGAATTGCGCGGCAGCCGTATATTCGGCCCTGTAGCACGTGAATTGCGCGCTTCGAACATGAAAATCATTTCGCTTGCGCCGGAGGTACTTTAATAAAAAAGTTAACAAAACAACAAGTTTAGTAAAATGAGTAAGCTACACATAAAGAAAGGTGATACCGTTTATGTAAATGCCGGCGAAGACAAAGGCAAGACGGGACGCGTGCTCAAAGTCTTGGTAGACAAACAGCGCGCCATCGTCGAAGGTATCAATATGGTATCGAAAAGTACCAAACCTAACGCAAAAAATCCACAAGGTGGAATCGTTAAACAAGAGGCTGCCCTGCACATCTCGAACCTGAATGTAGTTGACCCGAAAACCGGTAAACCAACTCGCATCGGACGTCGTAAAAATGATGAGGGCAAGTTAGTACGTTACGCTAAAAAATCAGGGGAGGAAATCAAATGATGGTTACCGATAGTTTAAAACAAGATTACAAGGAACGTATCGTTCCGGCTTTGATGAAACAATTTGGCTATAGTTCCGTCATGGAGTGCCCTCGTCTCGAGAAAATTGTCCTCAATCAAGGCCTTGGCATCGCTGTGGCCGATAAAAAAATTGTCGATACCGCAGTTGAGGAAATGACGGCTATTACCGGTCAGAAAGCCGTACAAACTCTTTCGAAAAAAGATATTTCGAACTTCAAATTGCGCAAAAAAATGCCAATCGGCGTTCGTGTAACTTTGCGCGATAAGAAAATGTACGAATTCTTGGAACGTCTGATACGCGTGGCTTTGCCTCGTATCCGCGACTTCAAAGGTATTGAGTCGAAATTTGACGGTCGTGGCAACTATACGTTGGGCATCACCGAACAAATCATTTTCCCTGAAATCAACATCGACAGCATTCAAAAGTTGTTGGGCATGAACATTACGTTTGTAACGTCGGCCAAAACCGATGAAGAAGGCTTCGCATTGTTGAAGGAATTCGGATTACCATTTAAGAAAAACTAATAAAGGAGTAAACTAATGGCAAAAGAATCAATGAAAGCCCGTGAGGTAAAACGCGCCAAATTGGTGGCAAAATATGCCGAAAAGCGCAAAGCCTTAATTGCGGCCGGCGATTACGAATCGCTGCAACTTTTACCTAAAAACGCTTCGTATGTACGTTTGCACAACCGTTGCAAAATTTCAGGTCGTCCTCGTGGCTATATGCGTCAATTCGGTATCTCGCGTATCGATTTTCGCGAATTGGCTTCGGCCGGTTTGATACCCGGTGTTAAAAAAGCGAGCTGGTAAACACACACATACGATACAATTCGTTTTTTAGAGTAGAAAAATAAACACAGAGAGAAGTTAACTAAATATTGTCCCGATAGTCGGGATCAATTTAATCTTAATTTTTATGACAGATCCAATAGCAGATTATTTAACCAGATTGCGGAATGCAATTAAAGCCAACCATCGTGTGGTTGAAATTCCCGCATCCAATTTGAAAAAGGAAATTACAAAAGTCCTTTTTGAAAAAGGTTATATCTTGAACTATAAGTTCGTCGAGGAAGGTCCTCAAGGAACTATCAAGGTAGCCTTGAAGTACGATCCGGCAAATAAAGTGAATGCCGTTCGTAAACTTATCAGAGTGTCAACACCCGGTTTGCGCAAATATGTGGGCTATCGTGAGATGCCGCGCGTACTGAACGGCTTGGGCATTGCAATTCTTTCTACATCGAAAGGTGTGATGACAGACAAAGAAGCTCGCGAACAGAAAATCGGTGGCGAGGTATTGTGTTACATTTATTAATGGAGGATAAGCAATGTCACGTATAGGAAAATTACCAATAACTATTCCGGCCGGGGTTACCGTTACCGTAAACGACAATGAAGTGGTAGTAAAAGGTCCCAAAGGCGAATTGAAACAAGTTGTCGATCCTCTTATCAGCGTAGCTGTCGAAGGCAACGTATGTCATGTGTCGCGCCCGAACGACGAAAAAGAGTCGCGCGCCAAACATGGTCTTTACCGCGCTTTGATTCACAATATGGTGGTCGGCGTATCGGAAGGCTATAAAAAAACATTGGAACTTGTGGGCGTGGGCTATCGCGCAGCCAACAATGGTCAAGTGTTGGAGTTGGCTTTGGGATATACACACAATATTTATTTGGGCTTGCCTGCCGAAGTCAAGGTTCAGACTGTGGCCGAACGTAACCAAAATCCGTTGATTATTTTGGAAAGCGCCGACAAACAGCTCATCGGTCAAATATGTGCCAAAATTCGCTCGTTCCGCAAACCGGAACCGTATAAAGGCAAAGGTGTTAAGTTCCAAGGCGAAATTATTCGTAGAAAAGCTGGTAAGACGGCTGGTAAGTAAGTTTTGTAAAAATACAATACAATTATGATTGAGAAAATAGCAAGAAGACTGAAGATAAAAGCTCATATACGTCGTACAATCAAAGGTACGGCAGAGCGTCCCCGTTTGACGGTATTTCGCAGCAATGCGCAAATTTACGCACAAGTTATCGACGACAAATCAGGGAAAACATTGGCAGCCGCATCATCGCTCGCCATCAAAGAGAAGATGACCAAGAAAGAACAAGCCGCCAAAGTTGGTGCACTGATAGCACAAAATGCTCAAGCAGCAGGTATAACTACAGTGGTATTTGACCGCAATGGTTATTTGTATCACGGAAGAGTGAAAGAATTGGCAGACGCTGCCCGTAATGGTGGACTTAAATTTTAATACACAACAACTATGTCAGAAAATAATAACAGAGTAAAAAACACAAACGATAGCGAATTGCAAGATCGTTTGGTTGCCATTAACCGTGTTACAAAAGTTACCAAAGGTGGTCGTGCCTTTACATTTGCCGCCATCGTTGTTGTGGGTAACGGCAATGGCGTTGTTGGTTGGGGCTTGGGTAAAGCCGGCGAAGTTACAGCCGCTATCGCCAAAGGCGTCGAAGCTGCCAAAAAGAATTTGATACGCGTGCCTGTGCTGAAGGGTACTGTGCCACACGAACAAGTTGCTCGTTTCGGCGGTGCCGAAGTGATATTGTTGCCGGCCTCGCAAGGTACCGGTGTAAAAGCCGGTGGCGCTATGCGTGCCGTACTCGAAAGCGTCGGTATTACTGATGTGTTGGCTAAATCGAAAGGCTCGTCGAACCCGCACAACTTGGTGAAAGCCACATTTGCCGCCCTCGGCGAAATGCGCGATGCCTACACCGTAGCCCAAAACCGCGGTATCTCTATCGATAAAGTGTTTAACGGATAAAAAAACAATACAAATATGGCAAAGATAAAAATTCAACAAGTAAGAAGCCGCATCCGTCGTCCACAAGTGCAAAAAGCTACGTTGGACGCACTCGGATTGCACAAAATGAATGCCGTAGTTGAGCATGAAGACACACCGTCGATTCGCGGTATGGTCGAAAAAGTCAAACACTTGGTAAAAGTCGTTGAATAAATTCAGAGTTTAAACTTATAAAAAAACAGACGAAAATGGATTTAAGTAATATCACCCCAGCAGCGGGTTCTGTAAAAACAAGTAAACGTTTGGGACGTGGTCCGGGCTCCGGCAAAGGCGGCACCTCTACGCGTGGTCACAAGGGCGCCAAATCGCGCTCGGGTTACAGCCGTAAGATTGGTTTCGAAGGCGGTCAAATGCCGTTGCAACGTCGTTTGCCCAAATTCGGTTTTACCAACATCAATCGTGTTGAATTCAAAGCAGTGAATTTGGATACCCTCCAAGCTTTGGCCGAAGCCAACAATTTGACTAAAATCGATAAAGCAGCCATGGTGCAAGCCGGCATCATCAAAGCAAAACATTTGGTTAAAATTTTGGCCAAAGGTACATTAACTGCAAAAATCGAAGTTGAAGCAGATGCCTTCTCAAAAGCAGCCGAAGAAGCAATTGTTGCTGCCGGTGGAAGCATCGTAAAACTCTAAAACAATGAAATTTATCGAGACTCTAAAAAATATCTGGAAGATTGAAGACCTCCGTTCGAAAATTTTGGTAACACTGCTGTTTATCTTGATTTATCGATTCGGCTCGTTCATCGTTCTTCCCGGTATTGACCCGAGCGCACTCACTGCACTGAAATCGCAGACAGCCGGTGGTTTGATGTCGTTGTTGGACATGTTCTCCGGCGGTGCCTTCTCCAATGCCTCGATATTTGCACTTGGTATCATGCCGTACATCTCGGCATCGATTGTGGTGCAATTGTTGACAATCGCTGTACCTTATTTCCAAAAGATGCAGCACGATGGAGAAAGCGGACGTCGCAAAATGAACCAAATCACGCGCTACCTGACGGTTGTCGTGTTGATTCTTCAAGGTTGGGCTTATTTGAAAAACCTTGATTATCAATTGCGTGGCGCCGGTGCCATCATGGAAACCGGATTCTGGTTCATGCTCTCATCGATGATCATTATGTGCGCAGGTTCGATGTTTGTCATGTGGTTGGGCGAACGTATGACCGACAAAGGTATCGGCAACGGTATTTCGATGCTGATTATGATCGGTATTATCGCTCGTTTGCCCGAAGCAACCGTGCAAGAGTTTATCTCGCGCGCCGGCGCTTCACAAGGTGGCTTGGTAATGTTCCTTGCCGAGCTTGTGGTGCTGATACTTGTGGTTGCAGCAAGCATTCTCTTGGTGCAGGGACAACGTAAAATACCTGTACAATATGCCAAACGCGTGGTAGGCAATAAACAATATGGCGGCGTACGTCAATACATCCCGCTGCGTGTGAATGCTGCCGGCGTCATGCCAATCATCTTTGCACAAGCCATTATGATGTTGCCCATTATGTTCGCAGGATTTAATGCCGATGGTGTTAATAACTTTATGCGAGTTTTCATGGATAATACAGGATTTTGGTATAATTTTGTATACGCATTGATGATCATTGCTTTCACCTATTTTTACACGGCTATTACGGTGAATCCGACAATGATGGCTGAGGAGTTGAAGCGCAACAACGCATTCATTCCAGGCATCAAACCGGGTAAAAAGACGGCGGAATATCTCGATGAAATCATGTCGCGCATTACCTTGCCTGGATCTGTATTCCTTGCTTTGGTGGCCATTATGCCTGCATTTGCCAGCATTTTCGGCATCACTATGGGCTTTGCACAGTTCTATGGCGGTACATCGCTGCTGATTTTGGTCGGAGTTGTGCTTGACACAACCCAACAAATCAGTGCTCAGTTGCAGATGCATCATTATGATGGATTGATGGCCTCGGGCGGACGCTTTAACGGACGCTATGGTTCAGTTGCTGCCTATTGATTTTGCACAATGATTTATCTGAAAACCGACGAAGAAATCGAATTGCTTCGTGAAAGCAGTTTGTTGGTAAGTAAAACCCTTGCCGAATTGGCAAAAATAATAAAGCCGGGCGTTACTACGGCTTATTTGGACAAGGTAGCGGAAGAATTCATCCGCGATAACGGTGCAATACCGGCTTGCAAAGGTTACGAAGGCTATCCTGCTTCGATATGTGCTTCGGTAAACGATCAAGTGGTGCACGGCATACCGTCCGAAAAGGCTGTGTTGAAAGAAGGCGATATTATCTCGGTCGATCTTTGTACATTGAAAAACGGATTTGTGGGCGATTCGGCTTATACGTTCGCTGTTGGCGAAGTTTCGACGGAGGTTAAGCGTCTGCTGGAAACAACAAAAGCCGCTCTCTTTTTGGGCATCGAACGTGCTGTAGAGGGCAATCGTATAGGCGATATATCCCACGCTGTGCAGACACATTGCGAGGCTGCCGGATATGGTGTTGTGCGCGAGATGGTCGGCCATGGTGTCGGTCGCTCGATGCACGAGGCGCCGGAGGTTCCCAATTATGGTCGTCGCGGAGTGGGTCCGTTGTTGCGCGCGGGTATGACTATCTGCATCGAACCTATGATAAATATGGGTAAGCGCGGTTTGCGTTTCGAGCGTGATGGTTGGACGACGCGCACGGTAGATGGCAAGCCGTCGGCTCATTTCGAGCATGCGGTTGCTGTTCGCAAGGGGAAAGCCGATATTTTGTCGGATTTTGGAATAATAGAAGATGTGTTGAATAACCAGAAATAAAAGATTTATGGCAAAACAAGCGGCAATAGAGCAAGATGGTACGATAGTGGAAGCACTGTCGAATGCCATGTTCCGTGTGGAGTTGGAAAACGGGCATGAGATAACTGCTCATATATCGGGTAAGATGCGTATGCACTACATTCGTATTCTTCCCGGCGATAAAGTGCGAGTAGAAATGTCGCCTTATGATTTGACCAAGGGTCGCATATCGTTTAGATATAAATAATTTTTAAATAAATACAAAAATGAAAGTAAGAGCATCTATTAAAAAGCGCAACGACGATTGCAAAATCGTTCGCAGAAAAGGACGCTTGTATGTTATTAACAAAAAAAATCCCAAGATGAAACAACGTCAGGGATAATGTAAAACAAACAGTTATGGCAATAAGAATTGTAGGAGTAGATTTGCCCCAGAACAAATGTGGGGAAGTTGGATTGACTTATATCTACGGAATAGGTCGCAGTAGTGCACGCAAGATTTTGGCTGAAGCCGGTGTCGATTTCGGCAAGAAAGTTCAGGATTGGACAGATGAAGAGGCCGCCAAAATTCGTGAAATCATCGGCGCAAACTTCAAAGTGGAAGGTGAACTTCGCTCTGAAGTGCAATTGAACATCAAGCGATTGATGGATATCGGTTGTTACAGAGGCGTACGTCATCGTATTGGTTTGCCGCTTCGCGGTCAGCGTACCAAAAATAACGCTCGTACGCGTAAGGGTAAGAAGAAAACAGTTGCTAACAAGAAGAAAGCGACTAAGTAATTAACTGCTAAAAATTAGAAGTTATGGCAAAGAAAACAGTAGCAACCAAGAAAAGGGTAGTGAAAGTTGACGGCGTAGGTCAATTGCATGTGCATTCGTCGTTTAACAATATTATTGTAACCATCACCAATTCTGAAGGTCAGGTTATTTCGTGGTCTTCGGCCGGTAAGATGGGATTCCGCGGTTCGAAAAAGAACACTCCGTATGCAGCCCAAATGGCAGCCCAAGATTGTGCTAAAGTAGCGTTTGATCTTGGTTTGAGAAAAGTAAAAGCGTATGTGAAAGGACCCGGTAATGGTCGTGAGTCGGCAATTCGTACGGTGCATGGCGCCGGTATCGAGGTAACCGAAATCATAGATGTTACCCCTCTGCCACACAATGGCTGCCGTCCTGCAAAACGCAGAAGAGTATAACCCTTAAAAATCAGAAAAAATGGCAAGATATACTGGACCAAAATCAAAAATCGCTCGTAAATTTGGCGAGCCAATTTTCGGACCCGACAAGGCTCAATCGCGTCGTAATTATGCCCCCGGTCAGCACGGCAATTCGCGTAAGCATAAGACATCGGAGTACGGAATACAGTTGAAAGAGAAACAGAAAGCGAAATACACTTATGGTGTGTTGGAGCGTCAGTTCCGTAATATGTTTGAAAAGGCCGAACGGTCGAAAGGTGTTACGGGTGAGGTGTTGTTGCAATTGCTCGAGTGCCGCTTGGATAATGTAGTTTATCGTTTGGGCATGGCCAAGACGCGTGCAGCAGCTCGTCAGTTGGTGTCGCATCGTCACATCACCGTCGATGGCAAGGTTGTGAATATTCCTTCGTATAGCGTGAAACAAGGGCAAGTGATTGCTGTGCGCGAGCGCGACAAATCGATGGTTGTCATTGTCGATGCGTTGAATGGTTTCAACCATGCCAAATATCCTTGGTTGGAGTGGGATAATAATGCGATGGCCGGCAAATTTTTGCATACGCCGGAGCGTGCAGATATTCCTGAGAATATTAAGGAGCAACTAATTGTCGAATTGTACTCTAAATAATAGTTAAAAGTATGGCAATATTGGCATTCCAGAAACCGGAAAAGGTAATAATGTTAGATGCGAGCAATTCGTTTGGTAAATTTGAATTTCGCCCGTTGGAGCCGAGATTTGGTATTACCATTGGTAATGCTTTGCGTCGCATTTTGCTTTCGTCGCTCGAGGGTTATGCAATTACGTCTATCAAGATAGATGGCGTGGACCACGAGTTTGCGACGATACCCGGAGTGATAGATGATGTTACAAACATTATTCTGAATCTGAAACATGTTCGTTTCAAAGCGTCGCACGAAGATGCCGAAGGCGAACGTATAGTTTTGGATGTGGCCGGTAAAGAGGTGGTTACGGCAGGCGATTTGAATCCGCTGTTGACTAATTTTGAGATTCTGAATCCGGATCTTGTGATTTGCCGCATGGATTCGTCGGCAAAATTGCGCATGGAGATGACTATCGACAAGGGTCGTGGTTATTTGCCTGCCGATGAGAACAAATCGATTCCGGAGGAGATTGGTACGATAGCGATAGATGCGATATTTACGCCGATTATCAATGTGAAATATGCCATTGACAACTATCGTGTGGAGCAAAAAACCGACTACGAGAAATTGACCTTGGAAATTACCACCGATGGTTCGATTCATCCGAAAGATGCGTTGAAAGAGGCTGCTCGCATTTTGATTCAGCACTTTATGTTGTTCTCTGACGACAAGATTGAATTTGACACGGAAGATTCCGGTATGACAGATGAATTTGACGAAGAGGCATTGCGTATGCGTCAGTTGTTGAAGAATCGTTTGGTTGACCTCGACCTTTCGGTGCGTGCGCTCAATTGCTTGAAGGCTGCCGACATCGAAACATTGGGTCAGTTGTGTTCGACCACGCGTGCCGAGTTGCTCAAATTCCGTAACTTTGGTCGTAAGTCGTTGACTGAGTTGGAAAGCAAATTGGCGAGCATGAACTTGTCGTTCGGCATGGATCTCTCGAAGTATAAACTTGATAAAGAATAATCCGTTATGAAACATAATAAGAAAGTAAATCATTTAGGCCGTAAAACGGCACACCGTACGTCGATGCTGGCCAATATGGCAACGTCGCTGATTATGCACAAACGTATAGCGACGACTACGGCAAAGGCTAAAGCGTTGAAAGTTTTTGTTGAACCATTGATTACGAAATCGAAAGATGACACTACGACATCGCGTCGCGTGGTATTCAGTAAGTTGCGCAACAAGGAGGCTGTTACCGAATTGTTCCGCGAGATTTCGCAGAAGGTGGCTAATCGTCCGGGTGGCTATACGCGTATTTTGCGCACCGGTTTCCGTCAGGGTGATGCTGCCGAGATGTGTATCATCGAGTTGGTGGATTACAATGAAAATATGTTGAAAGAGACGGCTGCCAAGAAGACGACGCGTACGCGCCGTTCGAAAAAAGCGGCTCCGAAAGCCGAAGCACCTGCAGCCGAGGCACCTGCAGCCGAAGAGAAAGCGGCGGAATAAGTAAGTGCCTGATTGGTAACAACAAGCAAATAAAGGAAAAGACGCCGTTTGTAAAGATGGCGTCTTTTTGTTTGTTGTCGATTTTTGTGCGGATTTGTTATGAAGCGGCGTATTCCTGAACAGCTTTCGTTGGATTTGTTGCGTCGGGCTTTGTCGGCCAATAATCCGGCTATGCAACAACATTTTGCCGAAGTGTCGGTACTCGAGGCGTGGGCGAAGGTGTTGGGTCCGTTGGCGCGTTATACCGAGCAACTGTCGTTTCGCGATGGTGCGTTGTATGTGCATGTGGTGTCGGCAACGTTGCGTAACGATTTGTTTTTGCAGCGTACGTCGCTGATACATAAGGTGAATGAGGCAATCGGGCGACGTTTGTTGTTCAGCATTGTGTTTAAGTGATAGAAAAAGAAAAGAGGCGCTTTCGAGGGCGTCTCTTTTTTTATTTTGGAGCGTTTTGGGTCAGAACACCCATCGGATGTTGTCCACCCAGAGGGCGTTGCCGGGGTAGCCGTAGAATGCGGGGTAGCAACCTGCGGTTATCATCAAGATGACGTGTGTCGGTGTGTCGGTGTCGTTGCCCCAACCGATTTCTTTGATGGGAACTATTTTGCCTTTTTTGTTTTTGGCTTTGAATTGTCCGCCGGCGGGGAATAGTCCCATGTAGTCTTTGAAGAAAGGTTGTTGTGTGATGTCGCCGTAGTGGATGTTGATGCGGTAGTTGTTGTGCCATTCGGGCATGGAGTGTGGGAAACGTTGGCGTACGGTGCCGATGCGTTTGGCGTAGATGTTACCTTTGTCGTCCTCCCAACGTTTTTGCAGATAGACATATACTTCGGGTTCGTCGTGTCCTTCGATCCATTTCTTTTTGGCAAATCCGGTGGCTTTGAGTACGCGTTGCTCGGGACTGACGCGCATTTTCAGGTCGAGCATTACGGCTTTTGGTTTCCCGGTGAATGGTATTCCCATGTTGATGGCGGCATAGGGGTCGTTGGCGTCGGTTACGGGTTCGATGTTTTCGCCAAGGAACAGTGTGCCTGCGATGCAGACTTCGAGGTTGATGCAGCCTAACACTTTTACATCTTCGATGCGTGTGTCGAGCCGTGCGCAAGTGCCTTTGCCGCGCCGTTCGGGTTGAGTGGTGTTGGCACCTTTGTCGATGCCGGCGGGCGCAGCGTAGGCATTCGAGATGCCCCAACAGGTGTTGCTAAAGTTGAATGGTGCGTTTTTTCGGATGGTGTCGGTGGGTGCCAAAACGTAGAGGGTTTTGGTTTGTCCGCCGAGCAGTTTCGATTCTTTGATGTATCGAACCGTCCAATGTTCCATGTCGCCGAATTTGATGGGGACGATTTTTTCTTGTGCGTTGCATAGTTGTGCAACGGCTATGAGTATCAGTAGATTGAGACTTTTTTTCATGCTGATGTGTTTGTGGTTATTTTTCCCAACCATCGAAGATGTCGGCGCCGTACACGTTGTTTTCGTCGGCGTCGTGTAGTGGCGACCAAAGTTGGGCAAAGAAAGGGTTGTTTTTGGCGATTTTGTCCCACTGCCACGGGCGCGGATTGGGTTCATCGGCATAAGGGTATGGGAAACATTCGGGGCACCAATGTCCGCCGAGCAGGACGAGCCGTGGCGAGGCTTTGAACGTATGTCCTTCGGCGCATTGCCATTCGAGTTGTGTGTCCCAGTCGCCTTTGACCATCGTTTGGCTCAAACATTTGCCGCCGCGAAATTCGGCTGCGTGTTGCATGTCGTCGAGTGTAAATTCGCTCATCGGTTTTTGTTCGTCGTAGCCGTGGTCGAGCAGCGTGGCTTGTTCGGAGTTGTGTGTCAGGTCGGTGTGTTTCCAATCGGTGATGGCGCGATATTTTTCCAAACTGCCGTAATAGGCGTTGATGCGTTGTGTTTTGTTGTTGCGGATCCACCATTGTGTGCCGTGTTCTTTGCTGTAGGCCATAGCGCGCATGGCCAATTTGACGATATGAGGCACGAGTTTGGCTATTTTTGTCGCTCCGGCAAATTTGATGGCTGTTGGCAGCGATTTGGCTTTAGCCATTTGTGCAAAGTACTCTTTGATAGGAATGTTTGCGCGAAAATGGAGGTATTTTTCGAGTTCGTCGCCGTCGAGATACCACATGCCGTGGAAATTGCGTGTGGTGAACCATTTGGCCTCGAATATTTTTTCGGGGCGTGGGCATCCGATGGCATCAAGCAGCAGGCATTCAAATTCGTAGTTCGATATGCGGTATTCGGCACCGCTGCCGATGTTGTAGTAGCGATTCCAAAATTCGGCGGGCACTTCGTCGCGGCAAACGCGTTCGAGTAGTCGTCCGCTGTCTTCGACTGTAGCCCATTCGAGTACGCCGCGAATCGGCACATGAAACATTATCGGGTCGTAGTTTTTCAGGATGGCGGGGTAGAGTATGCCCGATTGGCGTAGGCTGACCCATGTTTTGATGCCGGAGTCGGTGATGATGCGTTCGGCCATGGCTTTAGTCAGTCCGTAGTGGTCGTAAGCCGATACGCAAATGGGGTCGCCGGCGCGTCCCCAATGAAGAGGTTCGCGGCGGTCGCCCATCTGAGCCACCGAGCCGATGTAAACCACTTTAGGTTGTTTGTCGCCTTGTGCCAATACGGCGTTTTTGATGTGTTCGGCGGCGCCGAGGTTGATTTTTCGCGTGGCCTTTGGGCGGTAGTCGGCTTGCGGCGAAACCATGCCGCCGACGTGTAACACGATGTCGCTGCCCGTCACACCGCGCAAAATATCGTCAAAATTACTCAAATCGCCCCAAATGATGTCGATTTTGTCGGCAAAAGGTGCTAATTTTTCTTTATTTTTATTGCTCGGACGTGCAAGAATGCGTATGTCGTAACGCTCGGGGAATTTCATCAATTCCTGCAATCCTGCCCATCCCATGGTGCCTGTGGCACCGGTCAGAAAGACGGTTGTTTTCATAAAAAATATTCAAAATCGGGTGCAAAGTTACACATTTTTTGTCAGAAATGCACGATTTTTCCCGCGAATGGCGCCAAATTGTTGGTAAAACGGATAAAAAGGCGTATCTTTGCAGCCGGAAAGTAAACGACAAAGCAATGAATTTTATAGAAGAACTTAAATGGCGCGGTATGTTGGCGCAGATGATGCCCGGAACGGAGGAGTTGTTGGCAAAAGAGATGGTTACGGCCTATCTCGGCACCGACCCTACAGCCGACAGTCTGCACATCGGGCATTTGTGCGGCATTATGATGTTGCGGCATTTTCAACGCTGTGGCCACAAACCGATTATTTTGGTGGGCGGTGCCACGGGCATGATAGGCGATCCGTCGGGCAAAAGCCAAGAACGCAATTTGCTGAATGCCGAAACGCTTTATCACAACCAAGAGTGCATCAAGGCGCAAGTGGCGCGTTTTCTCGACTTTGACCCGAAATTGCCCAACGCAGCCGAGATGGTCAACAACTACGATTGGATGAAAGATTTCACCTTCCTCGACTTTGCGCGCGAAGTTGGCAAACACATCACCGTCAACTACATGATGGCCAAAGACAGTGTGCAGAAGCGCTTGAACGGCGAAGCACGCGACGGTTTGTCGTTCACCGAATTTACCTATCAACTGCTGCAAGGGTACGATTTTTTGCATCTCTATCGCACCAAAAACTGCAAACTGCAACTTGGCGGCAACGACCAATGGGGCAACATCACCACCGGCACCGAACTGATTCGCCGTACATTGGGTGCCGACTGCGAAGCCTTTGCGTTGACCTGCCCGCTGATAACCAAAGCCGATGGTAAAAAATTCGGCAAAACCGAAAGCGGCAACATCTGGCTCGACCCCAAACGCACGTCGCCGTACCAATTCTACCAATTCTGGCTCAACGTGAGCGACGACGATGCCGAAAAATACATCAAGATATTTACCAATATCACGCAAGAGGAATGCACGCAGTTGGTGGCCGAACACAGCCAAGCACCGCATTTGCGTTTGTTGCAACGACGTTTGGCACAAGATGTTACGATACTTGTTCATGGCGAAGCCAATTATCAGGCAGCTGTCGAGGCATCGAATATTTTGTTTGGCAACGCCACGGCCGAAACATTGCACAAAATCGACGAAACCACGCTGTTGCAAGTGTTCGAAGGTGTGCCGCAATTCGAAATCTCGCGAGCAGAACTCGAAGCCGGCATTCGTCCGCTCGATTTGTTAGCCGAAAAAACGCAGATTTTTGCCTCGAAAGGCGAAGCCCGCAAAATGATGCAGGCCAACGGTTTCAGCATGAACAAAGAGAAACTGACCGACACCGAAACACCCATCACGGCATCGGCGTTGCTCAACGGCAAATACCTGCTGTTTCAGAAAGGCAAAAAAAATTACTATTTGGTGGTGGCAAAATAGACGGATTTTTGTCGCTCGATGATGCGCCACACGCCGGTTTGTGTGGCGTTTTTTTTTTCTATTTGCACGATTGGCAAAAAAAATATATCTTTGCAGATTGGAGTGCAACCAAATTACCTTTGTCAATGCAACGTAGCGATTTTGAAATAATGGCGCCTGTCGGTTCGTGGGAGAGTCTGACCGCAGCCATCGAAGCCGGTGCCGATTCGGTCTATTTCGGCATCGAGAAATTGAATATGCGCAGTCGGTCGTCGGCCAACTTTACTACCGACGATTTGTGTGAAATTGTGCGCATGTGCAACGAACATGGCGTCAAGTCGTATCTGACTGTCAATACGGTGATGTACGACGACGACATGGCGCTGATGCACGATATAGTCGATACGGCGAAAAGCGCCGGCGTTTCGGCTGTCATCGCATGCGATGTGGCTGTGATGCAGTACGCCAACAGCATTGGTGTCGAGGTGCATTTGTCCACGCAACTGAACATATCAAATGTCGAAGCCTTGAAATTTTACGCGCAATTTGCCGATGTGGTGGTGCTGGCGCGCGAACTCAATCTGAATCAGGTGGCGGAAATTTATCGCCATATTTGCGAAGATGGTATATGTGGTCGCGGCGGCAAGCCTATTCGCATTGAAATGTTTTGTCATGGTGCGTTGTGCATGGCCATTTCCGGCAAATGTTATTTGAGCCTGCACGAATTTAATGCGTCGGCCAACCGTGGTGCGTGCATGCAGGTGTGCCGGCGCGGCTATACGGTGCGCGACAACGATTCCGACATCGAACTTGGCATCGACAACGAATACATCATGTCGCCCAAGGATTTGAAAACCATTCATTTTCTGAACAAAATGATGGATGCCGGTGTGCGCGTGTTCAAAATCGAAGGTCGTGCGCGTGGTGCCGAATATGTGCGCACGGTGGTATCGTGCTATTGCGAAGCCATCGAAAATTATTTGGCGGGGACGTTTACTGCCGAAAAAATTGCCGATTGGGACGAGCGTTTGGCGCGCGTGTTCAATCGCGGGTTTTGGAACGGATACTACCTCGGGCAGCGGCTTGGCGAATGGAGTCATGTGTACGGCTCGCAGGCCACTCGTCGCAAGGTGTATGTGGGTAAATGTACCAACTATTTTGCCAAAATCGGTGTTGCCGAGTTTGTGGTCGAGGCGCAATCGTTGGCGGTGGGCGACGAATTTTTGATAATCGGAGCCACCACAGGTGCGTACGAAGATATGGCGCACGAACTGCGTGTCGATTTGAAAACGGTTGACCGTGTGCAAAAAGGCGAATTTTTTTCGCTGAAAACCGAAGTGCCGATTCGCCGTAACGATAAATTGTATAAAATGGAAATTGTCGACAAACAAATACTCTAATGACAATGACAAACGAAGAAAAAATGTTAGCCGGCTTGCCACATGATGCCCTCGACCCAATCTTGCTCGACAAGTTGGCTATTACAAAAGATTTGATTTGGGAATACAACCGACTCCGCCCGTCGGACAAGGAAGCGAGGTATGCACTGATTCGTAAAATAATTGGTAAAACAGGTAATACATTTACGTTTATGCAGCCATTTTATTGCGACTATGGCAGTCATATCGAAGTGGGCGATTGCTTTTTTGCTAATTATAATTTTGTTGTGCTCGACGAGGCTAAAGTAACTATTGGGCATCATTGTTTTATTGCACCGAATGTAAGCATTTATACGGTCGGTCATCCAACCGATCCTATAGCGCGGAATCAGAACATCGAAATCGCCAAACCGGTAACCATCGGCGATAATGTGTGGATTGGCGGAAATGTTACCATTTTGCCCGGCGTAACCATTGGTAGTAACGTGACTATTGGTGCGGGCAGTGTGGTCGTTAAAAATGTTCCTGATAATTGTGTGGCAGTTGGTTATCCGTGCCAACCGATAAAATTTTTGACAACCAAATAACGTAACATTCATGCTTGTAAAAACATTTGGCGCAGCCGTGCAAGGCATCAATGCCATTTTAGTAACTATAGAGGTCAATATTTCGCAAGGTATCAAATTTTTTCTTGTGGGATTGCCCGATAATGCCGTTAAAGAGAGCCACGAACGCATCATGTCGGCGTTGCAGTACAATCGGATTCCGATTCCGCGCAAACAGGTAGTCATCAATATGGCGCCGGCCGACATTCGCAAAGAGGGCGCCGCCTACGATTTGCCGTTGGCCATTGGCATGTTGGCTGCATCGGGCGTGGTGGCTGCCGACGAGGTCGAACAATATGTCATTATGGGCGAATTGTCGCTCGATGGCACACTGAAACCGATAAAAGGCGTGCTGCCGATTGCGATTTTGGCGCGCGAAAACGGTTTCAAAGGTTTTATCGTGCCGCGCGAGAATGCACGCGAAGCCGCTGTCGTCAACGATTTGGAAGTGTTGGGCGTCGATAATATTACCGATGTGGTCGATTTCTTCAACCATAAAAAAACGTTGGAGCCGACCATTGTCAATACGCGTGATGAGTTTTATGCGCATGCGGCTACGTTCGAACTCGACTTTGCCGATGTGAAAGGTCAGGAAAATGTAAAGCGCGCCATCGAAGTGGCTGCTGCCGGCGGACACAATATTATAATGGTAGGCCCTCCGGGTGCCGGCAAGTCGATGATGGCCAAACGCATACCGACCATTTTGCCGCCGTTGACATTGCACGAAGCGCTCGAAACGACCAAAATACACTCCGTGGCCGGCAAAATCGACAGCAAAACGTCGCTCATGGCGCAACGCCCGTTCCGCAATCCGCATCACACCATATCCGATGTGGCGTTGGTGGGAGGTGGCACTTATCCGCAGCCGGGCGAAATTTCGTTGGCGCACAACGGCGTGTTGTTTCTCGACGAGTTGCCCGAATTTAAGCGTCAGGTGTTGGAGGTGATGCGCCAGCCGCTCGAAGACCGCAAAATCTGTATCTCGCGTGCTAAATTTGCCGTCGAATATCCGGCGAGTTTTATGTTGGTGGCTGCCATGAATCCCTGTCCGTGCGGCTACTACAATCATCCGAATCGCGACTGCGTTTGCTCGCCGGGAATGATTCAAAAATATTTGAGCCGTATCAGCGGACCGTTGCTCGACCGCATCGACATGCACATCGAAATAGTGCCGGTGCCGTTCGATAAACTCTCCGAAATGGCACCGGCCGAACCGAGTGCCGTCATTCGCGAACGTGTCATCGCGGCGCGGGGCATTCAGGCTGCGCGCTTCAGCAACGACGAAGGCATCTATTGCAATGCGCAAATGTCGTCGAAAATGTTGCGCAAATATTGTGCCGTCGATGAGGCCGGACAGCAACTGCTGAAAGCCGCCATGGCGCGCATGAATCTGTCGGCACGCGCCTACGACCGCATACTGAAAGTGGCACGCACTATAGCCGATTTGGCCGGTAGCGAAAGTGTTCAGACCGAACATTTGGCCGAAGCCATCAACTATCGCAACCTTGACAAAGAGGGATGGGCAGGATAATTTTTAGTGAGTCTAACCACGCAAAACAATATAGATATGGAGTTCGAAGATATTATTTATGTGCTGGTAGTCCTTGTTGCTGTTGGCGCCGGCATTCTCAAACGGATAAATAACGCGTTTGCCAAAGCCGCCAAACAGCGTCCTGTACAGCCTACCGATGCCGACGATGAAGAAAATGCCGATGATGACGACTGCCCGCCGCACGATTGGCAGAAGCCGGTGCAGGAACTGAACACCGAGTCGTTTCCCGAGGTTAAATATGTGGCAACCGAAACACCATTGTTTGACGAAAAAGAACAAGTCGCCGAAAATCAATCGTTTGTGTACGATGAGCAACCAAAAACTCCGGCTACACCAACGCACCGTCATGCGCCGGTCGTCACCGAACAACCGGAAGAATCGGTTGAACCAATAATCGATTTTTCGGACATGGACGAGGTGAAAAAAGCAGTTGTTGCCAACGCAATTTTGCAACGAAAATATTAAAACGACATCAAAAACCGTTTTTTTTGCGAAAAAATTTGGTGCAATCATCAAAAAGTTGTACCTTTGCATCAACATACGGAAGGGTTCCAACGCTGTTGGGATTCTTTTGTTTTACACTATATTAAAACGTTAAAATTATGGCAGTAGTTTACATGACCGAAGACGGTTACAAAAAGTTGTTAGCGCAAATTGAACACATGGAAACGGTGGAACGTCCGTTGATTTCGCACCAAATAGCCGAAGCACGCGACAAAGGCGATTTGTCGGAAAACGCCGAGTACGATGCCGCCAAAGAGGCACAAGGTATGTTGGAAATGAAAATTGCCCAACTGAAAGAGCAGGTGGCCAACGCACGACTGATTGACGAAAGTAAACTCAAAACCGATGTGGTACAAATTTTGAGCAAAGTGCGTGTGCGCAACCACGCCAACGGCCAAGAGGTGGAATATACCATCGTGAGCGAGAGCGAAGCCAACTATCGCGAAGGCAAATTGGCCATCACAACGCCCATTGCAAAAGGATTGCTCGACAAAAAAGTGGGCGATGTGGCCGAAATACAAGTGCCGGCCGGCTTGCTGAAACTCGAAATTGTGTCAATCTCAATCTGAAAATAATCATGGCAACCTTGTTTACACGCATCATCAACGGCGAAATTCCTTGCTATAAGGTGGCCGAGGACGATCGGTATTTTGCGTTTCTCGACATCAACCCTCTGACCAAAGGTCATACGCTGGTTGTGCCCAAGGTCGAGGACGACTACATTTTCAATCTGGACGACGAAACGTATGCCGGCTTGATGCTTTTTGCAAAGAAAGTGGCTCAAGCACAGCAACTTGCTATCCCGTGCAAACGTATCGGCGTGGCGGTGTTGGGCATGGAAGTGCCGCATGTGCATGTGCATTTGGTGCCGATGCAAAGCGAAGGCGATATGAATTTTGCCAAGCAAAAATTGCAATTATCGCCGGCCGAAATGGCCGAAACAGCAGCGGCTATAGCAGCAAAAATGGCATAAAATAATTTTTTTTTGCCAAAACGTTTGCTGATTCAACAAAAATGTTGTAATTTTGCATTCCCAAATTTTGGGAAATGATGGCGGGATAGCTCAGTTGGTTAGAGCGTCGGATTCATAACCCGGAGGTCTCGAGTTCAATTCTCGATCCCGCTACACAAACGATGAATTTTCTGTCGAAGAGAGTTCATCGTTTTTGTTTTGCGTGCCGACCGGCTTGTTGAAACACTCTTCCCACCAGACCCACATCAAGAAAATGATGGCATAGAAAGCGTATTTCGAAACATAATCGTGAAGCACGGGAAACCATTCGGGGCAATCGCACACGGCCATCGACAACAGCGCAATGCGCAGTATGTTGATGGCGTAGCAGGCAACAATGCCCATCGGGACAAACCACAATTTGTGTCGCCATGCGCCGCGACTGCATAGCAGGATACAGCAAAAGATGAATGTCTGTTTGATGCCGGTGCAAGCCCAGATTATGCGCACGCGCTGTCCGTTGCTGAAACTTACCAGCGTGTCGTCGGCCAGCGATACACAGTAGCCGATGCCGTGCAGCAGCCATTGTACGGCCGAGGCGATGTGCGCGCTCATCCAAATGAATGGCACCGAAATGTCGTAGCCGAAAAATGTAACGGCGTTGCTGCCTTCGTCGCCGACGATGGTCAGTTTCCATACAAAATTGGCAACTATCAGTACCAACATAAAACGTATGATGCCGCGATATGGCGCGATGCTCTGTTTCAAATTGTCGATGTTCATTGTGTTGAGACTTAAATGGTTACGCGTGCGAAGGGCGGTAGTGCGATGTCGCAAAAATCGTTATCTTGATATTTGAAATAGCCTGTGATGGCTACCATGGCTGCATTGTCGGTGGTGTACGAAAATTTCGGGATGAAGACCTCCCATTTTTTGCGTTCGGCTCGTTGGCAAAACGCTTGTCGCAGTCCCGAATTGGCCGAGACGCCGCCGGCCACTGCCACTTGTGTGATGCGCAAATCTTTGGCGGCGCGCTCCAACTTTTTCATCAGGATGTCGATAATGGTTTTTTGCAGCGAGGCGCACAAATCTGCCTTATGTTGTTCGATAAAATCGGGATTGTCCCTCAAGTGGTCGCGCAGGAAATAGAGAAACGAGGTTTTCAGCCCGCTGAAACTATAGTCGTAGCCGGCGATGTTCGGTTTGCTGAATGCGAATGCGTTCGGGTCGCCGTTTTGGGCAAGTTTGTCGATGAGCGGTCCGCCGGGATAGGGCAGTCCCATCACTTTGGCGCACTTGTCGAATGCTTCGCCGGCAGCATCGTCGATGGTTTGCCCGACGACTTGCATGTCGTTGTAGTTTTTGACCAGCACAATTTGCGAATTGCCGCCCGATACAAGCAGGCACAGAAACGGGAACGCCGGTTGCCGATTGTCGGCGTCGGGCTCTTTGATAAAGTGTGCAAGGACGTGTGCTTGCAGGTGGTTGACGTCGATGAGTGGAATGTCGAGCGCGCATGCCATGCCTTTGGCAAACGAAGTGCCGACCATGAGCGAGCCCAGCAATCCCGGGCCGCGCGTGAATGCAATGGCGTTCAGTTCCGATTTGTCGATGCAGGCGCGTTTCAGCGCCTCGTGGACTACGGGGACGACGTTCTGCTGGTGCGCGCGCGAAGCCAATTCGGGTACCACGCCGCCGTATGATTCGTGCACGGCTTGGCTTGCCGTAACGTTTGAGAGTAAAAAACCGTCGCGAATGACGGCTGCCGAGGTGTCGTCGCACGAAGATTCGATGCCTAAAATCGTTGTCATGCCAAAAAATCGGTTTAAGTTAGCACAATATTTGCTTATTTTTTACTTGAAAAACGTTTTGTTGTGCGTTTTTACGCAAAAAAATACTATATTTGCAAGTTAAACGCAAAGGTACGAAAAAATCGGCTAAAATAGTGCTTATTGTTATCGCAAGTTTTTGTGTTTTGTTGATAACTCCTGTTATTTTATTGAAATTCAATAAGATACAGAATGTTGTGGTGCAAAAAATTACGACTACCTTGTCGCAAACATTGCAAACGACGGTGCAAGTCGGGCGTGTCGATTTGCATTTGTTTGGTACGCTTACGCTGCGTGACCTCTTTGTGGCCGACCAACAAGGCGATACGTTGTTGTGTGCCGACGAACTGAATGCGCGTATGGCACCGATAGCGTTGCTCTATCGGGAGTTGCATTTTGTTACGGCCGAACTTGTTGCGCCGCAGGTTTGTGTGCGTGTCGATAGTGCCGGTGTGCCGAATTTTGCTTTTCTGACCGAATTGTTGCCCGATAGCACCAATGCCGATATCGGGGTGCGGTTCGACCGCTTAGAGGTGTGTCGTGGCACGGTAATGTTTGTGAACGAGCAGGTTCCCCCGGCGACAGAACGTAAAATGTTGTTCGATGCGAATAACTTGAAAGTCAGCGATTTGAATGCGTTGGCAAAATTCCGTTTGACGCGCGACAAACGATTGACGGCGCAGTTGCTCGAGTTGTCGTTTAGGGAACAATCGGGCTTTCGGCTCGACAATTTGTCGGCGCAGGTCGAGATGAACGATTCGTCGTGTATAGTGCCGCAGTTGGAATTGAAATTGGCGCACTCGCGTGTGGCATTCGACACGATAGCCGTGTCGTATGCGGCCATCGACCGGCATTTGCGGTGGTCGGAGCGGCTCCGGCTGAATGCGCAACTGAAAAGTTCGCACATCTATTTCCCCGATCTGAAAATGTTTGCCCCCGAATTGGGACGTTTGCGCAGCGATTTCGTGGTGTCGGGCACCTTGTCGGGCAATTTAGCCAATCTGAAAGCGTACAATCTGCATGCTCAATATGGCAAGGGCATGGTGTTCGATGGCGATTTTCGTTTCACGGGTTTGCCGGATATTCAGGAAACGTTTATCGATGCTCGCCTGAACGAGATTGCCTTTACGCCGCAGGCTTTGCAGGATTTTGCGGCACAGTTGGCGCAGCGGCCGGTGGTGTTGCCCGAACAGATACACCATTTGGGCAAATGTCGTTATAGTGGCAGCATCATTGGTTTTGTCAGTCATTTGGTGCTGAATGGACGTTTGTCCACCAATGCCGGCACCATACGCACCGATGTGGATATGATGTTGACCGACCATTTCGAACACATCGAGGTGGACGGTGATGTGAGTTCGCGGCGTATCCGCTTGGGCTTGATTACACCGCCTGAACTTGGCTTGGGCGATGTGGCGTTCGATACCGACACACGCTTGCTACTGCGACAAAACGAGCCGTTGCAGGTGCGGTCGGATTTGGTGGTACACACCATTATGTTCAAAAATCACGCGTACGAAAACATCACTGTTGCAGGCGAGTATTCCGATCGCACGTTCGAGGGAACGGCATCGGTCGATGACGACAATCTGAACTTTGACTTCGCCGGAAAAATCGAATGGAATAAAAATCAGTATGTATTTAACTTCGATGCCGATGTGAGCGATTTTCGCCCTTATGCCCTCAATCTGATTGACAACAATCCGCATTTGACGCTGTCCGCACACCTCAATTCGCGGTTCGAAGGGCCTGATGCCGACGCCATGGCCGGTTATGTGCGCTTGAGTAATTTGTTTTTGGACAATGATGCCGATTTCTTTTTGGACGAATTGATGTTCACCTCGCAGGTGGGCGATACGCACGATTTGTTGCTGCAATCCGATTTGATAAACGCTTCAATTACAGGAGATTATAAATTTGCATCGCTATTCGAAAGCGGTCGGCAGGCGTTTTTCCGTTATTTCCCGGTGTTGAACGATGTCCGATTGCCACAACCGACTCGCCAAGAGTCGGGCAATGCACTGCGTTTTCGCATGGCTGTGGGCGCTACCGAAGGCTTGATGGCTGCGCTTGATATTCCGTGGTTTACGACCGACACGCTGCTGCTCGAAGGCCTTTACGACGACATGACCGACACCATTGCCGTGTCGGTGGCGACACCGCATCTGAAAAATCGTGCCAATGGTAACTTCTGTAATCTGGGGGTCGATATCGACAACGCCGATGCACGACTCAACTGCAGGCTGCGTGGCCAAAGTATTACGCGCAAGAACGATACCATATCGTGTTTTGTGGCGTTGGCGGGATGGAACGACTCGCTGACGGCCAACCTGCAGTGGCACAATGTGCGTTCCGAACTGACGCACGCCGGCGAAGTATTGTTGCGGTCGCACCTGTTCCGACGCGACGAGCGTTTGCAGGCCGACATCCATCTGCTGCCTACGCAGATTGTGCTGCAAAATACGCCGTTCGATTTGCATGCGGCCGATATTCACACCGATTTCCAACAAGTGGTTGTCGATCAACTGAATATCGAATCGGATCGGCAGCGCATATTCGTCGAAGGAACTGCGTCGAAGTCGGAGGACGACGCCATCGCGGTCGATTTGCAAAATATCAGTCTTGATTTTGTCAGCACACTGATACCGCCCACCACACCGATAACGTTTGGTGGCGAAGTGTCGGGCACGGCAAGCATTCGTCGCGCATTCGACCGACCGATAGTGCTGGCCAACGTGAGTGGCGAATCGTTCAGTTTCAACGATGCCTATTTGGGCAGTGTGCGTGCGCAGTCGTGGTGGAACAATGCCACTACAAGTCTCGATTTCTCGGGGCGTGTGCTGTCTGATGCGCGCGACACCGTCGCCAAAATCGATGGCGGTTACTTTTTTGCGAACGATTCGCTCGATTTGTTCGGACACGCCGACCATCTCGACATAAAATTCATCGAGCCGTTTATGGCATCCATTTTGCAAAACATCAAAGGCACCGCATCGGGCGATGTGCATGTGTATGGCCACACGCAGACGCAGGAGGTGAGTGTAACGGTAGAAGCCATGGCCGAAAATGCGCAGGCCGGCATCGACTTTTTGGGTGCTACCTTCTTTTTCAACGACTCCATCATCCTTACACCGACCGAAATCATTTTGAGCGACATCGATGTGCTCGACACCGAAGGCAATCATGCCACCTTGAATGGTTTGCTGACTCATCGTTATTTCAAAAATTTGGATTATCGTATCGATATTAACTGCCAGAATTTCAAGGCATTGAACACGACGGCAAAAGATAATGACCTATTCTATGGAACGGCTTATGCCACGGGCAATGCTGTCATCACGGGCACCGATGCGCACACCAACATTGTGGTCGATGCCACCACCGAAAAAAATACGAAACTCATCGTGCCGATAGGCGCATCGGTGGCTACCGAAAATTCGTTCATCACCTTTGTCAGCCACGACACGACGCCCGATGTAAAGACCGAAATTGACCCGTTTGCACAACCGCTCGCCGACAAGGATTCGGAATTGAAACTCAACTTGATGGTGAACGTAACGCCCAATGCCGAGGTGCAAATCTATGTGGACCCGAAGTCGGGCGATGTGTTGAAAGCCACCGGCGATGGCGACATCCGCATCGAATACAACGACAAAACCGAGGATTTCAAAATGTATGGCAGTTACGAGATTGAACAAGGCTCGTATCTCTTTTCGTTTCAAGAGGCCATTCGCAAAGAGTTTAAGGTGAAACAAGGCGGTACGGTCGATTGGAGCGGCGATCCTATCAATCCGCGCGTGAACATCGATGGCTATTATCAGTTGAATGCTTCGCTACTCGACATTCTCGACCAAAGTTATTTGGAGTCGAGCAATCGCACAACGGTGCCGGTGCAGTGTTTGCTCAATCTGACGGGAAATTTGTCGAATCCGACCATCAAATTCGGCATCAATTTGCCAAATTCCGACGAGGAACTCAATCGCGCACTGCAAACAACCATCAGTACCGACGAGATGATGACGCGCGAAATCATCTATCTGCTGGTGTTGGGCAAATTCTTTACGCCCGAAACGATGAAAAGCACCGGAACGGTCTTCACGCAGGGCGATTTGCTGGCTGTGGCTTCGTCCACCGTGTCGGCACAATTGAACAACTGGGCGTCGCAAATGTTTGATAATTGGAACTTTGGCGTCAATTTCCGCAGTACCGACCTTGGCGATAGTTACAGCAACGAGTATGAATTCAACTTCCTTTATACGCCGAACAATCGTATCAGCATCAACGGTAATGTCGGTTATCGCGACGACAATTTGTCGGCGTCGAAGTTTATTGGCGACTTCGATTTCGAATACAAACTGATACAATCAGGCAAGTTGAGCGCCAAAGCCTACACGCACACCAACGACTATAAGGAGTTCAAAACGGCACTCACGACACAAGGCATCGGTTTGGTTTATCGCGAGAATTTCGATTCGGGCAAGGATTTACTGAATAATTGGAAAAAAAGCATTGCCGAAGCCAAAAAAGAGCGTGCCGAACGGCGCACCAAACGCGAACAACGTCGTGCCGCGCGCAAGGCGGCGAAACAACAGACCGCACTCCCGACCGACACCGTTGCACCGCTCCCGACCGACACAGTACCACCGGCTGTCGAATAAAAAAGCAGAACACGAATGTCCTGCTTTTTTTGTGTGTAGTCCGAAAAGAAAGTCGATTATATCGCCTCTTTGACTTCTTGATTGGCGGCTTTCAACTCTTCGTAGAAATGTGCGTGCGATATCGAAATGTATGGCGCTAACCACAAAAATCCGATGCCAAACGTCAGGATGCATAGCAAGCCCCAACCGATGAAACTCAAGTCCAACAGAAAGAGTTTCATTTTGTGTCCCGACATCAGGCGCATGCTCTCTTGGATACATTTTTCGGCGCCCAATTCCGGATGGTCGAGTGCTACATAGTAGGTCATGGCGTACGAGTAGGCTTTGATGATGCCCGGAATGACCAACAGCAAACTCCATAAGAAGACATAAAGACTCATTAACAATGGTGTGCCGAGTGCGCGACCATAATTTTTGAACCCGCTGAACATGTTTTCCATCAACTCCTCTTTGTTGCCACGGGCAAATTGCAAAAATGCTTGTTCGACGCTATATTCGAGAGGCATTGCCACCAAGAATAACAGTATGACTCCCGCCCACGGAATGCCCGACAGACCGGAAAAAATGCACACGATGAGTGTTACCAATACAGGCATTGCCCAATTACCGGATAGCGATTGGCGCGCCAAGGCTCTGATTTCGGAATTTGTTTTCATAATATAATACAATTAAAATGGTGATAAGAATGTTGCAAAAATATACAATTTTTGTGATTGTCGCAAATTTTTATCTATTTTCTTCTGACAATTTGATGTCGCGTATCATCAACTGCATGGTGGTGTTGCCGTTGAAGTTGTTTTCTTCGATGGTGTAACAAATGTCGAGCGGGTTCAGGGCTTTCAGTGGCTCGTTGAAATCGCTCATGCGAAAGGCGATGCCGTTCATCACATTTTCGCAACTCGCATCGACAAGTTCCAACTTCAGATGTTCTTGCTCGCGTCCCACCGGGCGGCTGTTGCCTTCGTAGTCGAACACGCGCCGTGTGCAGAACACGGGTTTCATGTTGCCGGGGCCGAATGGACTAAACTGCTTGAGTATGCGGAAAAATTTTGGTGTCAGTTCGCTAAATGTAATTTCGGCATCGATTTCGATTTGAGGTGTCAGTTGTTCGGTTTGTATGTTTTCGGCCACAAACTGTTCGAATCGTTGTACGAACGCATCGAGGTTTTCTTCTGTCAGTGTCAGGCCGGCGGCGTAGGTGTGTCCGCCGAAATTTTCGAGCAGGTCGCGGCAACTGTCGATGGCGCTGTAGAGGTCGAATCCGGGCACCGACCGCGCCGAACCGCTGACGAACCCATTGGCTTTGGTCAGAACCACGGTGGGTTTGTAGTATTCTTCGCACAGGCGCGATGCCACAATGCCCACAATGCCTTTGCTCCATTCGGCGTTGTAGATGACGATGGAATGGCGGTTGTTGAGGTCGATTTGACTGTCGATTTGGCTTTTGGCTTCGTCGGTAGTGCGTTTGTCGATGTCGCGGCGTTCGTCGTTGTAGTCGTTGATGGCCGAACTTTTTTCGCGCACAAACTCGGGGTCGCGCGACACCAGCAGTTCCACCACTTCGTAGCCGGAGTGCATACGTCCCGAAGCGTTTATGCGTGGTCCGATTTTGAATACTATGTCGCTGATTGTCAGTTCTTTGTTGCTGAGCTTGCACACATCGATAATGCCTTGCAGACCGGCGCACGGATTTTCGTTGAGTTGTTTCAATCCGTAGTAAGCCAGCACGCGGTTTTCGCCGGTTATGGGCACTATGTCCGAAGCGATGCTCACAGCCACAAGGTCGAGCAGCGGCTTTAGTTGTGCAAAATCGATGCCGTTGTCTTGCGCAAAGGCTTGCATCAATTTGAATCCGACTCCGCATCCCGAAAGGTGTTTGTAGGGATAGGTGCAGTCGTCGCGTTTGCTGTCGAGCACAGCCGTGGCGGCGGGCAACCGGTTGTCGGGCGTGTGGTGGTCGCAGATGATGAAGTCGATGCCGAGCGTTTGGGCGTATGCCACTTTGTCGACGGCTTTGATGCCGCAGTCGAGTGCAATAATCAGCGAGAAACCATGGTCGCGTGCGTAGTCGATGGCTTTGTACGAAATGCCGTACCCCTCGTTGTAGCGGTCGGGAATGTAGAAATCGAGTGTGTTGGTGTAGTGCGACAAAAATGTGTACACCAACGCCACGGCTGTCGTGCCATCGACATCGTAATCGCCGTAGATGAGAATTTTTTCTTTTTGCGACAAGGCGTTGTTGAGCCGATCCACGGCTTTGTCCATATCTTTAATCAGAAACGGGTCGTGCAGGTCGTTTAAGTCGGGACGAAAAAATTTTTTAGCCTCGTCGAACGTGTTGATACCGCGCTGAACCAATAGTTGCGACAATATGCGTCCTACGCCAAGGGCTTCGGATAGGGCGGCTTGGTCGGTCTTTTGTTCCGGTGTCAGCGAGTTGAAAATCCATTGATTTATCATTATTTTGTGTGTTTATTAGCACGATCTGATGGCTCGAAATCAACGTAAATGCCTGAATATAGGCGGTTTTCTCTGTTCAACTTCACATATCGAACCAATTTGCAAAAATACAAAAATGTTTTATATATTGTGCCGTATGTGATTTTTTACTGCAAAAAATGGTGTTTTTTAGTGCAAAATGCGTAACTTTGCAAAAATTCCGCAACCAAAGTAATTCATACAATTAAATCAAATACTATGGCAGAAGAAAAAGTAAAACAGATTTTGAGTGCCGCCTCCGACGATATGGATATGGCGGTGCAGTTTTTGGACGATGCGTTGGCACATATTCGTGCCGGCAAAGCCAATGTGCGCATATTGGATGGCGTGCGTGTGGAATATTATGGTAGCGTGGTGCCGCTGAACAATGTGGCTACGCTGACAACGCCCGACGCCCGTACCATTCAGATATTGCCTTACGAAAAAGCACTGATTCCGGTTATCGAAAAGGCAATCATGGCTTCGGAAGTGGGCATCACGCCGGCCAACAACGGCGAGAGTATTCGTTTGTGCATGCCGCCGGTAACCGAAGAACGCCGTCGTCAATTGGTGAAAACGGCCGGAAGCGCTGTCGAAGAGGCTAAAGTGAGTATCCGCAATGCACGCCGCGACGCCATCGACCAACTGAAAAAGGAACTGAAAAACGGCATGCCCGAAGATGTGGAAAAAGACGGCGAGGGCGAAGCACAAAAACTCCACGACAAGTTCATCAAACGGGTGGACGAGATGATGGCTGCCAAGGAAAAAGAGATAATGACCGTGTAGCAGCGGCTGCGGTCGATGCCGGACGCATAATAGTTCGTTGGGTTGGCAACTTTGCGACATAGCATTTGCGTGTCGGTGTGCGTGCTGTGTGCCGTGGCACCACTCTTGGCCACCGACTCGCAGGATTCGGCACGCATAGCCCGACAATCGCGTTGGGACGCCTTGTTCGATTGGAATTTTATGGCGTTGCCCACGGTGGCATATCAGCCCGAAACGGATTGGGCGTTTGGTGTGGCCGGCGTCTATTACTATCGCTTGAAGAATGCGCACAAAACCAGCGACCTGAGTTTCGATGCGGCTTACACCTTGCGCAAACAGTGGAATGTGAATGTGGCATCGGTCAACTATTTCGAGCGCAACAAACAATGGCTGCTGTATGCCAAATTTGGGTTCAAACGCTATCCCGATTATTTTTACGGCATAGGCAACTCGACAACCGGACGCTTGTCGGAACGGTTGAGTTATTCGTCCGATTATGTGAGCGTTACGTTGCAGCCGCAATGCTATGTCGGCGACCATTGGTTGGTTGGTGCCAACATCGATTTTCGGTGGGAGCGCCCGTCGGTGGCAACCGACTTGGATTCGGTGGCGCAGGTCTGCTCCGTAACCGGCCTCGACCGCCAATTTTTTATGTTGGGGTTGGGTGTTGTGGCGTCGTACGACTCGCGCGACGAACAATTTTATCCGCATCGCGGTCTGTTTTTCAAAGCGGTTGGCCGTTACTACGAACCCTATTTGGGAAGCACCTATCGTTTGGGTAAGTTGTCGGCCGATTTGCGTCATTTTGTGCCAATTTACAACGATTTTGTTTTTGCGTGGCAGTTTACCACCGATTGGACGTTTGGCGCGCAAAAACCGTTTCAGTATTTAGCCACTCTCGGCGGTCAGGATGTCGGGCGCGGATTGCGTTATGGCGCATGGCGCGACGATGTGATGTTCAATGTACAGGCAGAATTTCGCATTCCGATTTGGCGTTTTCTCAAAGCATCGGTGTTTGCCAATGTGGGCGATGTGTACAATCTGTCCGATTGGCGTTGGGCGGTGCCGAAAGTCGGTTATGGTGCCGGATTGCGCGTGGCCATTACCAAAGCGAGGGTCAATGTGCGGTTCGACGTAGCGCGCAATAGTCTGAACCACAGTTGGCGTCAGGATGGTTGGAGCTTTTATCTGACCGTCAAAGAGGCTTTCTGATTGTTTTTGTTTCTGTCGAAAAGGTATGAAATATACGGGGTTAGTCATAAAATGTACAGGGTGCGATTACACGGTTCGCACGGCCGATGGTACCAATGTGCTGTGCAAGGTGAAGGGCACGTTCCGCATCAAAGGCATCAAAAGCACCAATCCGGTGGCGGTGGGCGATAGGGTCGATTTCGACGAGGCAGGCTATATCACGGCTTTGCACGACCGCCGCAACTACATTGTGCGCAAGCCGACCAATTTGTCGAAACAGTTGCATGTGGTGGCGGCGAATCTCGATTTGGCGCTGTTGGTTGTTACTGTCAAACATCCCGAGACATCGACTGTTTTCATTGATCGTTTTTTGGCTACGGCCGAGGCGTATGGAGTGCCGGCCGTGTTGGTGTTCAACAAAATTGATTTACTGACTGCCGACGAGCGTCAATATCTCGATGCGTTGGTGCGTTTGTACGAAACGATTGGCTACCGTTGCTTGTGTCTGTCGGCGACGCGCGACCCCGATGTGGCGGCGTTGAGCACCATGTTGGCCGGTAAAATTACGCTGCTGTCGGGCAACTCGGGCGTGGGCAAATCGACGCTCATCAATCGCCTGATACCGAATGGCACGGCCAAAACGGGTGATATTTCGGCGGTGCATCTCAAGGGCATGCACACCACGACGTTTTCCGAAATGTACGAGGCGGCTCCCGATACGTTCATTATCGATACACCCGGCATCAAAGGTTTCGGTGTGGTGAATATGGAAACGACCGAAATAGGCCACTATTTTCCCGATTTGTTTGCCGTGGCGCAACAGTGCCGGTTTGCCGATTGTACGCATCGGCACGAACCCGGTTGCGCAGTGTTGCAGGCTGTCGAAGAGCATCGCATCGCACCATCGAGATATGCAAGTTATTTGTCCATTTTGGATGATGCCGGCGAAGCCAAATATCGTTGAATTTGTGCGAGTATGAAACCGAAAATAGTTCTGAAGACGTTGATTCACAGTCCGTTGGCGATTGTCGTTGGCAACTTGTTGCTGATGCTGTTGCTGTTTACGTTTTGCCGCGTCTTTTTCTTTTTAATCTATCGCGACACGTTTGCCGACATGACATTGGCGCACTTTGTCGAGATTTGTGTCGGCGGTTTGCGTTTCGATTTGTCGGCGTTGCTGCTGTTCAATTCGCCCTACATTTTGTTGGCGTTGCTGCCGCTGCCTTGGCGCGATAAACCGGCTTATCAAACCGTTCTCAAAACGCTGTTTCTGACCATAAATATACTGCTTTTGGTGGTCAACTGTGCCGATATGGCCTATTTCCCGTTCACAAATCGGCGGACGACCATCACGTTTTTCAGCGAATTTTCAAACGATGGTAATCTTCTGAAAATCATTGCAATAGGTCTTTTTGACTATTGGTATGTTACGTTGTTTTGCTTGGCGTTGATTGCCATCGTGGTGGTTGGTTATCGCCGTTTTGCCGCTGTCGCTGTGTTGCGTGGCGTGGCTTATTATGTGACGCATACGGCTGTGTTGCTGGTTTGTGCCTATTTTACCGTCATCGGTATTCGTGGCGGCTTTGGGGCTTATACGCGGCCGATAAACATCAGCAATGCAGCGCAATATATCAAGCGACCGATTGAAAATGCGTTGGTGCTGAATACGCCGTTCAGCCTGTTTACGACGGTCGAACGGCAGACCTACCACAGTCCGGCCTATTTTGCCGAGCCCGAATTGTCAACCATCTTTTCACCGATTCATCGACCGCAGCCACACGACGATTTTCGTCCGCTGAATGTGGTGATTGTCATCATGGAAAGTTTCGGTAAGGAGTATATCGGTTTTTTCAATCGCGATTTGGATGGTGGCACTTATCGTGGCTACACGCCGTTTTTGGACTCGTTGTTGGCTGTGAGCCGCACGTTCGAACATAGTTTTGCCAACGGTCGCAAGTCTATCGATGCCATGCCGTCGGTGCTGTCGGGCATCCCGATGTTCATCGAACCATACATCACAACGCCTTATGCCACCAATGCTGTTTCGTCCATTGCCGATGTGTTGAAGGCGCACGGCTATTACTCCGCATTTTTTCATGGTGCGCCCAATGGCTCTATGGGTTTTCAGGCCTACGCCAATGCCGCCGGCTATGATGATTATTTCGGCATGACCGAGTATGGCAACGACCACGATTTCGATGGCGTGTGGGCTATCTGGGACGAAGAGTTTTTGCAATTTTTTGCCGACCGCATGGGTACTTTTCGCCAACCATTTGTAACGACGGTTTTCACGGCTTCGTCGCATCACCCGTTTGCTGTGCCGCAGCGTTATGAAGGCAAATTCCCCGAAGGTACGCTCCCTATTCACAAGTGTATCGGCTATTCCGATTATGCTTTGCGCCGATTTTTCGAACGCATGAAACAATATTCGTGGTTCGAAAATACGCTTTTTGTCTTTACGGCCGACCATACGAATGCTTCGCAATATGCTGAATATCAAACTGATGCGGGACTTTTCGAAGTGCCGATTGCGTTCTATTGCGCCGGCGACAGCACCTTGCGCAGCATCAGCCACACGCCTATGGCGCAAACCGATGTGATGCCGACCATTTTGGCCTATTTGCACAACGAACAACCTTTTGTGGCGTTCGGGACAGATGCGCTCGCCGCCGATTCGCTGCACTATGTTTGTAATTACAATAATGGTGTGTATCAACTCTTTACGGATAGTTTGTTGCTGCAATTCGACGGACAAACGACCACTGCTGTGTACAATTACATCGACGACCGCTTGTTGCAACACAATTTGAACGGTATGGTTGACGTTAATAAAGAGGAACGTTATCTGAAAGCGGTCGTGCAGCAATACATCGAACGGATGGTGGGCGATTCGCTGACGGTGCAGTAATACACATATTTACACTTGTTTTAATATGCGAAATTCAATATTCAGAGTCGCTTTGTGGTTGGTGGCATTTACTATTGTGGCGGTGTCGCTGTGGTTTTCCAATCGGTTGGTGCAGCGTTTGGAGGTCGAGCAGCAGCGCAAAATCGAAATTTGGGCAGAGGCCATGAGGCAGTTTGTGCAGGCCGACAACAACGATGCCAACTTCGATTTTATCTGGAAAATCATCGAAGAAAACGACAATATCCCCGTGTTGATTGTCGATGCCGATGGCCGATTTGTTACAGCGCGCAATTTTGATCCGCCGGCCGACAATATCGACGACTATTATAATAGGGTGTACGAACGCCTAAAAACGCGACAGGAACCTATCGAAATCAATATCGACGAAAACGAACGACAATTCATCTACTACGACGACTCCATTTTGCTGAAACAACTGCAACTCTTTCCGTATGTGCTGTTTGCTATTATCGCTGTGTTCATCGCCGTGGTCATTGTGGCGTTGGCAAGCACCAAAAAGTCGGAACAAAATCGGGTGTGGGTCGGCTTGTCGAAAGAGACGGCTCACCAACTTGGAACGCCCATTTCGTCGTTGGTGGCGTGGAACGAGATGCTGAAAGCCAAATATCCCGACGATAACATGGTGAACGAAATGGGTAGCGATGTGGAGCGGCTGAAAACCATCGCCGAACGTTTCTCGAAAATAGGCTCGCGACCTGAATTTACGCAGGCGTGCGTCAACGATGTGGTGCAGGCTTCGGTGGAATATATGCGGCGCCGCACATCGCAACAAGTGCATTTTGCCGTGGACAACCGCAGCAAAACGCATGCGCTGTTGTGTGTGCCTCTATTCGAATGGGTCGTCGAAAATTTGTTCAAAAACGCCATCGATGCCATGGGCGGACAGGGCAATATCGATGTGGTGATAGACCGCAACGAAAAAGGACAAACAATTATCGATGTGAGCGATACCGGCAAAGGCATCGAAAAACGCCGCTTTCGTGCTGTATTCCGCCCGGGCTACACCACCAAACAGCGCGGCTGGGGCTTGGGATTGTCGCTGGCCAAACGCATTGTCGAGGAGTATCATGGCGGACGCATCTTTGTGAAACAATCCGAAGTGGGCAAAGGCACGACATTTCGTATCGTTCTTAAGAAAATGCGTTGATAGTCAAATGATTATAATCAAACAAAGCGCGACGTAAGTCGCGCTTTGTCGTTGTCGGTATGTGTGTGGCGGTTATTCGCACACAATGTTGAACGGCATGATGGCTTGTTGTCCGCGCAGTGCCATGGCTTGTTGCAGTGTTTGGGCGTAAACGGCATACGAACCGAGTGCTTGGCGCAAAGCGTGTGTGGTGCTTACCTGCGACAATTCGTCCAATAGTTCGTCGAACAAATCGCGCTTGGCCGGATATTCTTTGATGTTGTATTGCGTCAGGTTGGCTTTGTCGGCTGCAATGTCGATGGCGGTGTCCAAGCCGCCGAGCACATCGACCAAACCGAGCGCTTTGGCCTGACTGCCCGTCCAAACACGACCTTCGGCTATTTGTTTGATGGCATCGGTCGTGGTGTGTCGCCCGTCGGCACAACGCCGGACAAACAGTTCGTAGCCGCGCTCGATGTTCTGCTGAAACAGCGCCCGTTCAGTGGCCGTTACAGGGCGTGTCGGCATACCGAAGTCGGCAAAATCGTTGGTCTTGACGCCATCGACGGCTACACCAATTTTGTCTGTCAGTTTTTCGATATTGGGCAGCATGCCGAATATGCCGATGGAGCCGGTGATGGTGGTCGGCTGCGCAACAATGGTGTCGGCTGCGCACGACATGTAGTAACCGCCCGATGCCGCATAGTCGCCCATCGATACGATAATTGGTTTCTGCGCTTTGACAAGTTGTGTGGCGTGCCACATCTGTTCCGAACCGTAGGCACTGCCGCCCGGCGAGTTGACACGCAGCACCACCGCTTTCACGGCATCGTCGTCGGCCAAATCGACAAGGGTTTGCGTTATCGCCTCGGAATCCATATCGTCGGTGCTGCCGCCGTCTATTTGTCCAACGGCATACACCACGGCTATTTTATCGACCGAATAAGGTGTGTCGTCGGGCAGATTGGTCATCGCTTTCAAATCGATGGTGTGGTAGTCGTCGCCCACAAACTGCCGGATAATCTGTTTCATATCCGAACGATAGGCTAATGTGTCCACCAAACGGCGTTGTTGCGCTACCGACGGGTCGGCAAAAAAGTCGCCTGCGTTGGCAAATTGGTCGAATTGCGCTTTGTCCACGCGGCGGCCGGCAGCCATGTCGTCGAGCAATGTCTGCCAAATGGAATTTGATAACTCGCTCATCTGCAAGCGGTTGGCGTCGCTCATCTGCATGCCGGTGTAGGGCTCTACGGCCGATTTGAAGGTGCCCACTTTGAATACCTGCATCTCGATGCCAAGGTTGTCGAGCGCCTCTTTGCAGAAGATGCTGCTCATCGACAATCCGTTCAGGCCGAGCATGCCGTGCGGATTCAGCACCACTTTGTCGGCTACGGTGGCCAGCGCATAAGTGCCGTTGCCGAAATTGTCGGCGTAGGCCACTATGAATTTGCCGCTCTCTTTGAACGTTTGCAGCGCGTGGCGTATCTCGCTTATCGATGCCGGCGAAGCCACCAAGGCGCCCACATTCAGATAGATGCCTTTGATATTGTCGTTGGTGGTGGCGCGGTCGATGGCGCTCAACAACGCATCGAGCCCGAGTTGCAACCGCGAATCGTCGATGGCCGACAGCATGGCTGTAACATCGTTTTGGTCGCGCTCTACAAGCATACCATTCAACTCCAACTCGAGTACCGAATTGGGTTTCAACGTGGTGGGCGCCGAACCCAAAGCCATCAGCGCACCCAGCGAACCAAGCAGCAAAACGCTCGAAATCGCCCCAAACAACAATAAGCCAACCACGGTGGCCAACGTCATTTTCAAAAATTCTTTCATAATGTCTTGTTATTTTATCGGTTTCTGCTTGCAAAGGTAATAAAAAAATCGTACATTTGCACACTAAAACAAAATGACACTATGAATATTCCCGAAAATCTGAAGTACACCAACGAACACGAGTGGATTCGTGTCGAAGGCGATGTGGCATACGTAGGCATCACCGACTATGCACAAAGCGAATTGGGCGAAATCGTCTTTGTCGAAATCGAAACCGAAGGCGAAAATATCGCCGCGGGCAACACATTTGGCTCGGTCGAAGCCGTCAAAACTGTTTCCGACCTCTTTATGCCCGTGTCGGGCGAAGTGCTCGAGGTGAACCCTGCGCTCGAAGCACAACCCGAACTCGTCAACAGCGACCCCTACGGCGAAGGATGGATGATAAAAGTGGCGGTGGCCGACGCTGCCGAACTCGACAATCTGCTCGACGCTGCAGCCTACGCCGCACTGATAGGCGCCTGATGCGTGCCATCGTTGCGCTCGGTTCCAACTTGGGCAACGGCGCCGACAATCTGCGTCGCGCCACGCACTTGTTGGCCGAATACGTTGGTCGCATCGTGGCCGAAAGCCCCATGTACAGTACCGAACCGTGGGGCTTCGATAGTGCCAACACCTTCACCAACAGCGTGTTGCTTGTCGATACAGACCTCACGCCGCAGCAACTGCTCGACGCCGCACAACACATCGAACGGCAGATGGGGCGCACTGCCAAATCGCACAACGGCGTGTATGCCGACCGCCTCATCGACATCGACCTGATCGACTGCGACGGCTGTGTGTTACACACCGACACACTTACATTGCCGCATCCGCTGATGCACCGCCGTGCTTTTGTGCTGCAACCGCTGTGCGATGTGTGGCCGCAGTGGCGGCATCCCGTGTTGCACCGCACCGCCACCGAACTATGGCACGCCCTGCCACCACCGCCTGATGCATGCAAATGTTAAATTTACTGAAAAAGTTGGTGCGTACAAAAAAATAGTCTAACTTTGCAACGAATAGGCGTATGCGTGCATGCGCCGTAAATGCTTGAAAAATTTTTATATTAACTTTTTAATTCTTTATTTATCATGAAAAAATTTACTTTTCTCGTAGCTGCCTTGTGCGCTACAATGATGGCAAGTGCCACTGTATTCGAAAAGGTAACTACCGCACCTGCCGATTGGTCGGGACAATACCTTATTGTGTACGAAAACTCTGCAACCGAGGCGTATGTATTTAACGGACAAGATGCAGCTAACGGTTATGTGTCCGCTTCTATTGCGGATGGTAAAATAGAAAGCACAGAGTTGGATAATTATGTAGCAACAATTGCTCCTATGACGGGTGGCTATTCTGTGAAAATCGCAGGAAAATATTATGGTGGTAAGAGTGGCTCAAATAGCCTAGAAATAGGCACTACCGCAGTTTTGAATACATTGTCGATGAAAGCTGATACAGTGTTGCTAACTTCCAATACAAGCGTTATGCGTTTTAATAATGCAAAAGATCAAAAACGTTTTCGTTATTTTAAGGCTAAGTCTTATGCTAGCCAGAGTGGCATTTGCTTGTATAAAGCTACAACAGCTGTAGAAGATCCTGTTGTAGAAGAAATTTCGGTAAGCAAAGCACTTGAACTGATTGATGCTCTGGCTGATGGCGCATCTACTGCGGCAGAATACATTGTTAAAGGCGTTGTTTCTGAAATTATTACTCCTAATGATACCATTGCAAAATATAATAATTGTGATTTTTGGATAAGTGATATTGATAATCCTGCTTCGAAAGTGGAGGCATTCCGCACTAAAGGCATTGGTGGCGTAAACTTTACCGTCGGTCTTATTGCAGTAGGTGATACAGTCAAAGTACAAGGCACTTTGAAGAAATTCAAAAACTCGAAGACTTCGGAAGTTATTCCCGAAATTAACAAAGGCAATTTGGTCGAGGTTGTAAAAGGCGAAGGCGGCGGTAGTGAAGGCGGCGAAGAAGGTGGCGAAGTGGCCATTAAAGATGTTGATTTTATGATGGCTTATTACTATACGTATGACGAGCAGGCTTATTGGGATTTTGACATCTACAATTATGATAATGACTATCCCGAATTGTATATAGAGGGTGCTGTTGCAACAAGTAAATCATCTATTTCCGGAACTTATGATTTTGAAGAAGTATATGGTACTTATTACACAAGTGCTAATGATTCTGTTTTTATAGCGTCTGGCTCTGTTACAATTACTTATACAGGCAAAACTGATGAGTTTGAAGATCCTATTTATCGTGTAGCTGGTACGCTTGTTGGCGAAGATGGTGTTACTTACACAATAGACGTACAGATTGGTACTGAAGCATTTGACTATGATGCTTATTTCGCCGGCACTACTCAAAACGAGTGCTATCTGACATTGGAAGATGTGGTTGCTATCCGCACTGTCGAAATCGACAATACGGTATATGCGCGCGATGGTCGCATCTATGCCGAAGAGGGCGCTCGCATCTACAGCCTCACCGGTTTGGATGTTACACGCATGAATGGCAATTTGGAAGGCATCTACATCGTGAAAAACGGTAACAAAGTTGCTAAAGTTGCTGTAGCAAAATAAGCATCCCCAATCCCCTAAATCTAAAGGGAAAGTAGAAATTAGGAGCGAGGAATTTTCCTCGCTCCTTGTTTGTTTTTACCCTTAAAAAAAACTGCCTGCCGCAGATAGGGGGCTCCGACATTAACCTTTCAAAGTCAGTGCGCAGACAATTTTTTGTCGGATGACAATGCCGTCGGGGCGGACAGCCTCGACGAACAGCACATACACGCCGGCGTTGCATAGCGCATCGCTGTCGTTGCGGCCGTTCCAGGTGATGGTGCCTTCGGTGGCAAGCAGTTCGCCATCGAGCAGGCGGCGTACGCGTGTGCCGGTGGCAGTGTAGATGGCGATGGTGGCGGTGAAACCATCTTGCGGCAAACGGTAGTTCAGTTGCAGCAGGTCGCGGTAGCCGTCGTTGTCGGGCGTGAACGATTCGTGTTCGAGCCAAAAGTTTTTGGTTGTCGGGTTGTCGAGGTCGGGAACGGCGTATTGCGAATTTTGTCGGCAGGGCGTGGCGTAGCCGGCGTCGAATGCTGCCGATTGCCAATTATCCGGTTCCTGTGTCGGTGTGTGTGGGTTGACGCGTTCGAGCGACACACCTTCGGGATTGCTGACAAACGGGTGGTGCATTTTGGCCGAGTAGGTCAGTTCGTCGAGCAGCGTGCCGTCGGTCAATGCTATGGCGATGTTGCCTTCGGCATCGGGCAGCGAGGGCAGTTTGACGGTAGCAAACATGGCGTCGGTCGGGCAGTCGTATTGCCGGCAAACAATGTCGGGCGCCGATGTGAGTGTGAGGTATGTGTGTGGTGCAAACAGGCGCGGTTCGGTGCAGATGGTGGTGCGCGCTTCCAATTCGCCGTTGGCGCGGCGCGTAACGAATAGTTGCGACAGGTCGATGGTTTTGTCGGACAGATTGTACAATTCCACAAAATCGACGCCATCGTCGTTCGGGTTGAACAAAATTTCGTTGATAATCACATCGCCTTGCTCCGGACCGACGGGCAGCGCAACGGTCGTTTCTACGGCATCGAGCGGCAGACCATCGACGCACAGCAGGTTGTCGCACAGCAGTTGGTAGGTGGCGGCTTCGGTCATTGGCTCGGTCAGGTGCAAACGAATAGTGCCGGCGTGCGGTTGTTCTATAAATATGGTGTCGATTTTGAGGTCGAAATGAAAATTGTGTTGGTCGGCAAGGGTTGTTTCGTCCATCGATTTAGAGAAGTGCAGTGTCAGCGTGTCGGTGTGTGCGGCGATGGCTGTTAGTTGCGGCCGCCGTTCGTCGCGCAGGTCGTTTGCTGCGGAGTTGGGTTGTGCGGGTGTGCCGCCGCGCGTGTCGTCGGCCGGTTGCCAATTTTCGGCGTGGTTGTCGAGGTAGTCAGTGTTGATGCGTTCGAGCGACCAGCCGCCATCTTTTTTGAAGCCGTTGTTGCCGTACCACGCGTCCGAAAAATCGACCCATGCGACGAGGTGTTGTTCGTCGTCGTGCAGGGTGATGCGTGCGCCGCTGTTAGTCAGTGCATTCCAAGGCGCCACGGCGATGGCGTTTCCGTATGTTTCGAACACGGACACAACGTGGTCGGCGCACAGCACGGCGTACGATTGCGCGGCTATCGACCCTTTGGCGATGGTCGCCGTTTTGCCGTTCACCTGCAGTGTCCAACCGCTCAGGTCGATGGTGGTGTCGGTGCGGTTGTAAATCTCCAAAAATTCATCGTTTGGCAGTTCTACCTGTGGGTCGGGGTCGGCCATTATTTCGGTGAACACGATGTCGTTTTTGCTGATGTTTTGCGTGGGTTTGATGTAGGGTTGGCCTTCGGCAGCGATAAGTCGGCAGACGTAGTTGGCATAGTTCGTTTTCGAATAGTAGATGAGCATGCCGGCGTAGGCTGCCGCCTTGAACGTGTTGTCGGTGCAGGTACCTTCGAGGGCGAAATCGGGCTCGTCGCCTATTTGCGAGTAGAGTGTCCAGTTGCCGTCGGCGTCGCGCGTCAGCCTGATGTTAATGGTGCCGTTGCCGGTGGCGCGTCCGTTGGTGCCATCGATTATTTTTGTCGTTTTGCTGCCATTTTGTCGGTATAGCGCTATCTCTTTGTCGGTGTTGCCTATCCACACAAAGTAGCCGTTGAGTGGCGCTGTGAGGTCGGCTTGGTCGGTGGCGACGTAGAAACGTACATAGTTGCCCGAGGTCAGTGTCGTTTTTATGTCGAGAGCGATGTGCCATTCGGCGTTCAGCATGGCTTGCGATGCGGTGCTGATGTAGGCGCGATTGGCACCCGATACGGCGGTGGTGTCGTTCAGTTGCAGGCGGTTTTCGACGGCACTGACGGTGGTTATCGTGAACTTGTCGAGGGTGCCTTGCCACGCGGGATCGGCGGTCAGATTGCCGTCCAAAAAGTCATCGTAGAACTGTGCCGACAGTGTAGTCGCAAAAAATAACGCGGTAGTTGTCAAAAAAAAGCGGACAATAGGTTTCATAGAATAAATTTTGTATCTTTGTGGTCTGAAATTTGATGTGGTAAAATTACGAAAAATCAGACAAAATGCAACTATTTTCCGAAAAAAAATTGAAAGTGGCCATTGTTGGCGTTAGTGGCGCCGTCGGACAGGAGTTTTTGCGCGTGTTGGCCGAGCGCGATTTCCCGATAGACGAATTGTTGTTGTTCGGGTCGGCGCGCAGTACAGGGCGCACCTACACATTCCGCGGCAACGACTATGTGGTGCGCGAATTGCGTCATGGCGACGATTTCAAAGGCGTGGCCATCGCGTTTGTGTCGGCCGGCGCGTCGGTGTCGAAGGAGTTTGCGCCCGACATTACCAAATTCGGCACCATTATGATTGACAATTCGAGCGCGTTTCGCATGGACGATAGTGTGCCGTTGGTGGTGCCCGAGGTGAATGCCGAAGATGCCAAAATGTGTCCGCGAGGTATCATAGCCAATCCGAACTGCACAACCATTCAAATGGTGGTGGCGTTGAAAGCCATCGAAGACTTGTCGCACATCAAACGTGTGCATGTGTCCACCTATCAGGCGGCCAGCGGCGCCGGGGCATCGGCCATGGCCGAACTCGAACAACAATATCGCGAAGTGCTTGACGGTAAGCCTGTTACGGTCGAAAAATTTGCCTATCAACTCGCTTACAATCTGATTCCGCATATCGATGTGTTTACCGACAACGGCTACACCAAAGAGGAGATGAAGATGTACAACGAAACGCGCAAAATCATGCACTCCGACGTGCAGGTGAGCGCCACCTGCGTGCGTGTGCCGTCGTTGCGTGCGCATAGCGAGAGCATCTGGGTCGAAACCGAAACGCCGTTGAACTTAGAGGATGTGCGCGAGGCTTTTCGGGCGGCCGACGGCATTGTGCTGCAGGACAATCCCGCCGAAAAAGAGTATCCCATGCCGCTGTTTGTGTCGGGCAAAGATGCAGTGTATGTCGGTCGCATACGCCAAGATTTGGCAAACCCCAACGGTCTGACGTTTTGGTGCGTGGGCGACCAAATTCGCAAAGGAGCAGCACTGAATGCCGTTCAAATTGCTGAATATCTGATAGATAACAAATGATTATGAAAAACGTAAAATGTCTGCTTCTGGCGCTTGCGGCCGGCTTGTGCGGCTGTAGGGCGCAGCAATTTACAAACATCGATGCCGATGCGTTTGCGCAACTGATAACCAAGGCGGATGTGCAACTTGTCGATGTGCGTACGCCGGCTGAATTTCAGCAGGGACACCTTGCCGATGCCTTGCTAATCGATTTCAAAGCGGCCGATTTCGACGCACTCTGTGCCGAAAAGTTGGATAAATCGCGACCGGTGGCCGTCTATTGTCGCTCGGGCAAACGCAGTGCTGCAGCGGCACAACGTTTGGCTGCTGCCGGATTCACGGTGTACAATTTGCAAGGCGGCATTTTGGAATGGATAGGCAGCGGCAAACCCTTGGCACCGATAACGCAATAAACCGGCGAGTGGCGCGTTTTTATAGTGTTTGATGTGAAAAAATTGGTTGACATATTTTGTCTGCTGACCTTGTTGGTCGGGTTGGCGGCGTGCGACGAATATCCGGTCGAGTCGGTTGTGCTCAACCCGACATCGCTTTCGCTGAATGTGGGCGAGCAGGACACCATCGAAGTGCGCATCTATCCCTTGTCGTCGGCCTACGCCAATACGGTCAAGTGGCAGTCGAGCGACGAATCGGTGGCGGTGGTGTCGGCCAAAGGCGTCGTTACGGCAGTCTATTCCGGTAAATGTACCATCACGGCCACAGCCGGCAAACAATCGGCCACGTGCGAGGTGGTGGTCAACGATTTGGACTACGACCTGACATTCGACCGCGCCACGGCCTTGTATTACGGCGATGCCTACAACGTCGGGACGAACAATTTTGCATTGCGAATGCTGGGCGCAGGTCTGTCGCTCGACAACGAAGGAGCGCTCGTCGGCGAAGGCCTGTTTGTCAATATCGACATGAATGTGCCGGCAGATAAATTGTCGGTTCCGGGGGGCAATTACAGTGTGTCGGCATCGCGCGAAGCCTTTACGTTTGTGCCCGGCGCCCTTTACGAAGAAGACGGTGTGCAGTACGCCACCGGCACCTTTGTGGGACAGCGCACAGCCGACGGCCTGCGTGTAGTGTTTATTGCCACCGGCACATTCTGGATGAACCAAACGGGCGATAGTTATACTTGCGAAGCACATTTCGTCGGCACACACAACGAAGATGTGGTGGTGCGTTTCGGCGGTAAAATTGATGTGCTGGATCGTAGCGGAACTACGCCACCTGTAACTTATACATTTGAAAATCAATCTATTGTGCAGGAATTTTTGGGCGACGCCTATGCGGTTGGGTTAAATGCATTGCGATTTACGGCGGCCGATGCCGACACGCTGCTGCAGTTTGACCTATATGTGCCATTGAGCGTCGGCGACCGCTGCCCGAACGGACATTACGAGTTTGCCGGTGCGCGCGCCTATTCCGTCGCGGCTGCCTCGTTCGCATACGGCGCCGAGGTGCAAACCATCGCATCGGGCGAGGTGGTGGTGGCGCAAACCGAGGCCGGACAGACCTTTCAGTGTACGTTTGTGGACAAAACCGGACGTATCATCGACGGACACTTTGTGAAATAAGTGTTAAATTTCTTGGTTTCTTGACAATAAAGTTGTACCTTTGTCGGCTTTTGCATCGCAAGTGCAGAAGTCGTTGTTGCTTTTAACCTAAATATACCATGAAACGTACACTGATTCTACTCTTTTCGGTAGCCGTTTCGTTGTGCTGTATAGCCGACGAAATGCCCGATGGCTACTACAACGCCGCCGACGGCAAAAGCGATGCGCAACTGAAAGGCACGCTTAAATCCATCATTCGCCAACACACAGTCATCCCATACAGCAGCGGTACTTGGGAAGTGTTCTATTATTCCGACCGCGATACAAACACGAATTTGTGTATGGATATGTATTGCGACGATTGGAAACCATTTACAACGCCGGGAGCGGAGGTTAGCGGTTGTAACGTCGAACATAGTTTTGCCAAAAGTTGGTGGGGCGGTGCCGAAGTCGATGCCTACAAAGATTGCTACCATCTGAATCCGTCGAATAAAGCGGCCAACAGCGCACGCAGCAATTATCCGTTGGGCAATGTAGAAACGCCTACCAAAGAGGTCGGATCGCTGAAAATAGGCAAACGCCACCACGACGGTTTGAACGAAGACCATTTTATTTGGGAACCGAAAGATGAGTATAAAGGCGATTTTGCGCGTGCCTATTTTTACATGGCCACCTGCTACGGAAAAGACCTCAATGGTAATCCCGATTTGCAATTTTCGGCCTACAATGGTTGGCGACTTGATAATAAAGATGTAGGGTCGCGCTATGCCATGCAAAACGATACATATCTCGAATTCCAGGATTGGGAAATCGAAGTCCTGATACAATGGCATCGGCAAGACCCTGTGTCGTCCAAAGAGATTGACCGTGCCGATGCTGTGAATAATTTTCAACACAACCGCAACCCGTTCATCGATTATCCCTGTTTGGCGGAATACATCTGGGGCAACAAAAAAGGCGAACCGGTCGATTTTGCTACACTGAAATTTACGCGCGACGACGACTATTTGTCGCTGCCCGAAGCCGATAAATGCGGCTGCAACGGCGAAATTACCGACCCGACCATCACGGCGCCTCGCAATGGCTCGTCGATCGATTTCGGTACGGCCGGCGTTGGCGAAACCGTTACCAAAACCATCACCGTGAAAGGTGTGTTGTTCACCCAAAACTTATCGGTCCAACTCGTTGGCAGTCAGGCCGGTGAGTTCGCTGTGTCGCCAACGGAACTCACTGTCGAACAAGCGCTGAACGGCATCGGGTTGGAGGTCGAATTTACCCCGACAACGCTCGGAAAAGCCTCGGCACAACTTGTGATTTCGAGTAGCGAATTGGCACGCGCCACCACTGTCAATCTGACGGCCGTGTGCGGATTCCATGCCCTGCCTGCCACCAATGTTACGCCCTCCGGTTTCACGGCCAATTGGGTAAATGGTGGTGTCGAAAGTTATTCGCTCGATGTCTATCGGCGCGAGGAACGTGGTGTGCCCGAAACGGTCATCATCGACGAAAAAGGTTTATCGTCGGCCTCGGTGTCGGCTAATGCACATTTGAACATATCCGGCAAAACCTACGACGAAAGCGGCTCGTTGCGCTTGGGTACAAGCAGCGGCGATGGCACAATCACCATCTCCGATATCGATATGACGCGTGGAGCAACTCTTGTGGTGAATGCCAAATCATACGGCAGCGACCAATCGACGCTGGCTGTTACTGTCAGCGATAAGTTGTTGGAAACCATTACGTTGACAAGTAATTTTGCAGATTATACCATTACTATTCCGGCTACATCGGCCACATCGATTGTGCTGTCGCAAGGCACATCGGGCAAACGTGTAAACATTGCCAATCTGTTGCTGAAAGCCGGCGGTACGGCCATTGTGAACGTGTCGCTCGACGGTTTCCCGCTGTCGGTAGGCGGTTTGTCGTACGACGTGGCGGCCGCAGTCAGCAACGATGATCCGCTATACTACACCGTTACGCCGCAGGGTGGCGACACAAGCAACGAAATTGTGGTAAAACTGACGCAGGAAACCGCCATCGGTGTGCCGACAGCCGATATGCCCGTGTGCGTAGCGCGCGACGGCCGCATCGAGTGCAGCGTGGCATTCCGCATTTACGACCTTGTCGGGCGCGATGTAACAGCCGCCAATGGTTCTTTGTGCGGCATCTACATCGTCAGAACGGCACAAACCGTGCAAAAAGTCATAGTTACGAAATAAACACATAAATCTGAATATCATGAAAAAAATCACATTTCTTTCCACGTTGTTAGTGCTGGCTACAGTTTTGTATGCACAGCCGTCTGAAACGTATTATACTTCAGCCAACGGTAAGGCGGGCAATGATTTACGTTTGGCTCTTATGGATATCATTGATGGTCATACGGTTATATCTTACAATAATTTGGAGGAGTATTATCCGTCTATCGATGCGCGTATCGACAATCCAAATAGAGTGTGGGATATTTATTCTACTTGTGAATTTTCTTTCAGTGATGCCAATTGCAGCCAAAAGAATGTGTGTGATTGTTGGAACAAAGAGCACACAGTTCCGCAAAGTTGGTTTTCTGAAGCCTCGCCTATGAAAAGCGATTTGTTTCATGTATTGCCTACCGATGCACGGGTGAATAATTTTCGCGGCAATTTGCCTTATGGCGAAGTGAGTGATCACAGTGAACCTGTGTGTGGTGATTCGCACGCATTGGGTTGGCGCAGCAATAATGTGGCTTTTGAACCGGTGGATGAATTTAAGGGCGATATTGCGCGTATTTACTTTTATATGGCTACGCGTTATGCCGATAAATGCTCCTCTTGGAGCGGTGGTATGTTTGGCAGTGGCAACAATGGCTTTGTGTCGTCGGTGGCCGCTATGTTACTGAAATGGCACCGCAACGACCCAGTTTCCGAAAAAGAAACTTTGCGTAATGATGCGGTGTATAAATGTCAAAAAAACCGTAATCCATTTGTCGATTATCCTTGTTTGGCGGAATATATTTGGGGCGACAAAAAAGGTGAAACGCTTGATTTGTCGAAAATTCTTTCAACATATTCTGATGCGTATGCTACAACTTCCGACTTATCTGGTTGTACTTGTGCTCTGACCGACCCGACTATTATCGCACCGAAAGACGCTTCTACCTTTGAAGTTGGTTCTGCCAATATTCAGGAAACGGTTGTTAATACGCTAACTATCAAGGGCGTACTTCTGACAAAAGATTTGTCGCTTGCTATCAGCGGTACACATGCAGCGTTGTTTAACGTAACGCCGGCAAACATTACAAGCGCAGCCGCTTTGGCGGGAGCAGAGGTTATAGTGTCGTACACACCAACCAACTTGGGCAATCACACCGCTACCCTGACTATCAGCAGTGCAGAAGCAGAAACGGTAGTAGTAACCTTGAATGGTACATGTGAAGCGGCTTTAGTTTCGCCGACAGCCGACGGCTTGGTCTTTGTGGCCGATAATGTGGCGGACAAATATAGTCAATCTGTCCAACTGAAAGGTACTAATTTATCATCGAAGGTTAGTTTGTCAATTTCGGGTACACATGCGACCATGTTTGCTTTGTCGGCGACATCGGCAACGGCCGATGAGGCCAATGTCGGCAAAATTGTAACGGTGTCGTACATGCCTACAGCGCTTGGTACACATACGGCCACGTTAGTGGTGTCGAGTACTGATTTTACTACTGTGAATGTGCCGCTTACGGGTAGTTGCTCGTTCAGCGCGTTGGACGCTACGAATGTTACCAAAAATAGTTTCACGGCCAATTGGACGAATGCAGGCGTATCAAACTATACGTTAGATGTGTTTACGCAGCAAGTTAGTGGTGTTGCCGAAGTAACATTGCTCGAAGATGCATGCGATAAACAAACAACCGCTACAACAGCAGGCGGTGTTTATTACGATATTGAAGGTTGTGTGCGTTTAGGTTCCGGTTCCAAAGTTGGTTCCCTGACGTATAAAAATCTTAACTTGTCGAAAGGTGGTTCTATTGTGATCAATGCACAATATTACAACACTGATGAAGGTGCCCAGATGAAAATAACCGCCGGTTCCGTGTCGCAGACATTTACTTTGACAAACAAGTTGACCGATTATGTGTTGCAGGTTGCAGCAAATGCCGAAAATACATCGGTTAATGTAGTGATTGAATCGTTGGCAAGTGGAAAACGCATCAATGTCAATAATGTCAAAGTATTTGGTGGCGGCGAAGCCATTACCAACGTTTCGCTCTCCGGTTATCCCAAACAGGTTGGTAATTTGCAGAGTTACACGGTGGTAGGTCTTGAACCGAACACGGAGTATTATTATAATGTAACGCCTGACGGTGTAGCCGTGTCGGAGGATATTGCCGTTACTACATTGGAGGGCGGAACTGCAACCGCTATTGAGTACAGCGACGCGGAAGGTTTGGTTTACTATACCGATCGGCATCTGTTGCATGTTATCAATCTCTGCCCCGGCACCTCCTTGGCTGTGTTCGACTGCACCGGCCGCCTTGTGGAGCAGCGCACAGCCGCTGCCGACACCGAAACATTTGCGTTGCCAAACGGACTTTATCTCGTGCGCGTACAAGCCAACGGCGAACAACGCACACTTAAAATCGCTTTGTAAATAACAAAACAAACAATACATCATGAAAAAACAATTTTTGAGTATCATTCTACTGCTTGGTATTACTATACCAAGTTGGGCAGGCATTGATATGCAGGCACATGTGGCATCGGACGAAGGTCGTGCTGCTTATACCGATTATCAGGCAAAACAAGCAGCCTATTATACGGGTGAGTATGTCTATACTACATTGATGGGGCAAACCGGCGAAACTCTTTTCTGCTCGCTGAATACATTGATGGGAAATACCAGCCGCATCGGATCGTCGAGTTTTACTTATAACACGTTGCGGTATCAATATGTGAATGTTGACAAGGACTTGAATGCTACAGGCAAAATTATCGGTTATTATGACGGTAGGCAAATGGATGGTGCATGGGGAAGCGGTTATAATCGCGAACATACTTGGCCACAATCGAAAGGTGCCGATAAAAGTACACCGATGGGGCACGATATGCAATCGGTTCGCCCGACAAGCACCGCCGTCAATAGCGATCGTGGCAATGATGCGTATGGCGAATCGGGTTCGTATTACGACCCTGACGATGTAACAATCAATAATGCCAATTACAAAAAAATCAATTTGGGCTCATATCGTGGCGATTGCGCACGTGTCATCTTGTACGATTACATTACTTATGGCCAAGATGGAAGTTGCAAAAATGGTTTGTATTTGGGTAATGCTCAGTTATTCAATAAGTTAGGTTCAAGTGGCGTCTTTGAATCGTTGGCTGTGTTGCTGAAATGGCACATGCAAGACCCACCGTCGCTTACCGAAATGGTGCGTAACGATGGCGGACAAACATATCAAGGAAACCGCAATCCGTTTATCGATTATCCGGAATTGGCTATCAATTTGTTGAAAGACGAGAGTGGTGTTACGGCATATAGCGTAAATACAACCACCACTGCCACCGTGGCACCGCATTTTACATGGACGACATCGGCCGGATTTATCTGTTATCTGACTTTTGCCGATGGCACACATCCTCAGGCTGCTAATCTGAACGTCAAAGGTGCTACTTACACATACGATGCCGCACTTGGGCGCCTTACTATATCATCGGCCAAAAGCGCGGTGTCTATCGAGACAATCAATGATCCAGAAATTGTGGCAATCAACACCGTGCCGCTGCCCGATGTGGTGTGCTATACGGTAGGAAAAAATGCAGTGCAAATCGCTCATTTGCCATCGCAAGCGCATGTGACCGTGTTCGACTGCACAGGTCGCCTTGTGGAACAACGCACAGCCGTTACCGAAACCGAAACATTTGCTTTGTCAAACGGACTTTATCTGGTGCGCATACAAGCCAACGGCGAACAACGCACACTGAAAATTGTATTGTAAAACAAAAAACGTAATATTATCATGAAAAAATCAGTTCTTTGCTCGCTGCTGTTTGTGGCAGTGGCTATGTATGCCGAAGCGCCGGCCGGCTATTATGCCGCCGCCGAAGGAAAAACCAATACAACATTGCGTACGGCATTAGCCGGTGTGATTGACGGTCATACAGTTATATCTTACGATAATTTGGAAGAATACTATCCGTCTATTGATGCGCGTATTGATAATCCGAATCGAGTATGGGATATTTATTCCACATGTGAATTTTCGTTCAACGACGCCAACTGCAGTCAGAAACAAGTGTGTGATTGTTGGAATAAAGAACATACGGTTCCGCAAAGTTGGTTTTCAAAAGGTTCGCCTATGAAAAGCGATTTATATCATGTATTGCCTACCGATGCGCGTGTGAATAATTTTCGCGGCAACTTGCCTTATGGCGAAGTGAGCGATCATAGTTCGCCCGTATGTGGTGATTCGCGTGCGTTGGGTTGGCGTAGTAGTTCTGCTTTCGAGCCGGTGGACGAATTTAAGGGTGATATTGCACGCATTTATTTTTATATGGCTACGCGTTATGCCGATAAATGTTCTTCGTGGAGTGGCGGCATGTTTGGTAGTGGCAATAATGGCTTTGTTTCGTCTGTGGCAACAATGTTGCTGAAATGGCATCGCAACGACCCTGTTTCCGAAAAAGAGACGTTGCGTAATGATGCTGTTTATAAATATCAAAAAAATCGCAATCCGTTTGTTGACTATCCCGAGTTGGCGGAATACATCTGGGGCAACAAAAAAGGCGAAGCGTGGTACAGCGGCGAAACGCCTGTCAAGACGGTAACGTTCCGCGAACTTGCCATTTATCCCAATCCGGCAACCGACTTCGTAACCATCACCACCGAGGTGCCCGAAATGCACTATGCCATTGTGTCGCTGTCGGGACAGGTGCTGGCGCAAGGCACGGTCGCCTCGGGCGAAACGTTGTCGCTCGGCGATTTGGCCAACGGCATGTATCTGCTTCGCTTGCAAGCCGACGACAAAACGCATGTGGCCAAAATCGTGGTCAATAAATAACGCAATTTTTCAAAAATAGAGCGTCAAAAGTGGGAAATACATGCTTGTTTCCTGCTTTTGTCGTAAAAAAATAGTATCTTTGCGCAAAAATTACGACTTATGGCAAATGCAAACAGTTCAAAAATCGTGTGGATAGTGTTCACCGTGGCGGCGTTGCTGTGTATGGCGGCGGCCGTGGCTTACTTTTGGCACAAATCGACCGTTACCGAAACCGAAATGGCCGAAATGGTCGAGCAAATGACGTACGAAAAAGAGCAACTCGAAGCCGAATATCAGGATTTGTCGCTCGAATTGGAGGGCTACTCGTACAAAACCGACAACGATTCGCTGCTGCAACGCCTCAATCAGGAACAGACACGCGTGCAACTGCTGTTGGAGGAGTTGCGCACCGTCAAAGCCACCAACGCGCGCCGCATCGCCGAACTCAAAAAAGAACTTGCCTCGGTGCGCAAAGTGCTGGTGTACTACATCGCACAGGTCGATTCGCTCAATACGGTGAATACCAAACTTGTGGCCGAAAACGAGGTCGTTACGCAAAAGTATGTCGAGGCATCGAAAACGGCCGAACAACTTGCCGCCGACAAACAAGTGCTGGCCGAAAAAGTGTCGATAGCCGCGCAGTTGGATGCGCGCAACATCGTTGTAACTACGTTGAGTCAGCGCGAAAGAAAGACGACACGTCTGTCGAAAATCGCGCTCATTCAGTTCGATTTCGTCATCGCCAAAAACAACACGACCGAACCCGGCAACAAAGTCGTCTATCTGCGCCTGATGACGCCCGACGATGTGGTGTTGCAGAAAAAATCCGGCGACGTGTTTCGTTACGAGAATCGCGACATTGCCTATTCGAGCAAGCGCACCATCGAATACGGCGGCGAGGATTTGCCCGTTACGATGTATTGGACTGTGGGCGAAGTGCTGCAAGCCGGTACCTATCGCGTCGATCTTTTTGCCGATGGCCATCTGATTGGTACACAAACATTTACGCTCGGTAAATGAAACGCGCACCGATCATATTCCTCGTGGGGTGGGCTGCCTTTGTGGTGGCGCTGTTGGTCGTCATCATGTGTACCGACCAAGCGGCGTTGCACCGCCTGCTGACGTTGGACTATTTGGCGCACTTTTCGCCGGCAATGGTCGCTGCACAAGATCTGTTTTTCAAGTATGCTACCGAACTCGGAGCGAGCGTGCCGTTTGTGGTGGCGGCTGGTTTGCTGTTCTACAAGGTGGGCGATGCGTTGCTGGTGCTGCTGGCTCAAGGCGCTACGGCTTTGTTGGTCTATCCCGTCAAAGTGTTGGTTGGTGCGCCGCGCCCAAGCCTGTTTTTTGCCACACACTATCCCGATGTCGTGCTGCATCAAGTCGATGGCGTGACATTGCATGCGGTCAATAGTTTTCCGTCGGGGCACACGGCCGCAGCCTTCTCGCTGATGCTCTGCCTGACGCTGATTTGCAGTCGCCGTAGTTGGACGGCACCGTTGTTTTTGTTGCTGGCGGTGGTGGCCGGATGGTCGCGCATCTATCTGTCGCAACATTTTGCCGAAGATGTGTGTGCCGGTGCCGTAGTAGGCGTTGTGGCCACACTGTTGGTAGTCTGGCTCGGCAGCCGTCGGCAGTATGCTTGGACACAGTGCTCGTTGCCTCAACTATGCAATCGTTTAACCCGAAAATAACCAAATGGAGATGATGCTTCCGTATCGAAAAGAATTTCAGGTGGCGGCACAAGATGTCGATGTTACGCGGCACCAAGCGCTGCCGGCTTTTGGCAGTTGCCTGCTGAATACGGCAGGGCAGGCCGCCGATCAACTTGGCGTGGGACTCGAACATTTGTATCGGCGCGGCTTGGCGTGGGTGCTCTCGCGCCTGCACCTCGAAATGGAACGCTTGCCGATGGTCGATGAAAAAATTGTGGTCGAAACGTGGGTGAGCGATTGTGCCCGTTTGGTTACGGGGCGCAATTTCCGTGTTGTGTCGGCCGATGGACAGGTCATTGCGCAAGCCACCTCATTGTGGTCGGTCATCAATTTCGAAACACGCCGTCCGGTCGATTTGTTGCAGCAGGTCGATATGACGCCGTTTATTGTCGATCAGACGGTAACGGTGCCGCCGCCGCCACGCGTGGACGAACTTCGGGGCGAACCTGTGGCTGTGCACACCGTGCGCTACAGCGACATCGACTTCAATGCCCACACCAATAGCATGAAATATGTGCAGTGGATGCTCGATACATTCGACTTGCAACAATTTGAAAATCAGCATATCGTTGCGTTCGACATCAACTACACGCACGAAGCCGTTTTTGGCGAACAGGTGGACATTCTGCGCGAAATGAAGGCCGATGGTGCTTTCCATTTCGATCTGAAAGTACCGTCGGGACGGTCGTGCTGCAAAGCCAACATCGCTTTTGCTCCCGATGCCGAATAACGTTTTTTTTCGGATGATGCAAAAAAAACGCTTAAAGTTGTATTTTTACAAAATATTTTCGTAACTTTGCAAGTTACAAAGCAGTATTGAAAAACAAAACTCAATCAATATGAATTTTATCGTATCAAGTACGGCTCTGCTGAGCCATTTGCAATCGATAGGCCGCGTCATCAATTCCAAAAGTTCGCTGCCTATTCTCGAAAATTTCTTGCTGAAGGTGCAGGGAAACACCTTGTCGTTGACGGCCTCCGACTTGGAAACCACGCTGGTTACATCGTTGGAAGTGGAAAACGCATCGGGCGACATCTGCTTGGCCGTGAATGCCAAGTTGTTGATGGATTCGCTCAAAGAATTTGCCGAACAACCTTTGCAGTTCGATATCGACGAAGGGAATTTGGCTGTGGTGGTGAAAACCGCCAACGGTAACTACAACTTTATCGGTCTGCGCGGCGACGAATATCCCGAATTGCCCGTGCTGGGCGACGATGCGCAAACGCTGACCATGCCTGTCGAAGTGTTGGCCAATGGCGTGTCGAAAGCGGTGTTTGCAACAGCCGACGACGATTTGCGCCCAACGATGACCGGTATTTTCTTCGACATCAAACCCGAGGACGTAACGTTCGTGGCAACCGACGCGCACAAACTTGTCCGCCTCAAAAATATGGCTGTAAAAAGCGGTGTCGATGCATCGTTCATTCTGCCCAAAAAACCGGCCGGACTGCTCAAAGCGGTCATTGCCAAAGAGGTAGGCGATGTCGAAATTTCGTTCGACCAAAAAAATATCGCCTTCCGTTTGCCTTCCTACACGATGGTTTGCCGTCAAATCGAAGGCCGTTTCCCGAACTACAACGGCGTCATTCCGCAGAACAATCCGTACCGACTGATTATCGACCGCGTGTCGTTGATGAATGCGGCAAAACGTGTGTTTGCGTTCTCGAATCAAGGAACCGGCCTGATAAAATTGGCCATTTCGAACAATCAGTTGGTGGTTTCGGCGCAGGACATCGACTTCTCGACTTCGGCCGAAGAGACGTTGGTTTGCCAATACGATGGCAACGAAATCACCATTGGTTTCAAAGCACCATTTTTGATCGATATTCTCAATAACATCAACAGCAGCGATGTTATCATGGCATTGGCCGACCCATCGCGTGCCGGCGTTATCCTGCCGTTCGAAAACGAGGCTGACGAAGATTTGCTGATGCTGTTGATGCCGATGCTGTTGTCCGAATAACGGGCGCACATGCAGTCGGTTCGACACCAAATAGAAAAGGAACTTTCAGATTTTTACCCACAGGGTGAACTGAAAGTTCTTGTTCGTATGTTGCTGCAACAAGTGGCAGGGTGGTCGCTTGTCGATATGCTGACACACAACGACTTAACACTAACTGCCGCGCAGCAGATGCTGATTGCCGATGCGGTGGACCGCCTGAAACGCTACGAACCGATACAGTATATTCTGGGCGCGGCCGAGTTCGACGGCATGCGTCTTGTGGTCGATGCGCGTGCGTTGATTCCGCGCCCCGAGACGGAGGAACTTGTGTTGCTGTTGGCCGAAACGCTATCGCCCGATGCATCTGTGTTGGACATTGGCACGGGCAGTGGTTGCATTGCTGTGGCGTTGGCGCGCCGCTTACCGCAAGCGCAAGTTTCGGCCTACGATGTGTCGCCCGATGCGTTGGCGCTGGCTGCCGAAAATGCTCGTAATCAGGGCGTTAAAATTGATTTTCGACAAGTGGATATTTTGCACGACGCCCCTGCCGATGCGCCTGTGTTCGATGCTATTGTGAGCAATCCGCCGTATGTAACCGACAGCGAGCGGGCATCGATGGAAGCCAATGTGCTGGACTACGAGCCGGCGTTGGCGCTGTTCGTGCCCGACGACGACCCGCTTTTGTTTTATCGTGCCATTGCCGATTTTGCCGTGTCGCATTTGGCGGTTGGCGGGCAACTTTTTTTCGAAATCAATCATCGGTTTGGCGCTGCCACAGCAGCCTTGTTGCAGTCGAAAGGCTTTGACAAGGTGTCGGTGTTGCGCGACACGTTCGGTAAAGCGCGTTTTGTGGTAGCACGCAAATGATGGTCGGGTTAAAAATTTCACTGATCGGTATAAAAAAATGGCGACAAATGTCGCAGTTAAGCAAAAATATTGTATCTTTGCAACGTTAATATGCAATGTTTGGTTTCCGTGTCGTGTTCGCGTCGCGGAAGAATAGGGAATCAGGTGAAAATCCTGAACAGACCCGCTGCTGTGAGTTCCATCAAACGATTCGCACACATACTTTTGCCACTGTTCTGATTTTTTGAAGAATGGGAAGGCGTGTGAATCGGGAACGAGTCAGAAGACCTGCCAAATATGTTGTCATCGCGCTTTCGAGGAATAGAGCGTCGAATTTCAGAGGGAATAGTTGTGTTTTCCCCTATAATTTGTTCATATACGGCGTGCTTTTGATCTGCATGGAGTCGATTGTGTCGTGTTTTGGATACTCCTCGAAAGTAACTGACAATTGTGTGTAAGTACGATTGTGAAGTTATTTTTTTTTGTTAAACCAATAAAATCAAAACACATGAACAGAAAATTTATCTTTTGTACAGCGTTTTCGCTGGCTGCTTGTTTGTCGGTGGCACAGGCTGCTGAAACTATTACGTTGGATTTGTCCAAACCGATCAATCCTGAAACTTTTGTTTTTGGCACTAACGATGTGTGGACGGAAACGTATAATGCTGAAGATTACACCTATTTTGAGGTGCAGAATTTTATGTTTTCGCATTTGCCGAGCATGAATAGTTACGGCGGAACATCGTGGGAGGGTTTCACGGTAGCGCGTGTGGCGTCCGACACTTTGAATGCGTTTGGCTGTATGGCCAAAGGCGGAGTCGCCGGTGTGGGTACGCCTTATTTGGTGGGCTATTATTCCGAGTATTATACATGGACGAATGAAAATGGCGAACCGAGTTCCAATATGATACTTTTCAACGACGGCAACACGTACGATGCTGTGGGCGTGTATGTCTGCAACAATTCGAACACATATCATTCGATACTGAATGGCGATTCTTACGCCAAAAAGTTCGCTCAAGGCGATACGTTGGTATTGAAAATTCATGCGTTGGACGAGTATTATGCAATTGACGATTCTAAGCAGAACATAGTAGTTTATTTGGCTGATTGTCGCTCATCCGATGCGTCGGCTTGGAAAATCAATAAAGGCTGGGAATGGATAGATTTGAGCGCACTGGGCAATGTGTCTGGGTTGGCTTTTACGATGGCGTCGAGCGATGTCAGTTATGGTTTTATGAATACACCGGCTTATTTCTGCTTGGATAAGTTGACGGTGCGCGAGGGTGCGGGTGAGGTCGTAGCACTTTCTGAAGTGAGCACTGCTGCATTGGAGATTTGTATGCGTGCCGGGTATATCGAGGTAGTCAATGCTACGGCTCCGATTGAGATATATACCATTTCGGGTATGCATGTACTGACTACAACCGCTCCGACAATATATACAACTAATTGGTCTAAAGGAGTTTACATTGTGAAATGCAATGACAGAATACAAAAAATCGTTCTGTAAAAGACGATTATTGTCCAGAAGTTAAAAATTGAAAGCGAGCCTTTTGGGTTGTGAAATCCGAAAGGCTCTTTTTTTTTTTGTGTGTCTTGCCTCAGTGGCTGAATTGTGGCAACCGTTTCATGGCGGCAAACACAACCCAATCGGGTAAGTGGCTGATAATCGGTACGATGATGTAGTTCCACGCTCCGGGCATCGAGCGTTTTTTCCAACTGCGGAATAGTTTGCGCAAGGCGCGGCGCACCAATGTTTCGGGCTGCATGGCAATGCCTGTTGCCAACAGCAGCCGCCGCATTTTGTCGGGCAGGTCGAACAGCGGTGTGTTGATGGTTCCCGGCGTAACGGCCAACACATGCACGCCGTAGCGCTTGTATTCGTACCACAGAGCCTTTGAAAAATTGAGTACATACGCTTTGCTGGCGTTGTAACATTGTATGCCGGGCATAGTCATCCACGCAGTCATCGAACTCATGTTTAGTATGTAGCCTCGGTGTCGGCGGCACATCTCTTCGCCAAAAAGTTTGCACAGTTTGGTGAGTGTAACCATGTGCAGCATCAGCAGTGTTTGCAATTTTGGCATGGGTGTTTGTGCCAATTCGCGAAAAATGAGAATGCCGGCGTTGTTTATCAGCACCTCGACGTCGATTTGCTGCTGTTTGGCAAAATCGAACAACTGCTCGGCGGCGTTTTGCTCGGCCAAGTCGGCGCAATAGTCGATGGCGGTGATGCGGTAGTCGGCGGCCAAGCGCACGGCCACATCGTGCAACTCTTGTGCCTGATTGCTCACGAGCAATAGGTCGTAGTGGTAGTCGCGCGCCAACTGTGTGGCGTAGTGTAACCCCATACCCGAGGAGGCTCCTGTAACGAGTGCAAACATCTGATTTTTAGTTTTTTATGAGTGTAACATCCATGTGCGGATAGGCAAACTCGAAGCCTTGTTGCGGTAGTTGGGTGTATAGGGATTTGTTCAGGTCGAAACGCACGTTCCAATAGTCGGGTGTGTGTACCCACACGCGTACCACGAACGTGATGTCGCTGGCATTCAGGCTCGATAGGGCTACAAAAGGGTCGGCTGCGCCCGGCGTTTGTGCATCGATGATGCGTTTGTCGCCGTGTACGATGTCCAAAATTGTTTCGATGCAGCGGTCGGCATCGGCGCCGTAAGCAACCGATATTTCCAAATCGACTCGTCGTAACGGGTTGGTAGAGTAGTTGTCGATATTGCCGTTCGAGAGGGTGCCGTTCGGGATGACGACGATGTGATTGTCGGTGCTGACGATTTTTGTGCTGACAATGCTGACATCGGTAACGGTGCCGCTAAATCCTTGTGCGGTGATGAAATCGCCCACTTTGAAAGGTTTGAAAACCAACAGCATGATGCCTCCGGCAAAATTTTGCACCGTGCCGCTCATCGCCATACCGATGGCCATGCCGCCGGCAGCCAATAGCGCCGCCAACGATGTGGTATCGACACCTAACGTGCTGACGGTTATGATGATAAGTAGCACTGTCATCGAAATGGAAACCAACGACGATACGAACGAAGCCAATGTGCGTTCGGTGTCGCGGCGTTCGAATATGCGTAGCAGTAGTTTTTTTACCCGTTTGATGAGCCATGCGCCTATTATGTAGATAATCAGCGCGATAACCACTTTGATGCCGAATGTGATGGCGTTGTGCAATAGTTGTGTCCAAAAAGCATTGGGGTCTTCCTGCACTTTTTGAATGATGGTTTCGGTAACTTGCCGCAGTGAATCCGCCGGCAAGATGACCGGTGTCGTGATGTCTTGAAGTAACAGCATGGTTGATTATTTTTGAAATTTACCGATGTATTTCATGGTCAGAAATACAGCCCAATCGGGCAGATGTTTGAGCAGCGGCAATACCATGTGGTTGATGACGCCCGGCATATCTGTTTTCTTCTTTTTGAACATTTTTTTCAGCGCGCGGCGCACCAATTTTTCGGGCGGGATGCTTACCGTCAAGTTGACGGCCACACGGCGCCAATAGTCGCTCAAGCCGAACAATGCCGTATCGACGGCGCCCGGTGTCATCACTGTGATGCCTACGCCGTAGGGCTTGAATTCGTACCACAGCGATTTGCTCAGGTTGTAGATGAACGCTTTGGTGGCGTTGTACGTTTGTATGCCCGGCATCGCCATCCACGACGACATCGACGACATGTTCAGGATGTAGCCGTTGCCGCGCCGGCACATATCTTCGCCAAACAAGCGGCACATTTTGGCCACTGTGAGCATGTGCAGGTTCAGCATCAGTTCGATGCGGCGCATGTTGGTTTCGATGTACGGATTGAAGAAAAAGACGCCGGCGTTGTTGATCAGAATATCGACCTGCAAGCCGTTTTCGATGCAGAAATTGTGCAGTTTTTCGGCTGCATCTGTTTCGCTGAGGTCGGCATAGTGCGCCGTGGTTTTCACGTTGTATGTTTGTGCCAAATGGGCGGCCACCTCCTGCAATTCCTGTTCCTGATTGCTGACGAGCAGCAGGTCGGTGTGGTAGTCGCGCGCCAACTGCGTGGCATATTGCAAGCCGATTCCGGAACTTGCACCGGTGATGAGTGATAACATGATGCTATTTAAATTTTTCTAAAATAAGATTCATCGCTTGGGCATTTCTTAATTTTTCATCTTCGTATTGTAAAAATTCCATGCCAAATTCGTTTCCTGATTTTCTGTTTTGACGAGGCTCGAGTCCTTCTACCAATAATGCTTCAAGTGTATTAGCTAAGTTCTCAATGGAGAAATTGTTTTTGCTATAATTGTCAATCAGTTCTCCTTTTTCATCAATATGATAAAAGCCAAACCATGAAAAACGATCCCATCTTCCGCTTAATCTATCTTTACAATGATCTGCAAGTCTTTTACTAATAGGTTGTTTAATAGCTTGTCCTACATAGATTACTTCTCTTGCGTCATGAAGCATATAAATACCGATTTGATTTTTTAAATTAACAGGCTGAGCTTTTTCTGTTTGTATCCCCAATATATTCATAGATTTCCAATCTACATTGAATCTGTTCCAATACATTCCAAAATTTTTTATAAGACATGTACTTTTATTAGTTTCTGCCTTTGTTTCTGTTATTTGAAATGTTTTGCTGAAAACAGACTGCTGTAATTTATAAATGCCCTTATCTATTTTTTCGAATATTTGAGGCTGAGTGCTTAATTGTGCTCCTACTGTGGCTTCCGGAGTGGCTCCAAGTTCTTTGGGTTTTCTATATCCTAATTCTATAATTTTGTTAGTTATATCAATGTAGTGCATAGGTGTATTTTCTGCCTGCATTACTTTAATAATGGCGTCTATCCATCTCATAACGACTTAATTTTTAGTTTGTTCTACTGATTTTTTCGCTTTCGCTTCGAGTTTGGCGATCTCTTTTTTGAGGCGTTTTGGAATGCACTCGCCATCGCGCTCCACGCACTCGTGGCACTTCATGTCCTTGGTGTACATGCGCCCTACGCAGTAGTTGGAGCGACCGCATCCGGCGTGGTAATGCGGATTCTCCTGCACATGTTTCACAAAGTCGGGGTCTTTAATCAGCACGTGTGCCAACTGGAAGAGTTCAAACCCTTCTTCCATTATCTGTTGGCAGTTGTCGCCCGATTGCACGCCGCCCACGTAAATCAGTTGTGTGTCGCCCAATTCGTCTTTCAACTCGCGTTGAAACCGTTTGGCTTTGTCCATGAAATAGAGTTCCTTGAAAGGCACAGTGGGCATCATCACGGGGGCTACGCCGGGGAAGTTGAGCGCGGCTTTGAGCCACCAAAACGATTTCATCGACATGTAGTGCGCCAAGGTTTTGTAGGGCATGGCGCCGCCTAAAATGGTCATCGGCGAACGGCTCACCATGCCGCCCGAAAGCACGATGCCATGCACTTTGTGTTTGGCTATCTCTTTGGCGATGCGGATACCTTCTTCGATGTCGCTGCCGCGCCAACAATCGTCCCACATGTTGGTTTTGACTATCACGGCCATGTCGTCTTTGGCGTGAAGCATCACTTCGTCGAGCACTTCGTTCATAAAACGTACGCGATTTTCGAACGATCCGCCGTATTCATCGTGGCGATGGTTGGTGCGCGGGCTGATGAATTGCGAAATCAGGTAGGCGTGTCCGGCGTGAATCTCGATGCAATCGAAACCTGCTTCGCGACAAAAATCGACCGCTTCGCCGAATTTCTTGACAAGTTGTTTGATTTCGGCCACTTTCAGTCGGCGATGGATGGTGGGCGAATAGAGGTTGAAGCCGTTGCTCGCGCTGACGGGCATGCAGTGGCAGGTGTAGAAGTGTGTCATGTTGCCACAGTGCCCAAGTTGAATGCTGGCTTTGGCGCCTTCGGCGTGAATGGCGTCGGTCAGTTTTTTCAAGCCGGGCAGTGCCTCGTCGCGCACGTAGAGTTGTCCGTCGAAACTGACGCCGCTCAAGTCAACGGCACAATAGGCTACCGTGGTCATGCCCACGCCACCGCGTGCTACGCTTACGTGGTAGTCCTCCAACTCCTGCGACGGGGTGTTGTTGTGGCACATGTTTTCGAACGCTGCCGAGCGGATAAACCGATTGCGCAGTGTAATCGGCCCAAGTTGATATGGTGTAAAAAGTTTCGATTCCGTCATGATTTTTATTGGTGTGTTAAGTCGTTATTTTGAAATATTGCCTGTTTTTGCGCTTTAATAGATGAACGGGAAAACACGTTTGAGTGGTCGTTCGTAAAACTCATCGCCAAATTCGGCCTGATATTTTTTGTAGATGCTGTTGGCGCGCGGCACAAGGTTGGCACACGTCCAAATGACGAACATCAGTCCCGACAAACTCCATGTGAGTATAGCAAAGCCTGTCCATTCGACAATTTCGCCGAAATAGTTGGCCGATGTTACATATTTGTACATGCCTTTTTTGGGCAGATAGTGCTTGGTGTCGCCCGGCGCGCGCAGGTGGCGAATGACGTGGTCGCTGTGCAGGTTGATGTCCATGCCGACAAAAAACAGCAGCACGCCGATGATAAATTGCGGTGTGGTGAGCCATGCGGCGGTGTACATGTCGTCCGGCGCGATGAAGAAAATCCATTCGCCTTGCAAATAGCCGTTCAATGTGTTGAAAATCATGCCCATCAACATGATGGCGATAGGCATTTTGCTTTTACCTTTCAGCAGGAATGGGAAAATGAACGAGCGCTGGAAATAGTGCAACTCGAACAATAAGAAAAAGATGAGCGGTGCCGTGTCGAATTTGCGCGGGCTCAATGCCCAAAAATACAACAATACAAAAAACACGGGACATTCCATCAAAATCCACGCGGTCTTGTTGCTGATGGCCGGTCCCCATTTGGCCGAAATCATTTTGCCGTAGCCGGCATTGACAAAATAGAGGCACACAAAGACGATAACGGCTGTGATGCCCATGCCGCCCATTAACCACAAAAATTGATCGGGCGCGAGCAAAAGTCCTTGTTTCCAGGTTGTTACATCGATAAAATTCATGTTCTTTCGTTTTTTTAGTTAGTATTATTTTTCGCAGCAGGCTATCAGGTTGCGGTCGCCCCAACCGTTGTCGATGCGTGCTACCGAAATCCAAAATTTGTTGTCGCGAACCCACGGCAGCGGGAATGCCGCCTTTTCGCGACCGTATGGGTGCGTCCATGTGTCGGCCGCAACGATATAGTCGGGGTGTGGCGCGTTGACCAGCACATTGTCGGCTTTGTCGGCTGTGCCGAAGGCTATTTCGTCTATCTCGTCGCGAATGACGAGCAACGCTTGTACAAAACGTTCCAATTCGGCTAAAGATTCGCTTTCTGTTGGTTCTATCATCAGCGTGCCGTGTACGGGGAACGATAGTGTCGGCGCATGAAACCCGAAGTCCATCAGTCGTTTGGCGATGTCGTTTTCGGTGATGTTGGTGTCGGCTTTGAAGTGTCGGCAGTCGAGTATCAATTCGTGTCCGACACGGCCGGTGGCACCCGTATAGACGATGCCGTAGTCGTTTTCGAGACGTTTTGCCAGATAATTGGCGCTCAAAATGGCTGTTTTGGTGGCGTTGGTCAATCCTTCGGCACCCATCATGCGAATGTAGGCGTAGGTGATAGGCAGAATGCCGGCGCTTCCCCACGGCGATGCCGCCACGGCCGTGTTGGCGTTGGCGTCGTCGATAAAGTGGTGGCTTGGCAGGAATGCCGCCAAGTGTGCTTTGGCGCAAATCGGCCCGACACCCGGTCCGCCGCCGCCATGCGGGCTGGCAAAGGTTTTGTGCAGATTCAGATGGCACAAGTCGGCGCCGATGACGCCCGGCGAGGTTAGCCCGACTTGACCGTTCATGTTGGCACCGTCCATGTACACCTGACCGCCGGCGGCATGAATGATGTCGCATATTTCTTTAATCTCCGGCTCGAATATGCCGTGTGTCGATGGATAGGTTATCATCAGGGCGGCCAAATCGTTGCGGTACGCTTCGGCTTTGGCGCGCAGGTCATCTACATCGACGTTGCCGTGCTCGTCGCAGGCGGTAACTACCACGTCGAAACCGGCTTGCACGGCGCTGGCCGGATTGGTGCCGTGTGCCGATGCCGGTATCAGCACTATGTGGCGATGACCTTCGCCGGCTGCCGCCTGATAACGACGAATGGTCAGCAGCCCTGTATATTCGCCGGCAGCGCCCGAGTTGGGTTGCAATGTGCAAGCATCGAAACCGGTGATTTCGCACAAATAGTGCGATAGATTTTCGATTATTTCCTGATAACCAAGCGTTTGGCTTTTTGGCGCAAACGGATGGATGCCGGTAAATTCCGGCCAACTGAGCGGCAGCATTTCGGCGGCGGCATTCAGTTTCATGGTGCACGACCCGAGCGATATCATCGATTGCGCCAGCGAAATGTCTTTGCGCTCCAACTGCTTGATGTAGCGCATCAAATCGGTTTCGGTGTGGTATTTCTCGAATATTTCGTGATGCAGAGCCGGCGTGTGGCGCAGCAGTTTTTGCGGCATGGCAATGGTAGCGACGGCTCCAAATTGTGTCGGCATCTCTTTGCCAAGCACGTTTGCAAAGATGGCTACAATTTTGGCAACGCCGGTTGTGGTGGTCGTCTCGTCGGTGCTGATGCCTATGATGTCGTCGGCTAAATGTCTGAAATTGACGCGGTTGGCTTCGGCTGTGGCGTGTAGTTTTTCGGACAGACTGCTATCGGGTAATGCAATGCGTATCGTATCGAAGTAGTTGGCGTTCAACTGTTTGCATCCAAGTTTCTCGAGTTCTTGGGCTATGAGCACTGCCATGATGTGCACATTCATCGCTATTTCGCGCAACCCTTCGTTGCCGTGATGTATGGCGTAGAAACCCGACATGATGGCTGGCAACGCTTGTGCTGTGCAGATGTTCGACGTGGCTTTCTCGCGTTTGATGTGTTGTTCGCGTGTCTGCAATGCCAAACGATAGGCCGGCTTTCCGTTGGCATCTTTCGATATGCCGATGATGCGTCCCGGCATCGAACGCTTGTATTCGTCGCGGGTGGCCATGTAGCCTGCCGAAGGCCCGCCAAAATAGAGCGGCATGCCGAAACGTTGCGTGCTGCCTACTGCGATGTCGGCTCCGAAATCGCCGGGAGGGGTCAGCAGCGTCAATGCCAAAATGTCGGCCACTACAGTCAGTCGTGCATCGTGGGCGTGACACGCTTCGGCAAACGATGCATAGTCGCCTATCTCGCCGAAATTGTCGGGATATTGCACGATGGCGCCAAAAATCGGTTGGTCGAAACTGAAACTTTCGGCGCGACCGAAAAGCAGTTTGATGCCTTGCGGCAGACTGCGTGTTTTCAGCACATCGATGGTTTGCGGAAACAGCCTCTCGTCGACAAACACTGTGTCGATGCCGGCTTTGACCTGCTCGCGACTGCGCAGGTTGAACATCATGGTCATAGCCTCGGCGGCGGCAGTGGCCTCGTCGAGCAGCGAACAATTGGACAATGGCAGCGCCGTCAAATCCGAAATCATGGTCTGGAAATTGAGCAACGCCTCGAGGCGTCCTTGCGATATTTCGGCCTGATAAGGCGTGTACGACGTATACCAACCTGGATTTTCGAACACGTTGCGCAAAATCACAGCCGGCGTTACTGTGCCATAATAACCTTGACCAATATAGTTGTCGGCCAAAATGTTTTTCTGCGCCAACGCATGAATGTGTTTCAAAAATTCCGCTTCGGTCATGGCAGCCGGCAGATGCAACGGCTCGCGCAGACGAATGTCGGATGGAATGGTTTGGTCGATGAGTTCGTCAACCGATTTAACGCCTACGATGGCCAACATTTGTTGCAAATCGCGGTCGGTGATGCCGATGTGGCGACGCGAAAAAAGGTCTGTTTGCATAATTAGTCTATATGATTGGATATAACTTGCAAAAATAACATTTTTTTTGCACAATCGGGCTGTTTTTTTGCAAAAAAAAGACATTGTTCGGCGCAATGTCTTTGTAGCGTTTTTTTTTGATTACAACTGTCGCGTTACAGGCGATTGTTGTCGGCAAAACTATAAAAGCCTTTTCCGGCTATAATAACGTGGTCAATTAGTTGAATGTCAAATAGTTGACAAGCTTCTTTTAGTTTTGTGGTGATGTCTTGGTCGTGTGTGCTGGGTTGTTGATTGCCGCTGGGGTGGTTGTGGCACAATATCAGTCCGCCGGCCAACTGCTCGATGGCATTGCGCATGATGAGTTTTATATCGACCACGGTGGTGCTGATGCCGCCTTTGCTGATGCAGTTGGTGCCGATTACTTTGTTTTGGCGGTTCAGGGTCATTGTCCAAAATTCTTCGTGTGGCAAATCGGCCAACATGGGCTGAAAGTAGTGCGCCACATCTTCGCTGCAACGTATTTGCAGGCGTTCGAGGGCTTGCGCCAACTTGCGTCGGCGCCCGAGTTCGAGGGCTGCTATCAGGGTGATGGCTTTGGTTTCGCCGATGCCTTTGAAATTTTTTTGCAGTGTGCCGATGGTCAGTTTGCCGAGTTCGTCGAGGTTATTGTGCACCGAAGCGAGCAGGCGGCGTGCCAATTCGACGACGGTTTCTTGAGTGGTGCCTGTGCGCAGCAATATGGCCAGAAGTTCGGTGTCGCTCAAGGCGGCAGTGCCGTGTTTGAGCAGTTTTTCGCGTGGCTTGTCGGCGTCGGCCCACGATTTCAGGTTTGCATGTTGTTCCATAACCAAAAAAAGACGGTGCAAAAGATACAAAAAAAGACTCTTTCGTGGAAAGAGCCTTGCTTTTTTGTCAAACTGCGAATTAGGCCAATTTGTTGACGTGTAAAGTCAGTTTCGATTTTAAGTTACCGGCTTTGTTTTTGTGGATAACGTGGCGTTTTGCCAATTTGTCCAACATAGACGTAACTTTTTTCAGCAACTCTTCGCCGGCTGCTTTGTCGGTTGTTTGACGCAAGTCGCGAACGGCGTTGCGTGCAGTGCGTGCGTAGTATCTGTTGCTCAAACGATGTTTGGCCGTTTGACGGATTCTTTTAACTGATGATTTGTGATTTGCCATTATTATAACAAATTTATGCGTTTCTTTTTAGTGTAGCCCATAGCAGAATCGAACTGCTCTTTCAAGAATGAAAATCTTGCGTCCTAACCGATAGACGAATGGGCCAATGTGCAAGGGATTTTTGCGACTGCAAAGTTAAGGCTTTTTTTTTATTCCGACAAATATTTGTACGAAAAAAATGAAATATTTTTATAACGTGCTTATTATTAGCGTGTTAATTTTTTATTAAATCTGTTTGATACACTGTTTTTATGCTTTTTTGCCGTAGCGTTTGCGGCGTATGGCGTATGCGGTTGGTGCTGTTATCAGCAAAAAAATGAGCGGTATCAGCGTGTTTGTCCATTGCCAAAGGCGACGATTGGTTTGTGTGGTCGATTTGTTGAGCAGCCGTAGTTTGAATTGACGATTGCGCAGCGATAGCCAATCTTGGTCGTCGGTGAGGTAGAGCAGGGCGTTGAGCAGAAAGTCGCGGTTGCCGAATGTCATGTGCGTGATGCGGTCGTAGCCGAGTGGCAGCACGCTCCAGCCTTGCGGCGTTTGTTCCAAATCGTTGCGTATGATGTCGCCGTCGGCCACAACCAGCATGCGTGTGTCGATGCCGGTGTCGCGGTGTGGGTGCGTGCCTACGATGCTGTCGGGGACAGATCGGCTGCGCGATGGGAATGTGGAGGTGAAGCGTCCTTGCAGCAGTGCAGCCACGGGTTGGTAGCGGGTGAACCAATAATTCTCGTCTTGCGCGTCGTTCATCAGTGCTTGTATGTCGATGAGGCATGGCGTGTGGCTGATGTGCGTGGCATTGGAGGTGATGAGCAGTATCTCTTTTTTTATAAGGGTGTCGGTGTTGTTGGTAAAGTCGAGTACAGATGCAAAATCGGCTTTCACCTGCATCAGGTTGCGCGTTATCGGCGAGTTGGGCGATGTGAGCAATAGTGGCGCATAGAACCACGGCATGGCTTCGAACTGCGGTTGTTCGCCGGTTGCGGCTATGTTGACGGGCATATAGGCGCATTGCATGTCTTGTACGACGGTCGATGTGATGCGCACGCCGTAGCGAAAGAGTTGGTCTTGCAGGTTGACGTCCAGCGGAATGATGGCGCTGTTTTCGGCTTGCGTCAGGGCGTTTTGCTGCATCTGAACGCCGTCGATGAGCCACATCACGCGTCCGCCGTTCATGATGTATTGGTCGATGATGTATTTTTCGCGTTCGGTAAATGGCTTTTTGGGCGCTGCTACAACGATGGCTTTGTAGTCGTCGAGGATGTCGGCGTTGTAGCCGATGACGCCGCGGTCGATTTGAAAATAGCGGCTGAAGGCTTCGGAGGCGGCGTACACTTCTTCCTCGCTCCACTCGCCGTGCCCTTCGATGAAGGCTATTTTGTCGATGGTGGTTTTGCTGAGTATGCGTATGGCATCGGTGATTTCAAATTCCAGATTTTCGATGGCGTGGTTGATGCCTTGCTCGCCTTGGCGGCGGCCGTCGGGCTGCAGCAGACAGATGGCCATGGTGTCGTTGCGGGTAACGACTTCGGCCCACGGGAAAACGATGTTTTGCGTAACGCGTCCGTTGGCGTCGCGCGATGCTACCGACATGCCGCGCAACCCGCGTTGTTCGAGCGCAAAGTAGTTTTTGTGGCGTTCGGTGTCGTTGTCGGCTTCCGACGGATTGATGAACGTGTAGGTGATGTGTCGGTTTGCAAAGATATTCAATTCGTCGATGAGTTCGGCGGCGGCGCGGTTCAGGCGTGCGAAGTTGGCATCGATGTCGCCGCCGGAGTAGAAGGTGATGTCGATGTCATCGGGTAGATTTTGTACGAGTCGGCGCGTTTGGTCGGCGATGCTGAAACGTTTTTCGGCGGTGAGGTCGAGGCGCAAAAATGGCAGCAGCGGTAGTGTGCCAATCAGCACAATGGCAATGATTATCAGTATGATGTCGCGGTATTTTTTCACGATGGTGTCTGTGTTTGTGTTAGCGTTTTTTCGTTTTGGCGTTGTTTAGTTCGGGGTAACTGACGCGCGAGTGGTAGATGCTTTTCAGTTTGTCTTTGAATACGTTTTTTATTTGTTCTACATCGCGGAATGCAATTGGCGAATTTTGGAACGAGCCGTTTGTTATTTGGCCGTCGATGATGCGATCGACCAATTCGTCGATGCTCTTGTCGTCGTATGTTTTGAGGCTGCGCGATGCGGCTTCTACGGCGTCGGCCATCATGACGATGGTGGTCTCTTTGCTGCCGGGTTTGGGTCCTGGATAGGTGAATTTCGATTCGTCGATGTCGGCATCGGGGCGGCTGTTTTTGACCATGTTGTAAAAGTAGCCGGTTTTGTTTTCGGCGTGGTGCGTCAGAATGAAGGCTTTGATGCGGTCGGGCAATTTGTTTTTGTCGGCTATTTTGACGCCGTTGGCTACATGGGCAATGATGATTTGTGCGGCATCTTCGGGTGCTGCTTCGTTCAACGGATTGATGCCCGAAGTCTGATTTTCGGTGAAGTAGAGCGGGTTGACCATTTTGCCGATGTCGTGGTAGAGCGCGCCCGTACGCGCCAGCAATGTGTTGGCATTGATGCGTGCTGCTGCGGCTGCCGCCAAGTTTGATACTTGCAGCGCATGCTGAAAAGTGCCGGGCGCTTTGCCCGAAAATTCCATCAGTAATTTGTTGTTCACGTTGGAGAGTTCCACCAAAGTCATGTTCGACAAAAAACCAAATATCTTTTCGAAAATGAAAATGAGTGCGTAGGCTATCATTTGCAACAGTGAATTGACGGCGAAAATGGCAAAAATCCACCAATCAATTTTGTCGAACGACGCATCGTAGATGAGTACGAAAGATGTGTAAGTTATTGAATACGAGATAAATACAAATAGTGCCGTGCGTACGAACTGCGACCGCTGTGTCATCTCTTTCAGGCTCGATACGACGGTCATGCCGGCGGTGATTTGCAGCAACAGAAATTCGAAAGGTTGTGGCACCATGAACGATGTTACCAATACGGTGATGATGTGCGCAAACAGCGCTGTGCGCGAATCGAAAAAGGTGCGTACGATGATGGGCAGCAGGGCAAATGGCACAATGTAGATGCTCAGTTGTGTGAAGTGTACCGTCAGCGATGCCAAACCCACCATGCTTACCACCATCAGCATGATGAACAAAATGTCGCGGTTGGAGTTGAATATGCGCGGTCGGAATAGGCGCAAATAGAGAAAAAACAGCAGTAGCAACCCGACGATGAGCAAAATTTTTCCGGCTACAATCCAATTGGAGTTTCGCTCGGGCAATTCCATCTGTTCGGTGGCTATTTTGAGTGAACGAAGAATTTTATATGTCTGATAGTCAATTATTTCGCCGCGGTCGATGATGCGCTGTCCGGCTTGCACCATGCCGGCCGTTGGCGATATGGAAGCCAACAATTCTTGTTTTACTTGTTCCGATTTGTTCTTGTCGAGTGTGAGGTTGGCTGTCAGGTAGTGGTTGAGGTTGGCTTTGCGCAGGATGCCGGCATCGATGTTAGTGGCGCTGAGCGCATCGTAGGCCGAACGTGCTGTGTGGATGTCGGTCAGGGCGGTTTCGTGAGCGGTTTGTGTGCTGTCGATAATCGAAATGCGCGTAACGCCCATGGTTTGCAGGTCGTTGTAGTCCTGTGCCGACATGATTCCCGTGCGGTAGAATGCGGTCAGCGCATCGGCTATTTGCCGGCGTTGGTTGTCGGTCAACGAATTGCCGGCTCGACCGAATTTTTCGATTTGTGCTCTTGCAACATCTTGATTGATAGTGAAATAGGGTACAAGATAACGTAGTATGCTATCCTGTTCGTGTTTGAGTTCCGACTCGTCTTTGTATATCGGGAAGTCGAATTCGGCGGTCAGCAGTTCGTTTGGCCATGGCTTGCCAAGCATGAACTGTTTATCGAATTTTATTTGGTGCGGTATGCACTCGTACACCAATACGACTGCTCCCACAAACAGCAAAGCACGCAGTGTGTAGCGCAGGGATTTGCTTGCGAAATTGAATCTCATGTTGCAATCACTTTTTTCCAACTTGCAAAGATACATTTTTTTTTGTTGATAACAAAATGCCGGCTTTTTTGCAGCATTTTGTCAAATCATTTTTTTTTGCTAACTTTGCAAGTTAATTCGGATTGACAAAAAATACGTTTGTAACACATAGAAATAAAGGCTTATGCTGAACATTGTTATATTTGGTGCTCCCGGTTCCGGCAAAGGAACGCAGAGCGAGTTGATAGTGAAGAAATACAATTTGGTGCACTTGTCGACGGGCGATATGTTGCGCGACGAGATAGCGCGCGGTACCGACATCGGTCGGTTTGCCGATACACTCATTTCGAAGGGCAATTTGGTTCCCGACGATTTGATTATCAAGATGATAAGTGCAAAAATTGATGAGCGCAAGGGTAATTGCAACGGGTTCATTTTCGATGGATTTCCGCGCACGGTGGCGCAGGCCGAAGCCCTCGATGCGTTATTGGCTTCGTTTGGCAAAAAACTGACGTTGATGTTGGATTTGCGCGTCGAAGAGCCGCTGCTCATCGAACGGCTGCTCAAACGCGGCGAAACCTCGCATCGCGCCGACGACAATTTGGAAGTCATCAAAAAACGGTTGCAGGTCTATCACGAAGTAACGATGCCTGTCATCGAGTTTTATAAATCGACGGGGCGCTATGTGGCTGTGGAAAATTGCACCACAGTCGAGGAGTATTTTCAGTCCATCGTGCAGTTGATCGAGTTTTCGATTTGCGGTTTCTGAATGCGCTTGTTTGTGAATTTATAATTTTTTTTGTCGAATAAAAAAACGCCGTTTGTTATGCCGAGTTCTAATTTTGTCGATTATGTAAAGATTTTTTGCCGTTCGGGCAAAGGCGGCGCCGGATCAGCCCATCTGCATCGTGCCAAATATCTGCCGAAGGGTGGTCCCGATGGCGGCGATGGCGGTCGTGGCGGTCATGTCATTTTGCGCGGCAACAAAAATTATTGGACACTGATTCATCTGAAATATGCGCGCCATGTCTTTGCCGGCGATGGCGGTAGCGGTGGCGAGAGCCGCAGTTTCGGCAAAAATGGTGAAGACAAAATCATCGATGTGCCGTGCGGAACCATTGCTTACGATGGCGACACGGGCGAATTTTTGGCCGAAATCAGCGACGATAAACAAGAGGTTGTGCTGCTGAAAGGTGGTCGTGGCGGCTTGGGCAATTGGCATTTTCGGTCGGCTACGAATCAGACGCCGCGATATGCACAGCCGGGCGAACCGCGCGTCGAGCGCAACATCATTCTGGAACTGAAGGTGTTGGCCGATGTTGGCTTGGTGGGATTTCCGAACGCCGGCAAATCGACACTGCTGTCGGTGGTGTCGGCGGCCAAACCCGAAATTGCCAACTATCCGTTTACGACACTGACTCCGAATTTGGGCATCGTGTCGTATCGCGACAATCAGTCGTTTTGCATGGCCGACATTCCGGGTATCATCGAAGGAGCGGCCGAGGGCAAGGGTTTGGGGTTGCGTTTTTTGCGACACATCGAACGCAACTCTGTTTTGCTGTTCCTCGTGCCGGCCGATAGCGACGATATTGCCAAAGAATACGGCATTTTGTTGCACGAATTGGAGAAATATAATCCGGAGTTGGTCGCAAAACAACGTATTTTGGCCGTCTCGAAATGCGATATGGTGGATGAAACCATGATGGAACAGATGCGTCTGCATTTGCCGCAAGGCGTGCGCACGGTGTTCTTCTCGTCGGTGTCGGGCTTGGGACTCGATGCGCTGAAAGATGTGTTGTGGGAGGAACTGAACAAACCGGAAAATCGTGTCGAAACCATTACGCATCGTAATCTGGATGTGAAACAGATAGACAAAGCAGAAGAGATCGAGGAGGACGACGATTTTCAGACAATTTATGGTGTGGAGCGTCGCGAACCTGACATTCCGTACGATATAGCGTGGGATGCCCCCGAAAATTTGAAGAAAGAAAAGTAGTTTTTTTTGTAAAATGATTTCATTATCAGAACTTTACGATATTTTTTGCGCCCATCGGCAGGTTACAACCGATAGCCGCGTGTGCCCGGAAGGCTCGCTGTTTTTTGCGCTGAAGGGCGATAATTTCGACGGCAACCGCTTTGCGCAAGCCGCTTTGGACAAAGGTTGCGCCTATGCTGTGGTTGACGAGGCCGAGTTTGCTACTAATGAACGTATCTTGTTGGTAGATAATGTGTTGCATGCTATGCAACAGTTGGCGCGTATGCATCGCGAACGGCTGGGGCTTCCCGTGGTGGGCATTACCGGCACCAATGGCAAAACTACTACCAAGGAGTTGGTGGCAGCGGTGCTGCGCGAAAAATTCAATGTACACTACACGCAAGGCAATTTCAATAATCACATCGGTGTGCCGCTCACGTTGCTGCAACTGACAGAAAACCACGAAGTTGCTGTTGTCGAGATGGGGGCAAGTCATTTGGGCGAGATCGCCGAATTGGTCGAAATTGTGCGTCCCGATTGCGGCTTGATAACCAATGTGGGCAAGGCTCATTTGGCGGGATTTGGCTCGCTCGAAGGTGTGCTGCAGACCAAAGGTGCGCTGTACGACTATTTGCGTGCGCATGATGGTCGGGTGTTTATCAATGCCAAAAATGAGTTGTTGCGCAGCATCTCGCACGGTTTGAAACAGACGTCGTATGCGCTCGATGCGTCGGCCGATGTGCAGGGAAGTGTCGTCGACTGCTCGCCGTTTATCACGTTAGAGTGGCATCGGTGTGGTGGCGCAGCGCATGTGGCAAAAACCCGTTTCGTCGGTATCTATAATGCCGAAAATATGTTGGCCGCCGCGACTGTCGGGCTGCATTTCGGGGTGAACGAGGCGCAAATCTGCCATGCGCTCGAGAGTTATGTGCCGCAAAACAACCGTTCGCAGTTTGTCGAGACGGCACACAATCGGTTGGTGGTCGATGCTTACAATGCCAATCCTACCAGCATGATGGCTGCTCTCGAAAATTTTGCAGCCATGCAGTTGCCGCACAAGGCGATTGTGTTGGGCGATATGCTCGAACTTGGCGCGCAAAGTCGCGACGAGCATCAAAAAATTGTGGATTATGTGGCACAAGTGCAGTTCGAAGAGGTGTTTTTGGTGGGCTCAAATTTTGTGCAAGTGGCCGACGGACGGTTTCGTACATTCGACAATACAGAGGCGTTGGCCGAATATGTGAGCGCTAATCCGTTGATAGACAGGACGATATTGATTAAAGGCTCGAATGGTATTCATCTGACAAACATTGTGCCGTTGTTGTGATGTTGCAGCGCAGTCTATATATAATAGGGTGTATTGTTGTAGTTATGGCGCTTACCGGCTGTAAAAATAATGTGGTGTCGCCCATTCCGTCGGCACCGGTGTCGTTGGAGTTTAACATCTTGCGCGATGCGCCCACGCTGAATGCCATTGGTGGCGTGGCTACGTTTGTTACACCGAAATATGTGGATCAATATTTGGGCTATGGCGGCGTGGTGGTGGTTCACAATTTTGAAGATCGCTTTGTGGCGTTCGACTTGGCTTGCCCCAACGAGATTGATCCCAATGTCAGGGTCAATGTCGATAGTTTTCCCGAGGCCATTTGTCCGCAGTGTGGTGCCGTGTTCGACATTGGTTATGGGTACGGCTATCCTATATCCGGCGACTGCCGCTATCCGATGAAGCAATACAATGTATTTGTTGCGAATTATAATGTTCATGTATCTAATTGATTGTCAAATAAATAAAACAATAAAAAGTCATGCCGACTCCTTCTCAACGCGGTTTGTTGATGCCGCAATCGCCTATTCGCAAATTGGCGCCTTTGGCCGATAAGGCTAAAGCGCGTGGTGTGCAAGTTTATCATCTGAATATTGGTCAGCCCGATTTGAAAACGCCGCAGACCGGTCTTGATGCGTTGAAACACATCGACCGCACCATCTTGGAATATAGTCCGAGCGATGGTTACAAAAGCCTGCGGATGAAAATGCTGAACTATTACAGCCGATTCAATATCGATGTCAGTGTGGACGACATTATTGTAACGGCCGGAGGCTCCGAAGCCGTGCAATTTGCCTTTATGAGTTGCCTCGACCCCGGCGACGAAATCATTGTGCCCGAACCGGCATACGCCAACTACACGGCCTTTGCCATTGCTGCCGGCGCGGTGGTCAAACCGGTGGTGTCGTCCATCGAAGAAGGGTTTGCCTTGCCGCCTGTGTCGGAATTTGAAAAACTGATTACGCCCAAAACTAAAGGCATCCTCATCTGCAATCCGAATAACCCGACCGGCTATTTGTACACGCGCAAAGAGATGAACCAAATACGCGATTTGGTGAAAAAATACGATTTGTACCTATTCTCCGATGAGGTTTATCGTGAATTTTGCTATACGGGCGCGCCCTACATCTCGGCGTTCCATCTCGATGGTATCGAAAATAATGTTATTCTAATCGATTCTGTATCAAAACGTTATAGCGAATGCGGTATTCGCATCGGTGCGTTGGTGTGCAAAAACAAAACCGTGCACGAGAGTGTTATCAAGTTCTGTCAGGCACGTTTGAGCCCGCCGCTTATCGGGCAGATTGTAGCCGAAGCCTCGATGGACACGCCGCAAGAGTATTTGGACGAAACGTACAACGAATATGTCGAACGGCGTAAATTTCTGATTGATGGGCTGAATCGTATTCCGGGCGTCTATTCGCCGATTCCGATGGGCGCATTTTACACGGTGGCGAAATTGCCGATTGACGATAGCGACAAGTTCTGCGCGTGGCTGCTTTCCGACTTCGACTACGAAGGTCAAACGGTGATGATGGCGCCGGCATCGGGATTTTACACCTCGCGCGAATATGGCCGCAACGAAGTGCGCATCGCCTACATACTCGACAAGGAAAAGTTGCGTAAAGCGTTGATTGTCTTGGAGAAAGCCTTGGAAGTATATCCCGGACGCGTTGATAAATGATTCTGCGAATGTTCGTTATTTTTGTATAGTAAGTACGGTATTCGCATTTAATAAATATTGTTTTGGAAAAACGAGAAACTGAAATATACGAAGAAAATGCCGTTTTGGTTGGTTTGGTAACGCCTCAGCAAAACGAAGAACGCTCTAAAGAGTACCTCGACGAGTTGGCGTTTTTGTCCGAAACGGCCGGCGCCAAACCTGTGCGGCGTTTTGTGCAGAAGTTGGATTATCCGAATCCGCGCACGTTTGTCGGGCAGGGAAAATTGGATGAAATTCGCGAGTTTGTTGCTACGCACGAGGAGGTCGGCATGATTATTTTCGACGACGAACTGTCGCCGTTGCAGTTGCGCAACATCGAAAAAGAACTGAAAATCAAGGTGCTCGACCGCACTAATCTGATTCTCGATATTTTTGCTAAACGGGCGCAGACGGCGCATGCCAAAACGCAGGTGGAATTGGCGCAATGTCAATACATGTTGCCGCGACTGACGCGCTTGTGGACGCACCTCGAACGCCAGCGGGGCGGCATTGGTATGCGTGGCCCGGGCGAAACGCAAATCGAAACCGACCGCCGCATCATTTTGAACAAAATATCGCTGCTCAAACAACAGTTGGCTGCCATCGACAAACAGAAAGCCGTGCAACGCAAAAATCGTGGCAAAATGGTGCGCGTGGCGTTGGTGGGCTACACCAATGTGGGCAAATCGACCCTGATGAATCTGATGAGCAAAAGCGATGTGTTTGCCGAAAACAAACTCTTTGCCACGCTCGACACCACCGTGCGCAAGGTGATTATCGAAAATCTGCCGTTCTTGCTGACCGACACGGTCGGATTCATTCGCAAACTGCCGACGCATCTGATTGAGTCGTTCAAATCGACACTCGACGAGGTGCGCGAGGCCGATTTGTTGGTGCATATCGTCGATATTTCGCACCCAAATTTCGAGGAACAGTACGAAGTGGTGAACGCCACATTGGCCGATATTGCCAAAGAACAGAAACCTACCATTCTCGTTTTCAACAAGATAGATGCGTTCACCTATACGCCGCAGGACGAAGACGACCTTGGCGAAAAACGGCGCGAAAACTACAGTCTCGACGATTTGAAACGCACATGGATGGCCAAGTTGGGCAACGATTGCATTTTTATTTCGGCCAAAAACAAGGACAATATCGATGCACTGAAAAGTTTGTTGTACGACCGCGTCAAGCAAATTCATGTAACGCGTTTCCCGTATAACGATTTTCTGTTCACAAAATACGACGAAAACGATTTCGTGGAGTGATGCGCCGCTCAAGACTGACATATTCGTTGCTGATGTGTATGGCTTTGATTGTGAGTTGTTTACAGGCGGTTGCAAACGACACGTTGCGCATGAGCGACGACGAGGTGCGGCGTTGGTTCGAAGAAAACGAGATACGCGATACCTTGCAGGCTGATACCGTGCCACAGGTCGCCGCGCCCGATTTGGTGCCGATGGCATTGTCGGCGAGCGACTCGGTGTGGTTGTCGGTACTCACAGCCGACGAATTGGCGCAGATACATGCGCACGCAGGCGAACATGCGGCGTGTAATCCGCTGTTCATCGATGAATGGGTGGTTTCGACGGTAGATGGCGTCGAACGGCGTAACGATGCGATAGCCGACTTGCGCCGCCGTGCAAAACAGGTGATTTTTCGCGACAATCCGGACGTGTACACCTACCACGAATCGCAGTTGCCGAACATCGACGAGATAAAACGGCGCCGCGTGAAAGCCGAGAAAAATCAAATCACAGTCGATGCCATTCCGACCATCAAAATTGATAAATTGGCCAAAATAAAGCCTACGAAATCGCCGTGGACGTATGGTGGCGATGCGCAGGTGCAGTTTTCACAAAATTACTATTCGGATAATTGGTACACGGGCGGCGAAAGCAGTTTGGCAGCCTATTTTTTCTTTAAGGGAAAAGTCAAATATTCGTCGCAGAAAATTCAGTGGGACAGTCAGTTAGATGCCAAATTCAGTTTCAATACGGCGGCATCGGATACGTTGCGCAAAATACGCACCAACGACGACCTTGTGCGTCTGACTTCGAAACTTGGCGTGCAAGCCTTCAAAAGCGACAAGTGGTTCTATTCAGCCGATTTCGAACTATCGACCACGCTTTTCAATACCTATGTCAAAAACAGTTATGAGCGTGTTACCGGACCGGCTTCGCCCTTGCGTTTGTATTTGTCGTTGGGCTTGGATTTCAAATACAAGAACGAGTTGTCGGTGCAGATGTTGCCGTTTTCGTACAAAATGCTGCATGTGGCCGACACTGCCAAACACGCCGGCGTAACGCAGAGCATTGCCGACAAACAAGGCATTCCGGCCGGACAAAAGACCAAAAACGATGTCGGCAGCAAGGTGAAAGTGCGTTGGGAACATAGTTTCATGCGCGAAATCAAGTTGGAAACTACCTTTTCGCTCTACACCAATTATCGCGGTGTCGAAGTCGATTGGGAGGTGATTGGTTACTTCATCATCAACCGTTTCCTGTCGGCGCGCGTGGCGCTCAATCCGCGTTACGATTCGACGGTGGAGTTGCCCGATGGCGAAGATCCGCGTTTGCAGTTCAAAGAGTTGGTCAGCGTCGGGTTTCACTACAAATTCTGACAACGCGAACACAAAAAAAAACACTCTCTCGCCGTTGGAGTGAAAGAGTGCTTGGGATGTCGGTGTGTGGCGGTTATTGTTCGAGCGATTGGATGATTTCATCCATTTCGCTTACAAATTTTTTGTGCCGTGTCCATCCAATCAGTCCGCCGATGAGTGCACCTGCTGCGCAACTCGCTATGATGCAGATGGTTAGAAGTGTGTTGCCGGCGTGCGCAAAGTATATCTCGCCGAAGAACCAACCTAACCACGGAATGACACTCGGCCAACCGAAACGTTTCCAATTGTGATACAGTTTTTTCAGACGACGCACTTGTTTGGCTACGGTCAGCAGGTCGCCGTTGTTGATATCGCGTTGCTTAATCCAATTGTGCGGAATGATGGTGGCCAAAAAACAGAATAGCATATAAGCGATGGTGAAGCCCACGAACCACCAACTGCAACCTAATTGCAGGAAAGAATAACTTCCGAACGTTATTACAAACAGGCAGGCGATGCCTTCTTGCCATACGTTTCTGTTCAGACGGCGTACACGTTGGCTTGTAACCTCGCGTAACAAACGGTCGTTCACAATTTCTTGTTTGTCCAATTTCGATTTGAGCAAATTCATTTGCTCGCGCATTTCTACTAATTCGTCCATAGTTTTTTTATTTTTTTGAGTTGTTGTTTTTGAGTTGTTCGCGTATGCGCACCAGTCGTACCGACACGTTTTTGGTGCTGATGCCCACTATTTGACCGATTTCGTCGTAACTGAGGTTTTCGAGCCACAGCAACACGATGGCTCGGTCGATAAAGTTCAGACTGTGAATGCGGTCGTAGAGCATTTTCACTTGGCGATTTTCGTCGTCGGTGTCGGCAAACAGGTCGATGTCCATCGTCAGTGGCACGCTCTGCCCGCGCGACCGTTTTTTGCGGTCGGCCGAGATGCAGGTGTTCATACTCACACGCCAAATCCACGTTTGTGGACTACTTTCGTGGCGAAATTTGCTAAAACCATTCCATAGGTTGATGAGCGTTTCCTGAAAGTAGTCGTTTACCTCGTCGGTATCGTCCGAAAACATGTAGCAGACGGTGTAAATCGTCGTTTTGTGCTGCTTGACGAGGCGTTCAAATTCTTTTTCTAATTCGTTCATTGTTGTTGGTTTTGTTTGTTTTTCGATTGTTAGACGCATGGCGATGGTCAAAAACTACAGAAATCTCAAAAAAAAATTACGCCTCGCACAAAAAAATACGAGGCGTCTTTTGCAATAGGTTGATAATCAGATTATTTTATGGTAACAAATGGCAGTTGGTCGCCGCTGAAATAGGTGGGCATGCGGCCGTCCCATTTGTTGATAGCCATCTCCTGCAACACCATGGGCGACAGCGAAGCCTGTTTCACTTTTTGCGCTTCGGCTTCGAGTTTCATGCGCTCCAACGTGAATTTGGCCGTGAGCGCACCTTGCTCGGCAATCTTTTTATCCTCGATGGCTTTGTTGAAATCGTCGCTGAAGTCGTGGTTGGTTATCAGCAGACTTTTGACCACGATGCCGCTGCCGGCAACTTGATTGGCAAACGTGCTGTTGATGCGGCTCGATATTTCGGCACGCTTTTCGACGAAGGTTTCAATCGGATACTCGGCAATGACGGCGTTGATTTTTTCCGACAGTGTGGGGCGAATCAGCGTGTTTTCGATGTCCATGCCGAACGTCTGGAAAATGCGGTCAACTTGTTTGCTGTCGAGCGCATACACCAAACTCACATCGACGGCGATGGTTTGAATGTCGCTCGACGATACTTCGGTGTGAATGGATAAATTGTGGTCGCGAATGGACATCACTTTGACGGCGTCCACAAATGGTATTTTCACGTTCAGACCTTCGTCGGCAATAGCCGTCAACCGACCAAATCGCAACACCACGCCGCGTTCGCCGGTGTCGATGGTGTAGAAGGCCGAAAACAAAATTGGTAGCAGCACAATGAGGGCTACACCCAACCAAATGTACTTGAACCAAACGGGTCTGATGGTTTGTTGATACTGCATAATTGTTTGATTTTTAAGTTAATACTTCGTCTATTTTACTTTCATAACATCGAATCCTTGCCCATAAACACCGATGGCCGATGATTGCGACACAAAGGCGTTGGGGTCGATGTCTTTCACTATTTTGAATATTTTGGCCGATTCGTTTTTGCGCGCCAACACCGTGATGACCTTGACCGGTTGTTTGGAGTACCAGCCGGTGCCGTCGAGTATAGTTACGCCGCGGTGTACCTCGTTGTTGATGGCGTTGGCAATGTCTTCGTATTTGGCCGAAAAAATCAAAAATTGTACCGATTGCCGCACACCGTTCACCACCATGTCGAGGGTGAAAGTGGCTATGGTCATCGTTGTCAAACCGTACACCACTTTTTCGATGTTGCCTTCGGGCAGAAAGTACGACGAACTGATAATCAGCACGTCGCAGTAGAGTAGCGCACGTCCCAACGTGATGTTGTGGTATTTGTTGATGAGTTTGGCAATGATGTCGGTACCGCCCGAACTGCCATTGTTCAAAAACATGATGCCCATGCCCGAACCGGCCAAAATACCACCAAGCACACAGGCCATAAAAGGCTCGTTTTCTGACACAAACGTGCCAATTTCCGCGTCGGGTATGATGGCAAAGAAAATCGTCAGGCAAGTTACACCATAGATGGTGCGAAGGCTGAATTGCAGTCCGAGTTTCCACAACGAAAAAATCAGCAATACGCCGTTGATGATGGCGTAGGTGACGGCTACGGGAACGCCTGTGCCGTATTGCACGATGGCACTCACGCCGGTGGCGCCGCCGCCCGTAATTCTATGCGGCAGCAGAAAGGCTTTCCACGCCGTGGCGTACATCACCAAGCCCAAGGCTATCATCAGATATTCGCGGATGGCACTCCAATTGATTTTCGAAAACGGTTTGTTCATAGTTGTTTGTCGATTACAATACGATATTGACAATTTTGCCAGGCACTACAATGACCTTTTTGGGCGTCTGGCCGTTGGTGTATTTCGCTGTTTGCTCGTTGGCAAGGGCGGCTTGCTCTACGGTGGCGCGGTCGAGGGCAGCCGGCAAATCGAGTGTGAAACGCACTTTGCCGTTGAACGAAATCGGATATTTCACGGTCGATTCGGTCAGGTATTTTTCGTCGAATGCGGGGAACGTGGCATCGCATACCGATGTGTCGTGTCCCAAAGCGTGCCACAACTCTTCGGTGATGTGCGGCGCAAACGGCGATAGAATAATCAGCAGCGGTTCCAGCACGGCACGTTTGTTGCAATGCTGCTGCGCCAATTCGTTTACACAAATCATAAAGGCCGAAACCGATGTGTTGAACGAAAAATGCTCGATGTCGTAACCTATTTTTTTGATGGTTTTGTGCAGCGTTTTCAGCTCGCTTTCGGTGGGTTGTTCGTCCGATACGGACAGCGTGTCGCCGGCGAAGAACAAACCCCAGAATTTTTTGAGAAAACGGTGTACACCGTCGATGCCGTTTGTATCCCAAGGTTTCGACTGCTCGAGCGGCCCGAGGAACATCTCGTACAGGCGGAGCGTGTCAGCACCATATTTTTCGACAATGTCGTCAGGGTTGACTACGTTGAACATCGATTTCGACATCTTCTCCACAGCCCAACCACACACGTATTTGCCATCTTCGAGCACAAATTCGGCGTCGCGGTATTCCGGCAACCAATTTCGGAAGGCGTTGATGTCCAAAATGTCGTTCTCGACAATGTTTACATTGACGTGAATTGGCTGGGTTTCGTACTGATTTTTCAGATTGTACGACACAAATTTGTTGGTTCCGACGATACGGTACACAAAATTGCTTCGTCCCTGAATCATGCCTTGGTTTATCAGTTTTTTGAAAGGCTCGTCTTGACATACAAGGCCGAGGTCGAACAAAAATTTGTTCCAAAAACGGCTGTAAATCAGGTGTCCGGTGGCGTGCTCGGTGCCGCCGATGTACAAATCGACGTTTTGCCAATAGTCGTCGGCGGCTTTGCCGACCAGCGTTTCGGCGTTGTGCGGATCCATGTAGCGCAGGTAGTAGGCCGACGAACCGGCGAAGCCCGGCATGGTGCACAATTCGAGCGGGAAAATCGTTTTATTGTCGATGGCGGCGGTGTCGGCCAAACGGCGGTTGACTTCGTCCCACGCCCATGTTTTGGCATGACCGAGTGGCGGCTCGCCCGTTTCGGTGGGCAAAAAGTTGTCCACTTCGGGCAATTCCAGCGGCAATTTTTCTTCGGGAATCAGATAGGGCATACCATCTTTGTAATACACGGGGAATGGCTCGCCCCAATAGCGCTGACGGCTGAAAACGGCGTCGCGCAGACGATAATTCACTTTCACGCTACCGATGCCGTGCTCGGTGATATATTGTTTCATGGCGGCGATGGATTCGGTCACGGTTTTGCCGTTCAGGAATCCCGAGTTCATCATCACGCCTTCTTTGGCATCGAAACTTTCGTGGCTCACGTCGGCGCCTTCAATCAGCGGAATGATGGGCAGATTGAAATGTTTGGCAAAGGCGTAGTCGCGGCTGTCGTGTGCCGGCACTGCCATGATGGCGCCGGTGCCGTAGCCGGCCAACACATAGTCCGAAATCCAAATCGGTATCTCGTTGCCTGTCAGCGGATTGATGGCGTACGAACCAGAGAAAACGCCGGTTACGCGACGGTCGGCAATGCGCTCGCGCTCGGTGCGGCGTTTCACCATGTCGAGATAAGCATCCACTTCGGCTTGTTGCGCGGCGGTGGTTACTTGGGCTACATATTCGCTTTCGGGCGCCAACACCATGAATGTTACGCCAAACACGGTGTCGCAGCGCGTGGTGAAAATCTCTATTTTCTTATCGCTGCCGACCAATCCGAAAAACATTTGTGCGCCTTCCGATCGGCCAATCCAATTCTTTTGCGTCTCTTTCAGCGATTCTGTCCAATCGAGGCGGTCAAGTCCATCGAGCAGGCGTTGGGCATAGGCCGACACGCGCAGGCTCCACTGACGCATGACGCGTTGTTCGACGGGATAGCCGCCGCGTACCGACAAACCTTCGCTCACTTCGTCGTTGGCCAATACGCAACCCAACTGCGGGCACCAATTCACTTTCGTGTCGGCCAAATAGGCAATGCGGTAGTTCATCAGTATCTCTTGCTGACGGCGTTCGTCCCAACTTTTCCATTCGTCGGCCGTGAATATGGGCGTCTCGCTTTGTGCCGCCCGCACTTTGGCGTTGCCTTGATCGTTGAATATATCTATCAACATCGAAATGGGACGTGCGGCGTTGGCGCGTTTGCAGTACCAGTGGTTGAACATCTGCACAAAAGCCCACTGTGTCCAATGATAAAATTGCGGGTCGCAGGTGCGCACCTCGCGGCTCCAATCGTAGCAGAAACCGATTTTGTCCAACTGCTCGCGGTAACGCGCTATGTTTTTGCGGGTCGTTATTTCGGGGTGCTGACCGGTTTGAATGGCGTATTGCTCGGCCGGCAAACCGTAGGCATCATAGCCCATCGGATGCAGCACGTTGTAGCCTCGCAGACGTTTGTAGCGGCTGAAAATGTCGCTGGCGATGTATCCCAGCGGATGTCCGACGTGCAAACCCGCGCCCGACGGATAAGGAAACATGTCCAAAACGTAATATTTTGGACGCGACGGGTCGGCCTCGGTCTTATACACAGCGTGGTCAACCCAATATTGTTGCCACTTTTGCTCGATTTGTTTGAAATTGTATTCCATGATTTGTTGCGATGTTACAAAAAGTCTGCAAATATACGCAATTTTCTTGAATTTGCTATCACTTTTCGTGGTGCTTTTGCATAAAAAAAGTTCAGAAGCACGCTCCTGAACTTTTGCTTAATTTTTGGCATTATTTTTTGCGGCGATGTTTCAGCAGCAGTCGCACAAAGCCGATGCCCAATCCTACAAAACCGGCCGATGGCGCAATGAACGATAGCGCATTGCCTATGCTGTCGATGATGCCGGATGCCCGTTGCAGCGACCGACGAATGTGGCGCACATCGTTTGTCAGACGCATCTCCTGCACATCTATTTGTTGCTGCAGTTGCTGCTTGCAGCGATGCAGGTCGTCTATCGAATGCAGATGTGCCATGTCAAAGTGTTTGCGCGTTTTCATCGTTCTCGGAATTTGGCGTTTCGTAAAACAAAATATGACTCAAGTGCGCAACCAAAGGATTGATAAACAGTGGTTTGCAAAACACGATGCCCAAAATCAGCAGCAGCACGAAAACACCGCCTACAATACACAGCGGCAGCACTGCGCCTAACATCGGTGTGAGCCACGCCACCAGAGCAAAGGTAAAATAGATAAACGCCGCCAAAGCCAATACCGTGGAAACCACGACGAGCAAAATCAGCGCCACGATACGCGACAACTTCTCGAGTAACTCGAGGCGAAGCATATCGTAGCGCATACGCAGATAGCGTTTGCTGTCGTCAATCAGATGCTGATAGGTGCTGTCGGCCATGATGGGTTATTTTTGGTTGGCAACTTCATCGACAGCAGCCTGCAAATCGTCATCGGTAAAATTGTGATGCAATTTGGCAATCACTTTATCGACAAACTGCGACAGCGATTCGCGGTCGCACGCAATACCTTTTTCTTTCAGCATACGGGCGATTTTGTCGCGTGTGTTTTTACCCGAGTCGGGTGCCAACAACAAACCGAGCGCGGCGCCGGCCAAAGCACCGCCGGCAAATGCAAACAGATGTGAGAGTTTCATGGTTCGTTTCCTCCTATTTTAAGTTAGACAAAAAAAAATAGTTCATTTTATGGTGTGCAAAATTCGTGCCAAAACAAAATGTTGGGGCGGTGCCGCCGAATGCGTTTGTACGATTGGAGATTTTTTTGTAATTTTGCCATTCAATATGGCTACAAAACAAAAATATTATGTCGTTTGGCAGGGGCGCACTACCGGCATTTTCGATAGTTGGGCAGCGTGCAAGGCGCAAATCGATGGTTACGAAGGCGCGCAGTACAAGGCGTTCCCGACGGAAAATGCTGCCAAGATGGCATTTGCCCAAAACTATTGGCAGGTGGTTGGGCGCTCGAAAACGCTGCCATTGCAGGCTGTGGCCTTTGCCGATGTTGCCGAACGTCCCTTGGCCGGTTGTTTGTCGGTCGATGCGGCGTGCAGTGGCAATCCCGGCGTGATGGAATATCGTGGCGTGATGGTCGATACGGGCGAGGAGGTTTTCCGCCAAGGACCATTTGCTGCTGCCACCAATAATATCGGCGAATTCCTGGCTATAGTGCATGCGTTGGCGTTGGTCGAACAGGGCAAACTGACCGTTGCAGCCATCTATTCCGACAGCGTAACAGCGCAGGCGTGGGTGCGTCAGCGGCGTTGCAAATCGAAGTTGATACAAAATGCCGACAATGCGCCTGTGTTCGAGTTGATCAATCGCGCCAATGCGTGGTTGGCGACGCATGCTGTTTCTACTAACGTGCTGAAGTGGAAAACCGATGTTTGGGGCGAAATTCCTGCCGACTTCGGACGAAAATGACGGCTGAAAAAGTTAGAAAAGTGTTAAGAGTTTCAAAGTTTAAGGCTTAGGGATAAAAAAGTAGGGACGTGTCGTGGCGCGTCCCTACAATCTATGTTCTACAATCTATGCTCTATGTTCCGGTGTCATTTCACCACTACCTTGACGGCGGCGCTGTCTGTTTTTACGACATAAACGCCATGCAACGTGCCGTTGTTGCGCGTTACATCGCGGCCGGTCAGGTCGTAGATGCGGAAGTCGCTGTTGCAAACCACGCGACCTTGTTCTACTGCAATGGCGTTGCCGGCATCGGTTGTTGTCAGTGCTGTTGTTGTTTGGTCTTCCTGCACGCCGTAAGTGCCATCGCCGTTGTCTTTCGGTTCGAAGTCGTCGGCACATTGGTCTTCCGGTATGGCGTGCGAATAGGTGCCGCCCGACACTTGTGTCGTAGGTGCCGGAGAGGTGTTGTCATACAGGTGGTTGATGTTATTGTTGCCTTCCGGTGCTTCGAATGTGCCACCGGTGATGGCGATGGTGGCAACTTCGTATTCGCTGTCGCCGGCATAACCTTGTTGTACGTTGGCACTATTTTCACCTGTGGCTGTGAATTTGCCGCCGGTGATGGTGGTTTTGTTCCAATTGAGTACATTGCCTGCTCCGATGACCGAGTTGGTAAAGGTGCCGCCCTCGATGGTCAATAGGCCATAGTCATCGTTTTTGACATTGTACAAACCGCCCTCGAAGTTGCCGCTTTTGATGACGAGTGTCGAAAATGCTTTTGTCGTGTTTTTTGAAGGAGAATACCAACCATTTTCAATCATCGATGATTTTGTACCGGCGTTTTTCACTATGCTGCCATCAATAGTCATAGTGCCTTGGTTCAGAATGGTGTAGTAGGTGTTGTCGCTGCTGTTTTCGTTCGAACGCTCGAAGGTCGCACCCAAGAGTTGTGCTTCGGCGCCAACGTTGTTGTACAGCGCGGCTCGTTGGTGTGTGAGCGCATCGATGGTACCGTTGCCGATGATGCTCAGTGCGCCGTTGTTGGTAACGACGTGTGCGCCTTCGGCCGACAATGTGTGGCCGTTCGTGTCGAATACGATGTTGTCGTCGGCGGCTATCACGATGGCTTCTTTCACGTCGCACATCAGCACGATGGTGTCGTTGCCGGCGGCGGCTTCGATGGCGGCGCTCACTGTGGCGTAGAGCGATGTGCCTTGGGCATTTTTGCAACCGGCTGCATACGTTGTACCGGCGAGTGTGGCTTCGGGTGCGATGCTGACTGTGGCATTCTCGGCACCGCTGCTTGCGCTGATGCTGCCAGTGATGGTGCCGGATTGGATAACCAATTCAAAGCCTTCGGAGTCGGCGGCATCGCCTGCTTGCGATACTTCAATGTTTCCGTTGATGGTAGCACCATCCACTGTTACTTTTACAGATGTATAACTTGCTGAAATCCAATTACATACATCGAACGCAAAGTCGCCCTCTTTGGCGTTGATAGTGGTGCCTTCGCCAATCAGTATCTCGCCGTTGTTGTTCGACAATACATAGCGTCCTGTGCCCTGCAATTTGGTACCGTTGAGTGTAACGTTGAGCAGGGTTAGGTTGGCGTAGTTTTGTATCAGCATCAGGGCTACGCTCGATGTGATGGTGCCATTTTTAATGGTGATGTCGGAGTTGCGCAGGAGTTGGAACGCTTGGGTTTTGGTTCCTTCGGAACCGGCCAGGTTGGTGGTAACTTCGTAGGTGAATCCGCCCAAATCGAGCACCATTTTAGTGCCGGAAGGCACGATAATACCATCGCCTTGGGCATTGCTCAAGAGTTGGACGGTGGTTTCGACGCCGGTTGGTACGGCGGCTACGGCAGCGGCCAAAGTTTCATACTCGGTGTCGCCGATTTTTGCGGTGTTTGCGGCAAATGCACTTGCACCCACAAACAACAGCAGAGTTGCAAAAGTAGTTTTTTTCATCATGATGATAATTTTTTTGTTGTTTGATGTTGAACGGGTGCGATTCGGTGTGGCTTCGCTCCTGTCGAACATCGTTGTGTTTTCGCAAAATTTCTAATAAAAAATCCGAAAGTGCACACACCGATTTGATGGTGTTTGGTCATCAATTACACTTCCATGACGTGTCTTTATTTATTGTTTTACAAATATTATGCCGTTTGGAGGCAAAAAGTAACCTGCATTTAATTATTTTTAATAAAAAAAAGCGGGACTTTGCATCGTTGCTGTTCCGCTCTTCAAGGCTCTGGTACTGCCATTACTAGTAAAACAAGCAATGTAAAGTCCACGCCAAACACGTTTTTGTCGGTTGTGTAACCGGCAGACGTGTTTTCGCAGACATCTACACATGCTGTGCTTTGACTAGTTTTTCGTTGAATTTACCAGATTCCGAAGAGCCAAAACAAACGCTGTCAGACGTCTTTTTGTATTATGTTTGTGTGCTTTGCAACTACGAGTAGTTGTTTTGCGCCGACAAAGGTACAAAAAAAGTTTGAAATGGTCAAAAAGTTGAGCGAGTAAATTTGTTTCAGTGGTTAGAGTTGCGGCTGAGCCCCGAAATTTTCGATGGCCATCGTGTCGCCATCGAATGTGGCGTACGAAAATTCTCTGATGAAATCGCCGATTATCAGCACTTGGCTGCTATTTTTCAGCATCAGATTGAGTACGATGTGGCGGTGTCCGAAAACGTAAAAATCGATATCGGGGTGCTGCACGGCATGTTGCTTGGCGAACAGTACGAGTGGTTCGGCGTTTTCGCCCAAGAATCCGATGTTTTGGCGTTCGTGTCGGCGGCGGTTGCTTTCGCTCCAGCGTTGTCCGAATTTGATGCCGATGGTGGCCGGCAGTAGGTGCCGGAATGCCCACTGACAAGTGCGACTGTGGAAAATGCGTCGAATGAGCGAAAATTTTCGGTCGCGGTCGCCGAGTCCGTCGCCGTGTGCCATGAAAAATTGTTTGCCTTCGAGCGTGAAAATTTGTGGTTCGCGGTGTACTATCAGTCCGACTTCTTGTTCGAGGTAGCCGAATGTCCAGAGGTCGTGGTTGCCGACGAAGAAGTGGACGGGAATGCCGGCTTCGGTTATTTCGCGCAGTTTGCCGAGCAGCCGTGTAAAGCCTTTTGGCACGACGGTGGTGTATTCGAACCAAAAATCGAAGATATCGCCGAGCAGAAAGATGGCGGCGGCATCGGTTTGGGCCATGTCGAGCCAATCGACCAATCGTTGTTCGTGTGCGTGCGGGTTGTCGATGACGCGTGCGCCTAAATGTGCGTCGGACAGGAAGTAGTATTTCGTGTTCATCGTGTGCGTGATGTGTGGTTACAGCAGACCGAGTTCGAGTTTTGCTTCGTCGGTCATGCGGTCTTGTGTCCATTCGGGTTCGAAGACGATGTTGACGTTGACGGTTTTGACGCCTTCGATGCCGGCCACTTTCAGCCTGACGTCTTCGGCCATAAAGTCGGCGGCGGGGCAGTTTGGCGCGGTTAGTGTCATGTCGATGTCGATGTTGCCGTCGTTGTTTTCGATGCGGTAGATGAGCCCCAAATCGTAGATGTTGACGGGAATTTCGGGGTCGAATACGGTTTTGAGCACCGCAACGATTTTTTCCTCGATGGCTAAAAATTCGTTTTCCATTTTTACAGTCCTTTTTCTTTGGCTTCGTTCCAGATGGCGTCCATTTCGGCGAGGCTCATTTGGTGCAGGTCGCGCCCTTGTTTGATGGTTTTCTCTTCCAGATAGTTAAAGCGGCTGATAAATTTTTTGTTGGTGCGTTCGAGGGCGTTTTCGGGATTGATGTGGTAGAGGCGTGCGGCGTTGACGAGGCTGAAAAACAGGTCGCCAAATTCGGCTTCCATGCGGTCGTGGTCGTCGTTGTCTATTTCGGCCTGAAATTCGGCTATTTCCTCTTTCACTTTGTCCCACACTTGTGTACGTTCTTCCCAATCGAAGCCGATGTTGCGGGCTTTGTCTTGTATGCGGTTGGCTTTGATGAGTGCCGGCAGCGCAGCGGGAATGCCGCTCAATACCGATTTGTTGCCGTCTTTTTCTTTGGTTTTCAGTTGTTCCCAATTTTGTTTGACGGCTTCGGAGGTTTCGGCTTTCACGTTGCCGTAGATGTGCGGGTGGCGGTAGATGAGTTTTTCGACCAATGCGTCGCATACGTCTTTGATGTCGAAATCGCCCGTTTCGCTGCCCATTTGGGCGTAGAATACGATGTGCAACAACACATCGCCCAACTCTTTTTTGATGTTCTTTTTGTCGCTATTGGCTATGGCTTCGGCCAATTCGTAAACTTCTTCAATCGTGTTGCAGCGCAGCGATTCGAACGTTTGTTTTTTGTCCCACGGACATTTTTGCCGCAGTTCGGTCATCACGTCGAGCAGGCGTGCAAAGGCGTTTAGTTTTTCTTCTTGTGTGTGCATATATTTTTTCTGAAAACTCTTGTTTTATCGGACATCGCATGTGCGGAATGTGCCGCTGTGTGTGCCGGTTATTTTGTTGCCAAGTTGGTCGGTGCAGTCGAATGTGAATGTGTATTTCCCGTTTTCGCTTGTTATGGCGATATTGCCTGTCAGCACGTTGGCTTTGGTTTGCGTCGATGTTGTCAGATAATTAGTCCAATAGGTGCCCCAACTGTTGTTACCGCTTCGGTGTCCGTACATGGCGGTTTGGTCGAGGTTTGCGCTGCCGATGGGATAAGTGCCGTTGGCAGGTGCGTCTGTGTTGGCCGAGTGCAGCCCGACCACAAAGGCAATGCCTTGTTTGATGGCGCCGGCATCGGTGTGGCGCAGGTTGCACGAATAGAAATAAAATTCGTAATAGTGCAAATTGTCGTCAAAAATCGGGCCCCACAATAGTAAATCGCCCTCTTGCAACGGTACGATGGAGTCGTTGATGGTGATTTGGCCGCACGGCGCGCCGTCGATGTCGTAATTGTAGGTATATGTGCCTGTGTACGAGCCTATTAGTTCGCCGGCGGTAAATGTGTATTGCAACTCGTTGTCGGTGGATGACACTTCGAGCGACCCGCCATCGATGGTGTGGCAGATGGTGTCGGATTTGTCGTCGGCGATGAAAGTGGCGTACGATTTCGATAGAATATTGTATTGATTATCAAATAGTTGCGACGAATCGCAATCGACGATTAACACCACCAGCGCACCGGTGCCGGCCATTTTGCCGTCAGCAAAACTCATTTTGGGCGAGCAAAATGCCACTTCGATGCGTTGCTGTCCCGAAAGGGTGTCGATGTAGCAGCGTTGGCGTACCGATTTGATAGGGTAGGTTTGTCCATCGTATTGCAGCGACCCGCCGGTGGCGGTGGTCGGCTCTTTCTTGCAGCCCACGACAAGGCTTGTCAGCAGGCAGCCGACTAACAATAGATAGTATGTGTGGCGTCGTAACTGCTTCATTTTAGGGCATTTTTAGTATTTTTGTCGGTTTGCGACCTGCTATTTGCAAGATGAATATGCCGGAGGTTGTCAGTGGAATGTCGAGGGCGTAATTGGTGTTTTTGCGCACCGTAAACAGCGTGTGCCCTGCAAGGTCGTACAAAGTGATGTCGGCGTGTGTGGGCAGTTGCTCGAGGTGAAGTACATCTTGTCCGACACTCCAGATGATGTTGCCGGCGGGCAGTCGTTTGACGGCTGTGGGTGTTATCACCACTTCGAAAGGCCCGTAGATGGTTTTGTAAGTACCGCCTTGCGGTTGAATGGTGTACCAATAGTGCTCGTCGGTTACGAGATCGCTCACCGTGTAGTGTGTGTCGGTGGTGGTTGCCGGAAATTCGTCGCGTATCAGTACCTGCGATTCGATGCCGGTGTGCGTGTCGATGCGTACTGCATCGAGCCATACTTGTTTGCCTTTTTTGGCGGTGAATCTGAATGCAAGTGTCGGCTGTGTAGTGATGATAGTATCAGTAAATATCTGAAAATCAGATGTTATGGTGTGCGTTGCGATGTCGGCGTCGTTGGCAGCGATGGTGAGCGACACATTGGCTGTGCTGTTGTTGTTGTATTGTGCCGCGCGGGTGCTGACTATGACCGTGTCGCCCACATGCAAGGCCGGCGTTTGTACGAATCCGTCGTAGGAGCCGGATGCAAGTTTCACATAGTTTTGTTGATTGATTTCGACTCCTACGCGCGTACCCTTACTATTGACGGAATAACTCCAAGTGTCGGGTAGGTTTTGCCAAACGAATTCTTCGTCGAGAATGTTCAGCCACGCCATTTCGCCGGTGTCGCGTGGTTGAAATACACTGATGGCATATCTGTCGGCATCGGCTGAGGCTGTCCAACGCAACGTCAAGGTGTTTTCGGTAACGTCGGGGTCGAGTACGCGAAATGTGTCGAATGCTTCGGCCGTCAGTGTGATGACGACGGGTGCATCCAATTCGTCGCTGACAAGTTGCAGTTGCACCGTGTCGCGCGCCGGTACGCTCGATGTGTAGCCCAGCGTCAGAATGGCGCCATTGGTGGCTTCGGCAGCGGTCAGCGTGGCTTTCGATAGTGTAAATTCGCCTTTGGTGTTACCGACGATGTTGATGGCGATGGGTTTCGATACGTTGTTAGCCCTAAATTGCATTTTCAGGTTCTGCTGTCGGTTGATGCTGTCGCCTTTGAATGCGTATGTTTCGCCATTTTGCGGCATACTGAAGAAGGCTTTGCCCGTAATCAGTGCAATGTCAAATGGTTCGTCTTTTTTGTCGCCCCAAATGTAGTCGGCAAAGGCGGGACAGTCGATAAAAGGATTGCGGTTACCTTGTATGCCGTAGATGACTTCGTTGCGTTTCAACTCTTTGTCGCTCACGGGGTCGTTGTGGTGCCACTCGAGCAGCATGGCTGCCGTCCAATCGGTCAGCAGCGGGTAGGTTTCTTTGCTGTTCCATGTTATTTGTTGGGTGGCACCCAAGGTGCTCGACCAGGCTGGCCCGTTCGAGTTCGAAGCATACGAAATGAACTCGTAGCAGGTAACGACATACATATAGGTACGCGCGAAGTCGCCTTTGTATTCATCGGCCGGTTCCCAGGCTGTGTGTGGCTGCGATGTAGGGTAAGCACCGTGCAATGTGCTTGTGCCTTTGCGTATGACGCCATTGTCGGCTGTTACGTTAATGTCGATTTCGGCCATGGGCAATGCGCTTTTTATTTGCTGATTGGCGGCGGCATCGGCCGGATTCAGGTTAAACAGGTCGCTGTAGCAGTCGAAATAGTCGGCTTTGAAGTCGGATGTCCACCAACTTTTCGGGAAAGCGTGTTCCTTGTCCATGCCGGTGGCTGTCGAGGTGCCGTCGTCGGGGAAATAGTAGGTGTTGTTGGAGTACATGTCCCACACGGTGCCGTCGGCTTTGCGGTCGGTTTGCGGAAAATATTGCCATAAATTGTCGTAGCCTACAACGCGCGGATTTTTGATAATTTCGTACAAAGCCGTTTTCAGCGCTCCTTGATTCAGACCTTGCGTAGCGGCGTAGTAGGCGGATAGGTTTGCGGCATTGTCGGCAGTGCTGCACGCAGCGAGCGCAAGCCCCAAAGATAATATGGCAATACGTTGTTTCATCGCCGTTTTAGTCGAACAGTTCATGTAATTTTTCGGCCAGCGTGTTGTCGTACAGATTACGCGCCACAATCGTTCCGTTGTTGTCTATCAGCATCAGGTGCGGAATGCTGTTGATGCAGTAGATGGACGCGGCTTCCGATTGCCACCCTTTCAAGTCGGACATGTGATGCCAGGGCAGTTCGAGCGTGGCTACGCACTCTTGCCAAGCCGTTTGGTCTTTGTCGAACGACACGCCGACGATGTCGATTTGCTTGTTGTATTGTTCGTACAAGGCTTTCAGTGCCGGCATCGAGCGCCGGCATGGGGCGCACCACGAAGCCCAAAAATCGACCACCACATATTTGCCTTTGCCTACAAAATCCGACAGCCGGACGCGATTGCCATTGAGGTCGGCCATCTCGAAATCGGTGAATTGCGTCCCGACGGCCACCTTTTTCAGTTGTTCGACACGTTCGGCTATTTTTTGCACTTGCGGTTGTGCTTTGAAAACGTCGCCGGCTTGTTGCAGTATCTCGGCCTGCTCTGCATCGCTCAAGTCTGTTTGCGTGAACACAAATGCGCCGACAAGGTTGTTGTTGTTCTGTTCGACGAATTGTTTGTTGATTGCCCGATATTCGGCGTCGATGCTGTCGTAGGTGTGTTCGATGGTCGCGCGTTCGCTTTCGTCCTCGCTTGTAAACCACTGATTGTACAAGACCGACAGTTGTCGCTCGAACGGGAATGCTGATTCTAAATGCTTGTTTGCCAATTCGTTAAGTTCTGTTCCCGATACGTTGAATTTGTCGTCGCCGATGGTGATGGAGATGTGTCCCGGCTCGAGTACGAAGTAGCCGTTGGCATTGTGGCGGCTCTCGCCTTTTTGCAAACTTAACAAGCAGACCTGCGGCGTGTCGCATGCGCCTTGCAGTACGAAAGTGCCATCGGCGTTGATGGTGGCGCTGTCCAATGCAGCGGCGTTGCGTTGTCCGGCGGGAATGCAGAAAATGGTGCCGTCGGCCCACTCTTCGCCTGTGCGACCATCAATGTTGTAGCGATTGCCTTGGCAACCGACAAGGGCGGCGGCTATGATACATGCCGACAGAAATTTGAACGATGTTTTCATAATCTTGTATCTCCTTTTTTTGTGTTATTTTTTTGTGTTTGCTGACTTAAATCGACCACTCGAAACCGTCTTTCGTGTCTTTTATGGTGAACCCGATGGCCGTCAGTTCGTTGCGAATTTTGTCCGACGTCGCCCAATCTTTGTTTTGCTTGGCTTGTCGGCGTATTTCGAGCAACAAATCGACTGCTTTTTTATAAGCGGTGTTGTCGGTGGAATTGTCGGCTGTTTGCAATCCCAAAATGTCTTCGACAAAGAGTTTGAATGTGGCTTTCAACTCCTCCAAATCGGCTGCTGCGATGGTCGCTTTGCCGTCGGCAATGGTGTTGATGGCTTTGCAGGCGTCGAACAGGTGCGAAATCACAATCGGCGTGTTCAAATCGTCGCACATAGCCTCTTCGCACCGGTCGCGCAGCCCGCTCACATCGATGGTCGATTGTGCCGCCGGCACTATTTTTTGCAAACGTTCGTAGGCTTCCATCAGGCGTGCCAACCCTTTTTCTGATGCTTGCAACGCTTCGTTGCTGAAATCGACCGTGCTGCGATAGTGAGCCTGAAGAATGAAGAAACGAATGGTCATCGGCGCGTAAGCCTGTGTCAGCAACGGATGCGAACCGGAGAAAAACTCGTCGAGCGTGATGAAGTTGCCCAGCGATTTGCCCATCTTTTGTCCGTTGATGGTTATCATGTTGTTGTGCATCCAATAGTGTACGGTTTCGTGGCCGAGTGCCGCCACACTTTGGGCAATTTCGCACTCGTGGTGCGGAAACATCAAGTCCATGCCGCCGCCGTGTATGTCGAACTCCTCGCCGAGGTATTTGGTGCCCATGGCCGAACATTCCATGTGCCAACCGGGGAAACCTTCGCTCCACGGACTCGGCCAGTGCATGATGTGCTCGGGCGCGGCTTTTTTCCACAACGCAAAATCAATGCTGCGTCGTTTCTCTGTCTGGCCATCGAGTTCACGTGTTGTTTCGAGCAACTCGTCGATATTCCGCCCCGACAGTTTGCCGTAGTGGTGGTCGCGGTTGTATTTTTCGACATCGAAATAGACCGACCCTTCGCTGACGTAGGCGTAGCCGGCATCGAGAATTTTCTGCACAAACGCAATCTGTTCGATGATGTGTCCCGATGCGTGCGGTTCGATGCTTGGCGGCAACACGTTCAATTTCTCCATCGCCTTGTGATAACGCAACGTGTAGTGTTGAACAACCTCCATCGGCTCGAGTTTCTCGAGGCGCGCTTTTTTTGCTATTTTATCCTCGCCTTCGTCGGCATCGTGTTCCAAATGACCGACATCGGTGATGTTGCGCACGTAGCGCACTTTGTACCCGAGATGCGTCAGATAACGATACAAAACATCGAAAGTGATAGCCGGCCGCGCATGCCCGAGATGTCCGTCGCCATAGACGGTCGGACCGCAAACGTACAAACCGACATGCGGCGCGTGCAGCGGTTTGAATAACTCTTTGCAACGCGTCAGCGTATTGTAAATCAGCAATGAATTTTCCATAAATGTGTACTATAAAATCCAACCTACAAAGGTAGTAAATTTTGCGATATGTTGCAAATGGTTGTTTTTTTGTCATTTTTTTGTACGATTTTTGCAACGTTTTGGGTGTTCGAAGCATCATCATTTATGAAAACAATCTCTTATTTTTAGACGATTATGAAAAATTATTCAAAAAAAATGCTGTTGTTGGCCGTTGTTTTGTGCGGCTGCGTGTCGGTGGTGTGCGCTGCCGATAGCGACGACGACGCGATTGTCGTACGCGACATTCCGCGCCATTATGTGCAGTTCTCGGTGGGCGACCCGCTGATGAACGGGTGGTTTGGCGGCTATTTCGGTTTCTGCGACATGGGTGACCCTTTTGGTGATCCCGGCAGTTGGTTTACACCCGATGTCTATACGCGCACTGCGGCCATATTGCCATCGTTTGCCGTCAATTATCGCTATGCCATCAAGTATTGGCTGCATCTCGGTGTCGAAGTCTATTATGGTGGCAAATACAGCCGTCAGCACGACCGTGTTACCGATGCGTTTGTCGGGACAACCGATATAACGCAGTTATCCATTCTGCCATCGATACGGTTTCAGTATCTCGACCGTCCCGTTGTCGGATTGTATTCGGGCGTGTCGGTGGGCGTGCTTTTTGCTATCGAGAGCGATTATCTCGACCCGAAACCGCGTTTCGACGCTGTATTGCCGGCTTTTCAACTGACGGCACTTGGCGTGCGCGTGGGCAACCGCGTGTATGGCACGGCCGAAATCGGTGTCGGCCACAAAGGTTTTGTCAATATTGGTGTTGGCGCTCGTTTTTGATGGTTTAATGCTTATTTTGGGAGGATATTCGTATGAAAAAGAGTTTGTATATTTGTAGTTGTTTGGTGGCGTTGCTGCTCACTGCGTGCGAACAAAACGAGCCGTGGCGTCGCACACAACGCGGTTGGGAGATAGAAGATCGCTGGTATTCGTGTGTGCGGTCGATGACGAGCGAGTTTATAACCGAAATGTTCGATGTGAACGACCTGTTGTATGCCGACAGCCTGACGCGCATGCAGGCGGCGGCACAATTTACCGATTACGCCGTGTTCGAATCGGTCGGCGATACGCTGTTTGTGTTGCAGCGTTACGCAGGCGCGATGCCGCATATCATTGTTGTCGATAATCACCCACTGACCGATGTGGGCGCTACTTGGACGCTGATACTCAATACCGACAAAAACTTGCAGATTGATCGGCAGCAGAAAATGTATTACGATCCCGGTTATATCTATTCACCCGGCATCGGACAAGTGGCGGCCAATACGCCGGTCGAGGTGAAGTGCACGGCCGCCGGTGCGTGGACAATCGCGACGCCCACTTTTGCCGACGACAATACGGAGTTTGCCATGCAGTGGGAGGTGGCTGAACGCAAAAAATATGTGGTGTCGGGCATTTATGTGCTGGGTTATGCGCTGTCGGGCAAAGGTGTGTTCCTGCTCGAACAAAATGTGTCGCTGGCGTATGAGATGGACGATTTGGCCGTGTATTCGCTCTACAATCCCGACCGCTTCGAATCCGGCAAAACGCACATCACGGCGCAGCAACTCGGCACCGGCGAAACGCTCGATGTGGAAGTGGTTTATGCCGGCACATCGAAAGAGATTACGTATCGTGGCGTAACCGAAACGTATTATTAAAAATATCGGGCATAGTCCGAAAACGAATCCTGCCACAGCGGGATTCGTTTTTTTGTCGAAAAAATAGTAATTTTGCCGTCGAAAATAAAAAGGTTGTATGAATACGTTGAAATTCTGGATAAAAAACGCGCGCGACATTGCGTTGCCGCAGAGTATTTTGCCGGTGCTGTTGGCGGTGTCGATGGCGGCAGTGCACCCCGATTTTTCGTGGTGGCCGGCGTTGGTGGCGTTGTTCGGCGTGGTGTGTGCGCATCTCGGTTTCAACCTTGCCGACGACTATTTCGACTATCGGCACAACGATGTGGAAGCCCGCAAAAAGGTTACGGCCGAAGGCTTTCGCACGCACATGGAGAAGTGCCACTACATCGAGTCGGGCGAGGCTACACCCAAAGAACTGCTGATGGCGATGTGCGCATTTTTGGCGGTTGCCGGCGTAGCCGGTGGCGTGGTGTGGTGGTTCCGTGGATGGCCTGTTGCCGTGTTGACGCTCGCAGGCTTGCTGTTGGGCATCTCCTATTCGGGCAAACCGCTCGAGTTGGGTTACCATGGCTTGGGCGAGTTGGTCATCGGTGTTATGTTTGGCCCGCTGCTGATGATTGGCATGCAATTTGCGGCGTGCGGCGTGTTCGATGACAAAATTGTGTGGGTGTCGGCGGCGGTCGGACTGTTGGTAACAAATATCGTCTATTCGCACGCGGTGCTCGACCTGAAAGCCGATGCGCAAGCCGGCAAAATGACCTTTGCGCGCCTACTTCGGACGCGTGGTGCCATGTTGTCGTTTTCGGGACTGTTCAACCTGTTGCCGTTCGCCATTCTGATAGTCGGCGTGGCGGTGGGGCAGTTGCATTGGGCGTATCTGTCGGTGCTGCCGTTGTTGCCGATGGGCATTTATCTGATTTATTCGCTGGCAGCGCACTTGGACGACAAAACCATTCCGTTCGAGCCGCGCTGGTGGATGGGCCCGATGGGCAATTTCGAACTCTATCGCCGGCACAATATGGATTGGTTTCTTATCCGCTGGTTGGTGGCGCGCAATCTGGTTACATTTTTCTGCCTGGTTTTGGCCGTGGTTAATGTGGTTTTGGCGTTAGTGTACTGATAATCAGTTATTAACGATGTTACTTGTTGCGTTTCAGGTCGTCGGCATTTTCGATGTAGTAGCGGTAGCCGTTGTGCGGATTGCATTCGATGTTGATGTCGAACAATTCTTCGATGGCCATGCGGTGATTGTGAAAGGTGCGCAATGCCAAATTTTCGCCTTTCGGATTGAGGCTCTCGTTGCGTTGCCATTGCTCGTTGATTTCGTCGTAAGTGATCTGTTTGGCGCGCGCAATCGTATCGACCAGCCAAATGTAACGGTTAAAAAGGTTGTTAGCCATAATTGATTATTTATTTCGATAAATTTTACACTGCAAAGATATGCAATTTTTTGGCATAAGCATACATTTCCTAATTGATTGCACCGAAAAATCTTTGCTTTGTTTGTTTGGTGCCACAAAGGTAGTTATTGCCTGTGCCAAAATATGGCATAGTCTTCAACAAAATGTCGAAATAGTGAATGGCGAGGGTAAAAACCAACAAGGAGCAAGGAAAAAACTCCTCACTCCTCATTCCTAATTCTCCGACCTGCCTGCCGAAGGTACGGCCTGCCTACCGAAGGTATGGCCTGCCTGCCGCAGGTAGGGGCTTTATTCCATTACCGCGCGCACAGATTGTCCGCAGACACGACTATAGTAGTTTCTAAATATGTCGTTGTTCTCCGATTGAAACTCCACGAATTTCGCATTGTTTGGGGCAGCTGTATCGAGCGAACTTGACCAGTAACAGCCGTAATGACCTGTGTAGAATACGTCGTTACTGCTGCGAAAACCCGCCGCAGGGAGAAAGATTGCGTTGCCGTTGGAGCCTTTCACTTCGACGCCGTTAATGCCGTTTAGGGTTGTCCACGTCCAAGTGCAGTTATCTCTCAACTCTTGCCATTCGGCATCGGTGGGCATGCGCCACGCACCGCCCCAATTGGCATTAGCCGCATCATCGGCAAGGTCGAGCACGGGTTTGTTATCCGTGTATGTATAGGTATCCAACGAGTATGTGCTTTTTGTGTTGGTTTCACCCCATGCGTAGTAGTAGCCATACCCTTCTGGTTTGGTGGCACCTACATTACAGGTTGCCCATTTTAGGCCGCTTGGCAGGCCTAGATCAACGTATTCGTGGCCATTAGAAATGCCGGACGCAGACCCTACATCGTTTTTTTCGCAGGCAGCAAACACGGCCGCTACGCAGCACAAGGCTGCAAAAATTTTCCTTTTCATAATCATAAAAAATTATTTGTTAGTATTGATTTTTCGATTTTTCGGCACCACACAGCCGGCGCGGGTGTTTCGTCTGCAAAATTAGAAACTACCTATGCCAAAACGCGGCACAGGTGGCGGCTTTTTTGCCGGTGTGTGCACAAAATTTGCATATCTGCCATCAAATCGCTGTTTTTTTTGGCATCGCTATCCGTTTCGCGCAGCACAAAAAAAGAAATGTGAGTCTTTTATCGCGTACCAAGGCAACCGACCAAGGAGACCTTCGCTCTGCTAAAAAACTCACACAGAAAGTGCAAGCATTCTAAAATCGCAGAGCCAAAACATCTCGCATGCGAAATGCCTTACTTGTTATTTGCTGTCTATCTCCTTAAAAACTTGGTCGGTTTTCGGTAAACGCGAAATAATAGTTAATGCTTAAAAAACATGTCGTTGCACGTCCTGTTTTTGTAAATAGTGTGCCGTCGTATGCTTATTTGGCGAATAATTACTATTTTTGCAGTCGGAATCGGATGCGCGCCGGTTGGTGGCATCTGCGTGAGGTACAAAATACTGATAAACACAATGAAAACAGCCTTGTTTCCCGGATCGTTCAATCCGTTTACGCGCGGACATCAGGATATTGTGGCGCGCGGCTTGCGCCTGTTCGACCGTATTATTATAGGTGTCGGGCGCAATACGGCCAAAAACCCGCACGACAATGCCGACGAGCGTGCCGCTGCCATAGCCGAACTCTATGCGGCCGAGCCGCGCGTGGCGGTGCAGGTGTACGATGTGCTGACGGTGGATTTTGCACGTGCCGTAGGTGCCGACGTCGTGTTGCGTGGCGTGCGCAATACGGCCGATTTCGAGTACGAACGCCAAATGGCTGATGTCAATCAACTGATTGGCGGCCTCGAAACGGTGTGCCTGTTTGCTGCCCCCGACAAGGTGGAGATTTCGTCGTCGCTGGTGCGCGAACTGCAGGCGTTTGGCAAAGATGTGAGCGACTATTTGCCGTCGGCAGGCGATGTGTCAGCAGGCGACTGAAGGCCGCTCGTTATTTCCTGCCACAAACGGTCGGACGGCACCGGCGCCGTGATGGTGATGGGTTTGCGCGACACGGGATGCACAAAACTGATCGATCGCGCATGCAGCGAAATGCTGCCATCGGGGTTCGACCGCGGGAAACCATACTTCAAATCACCTTTGATGGGGCTGCCTATTTTAGCCAGCTGACACCGTATTTGGTGATGCCGCCCCGTTTCGAGGTGTATCTCCAACAGGGTGTAATTGTCCGATTTGGCGATTGTCTTGTAGGATAGTTTAGCCAATTTTGCACTCGTCTTGTGTGTCTCGTAGGCATACGATTTGTTTTGCGGCTCGTTGCGCACAATGTAATGCTCGAGTCGGCCTTCGGGGTCGGCGGGTGGCGTTTTCACTATCGCCCAATAGACTTTTTCGACCTCGTGCCGTTGAAACATGTCGTTGAGGCGCGTCAATGCTTTGCCGGTTTTGGCAAACAGCACCACGCCGCTCACGGGGCGGTCGAGGCGGTGGGTTACACCGCAAAACACATTCCCCGGCTTGGCGTACGTCTCTTTCAGATATTTTTTGATGGCGTCGCACAAAGGCTCGTCGCCGGTTTTGTCGCCTTGCACAATCTCCGAACAGGTCTTGTTGACCGCAATGATATGGTTGTCTTCGTAGAGTATTTCCACAATGTTTCTATTTTTTGTGTGTTACTTGGTCGTTGTGTTGCGTTGTCGTACGGCTTCGTACACGACTATGCCGGCCGCTACCGATACGTTGAGCGATTCTATCTTGCCGCAAATCGGTATGGATACAGTGTCGTTGCAGATGCGCAGAATGTCGGGCGACACGCCCACATCTTCGGCACCCATCACAATGGCTGTCGGCTCGGTAAACGTGGCGTCGGTGTAGGCGTGTGTGGCGTGTTCCGATGCTGCCACCACACGGATGCCGCATTTTTGCAGATACGACACACAGTTGTGCAAACTCTGTTCGCGACACACGGGCAGCGTGTGCAGAGCACCGGCCGAGGTCTTGATGGCATCGGCGTTGGCAGCCGCTCCGCCCACGGCAGGCACTATCAGCGCATCGACACCGGCACACTCGCAGGTGCGGGCTATGGCGCCAAAGTTGCGCACGTCGGTAACACCGTCGAGCAGCACCAGCAGCGGCGTGCGGCCTTGCTCGTAGAGCAGCGGCACAAGGTCTTCGATGTGCTGATATTCTATCGACGCAGCAAACGCCACCACGCCCTGATGATTCTTTTGAGTCAGTCGGTTGAGTTTCTCTTGCGGCACACGCTGCACAGGAATCGTGCGGACACGCAACTTCTCGATGAGTTCGCGCGCCAAATCGCCGCCCAAATCCTTGCGGATGAACACTTTCTCCAACTCCTTGCCTGCATCTACTGCCTCCATCACGGCGCGTATGCCGAACACCATATCTCGCTCTTTGGGACGTTTTTCGTACATAGTAGCGTTCTTTCTGTTCTGATGATTTTTCGCCTGCAAAGTTAGTGAAAAAAACGCATATAGAAATATTTTTTGGAATCTATCTCTTTTTTTTGTAACTTTGCAAACTCATTCTGCACTTTTTTTGGGAGGAACACAGACGATATGGATACGGAAGCAAAAAAACTGCGCTTTTTGAGCATGGGCAGCGGCAGTAGCGGCAATTGCTATTATATCGGTACGGGCGAATACGGCTTCTTGGTCGATGCCGGCGTGGGCGTGCGCACCGTGAAACGCGAACTGAAAAAACACCACCTCTCGCTCGAACAGATTTGGGGCATTTTCATCACCCACGACCACACCGACCACATCTGCTCGGTGGGCGTGCTGGGCGAAAAATACCACATCCCCGTCTATGCCACACGCGAAATACACACCGGCATCAACCGCAACTACCGCGTTACCGAAAAACTCTCGTCGAGCCAAAAATACTACAAAAAAGGCGAACACATCGCCATTCGCGACTTCACCATACAGTCGTTCCCCGTCAGCCACGACGCCTCCGACTGCGTGGGCTACTCCTTCACCTACGAAGGCAAAACGTTCGTCATTGCCACCGACCTCGGTTTCATCGGCAAAGAGGTGGCCGACCACATCGCCAAGGCCGACTATCTGGTCATCGAAGCCAACTACGACGACATGATGCTGAAAAACGGACGCTATCCCTACCCGCTGAAACAGCGCGTGCGCAGCTACACCGGCCATTTGTGCAACGACCACACCGCCCGATTCCTCGCCGACAACTGGCCGCCGACGCTCACGCACGTATTCCTCTGCCACCTCAGTCAGGAGAACAACACGCCCGAACTGGCATTCAACACGGTGAACAATGCGCTGGCGCAAAAAGGCATTACGGTCGAGGTGTTGCAGCCGCTCGACCGCATCGCCGCATCCGATTTGTACATCTTCTGACGCACACCGCGTCGCACCTATTTTACCACGGATTTTTAACGTTCTTTTATACCCTCACATCGCCGTCTGTCGCGTGTACTTTCGCAAGGTTTATTGTACTGAATGTTAGGTGTTTACGTAATTATTTGTGTCTGTTCGACAGGCTTCGTATTTTTGAATTATGTGTTATTAGATATTATTTTAACATAAACAATGTAAAATCGGAAAAACATACAAAAGTTTTTCTTAAATTTGCTGCCGAAAAATAAAAAATGCCAACCGCTTATAGGCGGCGCAACCTTAAAACGAAGTACCATTGTGAGAACACGATTTTTGATTGTGGCTCTATGTTGCTGCACATGCAGTGTGTGGGCGTATTACGGCACCGGCGATGCCGTATATGGAGGCGTTGCGGCTCCGGCTTATGCCGGCGGTTCGGCTGCCGCTTCGGCACAATATGGAGCATATTATAATAGTGGTGTAAACACCGCCGGCACGGTAGCGCGCGGCTCGTGTGTGCGCTTGTCGGAAATAGGTGCGGCGCGCCCCGACCTCATGGGCGACAAATACACGCCATTTGCGGGCAGCAGCAGCCGCCCGGGTGCCACCATACACACGCGCAGTGTTACCGACGGTGGCGGTATGAACAAAGACCCAAACAAAGACCCGCACTCGCCCATAGGCGATGCGGTGCCGTGCTTGGTGGCGGCAGCCCTGCTGTACGGCCTGATAGTACGACGCAGAAACCTTAAAAACCAAAAAAAACTACATAAACCATGAAACACAATATCCGTAAATCCATATTCTGCACCCTCCTGCTCCTACTCGGCGTAATCCACGCTGCGTGGGGAGAAACGATCTATTTCAAAAATACGTTAGAGGGGTGGTCAAACGTATATGTTTACTTCTATAATAGTCCATATTGGTCTGATTCCAACGGCTCCGGCTCTAAGGGCATTGCAAGCGGACCGAACCAAATGACAAAAGTTGACGGTACAACGGATGTTTACAGCTATACATTTACAGGTAGTTATACAATCGTAGCGTTTACTAAGGACGCACAATCCAATTACGGAAATTTCTGGCAGACAGAGGCTGTATATCGTACTGGCTTTGATATATCTATGCCTATGTATACACCGGAAACTACTGCAAGCGGAACATACAACGGCAACACTCCTTATTATAATAATGGTACATGGTCTGCCTATCCACCTGTTGAATTAAGCATTGAAGGCATCAAAAAATCCGAAACACAATCAAGTTACGCCATACACATGTGGGCAAGCGGAGCTGGCGGTACTGATTACACTTTTTACGAGACCAACAAGGGTAATTACTATCTTGCAACAAATGATAGTGGTTGGGATATGTCGACTTTATTTGGATTTGGATTCAAAAAAAATGGAGGTTGGATAGGAGGTGGAGGAACGACCATTTCTGCTACCGATACTTGGTCTAATGGAGTATATGGTGCTAATGATGGTACACTTCCAAGCAGCGGAAAGGTGTATGCAATTTATTTTTACTATGATGGTAGTTCCACAAGTGCATTATATTTAAGTACAACACCCATAATTTCCTGCACCACGCCGCCTATTGCGTGGAGTACGGCACCGGCCGGTGGCACGGCGGGCGGGAGCATGACGGCAAGCGTTACCAGCAACGAATTGGCACCGACCGTTACATGGAGTTCGAGCAATACGGGTGTGGCTACCGTAGATGCCAACGGCAACATCGCGTATGTGGCTGCCGGCACCGCCACCATCACCGCTTCTTATACCGGCGATGGCTCCACCTATTGCGCAGAGGAAGTGTCTGTTTCCCAAGAGATTACCGTAGAGGCGGCACCTGTGGAATATACCTATTACTATTACAACAAAAATGGTTGGTCAACGGTAAAAGCCTACATTTGGAACAATGAGAGTGGAAATACGGAATTGACCGGCTCTTGGTCAGGTACTGATATGACTGCGGTTGATGGGCACACCGGTTGGTACTCTATCACTTTTAGTAGTTCTAAAAAGCCGACACGTGTAATTTTTAATAATGGTAGTGATAAAGATGTTGATGATGATGTAGTCATAGACGCTGACCCCGCATACATCTATTTTAGTTCTGACACAGAAAAACATCCTGATGAAGGTCATGGCTATTGGCATAATAGTTTTGGCACTATTACCTATACAGTTACGTTCCATGCCAACGGTCATGGTTCACATCCTGATCCACAAAATGTAGAATCAGGGAAAACGGCTTCTATCCCCACGCCGCCTACGGCCGACGGCTACACGTTCGTCGGTTGGTACACCGAGAAAGAATGCACCAACGCCTACAATTTCGAAACGCCCGTAACGGCTGAATTGCACCTCTATGCCAAATGGACGCAGAACGCTTCCGCCGTTACCTACTATTTCATGGGCAATATTACCGGTTGGGGCGACGGCAAAGGTCGGCCAATGACTTCGGAAGCCGAATATGCGTATATTAAATTGTCTGATAATCAGGCAAATACAAACTTTAAGATATACAACGCCAACCTCAACAACGATGCGGCGCAGTACCTCGTCGGGTGCGACACCACGCTGTTCGATGCTGAGTGCGGTATGGACGAATCGTACAAAGGCGATATCGCATTGGGGCCTGAATCGGGAGGTTCGCACCATAACATCCAAATGCCGGCATCGGCACCGAGTGCGTGCATCGTTTATCTCTATTATCCCAACACGTCCATCAATCCGAGCAGCGGCTATGTGGTTACGGCCAAATCCATTCAACCGCAGGATAAAGCGTATTATTTCATGAGCGACAAAACCGATTGGGGCGAGGGCTTAGGCAAGCCGTTAACTATTGATGGATCAAACGTGTATGCCTATATTTCGCGCACTGCCGCCGATGTAGCGAAGTTCAAAGTGCTTGAGGAGAATAACAATAATAATTCGACTGTTTATTATGGTGGCGAGAACATCAACAATGGTTTCAATGGCTCGAATATCAAATTGGGCAACGACACCGAATGGCATAATGCCACTGTTACAGACGAGGTTACTACCGATTGGTTCGTCATTCTCTACTTCCCGAACACGCCTATCAACACAACGAACAACTATTATGTGTGTGCCTCTTATACGCTGCCGGTTGTTTCCGACCCCTATCCGGTTACATTCGGTGTGGTGGATAACATAGGCGGTACGCTTACGGCCAAATCGGGCAACAGCACTATTGCATCGGGCTCGTCGGTCAATGTGGCTACCTTCACCGCTACGCCGGCTACGGGCTATGCCGTCGAAGGTTGGTACAGCGACGAGGCAGGCACTGTCAAAATTGATGCCGCCGGCACTGGCACCACTTACTCCCAAGCCATCTCCGAAAGCAACAATACCGTTTATGTGAAGTTCGGAAAAGTTTATGCCATCTATTTCAAACCGAATGCGCCGATAAATTGGTCCAACATATATGCCTATTTGTTTACTAACACTCCTTGGGAAGACGGCAAAGGTGTACATCCGAAACAGAATCGCTCTGAATACGGTCAAATGAGCAAACTGAATGATAGTGTCTACTATTATAATCTTACCCAAAGAGCCGACATTACTCATTTTGCATTTAATAATGACGTAGGTCAAGCCGATTACGGCGAATTTCATGGTTGCGAAGCAGTTTATCGCGGCGATTTCCACAAAGATATGCCTGTGTTTATTGCAGAAAAAGGGCAGGTGCAAGATGATATAAACTCCACCAAATACTACAACAAGGGCGTATGGATGAAGTTCAACGACACTGACCCGGGATACGATTTGGGATGGCGCACAAATGGTGGGGCAAATATGGATTTCTATCGGTTTACCGCTGCCAAAGCAGGCGACTATATCTCGACGGTAACACTTAACTTGGTGGCCGGTACCCCATATAGTTTCCTCGTTAAAAACGACAAAGCGTACTATTTCAAAATTACCGATCCGACTACATGCACATCGTCCAATCATCACTTCGAACTCTATGTGCACGATACGGGTGGTAACGAGGTGGCGATCACCCCAACCATCAGCGGCGCCTATACGTTCCAACTCAACTTGGCGAACGGTAAAGTGGAAATTGATGTCATCTATCCGACTACCGAATACCGCTTGATATATGTGGAGAAGAGCGGCAGCACGTTTGTCAAATTCCACCCGTCGCACACCATAGCCGTGCACGACGCCGGGTGCGACACCGTCAGTCTGCATGTGCGCCCGAACGTGAAAGATGCTGCCGGCACCGAATCGGCCAACCCGAACACCTGCGAAGTGTGGTTGCAGCAATTTGTAACCAACGCCGCCGGCACCGGCATGGAGTGGCGTACACTGCAACAACTCGACGTGAAAAATACGGCCACGATAACCGGTAACGGCGTTTACAACTTTGTGCTCGAACAAAACGGCGGCATCACCATGCCTGTCGAAAAAATTCACCTCTACACGGGCAACTACTTCATCCGTTCCGACGCATCGAAAGCCGGTTGGAATTTTGCTTCGGCACAAGACAATCTGCAAAACCGTTTCTGGTATTCCGATTATGCGCGTCAGCACGAAACCTTCGACCACTATTGCTGCCATTGGACGACCAACGGTACCAACCTCAATTTCGTGGTGGCCAACGCCTACAGTTACTGCATCACCGACACGTTGGTGCAAAACACCTACGAAGCCGAGCACAACTATGTGGATGCTACGGGCAAATTGCTGAACAGCGCCAACATCCGTTTCATGTGGAATAGTTACGACAACAGCACCGACCGCGCCTATTTGGCCGGCGCCGGCGACAACCTGTTCTTGTTGAGCCAAAAAGGCATCTACGACCTCAACGGCACCCAACAGACCAGCCTCAAATTTGCCGACCAACAAAACTGGGTCTATCGTCTCGATATCAAATCCGACCCGAATGCGTTTATCAAAATCAAAGCGCCCTATGCCGGCTATACCCAATATTTCAAAGGATCGGATGCGGAATATTCGTTCCAACTGATTAAAGGATTGGCGGGTCAAACATACAACATCCGCGTGATTTACGACTTCAAGACCAATCACCTGATTTGCGCTTGGCTGCCCGAAGGCGAAATCACCGATAACGAGTCCATCGAAACGGATATGATGATTATCCGCCAAAATCAGGGCGATGCGCGCCAGTTGACGTTCAATCCTGCCGATCGTGCGGTGGGCGAGGTGAAAAACGTCTATTGCGTGCTGACCTTGACCAAAGAATATTTGAGTGCCGACACTATCAATGCCAACGAAAAGAAATTCTATTGGCTGTCGTTCCCGTTCGATGTGCGTCTGTCGGAGGTGTTCGGCTGCGGTGTTTACAGCAACGACTATGTCATTCAATACTACGACGGTGCCGAACGTGCCGCCAAAGGCTGCTGGGCCGATTCGCCAACCTATTGGCGCTACTATTGGGATCCCACCGATGTGATTCTGAAAAAAGGCATGGGTTATGTGTTGTACATCGATTGGGAGCAGATTTTGGCGCAACAGTTTACGCACGGCAACACCGAGGTGAGCATCTATTTCCCGTCGGCCAATACCGAACCGATGGACATCAGCGGAAAGTTGGAAACGGTTGAGATACCGGAATACAAGTGCACTATCGAGCGTTGCGACCGCTACATTTACGACTCCAACTGGAATATTATCGGTGTGCCGGCCTATGCCAATATCGACAAGTTTGGCAACCCGATGATAGCCAAACAGATAGAGGGCGCCGCCCATGGCTTGACGGTTGGTTTTGTGTATGTCTATCAGCCGGCTACCTATTCGTACTATGTGGCAGCCTGCCAAGATACCACGTTCCGCAGCATGCAGGCCTATATGGTGCAGTTTGGCGGCACTATCAATTGGCAGGAAAAATCCGTTACCGGCGAGGTGGTGCCATCGCAACGCATGATGCGCGCTGCTACGCCCGACGAAGAGGCCGACCGCCATACCCTGCGTCTGGTGCTGCAAAATGCTGCTGCTCAGCAAGTTGACCATACCTATATTCGCACGCAGGAAACGAACGTAACAGCCGCATTCGACCTGAACTACGACCTGACCAAACAATTTTCGTCCGGTGCCAATGTCTATTCGTTGGTGGGCGAAAACCGTATTACCTTGGCAGCCAATGTGTTGCCGATGACCGATGCGCAACAAGGGGTTTCTATTGGTGTAACATTGCCGACCGATGGCGTCTATACGTTGGCGTTGCCCGATGGCACCGATGACCTGAATGTGGTGTTGTACGACCGCACGTTGGGCACTTATACCGACCTCAGTCTCGCCGGCTATACGTTCGAAGCCGCAGCCGGCACGTTGGACACGCGCTTTGAACTGATTGTCAAGTCGCCGTCCGTTACCACACAAATGACCGACGCCACTGCACCGTATGTGGTTTATGTCGATAACGGCATCGTTCGCCTCGAAGGAGTGGAAACGGGCACCACGGTGCGCCTGTTCGACGCCGTAGGCCGTTTGGTATGGACACGCCTTGCCGATGGTAACTTCGAAATACCGGCTATGGCTGCCGGCACCTATCTGTTACAGATTGGCAACGCTGTCGAAAAAATTGTGATACGATAAACATAACACTAATACACATTATGACTAAAGCAAAAATCATAGTATGCGTATGTGCACTGTTGCCATGTTTGGCAGCCAGCGCTACCGGCGTAGTCGAAAATCGTGGCATTTATGCCACCAATCCCAACAATCAGTTTGGGCAAGAGAAAACCATCACTGTCGATGGCGACCCTTCCGATTGGACACAGTCGATGTGCATCGCGCAAGGTAGCGCGAACGATGTGTGTAACTCCTTCAAGGGTATGCATGAGAACTGCGTGCTTGACTGCTATGCGCTCTATGCCGCATGGGACGATGCCAACCTCTACCTCGCATGGCAGATGGTCAACACCTTCGACACATGGTGGGAGCAGGACGGCAACGGTCCTATCTCCGACGATGGCTACGTGGGCGATGTGCCGCTGGCTGTCGCTATCAGCGTTGACCCCGCCAAGACCATGACCGGTCGTCTGACTAATGGCGAGATGCTCTGGGGGAAGGTGAATGTTGTTTATGAGACCCCCATAGACCACCTCTTTATGATGAGCGGACAAGTTGGTCAAGGCACCCCCGCGATGTTCACCGCTGCCGATGCACAAGGCAACACGAGTTATGACGGTGCCTACTGCAAGCCCTACTCCACTATCGGCATCACCTATAAGATGAGCCACGACTTCCTCGGCAGCAGTCTGCTCCATCTCTATCAGCCGCAGTCTCCGGACGATGCCTACAACGACGGCTCCACGTGGCTGGACGTGCTGGACGCTACCGCCTGCCAAGGCAAGGTGCGTCGCAACCACCAGAAGAAATACGACTCCTTCTACGAGATGAAGATACCTTTCGAAGCATTAGGCATCACCAAAGCCGACCTCACC